>Ga0265780_10000015_pt1 | contig 481943 bp, 419 predicted proteins | sample P1T30metagenome_FD_192432 | JGI IMG/M metagenome (GOLD analysis project Ga0265780, IMG submission 192432) | Plant litter microbial communities from East Loma Ridge, Irvine, California - P1 T30 | ecosystem: Environmental > Terrestrial > Plant litter > Unclassified | place: USA: California...
ACGAGATGACAGGCATGTATTATAACCAACTTAGACAATCTCTTTATTTATTAATGTTTCTAATGATTTTCTATTTAGTTTTTTTAATCTCAACTCTTCAATTAATGCTTCTTTCTTAGTTTCAAATCCTTTAGAATATACTAATTCCCAAGGTCCTTTATTTGAAGTATATCTGCTTTTATTATCATTATGATACAATAATCGCTGAGAAATATTCTCACTAAAACCTTTGTAATAGACATTAAAAGCTTTAGAATAAATTATATACACGTAGAACATACTTAGACCTAATTATAAAACAAAAAAAAATACCTTTCCGTTAAGAAAGGTATTTTTAAAAAAACTAAGCGGTCTGGACGGGACTCGAACCCGCGACCCCATGCGTGACAGGCATGTATTCTAACCAACTGAACTACCAAACCCACTGCTTATTGTGAGTGCAAAAATACAATAGAAGTTTGATTTTGCAAGGGTTTTAGCGAATAAAAATCAATAAAATTTTAATGAGCTATATTCCAATATTTTAAAATTCCGCGTTTCAATCAAAAAACAAGAATTTTCTGTTTTTTTAAGCGCAAGGCACGCAAAGTTAAAAAAACAAAGGTTCGCAAAGTCATATAAAAACTTTGCGAACCTTTGTGTAAATCTTTTGCGTGCTTTGCGGTAAAAATATTTGCTTTCAGGAAAAACCAAATAGTCTTAAATCAAAAAAGCCATCCACAAAGTGGAAAGCTTTTCATTGGTCTAACTACTAAACCGAGCTGAGAGTTACAAATTCTCAGCAAAACAACACAACTAATCTTAGATACCGTATTTGGGCAAAAAAGCCTTTCTGTTAAGAAAGGCTTTTCCCAATATTGCGGTCTGGACGGGACTCGAACCCGCGACCCCATGCGTGACAGGCATGTATTCTAACCAACTGAACTACCAAACCTCTGCGTTATTGCGGTTGCAAAGATAGTACAGAATTTCATTTCTGCAAGTATTTTTATAAAAAAAAATAAATTTTTTCTTAAATAATTATCCAAAGTTTTGTTTTTCAACCAGATAAGTAGTCAATATTTTTTCAAAATTGTCGCCCACATTTACCGGAACGTACTTAATTTGGTTCTTTGCACAGGTCAGCGCAAGGCTTTTAAAGTACTCCTCCACCCTATTTTCATAAGCTGTTTTTACATTGTCGGCAAAAATCGAAACTTCTTCTCCCGACTCCAGGTCTATAAATTTCCTTGGCGTATTGTCAAAGTCAAATTTCATTTCGGTTTGATGGTCCACTACATGAAACAAAACCACTTTATGTTTGTTGTGTTTTAAATGCTGTAAAGCGTTAAACAGTTTTTCATCATCTTCCGTCTGAAACATATCGGTAAACAAAATTATCATAGACCGACGATGCATTTTCTCTGCAATCTGATGCAGGTACGTAATCGTATCGGTAGTTTTTTTAACTTTTGGCTGTTCTAATAATTGTTCCAGTTTATTCAGAAGCATTCTGTGGTGGCGATCACTTCCTTTTTCAGGCGCATAATATTCGTAGGTATCCGAGAAAACACTTAATCCCACGGCATCGCGCTGTTTCTTTAAAATATTCATTAAAACCGCCGAAGCCAAAACCGAAAAACCTATTTTCTTTTCGTAAAATGGCTGACCCGATCTGAGTTCCGGATAATGCATAGACGACGAATTGTCTACAATGAGGTGGCAACGCAAATTGGTTTCTTCTTCAAAACGTTTCGTATACAAACGATCGGTTTTGGCAAATAATTTCCAGTCGATATGCTTCGTGCTTTCGCCTGCATTATACACTTTATGTTCGGCAAATTCGGCCGAAAATCCATGAAACGGACTTTTGTGCATGCCCGATATAAAACCTTCCACAACCTGATTCGCCAGCATTTCAAGATGCTGAAAACTCGAGACTTTCTCTATTTCCGACTCAATTTTCATTCGGTTTCTTTTTTAATATTTTGTGCTTTATAAAGCAAATCGGTTGCCTGAAATAATTTACGTTTCAGGATTGGACTAAAATTAGGGTTTTCTTTTAAGAAACGCTGTACTTCATCAAAAGCATATTTCGACGAATATTTTCCAATTGTATTGTCCAGCCAGTCTTTCGGAAAGAAAATGTCTCCCGTTCGCTGGATTTCTTCTGTCAAATCTAGTGAAAATCTAATATATTTCTGTGCACTTTCCTGACGAAGCGGATGATGAATATTTGAAAGCGCCGCAGAGACCCAGGATTCTTTTTCGCGATTCTCATCGTCTTTTAAAGATTCCATAAACGCATTTCGTACCGATTCGTCTTTAGATAACGACGGAAGCAGAAACTCAAAACGTTTTACTTTATCCGGATTTGTAATTGCATTTTTAGCTTTAATCAAAATTTCATCTGCTTTTGCATGTTTATAAATCGCCAGATTCATTGCCATATTCGTATAATCGTCTTCGTTCAGTTTCAAATTCGGAATCACAATTTCTTTATTCCAAACTTGATATAACCTGTTTTTTTCCGAATCTGAATAGGCAATTGAACTGAATAAACCGAACAAAGTCTTTTTAATATTGGCAGATAAATTGGCCTGTAAACGAATATAGAGCATCTCTTCAAGCTTGTTCTGAACTTTATTTTGTTTTTTCGCGGTAAAAAATCTCCAGTAAATACTATTCAGATTATTCGATGCAATTCGTAAAACCAGTTCGTTTTCTTCCGTCTGGAGTCCTTTAAAAAAACAATTAAAAGCGTTCTCCGGCGAAATATTTCCAATCAACGTATTTTCATATAGATTGCTGTATGCAGAAGCCCTTGCCACCTCATCTTTTAAACTGGCGATATAATTTAAATTAGTACCGTCAAGCGGAAAGACACCGTATCCAAAACCATTATAATTGTAAACTACAGCGAGTGGTTTTTCAAGTCCTTCAGCTTCTTTTAAAAATAGATTTTTAGCGGTAAAATTAACGTTTAAGTTTTTCACTTCATTTGCGTAGACCAAACCAATCTCAAATACCTGAGGCCAGATGTTTTTTGAACCATCCTCTGCTTTTTGCTGAATCTCAAACTTTTTAATTTTATTTTGATAATCATATTTTATCTGATCGGTAAAAATGGCTCTCCCCGATTTATTCACCCAGACTTCGCTCCATTTTTTCATATCGAGCGGCGTTTCGGCATCGAGAATTTCTACCAGATTATTCCAGTCAGCGTTGTCGTTGGCGTATTTCTGAATGTATTTTTCAATTCCGTTCTGAAAAGCCTCTTTTCCCATTGAAGCTTCTAACTGCCGCATCATTATCGGCGCTTTATTGTAAATAATAGCACCATAAAGCGAACCCGCATCTTTTAAATTCTCCAGATTTTGTTTTATCGGATGTGTTCCCAAAGACCGGTCTTCCGCGTAAGCGCTGCCATAATGCGCCGTAAAAAACTGCAGATTATGATTGACTTTCGGGAAAATCGGATTCATAATTTTATCTGCCATAAAATTGGCAAAAACCTCTTTCATCCACACATCGTCAAACCATTTCATGGTTACGAGATCGCCAAACCACATATGCGAAGTCTCGTGCGCGATGAGTTTTGCTCTGTTTAATTTTTCGCTTTCTGTGGCGGTGTTATCTAAAAACAAAGAAGATTCTCTGTATTGAATTGCGCCAACATGTTCCATTCCGCCATATTGAAAAACGGGAATGGAAGCAAAATCCAGTTTCTGAAAAGGAAATTTATAATGGGTATATTTTTCTAAAAAATCCAGTGATTGCTGATGCAAATTGAAAATTGTATCGGTACTTGCTTTTATTTTTTCAGCGTTATTTTCGCGATACAACATCGTCATTTCTCCCGAAGCCCCGGGACCAGGTTTTTGCGTAACACTTTTGAATTTTCCCGCTACAAACGAAAACAAATACGTGCTCATTTTATCGGTTTCTCCAAAATTATAAGACGTAAAATCACCTTTTACTGTTTTGTTTTTGACTTCGGCTCCAGCCAAAACTGTCCATTCTTTTGGCACAGAAAGACTTAGTTTATAAGTTGCTTTTATATCCGGTTGATCAAAACAAGGAAATAAAGTACTAGCACGATCCGGAACTAATAAAGTGTATAAAAAATCATCGTTTCGGTTTAAAGATAAATTTCCGGCAATAAAGGAAATTTCAATTTTGTTTTTGCCTGAAATCAGCTCTTTTGAAGCAATAACAATATGACCTTTTTCATGTACAGTGGCGATCTTTTTTCCGTTGGCAGAGATCGATTGCAAATTGGCAGACTTCTCTTTAAAATCCAGATATAAAGGCTGTTTTAAATCGGTCAAAACCAAATTTAAAACCAGGTGAGAATGAATATTTTCATTTTTTCGAGTCGGAATTTCAAATGAAAGCTCATAATTCACGTCAGAAATTTGATGCTTTCTATAAAGCGCCAGTTGTTGCGAAACACCTTCCTTAAGAAGATTTTCTTTTGACTGAGAAAATCCGATGGGAATGAGGACAAAAAATAAAAGAAAGCTGTAGAAAATTTTCATTGGGAGAATAATAAGATGTGCTAAAATAGCAAAACGGTTGATTTTCTGCAAACAATTACTGCAACAGCATTGCATTTAAAAATAAGATTTCTATATTTGCAACAACATTGCATTAGCATGTCTAAAAATGTACAGAAGAATTAACTTCACGAATGAAAAAGAAATTTAAAATTTTAAATCTTTTAATGCCATTAATTGTATTGTTTGCAATACTTTTTCCGGCTGTGCATTCGTACGAGCATATTTTAGACACCAAGCTTTGTAAGGAGAAAACAGAATTTTCGATTTCAGAAAAATCGCAATTTAAAGCTAAACTGCATTCTTTTCATAAATGCTCTATCTGCGATTTTAAATTTAGTGCAGTTGGAACATTTGATTTTCCCGTTTTTCAATTATTTAAAAACATTGCAGCTGTAAAACATATTTTATTTTACAGCAAACAATATTTTGTACTTTTTAAAGGCTCCCTTTTTTCACTTCGGGCCCCGCCTTTTACCCTATAATATTTTTTTTGTGTTCCAGAATGAGTCCTGTTCTGATGAATTTTAATTTACAGTATTGATGGTCTGTACCATTGAAATTCTTCTATTTATACAGCTGTCATAAGTGTATTTAAATCAAAATACTGTTTTCAGTCTAGGCCTTTAATTCAAAACGAAAGCTGTTGTTCTTGTATAAGATCCAATATTTGGCTTCTGCTTCTCATTCACAAAAAATTCATATTCCAATTCTATTTATTGCATTTCAGCTAAACTCTTTAACGTGTTTTAGCCGAAAACAGGCTGCCTTTTTTCTGTCTCACAGATTTTAAACGGCCTGTAAAAATCTCGTTCGTAATCTTAAAAATTCCTTATAAAAATGATTCAAATCAAATCAGAAAAAATGAAAACAACTCAACTAATTCTGGCTTCTGTTTTTGCCGCACTTGCATTCTCCGGCTGCAGCAACGACGATAACGACTCTGCTCCGGAGAAGGCTGTTCCCACAATTGATAAGGTCGAGCTGGGCCTTGGCAATAATGAAACCGCAACAATTGGACAGGATTTCCATTTTAATGCAGAAGTAACTGCAGGAGACAAAATCGAAAATGTACAGGTAAAAATTGTTCAAAAAAGCAGTGAAACTTATTCTAAAGTCTGGTCGCACGAAGTTACATGGACGCAATATGCAGATGCAAAAAATGCAACAGTTCATAAACATTTTGACATTCCGGAAGATGCTGCCGAAGGAAAGTATGATTTTATCATTATTGTAAACGACAAAAACGGATCCAAACTCGAAGTAAAGAAAAATCTAACGATTTACAAACTTGAAAATCTTCCTGTAAAACCGGTTGTCTCGATATTGACTGTTTTTTTAAATGATAATTTTCTATACAGAAAAGGTCAGTTTTCTGATCCTGATGCAAAATTCAAAAACAATGACCGTTTCAGTTCACAGGTAACTATGGACGGAATTAAAGGAGACGGAATTATGTATTTGCTGTTAATCAATAAAAATGCAAAACACAATCCTGAAAGTGTAGATCAGATTGATTTTAGCAAAGTAATCGTGTACGATGTGTTAGAACATAAAAACATAGCACAAACCGGCGGATTCTCAAATGTAGAGTGGAATGGCACGACTGTTATAAGGGACTTCCCAATAATGACTATTGGCGCTGCAAAAGATAATAATGTACCTGTTGCACAGGATTTAATTGCAAATAAGGCATGGGCAACCGGCAATTATACCTACCTGATTTTATATAAAAACACCACTTACAACATCAATTTTTCGCAGGCAGTGGAGCTTCCTTTTGCTCTTTAATAAAAATCATAAAAAATGAAAAAAATAAAGTTTCTATTTGGCATTTTTGCTTTTGCCCTTTTTTCTTCCTGTTCAGGCGACGACGCAGAAATCGACACTGAATATCCTGTTATTGATATTTCCGGTGCGAATGCATTTCCAATCCAATGCACTACAATGACGCGCGGGCAAACAATCACTTTCAAAGCCGTTTTTACTGACAATGTGGCTCTGGGGTCTTACAGTTTAGACATTCACCACAATTTTGACCATCATACGCACAGTACAGAAGTGGTAAGCTGTGAAATGGAGGCGGTTAAAAAACCAGTAAAGCCACTCCTTTTCATTAACAATTATACTATTCCTGAGAATGTAAAAAGTTATGAAGCAACAGCGCAAATCACTATCCCTGCAGATGTGGATCCGGGAGATTATCATTTCATGATCCGTCTAACCGACAAGGAAGGCTGGCAAACACTTAAAGGTTTAAGTATTAAAATTTTATAAAACAAATTAATGAAGAATGCCCCAATCCTTTTTTGGAAATATTGCTTTTTACCAATTGTTTTTTTGCTGGTTTCGACGATCTCTTTTTCTCAGACAAAACTATCGGGAAGCGTTTTTACTACTCAAAACAAACCATTAGAAGGTGCTGTTGTGACTTTGTACCCCTCCAATCAAACAGTTTTGACGGATAAAAACGGCTCCTTTTTCTGGAATGAAATTCCTTTGGGCACAAATCGCTTAAGGATCAGCTTTTCAGGTTTTGCTTCGGAAGAAAGAGAACTGAGAGATTTTTCCAAACCGCTTATCCTCATTTTACAACCTGAAATAAAAGAACTTAATGAAGTTTTGGTCAGTGGCAACTATATTGATAAACTGAAAAAAGAAGAATCGCTGAATATTGAAATTGTGAATAACAATTTTATAAAGCGCAACCTTGGCGGAAGTCTTATGCAGTCTCTGCAGCGACTGCCGGGTGTTAAGACTATTTCAATTGGTTCCGGAGGTTCAAAACCACTTATTCGGGGTTTGAGTTTTAATCAGGTTATCGTGGTCGAAAACGGTTTAAAGCACGAGGGCCAGCAATGGGGCGCCGATCATGGTTTAGAAATTGATCAATACGCGGTTAATCGCGTCGAAATTATAAAAGGGCCTTCTTCATTTATCTACGGATCGGATGCTGTGGGTGGCGCGATCAACATTAAACCGCTTGCTCTTCCTTCAAAAAATACTTTTGGCGGAAGCGTGGATCTTGTCGGAAAAAGCAATAACGCACATTTTGGAAGTTCTCTTAATTTGTTCGGAAGAAATGAAAACTGGTTCTTTGATACCCGCGTGACAATGATGGATTATGGGGATTATCGTGTTCCAGCAGATATGGTTTATGTCTACAGTTATGCAGTGCCTTTATACAAAAATCATTTACGAAACACGGCTGGACGTGAACTGGATTTTCATTTCAGTACAGGATATTCAGGCGAAAATTTAAAATCGGTTTTCTCTTTCAGCAATGTGTATTCTAAAAGCGGATTTTTTGCAAATGCACACGGACTTGAACCCAGAAATGTAAATATGGAATTACACGACAAGTCGAGTCGTGATATTTTAATGCCATACCAACAGGTTAATCATTTAAAGATTAGCAATACGACTTCTTTTCGGATTAGAAATCATGCTTTTGAAACGCAGATCGGATTTCAGAAGAACTTTCGTAGAGAATGGAGTCATTACGTTAATCACGGTTATATGCCTGCTATTTATCCGGAGGATATGTATGCGCCGCAAGATTTGGAACGTCAATATGATAAAGACGTCTGGTCGTTTTCTGTTAAGGATGAATTTGCAATTAATCGTCATCAAATTACAGTTGGAACCAATATTGCTGCGCAGGAAAATACGATTGGAGGATGGAGTTTTCTGATTCCCTCTTTTTCGCAATTTAATGCCGGCGTATTTGTTTACGACAAATATGAACTGAATGACGAGTGGTTTGTACATGGGGCACTGCGCTATGATTTTGGAAAAATTAAAATGAAATCTTATTACGACTGGTTCGAAAGTCCGGTTGCTGAAAACGATCCTGCGCAAACGGATTTTTTACAGCGTTCCCTGGACCTGACCAAAACTTTTGACAGTTTTACCTGGTCGGCCGGCGTCAATTACAATCCCGGAAAACTTTCGCTTAAAGCGAATTTAGGATCGAGTTTTAGAATGCCTATCGCGAAAGAACTGGCTTCAAACGGAGTGAATTATCATTATTTCAGATTTGAAAAAGGAAATCCGAATCTGGATGCAGAACGTTCTTATCAATTGGATTTGGGAATGGAATGGCAACAGCAAAACTGGACTTTTCAATTGACACCGTTTGTAAATTATTTTCCCAATTTTATTTATCTCAATCCGACTTCTGGCCATGATATGTATTACGGTGCAGGAAATCAGGTTTTTGAATACGAGCAAAGCAAGGTCTTGCGTTATGGTGCAGAATTACAAACGAGATATTATTTTATAAAATCTTTAAGCGCAGAAATTGCAGCCGAATATCTTTATTCTGAACAAAAATCAGGAAATAAAAAAGGATATACACTTCCTTTTTCGCCCCCGCCTTCTGTTTTGCTCGGACTGAATTACGAACCTCAGATTCGATTTTTAAAAGACACCTATTTTTCTGTTGATTATCGCCTTACAGGAAAACAAAATTATATTGTTCCGCCGGAAAAGAAGACCGACGAAAGTCATGTTTTTAATCTCGCTTTGGGAACAAAACTTAAAACCGGGAAACAAGACATCAGCATAAGCGTTCAGGTTCAAAATTTATTCAATACAAAATACTTAAATCATACGAGCTTTTACCGGTTAATCGAACTTCCGGAAGCCGGCCGGAACATTATTGTATCGATGAAGATTCCGTTTTCGGTTTCACGATAATTACCACAATCAAATCGAATTATTTACACATTTTAAAACCATTACTACAATGAAAAACAATTTTTACAAACTGCTTTTTTTATTTACAATTTCCGTTTTTGCTGTTTCGTGCAGCAACGACGACGACAATCATGACGATCATGATCACGACGAAACGTCAGAAGAACACACTTATGTGAGAATTTTACTTTCTGATGAAAAAACAACAGAACTGACTCTTTTTAATCCGCATGAAGACAAGATTAGTTCTTTTACAGCAAAATTCCCAAAATCTTCTTTGTACACTACAGAATCGGGACGTTTTGCAGGAATTATTCACAGAGATAATAATTTTACAGAAACATTTGACAGCGGACTGGAAATGCACGGCGATCACGTGGATGTGGATGACGTACCAAAATTTGGTCTTTTGACAGGAAGTTCTTTAAAACCAACGCATTTTAAAAGTAAAATTGGCGAAATCCTGACTTTTAATGACGGAGACGGAACGCTTTCTGTTGGAAAAGAAGCAGATGTAAACAAGGCTGGTGCCACTTTTAAAACGATAAATGCTGGTTTACTTGCACATCACGGTGCAATGGCAACTTTTACAAATGGTACTTATGCTATTACCGTAAAAGACAATTCGGTTACAGGAACGCTGCCTGAAAAAGTAAAAATTATCGACAACTCCGGTAAAACTCTTTTTGATGCTAAAATTGCAACAACAGGAATTCACGGAAATGCTTCCGACGGAGTTTACGCAGTTTTTGGTTCTGCCAGCGGTATTTTGGTTGTAGAAAGCAATGGAAATCAAAAATTAATCGCGCATCCTGAAGATTTTGGAACTGCCTGGTTTGGCAGCATTTTAGAAACTGCTTCTGCCGGAAAATTTATTGGATACACGGCTGCAAAAGGCGCTTATCTAATTGATGTTGTAAACAGTACGGTTAAACCAATTGTTCAGAGTACAGCAATTATGCAATGTAAAGTAAGTTACGATCATAAAAAACTGGCTGTGCTTTTACATTCGGGAGAATTTAAACTTTACAATTTAGGCAGTTTGCAGGTAGAAAAAGAAGTTAAAGCTACAACAGAAACTGCAACAGATGCCACTCTAAAACCTCAAATGGCAGTTACAGACCGATTTGCTTATATCACTTCTCCAACGACAGGAGAATTATTGCAGGTAAATCTTTCATCACTGGCAATTAAGAAAACAAAGGTTTCTGCTACGCCTTACATGATTACAGTTGTTGGTCATGAAAACAGCGATAGCCATAATCATTAATTTATTTTAATGTTTAATTTAAAAAGCAGAACTCTCATAAAAAAGGGTTCTGCTTTTTTTTAAAACTAAATTGTTATTTTCCGGGAGGTACATTTACCTGTGTTACCTGCATACTGTTAATTTCCCATTTATTCTTGTTGCTTTTTTCAAAAATTGCAGTTATAAATTTAGTGCTCACCGTACCTTTCTTCACCATTCCGCCGGGAACGGCATAATCTTCTTTTGCAGTTAGTGTTTCTTTTATATGTGCAAAAGCAGCATTTTTAGAAAGCATTTTAGAATCTAAAAATTCAAATTTCACCATAGTCGGCTTAATACAGCACTCGTTTATATGAGAGAATTCGCTAATGATGTTTTCTCTTCCCTTCCAGTACATTCCTAAGAAGTTTATAAGTGTTGCGTCATCGCTAAATACACTTGAAAATGCTTTCATATCATTTTTATTCCAGTCTGTTTCCTGCTGTTGAATGATCTCTTTTAAATCCTGCCCGGGATCTTGCGCAAAACTCACTATTGAATTGCACAACATGATAATTAATAAATATAATACTTTCATAACTAATGTTTTAAGTGGCTTTACTATTGTTTCAAATATACTCAAATGTTTGTACTGTATTCTGAGATAAAAAAGTTTGGAACAAAAAAGGCCTGACGATTGTCAAACCTTTTTCTTTACTAATTCAAAGCTATCCAAAAAAAAGAATTATTCTGTTTGTTGAAAATCGAAGCTTAAGTCTCCTGCATTATAGCTGGAAGAAACAGTGGTTGGGAAAGTTTGTGCGGTACCACCAATCCATCTGTATTCATTGAAAGTAATATTTCCGGCCACAATTGGGTATACAGCGTTTGATTTATCGACTTTGTTCTTGTTGTACCAGTCATTAGAATTCATGGTAATCATGTACTTTTTGTCTTTGTCAAGCGCCAATTCGTTTATTTCTTTAGTAACTACGGCATCTGCTGCTACCACGTTTACTGTTTCTGAACGTAATACCGCTTTACTGGCATAATCCCAGATTGTTACGCGAACCGCAGGATTTTCAGCTGGCAGTTTGAGTGTAATGGCCTTGATTTTTCCTTTTACGGTTGGTGTAAAAACAAGACCAAACTCATAATCGCCGGAATTAATGAAATTTGTAGAAGTATTGAAACCTGTTGCTGCATAATAAGCCTCGAGCGGATTTTCTGTTTTAAATTTTGGGGCATCATCTTTATCGCTGCTGCATGAAATGGCTAAAGCGGCAGTTATTAAAAGGGTAAAAATGGTTTTAAAAGTTTTCATGATATTAATTTTTGATTTAGTTATTTTAAATTGAATTGTGATGGTTTAGAAATTAAGGTTTAATATTAAAACGGACACAAACTTCTTCATAGCTCATTTTAGAATAATCCGGCTTTGTCGTTTTTGAAGTCGTTGCTGCAACACCGCCAGGAATTAAGATATATCTCCAGTTAAGCGTCGTAGGAAGTCCAACAGTGGTTCCGTCTGCTGCATGTTTAAATCTGAAGAGTTTAATTTTCTGTAAAGCTGGAATGGCAGTAATTGTGTTCGCAAATCCACCTGCTGTTGAGGTGTAAGGCAAGGGATTAGTACCACCGCCAAATGACATATAAACGAGTATAGTTCCTTTTGCTAAAATATCTGCCGACAGTTCCGGAGCATTTATAGACGTTGATAGTCCGGAAGTTCCATCTATAGTTTCTGCCGCTGCAGTAGGAGCTGTCATCCAGGTGCTGTAAATAACATTTGCAGTTCCGGCCGGACCTTGTGCTCCGTCTATTCCATCGGTTCCGTCATCGCTGCTGCATGAAATTACAGAAATGGACAGTAAAAAAATTGTAATAATGGTTTTGAAATTTTTCATAATAATTTTAGTTGTAAAAATTTGGTCAAACGCTTCTTTTTTAATTCAATAGCTTTATTTTTGCAACAATCGTCAAGGCTTTTTTTTGCTTGTGATTTAATTACAGGACAAAGTTGCCGTATTAAATTCTGCGAAAAAACCGCTAATAGACGAACAGCATTTTAAATAGACAGACGACTGATTTTTTGTTGCAAAAGCCCATTGGATGATGAAAAAATACTCTTGTATTATTGTTGATGATGACGAAATAGACAGACTTACGGCAGTTTCTTATGCTAAGAAGTTTCCTGTTCTGGAGATTTTAGGCGTTTTTGAATCGGCTGAGGAAGCTGTTCCTTTTTTAGAAAAAGAAAAGATCGACATCTTATTTCTGGATATCGACATGCCGGGTCTCAACGGAATCGATTTTAGGAAAAAAGCGCTCGAAGTTCCGGTTTGTATTTTTATTACTGCTCATCCCGAACATGCCGTAGAGAGTTTTCAGATTGAAACGCTGGATTTTATTGTAAAACCTCTTAAACTGGAACGCTTTACACAAACCATAAACCGTATTGAAGAATTTATGGAAATCAAAATCAAGGCGTCTCTTTTCGAAGCCAGTATTGGCGGCGATACGATTTATATAAAAGAAGGACACGAACAAACCAAAGTAAAACTGCACGAAATTCTCTATCTCGAAGCACTAAAAGATTATACTCTGGTAATTACAGAAAAGAAAAGACATTGTGTGTTGTCAAGCATTGGCAATTTATTGAAAGAAGAACATTTTCAGTCCTTTGTGCGTATTCACAGAAGTTATGCCGTACAGAAACAATATATTCAGAAGATTAATTCTAACGAAATTATTTTGAATAATAATGTCATAATTCCCATTGGAAGAAGTTACAAAGAGAATCTAAATCTGATGGCATGAAAAGTATAAAGGTGCTGCTTTTACTTTTTTTTTCGCTGAATGTTTTTTCACAGCAGGAACCTAATTTAGCACGCTATAAAACAAGGGACGAAAAACTAAAAGTATGGCTCCGGTATACAAATGCACTTTTAGAAAAAGAAGATTATTCCAAATTAATAATCGCAGCCAGCAAAGGAATTGAGATTGCTCAAAACCACAATGCTTACGTGAGCCGGTTTTACATTCAGAAAGGGCTTGGGTACGAATTCAGCAATAATCAATATAAAAAAGCGCTGGATAATTATGAAGAAGCGTGGAAATACGCAAGGAAAGCCAATCATCTTAAGAATCTGACTACTACTTTAATGCGTTTAAACTATGTTTATTATTCTGTTCAGGATACGGCGAAAGGTAAGTTTTTAGCGCAGCATATCAAACAAATTTTAGACACCACAAAAAACAACTATACCAAAGCTGTTTTAAACGGAAGTCTGGCAGAATATTATCAGAACAATGCAGAGTACGAAACTTTCATTCAGTATCAGTTAAAGGCTATTTCTTATAAAAAGCTTCTTAAAAAAACCAAAGTAAACGAAGAAAACATAGGCATTTCTTACCTTCAAATTGGCAGTGCTTACACCAAAATGAAACAATACGATAAAGCTATTGAATACTTTAATCAGGCCAAACCGTATGTAAAAAATTCGCCATACGTAAGCGCTTTTATAGGCAACTATTACCTGCACAGCTATGTTGCGCTGAAGCAAAAAGACAGCGTTCAAAAATATTACAACTTAGTTTATACTTATCCTACGGCAAAAGATTCGCTTTTTATCAATTTAAGTTTTGCAAACCGAAGCATGGCAGAACATTGCACCAATCTGGGTAAATTGGATAAAGCGTATTACTATGCGAAAAAATCGGTTTTGTTTGCGCAGAAATCGAATGACGAAGATATTATAATGGAAGCCAATACCATTTTGGGAAAAGTTCTGAACGAAAAAGGAGACCATAAAAAAGCAATCGAAATACTTAAAAAAGCTTCAGAAAAAGCCCTGAAATTTGACAAGGAATCGTTTGTTACCATCAATAAAAAACTGTCTGAAAGTTATGCCGCGCTCGGACAATGGAAAGAAGCTTATTATTATAACGAAATCTACAGCAAAAACAACGACGAAATGATGGCGCAATCTGCCAGGAAAAGTATTGCCAATGCCGAAGCCAGATTTCAGAATAAAACCAAAGCGCAGGAAATCAAGACTCTTTCAACAGAAAATGAAATCCAGAATATTCAGATTGAAGATGCGAGACGACAACGCCTTTTATTAACCGGCGGGATTATTCTGGTTTTCATTATCGGATTGTTGTTACTAAGACAAAGTCAGATTAGAAAAAAGACGAATTTAAAACTTCAGGCACTGAATCAGGAATTGGATGAGGCCAATAAAATTAAAGCGCGATTTTTCAGTATTCTGAATCATGATTTAAGAAGCCCGGTTTCGAATCTGATTCATTTTCTGCATCTTCAGAAAGAAAATCCGGAATTAATAGATGAAGAAACGGCGCTTAGAATGCAAACCAAAATTACAACCGGAGCCGAAAATTTACTGGATTCTATGGAAGACATTCTACTTTGGAGCAAAGGACAAATGGAAAACTTTAAACCTCATCTGAAAAAAACGGCTGTTTCTACCATATTCGAAGAAACCCAAAAACATTTTGCCAGTACAGAAAACATCGAGATGATCTTTGAAAATCCCGATAATCTCATTTTACAAACAGATGAAAATTATCTGAAAACCATTACCCGAAACCTGACAGGAAACGCCATAAAAGCTTTAGACAAAACTCCAAATGCCCAAATTAGCTGGAAAGCCTGGCAGGAAAACGGTAAAAATTTCCTCTCCATAACCGACAATGGCCCGGGCGGAACTCAGGAAAAATTCAAAGCCTTATATGATGAATCTGAGGTAATCGGAATCAAATCTGGTTTGGGGTTGCATTTAATCCGCGATCTGGCAAATGCCATAAATTGTAAAATAGAGGTCTGCTCCAAACCCAATGCGGGCGCCACTTTTACTCTGATATTCTAAAAGAAGTTTGCCACGAATTTTATTTAGAAACAGAAAATTCGTGAAATTGAAATTATTAATAAAGAAATTGGTGCCAATTCATGAAATTCGTGGCAAAAAACTTTTTAATCTCTGGCAAATAAAGACAAATAAAAAAGGTCTGACTTTCGTCAAACCTTTTTTATATCAATTGCAATCGGCGTCGATTACAACAAAGCGTCTAAGCTGTCAGCGTAAGCTTGTTTCGGAGCAACTCCTACTTGTTTACCTACTACTTCACCATTTTGAAAAACCAAAACAGTTGGTATGTTACGCACACCGTATTTTGCAGCAAATTCCTGGTTAGCATCTACATCTACTTTACCAACAACTACTTTACCAGCGTACTCTTCGCTTAATTGGTCAATGATTGGACCAACCATTCTACAAGGACCACACCATGCTGCCCAAAAATCTACCATTACAGGTTTATCTGATTTTAAAACTACTTCATCAAAAGTAGCATCTGTTATTGCTAATGCCATAATATATTAAGATTAAATTATGTCTGAATGTCTTAATTTTCAAACTACAGTACAAATTTAAAAATTTAAAACCAATCAGACACCATTACTAAATTAGTTTTCATTATAAATGTATTGTCATTAATTATATACTGTTAGAATACATTTTGTCTGTTTTATAAAGTTCGTATTAATTTGAATATCAAAAATTTAAATTAAAGTTAAATTTTTACACTATCTTTAATGTATCAAATTTAACCCGTTATGCAGCAAACTTTACACCAATTAAAGGTCTTTTTTCGATCTGAGCGTTTTAAAAAATACGCCAGACGTTTTGGATTTTTCATTGTGGGTGTCTGCTGTTTATTACTTCTTGCCTACGGTGCTTTGTCGGTTTATTTCAATCAGAATAAAACAGAAATAATTGCAAAAGTCAATCATAAAATTAATGAGGGCATTAACGGAAAATTTCATGTAAAAGATTTTCATTATAAGTTTCTAACCGGTTTTCCTAATTTCACTTTAGCCCTGAGCGATGTCGAACTCAAAGACAATCAATGGAATTCGCACAAACATACCTTACTGAAAGCGACAGAAATCGAAGTGCGATTGAATATCTGGAGCTTAATGCAAAAGGAAGTCAGCATTCATAAAATTGTAATAAGCGATGCGGCTATTAACATCTACAAAGCTGCAAACGGATATTCTAACACCAATATTTTTAAACCTAAAAAGAAAAAAACAGCCACCGATAAAGAAAAGCCTGAAACTACAATTGACGAAGTACTTCTGGAAGATGTGCATGTTACGATCGATAACCAGCTTGGACATAAATTATTTGATTTTGAAGTAGAAAGTTTAAAATCGAAAGTCGATTATGAAGACGAAAACTGGCAAACCAATTTGTTTCTGAAAACTAAAATAAACAGTCTGGCTTTTAATACCGTGCACGGAAGTTTTGCCAAAGCGAAAGTGTTACAGGGAAATTTTGCTATTTCTTATAACTCCGAAAAAGAAAAAATTGATATTGAAACCAAAAATCTTAAAATTGGAGATGATGCTTTCGATATTGTGGCTTTCTTTAATATTGGCAAAAAAAGTTCCCTTTTCGGAATCAATATTGCAACCGACATTTTATGGCAGAATGCATCCAATTTATTATCGTCTAATATCAGTTCCAAGCTTAATCAGTTTGGTTTAAAAAAGCCTATAAAAGTAAATTGTGATATAAAAGGTGACTTAAATATCGAAGGAGATCCGAAAATTGTGGTTCAGGCAGACATTAGAAATAACGAATTAACAATTCCCGACGGATTATTTACCAATTGCAGTTTTAAAGGTATTTTTACCAATAACTTCAAAACCCACGACGGATTTAGCGATGCCAATTCGGCGGTAATCTTAACCAATTTTAAAGCCGATTATGAAAATATTCCGCTGGAAATTCCGCAGGCTGCTATTAATAATCTGGAAAAACCGATTGCAACCGGAATTTTAAATTCGGATTTTGATGTTTCCAAACTCAACGGAATGACCAACGAGAAAATTCTTCATTTTGAAAGTGGTCATGCCAAAGCCAATTTAAAATTTCAGTTTGATATTGTGGACTTATACATCAACAAACCGCATTTTATTGGTGAAGTCGATGTTGATAAAACTACTTTTGAGTATCTGCCAAAAAATATCCGTGCAGAAAACACCGATGTAAAACTCTCTTTTACAGAACAGGCGCTTTATATAAAAAAGATTGCCTACAAACACAAAAACAACATCATTCGCATTGATGGAAAAATTGATAATTTCCTGAATCTCTATTACGACGCACCCGAAAAAATGGTTGTTAACTGGAATATTTATTGTCCAAATATCGATGTAAAACAGTTTTTAGGTGTTTTAAAAACCAATTCAGCGACCAAAACAGCACAGAAAAAACCGGCTAAAAGGAATGTCAATTTCTCCAATCAGCTCAAATTGGTTATAGATAAATGTACCGCCGTGATCAATCTGAAAGCAGATAAAATAACGTACGGCGCCATGACCGCAACCAATACCAAAGCCACATTGCAAATGCTGAATTCTAAACTTTTGCTAAAAAACGGAACGCTGCAAACCTCTGGCGGCAGCATTACTTTTAATGGTGCGATAGAACCCAAAGCCAATTATTACATTTTCAGTTCGACAGCGCAGGTGAACCGTGTAGATATTGCAAGTTTTCTCAAATCTTTCAACAATTTCGGAATCAAATCTTTTAGTCCCAAAAACATCAAGGGCCGACTCAGCAGCAACGCCAACGTAACGGGTTTTATGAGCGGCAAAGGCGATTTAATCGTGAACTCCATGCGTGGAAAACTGACTTTTAACGTAAATCAGGGTGCGTTACTCAATTTTGAACCGATTATGAATGTCGGTAAGTTTGCTTTTCCGCTTCGCGATGTCGAGAATATAACCTTCAGCGATTTGTCGGGCGATTTAAATTTGCGTGGCGAACAGGTCGACATTAATAAATTAACGATTAGCTCCAGCGTTTTAAATTTTGATATAAGCGGTATCTATTCTTTCGGCCGCGGCACCAATCTCGCACTTACCGTCCCGCTTAGAAATTCTAAAAACGATGCCGAACTCGAAAAAGAAGAGCGCAAAGCCGTTCGCGAACGCGGCATTGTCCTGCATTTGATCGCTTATGATAATGAAGGAAAAATGAAGATTAAGTGGGGGAAGAAGAATAAAGAATAATGTTTTATGACATACATATTAAACGTCAATCAGGAAATGGTTGGCGTTTTTTTTATGTAGAAAATTTAAAATTAATGAGGCCAATTGTAAGCGGTTTAATTTTACTTACTAAAGTACATTTGCTTAAATGTCACTTAAAAAATAGAAACGTAATAAAACTCAAATATCAAAAAGATGAAATATTTAGCAGAAATAATTTTTGGAAAAGATCAAGTAAGAAAATTTAAAAATAATGAACCTTTCAATGATTTTGAAAAAGTCAGCAATTTTAAGAAATACAATTTTGAATCTAGAGCAGAAAGAAATGCATTTTATAAAGGAATTAATGAAGCAATGGGTTGGCTTGAGGTTGAGTTAGTCAAGGAATTTGAAGAAAAAATTAGTACCGAAACAGCAGATGAAGATATGTTTTTCTATTGGTCATTTATTGAGAAATATTATCCAAAATATTCTCATTGTAATAATGTTTTATTAAGTGATATTTTAACTAGAAAACTTACAGGGGAAGAAATTTCTGAGAAAGATGAAGAGTATATCAAAGATTGGGACGTTAGGAAAGAATTATTGGAAGTTGACAAAGATTTACTCTGCAAGGCTTTTGAAAACTATTTTAATATTGTTTATCCTGAAAATTTAAATAAAGAAAAGAATTAAAAAAATCCCTAATATTTATACTATTAGGATGTTTTTTAATTCTTAGAGGTTTTTATATAGTAGTCCAAATTTAATAAATTCATTTTTTAATAATTGCTTTGCTTCGCTAATACTATCTTTTTTAAATGGTAAGCCAAGCACGAACACCATATTAACAACTTCGTTAATTCTATTTTTATATTCTATTTTTTTTATTTCTAATCGATCAGAGGGATAACATAAAAAGCCATATTTTAATTCTGTCTTGCTAAAAGAAGAATAACTCATTATCTGATGTAAATCATGCCTAAAATCATCTTTTAAAGTTTCACTATCAACAAATTTGTTATAAAGATGTGATTTGTATTTAGCGTCAATAAATATTAGATAATTTTCTTTTTGATAAATTGCATCAGGCTCAATATACTTAAGTTCCCAAGAATATTGTTTGGCAGTTTTTGAATAAAATTTAAAATTAGAATACAACTTTCCGCCAGTTTCTTTTGCAACTTCTCTAAAAATATATTGAACAAATTTTTCAAATACGTCACAAAAATCAACGCGCCAAGCTGTAGAATTAATAAAATTAAAATCTAATATTTTATTTGCTTGCTCTTTGCAAGATTTTACAGTTGCGTTATCAGAAGATTTTACAGAAATATTATTTGTTATTTGAGGTTTGTGAAAGTATAACTTTTCTTCAATAAAATTAAGTCTTGTACGCATTATATTTTTAATCCTTTGTGGAGTATTTGAAGAAATTAATTCGTTTCTACATATGTCAAATACATAACGTACTTCAGCATATTCACTGTGAAATTCACTTAAAATATTTTTTCGAACAGGAAAATTTACTCGATTTTCTACTTTAAATTCACTTCTAATGTACTTGTTCCAATTTATTTGTCCTGATGGCTGACTTGATTTTTTTTCAATATTATCAAACTTACACCAAGGTTTTGATAATAATGTTTCAAGTGAAGAAATGTATTTCACCGCTTCTAAATATAACGGTGGCCTAAAAATTTTGCCTGAAGCCAAAGGCAAGCTATCAATTACTTCAGGGCTTATTTCTGAACCAAGCAAATTCAAAATTTCAATATAATCTTCAAAACGATCATTTCCTGAAAATCTAGGCATAACTACAAAATCACCTATTTGCTTACCTGTCTCAGCCCCTCTTAATGGTATAGTTCCAATGTAACCACTCGAACGAAAAATTAAAGATGTATTTTGGTCAGTACCAATTATAGATGGTTCAATACCTATAAATTTAAATTGTGATACATTGTATTGAATAAATTTTTGAAGGCCTTGACCAATAAATCTTTTATCCATTTTGAGTCCTTTATTTTGTAGAAAAGCCCAACTTAAATGTCTTGATTGTTCAGTTAAACAAGGCATTTCAAAAAAAACGTCTAATGACTTACTCATGAAAAAAGTGATTTATTTATACGTAAAATAAAATAGTTATTAAATTCTTCTTTGGCATTTCTAATCAATCCTTCTTGCAAATATTCTTTTATCAGTGGAAATATTTCATATTGAATTCTACTTTTCATTTCTTCTTCATTCCTTGCAATAAAATAGCCTTGACCAGGTTGCAATGAAAGATCATTGCTATGAGCATACCAATCGAAAATTTCATTTATTTTTAAGTAATCTTCAATAAAAAAATAATCGTGAGAGTTAGTTAGTTTATTGACTTTTACATTTTCCAATCTCGTAGAAACACCATCAATAATTGTTGGTTTTAAATCATACCATGCAAACCTTCTTCTTAATGCGAAATCAACTACTGATAAACTCCTGTCAGCTGTATTCATTGACGCAATTACATAAAAATTATCTGGAAGTTTTTTAATTTTAAAGTCAGGTGAGATTTCAATTTCTACATCTGCCTTGTCCATCTTGTGCTCAAATAAATAAAAAATTGGCCCCAAAACATTAGAAAGATTTGCTCTATTTATTTCATCAATTATGAGAATTACTTTTTCATCGCTATTTTGGGTAGCATAACTTAAAGCTTTAGTAAAAATTCCTAAACTTTGTTTATAAGTGAGTTGTTCATTATTTAAATTTGGTTGAATTCCAAAAATAAAGTCGGAAAAACTTGTTTCAGCATGAAATTGAGTGAAAAAGGTTTTAGCATTTATTTTTTCAGCTACCTCTTTAGCTGTTCTAGTTTTTCCAGTACCTGGGGCTCCTTGAAGTACGACATATTTTCGATCAATCAATAAGCGTTCTATTTCTTCAGCTTCATTAATTTTTTTGTTTTTAAAATATGGGTTTAAAGCATCTGAAATGGCCTTGCGGTGAGCAGCGTTGGATGGCCAGTTTCTAAGTTTTGCATATCCTGCAACAAATGCAGCGATTATTCTTTTTCCTTCTTCACTTTCAGGTTTTTCAACAATTTGACAAACCGGTAGAAATTTAGTATAGTTTTTTATTGTATTTTTAATTTCATCTAACTCTAAATTGTTAGCAATTGTTTTAGGTAAAGATGTTTCTATATCAGTAAAGTCAGATTTACAATATCCTTTTTCATTAATAAATTTTGAAAAAAGTCTTCTTACCCCCGGATAAGTTGCAAGCTCATAATCATTTTTGAAACCACCCGAACCAATACCTAAACAAACTAACCAATTTTGATCAGAAGTTGTTGGAAAGATCGTTAATGAAAAATCATGGAATGTTCCTGTCAATTCTTCTTCAGGGTGAATAAAACCAAAATAAGCTCCGTCATTTTTAAAAGCATCTGATTTCGTATTATTTCTCTCAATATAAGATTTATTAAATCCTTTGTCATTGCTCGCTCCAAAGTCTTTAGCTTTTTCTCTAATAAATTCTCTTATATTTTTAATGCTTATATTTTCTTCGTTCATATTTTCTATTAAATATCAATTTATTATTATGCTTAAGGTTTCAATTATTGTTTTGATATTATTCATCAAATAGATCTTTAATTTTTACATTTAAAGCCCTTGCTAATCTCTCAACAACTTCAATAGAAACATTTCTTTCCCCTTTTTCTATTGTTGGCAAATACGTTCTATCGATCTCTGCTAAATTCGCGAGCTTTTCCTGAGATAAACCATTTAGTTTTCTCAACTCTTTAATTTTAAGTCCAAACTTCTGTTTAATATCCATGTTAACAAAAGTTGAAAAATGTAGACTTTAAAACAACGGACTATAGTCGGGTTTTTTCTTATATTTGAAATAAAAATCTGATGTTGAGTCTAAATGAAAAAATTATTTACCTAGAAAGTTTTCTAAACCAACCAAGTGAAAACTTTGCAGATAGTTTTAAAGAAGATATACTAATATTTATAGATGATTTGAATGGTCAAAATAAGCTTTTGAATTTCCTAAACAAACTTAATTCATTAGAGGAAATTGAAAATTGGGTTGATAATTTGTGTTCTAGAATTGTTTTAAAATTTGATTCAGAAAACGAAGAAATAAATGATTTTATATATGACTATATTCAGTTCAGATAATATGACCGAATATTTAAATTTAGAAATACCAACGTCACTTAAACCACCTATTAAACTTAGCGATATATTATATAATTGTCCTGTTTGTGATTACGAAATTGAAATTGATATGTTTGTAGATGACGATAGTTTTGTTACATGTGGAATGTACAATCATATTATCAAATTGCAAATCAAAAAAATCTAAACTAAGCAGTTTTTAAATTTTAGTCTTTTATGAGTTTCTTGGAAATATTCCTCCTTGATCGAAATGATAGGCAGTGTTTAAAAAAACTCAGAAATTTTTCATAATCTTTCCTTAACTCGCTTGTCTTTTCTAATCAAAAAAGATAGCTTTGAGAAACAATCATTAAATTATGAACCATTATGAAAGTACAAATCAACACTGACAAAAATATTGAAGGAAGCGCAAGATTAGAAAGTTATTTTTCTGCCGAAATTGAAAAAAGCTTAGATCGTTTTGAAGATAAAATTACCCGCGTAGAGGTACATTTTGGAGATGAAAACGGAGAAAAATTCAGTCTGAACGACAAAAGATGTGTCATCGAAGTGCGTCCCGTAAAATTACAGCCTATTACGGTTACAGAACATTCAGATACCTTAGAAAAAGCTTTTAGCGGCGCTTTGGCAAAAGCCAAAAAGTCCCTGACTACCACTTTTGAAAAAATTAAAGAACATTAATGGTTTGTAAACCATATAAGTGAATTAAGTTCATTTAAAAAGATACTTAATGAATTAATCTCGCAAAGACGCGAAGCCGCAAAGTTTAATGTACTTTGCGGCTTCGTGTTTTTATTAAGCAAAGCTTACACTTTCTTATATTACTTATATGGTTCAAAAAGTTAGGACTTCGGAAGAGGTGCTCCAACGGCGATATCACATCGGTGTCCCGGTTTTCCGTGTGGCGGGTTCATTCCGTCTGCTACTTTATTTTCTGTTCCTTCTGTACTTAACAAAGCCGGAACCAGATTGGACGCTGGCGGAGAAACAGTGAAATTCTGAGAAACCGTTCCGCTTTCTGCCGTATTGGTTGTGGTTGCATTCTTAACCGCCGGAGAATTCAATGGCGCTCCAACCGGAATATCACATCTGTGCCCCGGCTGCCCGTGCGGCGGGTTCATTCCTTTTGCTGTTTTAACCTGCGTAGTCGTAGTCACCACTTGCTTCTGATTCGGATTTACCTGAACCGCCTGCCCTGCCGCTGCCGAAACTTGCCCTTGCTGTGCAGGAGCAGAATTTAAAGGAGCACCCACTGCAATATCGCAACGATGTCCCGGCTGTCCGTGTGCGGGATTTATTCCTTTTGTATCACTCAAAACTGTGTTTGGATTTGCCATCTGTGCCGGTGTCTGCGTTGCGGGAGCTGCTGCTTTTGTGCTGTCTTTTGCCAGTCCAAGTCTTACCAGTTCTGACGTTGCGGTGCTTTCCTGCGGTTCTAATTCCTTTTTACAGGAAACTAAAACTAAAGAAGAAACAACAATTGAGGTTATTAGGATTTTTGAATTCATGGATTTGGGTATTTTTAAAGCGCTCAAATATACTTGTTTTTTGAATTTAAACCATATAAGTAATGTAAGATAATTTAAGTTTAACTTTGATTAGGTTTGTCTTTTAGTCTCGCAAAGTCGCATTCCCAAGGCTTCGGGCGCAAAGAGTATAAAAACTTTGTGCCTCTGCAACTTTTCTAGAAACAACCCTATCTTTAATTAACTTATGCTACTTATATGGTAAAAAAAGTAATAACTTTAAACTTTTAATCTATATTTTATGAAAAAAATCACTTTACTTCTTTTATTTATCGGCGCTTTCGCGAATGCGCAAACCGACAAAAACAAAATTAATCAGACTCTGGACGCCTGGCACAAAGCTGCTGCAGAAGTTAAATTTGATGCTTATTTTGCAGCACTTGCAGATGACGCTATTTATATAGGAACCGATGCCACAGAAAACTGGACAAAACCGGCTTTTAAAATTTGGGCAAAACCTTATTTTGATAAAAAAACAACCTGGAATTTTAAGGCTTTAGAACGTCATATCTTTTTTGACAAATCGGGAAAAATCGCCTGGTTTGATGAATTGTTGGACACACAAATGAAAATCTGCCGCGGTTCGGGAGTTTTGGTAAAAGTGGGCAACGAATGGAAAATTCAGCATTATGTATTATCAATGACCATTCCTAACGATGAGGTTGACGCTGTTACTAAAATAAAAGCACCAATCGAAGACGTTTTGATTTCTAAGCTTCAGAAAAAATAAACATTTTTACTGTTTCTTATTATAAACATAACTTTTCTAGCACTTTATAAGAGTCATTGCTTAATTAATTTTAATAAATTCGTTAAAAACATTGCTTTTTTCCAACTTTAGAATACCATACTGTCAAAAAAACAAGCTGTATTTTACAAAATTAATCAAAATAAAACACTGACCTCTATTTTAACAGCCTTCAAAACGAGAATCTTTATTTTTTTTTAACTTTGACCCCAAAAAAAATAGGGTTAAACAAAGTATTTTAAAATGAAAATAGAAAAACGCTGGATTATTTCCTTTATTATGATTAGTGTCGTTTGCACAATTGGTGCATTTTGGCCAACGGTAACAGAAAATAGTTATGTTTTATCAGAATTTGGAACAACCGACCATATTGTTTCTGCCGATGTGGCCTGGATGCTGACTTCGAGTTGTCTGGTTTTAATTATGACACCGGGATTGTCTTTCTTCTACGGTGGAATGGTAGGAAAGAAAAACGTTATTTCGACCATGCTGCAAAGTTTTATCTGTCTGGGCGTAGTAACGCTTTTGTGGGTTGTGGTCGCCTTTAGCTTAGCTTTTGGAGAACCGGTTGGTTTTGGTTCCGGCGATCATTTTTACAGCTTTTTCGGAAACCCGATGACTTTTGCCTTTATGGATTATGTTGGCGTTTTGCCACATAAACAATTGGCCAACACGATTCCGTTTATGCTTTTTGCCTTGTTTCAGATGAAATTTGCCATCATTTGTCCGGCTATTATCACCGGTTCATTTGCAGAGCGTGTTCGTTTTATTTCCTATCTAGTTTTTATTAGTTTATTTACCATTTTTATATACGCTCCTTTGTGTCACGCCGTTTGGTATCCTACCGGAGTTTTAGGAAGTTATTTTGGCGTTAAGGATTTTGCGGGAGGAACTGTAGTACACATGAGTTCTGGTTTTGCTGCTTTGGCGGGAGTTATTGTTTTAGGAAAAAGAAAAAACAGCCAGCATATTCCAACTAATATTCCGTTTGTTTTATTAGGAACAGGAATGCTTTGGTTTGGCTGGTTCGGATTTAATGCCGGATCTGCGCTTGCCGCGAATGGTACAGCGGCAATGGCATTTGCAACCACCACTACTTCTTCGGCTGCAGCCATGTTAACCTGGATTTTCTTTGACCGGATGAACGGCAGAAAAGTTTCTGCGCTGGGCGCCTGTATAGGAGCTGTTGTTGGTCTGGTTGCGATTACGCCTGCTGCAGGATATATATCTGTCCCCGAAAGTATGTTTTTCGGATTTGTAACGGCTTTGGTTTCTAATACCGCTGTAAATTGTAAATACTCAAAAAGATTTGACGATACTCTAGACGTTTTTGCCTGTCACGGTGTGGGCGGAATTATGGGAATGATTCTGACTGCAGTTTTCGCTCACGGCGAAAATGCAAGCTTACTTCACGGCGGTTGGAATGTTTTCGGACATCATATGATGGCACTGGTTCTGGTTTCTATCTTTACTTTCTTCGGAGCCTATTTCTTATTTAAAGTAACCAACTTTATTATTCCGTTAAGGGTTTCAGAAGAATCAGAACACATCGGACTGGATTTATCACAGCACGATGAGACACTCGATCCAAAATTATTAGCCGTTCCTGAAACACCGGAATATAACTAGATTTTTGCCACGAATTACACGAATTTCCACAAATTATTTTAAAACTCAGCTTTGCTGATGAGCGGTTTCAACTAAATTTAAAAAAAGAAAAATTCGTGTAAATTCGAGTAATTCGTGGCATAAAAATATAAACCTCATTTCTAAGCCAATTCATTCGTTTATATTCCTTAATTTTGCCGAAAATTTTTGTAAAAGTGGGAAGTAAAAATAAATTAAAAAGATTCAGAGAAAACGAAACATTTCAAAACGTTTTTCAACCAACGCGCGAAGAAGTTGTAGGCGATTTAATGCCTTTAAAAGGGAAGTGGAATTCTGATTTCTTTAAAAATGATAATCCATTAGTTTTAGAATTAGGATGTGGTAAAGGAGAATACTCTGTTGGATTAGCAGAAAAATACCCGGACAAAAATTTTATCGGAATCGATATTAAAGGGGCACGTTTCTGGAGAGGTGCCAAAACCGCTGTAGAAAACGGACTTCATAATGTTGCTTTTGTGCGTACGCAAATCGAATTGATCAATCATATTTTTGCCGAAGGCGAAGTAGACGAAATCTGGATTACTTTCCCGGATCCTCAGATCAAATACAAAAGAACAAAACACAGAATGACCAATTCTGAATTTCTTCAGTTGTATAAAAAAATCCTTAAAAAAGACGGGGTTGTAAATCTTAAAACCGACAGCGAATTTATGCACGGCTATACCCTTGGATTGCTTCACGGAGAAGGACACGAAGTTTTATACGCCAACCATAATGTTTATAAAAATGAAGGAAGTCCTGAAGTTGTAACCGCTATTCAGACTTTCTATGAAAAACAATATTTAGAAATTAACAAGGCAATTACGTATATTCGTTTTAAAATTAAAGACTAATTTAATTTTAAAAACAAATTTTCCAATTCATTACAGTATTGAATGGCATTACTAACTCCATTACTTTCAGGCTTTGTGGCCGCTTTCATAGGTATTATTCCTCCGGGTTTGATCAACATGACGGCAGCCAAAATCAACATGAAAGAAGGAAAGAAAAATGCGTTATGGTTTGTAATTGGGGCTGTTTTAGTTATTCTTTTTCAGGTTTCGGTAGCGGTTTTGTTTGCCCGCGTTATTGACAACAGACCCGATGTTTTAACCTTATTACGCGAAGTGGGTTTCGTTATTTTTTCGATCCTGACGATTTATTTTCTTTTTATTGCAAAAGAGCCTATCTCCAAAAAGAAATCCAAGATAAAAAAGAGCAGTAAAAAAAGCCGTTTCTTTTTAGGAATGCTTTTGTCCGGTTTAAACTTTTTTCCCATTCCGTACTACGTGGTTGTAAGTGTAACGCTCGCTTCGTACCATCTTTTTGCATTCGAAAACAATGTGATTTTCACTTTTGTTTTTGGTTCTGTTTTAGGATCTTTTGCGGCGCTTTACAGTTATATCGCCTTCTTTGGCAGAATAGAAAAGAAAACAGATTACCTGATGCGAAACATGAACAAAATTATTGGAAGCATCACCGGATTAATTGCTATTCTGACTCTTTTCAATATCCTGAATTACTATTTCGGTTAGTATTTTTCTCGGAGATGCTGCAGATTTGGCAGATTATTTTTTATTTTTAAATCTCTCTAATCCTTTTATTCCGATAGAAATTATGCCTGAAGAAAACTTTTTTGAAAGAGTATATGTAATTGCAAGGCAAATTCCGTTTGGGAAAGTTACCTCTTATGGCGCGATTGCAAAAGCTTTGGGCGCAGGCCGTTCGGCACGAATGGTAGGCTGGGCTATGAATGCCTGTCATAATAGGGATGATATTCCGGCGCACAGAGTAGTCAACCAAAAAGGACTTTTGACCGGAAAACATCATTTTGACGGAACTAACTTAATGCAGCAGCTTTTGGAAAACGAAGGCGTTAAAGTAGTCAATAACCAGATCGTAGATTTGGAAAAACATTTTTGGAAACCGGAGATTCAGGAATAATCTTTTTTGAACCATATAAGTTATATAAGCTCAATTTAGTTTCCTGCAAGGTTTCCAAAACCTTGTAGGTTTGAGTTAACCACAACGCCTTTATACCTACAAGGTTTTAAAAACCTTGCAGGAACGTCTATCCGATGAGGCAAATCACAAAGTCGGTTTTATCTTCATCGGTATTGTAACTCAGATAACCTCCGTGCGCTTCGATGATATTCTTAGAAAGTGTTAAACCAATTCCTGCACCATCCTTTCTCGTGGTAAAAAACGGAAGGAAAACTTTGTCCCGGATTTCAGCATCTACTCCCCGCCCGTTATCAGAAATAACAATAAAAAAACGATTGTTTTCTGTGTAACCCGAAATAATTAATTTCTTTTCTGATTTTTCTTTTAAAGCATGAATGCTATTGGTAATCAAATTGATAATCACCTGCTCCATCTGATTTTTATCAATTAAAATAGAACGGGAACTGTTTATTTCATTAATCAGCTCAATATTCTCGGCTTTTAAAACCGGATTCATAATTCGAAGACAATCATCAAACAAAGCATTAATTGGGGTCATTTGTTTGTTTGGAGTCGGAAGCATAGCCAGTTTTCTGTAATTCTCCACAAAAACCTGCAAATGATCGCTTCGGTTTATAATGGTCGAAATACTGCTTTTGATGTCATCAAAATCATCTTCTTCCAATTGATCCTGATCGACAATGTGAAGTAAATTCTGCGAAAGCGCACGAATCGGCGTTAGGGAATTCATCAGTTCATGCGAAATAATTTTCATTAAATTGATCCAGGCTTCTTTTTCTTTTTTCTCAATTACACGCTGAATACTGTCCAGTAAAATGATAAAATATTCTTTATCATACGTTTGTGTAATCGAAGTCTGAAGCATAAAAGTCTGCAAATCCTGATCCTCAATTTTAATCGAAATCGCTTTTTTAAGTTCGGTAAAACCTACGTTTTCAATTTCAGTGCAAAGGCCCGGCAGATAGTTCTGGAGATATTTCCAGTGACTTACCTTGGGCACTTTAAACAATTTCGAAAAGCAGTCGTTCATTATAAAAATCGACCAGGAATCATTTTCTTTTTCTAAAATTAAAGCTGAAGTATCAATGCCATTCAAAATAGAACGGTAAATCAATTCTTTAGAATTCTGATCCTGTTTCTGTACTTTCAAAGTATCATATAATTGGTACAAACTTTTGAAATTGTCTTTCTTGTTTTCTTCAGAAAAATTGGCCGTAAAATCGTTATGCAAAATAGAATTAATGGTTTTGTCATAGAACAACAGTTGGTTTTTGACAAAAAAATACATCTCAAATAAAAATAATAAACCAAAGAAACCCACCAGAATTCCGTTGTATCGAAAATCTTTGTAAAAAAGAAAAGCGCTGCAAAGAAAGAGTGTCATTAAAAACAAAACTCTCGCAAACAAAGCGTTATAAAATTTCCAGTTCTTCATTATTACTTGAATTGTCTCCAGCCTGAGCTGCAGAGATAAAATTATTTATAAACAGGATTTCCTGAATATTGCATCCGGCTAAAGGGGCGTTATTCGTTTCTTTAATTTTTCAAATCGTATTTTTCAATTCTACGATACAAAGCTGCGCGCGATAAACCTAGCTCTTCGGCCGTTTTGCTAATGTTGCCGCTGTGTTTGAATAATGCTTTTTCGATAGCATTTTTTTCCATTTTAGACAACGCATTTTCGTCGTTTTCCTCCATTTCTTCAAAATCCAGAATATCCAGATCCATTACAGAAATGGTATTGTTTTCTGCCAAAATAAGGGCGCGTTCAATTTTATTTTCCATCTCACGGACATTTCCCTTCCATGGATATTTTTCAAGATAAGGCGCTGTATTTTCATCAAAATGCCATCCCGAAGATTCGGAACCAGAATTGTACTTTTGGGCTATCTGTTCTAAAATGAAGTTCGCCATAGGAACAATATCATCTTTTCTTTCCCGAAGTGCGGGCAGATTTATTTCCATGGTATTGATTCGGTACAATAAATCTTCACGGAAAGTTTTATTTTTCACCTCAGCTTTAATGTTGCTGTTTGTGGCCGCAATTACGCGGACATTAAGCGGCCTTGGTTTGCTTTCGCCTAAACGTGTAACGGTTTTTGTCTGCAAAACGTGCAATAATTTTGCCTGAAGATGCAATGGGATATTTCCAATTTCATCTAAAAAAATAGTGCCGTTCGATGCATTTTCAAATCTGCCGGCGGTATCTGTTTTGGCATCTGTAAAAGCCCCTTTTGCATAGCCAAAAAGTTCGCTTTCGAATAAATTGTCACTTAACGAACCCAAATCTACATGCACAAAAGGCTGATTTTTTCGTTCTGAGTGTTTGTGAATGTACTCTGCAAAAACATATTTTCCTGTTCCGTTTTCCCCTAAGATCAAAACATTGGCGTCGGTTCGGGCCACTTTTTCGGCAATAGAGTACGCTTGTTTGATCTTAGCCGAAGTGCCGACAAAATACTTCTTTTCGGTTTGGTCTGTTTTTTCAACAGCTCCTTTTTTGCTGTTTTTTCTGTTTTCTGTAATCGCTTTATCAATTACTTCAAGAAGTTTTTCATTGTTCCAGGGTTTTAAAACATAATCAAAAGCACCGATTTTAATTCCTTCAACTGCAGTTTCAATTTTTCCAAAAGCAGTCATTAAAATTACAATCGTATGGGGCGAAAGCGTCTTAATTTCCTTAAGCCAATGAATTCCTTCACGGCCGTCTTCAAAACCAATTCGATAATTCATGTCGAGCAAAACCACATTTATTTCATTTTCGTTCAGAATGGAAATGATTTTTTTGGGATTGTTTTCTGTAAAAATGGTTTCAAAATGTTTTTTCAGAATCATTTTTGCCGAAAAAAGAATTTCTTCCTGATCGTCTACAATTAGTATTTGAGCTTGTTTTTTTCGCATGATCGGTTTTTTGTGTTCGCTTTCGAACGGTCAGGTGTTCATTATCGAACACTGCTGTTTTGGGTTTGTTTTGAAAGACTCTTTAAAATCAATCCTTTACAAATAATAAATTTTATGGCACAATAATTACCTATTGACTATCAGTAAATTATTAAAGAAATGGACAAGTTAATTCCTCGTAAAAATAAAAAATTTAGATATTTAACAATAGCAATTGCTGTTTTTTTAGTTCTGGCTGTACTCGTTTTTTTTTCGTTTAGTACAAAAAGAACGTTGAATGTAAAAACGGAAGAGATAACCATTCAAAAAGCAGAAAAAGCTTTTTTTGAAGACTTTGTCGTTTTTCAGGCCAAAGTAGAACCTTTAAATGTCATGCTGGTAAACGTAACCGAAGGCGGATCTGTAAAAGAAATTTTTGTAGAAAACGGCGCAATGGTGACCAAGGGTCAATCGCTGGCCCGCTTGTACAATCCGAATACCGAATTGAATTATCTGACTCAGGAAACTGCTATTATCGAGCAAATCAATAATTTAAATACAGGAAAACTTAATATCAGGAACCAGGAACTGAATTTAACCAAAGATCTGGTTTTGATCGAACACGATTACAACGACGCGAAAAGGCTTTATGACATGAATGCCAAACTATATGACAAGGATGTAATTTCTAAAAATGACTGGAATACTTTTAAAGAAAGTTTACGCTTTCAGGAAGAGCGTAAAAGAACGATTCAGCAAAGCGTTCAGAAAGAAAAACAAAGTAATCAGGTGCAGATTTCGCAAATAAACCGCTCTATTCAGACTATGGAAAAGAGTCTGGAAATCCTTAGAAATAACAAAAAGAATTTCTTAATTACAGCGCCCGAAACGGGAAGATTAACTTCTTTTGAACCGGTTTTAGGAAAATCTTTTCAGGCCGGAGCGAGCATCGGAAAAATTGACTCGAATAAAGGGTACAAACTTACAGCAGAAGTAGACGAATTTTATCTGGAAAAAATCAGGGAAGGATTAAAAGGTCAGGTTGAATTTAAAGGGAAAAACCTGGAAGTTTTGGTAACAAAAGTAATTCCCGAAGTTAAAAGCGGTCATTTTACGGTAGAACTGGCTTTTACCTCTAAAGATAATATCGTTTTGCAGGACGGACTTAGTTTTGGCGTAAAACTCATATTATCAGAAAAGAATAAAACCTTAGTAATTCCGAAAGGAAGTTTTAATCAGGAAACGGCAGGAAAATGGATCTTTGTAGTGAAAGGAAATAAAGCTGAAAGAAGAAATATTAAACTAGGACGTGAAAATCCTTCGTACTATGAAATTTTAGAAGGCATAAAAGAGGGAGAATCGGTAATTACTTCTTCTTACTCAGATTATAAAGATATCGAAGAACTTTCTTTAGAATAGTTTGTTTGTTTCAGGTTTCAGGTTTCAGGTAAACGAAGAGAACCTGAAACCTGAAACAAGAACAACATCATCATCAATCAAAAAACGAATACAATAACATTTTAAAACCAAAAAAATTATGATCACAATTCAGAATTTAACCAAAGTTTTTAGAACAGAAGAAATAGAAACTGCTGCTTTGAGCGGTATCAATTTAGAAATAAAAAAAGGAGATTTTCTAACCATTATGGGGCCTTCCGGCTGTGGAAAATCCACTTTACTGAATATTATCGGTCTTTTGGACAGTGCAAGTGAAGGAAGCTACAAATTACTGAATCAGGAAATGATTGGTCTGAAAGAAAAAGGAAGAGCAAAAGTGAGAAAGGAAAATATTGGTTTTATTTTTCAGAATTTCAACCTTATCGACGAGCTTTCGGTTTATGATAATATCGAATTGCCGTTGCTTTATAACAATGTAAAAGCATCAGACAGAAAACAAAAAATTGAGGCAATTGCAGAAAAACTAAACATTTCTCACCGCTTGAAACATTTTCCGCAACAGCTTTCGGGAGGTCAGCAGCAAAGAGTTGCCGTTGCCAGAGCTTTGGTAAATGATCCTAAAATTATTTTGGCCGATGAGCCAACCGGAAACTTAGACAGTAAAAACGGTAATGAAGTAATGGAACTTTTAACCGATTTGCATGCTAAAGGCGCTACAATCCTGATGGTTACGCACTCTGATTATGATGCTTCTTTTTCGCAAAGAACCATTCATATGAAAGACGGAGTTATCTTTTCTGAAAAATTAAATCAACGCAATGTTGATGTTTTTATGGACGCTAAATAAGTATAAAATGATTAAAATTATTGTCACTGCACTCGTAGTTCTGGTAGAATTGGTCTGCAAAATTTTTACGATTATCTAAAACCACAGGTTTAAAAAACTGCCATATCAACTATTAAACATAATCAAAATGATTTTTAACTGGTTCAAAATATTTATATATCATTTAAAGCAAAGCAAGCTGTTTTCGTTTTTAAATGTTTTAGGATTAAGCATCGGGATTGCGGGTGTAATTTTCGCAATTTTATACTGGAACAATGAACATTCTTATGATCAGTGGAATCCGGAAAAAGAAAACGTTTATATGGTTCTCAATAAAATTGGAACCACAGGCGATACGTGGGCGACCAGCTCAATTCCTTTTGGAGAAACCTGTAAAGCTACAATTCCGGAGATTGAGCAAATTTGTTTTTTAAATACCTGGTACGACGAAGAAATTGTCAGATACCAGAATCAGAAACTTGTGGCAAAAAAAATAATGTCAAGTGATGAGAATTTCTTTGATTTTTTTCCTTTCGAAATTATAAAAGGAGCCAAAACAAACATTTTAAAAGAAAAGAACAGTGTGGCCATTTCTGAAGAGCAGGCAAAAATTCTTTTTAAAAATGAAGATCCAATTGGCAAATCTATTTTCTACAATGTTTCCAATTATACTGTTAAATCGGTTTATCGTATTAAGCGGCCTTCGTCTGTCGAGCCAAATTATGTTTTTAGTGGTGTAAAAAGAGAAGGCGATTTAAACAGCTGGGGAAATTTCAACTACGGACTGCTGGTTAAAATCAAAAAAGGGGCAAGTCCGGAAGTGGTTCGGAAGAAAATGCACAACGTTAACTTTGTCAACAGAACCGTAAAAGATGCCAAAGCCAGCGGACAGACTGTAGCGCAGTATGTTAAAGAAAATGGTGAAATCAAAGTATTGCTGGATCAATTAAAAACAGCACGTTTGCATAGCACAAAAACTTCGGGATCTAATTTACCCGAAGGTGTGGGCAATTTAAAATTGCTTTACATTATGGCCGGTTTATCTGTTTTAATTTTAGTTCTGTCTTTGGTAAATTACATCAATCTGGCAACTGCATCGGCAATTAAACGCGCCAAAGAAGTGGGAGTACGAAAAATTGTGGGCGCTACAAAAAATCAAATTATTGCTCAATTTATCTTTGAAACTGCCATAATCGTGGTATTGGCCATTTTATTTGCGTTGGCAATTGTAGAACTTTCGCTTCCATACTATAATAATTTTCTCAATAAAACAATGACTATAAATGGCAGCGAATTTTACCTGCAGCTCATTTCGATTTTTGGATTAGTAATCATTCTTGCAGGTATTTTCCCTGCCATTTATATCTCTAACTTTGAAACTTTAAAAGTTCTAAAAGGTAATTTTTCCAGAAGCAAAAGCGGAATCTGGATTAGAAACTCCATGCTTATTTTTCAGTTCGGAATCGCAGCTTTTTTTATCATCGGTGCTTTAATTGTCAACTCGCAAGTAGATTATATGATGAATAAGGACCTTGGGTTTAGCGGCGATCAGGTTATTTCTATCCCGTACAATAAACCGGACCGATCAAAAAGAACGGAGAAATACCTGGCTGACAAACAGGAAATTCAAAAAATTCCAGGTGTTGTCGAAGTTTCTACTTTTGCAGGTTCTTTTGGAGGAAGTACGAGCTCGAGTTCGGGTTTTAAACACAATGGGATTTTTGTGCAGCCAAGAAATGTCGAAATGGATTTTGGATTTCTCGATATGATGAAAATTAAAATAGTAAAAGGGCGTGATTTGTCTCCTAAATTTTCTTCGGATACTATTGGAAGTATGTTAATGAATGAAACTTTGGTAAAAGAACTGAATTTAAAAAACCCTATTAATACGATTATAACTTCCGGATGGGGAAATGAAACCGGTAACCTGAAATTTAAAATTGTGGGTGTTGTAAAAGATTTTAATATTACCGGTTTACAGGATAAAGTGCCGCCAATGGTTTTTATAAATCTAAAAACGCTGAAATGGAATAATTTTAACAATGTACTTGTGAAAGTTTCTCCAAATAATTTATCTGAAACTTTAGAAAAATTAAAAACCTACTGGGAGAAAAACGTAAATCCAGATTATCCTTTTGATTACGAATTTGTTAACAAGGGATTTGCTAAAACTTATGAAGAGCAAGTAAAGCAAAAAAACTTGTTTTTTATTCTGAATCTTGTCGTTATTATAATTGCTATCTTTGGCTTGTTTGCTTTGGCATCATTTTCGATGGAGAGAAGATTGAAAGAAATTGCAATTAGAAAAACATTAGGAGCAGAAACCGATATTTTACTAAAAGAATTATCAAAACAATATATTCTTTTCTGTTTAATAGGATTCGCAATCGGAATTATACCTGCTTACATTTTATTGCAAAAATGGCTTGAGGATTTTGCTTTCAGGATCAACATTTCTGTTGTTCCTTTTAGCACCGCACTAATTTCGCTAGTAGTGCTTACTTTGATAATTGTCTTGACAAAAGCGTATCAGGTAACCAAAATAGACGTTTTAAAATATTTAAAATACGAATAAGCTTGTAGACCATTTTTTTTAAAAGCCCGACAGATTTCAGTTAGATCCGTTGGGCTTTTCTTTTGATTACTTCATAGTAACAGAATCCGAATAAAGCAATTTGTCTAAACTTGCATCCCTTTCGTACACATCGGGAAAAAAATTGATTTCACCATTATCCTGCACCCAGGCTGTAAAGTATCCGATATAAACCGGAATTTTATTTTTAAGCATACAAGTGGTTTCTTTTTCACCGCTCATGGCTTTATCAATTTTATCTGCGGGCCAGTCGGGATCGTCTTTCAAAATTGCCAGAGCAAGTCCTTTTGCTTCTTTGACATTGATACAGCCATGGCTAAAAGTACGTTTTTCAAAAGTAAACAAACTCTTTGCGGGCGTGTCATGCATATAAATATCATTCGGATTTGGAAACATGAATTTCACTAATCCCAAAGAGTTTTTGGGTCCTGGTTTTTGTCTTACTTTGCCTCCATTCCATTCCATATTATGTTCGGCTAAATAATTTTTGTCATTTGCAATTTGTAATTTTAATTCGTTTTGAATAATACTGTTCGGCACATACCAATACGGACTAAAAACAATTCTGTCCATGGTACCGCTAAAAATTACAGTCTCGGTTAACCTGCTTCCGACAAAAATATCAGAAACCAGTTCGTATTTTCCTCCTTTTACATAAAACATTCTAAACGACGGAATATTAACCATCACATATTCATTTGCTTTTGCCAGTTTGGTCGGAATCCATCGGCAGCGCTCCATATTTAGCATAATAGTTTTGATTCTTTTGCTAACAGGCTCATTCATCTGATTGATATGATCTCGTGTTATGATATAATTTGGCGTAAGAACATGCCTTAATTTATAATTCATAACAGCATCCATTAGTTCCCTGTCATAAAAAGAACTTTTAGAATCTTGTTTAAGATCACCAATAACAAATAAACGCTGTCTAATTTGTTTTATAACTACTGAAGTGTCGTCGGGTCTAAGATCTTTATAAGTTGTGCTGTCGATGGTAATTTTCTGCCAAAGATTATCTTTTTCTATTTTACGGTATTTCTTTAAAGCATCCTGAAGTTTGTAATATTGACTGAATAATAAATTATCGTCTTCATTCAATCTGTTAGAATCGACAATTAGAGAATCTAAAATTCGGGAATAAGAAATGGTTTTTGCAGGAAGATACCATCCAATTTTTTTTAAGGTCGCAGGATCGACGCCGGAATATACTTTGCTGGCATAAAACACATACATGCTTGTCAGTAATAATTCGGTATCGGTCTGAGTGGGAATTATATTGTCACTTTCGTTAAAAGCTGCATCAATACTATCTTTATAAGGCATTTCACTTTCAATTCCCTGATCTTTAAGCAGGTTTACTTTTTGATAAAGTAAGGCGCCAAATTCAGAAATATTTTTATCGTCGTACCAAATAGACTTGTATTGCTTAGCTTTATAAATCTCTTCCACATCTTTTTGATATTTTTTAAGTTTCGGATACTTTTTAAAAAATGTAGTAAGAACAGCTGCATCAATTGTTACCGATATATCGTTAGAAATAGCTGATGAATTTCTATTTTCTATGATTTCAGGAAATGACACAAATGAAAATGCACAAAAGCTAACTAAGACGAGAAATGCTGAAAAAGTAAAATTTCGCATATTTTAAAGTTTAAGTGGTACAAAGTAACTTTATAAAAATATCGAAAACCCAATAAATATTCCTAAAACAAGTTTTCAAATACTTTTACAACTGGAAATTCATTAAATGAGAGAATCAAATATACAGAAGAATAGCGAGATTTGACTTTAAATTAGAAGAAAAATTCGACAAAAAAGATCGTTATCTTAATGATAAAAATAAAATCACGTGAGCAACAGATAATTTCAGCGTAATTTCTTCCTGAATTATATTTTTATAATACAGACCATAATTTCGAATAATCTCCCTATCAATAATTACAATTCAAAAACACTTAATTCCGAACTTAATCTGTTATCTTTGCAAACTGAAATCAGTTTAAATAAATATAATTTTATAAAGTGTTTTCCCAGAATAAAAAATAGCCCATTTACAATGAAACTAGATAGAAAAGAAATTCTAAAAGCTTTAGAGACAATCACTATAGCCGGAGAAGGAAAAAATATGGTAGAAAGCGGCGCTGTAACCAATGTTATTACTTTTGGTGATGAAGCTGTGGTAGATTTAGTATTGCACACACCTGCAATGCACATTAAAAAAAGAGCCGAAGACGATATTAAAAAAACAATTCATGATTTAATATCACCTGATGCCAAAGTAAAAGTAAACATCAAAGTTGAAGCTCCGGAAAAGCCTGAAATAAAAGGCCGTGCTATTCCCGGAATTAAAAATATTATTGCAGTTGCCTCTGGTAAAGGAGGAGTAGGAAAATCTACTGTAACTGCAAACTTAGCGGTAACGCTTGCAAAAATGGGTTTTAAAGTTGGAGTTCTTGATGCCGATATTTACGGACCATCGATGCCAATTATGTTTGATGTTGAAAATGAAAAGCCAATTTCTACAACAGTTGACGGAAAATCTAAAATGAAACCTGTTGAAAGCTACGAAATAAAAATGCTTTCGATCGGGTTTTTTACTGCACCAAGTCAGGCCGTAATCTGGAGAGGACCAATGGCTGCAAAAGCATTGAACCAAATGATCTTTGATGCAGACTGGGGAGAATTGGATTTTATGCTTCTTGACTTACCTCCCGGCACCGGAGATATTCACTTATCTATTATGCAGTCTCTTCCAATAACGGGAGCTGTTGTTGTAAGTACACCTCAGGCAGTTGCACTTGCAGATGCTAAAAAAGGAGTTGCGATGTTTATGCAGGATAACATCAATGTTCCTGTTTTGGGAATTATTGAAAATATGGCGTATTTTACTCCGGAAGAATTGCCTGAAAATAAATATTATATTTTTGGAAAGGAAGGAGCAAGAAATCTAGCAGCAGACCTTGAAGTTCCATTTTTGGGAGAAGTTCCAATTGTACAGTCTATTCGTGAAGCGGGTGACTATGGTCGTCCGGCAGCTTTGCAAACCTCTTCGCCTATCGAAAAAGTTTTTGAAGAAATCACCAGAAACGTTGTTCAGGAAACTGTAAACAGAAACGACAGCCTGCCAGCCACAGAAGCCATCAAAATTACAACAATGGCCGGCTGTTCTGCAGTAAAAAAGAACTAATAATAAGGTAATTTGTCAATTGGATAATATTTAATTGACAAATTACTAATCAAAATAAATAATAAGAAAAGGAGATTATTAGACAATGAATGGATTATCTAATTTTCTAATTGACAATTTTCTAATTAAAAAAAATATGACAACAGAAGAATTAACCAATAATGTTTTATTGGCCTTAGATGAGATAAGACCTTTTTTAAAATCTGACGGTGGAGACATTTCTTTGATTTCTATTGAAGACGATAAGCATGTAAAAGTTCGTTTGGAAGGCGCATGTATTAGCTGCAGCGTGAACCAGATGACTTTAAAAGCCGGAGTTGAAACCACAATAAAAAAATACGCACCACAAATCGAGACAGTGGTAAATATAATGTAACAAAAGGAAACCGTTTGGCAGAAGTCCGTTTTTATATTAACAGGAATAATAATCCTTATTACGATTTCTTTAAATAAATCATAAAAAAGCCTTCAAAAAACAATCATTTTTACCATATTCATAAAAAACAACTCAAAGTTTTAAGAGTTTTAGTTACATATTTATTACATTTTAAATTAAATTTGTATCCTAATCCTTAATTCTGAAACTTATGAGAAACTTTTACGCTCTTTTTTTATTATTGTTTGTAAGCGCCGTAAATGCACAACAGGGCCAGACACTTTTTGCTGATAAAGCCTGGGTAAGTGAAGCTGAAGAATGGTCGGACTTTCAATATTCTGGTCAAATAATTTTTTCTACGAATGGTAAGACTGAAGAAGGTGCTTTGAGAATTGGCAATTATGATTTTTTATATGACCTTTGCGATGGAAAAGCAAAGTTTACCAATAAGGCTACTTATAGTTCTGCCGATTTTTCGCATCCACGAAAACTTAGCGCCCAGACGGACAAACAGGGAATATTGAATTCTACTTACGAGGGAACTTTAATATTTCAATCTGACAAAGACTATTATTCTGTTATTGCCCTGGTTACCATACTGGAAAAAGGCGGTAATATCATTGGTGTAAAAATGCGTCAGAAAGATGGAAATCGTAAAGAATATGCCTTTAGCTTAAAAGAAAAGAGTTAAAACTAACAAAGAATTGAACACGTTTTCAAATTCTATAATAAAATCCCAATAACCAAAATGGATGTATTAATAAAGATTAAAGATCGAGAAGGAATTGTACATGAATTACAGGCTCCAACTGATATGGCAATGAACATAATGGAATTGTGCAAAGCATACGAACTTCCTGTTGAAGGAACTTGTGGCGGAATGGCGATGTGTGCTTCCTGCCAATGTTATGTTTTAAACGATGTTGCATTACCCGAAATGGGAGATGAAGAGGAAGCCATGCTTTCAGAAGCCTTTTATGTTAAAGCCAACAGCCGTTTGGGTTGCCAGATTCCCATTACTACAGAACTTGAAGGTCTGGAGCTGGAACTAGCTCCCGAATACTAAAATATACAAAAGCGAGAATTAATAATTCTCGCTTTTTTGTTTTTAATATTTTTGGATTAGATCATCCAGAGAAAACTCTCTTAATAATTTATTCAAATACTTACCTCTACTCAATTCTCTCTGATATGGCGCAAATAAACTTGTAGATTTATTAAACTCTTCATTAAGCTCTTTGATGGATGTACTTACTTGGCATTTACTCTATCTTCTCTAAACGTAAATAACCCCAGCCACAAAAAGACGTAAATACAATAGAATAAGACATCGATCGAAGCAGACCGCTATTTTGTAAGTATATTTGCACTTTTAACAGAAAAGTTCAATGAAGAAGACATTAATAGCTCTTGTAATTTGCTCAATTACAATACTTTCATGCGATACAGGCACTCAAAAATACACGATGCGGCCAATCAGCAACTTTATGAAAAAAAGAGAACCTGAAAAAAGACAGAGTACAATTGCTTACGATATAAAGGGAATTAGCAAAGAAGGAGCCGAAGCAAATGCAACATACTTGGGAAACGAAATTAAATCCTGTAAAATAAATATTTACGGAGAAGCGGATCACACAGAGCTTATCTACGATTTTGAGGCCAATCAAATTTTAGTCATTGAAAAGAAACAAATCTATGCTAACACAAAAGCTACCACTTCTGGAAATTCTGTTGTTGAAAAACGAGTAAATTTCATAATTGGATATGACGGAAAATATATTAAGAAACCTAATAAAGACAATGAATTTGACCATTTCTACCTCGAAATAAAAAAAGTCGTTCCGTTTAAAATTTTGTAAAATTTCACAAATAGCTTATCCTATTAGTTTAATGTCTTTTACCGGCTTAATCATAAGCCACTCTCAAATAATTTTACCAAAAATGAGGATGAGATTCTCATCATTAGTAAAATTAAATAACAAAAATGAAAAGATTTTTCAATTACATCAGCATTGCTTTACTGGCAATAACATTATTCTCCTGCAACAAAAACGAATGGACTCCGGAAAAAGAGGCCGATTTTAAAAAACAATTTAAAGAAACTCTTCTCACTAAAGGAAACAATATGTTTTCACAAGAACAAGCCGAGTATGTTACAAATTGTGTATATGATAAAATTAAAAGTCAAAATTTAAAACCAAATGACGCTAATAAACCAGGAGTTCAAATAGCAGTTAGACAAATGGGGAAAGATTGTGCACAAGAATCATTCTCAAAAACTAAAGCTATAATAGATAATACATGGAACTCTGAAACAGAAAAACAATATAAATCTATTTTAAAGTTGACTTTTATTAAAAGTGGTGTAACTGGCGAAAAAGCTGAATTCCTTGCAGATTGTGCCATTACAAAATTAAAAGAACAAAAAATTGGACCTGCCGACCTGCAAGATTCTAAAAATAAGGATTTAGTGAAAAAAATTGGTTTTACTTGTGGTCAGGAAATGCTTAAAAAGAAATAGTTCTAATCAAAAGTTCGAATTTATAAAATCAAAAAAACCGTAATTACATTTCTGCAATTACGGTTTTCTCTTTATAACAATTTTATTTAATCTCAGATTATACCAAACCTGCCTGAATTAAATATTCGGCAATTTGTATGGTGTTGGTTGCAGCACCTTTTCTTAAGTTATCGGCAACAATCCACATGTTTAATGTGTTTTCCTGACTTTCGTCACGACGAATTCTTCCCACAAAAACATCATTTTTTCCTTCAGCGTATAATGGCATCGGATAATTAAAGGTATCTAAATTATCCTGAACCGTTACACCATCTGTGTGGTGTAAAATTTCGCGAACTTCGTTTACATCAAAATCATTTGTAAACTCCACATTTACTGCTTCACTGTGACCTCCAACAACAGGAACACGAACTGCAGTTGCTGTTACTCTGATGGTATTGTCCGCAAGAATTTTTTGAGTTTCACGAACTAGTTTCATTTCTTCTTTCGTGTACCCGTTATCTTCAAAACTATCGCAATGCGGAATTGCATTTCTATGAATAGGATATTTGTATGCCATTTCGCCCTGCGTACCGGCATATTCATTTTCCAATTGTTTTACTGCCTTAACTCCGGTTCCGGTAATGGATTGGTAAGTCGAAACAATAATTCTTTTAATATTGTATTTTTTATGCAAAGGCGCTAAAGCCATTACCATTTGAATGGTAGAACAGTTTGGGTTTGCAATAATTTTATCTTCTTTAGTTAATACAGAAGCATTGATTTCCGGAACCACTAATTTTTTAGTTGGATCCATTCTCCAAGCCGATGAATTATCAATTACAGTTGTTCCGGCAGCAGCAAATTTAGGCGCCCATTCTAATGAAGTATCTCCGCCAGCAGAGAAAACAGCAATATCTGCCTTCATATCAACAGCTGTTTGTAAACCTACTACTTTGTATTTGGTACCTTTATATTCAATTTCTTTCCCTACTGATCTTTCAGATGCAACAGGAATTAATTCTGTAACAGGAAAATTTCTTTCTGCCAATACTTTAAGCATTACTTCGCCAACCATTCCGGTAGCACCTACAACTGCAATTCTCATTTTTATATTTTTAAATAATTCAATAATCTAATTTGTAAGGCAAAAATAAGTATAATAAAAGTCTCAGCAAGGTTGTTCACAAAAAATAACAAAATGTTATAAATTAAACAAATTGTAAAAAAACCGTCTTCTAAGAGACGGTTAAGTTAGACTTAGTGTAGCGGTATTATACTTTATTATTTTTTAATAGATCTCTAATCTGAGTAAGTAATTCTTCCTGAGTTGGTGCTGCAGGCTGATTCGGAGCCGGCTCTTCTTTCTTTTTAAGACTATTTATTCCTTTAATAATCAGGAACAAAACAAAAGCTACAATTAAAAAATTTATAACAGCCGAAAGAAACATTCCGTATTTTACGCCACCAAAAGCTGTTAAATCTTCAATTTTAGATAAATGAGCTGCATCCAGAGCTGGTTTTAATACTAAAGGTGTAATTACGTCTTCAATAAATGAGCTTACAATTTTACCAAAAGCAGCTCCAATAATTACAGCAACAGCAAGGTCAACTACATTGCCTTTCATTGCAAATGCCTTAAATTCTGAAAAAAATCCCATATCTGATTTGTTTAGTTCTTAAATAATTAATATCGAAAATACGAATTTTTCCTTAAAATCACTAAGAAAAAATGCTTTAACCACATAACAACTTATAAGAAAGTCCAGAGAAAATGAGTTTTTATAACTAATATGTTGCAAAAAAATTACCTAAAAAACACTCTTTTTACACGTTGCGAAATACTGGTCATAATCTCATAAGGAATGGTTTTTAAAGCTTCTGCCATTTCTATAACAGTTGGGCTTTCGCCGAAAATAATTACAGAATCACCTTCCTTACAATCTATTTCGGTTACATTGACCATTAACATATCCATGCATACGCTTCCTACAATTTTGGCTTTTTGATTTTTAATGGTTACAAAACCAACTTCATTACCCCACAATCTTGCTATTCCGTCTGCATAACCAATTGGAATTGTGGCAATTTTAGTTTCTTTTTCTGCCATAAATCTTCGTCCGTACCCAACGCTGTCGCCGGCAGGAATGGTGCGAACCTGCGAAATAATTGATTTTAAAGTACCCACGTTTTCCAGGTATTTTTGTTCTGCAGGATCATTTGAAACGCCGTACAAACCAATTCCTAAACGAACCATATTATATTGTGCATTTGGAAAATTACTTATTCCGGAAGTATTTAAAATATGACGAATCGGATCGATATTTAATTCCCCAATTAATGTTGAAGATAATTTCTCAAACAAGGCAATTTGTTGATTGACAAAATCATAATGTTTCGGATCATCGCTTGTTGCCAGATGCGACAAGATACTTTGAACACGAACGGCCGAATTTCCTTTTAAAGTCTGAATTAGTTCGTTGAGTGTATTTTCTTCAAAACCCAGACGATGCATTCCCGTATCAATCTTAATATGAATCGGATAATGTTTTAAGTTCTTTTCGCGTGCCATCTTCAAAAATGCATTTAATCCTTTTATGCTGTAGATTTCAGGTTCTAATTCATATTGAATGATGGAAGGAAAACTGGTCGATTCGGGATTTAAAACCATAATGGGAAGTTTTATTCCGCCGTTTTTCAGCAAAATTCCTTCATCGGCAAAAGCCACTCCTAAGTAATCTACCTTATGATGTTCAAGCAATTTTGCAATTTCCAAACCGCCGTTTCCGTAACCAAATGCTTTTACCATTGCCATCATTTTGACATTTGCATTCAGTTTTGATTTGAAATAATTATAGTTTTGGCTAATGGCATCAAGATTAATTTCGAGAACCGTTTCATGCGTTTTTTCTTCTAAAAGAGAAACGATTTCTTCAAATTTGAATGACCTTGCCCCTTTTATTAAAATGGTTTCATTGTGGAAATTCAGGTTCTCAATCTCAGCAATAAAATCTGCTCTGTTGTTGAACATGGTACTGTTTTTAAATTTATCCGAAAAGGAAGCAATCGTTGACCCAATACCAATGATACGGTTTATTTTATTGTCTGAAATTAATTGTGCTACTTTAGAATACAGTTCTTCGTTAGTAAAACCACTTTGAAAAATGTCTGATAAAATTACTGTTTTAGAGGCTCCTTTAATTTTCTGACTTTCTAAAAAATCCAATGCGATCTTAAGCGATTGAAAATCGGAGCTATAACTATCATCAATTATAGTACAATTGTTAATTCCGTTTTTCACTTCCAGACGCATCTGAACCGGATAAAGCATCTTAATTCTGTTTTGAATAGTTTCCTGATCGTATTCGAACTGTAATAAAACCAGCAGGCACGAAATACTATTTTCTACAGAAGCCAGATCATTAAAAGGAATTTCTAAACTAAAAACTTCATTTTTATAATGGTATTGAATAAAAGTGTGTTCGTTTTTGTTTTCTTTTTTTTCTATAAAAAGATCTGCAGTCTGATCTGTAAAACTCCACGAAAAAAGTTTTGTGTTTTTAAATTCATCTAAACACCCATCAACTTTTTGGTTTTTTTGATAAATAATAACTGAAGCGTTTTTAAACAAAACCAATTTTTCTTTGATTTTCTGTTCAGGGTTTTCAAAACCTTCGTCGTGTGCAGAACCAATGCTGGTAAGAACTCCTATGTTGGGCTTAATAATTTCTTCCAGTTTACTCATTTCATTAACCGTCGAAATTCCTGCTTCGAAGATTCCGAGATTGTGTTTTTCATTAATGGCAATTACCGAAAGCGGTACGCCAACCTGAGAATTGTAACTTTTTGGACTTCTGATTATATTGTAATCGGGGCTTAATAAAAAATTCAGCCATTCTTTTACTATGGTTTTTCCGTTGCTGCCTGTTAATCCAATAACCGGAAAATGGAACAAATTTCTGTAATAAGCAGCAAATTTCTGAAGTGCTTCAAGTGTATTTGCTACCATAAAAAAATTAGCTTTTTCTTTAAGTTCCTCCGGAATATGCTGAACGACAAAATTCTGAACGCCGTTTTCTATCAGATCAGAAATAAATAAATGTGCATCATTGTTTACGCCGCTCAGGGCAAAGAATAAAGTTTCCGATCCGTTTTGCAGTGAACGGCTGTCAATTGAAATATGATCGATAAAAACATCTTCATTTTGGCCCATCCATTCAGCATTTAGAACAGTAACAAGGCTTTTTACATTTAGACTCATTTAGAAATTTCTTTTTTTCAAAATTAAAACATTACACACAGAAAAGCGTCAGAGTTCGCAACGAATTACGCCCATTTTCACTAATTTATTTTTAGAAGAAACAGAATAATGCTTTGTAATCAAATAATCTGCCGCGAAAATGGCTATTGTAAATTATGTTAAAATTCGTGTATTTCGTGGCAAAAAGTTATATTTGTTTGGTACCACAAATTTTTGCGTTTTGAAAAAGTTACTTCCCATATTCTCCTATATATTACATCCGATTTTCATATCGCTGTATGCAACACTATTTTATCTCTACTACAAAGAAGATATATTTAGTACGCAGGAAAAATATTTTGTTTTAATACAGATTTTAGTGATCAATGTAATTGTACCGGTTTTGTTCTACTTATTATTACGATCAACGGGTTATGTAAAATCGATTATGCTGAGTCAGACTTCTGAGCGTACCATTCCTTTGGTCTTACAATGTTTTCTATATATTTTGCTGGTCAAAAGAAGCATTGTAGTCACGCGTTATCCCGAACTGCATTTCTTTTTTCTCGGAGCATTGTTCAGCACTATTCTGGCATTGGTTTTTGTGCTTTTTAAAATCAAAGCAAGCTTACACATGGTTGCCATTTCGGGATTAGCCATTTTTATAATCGGATTAAATATCCATCTTCAAATGCACAATCCGTATTGGCCGGCATTGTTTATTTTGTTGTCGGGAATTGTAGCGTCCTCCCGTTTAGAAATGAATGCGCACACCTCACGCGAAATTTTAATTGGATTATTTGTCGGTATAATGCCTCAGTTGCTTTTTCTGTATTTGTGGCTATAAAATATAAAAAATCAATCCTGCATTAAGTGTTCTCACATTTAGCTTTTCTCCCGAAAGGGTTGTCGCAGATTTAAATAACGGATTTAACCCGTAATAAACGTAAAGATTCCAGGTATTGTAACCCGCAGAAAGATAAGGTCCGTATTGAAATTTATTAATATCCGGATTATTATTGATCTTATAAGTCTTCTCCCCATCATCAAGAATAGAGGAATTCGAAAAGACATAACTCATTTTTATTCCGGCATATAAACGCCAGAATTTAGAACTCTCAAAAGTAGAATTACGCCATCTAAATTCGATAGGAAGATCTACAGAATACTGTCGGTAACGATTAGAAACAAATTCGCCATAACTATTTACCCCATATATAAGTGCACCATTAGCATCCTGGGAAATATTGATATTCTGATAATAATTTTGATAACTCAGTCCTAAACCGGCTGCAATGGCAACAGTTCTCATTTTATTAAGCGGCATGTCACGAAGAAATCCGCCCGAAAGTCCGAGAGAAAATTTATTCTGCTTAAAATTATCCGGAACATCCGTAAACATATTATAGGTAATCGAAAAATAAAACTGATCTTCCCGATATAAAGAATCTATCTTAACCAATGGTTTTATCTCGGGCTTAATTTCATTTTGGGCAAAAGAGTAGAAACAAGTCAGTAAAAATAAGCAATTGTATATAATACGCATGTGAAGGTTTGGTTTTAGGTATTTTTAAATAAACGGTTTTCGCTGTCTGTTTATTTTATATACAAATATAATATAATGCTTTGTTTAGATGAGATTTCAATCCAGTTATTCTTTTTAATGCTCTATTTAAAGTCCTTTTATTAGATTATTTTCAAGGAATCGCTATTTTGAGTCAAAAATTAAATCTGTTTTTCTTTTTATGTTTTATACCTTTGCGAAGCATGAAAAGAAAGCAGCTCATATTAAGTTTCTCTTTTGCTGTCACAATATTATTTTCTATATTGTTTCAGTCCATACACAGTTATGAGCATATTGCAAAACAACTATCCGAGAAACAATGTCATCATAAATACAGTGATCCAAGTGGTGAAATTACCCACCAGCATCATGATTTTGAGGTTTGTTTTGTTTGTAATTTTGCTTTTGAAAGTTACATTGCTCCCGAAGTTTTTCAATTTCAATTTCATTCTTTTAACAGAGAAACTCCCTATTTCTTCCCCTTTTCAGAGAAGATTTTTTCTGTTTCAACGGATTCCTGTTATTTACGGGGACCTCCGTCAGTTATCCTTTCTTAAGTTTCGATATTCGAAAAAATCTAATTCTTTCATTAAAATTTCAGAGTAACATTCAGTTTCCTAATCTCTTTATAAACAGGGATTAGAATTCTTTGCTGTTATTCATCTTTTATTCGAAGAAAATTCAAATTAATTTATAGTCTCATTTTCAAATGAAAAAATTTATAATTGCCCTTATTATAGGGTTTTCGGGCATGCTGAATGCTCAAAATTCGGTTTCAGGAATTGTAACCGATACTCAAAATCAGCCATTACCGGGTGTTTCCGTATACGCACCGGAATTACATAAAGGAACAACAACGGACGAAAATGGAAAATATCAAATGAATAATCTTCCAAACGGAAGCCTTCGTCTCGCTTTTTCCTTTGTCGGATATGCTAATCAGAATAATACAATTCAGAAATTACTAAAAGAAAACACACTGGACATTACGCTTGCAGAATCTATTCTGGAAATGGACGAAGTTGTAGTTTCTACTCCTTTTAACAAACTGCAATCGCAAAACGTAATGAAAATTGAGCATGAAAGCATTAAAACATTACAGCAAAAAGGAACCTCAACATTAATTGAAGGTTTGGCTACGATTCCCGGAGTTTCTCAAATTTCTACGGGAACTTCAATCGGGAAACCTGTAATTCGCGGTTTAAGCGGTAATCGCGTTTTGGTTTATTCGCAAGGTGTCCGTATCGAAAACCAGCAGTTTGGAGACGAGCATGGTTTAGGTTTAAATGATGCCGGAATTGAAAGTGTAGAAGTTATTAAAGGCCCTGCCTCTTTATTGTATGGTTCTGATGCTTTGGGAGGCGTTTTGTATTTTAACCCGGAGAAATTTGCTGACGCCGGAGATTTCACAGCCAATTTCAGTCAAAAATATTTCACCAATACACAGGGAAGTAATTCTTCTATCGGATTAAAAACTTCTACAGACAATTGGAAGTTTCTGGCCCGTGGAAGCTATAATACGGACTCTGATTATAAAATTGCAGATGGTGACCGCGTGACAAATTCACGTTACAACGAAACCGATTTTAAAACGGGAATTGGCTACAGCAACTCGAGTTTTTCCAGTGTATTAAGATACAATTACAATAAACTGGATATCGGAATTCCTGAAGATGGAATTGCAGAACAATCTTCAAGCAAGGACACTCAATTTCCGAGACAGGGAATTTTTAATCATCTATTGAGTCTTAATAATGTTATCTTTTTTGAAAACTCTAAACTGGATGTTGATTTAGGTTATATTTCGAATGACAGAAGTGAGTTTGAAGACAGCAACGAAGCGTCTTTGCATATGAAACTGAATACGTTTAATTATAATGCAAAATACCACCTTCCTAAATTCGGAAAATTTGAAACAATTGTTGGTGTTCAGGGAATGCATCAGACCAATAAAAACTCCGGAGAGGAATACCTGATTCCGGATGCAACAACAAACGATTTTGGAGTTTTTGGAACAGCCAATTACGAGTGGGACAACAGCGTTATCCAGGCCGGAGTACGTTTTGATAACAGAAACATAACTTCAATAGCGCACGGAACAGAAGGGGAAGAAGGTTACTTTCAGGCTTTAGACAAATCATTTGACAGTTTTAATGCTTCTTTAGGGTACAAAACCAAACTGGCAGAACCGCTTACACTTCGACTAAATGTTGCAACAGGATTTAGAGCACCCAACTTAGCTGAATTAACTTCAAATGGCGTACACGAAGGAACAAATCGCTACGAAATTGGAAATGCGAATTTAAAAACCGAACAAAATGTTCAAACCGATTTGAATTTAGAATATAAAAACACGCATTTTGAATTTTTCGTAAACGGATTTTACAATCACGTAAACAATTATATCTACACTTCCCCAACCGGAGACGTTTTAGATGATAATGATGTTTTTGCTTATGTTCAGGACAATGCCCAATTGTACGGAGGAGAGGTTGGGCTGCATTTTCATCCGCATCCACTAGACTGGCTGCATTTTGAAACGAGTTTTGAAACCGTAACCGGCAAAAAAGACAACAAAGATTATCTGCCTTTAATTCCGGCAAATAACTGGAACAATACTTTAAGAACAGAATTCAATATCAAAAATTTCTTAAGTGAAGGTTTTGCCTCGCTGAATGTTTCTTCGACTTTCAGTCAGGATAATGTAAGTGGCTTTGAAACGGCTTCTAAAGGTTACACATTAGTAAATTTAGGATTTGGAGGAACCGTAAAACTGGGAAAAACTGCCTTTGATCTTAACTTAAACGGAAACAATCTGTTTGATAAAAAATATATTGCACACCTTTCAAGATTAAAGACTGACGGTATTCCGAATATTGGAAGAAATATCGTTCTTGGAGTAAATTTTAATCTGTAACATTTTTAAACCATATAAGTCCTGTAAGTAAAAAATAACATCACGTTATTAAATGAACTTATATCCTTATATGGTTTATTTTTTCCGTCTTGATTTTTCACAACAAAAAGCGCTATTTTTGTTATAACCGACAAAATTTAAATATGAAAAAAACATTTCTTATAATGGCAATCACAACTGCAGGAATTTCGTTTGCACAAAATAAAATTCAATATCCCCAAACTCAAAAAGGAGAAACCGTCGATGTTTATTTTGAGACCAAAGTGAGCGATCCTTACCGCTGGCTTGAAGATGATAAATCTGCTGAAACCGGAGCGTGGGTAAAAGCTCAAAATGAGGTTACATATAGTTATCTGGATAAAATTCCGTTTCGCGATGAACTTAAAAAACGAATGGAAACGCTTTGGAACTTCGAAAAAATCGGCGCTCCGTTTAAGGAAGGAAAATTTACATATTATTCTAAAAATAACGGACTTCAGAATCAGTCTGTGATTTACAGAAAAGATCAAAATGGTAAAGAAGAAGTTTTCTTAGATCCGAATACTTTTTCTAAAGACGGAACAACTTCTCTTGGCGGTCTGGATTTTTCTAAAGATGGTAATAAAGCAACGTATTCTATTTCTGAAGGAGGAAGTGACTGGAGAAAAGTGATTATTATTGATGCTGTTTCTAAGAAAGTTCTGGAAGATACTTTGGTTGATGTAAAATTCAGCGGGATTTCATGGCATGGAAACGAAGGGTTCTATTACTCTAGTTATGAAAAGCCAAAAGGAAGCGAATTATCTGCGAAAACAGATCAGCACAAATTGTATTTTCATAAATTAGGAACTTCTCAGAAAGACGATAAAGTAATTTTTGGTGCAGACCAAAAAAGAAGATATGTTGGCGGTTATGTTACAGAGGACAATCGTTTCCTTATTATTACTGCTGCCAATTCTACTTACGGAAACGAATTGTATATTAAAGACTTAACAAAACCAAACAGTCCTATCGTTACCATTGTAGATAATTTTGAAAATTCTTATTCCATTATTGAAAATGAAGGAACTAAATTATTTATTGAAACCGATTATAAAGCGCCAAACGGACGTGTTGTAACAGTCGATGCCAGTAATCCGAAAATGGAAAACTGGAAAGATTTTATTAAAGAAACCGAAAATGTTTTAGCGCCATCAACCGGGGCGGGATACTTTTTTGCCAATTATACAAAAGATGCTGTATCTCTTGTAAAACAATATGATTATAACGGAAAACTAATACGCGAAATCAATCTTCCGGCTGTTGGAACTGCGGCAGGCTTCGGCGGAAAAAAGAACGAGAAAATTTTATATTATAGTTTTACCAATTATACTACACCGGGAAGCATCTATTCTTTTGAACCTAAATCGGGAAAATCTGAAATTTATCAGAAACCAAAAGTCGATTTCAAAAGCGATGATTACGAATCCAAACAAGTATTCTACACTTCAAAAGATGGTACAAAAGTTCCTATGATTATTACGTATAAAAAAGGAACAAAACTAGATGGCAAAAACCCAACTATTCTTTACGGGTATGGCGGATTCAACATTAGTCTAACACCCGCTTTCAGTATTGCTAACGCTGTCTGGATGGAAAATGGAGGTGTGTACGCCGTTGCGAATCTTAGAGGTGGCGGTGAGTACGGAAAAAAATGGCATGACGCTGGTACAAAATTGCAAAAACAAAATGTATTCGACGATTTTATCGCTGCTGCGGAATACCTAATTGCTCAGAAATATACGTCATCTGATTATCTTGCTATTCGCGGAGGTTCTAACGGAGGTTTATTAGTTGGCGCCACAATGACACAACGACCTGATCTAATGAAAGTAGCACTTCCGGCAGTTGGTGTTATGGATATGCTTCGTTACAACGCATTTACTGCCGGCGCAGGATGGGCTTTTGATTACGGAACTGCTCAGGATAACAAAGAAATGTTCGAATATTTAAAAGGATATTCGCCTGTTCACAATGTTAAAAAGGGAACAAAATATCCGGCAACTATGGTAACTACAGGAGATCACGATGATCGTGTAGTTCCCGCACACAGTTTTAAATTTGCCTCTGAATTACAGGAAAAACAATCAGGAGATAATCCGGTTCTAATTCGTATCGATGTAAAAGCCGGTCACGGAGCAGGAAAATCTGTTGCGGCAACTATTCAGGAGAATGTAGACATTCAGGCATTTACTCTTTACAATATGGGTTTTAAGTCCTTGCCTAAGAAATAAGACTTTTAAAATTTTTTAGCCACGAATTCGCGAATTATTTTTGTGAGTTCGTGGTTTTTCTTTTTTAAAAACTAATTATACAATTTACGCTAATACTTTTTTATTATGCCACAGATTAAAAATTTGTGAAATTAATGTAATTCGTGGCTAAGCTTTTTTATTTTTAAATCAGCGTGAAAAAATAATTCGTGAATTCGTGGCTAACCTTTTTTGCTTTAAATTTGAGAAACTTAAAACTAAAACCATGCAAATTATAAAATGGGGAATTATCGGCTGCGGTAATGTAACCGAAGTTAAAAGCGGACCTGCATTTCAGAAAGCTCCACACTCGAAGTTGGTTGCCGTTATGCGAAGAGATGCCACGCTTGCCGAAGATTATGCCAAACGTCATAACGTTCCGAAATGGTATTCTAATGCACAGGATTTGATTAATGACCCTGAGGTTGATGCTGTTTATATTGCTACTCCACCATCTTCTCATAAAGAATATACTATTTTATGCGCCAAAGCCGGAAAACCCGTGTATGTCGAAAAACCAATGGCTCTGACTTTTGAAGAATGTAATGAAATGATCAGCGTTTGCAAAGAGCATAATGTGCCCTTGTTTGTCGCCTATTACAGAAGAGCTTTGCCTCGTTTTTTAAAAATAAAGGAAATAATTGACAGTGGAAAACTGGGAACTATTAGACATGTCAATTGTGTTTTATATCATCCTTTTGAAGAACGTTACGACGACGAAATCAATCTTCCGTGGACTGTTTTACCGCATATTTCCGGAGGCGGAATCTTTGTTGATTTGGCTTGCCACACGCTGGATTTTCTGGACTTTGTTTTAGGTCCGATACAATCTGTCCGCGGACATGCGACTTCGCAATTAAAGGCATATCCGGCAGAAGATGCTGTCTCCATGTCATTTTTATTCGAAAACGGAATTCACGGTTCCGGAATCTGGAATTTCGCAAGCTTTGAACGTTATGATAATACCGAAATTGTAGGCGATAAAGGTAAAATTTCATTTTCAACTTTTGGAAATGATCCTGTTCATATTCAATATGCAAATGGAGAAAAAGAAAGTATTACTATAGAAAACCCACTTCATATTCAGCAGCCGTTTATAGAAACTGTTATGGCTGAGCTTTTGGGTCAGGAAAATGCTGCACCATCAAAAGGAATTTCCGGTTCCAGAACAACTTGGGTTATTGATGAAGTTTTGAAGGAATTTAGAGCGGCTTCAAAATAAATTGGAGGCAATTGAAAAAAAACTTTGACAAGTTGATGTGACTAATAAAAAAAGAGGATATTCAAATGAATATCCTCTTTTTTGTAAACTATAAAACGGAGTAAAATTATAGGCTATATTTAAGACCGAAAGTCAAACCAAGACCTGAAATACCAACATAAGAACTAATATCATCTGTAGCTCTTGTATTATCAAAACCAGCAGCATTAGTTACCTTACTGTTAGATGTTGAATTAATTTGTTCCACATATTTAGTATGATTTGCAGAATATGAAGCATCTGGACGGAAAGCTGTTGCTGTATTTAATTTATCTACACCATTTTCAGTATACACTTCAGTTTCTTTTGTTTTTCCATGTACTGTAAAGTTACGATACTCTAATTCTGCAAATAAAGAAATATGTGTTCCTAACTTATATGACGTACCCAAAGCAGCCAAGAATCCAACCGTTGGATTTGGTTTAACAACATCTTTTGTATAAGTGTTTGTTACTCCAGCCGGATTAGTATATGCTCTGGTTGTTTCGATTGTTAAATCACCGTGCACGGGAACAATAACTCCCACTTTTGTATATGGTTCAAAACCGTGTGCTTCTCCTAAAAAAAGTACAAGTGCAGGAGCAATATCATAAGCACGTATTTTTCCTTCTGCTTTACCAGTTGCAAAAGTTGGTCCCGCTGCAACTAATCTATTGGTTGTTTCAACCATAGTTTTACTTGCACTGCTAAAGTAATTAGCAGAAACCTCCACACCTAAACGTGGAGAAAAACGATATCCGGCAGTAATACCAGAACGGAAACCTTCTCCAAAAGAACCATGATTAGTTTCTCTTGAAATTAAAGTTGTTCCATTTGCAGCATATACATCTGTATTTGGTAACGCGCCTGAAACAGTTGGAAATTCTGTTGCAGCAGTTTGCAAAAAGTATGACCCACCTAATTTAAAATACCAGCTCTCTGGCTTTTCTGTTGTCTGCGCCATTGTGGCCATAGAGCAAACTAATAATCCTAATAAAAATAGGTTCTTTTTCATAATTCTGATTTGATTAATTTATACAAACTTAGAATATTTTAACATCATCTTAAAGTTTGCAAGGTTAGACTTGGTACGAAAACGTTGTAATTTTGCGCAATATTACTAAAAAACTATTATGCATGCATATTTTTAACTAAAAAAAATAACATCTGTTTAAATTTTAACTGTTAATTTTTTAGTTCAATTTAAAATTAATCTGCATTTTCTCTAATTCCTGCAATAATTCTGTTGAGATTCTTACTTTTAAACGACGACTCGGCATCGTTAATTTGGTTACTACTTTTATCTCTTCCACTTCATTAACTTCCTGAACTTTGGTGTTTTCGAGAGCCACATCTTCGCCTTCATTTTCATCTTCAAAAACAGCGTCTTCAGGTTCAAAATCGGTTGGTGTTTCCACCTCAACAAGACGTTTTATTTTTTCTAATTCCATGATTTCAAATGTCACAGAATTATCTCCCTTATTTTCATTGAATAAATGACTTAATCTGTGAATAAATTCAGCCTGTAAATCCTGAATATTTAACAGCACAATTAACTTCTTCGCAAAAGATTCTAAAATATCCTGAAGCTGTCTGATTTCTACAAACTGCATTCTTGGATCTGATTTTTTGCCGGTATCATGATTGACCCAGCCGTCTTTTATCACAATCTTTAAATAAGCAAAATTATTCTGAATCAGGAAATGTCTGAATTTTAAATATTCTTCGCCAAAAATCTTAAACTCATAACTCTCATCATATCCTTCTAAATTGAAGACCGCCCAGCCTTTTCCATTTTTGGCCACACGATGCTGAACGTTATTGATAATCCCGGCAAAATTTAAATTTTTACCTACATATTCGTTCATACTTTTTAATGCTTCCAGTCGGGCATTGCAGAAGTATTTCATCTCAAATCTAAAATCGTCAAGCGGATGTCCGGAAATATAAATTCCGACCACTTCTTTTTCTTTCGCCAGTTTTTCCATGGTGCTCCAGTCTTCACACGGGGGCACAACAGGTTCAGCAATTTGTACTTCGCTGGTTTCTCCAAACAAACTTACCTGCGATGAATTTTCGTTTTCCTGAAACTTCGACCCGTAACGCATGGCTTTTTCGTAGAATGTTATTCCGTCGCCATCATCATGAAAATACTGAGCTCTTGTAGTTCCTTCAAAAGAATCAAAACCTCCGGCAAGTGCTAAATTTTCAATTGCTTTTTTATTCGCAGCACGCAAATCAATTCGCTTTGCTAAATCGAAAATTGACTTATAACGACCGTCTTTTCTATTTGCTACTATGGTTTCTACAGCTCCTGATCCCACACCTTTAATCGCTCCCATTCCGAAACGAACGGCATAATCATCATTTACTGTAAATTTATAGTACGATTCGTTTACACAAGGTCCTAAAACCTGTAAACCCATACGTTTACATTCTTCCATAAAAAACGATACCTGCTTAATATCATTCATATTATTAGAAAGTACCGCCGCCATATATTCTGCAGGATAATGCGCTTTTAAATAAGCCGTTTGATAGGCAATCCATGCATAACAGGTGGAGTGTGACTTGTTGAAGGCGTAACTCGCAAAAGCTTCCCAGTCTTTCCAGATTTTTTCCAGCACTTTTGCATCGTGGCCTTTGGCAGCTGCCTGCTCCACAAATTTTGGCTTCATTTTATCCAGTACGTCTTTTTGTTTTTTACCCATCGCTTTACGCAAAACGTCGGCCTCACCTTTGGTAAATCCTGCCAAAGACTGGGACAAAAGCATTACCTGCTCCTGGTAAACTGTAATTCCATAGGTTTCAGACAAATATTCGGCACAGGCATCTAAATCGTATTTGATTTCCTCATCGCCATTTTTTCTTCGAACGAATGAAGGAATGTATTCTAAAGGACCCGGGCGATAAAGTGCATTCATGGCAATTAAATCTCCAAAAACCGTTGGTTTCAGGTCTTTCATGTATTTCTGCATTCCGGGTGACTCGTATTGGAAGATTCCAACAGTCTCTCCTCTTTGGAAAAGTGCATACGTTTCTTCATCATCAATCGGGAAAGTATCCGGATCCAAATCAATTCCTGTTCTGTATTTTACCAGTTTTACGGTATCTTTTATCAGGGTTAGGGTCTTCAGACCCAGGAAGTCCATTTTCAGCAATCCCGCACTTTCTGCAACCGAGTTGTCAAATTGGGTTACATATAAATCAGAATCTTTTGCGGTTGTAACAGGAACATAATTTGTAATATCCGAAGGCGTAATAATTACCCCGCAGGCATGGATTCCCGTATTTCGCATCGAACCTTCCAGAATTTTTGCCTGCTGAATCGTTTCTCCGGCCAAATCACCTTCATTGGCAATGGCAATTAATTCTTTGACATTATCAAATTCGTCCGAGCGGAGGGCTTTTTTAACCTCTTCCTCACTTTCAGAAATAAAACGTGCCAGATTCCATTTAGACGGCATCATTCCCGGAATTAGTTTCGCAATTCTATCCGCTTCAAATAGGGGTAAATCCAGTACACGTGCCGTATCACGAATTGCCGATTTGGTTGCCATTTTACCGTAAGTGATAATCTGCGCCACCTGTTTCTGACCGTATTTATTGATTACATAATCCATTACACGTCCACGACCCTCGTCATCAAAATCGATATCAATATCGGGCATCGACACACGGTCAGGATTTAAGAAACGCTCAAAAAGTAAGTCGTATTTAATCGGGTCAATATTGGTAATTCCGAGGCAATAAGCAACTGCAGATCCGGCTGCAGATCCACGACCCGGACCAACAGAAACATCCATTTTTCTGGCTTCGGCAATGAAATCCTGTACAATCAAAAAGTAACCCGGATATCCCGAATTCGAAATCGTTAAAAGTTCAAAATCAAGACGTTCCTGAATTGATTCTGTAATTTCGCCATATCTTCTTTTGGCACCTTCCATTGTAAGGTGTCGCAAATATTTATTTTCACCTCTAACTCCCCCATCTGCCTCATCTTCAGGAACTACAAATTCCTCCGGAATATCAAATTTTGGAAGCAATACATCGCGATAAAGTGAATATCCCTCTACTTTATCCACAATTTCCTGAATATTAATAATGGCATCAGGAAGGTCAGCAAAGAGTTTTTTCATCTCTTCTTCCGACTTGTAATAATATTCCTGATTCGGAAGTCCGTAACGATAACCACGTCCACGTCCGATTGGCGTTGCCTGTTTTTCACCATCTTTTACACACAACAAAATATCGTGCGCATTGGCATCTTCTTTATTTAAATAATAAGTATTGTTGGTCGCAATCAGTTTTACATTGTGTTTTTGCGAAAACTCAATAAGCGTTTTATTCACCCGATTTTCATCTTCCTGATTGTGGCGCATAACTTCGAGATAGAAATCTTCACCAAATTGCTCTTTCCACCAGATCAAAGCTTCTTCGGCCTGGTTTTCACCGATATTAAGGATTTTACTCGGAATCTCTCCGTATAAATTCCCCGACAAAACCATTATATCCCCTTTATATTGCTCAACAATTTTTTTGTCAATTCTGGGAACATAATAAAAACCTTCCGTGTAGGCTATAGAAGCCATTTTAGCCAAATTGTGATAGCCGGCTTTATTTTTTGCCAGTAACACCACCTGATAACCGTTGTCTTTTTTGGATTTATCTAAATGATTTTCACAAATATTAAATTCACAGCCAACAATTGGTTTAATTTCAGTTTCTGTTGGCTCTTCTCCGGCATCCACCAATGCTTTATTTTTTCCAGAAGCTGCTTTATTATGGTTCATAACCGCGCTCACAAAATGGAAAGCTCCCATCATGTTTCCGGTATCGGTCATGGCAACGGCTGGCATTCCGTTTTTGGCGGTAGCGGCAACGATATTTCCGATTCCGATTGTAGATTGAAGAACCGAAAACTGGGTATGATTGTGTAAATGCGCAAATTTTGCTGCTTTAAAATCGGCTTTCTCAGATTCTGAAACTACTGTCGGCGTATCATCAACCTGTAAAGCTTTGATTTGCTCCCTGACTTTTTCAGAAGCCGCTTTTAAGTTGATGTGTTTTAAACCAATTAAAGGAAATTCCTGTGGGTTTCTTTCCTGAAATTCTCTAAAATATTCTTTCGGAACATCCAGCTCTTCTTTTGTAAAAACTTCTCTTCTCACCAATTCCAGGAAACAACGTGTAGTTGCCTCAACGTCGGCGGTTGCGTTGTGCGCTTCCGCGAAAGGTTTATCGAAAAGATAACTGTGTAATTCTGTTAAGGTCGGAAGTTTGAATTTTCCTCCACGACCTCCCGGAAGTTGTAATAATGAAGCTGTAACCTCGGTACAGGTATCCAGAACCGGCATAGAATTCATAGGGGAATCAACGCCCATTCTATGAAATTCAGCGCCCATAATATTAACGTCGAAACCTAAATTCTGCCCAACGATAAATTTGGTTTTGCTTAATACGATATTGAATTTCTCCAAAACTTCAGCAAGCGTAATTCCTTCCGCTTCTGCCAACTCGGTAGAAATTCCGTGAATACGTTCGGCATCATACGGAATATTAAATCCGTCTGGTTTTACCAAATAATCCTGATGTTCGATGAGCTGTCCCATTTCGTCGTGCAGCTGCCAGGCGATTTGTATACAGCGCGGCCAGTTATCAGAATCGGTAATGGGTGCGTCCCAGCGTTTTGGTAATCCGGTTGTTTCGGTATCGAATATTAAATACATATATTTTTATAGAAAAATCAAAATTTAAATTGCTCCAAGCCTAAACTATTCACAACATAAACCTCTGATTGTATGTGTGATGAGATATTTCAAAAGTAAAAAATGGAGAAAGTCAAATTTAGTCATTTTTTTGGGTAAAGAAAATAGATTAACTCTTAAAATTCATTCTTGCGAACTATTCAGTTTTCCTCTTAAAATTCATAAAATTTAATAAAATTACACCTTTTGGATGTCGTAGTATTGAGATGTTTTATTAAGTCTGAATCTCGTTGTAAAAAAGTACATAAAAGCCCATATAATTCATAAAAGCTTTCATTTCGAAACAATTTAAAAACTGACAATTATTACTATTTTTATTCTATTTGTTACATTTTTTCAAAACAAAACCTATATTTTGCAATTATTATCTAATAAATTTGCAAACCATTAAAACATAAAACAATCAAGCAGAATTAAATATAAAAAAGAAAAATCCAATCATTTTCTAAATCATTTTTCTGTCAAAACTAAAGTTATAAAAGCCATTTCGCAATTTGTAATTTAGTTTGGGTATCGTATATAATGAAATATTGAAATTGACTGTTTTTTACCTTTTTTTACTTTTGCTTACCTATTATAATCAACAGGAAAGGCTGTAGTTATAAAATTACAATTAAAAAAAAATAAAAATGAGTAAGACATTATTTGACAAAGTATGGGATTCACACGTTGTGCGTAAAATTGAAGATGGACCAGATGTGTTTTTTATTGACCGTCATTTCATTCACGAAGTTACGAGTCCTGTTGCTTTTTTAGGATTAAAATCAAGAGGCGTTAACGTTTTGTACCCAGAACGTACTTTTGCAACTGCAGATCACAATACACCAACTATAAACCAGCATTTACCAGTTCAGGATCCATTATCCGCTAATCAGCTTCAGGCTCTTGAAGATAATGCAACTGAATACGGAATTTCGCACTGGGGATTAGGTCACCAAAAAAATGGAATTGTGCACGTAGTTGGTCCTGAAAACGGAATTACTTTGCCAGGTGCTACTATTGTTTGTGGAGATTCTCATACGTCTACTCACGGTGCTTTTGGTGCAATTGCTTTTGGCATCGGAACTTCTGAGGTGGAGATGGTGCTTTCTACGCAATGTATTATGCAGCCGAAACCAAAGAAAATGCGTATCAACGTAAACGGGCAGTTAAGTAAAGGTGTGGGTCCTAAAGACGTTGCACTTTATATTATTGCTCAGTTAACTACTTCCGGAGGAACTGGATATTTTGTTGAATATGCCGGTGATGTTTTCGAAAACATGACTATGGAAGGCCGTATGACAGTTTGTAACTTAAGTATCGAAATGGGTGCCCGTGGTGGAATGATCGCTCCTGACCAGACTACCTTTGATTTCCTTGAAGGAAGACTTTACGCTCCAAAAGGAGAAGCGTGGACTAAAGCTGTTGAATATTGGAAAACTCTTAAAACAGATGCAGATGCTGTTTTTGATGCTGAATTAAACATCAAAGCTTCAGACATTGAACCAATGATTACTTATGGTACTAACCCTGGAATGGGAATTGGTATTACCAAACATATTCCGAACGCCAATCAAGTTGAAGGCGGTGAGGAAACATACAAAAAATCTTTGGCTTACATGGGCTTCAATGAAGATGACGTAATGATTGGAAAGCCAATTGATTATGTTTTCTTAGGAAGTTGTACTAATGGCCGTATTGAAGATTTTAGAGCTTTCGCTGAAATTGTAAAAGGAAGAAAAAAAGCAGATAATGTTACCGCTTGGTTAGTTCCGGGTTCTCACGTTGTTGAAGCGCAGATCAAAGAAGAAGGTATTTTGGATATTTTGACAGAAGCTGGTTTCGTATTACGTCAGCCGGGCTGTTCTGCATGTTTGGCAATGAACGATGATAAAGTTCCTGCTGGAAAATACGCAGTAAGTACGTCAAACAGAAACTTTGAAGGTCGTCAGGGTCCTGGTTCAAGAACGCTTTTGGCAAGTCCGATTATGGCTGCTGCAGCTGCGGTGACTGGAAAACTGACAGATCCGAGAGAGTTATTTTAATTTTAGATTGAAGATTTCAGATTTTAGATTGCTGTTGTGACCGAATATCTAAACTTCTTCAAATAAAATTCTAACATTATTTAAAACAAAACATTTTAGATTCTATGTTTTAAGTTTTCAAAAGAAAATCTAAAATCTAAAATCTAAAATCTAAAATTCCAAAAAATGGCATACGATAAATTTAATATATTGACCAGCAGCGCAGTGCCGTTGCCAATTGAGAACGTAGATACAGATCAAATTATACCAGCTCGTTTCTTAAAAGCTACAAAACGTGAAGGTTTTGGAGACAATCTTTTTAGAGACTGGAGATACAACGGAGATGATACTCCAAAAGCAGATTTCGTTTTAAACAACCCAACTTACAGCGGAAAAATCTTGGTTGGAGGAAAAAACTTTGGTTCAGGATCTTCAAGAGAGCACGCTGCTTGGGCAGTTTACGATTACGGATTCCGTGCTGTGGTTTCTAGTTTCTTTGCAGATATCTTCAAAGGAAACTGTTTAAATATTGGTGTTTTGCCAGTACAAGTTAGCCCGGAATTTGCTGATACTATCTTCAAAGCTATCGAAGCTGATCCTAAAACAGAATTAGAAATCAACTTACCAAACCAAACGATTACTTTGTTAGCAACAGGACAACAAGAATCTTTTGCTATCAACGGATACAAAAAGAACAATATGATCAATGGTTTTGATGACATTGATTATTTACAGAATATTAAAGAGGATATTAAGGCTTTTGCCGATAAACTTCCTTACTAACAGAAATCTCATTCAGGATATTAGACCCGACAGGTTTCAAAAACCGGTCGGGTCTTCTAGAATATACAACGCGGATAGCACAGATTTGCTTTCGCAAAAGCGCAGAAAAAAACTGATTTTATTTTTATATCTAAAGCAAAAATCCGCGTCTTCGCGATAGCGAATCCGTAAGATCCGCGTCAAAATACATCAGAATTATAGAATATCAATATGGAAAAAAGAAAAATTGAAATAATGGATACAACGCTTCGTGATGGTGAACAGACTTCCGGAGTATCTTTTTCTGCTGCAGAAAAACTGACCATTGCGCAATTATTGTTGGAAGAACTAAATATTGATAGAATCGAAATTGCTTCGGCACGTGTTAGCGAAGGCGAATTTCAAGGCGTAAAAGGCATTATGTCCTGGGCCGAAGAAAAAGGATACACTAATAGAATAGAAGTTTTGACTTTTGTAGATGGCGGACTTTCTATAGAATGGATGAAAAAATCGGGTGCTAAAGTTCAGAATTTACTAACTAAAGGTTCTCTGAATCACCTGACACATCAATTAAAAAAAACACCGGAACAACATTTTTCCGAAATCGCTCAGACAATTGCATTAGCCAAAGAAAACAATATCGAAACCAACGTTTATCTGGAAGACTGGAGCAACGGAATGCGAAATTCTCCAGAATATGTTTTTCAATATTTGGATTTTTTGACCAAACAGCCTGTAAAAAGAATTTTACTTCCGGATACTTTAGGCGTTTTAATTCCGTCTCAGGCATTTGAATTTATTTCAAAAATAAAAACAAAATATCCTCAAACTCATTTTGATTTCCATGCGCATAACGATTACGATTTAAGTGTAGCCAATGTTATGGAAGCTATAAAAGCCGGAATAAATGGTCTTCACGTTACCGTAAACGGAATGGGAGAACGCGCCGGAAATGCACCGTTAGAAAGCACTGTAGCGGTTATCAACGATTACATGCCAGAGGTAAGCATCAATATCAAAGAAACTTCATTGTATTCTGTAAGCAAACTGGTCGAAACTTTTACGGGTTACAGAATTCCTGCCAACAAACCAATCGTGGGCGACAATGTTTTTACGCAGACTGCCGGAATTCACGCCGATGGAGACAACAAGAACAATCTTTATTTTAATGATTTACTTCCGGAACGTTTTGGAAGAAAAAGAAAATACGCACTTGGTAAAACTTCCGGAAAAGCCAACATCGAAAAAAATCTTCAGGAATTAGGTTTAAAATTAAACAATGAAGATTTAAAATTGGTTACCCAAAGAATTATCGAATTGGGCGACAAAAAAGAAACGGTTACCAAAGAAGACTTACCTTATATTATTTCTGATGTTTTAGACAGTCATACTTATCAGGATAAAATTACAATCGATTCTTATATGTTGGTTCATTCTAAAGGAATGCGTCCATCAACCACTTTATCTCTTAATTTAAACGGAGAAATAATCGAGGAAAATGCACAAGGCGACGGTCAGTTTGATGCCTTTATGAATGCTTTATCCAAGATTTACAAAAGCAAGAAACTGACATTGCCAAAATTAATAGATTACGCGGTAAGAATCCCGCCGGGAAGTAGTTCCGACGCGTTATGCGAAACAATAATCACCTGGACAAACAATGAAAAAGAATTCAAAACCCGCGGTTTAGATTCTGACCAAACGGTTGCCGCGATAATTGCAACGCAGAAAATGCTTAATATAGTGGTCTAAGGTGCTGAGTTGCTAAGATACTAAGGTTCTAAGATATTGAACTTAGTACCTTAGCAACTTAGAATCTTAGAACCTATTAAAAATAAAATGCTAAAAAAAAACCTTAGAACCTTAGCAACTCAGAACCTTAGAACCTTTTTAAAAAATATAGAATGAAATTAAACATAGCCCTTTTAGCCGGTGACGGAATCGGACCAGAAGTTATCAATGAAGCTGTAAAAGTATCGGATGCTATTGCACAAAAATTCGGACATGAAATTATCTGGAAACCAGCTTTAACTGGTGCTGCCGCAATTGATGCAGTAGGAGAACCTTACCCTGATTCAACTCACGAAGTTTGTAAAAATGCTGATGCCGTTCTTTTTGGAGCAATTGGCCACCCTAAATATGATAACGATCCTTCTGCACCTGTAAGACCAGAGCAAGGTCTGTTAAAAATGCGTAAAGCATTAGGTTTGTTTGCAAACGTAAGACCAACTTTTACATTCCCTTCATTATTAGATAAATCTCCATTAAAAAGAGAAAGAATTGAAGGAACTGATTTGGTTTTCTTAAGAGAATTAACCGGCGGAATTTACTTCGGAGAAAAAGGAAGAAAAGATAACGGAGACACTGCTTTTGACAACTGTGTTTACACAAGAGCAGAAGTACAGCGTTTGGCTAAAAAAGGTTTCGAGTTGGCGATGACAAGAAGCAAAAAACTTTGTTGTGTTGACAAAGCAAACGTTTTGGAAACTTCACGTTTATGGAGAGAAACAGTGCAGGCAATGGAAAAAGATTATCCGGAAGTTACGGTTTCTTATGAATTTGTAGATGCAGTTGCAATGCGTTTGGTACAATGGCCAAACTCTTATGATGTATTGATTACTGAAAACTTATTCGGAGATATTTTAACAGATGAAGCTTCTGTAATTTCCGGTTCCATGGGATTAATGCCTTCTGCGTCTATGGGAGCCGAAGTTTCTTTGTTTGAACCAATTCACGGTTCTTATCCACAAGCGACGGGATTGAATATAGCAAACCCAATGGCTACTATTTTATCTGCTGCTATGATGTTCGAAAGCTTCGGATTGATGGCAGAAGGAAAAGCAATGAGAGATGCTGTAAACAAGGCTTTAGAAGCTGGTATAGTGACGGAAGATTTAGCTGACGGAGGAAAAGCTTACGGTACAAAAGAAGTTGGTGACTGGTTAGCTGCGAATATATAATTTTTGTTTCAGGTTTTATTTGTTTCAGGTTTCAAGTTCTAAAACCTGAAACAAAAACAAAACAAAACAAAAAAGGGATCAACTTTCGTTGATCCCTTTTATATTTTAGAAAAAAAATATTAATATCCTCCTCTGTTACCACCACGGTCATTTCCACCACGGCTGTTTCCTCCACCATAACCACCACGGTCATTTCCACCACGGCTGTTATTATTGAAGCTTCTTCTTTCACCTTCTGGTTTCGGCTCAGATTTATTTACAACAATTGTACGTCCTGAAACTACAGCTCCGTTCAATTCGTCGATAGCTTTTTGTGCCTCGCTATCATTAGACATTTCAACAAAACCAAATCCTTTACTTCTTCCAGTAAATTTATCAGTTATAATTTTAACAGAGTCAACTGCACCATAAGCCTCAAAAGACTCTCTTAAATCTGCTTCCTCAATACTGAACGGAAGACTTCCAACGAAAATATTCATAGATACTATTTTATAATATTAAGCAAATGTAGTCTTATTTTTCTCTAATCTACTATATGTTAGTTTATTTAAGTTTTTATTTTGTTTTTTAACAACTAATTTCAATCTTATTCTATTGAAAATTTACTGCCCGGACCTACAGGAATCTTATAGAAAACCCCTTCTGTAAAATGTATTTGCTGTTTCTCTGCATCAGGATTAGCATTCGGTGCTGCAAACCGAAAGGTTCCGGAAATAGTTTTTTCTTCGCTATTATATTCAGTTACAATAATTTGTCCGCTTCCTTTTGTTTCGCCTGTACTGAATTCTGCTTCCTGTCCGGGATAAGTATTTTTATAAGTCGCCTTTGTTACATTATCGATTCCTAAAGTATAACTCTTTTCAGATGGCCCGGGAATATAAAAGTTTATTTTTTCGTAACCCAGCGAACCTTCAATCATAAAAATCCCGTTGGAATCGGTTTCTGCTTTGTAATTTTGTCCTCTCCAGAACACATTATCCTTTAAAGTCTGAAAAGCCGGATTATTAAAATGTATATCCTCTGTGCAGGAAATAAAAAGGAGTAAAAATGATAAAACGTAAAAATATTTTTTCATAAGAAATGAAGAATTTATACAAAAGTACCGCATTACAATAAAAAAATGCCCGGATTAAAAGCTAAATAAAAGTAAAAATTACTATCAAATATATTTAGTTCATTTTCAAACGCATTATTGATAAAAAAATTATATCTTTGCGCCCTTAATTAACAGAGGTCGAGTACCTCAAATTTAATCATACGATTATGTCAGTAAAAATTAGATTACAAAGACACGGTAAAAAAGGAAAACCTTTTTACTGGGTTGTAGCTGCAGATGCACGCTCAAAAAGAGATGGTAAATACTTAGAGAAAATCGGTACTTACAATCCAAACACAAACCCTGCAACTATCGACTTAAACCTTGATAGCGCTGTTAAATGGTTACACAATGGTGCTCAGCCAACTGACACTGCAAGAGCAATTCTTTCTTACAAAGGTGCTTTATTGAAACACCACCTTGAAGGAGGTATTCGTAAAGGAGCTTTAACTCAAGAGCAGGCAGATGCTAAATTAGCAGCTTGGTTAGAGGCTAAAGCAGGAAAAGTTGACGCTAAAAAAGACGGCTTAACAAAAGCGCAAGCTGATGCTAAAGCTAAAGCTTTAAAAGCAGAACAAGAAGTTAACGCTAAGCGTTTAGCTGCTGCAGCTCAGGCTGAAGCTGATGCTATCGCTGCTGCAACACCTGCAGTTGAAGAAGAAGTTGCTGAAGTAGAAGAATCTACTGAAGAAGCTCCTGCTGCTGAAGAGAATAACGAAACAACTGAAGCATAATTTTACCCGGCGATAATGCGTAAAGAAGAATGTTTTTATTTAGGTAAAATCGCTAAAAAATTTAGTTTCAAAGGTGAAGTCCTGATCTATTTAGATACAGACGAACCTGAGTTATACGAAAATCTGGAATCAGTGTTTGTTGAACAAAACAAACACTTGGTTCCTTTTTTTATTGAAACCAGCTCTCTACACAAAAACGACTTCTTAAGAGTTCGTTTTGAAGATGTTACTACCGAAGAAGAAGCCGATACTCTTTTAGGAAGCGGCATTTACCTTCCTCTGTCTATGTTGCCAAAACTGAGCGGCAACAAATTTTATTACCATGAAGTAATTGGTTTCGAAATCGAAGACAAACGTCTGGGTGTTTTTGGTAAAATCACTTCTATTAATGACTCTACAGCACAACCTCTTTTTGAAGTGTTAAATGGTGAAGTTGAAATTTTGGTTCCGATGATTGATCATTTCCTTGTAAAAATTGATCGCGAGAACAAAAAAGTAATTATGGATCTTCCTGAAGGTCTGGTAGAAATGTACCTTTAATTAAATTCCAATTTTTAATATTTAAAGTTAAAAGAAATATATAGAACAAGCTATATAAATTTAACCGCAAAGAGCGCGAGGATTACGCAAAGTTCGCAAAGCTATACTATAAATCTTTGCGAACTTTGCGTTTTTTCTTTGTGCACTTTGCGGTTAAAATCATTTTAATCTTACTTTTGCAAAAAATTCACCTTTAGATTAGAATTACCTCATTATGTTTACATTCAAGCAATTCACTATAAATCAAGACAAAACAGCTATGAAAGTAGGTACCGATGGTGTTTTATTAGGCGCCTGGGCTCCTGTGAACCATAATCTGTTTAGTATTTTAGATATTGGTGCAGGAACCGGAATTATTGCTTTGATGCTGGCACAGCGGACTTCTGCAGAACAAATTGACGCTTTGGAAATTGACGAAGAAGCTTATGAACAAGCCGTAGAAAATTTTGAAAATTCTCCCTGGGGCGATCGCTTATTTTGTTTTCATGCCGGATTGGATGAATTTATTGAGGAACCCGAAGATGAATATGATTTAATTGTTTCGAATCCGCCTTTTTATGCTGAAGATTATAAAACCGAAAACGAACAACGTGATTTAGCGCGTTTTCAGGACGCAATGCCTTTTGAAGAATTGGTAGAAGCGGCCGATTTATTACTTTCAGAAAACGGCATATTTGCATTGATTCTTCCGCATAAAGAAGAAGAAAAATTTATTGCTTTAGCTAAGGAATACGAATTATATCCAGTAAAAATTACAAGGGTAAAAGGAACTCCTACTTCAGAAATCAAACGTAGCTTATTGGCTTTTAGCCGAAATAAAATTGCAGAAATCGAAGTCGATGAATTAATTATTGAAATCGACAGACATATTTACACTCCGGAATATATTGAATTGACAAAAGATTTTTATTTGAAGATGTAGCCATCATACACCTTTGTCAAAGTTTTAAACTTTGACAAGATTGTAATTTAGGTTAAACTGCAATTATTAAAGATTATGTCTGCTCAAAAATATTCTTAAACTGATACAAAACTCTCTCCAGAAGACGCAGGTCTTCGGTGACAATTTCTGCTCTCCCTTTCATTTCCTGCTGAAAGATTATTTTTTTATTGTACGATGTTTTCAATCCGTTTGGAAGAGCGACATCCAGTAATAAATTACCGTCTTTATCGGGAACTAGTGAAATGTTTTTAATTTTCCCGTTTAAAACACCAAACTCCCTGTCTGGATAATTGGCTAAACGAATATTTACACGTTGTCCGACTTTTATTTTTCCCGAATTTAAAGCCGGTGCTTTTACTTTTCCTATAAAACCGTTTTTTGCATCGGGAATTATAGAAAAAACATTATCACCTGCATTGATAGTCTGATTTTCATTCCAAACCTGCAAAAAAGTAACCACACCACTTATAGAAGATTTTAATGCATACGCCAGTTCCCAGTCTCTTATTACCTTTTTTAACTGATAAAAAGATTGCGACATACTGCGACCTAAGTTAACTTCTTCTCTTGTGCTGTTTATTTGCGAATTCTGACTCGATTTTGTATTGTCAATCAAAGAGGAACGCAATTGGGAAATGGACGTTAAAAGGCTTTTATAATTCTTTTGAGCCTGAAGATAACCGAGTTTTTTAACTTCCATTTCCTGCGCAGAAATAATTCCTTTATTGAATAAGACTTCAAAACGGGCAATTTCATTTTTCTGAAGCACGAGTTCGCTTTCGTTAAGTGTTTTTTGCTGTTGTAAAATATCCAGTCTTTCTTTAATCTGGATTTTTTCTGAACTCTGCGCCCTGCTCTCTACTTCAAACGGATGAAGATTCTGATTCAGCTGCTGCGCCTGATAATCTTTTTGAAAAACTGCATACGCACTTTCAATTTCTCCTAACTGTGTGTTTTTCAGCAAAGCAAAAGGAAATTCTTTTTTTGAATTATTGACATCGTATTGATCGACAAGACTTTTTAGCAGAAAAACATCTTTGTAATTTGCTGTATTTTCGATAATGGCCAAAGTACTGTTCTTTGCTACAAGCGTTTTATTTTTTACTAAAATCGCTTCAATACGACCTGAAGATTTGGAGACGATTCTTTCCGGCGGAATGTTGGTTGTAATTACAATTTCTGTATTCACCACATCAGGATATTTAACGAACCAGGAAACGAAAAATAACATGATAATTATGGCAAATATCAGAACAGTTCCCCATCGTATCATCCAATGCGGAACTTTGGTCAGAATGTCCTGAACTTCTTCACTTCTTAATTCGAATGTTTCCTCCGTCATGATTAATTTCCTAATTGCAGTTGATTTCGCACTAATTCAAAATAATTCCCTTTTTGTTCCACCAAGGCAGAATGGCTTCCAATTTCTATAATTTTACCTTTATCTAAAACCACGATCTGATCGGCGTTCATAACTGTACTGAGTCGGTGGGCTATAACAACAACCGTTTTTTCCTTGAAGAAAATATCGAGTTTTTTCATAATTTCCCTTTCATTATTAGCGTCTAATGCGGAAGTTGCTTCATCAAAAAATAAAATTTCAGGATTTTTATAGACTGCCCGGGCAATTAATAATCGTTGTTTTTGTCCAGTGCTCATTCCTAATCCTTCCGCGCCAATTTTGGTATTAAATCCTAACGGAAGTCCGCTAATATATTCTTTTATATTGGCAACATCTGCGGCGTAAACTAATTTTTCCTTATCAATTCTGTCGGCCCCAAAGGCGATATTATTGGCAATTGTATCACTAAAAATGAAACCTTCCTGCATTACCGCGCCAATGTGTGAGCGCCAGGCTTTTTGCGAAATATTTTTAAGTTGCGAATTGCCTATCAGGACTTCTCCTTTTTCCGGATCGTAAAATTTCAAAAGCAGTTTCATCAGTGTTGTTTTCCCGCTTCCGCTGACGCCAACTATCGCCGTAACTTTATTAGCGGGAATAATGAGGCTTAAATCATCTAAAACAGGAATATCTGAACCCAAGTAGCGATAAGAAAGATTTTTGATCTCAATATCTGAATTATACGGAACATCGTTAGTCTGATGAAGTTCCTGCTGTGTCTCGTCTTCTTTCTGATGAATTTCGGATAGTCTGGCCAAAGAAATTTTAGCATCCTGCAATTCTCGTACAAATTCTATTAACTGCGTTATAGGACCGTTTAAACTTCCCACAATAGCACTTATGGCAAGCATCATACCCAAAGTAATAGAGCCATCGATCACTAGTTTTGCAGAAAGAAGTATTATAAATATATTTTTTAACTCATTAATTACCGATGAACCGATGGTTTGCGATTGTTCTAAAACCAAACCTTTAATCGAAACCCTGAAAAGTCTTGCCTGCACGTATTCCCAACCCCATCTCTTTTGTTTTTCTGCATTGTGGAGTTTGATTTCCTGCATTCCGTTAATGAGTTCCATTACTTTACTCTGCTCGTTTGACACTTCGGCAAAACGTTTGTAATCCAAAACTTCTCTTCTTTTTAGAAATAAGGTTATCCATCCAAAGTAAAAAACGCTTCCGATAAAAAACACTAAAAATATCTGCAAATTGAAATAAGCCAGAACAGCTCCCATGACAAACATGTTAAGTACAGAAAAAAGAACATTTAAAGAAGATGTTGTTAATATTTTTTCTATTCGGCGATGGTCATTGATACGCTGCATGATATCTCCTGTCATTCTCACATCAAAAAAAGAAATCGGGAGATTCATCAGTTTTATGAAAAAATCTGAAATAAGAGAAATGTTGATCCGGGTTGATAAATGCAGTAAAATCCAGCTGCGGATTAATTCTAATCCTGTTCTTCCGGCAAATATGAAAAGCATTGCGAAAAGAATTAAATATATAAAATGTATATTTTGATTCTGAATGCCGACATCTACAATGCTTTGTGTTAAAAAAGGAAAAATCAGACTGAGTAAACTACTCGCCAGAAGTCCGATACCTAACTGAACAAGAAATGATTTGTATTGAAATAAATATTGTGAAAGGAATCTAAATCCCAATCCTGAATTTTCTTCTTTATCAAAATCGGACTGAAAAAATTTTGGTGTTGCTTCGATTAATAATGCAATTCCTTCCGGTGTGGCATCGCTTGCATTATTGCCGATCCAAAACTTTACAAACTCCTTTTTATCGTATTGTAAAAGTCCAAACGCAGGATCTGAAATATAATATTTGTCTTTTTTTATTTTATAAAGTACCACATAATGATCTTTATTCCAATGCAGGATACAAGGCAGCGGTGCTTCTTCAATTCTTTGGGCAGATAATTTAACTCCTAAAGTACGGAAACCGATTTTTTCTGCGGCATCACTCAGAAAAAGCAAATTACTTCCTTCACGAGTCGTTTCGCTATAATCCCGCAACTCCTGAATATTGATTGTCTTACCGTAATATTTAGCAATAATTTTTAAACATGTTGGTCCGCAATCTTTATGGTCTGCCTGTCTGTAATTGACGAATTTTTTCAATTTATTTTGATTTATTCACGACCAAATTAATAAAAAAATTTCTTGTTAATCCATAAAAAAACAGAGAAGATACCATCTTCTCTGTTTTGGGTATTTAAAAACAAATTTTTTAGCAATACAATTTCTTTAGGACATGGCCGCGGTTCACCCTAACCAAATAAATTAAACCAGCGACCAACTCCTAAGAATCTTAGTACCAATCATCAATACTAAGAATTTGCTCAATGTTCCACGATCGAGCGCCCATACATTTAAAAAAAACATGACTAAATTCTAAATAAGGCTATATCGTATTACTTTTAAAAAAGTTAAAAATTAACAACAAAGACGACCTGTATCACAAATACCTGATGTTGTATTTAGCGGACAAGTTTCGCCTGCGGATATTAAAATGCATCCTGCTTCTAAAGCGTAAACCCAACATTCTGGAATTCCTCCCTTCATTGTTTTCTGCTCAGTTTTACTTATACTGTGAGCTCCGTTTAAACTTAAAATCTTCTTCAACATAATTAATATCATTTAATATATAGTAACTGCGTTTTTCGCTTTTTGTTACTATTAGTTCATTATTTAATTCGCAAGGATATTATTTTCAATCGTGACATCGTGACAATTGAACTCTTGTGAATAATCACCTCCCAAAATGCGTTTCTGTTCTTTTTTCGTCAGCTTTTGGGTTTCTTTGCTTTTTAAAATCTTTTCTAACATAACTCGTATTTTACTGTTCTGAATTCAGCTTCAGATCTGTAAAAAACCTGATGCTTCTCAAATTTCTACTTTAACAGCTTCCGACATAATTATTTGGTATACAGGTCCAATATGCGGGTACTGTTCCAAATTCTGTACATCTTTTTGCTTTAAATCCATCATCACAAATAGGAGCGTTTCCGCCGCTTATTGTTTTTTGCTCATTTGCAGATAACTCCACTGCACCTTTCAACTTCAAAATATTCTTTAACATAACTGCAGGTTTTAATGGGGGAGGTTACTAATTTTTATGCTGTTTTTTCCAGTACCTGAACTTCTTCTACAAAATCATTTAAAAAATATTTCAATTCGTTCAGGTCATATTCATTTGGAAATATTTTTTCATTGACAATTTTAATTGGTGTATAATTAAAATTATTCATCGAACACCAGTCGTATTGTTTCTGGATTTCCTGACTAATCATCATACTTACCGAATCAACATGCCATTTTTTGAGCCATTTTTTGTGTACCATTCTTTTAATGTACCAATCTGAAATAGCTTCTACTGTTTTTCCCGGAGTTGCTCTGTTGATCGTCAGAAGTCTTTCGACAACTCCCTTATACGGATTATCATTATTTTCCGGATTGATATTAAAAAGAACGTTTAAAAATATTTTGTCGGGAAACTTTAATACTAATTCAAAAGCATCCTGAAAAGTTTTGTAACAATGTCCGCAGCTCGGACTTAAAATTATTGATAGTCTTACCGCTGCATTTTTATTTCCGAAAGTCAATCCTCTTAAATCTTCAAATCCTTTTGTATATTTTACTTTTTTGGATAAGAAATTTAACAGAGAATAATTTCTTTTAAATTTCTTAAGCTCTTTTAATGAATTCTCATTATCAAGCATATTCTTAATCATAACTTTAACTGATGCCCAAATCGGAATTAAAAGCAATAGCGAGAAAACGTATGGAAAAACCATATTGATACTAAAATTCAAAGTAAAAAGATTGGATGAGAACCATGCTATACTCTGCACCAGAATAATAACTGAAACAGCCAGACACATTACACACCACTTTTGAATTTCAAATTTTTGAATCCAAACAGAACAAACTACCAACGGAATTGCCAAAAGACTCAAAAAGCCGACAAATACAGCAGAAGTAATTGGCGCTACGAGGATTGCAATTATACTTGAACCAAAAAACAGCAGCGGCAAATCTGAAAAACTCAACCACTTGTTTGCAATATCATCGTTAAAACTAATTACGGAATGACAAGAAGAGTTAGAACTTAAATTACAAAATTTAGAAATTACTGTATTTTTAACACCCCATTTTTGCTGTACAATAAATATGCTCACAATTAAACCTATTATAGAAGTCGCTAAAAAAAAAGCACTAAATACATTATAACGGTTATAGAAAAATGACAATCCTGTTAAAAGTACAAGAGGTAAAAAATATTTTAACCAGTTGTATTCTACCTTAAGGTTTTCCCTCGCCACCACATTATTGGGTTCGATAGCCACGATAACGCCATTCCAGTCCAACAAAAAATTGTCATACGATAATTTTTGTGCTCCTTTTTTTGTTGTCGTGATTCGAACACCATTTTTAATCTTTTCTACAAGAGTTAATTCTTCTTTAAAATACGCCAAAAAATTTGCCGGTAAATCTACAATCTGTTCTTTCGAAACTCTCACCGCTGCATTATCGACAGACAGCAAATCAAACGAGTCTGTAATGGCAAATAAACTCGGATAATTTGGATGAGATAAAAACAGATCCTTAAACTCATTTTTTATATCTGAGTATCGGTTGATTTGCAGAAATTTTTGAACCAGTTTTAACATTTCTTTTGATCGTTTTTAAATCATAATTACAGTGCAAATATTGGTGTTTTTATTGATAAATATTACATGCATACATACATTTTATTAATTATACCACATACAATTTATAAATTATACCAAGTATAGTGATTAACATAAAATACTGTATACCAGTTATTTGTATCGATTATTTTTTGTAAAAAAGTCCCCAAACCGTATTTTCGATTAACGGTCCTGCTTTTTGCCTAGTTTTGAATAAGCAATAATTTAAACGCCATGAAACATGAAAAAAGAACTATTAATTTTCTATGATTTTAAATAAGATATTACGTGAAAATGAGGTCAAAATAAGGCTAATTAAATAGTCGTAATTACACTCTATTCAGCATAAAATACTCCCCCAAAACGATTAAAAACAGCTTTTTTATTTGAAAGATTTAACTTATGAAATAAACTTGTTTTGCTGTTTTTTTACAATCAAAAAAGTCCAATAAAATAAGATTTTACATTCTTTTTTAAAGCGTGTTAGCGTCCCTTTACCAGATGGCGCAAAAATATTTATGAAAGATTAATTGTACGAAAAATAAATTGAAAAAATTATAAACATGAAAAGAAGAATATTATCAGTCAGCCATTTTGAATCAGAAAAAATAAATAAAGAAGCTCAAAAAGTGATTCGCGGCGGAGATGGCGAGCCAATAGATCCAAACAACCCGGTAAAAAACGGAGGAAGCGGTAACGGTTAATCGCCATTAGAAAAAATTATAAAAGAGTATAAAAAGAAAATCCAAAAGATAAAAGATTATGAAAAGTAAAGCATTACAACTAGCAGATTTTGAATTAGAAAAAATAAATAAGGACACTCAAAAAGTGATTCGTGGCGGAGATGGCGAGCCAATAGACCCAAACAACCCGGTAAAAAACGGAGGAAGCGGTAACGGTTAATCGCCATTAGAAAAAATTATAAAAGAGTATAAAAAAGAAAATCCAAAAGATAAAAGATTATGAAAAATAAAGCATTACAACTAGCAGATTTTGAATTAGAAAAAATAAATAAGGACGTTCAAAAAGTGATTCGCGGTGGAGATGGCGAGCCAATAGATCCAAATAACCCCGTAAAAAACGGAGGAAGCGGAAACGGTTAATGCTTATTCTAAAATTATAAAACTTAAACAAATAAATTCAAACAAGAGAAAAAATGAAAAATAACTCACTGAAAATCAAGAACTTTGAATCAGACAAAATAAATAAAGAAGCCCAAAAAAGTATAAGAGGCGGCGACGGTGAAACTACCATAGACCCAAACAATCCTAATCCGGTAAAAAATGGAGGAAGCGGAAACGGTTAATTCACTTAAGATATCAAATTATAAAACAATCCAAAAGATAAAATCATGAAAACTAAAGCACTTAATATCAAAAATTTTGAAATCGAAAAAATAAATAAAGAAGCCCAAAAAAGTATAAGAGGCGGCGACGGTGAAACTACCATAGACCCAAACAATCCTAATCCTGTAAAAAATGGTGGTAGTGGAAATGGTTAATACTACAGCTTTAAATATTGTTCGCAAATTGAGCTGGAGAAACTCCAGTTCTTTTGCGAAACGATTTTGCAAATGAAACCGCGTTTTTAAAACCAACACTTTCTGCAATTGCCTGCGTAGAATATTTACGATACAAATGATTAGTAATCATCTGGTTAATAACATAATTAATCTTTAATTCGTTAGAATATTCCCCAAAAGATTTCCCAAATCTCTTATTTACCACATACGACAGATAAGTTGTATTAGTCTTTATTTTTTTAGCAACATAAGAAAGGGTAAAATCTGCATTCAGGTATTCTAATTTGTCTTCCAGTGCCAGTAATTTTTCTACAATTTTATTTTCTTTTGCTTCGTCAATACTAAGATTTGCATTTTCTTTTTTAAGCATACTGTCTTCCACCTCAGGAACTTCTTCTAATACCACGGTTTCCGCGACGGCTTTTTCAATTTCGTATTTTTCAACTTCTTTTTTCTCCAGATTGGCTTTAAATTCCTCAATTAAGGCATTCATCTTCTTTTGAGCTTTATTCTTATCGCGAATACTTTTGATCAGAAAAAATACAATTCCAATAACTAAAATTACATAAAAAACCTTCAGGGCTTTATTCCATAAAACTTCGTATTTGTACTTTTCCCTGATGCTAATCATCTCCTCGCTCAAATTAGCTGTACCAAGTTTGTAATTCACTTCTAAAGCTTCTTCCCGCAATTCGCCTTCATATTTCTCGTAAGAATCCAAATAGATTTTGGAATGCTTGAAAGCCTGTTCGGGTTCATCCTTTATATTATAAATTTTAGCCTGGAGATAATTGGACTGAAAAGAAATCCGGTCAATTTTTTTTCCTTTTACAGATATAGAATCCACCTTTTTTAAAAAAACCAGTGCCTTGTCATAATTTTTAATAGAATAATAAAGATCCCCTAAATTATAATTGGCTATTCTGTAATACACCTCATCCTTATTTTGTTTGGCATACATTGAAATATCAAAATATGTTCTTTCGGCATTTTTAAAATCCTTCTTAAACAAATAAATATTTCCTAAACTGAGCGTAGACGTCATTTTATTGTCTACATAATTCTGAGAAAACGTGATTGCTCTTTTATAAAAATATTCGGCGGAATCCAGTAAAAATCGTTTGGACCGGTTTTTCATAAAGTAACCCTCATAAACGTTTCCTAAATTGGTATAGATGTTACTTTTACTATTTTGCAACTGCTCAGATTCGTAAAGACCTTCATTCTTATTCAGAAAATCACTGTTTTGTCGCAGGTTTTTAATAGCAAGCGCATAGTTTCCCACTTCTTCATTTACTAAGGCAATATTACTTTTAAATTTCACAATCTGGATTACGTCGGTAGTCTTTGTAGAAAGTTTTATACCCTCCTGATAATTACTAAGTGCATTACTGAAATTTTTTCTTTTCCATTCGGTAAGTCCTCTATAATTATACAGGTAAGCCCTGAGGTTTATTTTTTGTACAGATTCGGGAATTTTATCGTAATACTCTAAGGCCTTTTTGTACCATTCGTCACATTTAGATCTGTTGCCTTTTAATTGATATAGATAAGATCCCGCTCCATAAGCAAAAGATAAATGTTCGGCGTTTGAGGATTTCTGAAGTTCGGCAGCATACTCCAGACCCTGGTCAAAACTACCATTCATGCTGAAACGGATTTTATCCTGTAATTCTAAATATTCTTGTTCAGTAAACTCTTTTGTAGGTTGAGCCTTACTTGTACAAAATACTAGTAAAAATAAAAGAGAGATGATCAGCCTCATTTAATTTTGTTTTTGGTATTCAAAAATAGTCTATAAATTATCAATAAACTACAATTAATTTGCCAAATTCCTATTAATTTTATTTTCGACATTAAAAAATATAACAATTAAGCGTTGATTTGTTATATTTTTATTACGTAAATTTGTTTAACAAAAATTCATAAACATGAAACCAGATCTATTTCAATCTCCAGATTACTATAACTTAGACGATTTGCTAACAGAAGAGCATAAATTGGTTCGCGAGTCAGCTCGTGCATGGGTTAAAAGAGAAGTTTCTCCTATAATAGAAGAATATGCTCAAAAAGCCGAATTTCCGAAGCAAATTATTAAAGGTCTGGGTGAAATTGGTGGTTTTGGACCCTATATTCCGGTTGAATATGGCGGTGCCGGACTCGACCAAATCTCTTATGGCTTAATTATGCAGGAAATTGAAAGAGGTGATTCTGGGGTAAGATCTACTTCATCTGTACAATCCTCTCTGGTAATGTACCCGATCTGGAAATATGGAAGCGAAGAACAAAGAATGAAATACCTGCCAAAACTGGCCACAGGAGAATTTATTGGCTGTTTTGGTTTAACAGAGCCAGACCACGGTTCGGATCCCGGAAGCATGATTACCAATTTTAAAGATATGGGAGATCATTATCTTTTAAATGGTGCCAAAATGTGGATTTCGAATGCTCCTTTTGCTGATATTGCCGTTGTATGGGCAAAAAATGAAGAAGGGAGAATTCATGGGTTAATTGTAGAAAGAGGAATGGAAGGTTTTACAACTCCCGAAACTCATAATAAATGGTCGCTTCGTGCCTCTGCAACGGGAGAATTAATTTTTGATAATGTAAAAGTTCCTAAAGAAAATCTTTTGCCAAATAAATCCGGACTTGGGGCTCCGCTTGGTTGTTTAGATTCTGCACGATATGGAATTGCCTGGGGAGCAATCGGTGCCGCAATGGATTGTTACGATACTGCCTTGCGCTACGCCAAAGAAAGAATTCAGTTTGGAAAACCAATTGGAGGCACACAATTACAGCAAAAAAAACTAGCCGAAATGATCACCGAAATCACAAAAGCACAATTATTAACCTGGCGTTTAGGCGTTTTAAGAAATGAAGGCAAAGCTACAACAGCACAAATTTCTATGGCAAAACGTAATAATGTTAATATGGCAATTACGATTGCACGTGAGGCAAGACAAATGCTAGGCGGAATGGGAATTACGGGAGAATATTCTATTATGCGACACATGATGAACCTTGAAAGTGTCATTACGTACGAAGGAACACACGACATCCATTTATTAATAACCGGAATGGATGTGACTGGAATTCCTGCCTTTAAATAACTGCTAATTATAAAATTATATATAAAATCAATCTCAAAAGCTTCTTCTAACCGAAGAAGCTTTTTATCTTTGCACCAAAATCTCCCAAAAATGAATATCGAAACGATAAACAAAAGCATACAACTACAAAAAGACCAATTATTAAACCATTCTTTATATAATAAAATTCAAAACATAGATGACTTGCACAGCTTTCTGGAAACGCATGTTTTTGCTGTCTGGGATTTTATGTCACTTTTAAAAGCATTGCAGGCCAAACTTACCTGTACGACAACGCCATGGTTTGCCACAAAAAATCCGGAGACCAGATATCTGATCAATGAAATTGTTCTGGCAGAAGAAACCGACCTAACGATCGACGGAAGAAGACAGAGCCATTATGAAATGTATCTGGAAGCCATGGAAGATTGCGGAGCAGATACAACAGGCATATTAAGCTTTTTATCAGAAGTAAAATCGCTTCATAATATATTTGTTGCTATTAAGCAAAGTGCATTACATCCTAATGTAAAAGCCTTTTTAGATTTTACTTTCAGAGTAATCGAGGAAGGAAAACCTCATGAGATAGCTGCTGCTTTTACTTTTGGAAGAGAAGATTTAATTCCGAGCATGTTTACTCAGATTCTGAAAAATTTCCAGAAAAATCTTCCGGAAACCGACTTGGCAAAATTGCTGTATTATTTCGAAAGACATATCGAATTGGACGCCGACGAGCATGGACCAATGGCCATGCAGATGATTACCGAACTATGCGAAGAAGATGCACAAAAATGGAAAGAAGTACAAGAAGTTTCTATTCTGGCGTTAGAAAAACGTATCGCACTTTGGAATGCCATTGAGGAAGAAATTGTGATGAAAGCCGAAATGGTTTAAAAATCCAAAACCACATATTTAACGTAACTATTTGTTTAAAACGACCTCAATTAAATTTAAACAATATGAAACCGGAATTTAAACAAATAGTTACTCTTATACTCGCAGTATTTCTTTTGAGCTGCAGTTCAGACGAACCAAACACGAAACCTGTTATCGCAACACCTCCAGTTGTAAATCCGCCTGTTACAAACCCAAATACAACAATTCCTGGCGCTGTAAATTATTTAGCTTTAGGCGACAGTTATACGATCGGGCAGAGCGTCTGCGAAACCTGCAGATTTCCCGAACAGCTAAAAAAAAGCCTGCAGAATATGTATGCCAGTACCATATCGCTCAAAATAATTGCGACAACCGGCTGGACAACATCCAATTTGATTTCGGCAGTTAATAGTCAAACCCTTAAGCCTGATTATGATTTGGTAACACTTTTAATCGGAGTCAACAACCAATATCAGCATAGAAACTTTTCTGTTTACGAAAAAGAATTTCCAGAATTAATTACCAAAGCGATCATGCTGGCAAGAGGCGACAAAAAAAATGTGGTGGTCATTTCTATTCCCGATTATGCCTACACGCCTTACGGCCAAAGTATGGCCGGAAATCAAAGCGCTGCGATTTCTACAGAAATTGACCAGTATAATAACTTTGCAGAAAAATATTGCTCTACTAATCAAATCGCTTTTGTATCCATCACAGATATTACACGCTTAGGCTTAAACAGTCCGAATCTTGTGGCTTCAGACGGACTTCATCCTTCTGAAATGGCTTACAAAATGTTTGTAGATCGTATGATGCCACAAATTAAAATAGCATTACAAGAGTAAGATTTAGGATTTTTTAGAAGCAGAAAATACGATTTCAAAACAACTTCAGCCCCGCTCCCGAGGCTTCGGGAGCGGGGCCAGATTAGAAATTTTCATCTTTAAATTTCTTCACTTTACGATTCGTTTCTATAAAAAAGGTTAAAACTAATTTTTTAAAATACCGAAGGATTTCAAAAAGCTACCTTTGAATAAGAGTACTTTTTAAAGAATAAAACACAATAATGGAATTTTTAAAAACCACAAAAAAAGATATCGATGCCGTATTCGATATATACAATCAGGCAACAGCATATCAAAAAACAGTCAATATAAAAAGCTGGCGAGGCTTTGAAAAAGAATTAATAGAAAAGGAAATCGAGGAAGAACGTCATTTTATAATAAAAGAAGAAAACGAAATTGCCTGCACTTTTGTATTAACTTTTAATGATTTAATTATTTGGAAAGAAGCCGCTGAAGATCCTGCAGTTTACATTCATAGAATTGCTACAAACCCGAATTTCAGAGGACAATCTTACGTCAAAAAAATCATTGAATGGGTAAAAGTTTACGCGCATGAAAATAGCAAATCATATATACGGCTCGATACACACAGCGGCAACGAAAGAATAAACAAATATTACACAAGCTGTGGTTTTGAGTACAAGGGAATTAGCTTTATAGAATGGACACCAGAATTACCGGAACATTATAAAGAAGGTTCTTTTAGTTTATTCGAAATCAAACTTTAAATCCACAAAAGGAAATCCCTGAAGCGTGCAGGGATTTTCTTTTTTGTTATTATTTAGCTTCCCAAAAACATCTTTTGGGAGAAACAATTGCTCCTTCTTCTTTCAGCATTTTCATTGCCTTATCTACTTCCTTGCGATCCAAATTGGTTAATTCAACAACTTTTCCCGCATTAACTGGTACAGCCGCTTTTTTTATCGCTTCCAACACCTGATTTTTTGCATCCATAATTTAAATTATTTAAATAATATGACAAAAATAGCAGGTGTCTTCTTCTAATAAAATCCTTTGAAGTCATAAGAATGACAGTTTAAGACACTATTTGTAATTCTCAAAATCAACCTCGACTTTTTGAAATAGTTCAGATTTTTCCAAAATCATATTAATTCGATTTAAACCTTCCTGATTTCTCTCCGCCGTAATAAACGCAAAACCCCAAATATCTTTAGAAACTGAAAACGGACCTATGTCAGAATCAAAAGTCATCAAAACCTCATCATTCATCCATAAATCGAGAATATCGATCATTTTCGGATTTAAGTCTGCAATTATATTCAGCAAATCCGAATTAAAATCGTCACTTTCAGCACCTCCAAAAATGTCAATTAAAAGTTCTTCCGATTGATAACCGGGACGAAAATGATATTGATATTTATTCATTACTTTCCACTCTCTTATATTGATATGCTGAATTATAACTCGATCCCGCCCAAATAAAAAACAAAAGTGCGCCGCTGTTATCGTATGCGTAATTTACTATTAGATTATGGTCTTTGCTAAGCCCAATTCTGGTTTTATAATTTGTATAACCGCCGAAAATATAAGGAACACCGTTTCTTTTGAGATATTTATTATCCAGATAAAACAATCCCTTTTTCAATTTACCGCCCAATTCTATGCTGTCAGTTTTTACGTGGTCTTTCAGAGTAATAAATTTTATTTTATTCGGATTGAACAGCTTAATTTCGACACTGTATTTTTCTTTAAGATTGTATTCTGTTTTGGAATCTTTTAAAAAACGATTCAAATTAGAATATTGTTTGACATCATCAGAATCTACTTTTCCAACATTTCCTTTTTCATAATATTTTACATGGGCAAACAATTCATACCTTCCTTCCAGTCTGGACAAATCGTTTTCTGTTAATACTGTTTTATCATTCTTAATCATCTTGTCTGAAAAAGAGGCGCAGGATGTAAAAAGAAAAATCATGAAAAGAAATGTGACTGATAGTGATTTCATATCTAGACTTACATTTTAATATTAAGCTGAATTAAAGATAACTTATTATCGCTTTTAAAAATAAAAAACCCGCAAATTCAATTTAATGAAATTACGGGTTTTATTCAGCAGAAAGGAAGGGATTCGAACCCTCGATACAGTTACCCATATACTAGCTTTCCAGGCTAGCTCCTTAAACCACTCGGACACCTTTCTATTTTGGTCTGCAAAGAACACAAAAAAAATCGAGTTTACAAAAGTAAATTCTAAGATAATTAAATGCTTTTTTTAAATTCTTCCATAAATAGTTGTACAGCCTTTTTTTGATACCCTCCAATTGTCAGCATAAATGCCTCTCTCTTAGTGGCTACGCCTGTAATTTGTACGGCTTTAAGTTCGTCCCAGCCTTTTAGCGCTTTCTCAGCAACAATGGTAGACCAATCGCTGTTTTCTACCATTTGCAATAAAGCGTGTATGGAATGCAACTCAATGGAAATCTTGGGTTTCATATTGAATTTTTGAAATAATTCTTCGACAAATTCCCGGGAATTTGATCCTTTTCCGGGCAGAATCAACGGAATATCTTCTATTTTTTTAAATGCGATTTTATCCAAATTGGCCAGAGTATGATTTTTAGAAACTGCCATAACCATATTAGAAGTAAACAAGGGAACTTTCTGGATGGGATGTTCGATCGCATGCGAAGGAATTACCAAAACAACATCTACCTGGTTATTGATTAGCTTTTGTTCCAGCGACTCTGTTGTTCCATATTCTACAATTATTTTGAGGTTTTTATATTGTTTGGCAAATGTATTGACAACCGGCAGAATCAAAAGTCCGAAAATATAAGTTACACCAATTCTAATTTCGCCTCCAATCATTTCGTTTAAATCTACAATGGCCTGCTTTCCATTCTGCACATTTTCTACTACTTTTTTGGCATGAATCAGAAAAACAGATCCGGCTTCGGTTAACTGAACCTTTTTGCTAATTCTTTTAAACAAAGGCATTCCTAATTCTTCTTCCAGCTTTTTTATTTGTTGCGAAAGTCCCGATTGTGTAACAAAACACAATTCGGCCGCTTTTGTAAAATGCAAAACCTCAGCGGTCTTAATAAAATATTCGAGTTGATAGATTTCCATATTGATAAGTTTTAATACTTATTATCAGTAAAATTATTAATTTTTCTAATGTTATCATAATCCCGACCTTTGTAATAAATAATTAAGATCATGTTCAAAGCCTTAAAATCTAAAAACTTCAAACTCTTTTTCTACGGACAGTCTGTATCTGTTATCGGAACCTGGATGCAGAAAACAGCTGTTAGCTGGATGGTTTACAGCATAACGGGATCGGTATTTTTATTAGGACTGGCGACTTTTTTAAGTATGATTCCGTCCCTGTTTCTTGCACCTTTAGCGGGAAGCATTATTGGTCGTTATGACAGACATCGTGCCATGTTGGTGCTGCAATCTTTGGCAATGCTACAGGCTGGAACTTTAGCTTTGCTGATTTATCTTAAAATTTATAATATCAATTTTATTCTGGCACTGAGCCTAATTCAGGGAATCATAAATGCTTTTGATATGACCTGCCGTCAGACGATGATGATAGATATTGTAGACAGCAAAGAAGATCTTGCAAATGCAGTGGCACTAAATTCTACAATGAATAATTTTGCCAGAATAGCCGGTCCTGCCGTGGCGGGAATTATTCTGCACGAATACGGTGAAGATATTTGTTTTATTGGAAACTTCATAAGTTATGTCCCAGTTTTGATTTCTTTAATTATGATGAAAATCACACCTCATATTAAAGCAGAAAACAAACTCAATATGCTCGACGATTTAATAGAAGGGCTGGATTATGTAAAAAAAGAAGCCGAAATGGCAAAAATGCTTTTGATGCTTACCTGCAGCAGTTTGTTTGTGATTTCTTTCAATACACTAATGCCGGTTTTTGCTAAAGACATATTTAGCGGAAACGCAGAAACTTTCAGCTGGTTCGAAAGCGCCGCCGGAATTGGTTCTGTTCTTTCTGCAGTATATCTTGCCAACTTAAAATCATCTGAAAACATGAATAAATTAATGATTGCTGCCAGTTTACTTTTAGGTTTCAGCATTATAATTCTGGCCGTTTCAAGCAGTATGACTATTGCGTTAATCTGTATGACATTAAGCGGAATCGGAATGATGGGACAAACTTCTTCTATTAATATCTATATTCAGACACATAGTCCGGTACATATGCGTTCCAGAAGTATAAGTTATTATATGATGGCTTATCAGGGAATGATTCCCGTGGGAAGTTTGATTATTGGTTATGTTTCACACTCACTCGGAGTACGCGCAACTGTTGCCATTCAGGGCGTTATTTGTATTCTTTCTGTTTTAGTTTATGTCTATTATAAAAAACATAAAGCTACAGAAGAATTGGAAACTTGTCCTGTTGAGTATAGAAATTCCAAACTTAAGGGAGACTTTTGAACCATATAAGTGATATAAGTTCATTTAATTAAGCTGGTTGTTTTCAAACAGTTTGTCATTTCGAGGAACGAGAAATCTCCGCGAGAAACTCTACAAAGATTGGATTCTCGTTGCGGAGCTACTTGCGGAGATTTCTCGTTCCTCGAAATGACAAAACAATACGCAGAACTTTGTCAAAGTTTTAAACTTTGACAAAGTGATACATCGTCCATTCTTTTTAAATGAACTTATATCACTTATATGGTTCAAAAAAAATTAAGATATTTCACCACGTAGTGCCGTTTCAAAAACACCTTTAAATTCATTTTGCGGAATATTATGTCCCAGCAAATACATTAATTTGGTAATTGCAGCTTCTGTCGTAATATCTTTTCCGGAAATAACGCCTAAAGATTTTAGAGCCGTACTGGTTTCGTATTGTCCCATATTAACACTTCCGCCCGAGCATTGTGTTACATTTACAATATGCATTCCCGATTTGATGGCTTTTTCGATTAAGTTTAAAAACCAATCTTCGGTTGGAGCATTTCCGGAGCCGTAGGTTTCCAGAACGATTCCGCGCAGACCCGAAGTCGCCAGGATTGAAGCCAGAACAATTTCGCTCATTCCGGGAAACATTTTTATAATAGCAACGTGATTGTTTAAATTCTTGTGAACAATCAGTTTAGCGTCTTTATTTACAGGCAGGAATAAATGTTTGTTCAGTTTTAAATGAACACCAGATTCGACTAATTCAGGATAGTTGGGTGCCGTAAAAGCTCTAAAATGTTCTGCGTTAACTTTTGAAGTACGGTTTCCGCGGTATAATTTATATTCAAAATACAAACAAACTTCTGTAATTACAGGTTTACCATTTTCTTGTAATGAAGCAATTTGGATTGCTGTAATCAGGTTTTCTTTGGCATCGGTACGCAAGTCTCCAATTGGCAATTGCGAACCTGTAAACACAACGGGTTTTGATAAATTTTCGAGCATAAAACTCAAAGCCGAAGCCGAATAAGACATCGTATCTGAACCGTGCAAAACAACAAAACCATCAAAAGAATGGTAACTTTCCTCGATAATAGTGGCAATTTTTGTCCACATTTCGGGATTCATGTTAGAAGAATCAATCGGGTGTTCGAATGAAACAGATTCAATTTCGCAATCCAATTGTTTGATTTCAGGAATCTTCTGAATTAATTTACCAAAATTGAAGGCTTTAAGAGCTCCAGTTTCAAAATCTTTGCTCATACCGATAGTTCCTCCGGTATAAATCAGCAATATTTTAGCTTTAGATGACATCCTGGTATTTTAATTTATTTACCACCGGATTGGCATACATGGCTAAAAACCCTTGTCTGGTAACCGGATTATCACTTCCGATTCTCATTTCTAAACGACGTTCAAAAAGTGATTTCTCATTTTCTTTATATTTATCTGCGAATCTGTTTGTTTCGTTTAAAATATCGTAAGCAATAAAATTTGTAGGCCACAATTGGTAGTTTTTCAGAATTACATCGTCAATTGTTTGTGCCAAAGCCTGAATTTGTTTGTTTCCGTTGTCATTTTCAGCTACAATCTGATCGATTTCATTATCCAGAACATCGCCAACAGAAATGTGTATCCTTTTTTTAGTCCCCATGATTCCACTTAGAATGGTCATGAAATCTTCGTTTTTATCTTTTACGTATACTTCATTATTGGCTTCTGCCATTAATTGTGGCATTTTTAAAACATCTGTCGGATCATATTCGTAAGAAATAGAAACCGGGACGATTTTTAATTTCTTAAAATAATCCATTAGATTTTCTTCATCAGAACCCATTCCGATCATTTTCAAAACTCCGGGATTGGTTTCGTCGTTTCCGTCTTTTGTTCTTCCCTCACGCTGGGCAATCCACACCGAACGATTTTCACGCAGCAGTAATTGTCCCATATATTCAGAAAGCAATTTAGAACTTTGCAGCATTTCACGAGGTGTTAATCCTCTTAAAACCAAAAAGTTTCGGTTTAATTTTGCTAAAGTTGCCAGAAAAGCTTTCTTTACTAAATTATCTCCAATTGCCGAAGCCGTCATTACCAATCCATGTTCGAACAAACACACATTTAATAATGTAGTATCTAACAGAATATCCCTGTGATTGGAGATAAACAAATAGGAAGTATTAGGTTCCAGTTTTTCAAAACCTGAAGTCGTTAAACCTTCAGAACTTTTTTCCAGAACTTTTTGAATCGTGTTATAAATAAAATTGCATTGAAAATCGCGAATAGAATGCGTTTTCTTCAGTTGTTCCTTCCAGACCTCATCTTCTACTTCCGGAAAAGTAAAGTTCATCATGGTTTTCATCATCGGATGATTTACCACATCATGAAGTGCTTCATTTATTTCGGAATCATAAAACGGTCGAATGGCATCAAATCTCTGCATTATTAATTTGGGTTTAAGTGGGCAAAAGAACAAAAAAAAAATTAAAGTTTTGTAAGGCACAGGTTAAATCCCAAAAACGTCTTTAGAATTTTGCGTTGTAATTGCTGCTATTTCTTCTTCAGAAACTTTATAAATGTCGGCCAGTTTTGTAATCACATTGATCAGATAACTGCTTTCATTTCGTTTTCCACGATACGGAATGGGTGCCAGATAAGGCGAATCGGTTTCCAAAACGATGTGCTTTAAATCGATTTGATTGAGAAACTGATCTATTTTTCCGTTCTTAAACGTTACAACGCCGCCTATTCCCAATTTCATTTTATAAGAAATAGCCTGCTGTGCTTGTATTAAAGTTCCGGAAAAACAATGAAAAATCCCAAATAAATCTTCAGATTTTTCTTCTTCTAAGATTTCGAAAATTTCATCAAAGGCTTCACGACAGTGAATTACAATAGGCAATTTGTATTGTTTTGCCAATTGAATTTGCTTCCTGAAAGCGATTTGCTGCTCTTTTAAATGCGTTTTATCCCAGTACAAATCGATTCCAATCTCGCCCACAGCGTAAAATTTTCGTTTTGCCAGTTCGGTTTCAACATGTTCTAATTCGTCTAGATAATTGTCTTTCACGTAAGTGGGATGCAAACCCATCATGAGGAAAACATTGTCTGGATAATCTTGTTCTAAATCATACATCGATTGTGTAGCGGCGGCATCTATTGCTGGAATAAAAAAGCGTGTAATTCCGGCATCAATGGCACGCTGAATCATTTCGTTACGATCCTGATCGAATTCTTCAGAGTATAAATGGGTGTGTGTATCGGTAATTGCTATAGTAGGTTTCAAAGTCTTAATTTTTAAAGTGGTCAAAATTACGACAATATTAAAAGAATAGCAATTTTGGATAATGCTACACGGATGAGGCGGATCCACTTCGTGAAAACGCTGATTAAACGGATTTTTTTTGTGTTTGATGTCTTCCTGCGAGAAGTTTAAGAAGATAAAGTTATAGCACGAAATTCTTCGACTTTACTAAGGAGAACGAAAGCAAAGAGTTACTGTTGGATTTCTCTTGTTTTCACTAATGAAAAAACATATTGAAATTAAAACGAAAAGACCTTTATTAAAGTTTTACACTTTAACAAAGGTCTAATCAACCGAAATGAAACCTGAAACGATAACTAAAATTTAGACCCCCATCTCTATGAATTTTAATGCACGTTCCAGAATTTCATCTCGTCCTTCCTGAATTCCTTTTATAGTTGGTTTTATTTCTATATCAGGAATTATACCAATTCTTTGTGTTTCTCTTCCGTCAGGATAAAAAACTCCAATTCCTGAGAATAAGGTATGAAATCCTTCAAAATCAAATTGAGAAACATTTCCATCTGCGCCAGCAGTTTGGCTGCCAATTATAGTTGTATTGCCTGCCGTCTGAAAACACATTGCCGTCCATTCTGACTGACTTATGGATTTTTCATTCAGTAAAACGATTACTTTTCCCTTGTAATAATCTTTGTTTTCAGCACCACTTTTTGATTCGCCATCCCAAATAAATCTACCAGGATAACTATAATATGGGCGTGTATAAATGGCAAATTCTTTTTCCTGAGAATTTAAAAATTCTGATATGTCTTTAAAAGTTCCTAACGGATAATTTCTCATATCAAAAATAATTGCTTTAGTCTCTTTTAAAGCTTCAATCATAGCAGGAATATTTCTGGGCTTTATAACGCCCATATCGACATAACCTATATTATCGCCTAAGAGTTTAAACTTTTCTTTCTTTTTCTCTGCTCCTTTTTTAAATTCGTTTCTATGAGAATCGTGATAATTAAACCAAGTCATATTTTTAACTACGTGTTTATCTCCTTTCAGAAATTCAACTTCTACGTTGTCAGTATCACTCCATAATATATATTTTACCAATTTATCTAAATAAGAAGACTCATTTGAAGCGCAAATTAAATCCTTATTTCTCTTAATGTGTTCTTTGATTGTTTTCCCATTTACCTTCGTAATTACATCGCCAATCTTTATATCATCAGCCTGAGCCAGACTATCTCCCAAAATTTCTGTAACCACCAATTTTTCATCAATTATTTTACCATTTGCCGGAAAACATCTCACTTTATTACCAGAACCTTCTGGTGGATATATGAAAAATTCAGTATGACTGTCATCCATTTTTGAAACCATATTTTTCATTGCTGTGTAAAAGTCATTACTGTTTTCAGCTTTGATAACTGTGGGTAATATTTCTTCTAAAGTTTGATCCCATTTCTGACTCATTAAATGTTTATACGGAAAAAAATATTCTACCAAATTCCAGTACATGAATATCATTCTTAGTTTTGAACTTTTATCTTTAAAATCCGGATTCCTGTAACTTTCATTTATTAAAGAAACATTCTCAACGTGCTCTTTTCCTTCCACATAAAACTGTTTGCCCTGAAATCTGTTTTCTTCTATAAATTTCAATTTTGCAGAAAGATTTCTGGAAAATAAAGCATTGGTGCTTGTCCACGATAAGTCGAAGTTTTTATCAAAAAACTTAACATCTTTAGGCAGTGCAATTGGCGCAATTAAAGGTACTTCTCCCAGAGAATCTATCCAGTTTGAAATTATTAATGAATATTCTTTTCTTGTATGCGCCTCTTCAATTTTTGGAAGGATGTCAATTAATTGTTGATCCCAATTAAATTCGCCCGCAGCCACTTTAGGATGATAATATTTTAAGAATCCCCAAACTTTACAGGTTGCTGCAAGTTTTTCGGTTTCGGTGATTTTGTTCTGACCAAAGAGAATTTGCGAAAATATAATCAGTAACAGTAAGATAATTTTTTGCATGCCGGTTTGGTTAGATAATATAGCTTTGGGAAAAATCGCGATTGTAACCCGAGCCGAAATTAAAAATTAATTTGTAAGAATCTTTACGGGTTTCCACAATCAGGCTAATTTTTTTTTCGTTTTAATTATAATACAATTAATGTGATTCGTTTTTGCGAAAGTATTGATATAAAAGTTTTTATATTTTTCCCACGCAGTTCTCGCAGATGTAACAGATTGTTGTTTTTATTAAACTAAAAAACCTTTGTAAAGTTTAAACTTTGACAAAGGTTTGTACTATTTTTTAACCGGTAAAAGACTTAATTCAGTTCTTCAAGCAGTTTTTCTACTTCATCATAATCTTCATAGTTCTGCGATATAGTTTGCAATATCGCCTTACAAGCCTCATAATCACCTCGTTTTAATTTAGATAAGGCCATATTCCATTTTGCTTTTTCTTTATAAATAGAATTCCCCTGTTGTAAGTCCGTAAAAATTTCTTCCGCTTTTACGTACTTGTCAATTTGGAGTAGCGAAACGCCATAGAAATATTTTATTTCCTGTGAATTATTTTCTTTTAAAATCGATTCGAAAAGTGGAACTGCCTGCTCATATCTTTTGCCGTTAAATGTTTTTTCAGCCTTTTTTAAAGTTTCTTCAGAGACACCTCTTTCTGTAAAATAAGCACTTTCCGGATGATTGTAATCGTCAAAGGAAGGATTGCTATTGTCATCAAAGAAAAACAATCCGCATAAAATAATAACAGAAGCTGCAGCCACAAAATACCAAGGTCTGAAAGAAACGACTTTGGTTTTCTCTTTTTTGAAATATTTATCTGAAATCTGATTCAGTTTTGTTATGAAAATTTCTCTTTCCTGTTGCTGTCCAAATTTATTTTCCAGTTGAATATGCATTTCTTTGAAAGTCTCAAATTCCGAAGAAAGCCCAACATTATCAGACAATTGCTTTTCAAAATTATTCTGTTCCTCAACCGTCAGCTCGCCTTGGAGGTATCGGTCAAATAAGATATAGCGTTCTTCGTGCATGATTAATTTTTAAAAGAGTTAAAATTTTTCGCTTCTTCAATCCACTGCGTTAATTGTCCCATGCACAACGACTTCTCTTTACGAACATAGCCGGGAGCGACGTTTAATTTTAGGGCTGCTTCTTCTACAGATTTCAGAGAAAAACTATGTTTTAAAACTTCCTGACATTTCTCGTCAAGTTTTTCAAACATTGAGTCAAAATTTTTCTGTTTCTCCTCAAATTCTTCTGTTTGCGCAATCAATTCATGTGCAGATTCATTAATGGAGACCACATTCTCATAAACTGTCACTTCCTTATTGACCGAATTTTGCAGTTCGTTGAGCCAACGACTTTTACACAATAAGAAAAAGTAAGCATCGAAGGGACAGGTTAACTGAAGTCGATTGGCTTTGGCCTGATTAAAGAGTAAAATGAGAATTTCCCGAATCACATCCTGCGCATGCTCCTTATCACCCGAATTATTGGTAATAAAAGTACACACTTTTGGCGCAAACTTCTTGTATATCATTTCGATAACTACCGAATCATTTGCGGCAAGACCATCAATATATTTTTGGTCAGGATGAATTTTATTTTGATCCATAGAAAAGATTTTAACAGCTAATTTAAAAAAAGAATCTCAAAAATTTTACAACTATAGATAACAATATTGCAATAGATCATATATAATTAAAGAAAAGTCTTTTAAAAACCTCTAAAAAATTAAAGAAATGAAAAGCCAGATATTTACCAATGCTACTATCCGGAGCGATTTTATTTGTTTCTAAAATGCCATGATTTTAATAGCACCTAATACAATAAAAAATTACCGGATGTAGTTTATTTCTGCGGCGCTTTTATGTAGTACAAGATTTTCAGACACCTGATAAACTCTAAATTATATCTTGTATATCATTAGCTTTTTGGTTGTAATTGGTTTATTTTTGATATTCAATCATTACATAAATGGAAAATCTTCACGAAATTCTCAAATTAGAGAAATACAAAAAAATAAAGTTTAAAATTACCAGAACCCAACACCTTCAGATAAAAGCCAAAATTAATGGCGTGAGCGGAACTTTTATTTTAGATACCGGCGCATCTAATACCTGTGTTGGTTTTGAAAGTATTGAGCGTTTTAAACTGACTGCGAAAAATTCTAAAACCAAAGCTTCCGGGGCCGGCGCAACGGGAATGAAAACCCAGGTTTCTTCTGAAAACAAACTGGAATTAGGAAAGTGGAAAGACAAAGATTTCAGCCTTGTTATTTTTGATCTTTCGCATGTAAATGAAGCGTTGGAATCTTTTAAGGCGAAACCTGTTCATGGCATTATAGGTGCTGATATATTGATGGAAGGAAAAGCAATAATTGATTATTTTAATCATTATTTGTATCTAAAGTAAAACTTAATGTATTTTCCGTATATATTTGTTAAGTAATTTTAACAAATTTAATACTATGAAAAAAACTTTACTTTGTTTTCTTTTTCTTTTATTTTCAAATTTATTTTCTGCACAAGTGAGCGATCTGCAGGGATGTGAGACTTACCCCATTTTTAATTTAACGGAGCGCAATGTAGAATTAATTGGCAATTTAAATCCTTCTGAAACTACTTTAAGCTATCATTTGAGTCTTAATGATGCCATCAACAATATAAATGCAATTTCAAACCCGATGAGTTTTGATTCACCCGAATCGAAAACAATTTATGCGAGAATAAACCATAATGGAACCGTAACGACTAATTTTTTTAAATTAACTTTCTTTCCACCTTCGCAGATTGTAGGGCTTAAAACAAGTCCGAGCTGTGAGGAGCCACGTACAAAAATTATGTTGGTTTCAATGATGCCGGGAGCAAGTCAAAACTTTTCCTATTCTTTAGATTATGGACAATCATACCTTCCAAACAGGGATTTTTATCTGGAGCCCGGTAATTATACTATACTCATAAAAGATCCATATAATTGTAAAACTGACAATCCTGTTTTTATGCAGGTTGATCCTTATAATCCCTTACTTGCAGCTGCAATAGTAACTGAAGGCGTTAATTGCGGTGATAAAGATTCTGTTAAGATTTATGGTTCCGGCGGACAAGCAGGTGAATATACATTCTCATTTGATGGGATAAATTATTCTAGATCAGACACTTCAAATAATTTAAAAGCCGGCAATCATACTGTATTCGTAAAAGATCAGATGGGATGTATCGCCAGTACAACTGTAAGTATAAACAATTACAAAGCTAATTTTACTTCAATTATAAGTGTTAATCAAATATCGTGCATAGTGGACAAAGGGTCAATTACAGCGCAGGGTTTTGGTGGTAAATCACCTTACCAATATTCATTAAATAGTGGAAATTATCAATCAGGCAACACTTTTGACAATTTAGTTCCAGGCAATTATATCATAAATACAAAAGATGCCCTGGGGTGCATTAGCTCTTTTATTGCGGTTATTAAATCTTATATTCCGATAACTGCCACAACTATCCTTAAAAATATTAGTTGTAACGGACAAAAAGATGGATCGATTGAGATTAATGCCAATGGAGGAGACGGTCCTTTCAGTTATTCACTTTCAAATACATCGGGTTTAAGAGTAGTTTCTCAGTCAGAAAATATCTTTAAAAATGTTCCTGCGGGAATTTATACTGTGGAAATCATAGATGATAACGGTTGTATGTTATCACAATTGGTAACTATAAAGGAGCCTGCAGTTTTAGTTACAACTTCTAAAGTAGAAAATCAGAAAGTGACTGTCAATACAACTGGCGGAACCGGTACATATCAATATTCGATTGACCAATCAAACGATTTTACGTCCAATAATATTTTCTCAAATGTAAGTTTTGGAAATCACAACATGTCTGTAAAAGATGAAAACGGATGTACAAACCTGATTTATTTTTCCGTAAATCCTCCTGCTCCTTTGCTGGAAGGAAAAGCCATTTTGAATATTTTGTTTAAACTTGGACAAACTTTAGCAGATCTTATTATTGAAGGACAAAATATCAAATGGTACAGCACTCCCGGAAATTCTACAACTGGAAAAACCAGTAAATCGGCAGAAGCAACTTTACCAGATACTACCGTTTTAGTTGATGGAACAACTTATTATGCTTCGCAAACTATTGATGGAATTGAAAGTAACGAACGTCTTGCCGTAACTGCAAAAGTAAACGGTTCCCTTGCTAGTCCCGATTTTGATTTGGCAGATTTCAACTATTTTCCAAATCCTGTTCAGAATTTATTGAACATCAGCAATTCTTCCAACATTGACTCTATTGAAGTAATTTCGGTTTCAGGAAAATCTATTCTGTCAAAAAAAATCAATAATACGTATTCTGAAATCGATTTGTCTGGTATCTCTTCCGGTTTTTATTTCTTAAAAGTAAAATCAGAAGGAAAGTCCAAAACGATTAAGATTATAAAAAAATAAGAATCGAAATGCGATTGTAAACTTATTTTTAAACATAAAAAATCCCAAACTCCTTTCGGAATCTGGGATTTTTTCATTCTAAAATTAAATCAAAAATTAATGGGTATGTTTTGGATTAAAACCGTCTTCGCTTAATTCTGTGTGCTCATAATCGGCAACCATTTCAGCTTCGTAATCGATTTTCTCTCCTTTAGAGAATTTCTGAATCAGTTTCTCCATAATATTATATATAACAGGAACTACAATCAAAGTCAGGAATAAAGAAGAAATTAATCCTCCGATAATTACCCACGCCAAACCGTTTTTCCACTCTGCTCCTGCTCCGGATGCCAATGCGATTGGGAACATACCAAATACCATCGCAATTGTCGTCATCAAAATCGGACGTAAACGTGCGTGATTTGCCTGGATCAAAGCCGTTCTGATTGATTCTCCGGCAGCTCTTCTCTGGTTGGTATAATCGACAAGCATGATGGCATTCTTACACACCAGACCAATCAGCATGATGATACCCAAAATGGTAAAGATGTTTAATGAGTTATTTGTTAAAGCTAAGGCTAACATCGCACCAATAAACGAAAGCGGAATTGCAAACAATACCACAAATGGATGCGCGAAACTGTCATACAAACTCACCATTACAAGGTAAACCAAAATAATAGCGGCTAATAAAGCGATTCCTAAAGTACCAAATCCTTCAGACTGGTTCTCCTGGTCACCACCCCAGATGTAGTTTACACCCGCTGGTTTTTTAAGTTTATCCAACTTAACCTGCCATTGCTGCACAATTGTTCCGGAAGGAACCCCAACATTCTGTCCTTTTACGGTTACAGAAGCAGATTTATCTCTACGCTCTAACTGGCTAGGTCCTGAACCTTCTGTAATATCTGCAAACTGAGACAATTTAATTTGTTGTCCGGCAGCATTTACAAAAATCAAATTACTTACGTCAGTAATACTTTTTCTGTCGAATGCATTGTATCTGATGTTAATATCATATTCATATTCTCCTGCACGGTATTTACCATCTGTGTTACCACTAAAAGCGGTTTGCATTGTTAAACCAACTGTTTGAAGTGTCAATCCTAAAGCAGCCATTTTATCACGGTCTACTTTAACGTTGATTTCCGGGTTTCCGTCTTCAACCGTTAATTTAATCTCCGTTGTTCCGGGAATAGTTCGTAACGCAGCCTCAGCCTGTTTAGCAAAAGCCATTGCCGCTTCTGTTGAAGGACCTGTTACGATTAGTCCTAATGTTGCATCTTCGGCAGTACCTAAGATCCCAACAGGAACCGTTTTTACTTTTGCACCAACTAAAACTTTTTCTAATTTACGTTTGATTTTTGCAGCGTAAACATTCGCATCATCAGTACGATCTTTTTGCTCAATCATTTTTACATCGATCTCTGCTTTATAAGCAGTTGCCTGAGATGCTCCAAAACCTTCACTGGTTTGTCCTACAGTTGTAATCTGACTGTGTACGTATTCTTGTTGTTTTAAATAAGCTTCTGCTTTCTGCGTCATAAAGTTCGTTTGTTCTAACGAAGCATCTTTCGGCATTTCGATCTGAACCAGGAACTCCCCACTATCAGATGATGCAAAGAACTCTCCACCAATAAAGCCACCGCCCATTAATCCGACAGTTGAAACTAAGAACAATACAACAACTACTACAATTGTTTTAATATAATGATCCAGACACCAGGTCAATAGATCAGAAACCCAGTTTGTAAAACGAGTTAAGTAACTTTCAAATCCAAGAATAATTCTTCCGAATAAATTTTTCCCTTCAATATGCTCTAATTTTCCAAAACGGGATGATAACCATGGAATAATAGTAAATGAAGCCAAAAGTGATAATAATGTTGAGATAATTACCGTAACACAGAATTGCGTAATAATATTAGAAACCAATCCCGAACTCATTGCAATTGGTAAAAATACAACCACAATTACCAATGTAATAGACGTTACCGTTCCTCCAATTTCTGCAGTTCCGTCATACGATGCACGAATACGACTTTTACCCATCTCCATATGTCGGTAAATATTCTCCAGTACCACAATTGCATCATCGACCAGAATACCAACAACAAGAGATAATCCTAATAAACTCATTAAGTTTAGTGTGTATCCCATTAAATAAATTCCGATGAATGTTGCAATCAGCGATGCAGGAATAGATACCATTACAATCAATGAGTTTCTAATACTATGAAGAAAGAACAACATTACAAAAGCAACCAGTACAACCGCGATCAATAAATCGTGTACAACAGAATCTGCTGCTTCCAGTGTAAATACCGTACTATCTTTTGCAACTTCCAGTTTTAACTGGTTTGATTTATAATCGTTTTCAAGAACTTTAATAGTTTTTAATAATTGCTCACTTACTGCAACAGCGTTGGCATCAGATTGTTTTACCACTTGTAAAACGATCGCACTTTTTTGATCTACACGAGAAATTTTCTCGGCAATTTTCTGAGTATCCTGAACATCGGCAATTTCGCCCAAACGAATCTGAATCCCGTTTTGAGAAGAAACAACCAAATTTCTTAATTCATCAACACTTTTATATTTACCTGCTAAACGAATTAATATTTTCTGATTTCTGGTCTGAATGTTTCCTGTAGGGAAATCTAAGTTGGATGTTAAGATATTTTGCTGCACCTGAGGAACAGATAATCCGTAACCCTGCATTTTTACAGCATCGAGGTTTACCTGAATTTCACGTTCAGAGCCACCAATAATATTTACCTGCGCCACACCTTGTACACGCGATAAAATAGGTGCAATTTTTTTATCAATTAAGTCATAAAATTCTGCTTCGTCCATTTTTCCGTTGGCACCAAGCGTCATAATTGGTAAATCACTCAGTGAGAATTTGGTCAGCGAAGGCGTTTCGGCATCGTCTGGCAAATCGCTAATGATCGCATTAATTTTACGTTGGGCATCATTTAGAGAGAAATCGACTTTTGCGTTTGATGTTAAGGTAATCGAAACGATAGATAAACTTTCGTACGACTTAGAATCAATTTTCTTGACATTTTCAAGAGACGCTATCGCATCTTCAATTTTCTTTGTAACGGTATTTTCTACCTCACTTGGAGAAGCTCCTGGATAAATGGTAGAAATTGTAATAACGTTTTGTTCAAATTTAGGGATCAGCTCATAGCCTAACTGGCTGTAACTGAACAATCCACCAAGAGTCAGAATTGTAAACAATACAATTACCAACGACGGACGTTTTATGGATATTTCGGCTAATTTCATATTTGTTGCTTTAGGCTCCAGGCTGTGGGCAATAAGCTTAATGCTCATGCCCTACAGCTCATCGCTTTAAATTATTTAATAATTTCTATTGAATTCCCATCCTGTAAGTTAATCTGACCTGTAATGATTACTTTTTCACCATCAGATAATCCTTTAATAACTTCCACTTTATCCCCTAGAATTCTACCCGCAGTTACTTTTCTTAGTTTTGCAATTCCGTTTTCGGCTACAAAAATTTCGTTACTGCTTACACTTCCTACGAAAGCATTTCTAGGTACAACCATCAGGTTTTGTTTTTGTTGGTTTGAAGAGAAATTTGCCGTTCCGTACATACCCGCCTTAAGGTCATTGTTAACATTGTTTGTAATTTCGATTTCAACCGGGAAGTTTAAAGACTCATCTGCTTTTGAAGCGATGAAAGTAATTTTTCCGGAGAAATTTTTATCAGGATAAACACTCGCTGTTACGTTAACAGTGTTCCCTTTTTTTAAGCTTGCTACCTGAGTTTCATTTACTGTAACAGTCAGTTTTAATTTAGAAACATTTACAATATCAAATAACGCAGTAGCCGGCATTCCTGCTAAAATAGAACCTGGTTCAATATATTTTTTATTGATAAAACCATTGATTGGCGCTTTTACCTTAGTATCTCCAACATTGATGTTAGCTTGTTTCAGGTTAGATTCAGCATTTGTCAAAGCCAGTTTAGCCTGATCTAATTGTTGTTTAGTTACACCACCTGTTTTAAAAGCGTTTTCATATCTTCCGTAATCAGATTTTGCATTTTGGTAAGCTGCCTGTGCTTGTTGTGCACTTACATTAATAACATCACCTCTCACTGTCAATAAAGTCTGTCCCACTCTTACATAGTCACCTTCTTTAACTAAAACGCTGATTACTTTTCCTGATTTTTCTGCAGAGAATGTCAATTCCTGAATTGGCTGAAAGTTTCCGTTAGCAACGAAATCCAGTGAAACTTCTTCTGTTTTTACTTCAGAAACTTTTACAGAAACAGCTGCATTTTTCTCCGCTACAATATCTGTTTTTGCTTTATTTTCTTTCTTATTATTATTTAAGACATATCCAATCACACCCAGCGCTGCGATTATGATTACGATTGTTATAATAGTTTTCTTCATTGTAATTAGTTATTTAATAAGAGATTTTAGTTCGCCTTTTGATTTTATTAGAGATATTTCGGCAATTTTATAATTTAAAACTGCTCTTGTATAATTATTTTGAGCTTCAAGAGATGCATTTTCAGAATCCAGTAAATCGGTTAAAGACGCTAATCCCTGAAGGTAATTGTTTTTTGTATTGACTAAAATTTCCTTAGCCAGTCTCATGTTTTCTTTTTGATTCTGAATTGTCACTAAATTATTTTCAATTTGAGCCATTGCATTTCTATAATCTAAATCAAGAGAAAGTTTAGTGTCTTTAATATCTTCCTGCAAAGATCTGATCTCAACATCTGCTTGTCTTACTCTGGAGCGTGTTCCAAAACCTGTAAAAATTGGCACTCTTAAGTTTAATCCAATTCCAGAATAATCTGACCAGTAAACACCTGAAGATGGTTTTGCAAACCACGGAAATTCCGGTCCTTGCCCGATATAGTTATAACCGGCAGATAAAGAAAGTGTTGGATAATATTCTGCCTGAATTGCTTTTTTATTAAAGACAAGTAATTCTTCCTGTTTCTTTAAAAGCAGATATTCTGTTCTGTTTTCAATATTAGGTTCCTCAGTTAATTCTGCCGGAACCACTTCAAATTCTTCTTTTGGTAATACAATCTGAGTTTCAATTGGCATCCCCATATAAAACTTCAGTGCATTTTCCTGCAAAGTAATTTGATTTTTAATCTGCTGACGCTCTGTGTCAATATTTGACATTTTCACTATAATACGGTCTAAGTCGATTTTTTTAGCCAGACCATTATCAAATTGTCCTTGTACAATGTCACGGACTTTTGTCGTATTTACATAGTTACTGTCTAACAAAACCAATCTTTCCTGCTGTACATAAACAGAATAATAGTTATTTGCCACTCTTTCAATAACCTGCTCATCTGTCAATTGACTATTGATCTGATAGAATTCGCGTGTAGATCTTGCCGCTCTTAATCCTGTAAAAACAGCCTGATCAAAAATGGCCTGAGTTAAGGAAACACCAGCTGTAGAAGTCCATTTTTGACCAAAAGCAGCCTGAATCGTAGTTCCCGGCTGACCAAATCCTGCACCGTCTATAACTGTAGTCTGAATAATTGGATTATAAGTTAGGTTTCCGTTTGCGGAAATTTGAGGTAAAGCTCTGGAGCGTACTTCCTGAATTTTATATTCGCTTTTTTCAACCTCCAACTGAGCCTTTTTCGCATCAGCTTTATTTTGAAGCGCATAAGTAACCGCGTCTTTCAAGGTTAAAGTCGTTTGCGCATTGGCCGACAAGCCCATTGTGCACAAAACTATAAGAAGGATTCTTTTCATAAGTAGTTAAATATTTATTTTAAAAATTTTGAGATAGTTACATCATTCTCCTTTACAACTCCCACAGAAGTATGATGATTTATTTTGATTGCTGATTAATAAGTAATTCTTTTAAGCTGTTTTTCTAATTCTGTAACTCCCTTTTCTGTCGCCATAGCGCGGGTGTGATATTCTAAAGCCTCCAGCTCTATTCTCTGAGCTTCACTTTCTGAAACCGTATTTTCATTAATATGAAAAATTAAGGTGTAATAAAATCTTACATAAGTCTCTACATTTAAATCGCTTCTGTAAAGTCCCTCACGAATTCCTTTTTCAATATTATCTCTAAAACACTGTGTACACTGATCAATTTCATGAGAAAGAATATTTTGATAAATTTCCGGGTAATGTTTTTTTAACTGGTAAAGAGGAGAAGTATCAATATTATTCTTAAACATATCACGAAACATTTCCCTGATCTCAAAATTTTCATGAATCGCATTGTAATTCTTGGCCACAATGCTGTCCATAATTTCATGAACCTGTTGATGCACCATTGACGTACTTTCTTCAATCAATACCTCTTTATTGCAAAAGTATTTGTAAATCGTTTTTTTTGAAATACACATTTCTCCCGCAATATCATCCATGGTAACACTCTTAAAACCAAGCTTTAAAAACAACTCACTTGCTTTTGATATGATTTTCTCTTTCATTTTAAATTCTCAAATTGCATCACAAATATAGTTTGGAAACTAAAATTTAAAAAATAGTTTCCTATTTATTTGTAATAATTTTACATTAATTTATTTATTTAGTAAGATTTATATACTAAATTCTAAATTTGCTATAATTTTAATATCTTTTCCTAATGCAGCACCCGAAGAATGGTTAAAAGAGTTGAAATCTAAACCGAAATCTTCACGTTTGATATTCCCTTTAATCTCAAAAGCTAATTTTTTTTGTCCGTTATAATTGTTTTCTCCAAGAAACTCTGCATCCAATTCTACAACTCTGGTGACATCTTTAATAGTCAGGTTACCTTTGAAAAAATTGATGTTTTGATTTACTTTTTGAAATGAAGTCGATTTGAACCGAACAATCGGATGCTCATCTTCTTCAAAAAAGTCCTGAAGCTGCAAATAAGCATCTATCGACTGGAAACTTTCGTTTTTATTATTAAGATCCAATGAGAATTCTACCGAAGCATCTTCGATCTCATTATCCTGAATGTTTACATAGCCATCAAATTTGTTTGCAGTTCCTCCTAAATAAGAAGTTCTTGATCTTCTCATCTTCAATAAAACATCTGACTGACTAGAATCTAAGGTCCATTTTGTTTTCATAATTACCTGATTTAGCTGAATTATAAATCATTTCAACTTAAGCGGAAACTTTTAGAGTGTTCTGAGTTTCCATTTTACGATTGCAAATATAGACAGGAAACTCAGAATACCAAAAAAGTTTCCACGTTTTTTTTTGAAAAATTTTAACATATTATAAATGAGGCCGGTTATAACCGATTTTTATACCCCAAAAAGCTTTTAATCTTTATCCCCCCAATAATTCATTTTGAATTGTATCTTTGAGGCTCGTAAATCAGATTTCATTTATGCACGATATCAGTCAGTACCAGAATTTTTTCATTAATTACCTGCAGGGTCAAAACATACACAAAGAACCTGCAAATCTCTATGAGCCAATCGAATATATTTTAGGTCTTGGAGGAAAACGTATTCGCCCCATTTTAACTCTAATGGCTACCGAAGTTTTTGATACCGATTATTCTAAAGCACTTCCGGCTGCAATGGCTGTAGAGGTTTTTCATAATTTCTCTTTGGTACATGATGACATCATGGACGACGCGCCTTTGCGAAGAGGGCAAGTTACTGTGCATGAAAAATGGGATTTGAATACCGGGATTTTATCGGGAGATGCAATGTTGATTCTGGCTTATCAGTATTTCGAAAAATATGAGCCTGTTATATTCAGAAATCTGGCCAGACTTTTTAGTAAGACGGCTCTTGAAGTTTGCGAAGGACAGCAATGGGATGTTGATTTTGAGACCCGTAACGATGTTACGATTCCACAATATCTAAAAATGATCGAATATAAAACAGCTGTTTTGGTTGCCGCAGCCATGAAAATGGGTGCTATTGTAGCCGAAACTTCAGAAAAAGAAGCGGACTTAATTTACGATTTCGGTTTAAATTTAGGGCTGGCATTCCAGCTTCAGGACGATTATCTGGATGCTTTTGGTGATCCAAAAACTTTTGGAAAACAAGTTGGCGGCGACATTATCGAAAACAAAAAAACCTATTTATATCTAAAAGCTTTAGAATTTTCGTCAAGCGAAAAAGCCTCGCAATTACAACAATTGTTTACGATTTCATCAGAAGATAATGCAGAAAAAATTGAAACGGCAAAAACCATTTTTAACGAATCGGGTGCTTCAAAAGCAACACAAGATGCTATTGAAATGTATACACTAAAAGCTTTTGAAACCTTAGAAAAAATGGAAATCAACGCTGAAAAAAAAGCGGTTCTGAGAACTTTTGGTGAAAACTTAATGGGAAGAAAAGTTTAAAAACAATTGCAATGTCAATAAAAATGACAAAATTCAATTTTCAATTCTAATTGATTTTTACATTTAAATTTGACATTGATTTTTGAAATTGATATTGTAATTGAAAATTATGTTTGTAGCGCCAATAAATACAGAATCTTTACTAGAGCAAGCTCAGGCGGAGAAGTTATATTTGAGTCTGATTGAACAAATTAATAAAGACTTTAATCTTGCCAATGAAGGAATTGATTTTCCGTTAAGCATTTCGCCAGACGAATTAAAGATTCAGCTTCACGAAAAAATCTACCGGATGATTCAGTATAAATTTGCTGAATATTTGAATCTTCTTTACATCATTGATGTTCCCGAAAACGAAATAAAAAGTCTCGACGGCTCAGATTTAGTTGTTTTAGCCGAGCAAGTTGCTTTTTTGATTTTAAAAAGAGAATGGCAGAAGGTTTGGTTTCGGAATTTTTACAGATAAAGGTTCAAAGGAGCATAGGTCCAAAGGCGCAAAGCAAATCTTTGTCCCTTTGTTACTCTGTAACTTTGTACCTTTTTAAAAATAAACCCTCACAAAAGGCATAAATCCAGAACCATACAGACTTCTGTTTGGATCATACAAAACATCGTAGCGGGCCCCAATTGTCACATTGCCTGTCCTGTAACCTGCTCCCAGATATAGTGCTGTATTCCAAAAATTATCAGAATAAGCAGGCCTGTTAAAATTTGCATCGTAATCTGTGTTAACGCGAACTTGTTCTAATTCTGCTGATAACTGAATTTCAGGAATGGGATTAACGAAAGTAAGAACACTTCCTCCGTAAACGAAAGATTCATAATAATTTTTCGAATTCAGATAGCCGAATTGAAGTCCGACACCAACAGCGACAATTTCGTTTACGTTGTAAATGGCACTGGGCATCACAGAGATATCCGTATATCCGGAACCAAATCCGAGACCTAATCCACCTCCAAACTGAACTTTATCCCAAAAATTATTGTTATTATCAATTACATAGTTTTGCTGTGCAATTGTGTAACTTGAGAATAAGACTGCCAAAATCACAAAATAATATTTGCAATCGATTGAAAATTGAATTTTATTCATAGTTAACGTTTATTTTAACAAATTTTTACGTAAAAGTACGTAAAAAAAAGATTTAAATAAATGTGATTGTTGTACTTTTGCCTTTCTATATAACAAAAAGTATATTCACTCATATTATGGATAGGTTTTCATTTTTAAACGCAGCGCATACCGAGTTTTTTGCACAATTATACGATCAATATTTAGTAAACCCAGACAGTGTCGAGCCTAGCTGGAGAAGTTTCTTTCAAGGTTTTGACTTTGGACAAACGACTTATAACGACGAAAATCCGGTGCAAACAATCGTGGAGTACGTGACTAGCGACAACACAGATTACAGTCAGGTTTCAGAAAAACTAAAAAAAGAATTCAACGTTCTTAAATTAATTGACGGATACCGTACGCGCGGACATTTATTCACGAAAACAAATCCTGTTCGTGACCGTAGAACTTCATCTCCAACTTTGGATATTGAAAACTTCGGTTTATCAGCAGCTGATCTTTCAACTGTTTTTGATGCGGCACAAACTATCGGAATGGCGCCTTCTTCATTAGAAGCAATTGTAAATCGCCTAAAAGCAATTTACTGCCAGCACATTGGTATTGAGTATATGTACATTAGGAATCCGGGCGTTGTAAAATGGATTCAGGACAAATTAGCTGTTGATAACAATCAGCCTAATTTTTCTACAGAAGAAAAGAAAACGATCTTAAATAAATTAAACGAAGCTGTTTCTTTTGAAAATTTCCTTCATACTAAATATGTGGGACAAAAACGTTTCTCATTAGAAGGCGGAGAATCTATTATCCCGGCTTTGGATGCTTTAATTGAGCAGGCTGCAGAAAAAGGTGTTGAACAATTCGTAATGGGAATGGCTCACCGTGGCCGTCTGAACGTTTTGGCAAACATCTTCGGAAAATCTACTCAGGATATTTTTGGCGAGTTTGACGGTAAAGATTACGATCAGGAATATTTTGATGGTGACGTAAAATACCATTTAGGTCTTACGGCTGATAAAAAAACAAGAACCGGAAAAAGCATCAATATCAATTTAGCTCCAAACCCTTCTCACTTAGAAACTGTTGGAGCTGTTATTGAAGGTATTACAAGAGCAAAACAAGATAAATATTACGCAGACGATTTCTCTAAAGTTTTACCAATCGCTGTTCACGGTGATGCTGCAATTGCAGGACAAGGTATTCTTTACGAAATTATTCAGATGGCGCAGCTTGACGGTTACAAAACCGGAGGAACTATCCATATTGTAATAAACAATCAGGTTGGATTTACAACTAATTATTTGGATGCCCGCTCGTCTACTTATTGTACAGACGTTGCAAAAGTGACGCTTTCGCCCGTATTGCACGTAAATGCTGATGATGCAGAAGCTGTGGTACACGCTGTATCTTTTGCATTAGACTATAGAATGCAATTTGGACGTGACGTATTTATTGACTTATTAGGATATAGAAAATACGGCCACAACGAAGGTGATGAACCTCGTTTTACACAGCCGGTTTTATACAAAATCATTGCTAAACATAAAAACCCAAGAGACATTTACGCAGAGAAACTACTTTCTAACGGCGTAATAGATGCATCTTATGTAAATGCTTTAGAAAAACAATACAAAACCGCATTAGAAGAAAACTTAGAAGCTTCCCGTAAAAAAGATCTGACTATCATTACTCCATTCATGAAAAACGAATGGGACGGATTTGTTCAGGTAACAGATACGCAAATGCTTCAAAAAGTAGATACTAAATTTCACAAGGAAGGTTTAGATTCTATCATCAATACAATTTCTACTTTACCTTCTGATAAAAAGTTTATCAATAAAATCACTAAAATTGTTACCGACAGAAAAGCCGGATATGACAATAATACTATTGACTGGGGAACTGCAGAAGCTTTAGCTTACGGTTCTTTATTAACAGAAGGATTTGATATTCGTATTTCTGGTCAGGATGTGGAGAGAGGAACTTTCTCTCACCGTCATGCTGTAGTAAAAGTAGAAGATTCTGAAGAAGAAGTAATTTTATTAGATGCTATCGAAAACAAAAAAGGAAAATTCGGCGTTTTCAACTCTCTTTTATCAGAATACGGAGTTCTTGGTTTTGATTACGGATATGCATTGGCAAATCCGAATGCCTTAACTATCTGGGAAGCACAGTTTGGAGATTTCTCTAACGGTGCCCAAATTATGATTGACCAGTATATTTCTTGTGGAGAAGACAAATGGAACAACCAAAACGGTATTGTTCTTTTATTGCCTCACGGATATGAAGGTCAGGGAGCAGAACACTCTTCTGCAAGAATGGAACGTTACTTACAACTTTGCGCAAGACAAAATATGTATGTAGCAGACTGTACCACTCCAGCCAATTTCTTCCACTTGTTGAGAAGACAAATGAAAACGAACTTCCGTAAACCTTTGATAGTTTTCTCTCCAAAAAGTTTATTACGTGATCCAAGATGCGTTTCTACAGTAGAAGAATTAGCAAACGGTAGTTTCCAGGAAACAATAGATGACAATACAGTAGATAAAAAAGGAGTAAAAACTTTGGTTTTTGTAACTGGTAAATTCTATTATGATATTGTTGCAGAAAGAGAAAATAACGGAAGAAATGACGTTGCAGTTGTTCGTATCGAGCAATTATTCCCTTTCCCTGTTGAACAGATTAAAGAAATCATCGCACAATATCCAAATGCTGACGATTATGTATGGGCACAGGAAGAACCTAAAAACATGGGAGCTTACAGCTTTATGTTAATGAACTTTGATCTTGTAAAATGGAGATTAGCTTCGTTAAAAGCTTACGCAGCACCTGCATCCGGAAGCTATACGCGTGCAAAACGCCGTCATGCCGATGCAATTAGAATGGTATTCGATAAAAATTTATTCAGATAAAAAGAATGTTTCAAGTTTCAGGTTTCAGGTTTACAAGCCCGAAACCTGAGACCATAAAAACCTTAAACAAAAACAAAGATGATTTTAGAAATGAAAGTCCCATCACCAGGGGAGTCAATAAAAGAAGTTGAAATTGCAACTTGGTTAGTAAAAGACGGAGATTATGTAGAGAAAGATCAGGCTATTGCTGAAGTAGATTCAGATAAAGCTACTCTTGAATTACCTGCTGAAATGAGCGGAGTAATTACATTAAAAGCTGAAGAAGGAGATACAGTAGCAGTTGGTGCTGTAGTTTGTTTAATTGATACAGACGCTGCAAAACCTGCAGGTGATACTCCGGCAGCAAAAGCTGAAGAAGCAAAAACTGAAGCGCCAAAAGCGGAGGCGCCAAAGGCAGAAGCTCCTAAAGCAGAAGCACCACAAGCAGCTCCGGCAGCTACAAGTTACGCAGCTGGAACTCCATCTCCTGCAGCAAGAAAAATATTAGACGAAAAAAATATTGCTCCGGCAACAGTTTCAGGAACTGGAAAAGGCGGAAGAATCACTAAAGACGATGCTGTAAATGCAGTACCTTCTATGGGAACTCCAACTGGTGGAAGCCGTGGAACTGAGCGTACAAAATTGTCAATGTTACGTCGTAAAGTAGCAGAAAGATTAGTTTCGGCTAAAAATGAAACAGCTATGCTTACTACTTTTAACGAAGTAAATATGACGCCAATCAACCAGATTCGTAATGAATATAAAGATGCTTTTAAAGCAAAACATGGTGGTCTTGGTTTAGGTTTTATGTCTTTCTTTACAAAAGCAGTTACAAGAGCTTTACAATTATATCCGGATGTTAACTCTATGATGGATGGTGATTACAAAATCGCTTACGATTTTGCTGATATCTCTATCGCAGTTTCCGGACCAAAAGGATTAATGGTTCCTGTGGTTCGTAATGCTGAATTATTAACTTTCCGTGGAATTGAAGCTGAAATCAAAAGATTGGCTTTAAGAGCACGTGATGGTCAGATTACCGTTGACGATATGACTGGAGGAACTTTTACAATTACGAACGGTGGTGTTTTTGGAAGTATGTTAAGTACTCCAATTATCAACCCTCCACAATCAGGAATTTTAGGAATGCACAATATTATTGAGCGTCCAATTGCCGTAAACGGAAAAGTTGAAATTCACCCAATGATGTACGTAGCGCTTTCTTACGATCACAGAATTATTGACGGACGTGAGTCTGTTGGTTTCTTAGTGGCTGTTAAAGAAGCTTTAGAAAATCCGGTGGAATTACTAATGAATGGAAATGCTAAACGTGCTTTAGAGTTATAATTCTAAACATTTTATTTATATCAAAACCCTGCTTTAAAAAAGCAGGGTTTCTTTTTTTAGGGCAATTCTTAATAAGACAATTTTAAACAAAAATTAAGTTATTTAATTTGGAATAAATAAAAATAAAGTTTGCTTAATAAACATTCTCAACTTACATTTGCACTATTAAAATCAATTCTAAATAAAAATGAAATTCAAATCTACAATTTCTGTTTTGAGCTTTTGTTTTTTCTTATTGACAACAGTAACAATGTGGGCACAGGAAAAAGCAACGATTAAAGGTCAAATCAATTTATCTAATAATCAGGGTGCCGATAATGTATCTATCGTTTTAAAAGGAACAAAAATCGGAACTAACACAGACGATCAGGGTTACTACGAAATTAAAAACGTAAAACCGGGAAGTTATGTAATACGAGTTTCTGCTGTTGGATTTTCTGCAAAAGAAAAAAGTGTCACACTTAACGGAGGTGACGAAATTATAGAGGATTTCACTATTACTTCAAATTCAGAACAATTAGACGAGATTGTAATTAACGGAAATGGTAAAAAAAATCCATTAGCACGTAAAGAAACACAACAGGTATCAAGATTACCTCTTAAAAATCTTGAAAACCCACAAGTTTATACAACCATTACATCTGAACTTTTAAAAGAACAGGTAGTTACCAATATTGATGATGCACTTAAAAATGTACCTGGATTATCTCCACTTTGGGCTTCTACAGGACGTGGAGGCGATGGTGCTGGATATTTCTCTTTAAGAGGATTTGCTGTACAGCCAACTATGATCAACGGTTTACCAGGATTATCCAATGGAGGATTAGATCCTGCAAATATTGATAAAATCGAAGTAATTAAGGGACCGTCAGGAACTTTATTTGGAAGCAGCTTAATATCTTACGGAGGTTTAATTAATTTAACTACAAAAAGACCATACGATCACTTTGGCGGCGAAGTTAGCTACACTGCCGGAAGTAACGGTTTAAACAGAGTTACTGCTGATGTTAATACACCTGTTGATGAAGAACACAAAATCAACTTCCGTGTAAATACAGCATACCACACTGAAAACAGTTTTCAGGATGCAGGATTCAAAAAATCATTCTTTTTTGCGCCGTCATTATCTTATGAGGTTAACGAAAAACTTTCGTTTTTTATTAATACAGAATTCATGAACAATAAACAGACGAATGCCACTATGTTATTTCTAGACAGAGGCGCTCCGTTAAGAGTTCATAATATGGACGAATTAGGTTATGATAACAAAAGATCTTACACCAGTAATGAGCTTGCAATAGAAACTCCTTCTTACAATCTTCAGGGACAAATGAATTATAAATTTAGTGATCAATGGACTTCTCAAACTGTAGTTTCAAGAGGTTCATCAAAATCTGACGGATATTATAGTTATTTATATGAAGGTACAAGATTTGCTCCCACTCAAATAAGTGAAGGAATTGTCTTAGGACGTTCTATGAATTACCAAAATTCAACTACTTTGACAACAGATATTCAACAAAACTTTATTGGAGATTTCAAAATTGGCAACATGAGAAATAGAATTGTTGTTGGTTTGGATTACTTCAACAGAGGTGTGATTGATAACAGCTCCAACTATGTAAGTAATGGTAATATTTATATTGGTAATCTGGATTTAGCTACTGTGAATGAATATTTATATAAAATTACCAATCCGGATGATTACATTACAAACGGCGATAACGGAAATTTAAGCAAAGCAGGAACTGATGCGCTTATCGCAAATGCCGGGATTAGCATGAACAGAACAAAGCAAGAAGTTTATAGTGCTTATCTTTCTGATGTAATCAATTTTACACCTGCATTATCTGCAATGGCAAGTTTACGTGTGGATCGTTTTATTACTGCGGGAAATGTGGCAACAAAAGCGGATGATTTTAATCAAACTGCTTTTTCTCCAAAATTCGGTATTGTATACCAGCCAATTATAGATAAAGTATCCTTATTTGCTAATTATATGGATGGTTTTGCTAATTCAGCTCCTGTTACAGAAATTTTAGCAGACGGAACTTCCCGCCCTAGAACTTTCAGACCTGAGCATGCTAACCAATTCGAAATTGGAACAAAATTAAACATCTTTAGAGATAAATTGTATGCTACATTCAGCTACTATGACATTCAGGTAAAAGATCAGGTATATGTAATTTACGGAGCAACAACTCAGACAGCTTTTCAGGATGGTGCGCAGAGAAACAAAGGTTTTGAAGCAGAATTTATTGCAAATCCGGTTGCAGGATTAAATATAGTTGCAGGTTATAGCTACGTAGATGCTGTCTTAAATGCTGGAGATCCTGATTTCGTTGGCCACAGACCAGAAAGCTCAGGACCAAGAAATACGGCTAATCTTTGGGCAAGCTACAAATTCCCGGAAGGCGACTTACAAGGGTTCGGATTAGGTTTTGGAGGAAATTATGCAGATAAAAACTTAATTATGAACAGAACTATAGTAGGTCAGTTTACACTTCCATCGTATACTGTTATGAATTCATCTGTATTCTACGGAACAGAAAAATATACTCTGACGTTAAAACTTGACAACATTGCAAATGTTGATACGTATGACGGATGGTCAACCATTCATCCAAGAAATATGAGAACTGTTTCTGCAAACTTCTCGTACAGATTTTAAACATTTTAACAACAAAACACCTTTCTGTTTTAGGAGGGTGTTTTTTAAATTTCTAAGATTATGATTACTATAGCAAGTCTGATTGTTTTTTTAGCTTTTTACACACTTTATTACACATCAAAAAGAGCGGTTCTATCGTATGATTTTGGTTTTGAAAAATGGATGAAAGACAATCCGAAACCAACTAAGATTACAGGTTTAGCTTTATTAACGCTTGCCTATGCCTCATGGCTTTATACCCAGTCACTGGGCTGCGGAACTTTGATGTTTTTTATTCAGTTAATGGCTGTTGGAAGTCTGATCATTATATTGACACCACTGAAAAAAGTAAACACTAAAGCTCTTTTAGCCCTGTTTATCATCATTGCCATTTTAGAATTTTACTACAATTAAATTAGATTATCGATGCCAGCAAATCCAAAATATCTAACACCCGCTTTTTGGCCGCGTTTTTTAAAAATTACAGCAGCCATTTTAGGAGGTTATTTTGTTGCCGTTACGTTTCATCTGGCACTTGCTTCCTGGTTTAATCGCGCCAACATTTTAATAACTATGGCATACAGCGGCTTTATCCTTTGGGTCGCTTTGATGGTTATAGCATTTCTGGCTAAAAGTGCCTGGAAAATCTGGGCGATTTACTTATTGCTCACCTTAGTTTTCTGTCTTTTTATTTATTTGGGTCAAACTTATAATACGGCACATTAATATTTATGAACAACCGTCACTATAATATCTATTTTCATACACATACTGTCAGCGGGATCGTTATCAGTGTAGTACTATTTGTAATTTTCTTTGCCGGATCTTTTTCTTTTTTTAGAGATGAAATCATCAATTGGGAAAGAAGTGAATCTACAGCAATTACAAGAGAAATTCAGTTAGACTACGATAAAGCGTTGAAGCATCTTGATGAAAAATACATTTTACATGGTCGGAACATTACTATTTCAAAACCTTCTACCGAAGAACGCGTAGCTGTATATATGGAAGGAACCAAAGATACTTTGGCACCGGCTAAACAAAAAGAAAGTCAGTTTTTTTATCTTAATACCAAAAACTTCAAATCCTTTACTTACGAAGAATCCTATTCGCTGGGAGAACTTTTATATCGTTTGCATTTTCTGGCGCAAATTCCATATCCTGCAGGCTATTATTTATCTGGCTTTGTGGCCTTATTTTTTCTGTTTGCCATAGTTACAGGAGTGCTCCTGCATTGGAACAAAATTATATCCAACTTTTATATTTTCCGACCAAAAGAAAAATTAAAAACACTCTGGACAGATGCTCATACGGCATTAGGAATGATAGGTCTGCCTTTTCAATTTATTTATGCAGTTACAGGTGCTTTTTTTATGATTAAACTTTTAATTGTTGCACCTGCCGTTATGGCTTTATACAATGGGGATCAGGCCAAATTATATAAAGAATTAGAATATAATGATCCGGATTATAAATTTGAAAATAAAAAACTTGCAATCCCTTTCCATATTAACGAACTGGTTGCAAAGACAAAAAACAGCTGGTCAGATTTTGAAATCACACGCGTGTTTATTCAAAATTATGGTGATGCTAATATGCATATTTTAGTAGAAGGCCAATTATTAAGTCATAAAAAATTTACCGGAATTGGTAAAATCATGTATCGCATCGCTGACGGAAAAGAAGTTGCAAAAAAAGATCCTATCTCTCAAACCAGTTATCTGGATGTTGTCAAAAATGTTTTGTACCGAATCCACTTTGGTGATTATGGTGGTTATGCTTTAAAAATTGTCAGTTTCATTTTAGGAATTATAACCTGTTTTGTCATTATTTCAGGAGTTATGATTTGGTTGGTTGCGAGACAGAAAAAAAATATGCCAGAAAAGAAAAGACGTTTCAACGTAGCTGTTGTTCGTATATATCTGGCAATTTGCTTAAGCATGTATCCCATTACAGCGTTGGCTTTTATTGGAAGTAAAATTTTCTATCCTTTAAGTCAGTCCAATTTGTTTGCACTTTATTTTGGAGGCTGGTTGCTACTTTCGATCTTTTTTATCATCAGAAAAAATGATGCTTTCACCAACAGATTCTGTCTGATTTCTGGAAGTATTTTAGGATTCTTAATTCCTGTCACAAACGGAATTGTTTCCGGAAATTGGTTTTGGAATTCTTTTATGGAAAACAAAATTCAGATTTTTTTCATTGATGTTTTTTGGATTTTCCTTGCGGCAACATCGCTTTATGTCTCTTATCATTTAAAATCTAAAAAAGAGGCTGTTTAAAACTATATTGTCTTTGGCAAAAAACAAAGAAGCGGTACATTTTAACTTCCATTATTCGACTTAGAAAACAAATAGTTGTAATAATTTGTCTCTTATTGATTTTGCGTATACTTTTACCCTTTTATTCAAAAAAATGGGATTCAAAAAGAAAATACGTTTTCTACATAAATGGCTCGGATTAATTTCCGGGCTTATCGTTTTTATAATAAGTATTACAGGATGTATATTTTGTTTTCACGACGAAATAAAAGACATTACGCGAAAAGAATGGCGTTTGGTTGAAACTCAGGATAAACCTTTTATTCTTCCTTCAGTACTATCGGAAAAAGCCAGAGAAATTGTTCCGGAAAACAAAGTAAGCATGGTTTCTTATTATGGAAAAAACCGTTCGGCAATGGTTTATACGTATTCTGACACAGGAAATCTCTATCTCTACTTTAATCCGTATACCGGAAAATATTTAAAATCAGAAAATCCCGAAACTGACTTCTTTATCATTGTAGAATATATCCATTTGTATTTGCTCCTTCCCGATTATATTGGAAAACATATCATCGGCGCAGCGACAATTATTTTTATTCTATTACTGATTTCAGGAATTATACAATGGTGGCCAAAGAAAAAATCAGATATCAAAAGAAGTTTTACTATAAAATGGTCTGCCAAATGGCGTCGTGTAAATTACGACTGGCACAATACCTCGGGATTCTACATTTCTTTAATCGCACTTACATTGGCAATAACCGGACTTACCTTTACCTACGAATGGGTAGGTGACGGAATATATAAAACGTTTAATTTTGGAGGAGACAAAGCATTAGAAACCAAACTTCCTGCAATTGATACTTCCCAATTCAAAGCAAACACAGTTACAGCAATTGACCATGCTTTTATTGAAACCATACAATTACAGCCAAAAGCAGAAATGTTTTTTGTACTTATTCCGCAACAAAAAGGAGATATTATCAGTACAGGCGCTTATCCACACGCATTACGATACGATCATCAGAGTAATTATTACTTTCATCCCGAAAATGGCAATATACTTCAGAAACATTCTTTCGAAACAAAAAGCCTTGGCTTACAGGTTGTAGAAATGAATTACGGAATTCATACAGGACAGATTTTAGATTTACCGGGTAAAATTATTGCTTTTTTTGCGAGCTTATTTACCGCTGCACTTCCTGTAACAGGATTCATGATTTGGTATGGAAGAAATTTCAAAACCAAAAAAAAGGCATAAAAAAACCGTCTGTAAAGACGGTCTTAATAAAAAACAATAACGAAACTTTTAGTTTCTATTTGCGACAGCATTCTTTTGCAAATTCTTTACAGAATTCACTTTACTGTTTACGTAAGCTACTTGTGAAAGATTTTCTTCATTATAAAATGTCCAATTTCCAGTTTTCATACCATCATTGTATTCTCCTTCTACCGTTTTATTTCCTCTTTCATCATAAGATACCCAAACACCATCTAATTTACCATCCTTAAAGAAGCCTTCTTGTTGAATTTTTCCATTGTCATAATAATAAGTAGCTTTTACTTTATTTCCAACAATTTCAAGTTCAGGTTTAACTTCTTGTGCTGTTAAAATTCCTGAGAATAACACAGCCGCTAAAATCACACACTTTTTCATATCTTTAGGTATTAAATGTTATCAAATCGTTATCAAATATAATTAAATGTTTACATTAAAAAAACTTTTGCTTAACAATTTGGTAACATTGAGTAAAAACTTAACATTGGAAAAAATACAGAAACACAAAAACCAGCGCCGAAGTGCTGGTTTTACTGGTATTTATAAAATTTTATAATTTTACGATAACGTTGTAATTTTCGTAAATAATTTAGTTCAATAATGAATTTAATTGTGTTTCCAGCTGACTATCAGATGGTCTTGGAGCATCTGCGTTAACTACATTTCCTTTTGGATCTATCAAAATAAATCTCGGAATTCCTGTTACACCATAGTTCGTAACAAACTCCGATTCCCAATCCTTATCTGCAAAAAGCTGTACACCTCCCAGATTTTTATCGGTTACAAACTTTCTCCATTTTTCGTTGTCTTTTAGTTTGTCAATAGAAATACTGACGAACTCAATATTTTTACCATGATATTTCTCTTCTAATTTCTGTAAGTACGGAATTTCAGCTCTACACGGTGCGCACCAGGTTGCCCAAAGATCTATGTAAATATATTTGCCTTTTAAGTCTGCCAGCTTTGTTTTACCTCCCTTATGATTTTCATAATCAAAAGACGGAGACGGTTTTCCAACTAATTTATTTGATTGAGCAGCTCTTTCATATCCTTCGGAAGCATATTGATGAAAACTCTCAAAACTTTGTTTCAAAGCCATTTTAAATTCCGGATCAAAATCTCCTTTTTCAAGACTTTCTGTATCTTTCTTTAATTTGTCATCAAGCGTAGAAACAAATACTGGCTTATCAAGTTGAAATGCCGTTTCCTGAAACTTTTCATCCTTTAAAGCCTGTTGCGCCAAAAAATTACTTTCGTTAACACCTTTACCTTTATATACAATCGTTTCATCAAACTCCTTTGCATTCATCGTTAGGTTAACCTCAGAATCCGGCTTTAAATAAATGTTCGAGGATTCTTTACCATCAGAAAACATATAAAATCCTTTTGGAGCTTCAAAAGTAGCTGCGAAAAGTCCTTTTTTATCAATCGGAATAACCTGTTTGAAATTATTTCTTCCTTTAATTACTAAAGTGTCACTATTACGATTCTCGATTTTTGCAGTGAACTTTACTGTATTCGTGCTTTGAGCAATAACATTCAAAGCATTAAAAATTACCAAACCAGCAACAATAAGTTTCTTCATAGGTATTTAAATTTATTTTTAGAGACTCAAAACTAAATAATTTAAGGCTGCAAAATTTAGAATTAACATATTATTTGAAATTATTCTGCATCAACTTATCACTTTACTATATTAATTTGAATTTTGTGTTTACTTTTGCAGTCTAAAATTTAGATCATGTATAGAAGTCATAATTGCGGCGAATTAAATGCCTCAAATATTAATACGGAAGTTACACTAGCGGGATGGGTGCAAAAGTCACGCGATAAAGGATTTATGAACTGGGTGGACTTACGTGACCGTTACGGAATTACACAACTTATTTTTGACGAAAGCCGTACCGAAAAAACCGTTTTTGAATTGGCAAAAACTCTGGGAAGAGAATTTGTAATTCAGGTAAAAGGAACTGTTATTGAGCGTGAAGCTAAAAACAAAAACATTCCAACCGGCGAAATCGAAATTTTAGTTTCTGAATTAACAATCCTTAATTCAGCTCTTACTCCTCCTTTTACTATTGAAGATGAAACAGATGGCGGAGAAGATATCAGAATGAAATACCGTTATCTGGATATCAGAAGAAATCCGGTAAAAAACAGCTTGTTATTCCGTCACAAAGTGGCAATGGAAGTTCGTAAATATCTATCTGATTTAGATTTCTGCGAAGTAGAAACTCCTTATTTAATCAAATCGACTCCTGAAGGAGCGAGAGATTTTGTTGTACCAAGCCGTATGAACGAAGGTCAGTTTTATGCATTACCACAATCTCCACAAACCTTCAAACAATTGTTGATGGTAGGCGGAATGGATAAATATTTCCAAATCGTAAAATGTTTCCGTGACGAAGATTTACGTGCAGACCGTCAGCCCGAATTTACGCAGATTGACTGCGAAATGGCATTTGTAGAACAAGAAGATATTTTGAATGTTTTTGAAGGATTGACAAGGCATTTACTAAAAGAAATTAAAGGCATCGAAGTAGATAAATTTCCAAGAATTACTTACGATTATGCAATGAAAACATACGGAAACGACAAACCGGACATTCGTTTCGGAATGAAGTTTGGCGAATTGAACGAATTTGCGCAGCATAAAGAATTTCCTGTTTTTAATTCAGCTGAATTAGTTGTCGGAATTGCTGTTCCCGGCGCAGGAAATTATACACGTAAAGAAATCGATGGGTTAATTGACTGGGTAAAACGTCCTCAGGTTGGCGCATCCGGAATGGTTTACGTAAAATGTAATGAAGACGGAACATACAAATCATCTGTTGATAAATTCTACGACAATGATGATTTGGCAAACTGGGCAAAAGCTACAGAAGCAAAAGCCGGAGATATGATTTTTGTATTATCAGGACCTGCAAATAAAACCCGCGCCCAATTATCTGCTTTACGAATGGAATTAGCAACCCGTTTGGGATTGCGTAATCCGGAAGAATTTGCTCCGTTATGGGTGGTAGATTTCCCATTATTAGAGCTTGATGAAGAAAGCGGCCGCTATCATGCGATGCACCATCCGTTTACTTCTCCAAAACCGGAAGATATGGCACTTTTAGAAACAGAGCCTGGAAAAGTTCGTGCAAATGCATACGATATGGTTTTGAACGGAAACGAAATTGGCGGAGGTTCTATTCGTATTCACGATAAAGCAACCCAACAATTAATGTTCAAGTATTTAGGTTTTACCGAAGAAGAAGCAAAAGCACAATTCGGTTTCCTAATGGATGCATTCCAGTTTGGGGCGCCGCCGCACGGAGGTTTAGCTTTCGGATTAGACAGACTTGTAGCCATTTTAGGTGGTCAGGAAACCATTAGGGATTTCATTGCATTTCCAAAAAACAATTCAGGACGTGATGTAATGATCGATGCTCCGGCTGCAATTGACGATGCTCAATTGAAAGAATTACACATAAAAGTGGATTTAGTATAAAATTTATTATTCTTACAGAAATCGCAGTTAAATATTTTAACTGCGATTTTTTTTATAAATAAAGTCAAAAAGACCATAATTTACAGAAGATCAAAGTCATAAAGTTCTTACTTTTTACAGTATTTTTAATATAGAGCTATAATAGACTATTGAAACTTAAACCAACGCAATATAAATAGTAAAAACACTGTAAATCAATAATTTTTACAAAAAATTAACACCTTCTTGTCTTTTGTATGAATTTATATCTTACATTTGCTTCATTATAAATTATTATTACAATTACAATGCGTACAGGTACAGTAAAATTTTTCAATGAATCTAAAGGTTATGGATTCATTACAGACGAAGAAACAGGAAAAGATATCTTCGTTCACGCTTCAGGAATTAACGCGGAAGAATTACGCGAAGGTGACCGTGTAAGCTACGAAGAAGAAGAAGGAAGAAAAGGGAAAGTTGCTGCTAAAGTAGCAGTAATCTAAGAAAAATATAGCAATTTATTTTTTTTGCCTCTGAATGGTCTCAGAAACGTTTCGATTAATTTCGGGACGTTTTTTTTTGCTCAAATCTTAAAATAATATTAAAATAACGCCCTGTTATTTATAATCAATAAAAATTAGGCATAAACGCAGTTTCTCACTCTACTTAAATCCTTTTTTAGCTTGTGTTTTACAGACTTCCAAGTTATCTTTGTGGCTCATTTTTTAAGTAAAAAATAGAAGTTTATGCAATCTGATCAATACAGTTACATCCCGATTTTAATGCAGTTTATTCTGGCTGTTGGTTTTGTGGTAGGAACAATCATTATTTCTGGAAAATTAGGCCCTAAAAGAACCTCTGAAGTTAAAGATAAAAACTTTGAATGTGGTATCGAATCTGTGGGTAATGCACGTATTCCCTTCTCGGTAAAATATTTCCTGGTAGCGATTTTGTTCGTATTGTTCGACGTAGAGGTAATTTTCCTTTATCCATGGGCAGTAAACTTCAAAGACTTAGGAGTTGAAGGAATGCTTAAAATGATTGTTTTCATGGCTTTACTTTTGGTAGGTTTCTTTTATATCATCAAAAAGAAAGCTTTAGAATGGGAATAAATGATTTTAGATTTTAGATCTTGGATTTTAGATTTATCTACTATTGCGATTTAAAGTTTGAACTCAAATTAATTACTGATTTAAAAAAATTGATTTTTTATTTAAAGATTTACCCAAATCTAAAATCTAAGATCTAAATCTAAAATAAAATGAGCGATTCAAAAGTAAATATGGTTGCGCCGCCTGAAGGAGTTGTTGGAGAAGGTTTCTTCGCCACAAAACTTAATGATGTTGTTGGTTTAGCAAGAGCCAACTCACTATGGCCGCTTCCTTTCGCAACTTCATGCTGTGGTATCGAATTCATGGCAACAATGGCATCACATTACGATTTAGCACGATTTGGTTCTGAACGTGTGAGTTTCTCTCCCCGTCAGGCAGATATGTTGCTGGTAATGGGAACTATTTCAAAAAAAATGGCGCCAATTTTAAGACAGGTTTACGAACAAATGTCAGAACCACGATGGGTAATTGCTGTTGGAGCCTGTGCTTCTTCAGGAGGAGTTTTTGATACTTACTCGGTTCTTCAGGGAATTGACAAAGTAATTCCGGTTGACGTTTACGTTCCGGGATGTCCGCCAAGACCAGAACAAATCGTAGACGGAGTTATGAGACTTCAGGAACTGGTAAAAAGCGAATCTGTGAGAAGAAGAAGCTCTCCAGAATACCAGGAATTATTAGCTTCATATAATATCTCATAAGATGGCTTTAGAAAATACCCAAATTCAAGATAAACTGATCGAAACTTTTAATACTGATGTTTTTAACTTTCAGCAGGAAAGAGATATTTTTTCTTTAGAAGCTTCAGCTGACATCATCAAACCACTGATCCTTTTCCTTAAAAACGATCCTGAATTGCGTTTTCACTTCCTGACAGATTTATGCGGAATACATTATCCGGATAACGAAACAGAACGTCAGTTTGCAGTAGTATATCATTTACACAATTGGTACGAAAACACGAGATTAAAGATCAAAGTTTTTCTAAATGGAGAAAAACCTGAAATTAAATCGGTTTCAAACATATTCCTGAGCACAAACTGGATGGAAAGAGAAACTTACGATTTCTTTGGGATTAACTTTATTGGTCATCCGCAGTTGAAACGTATTTTAAATATGGATGAAATGCAGTCTTTTCCAATGAGAAAAGAATTCCCAATGGAAGACAGCGGAAGAACAGATAAAGATGACCGATTCTTTGGAAGAACACCATCAAATTGCTAAGAAAAAATTACATATAATTTTTCACATTAAATAAATGTCAGAACTATTATTACCACCAGAGCATCGCTATGCTAAAATAATTAATGAAAGACTTAACGAAGACGGAAGTGAACTTTCTGTACTAAACTTAGGTCCGACACACCCTGCAACACACGGTATCTTTCAGAACATACTTTTGATGGACGGTGAGCGAATTCTTGAGGCTGAACCAACTATTGGTTACATTCACAGAGCATTCGAAAAAATTGCCGAAAACCGCCCTTTTTACCAAATTACTCCCCTTACAGACCGTATGAACTACTGTTCGTCTCCTATCAATAACATGGGATGGTGGATGACTTTGGAAAAATTATTAGGTATTGAAGTTCCTAAAAGAGCGCAGTACTTAAGGGTAATCGTAATGGAGCTGGCACGTATTACGGATCACTTAATCTGTAACTCGATTTTGGGTGTAGATACTGGTGCGTATACTGGTTTCTTATATGTATTTCAATTTAGAGAGAAAATCTACGAAATCTACGAAGAAATTTGTGGAGCTCGTTTGACAACCAATATGGGAAGAATAGGTGGATTTGAAAGAGACTGGTCTCCGGAAGCTTTCAAAAAACTAGATACTTTCCTTGAAGAATTTCCAGTTGCATGGAAAGAATTCGAAAACTTATTTGAGAGAAACAGAATTTTTCTTGACAGAACTGTAAACGTTGGAGCTATTACTGCTGAACAAGCAATGGCATACGGATTTACAGGTCCAAACCTGCGTGCAGCCGGTGTTGATTATGACGTTCGTGTAGCACAGCCTTATTCCTCTTACGAAGATTTTGATTTTATTGTTCCTGTTGGAAAATCAGGAGATACTTATGATCGTTTCTGTGTTCGTAACGCTGAAGTTTGGGAAAGTTTAAGCATTATTCGTCAGGCTCTGGACAAAATGCCTCCGGGAAATGAATATCATGCGGAAGTACCGGACTATTATCTTCCTCCTAAAGAAGATGTGTACAACTCGATGGAATCTTTAATATATCACTTTAAGATTGTAATGGGAGAAGTTCCTGTGCCTGTTGCAGAAATTTATCATCCGGTAGAAGGTGGAAACGGAGAATTAGGTTTCTACTTAGTAACAGACGGAAGCCGAACTCCATACAGATTACATTTCAGAAGACCTTGCTTTATTTATTATCAGGCATATCCGGAAATGATTAAAGGTTCACTTTTATCTGATGCGATTGTTATTCTGTCAAGTTTAAATGTTATCGCTGGAGAATTAGATGCCTAAAAAAATTGCAAATTTTAGTCCCGAAGCTTCGGGATAGAATTTAGATTAAAAATTTGTGCCTTTGTGCCTATGTGGCAAAACAAGAATAAGATGGAAAGAAAACATTACAAACAAGAAATAAACATGACTGAGGCATTGATGAACCGCATCAATGAATTAATCAGTCATTATCCGGAAGGCAAACAAAAATCGGCTTTATTGCCAGTTTTGCACGAAGTGCAGGATGCGCATGACAACTGGTTAAGTATCGAATTGCAGGATAAAGTCGCTGAGATTCTTCAGATTAAACCAATCGAAGTTTATGAAGTGGTGACTTTTTACACCATGTACAACCAAAAACCAATTGGAAAATACATGTTCGAATTCTGCCAGACTTCTTGTTGTTGTTTAAATGGTGCTGAAAATTTAATGGATTATACTTCTGAAAAATTAGGCATTAAACTTGGTGAAACCACTCCGGACGGAATGTTTACCATTGCCGGTGTAGAATGTTTAGGCGCCTGCGGATATGCTCCGATGATGCAATTGGGAGATTTCTATAAAGAGAAACTGACAGAAGAAAAAATCGATCAGATCATTGCTGATTGCAGAGAGGATAAAATAATATTACACGATAAATAAGATGTCACAAAAAATATTATTAGATAAAATCAATATTCCTGGTATTAAAACCTACGAAGTATATCGCCAGAATGGTGGTTATGCTTCTGTAGAAAAAGCTTTAAAAACCCTTACTCCGGACGAAGTTACTGAAGAAGTAAAAACATCGGGTCTTCGCGGACGTGGTGGTGCAGGTTTCCCTGCCGGAATGAAATGGAGTTTTATTGATAAAAAATCAGGAAAACCAAGACACTTAGTTTGTAATGCCGACGAATCTGAGCCGGGAACATTTAAAGATCGTTTCCTGATGGAATATATTCCTCATTTATTGATCGAAGGAATGATCACTTCAAGCTACGCTCTTGGCGCAAACCTTTCGTATATATACATTCGTGGAGAATATATGTGGGTTTTCAAAATTTTAGAAAGAGCAATCGCCGAAGCTAAAGCTGCAGGCTGGTTGGGTAAAAATATATTAGGAACAGGTTATGATTTGGAACTTCACGTACACTGTGGAGCAGGAGCTTATATCTGTGGAGAAGAAACTGCATTAATCGAATCATTGGAAGGTAAAAGAGGAAACCCTCGTATAAAACCACCTTTCCCGGCTGTTTCGGGTCTTTGGGCAAATCCCACAGTAGTAAACAACGTAGAAACTATCGCAACGGTGCCCTGGATTATCAACAATTCTGGTGAGGATTATGCAAAAATCGGAATCGGCCGTTCTACGGGAACTAAATTAATTTCTGCCTCAGGACACATTAAGAATCCAGGAGTTTACGAAATTGAATTGGGTTTAAGTGTTGACGAGTTCATGAATTCTGATGAATATTTAGGCGGAATGTCTTCGAGCAGACCTCTTAAAGCATTTGTACCAGGTGGTTCTTCTGTGCCAATTTTACCGGCTGAATTAATTTTTAAAACAGCAAACGGTGAAGACCGTTTAATGACATACGAATCTCTTAGTGATGGTGGTTTTGCAACCGGATCTATGTTAGGTTCAGGAGGTTTTATTGTATACAACGATACGGCATGTGTTGTTAGAAATACGTGGAATTTTGCGCGTTTCTACCACCACGAATCCTGCGGACAATGTACACCTTGCCGTGAAGGAACTGGATGGTTGGAAAAAATATTATGGAGAATCGAAAACGGTCAGGGCCGTGAGGAAGATATCGAATTATTGTGGAGCATTCAGAGTAAAATTGAAGGAAACACAATTTGCCCGCTTGGGGACGCAGCTTCGTGGCCAGTAGCAGCAGCGATACGTCACTTTAGAGATGAATTTGAATATCATGTTCGTTTCCCGGAAAAAATTAAAAATAGAGATCACTTTGTAGCTGAGCCTTTTTCTCAGGTAAAACATTTAGTTGGCGGTAAAGTAATTATATAATTATAGTTTCAAGTTTCACGTCTTTTTTGTTTCAGGTTATCAACATGAAACTTTATACCTGAAACTAAAAAAACAAAGTAAAGAGATGAAAGTAACCATAGACGGTCAAAGTATAGAGGTAGAACCAGGAACAACTATCCTGCAGGCTGCACGTATGATTGGAGGAGATCTTGTTCCGCCAGCCATGTGCTATTACTCAAAATTAAAAGGCAGCGGCGGTAAATGTCGTTGTTGTTTAGTTGAAGTTTCTAAAGGTAGTGAAGCTGACCCAAGACCAATGCCAAAATTAATGGCTTCTTGTGTAACAGGATGTATGGACGGGATGGAAGTAAACAGCAAATCGTCTGCAAGGGTAACTGAAGCACGTAAATCTGTAACAGAATTTTTATTAATCAATCACCCTTTAGACTGCCCTATCTGTGATCAGGCCGGAGAATGTGATTTACAGAATTTAAGTTTCGAACACGGAAATCCGAAGTCACGTTATATTGAAGAAAAAAGAACATTTGAACCAGAAGATATTGGTCCGAATATTCAACTGCATATGAACCGTTGTATTCTGTGCCAAAGATGTGTACAAGTTGCAGATCAGTTGACAGACAATCGCGTTCACGGAGTTTTAGATCGTGGTGATCACGCTAATATTTCTACCTGCATCTCAAAAGCTATTACCAACGAATTTTCCGGAAATATGATTGATGTTTGTCCGGTAGGAGCATTGACAGACAAAACGTTCCGTTTTAAATCGAGAGTATGGTTCAACAAACCTTATAATGCGCACAGAGAATGTACAACTCCGGGATGCTGCGGTAAAACCACAGTTTGGATGTTTGGTGGAGAAATTCAGCGTGTAACGGGTCGTAAAGACGAGTATCATGAAGTAGAAGAATTTATCTGCAACAGCTGTCGTTTTGATCACAAAGATGTAAATGACTGGGTTATTGAAGGTCCGAGAGAATTTGAAAAAGACTCTGTAATTAATCAAAATAATTACACTCAAAAATTAGAAAAAGTTGAAATCGATACAGAGAAAAACATTCTTTTAGGTAGAGATATAGACCGTAAAAAGATTAGTATGGCCGCAATTCCATTAACTACAAACGATAAAAAATAAGAAATGGAAAGTGCATTTATTATAGAAAAAAGTGTTGTTATTGTTGTCGTTTTTGCGATTACAATGATTATGGCAATGTACTCTACCTGGGCAGAACGTAAAGTTGCTGCTTTTCTTCAGGATCGTGTGGGACCAAACCGTGCGGGATGGGGAGGTTTATTGCAGCCGCTTGCCGATGGTATGAAATTATTCTCAAAAGAAGAGTTTTTCCCAAATACACCAAACAGATTTTTATTCGTTGTAGGTCCGGCTATTGCCATGAGTACTGCTTTAATGACAAGTGCTGTTATTCCGTGGGGAGATCGCTTACATCTTTTTGGAAAAGATATTATTCTTCAGGCCACAGACGTAAATATTGCTTTATTATATATTTTCGGAGTACTTTCTGTTGGAGTTTACGGCATCATGATTGGTGGATGGGCTTCCAATAATAAGTTCTCTTTGATGGGAGCAATTCGTGCTGCTTCTCAAATGGTTTCTTATGAGGTTGCAATGGGATTATCAATGATTGCATTATTGATGATGACCGGAACAATGAGTTTAAAAGAAATCTCACTACAGCAGCAAGGAATGAACTGGAATGTTTTTTATCAGCCATTATCATTCCTAATTTTCTTAATCTGTTCATTTGCTGAGACAAACAGAACTCCGTTCGATTTAGCAGAATGTGAAAACGAATTAATTGGAGGTTATCATACAGAATATTCATCCATGAAAATGGGATTCTATTTATTTGCTGAATATGCGAGTATGTTTATCTCTGCAACTATTATTTCTGTGTTGTTCTTTGGTGGTTATAACTATCCGGGAATGGCGTGGATGGTAGAAAATGTTGGTGTTAATACCGCTAATCTTTTAGGAATTGCAGCCTTATTTGTAAAAATATGTTTCTTCATATTCTTCTACATGTGGGTTCGATGGACGATTCCAAGATTTAGATATGACCAGTTAATGCATTTGGGATGGAGAATTTTAATTCCGCTTTCGATCATTAATATCATGATCACGGGAGCTGTTATTTTAAGACACGATATCGCAGCAGCGTTAGGCTTCTAAAAAACTGAGTACCCTAGCCCTGATAGAAGCGGCATCCTTTTATGTTGGGGTTCAACATAAAAGATACAGCGGAGAGCAGGATAAGCTTCAAATAAAAAATAAAATAGATTTTGAATTTGATTAACAAATTTGGAATCATAAACTATAATAGTAAAAATGTCAATAGAAACTATTTCATTATCGGGTAGAAAAAAAGTTGTCTCTAACAAAGACATGACTTTTATTGAACGATTGTATCTTGTGGCGATTGTAAAAGGTTTGTTTATTACTTTGAAACACCTTTTTAGAAAGAAAGTTACCATTCATTATCCGGAACAGGTTCGTGAGATGAGTCCGGTTTATCGCGGACAGCACATGTTAAAACGTGATGAGCAGGGCCGTGAAAATTGTACTGCCTGTGGATTATGCGCGTTGTCTTGTCCTGCAGAAGCCATCACTATGAAAGCTGCTGAACGTAAAGCTGATGAAAAACACTTGTACAGAGAAGAGAAATATGCTTCTATTTACGAAATCAATATGCTTCGTTGTATTTTCTGTGGTCTTTGTGAGGAAGCGTGTCCAAAAGATGCCATCTATTTAACTACTTCAAAAGTATTAGTTCCTGCAAGTTACGAGAGAGAAGATTTCATTTTTGGGAAAGATAAATTAGTAATGCCGTTGGAAATGGCTATGAAAAACGCTCAACTTAAAAACGCTAACTAAATGATACATATTCCTGATTTTGCAAACGCGACAACTGTTCAAGTTATCTTTTGCTTTTTAGCGTTTATTACTGTTATCACCGCTTTCCTGACTATTTTTAGCAGAAATCCAATTCACAGTGCCATCTATTTGGTAATTTGTTTCTTCTCGATTGCCGGGCATTATTTATTATTAAATTCCCAATTTTTAGCAGTTGTACATATTATTGTGTATTCGGGAGCGATTATGATTCTCTTTCTGTTTACGATAATGCTAATGAACTTAAATGAAAAAAGAGAAGTGCACCGCCCAAGGATTACACGTCTTGGCGCAATTGTATCTTTCTGTATAATCCTTATTGTTTTAATAGCACTTTTCATCAATTCGAAACCAATTGTTGGAGGATATGACTCTACGGGAGAAGATTTCCAATCTATTAAAGTTTTAGGTAAAATATTACTGAACGAATATATGGTTCCTTTTGAATTTGCTTCGATCTTACTTTTGGTTGCCATGATTGGAACTGTTCTATTGTCTAAAAAAGAAAAATTAAATAAATAATGGGTAATATATTAAATCAAATAGGTATTGAAAACTACATCTTTTTGAGTGTTGTACTTTTCTGTATTGGTATTTTTGGTGTATTGTACAGACGAAATGCAATTATCGTTTTCATGTCTATAGAAATTATGTTGAATGCGGTTAACCTTTTATTTGTTGCTTTTTCAACTTATCATCAGGATGCACAGGGACAAGTTTTTGTGTTTTTCTCGATGGCGGTTGCTGCAGCCGAAGTTGCGGTAGGATTGGCCATTTTAGTTTCTATCTTTAGAAATATCGGATCAATTAGTATCGATAATTTAAAAAATTTAAAAGGATAATCAGCAATGGATACCAATTTAGCTTTAATTTTAGTTTTAACTCCTTTACTAGGTTTTCTGGTAAATGTCTTTTTTGGAAAAAGCTTAGGAAAAACAGTATCCGGTGCAATCGGAACTGTTGCTGTAGCAATTTCTTTTGTTGTTACTCTTTTACTTTTTAATCAAATCAATTCAACTGGAAAAGGGATTCAGGTTACTTTATTTGACTGGATTCAAATCAGTAATTTAAAAATCAATCTTGGCTTTTTGTTAGATCAATTGTCTGTTCTTTGGTTACTTTTTGTTACCGGAATTGGATCTTTGATTCACTTATACTCTATCAGTTACATGCACGATGATGAAAATATGCATAAGTTTTTTGCCTATTTAAATCTATTCGTTTTCTTTATGATTACGCTTGTAATTGGAAGCAACTTATTAGTTCTTTTCATTGGTTGGGAAGGTGTTGGACTTTGCTCCTACTTATTAATCGGATTCTGGCATAAAAATCAGGATTACAATGATGCTGCCAAGAAAGCATTCATTATGAACAGAATTGGAGATTTAGGTCTTTTGATCGGAATGTTCATCATCGGATCTATGTTCTCCACATTAGATTATGCAACATTACAAACTGCAATTGCAGGAGCTGTAAATTTAAATTTACCATTACTTTCTCTAGCCGCTTTATGCTTGTTTATCGGAGCTTGTGGTAAATCGGCTCAGATTCCGTTATACACCTGGTTACCAGACGCGATGGCAGGTCCTACTCCGGTTTCTGCATTGATTCACGCAGCAACGATGGTTACTGCCGGTATCTTTATGGTGACGAGATTAAATTTTGTTTTTGATTTAACACCAGATGTACAAAATGTAATCGCAATTATTGGAGCTATCACTTCGCTGGTTGCTGCAACAATTGGATTGGTTCAGACTGATATTAAAAAAGTATTGGCTTATTCTACGGTTTCACAATTAGGATTAATGTTTTTAGCATTAGGTTTTGGAGCTTATGAAGTAGCCGTTTTTCACGTAATTACTCACGCTTTCTTTAAAGCTTGTTTATTCTTAGGTTCAGGATCTGTTATTCACGGATTACATGGTGAGCAGGATATGCGTAAAATGGGTGGACTTAGAAAAGCGATGCCAATTACATTCTGGACGATGTTGATTTCTTCTTTGGCTATTTCCGGAGTTCCTTTTTTCTCGGGATTCTTTTCTAAAGACGAAATTTTGATGACGGCTTTCCATCATAGTATTCCTTTATATGTTGTGGGATCGATTGCTTCTATTATGACGGCTTTCTATATGTTCCGTTTAATGTTCTTAACTTTCTTCAAAGAATTTAGAGGAACTCAAGAGCAGAAACATCATTTACACGAGAGTGGTTCTTTAATAACTATTCCACTTATTATTTTAGCTATTTTGGCAACCTTCGGAGGATTAATTAGTCTTCCTGGGAACAGCTGGTTAAATGAATACCTTGCTCCTCTTTTCACAAAAGCAGCCGGCGGAGAACATCATCTAGGTACAACCGAATATACTTTAATGGGAATTGCAGTTGTTGGTGGATTAGTAGGAATTCTTATTGCCTATATTAAATACTTTAAACAAGATAATGTACCTGAATCTGACGAAAACATTACTGGATTAACCAAAGTTTTATACAATAACTATTATGTAGATGAAATCTATGATGCTGTTTTTGTAAAGCCTGTTAATGTGTTGTCTAAGTTCTTCAGAGATTATATCGAAACCGGATTATCTTCTCTTGTTTTCGGATTAGGCAAAGTAACAAATGAAATTGCTTTTCAGGGGAAAAGGTTACAATCCGGAAGTATCGGATTATATCTATTTGTTTTTGTTTTAGGACTTTGTGCAATTGTTTCCTATATATTTTTAGCTCAATAATATTATAACTATGAACGTTTCTACTATATTAATTATACTCTTAATTGGTGCCTTTGCCACTTATTTTTCTGGTGACAAACTCGCTTCAAAAGTTGCTTTGCTTTTTAGCTTAGCTGCTTTAGGATGTTCAATTGTATTATTGAATAATTATAATGCCGGCGAAAATATCAGCCTGATCAACAGCTGGATTACTCAGCCTAAAATCTCTCTTGCTTTAAATGCCGACGGATTAGGAATGGCAATGGTTTTATTAACTGCTGCTCTTACTCCTGTTATTATATTTTCTTCTTTTGGAAATGAATATAAAAATGCAAAATCATTCTACGGATTAATTCTGTTTATGGCTTTCGCTATGACTGGAACTTTCCTTGCTGCTGATGGTCTTTTATATTATATTTTCTGGGAATTAGCGTTGGTTCCAATTTACTTTATCGCCTTAATCTGGGGTAATGGTGATGCTGAAGAACGCAGAAAAGCAGTGGTTAAATTCTTTATTTATACACTTGCCGGATCCCTATTTATGTTAACTGCTTTTATCTATTTATACCAAAAAGCGGGTTCTTTCTTAATCGAAGATTTATATAAACTTGAATTATCTTCTACTGAACAATTATGGATTTTCTTAGCTTTCTTTTTAGCGTATGCTATTAAAATTCCAATTATACCTTTTCATACATGGCAGGCAAATGTGTACCAAAAAGCACCAACTGTTGGAACAATGCTTTTGTCTGGTATCATGCTAAAAATGGGACTTTACAGTGTTATAAGATGGCAATTGCCAATCGCACCGCTTGCAGCAAAAGAATATATGTATATTTTTATTGCTTTGGGAATTGCAGGTGTAATTTACGGTTCGATTGTAGCTTTGAGACAAAATGACCTAAAGAAACTTTTAGCGTATTCTTCTCTTGCGCATGTGGGTTTAATCGCTGCAGGATCTTATACTTTAACACTTGATGGTTTAAGAGGCGCGGTTTTACAAATGATCGCTCACGGTTTTGTTGTAGTTGGATTATTCTTTGCCGCTGAAATTATTTTCAGAAGATTTGAAACCAGAGAAATTGCAGTAATGGGCGGTATTCGTACGCAATCTCCAAAATTTACTTCAATGTTTTTAATCTTAGTATTGGCATCTGTTGCTTTACCAAGTACGTTTAACTTCGTTGGAGAGTTTACAGTTCTGTACAGTTTATCACAGATTAATATTTGGTTTGCTATTTTGGGCGGAACAACTATTATTCTAGGTGCTTATTATATGTTAAGAATGTTTCAGCATGTTATGTTGGGACAAACAAACTCAAAAGCTTTTGCAGATGTTTCTCTAAACGAAGGAATTTCTTTCGCAGTAATTATAGCGGTGTTATTGTTCTTCGGATTTTATCCAAAACCAATTACAGATTTGATTACACCAAGCTTGGAAACTATTTTACAGGTTATCAATAAGAACTAATATTTTAAACAAAATAAATTAGGATTCGTTTTAAACTGAAATCCTAACTCAAAAAGACAAAAATGAATACATTAATAGCTATAACAGGATTGGGTATTTTCTGCCTATTGTTTGAAATTCTTAATTTAAGAAAAGCCATCATTCCATTTACCATATTAGGTTTATTGGGTGTTCTGGCACTTAATTTCTGTGAATTTGGAATGGAACAAAGTTATTATAACAATATGATTACAGTGAGTAAGTTCTCTACTTCTTTTTCATCGTTGTTTATAATTTTGACGATTTTCCTCGTAGCGTTAAGCCATAATTTTTACCAAAATCATCCAACAAAAATTTCAGATTATGTTGCGATTAAAATATTCTTACTAGCGGGAGCAGTTGCCATGGTTTCTTTTGGAAACTTAGCAATGTTCTTCTTAGGAATTGAAATTTTATCTATTGCATTGTATGTTTTAGCTGCAAGTGATCGTCTGAACATTAAAAGTAACGAAGCTGGTATGAAATATTTCTTGATGGGATCTTTCGCATCTGGAATTATCTTGTTCGGAATTTGCCTGATTTACGGCGCAATGGGAAGTTTTGACATAACTGAAATACATGAAACTGCACTTTCTGCAGAATTACCAATCTGGTTTCCAATCGGAATGATCCTGGTAATTATCGGAATGCTGTTTAAAGTTGCTGCAGTCCCATTTCACTTTTGGGCTCCGGACGTTTATGAGGGTTCTCCAGCTTTAACCACAGCTTTGATGAGTACACTGGCTAAAGTAGTGGCAATTGCTACTTTATTTAAATTAATTTCCGGGTTGAATTTAATTTCTTCATTAGAAAACCAGGACCTTCTACATACATTTGAAGTTATTGTAGTAATCATCTCGATCGCTTCTATGTCTGTTGGAAATATTATGGCATTAAGACAAGTAAACGTAAAACGTATGCTTGCTTTCTCCGGAATTTCTCATGCAGGTTTTATGTTAATGACATTATTAACTGTATCTGCATCTGCGGGAGTTTTGCTTTATTATACTGCTGCGTATGCTTTAGCTGGTATCGCTGCTTTCAGTGTTATTCTATATGTATGCAGAGATCGTGATAATGAAGATATTACCAACTTTCACGGTTTAGCTAAAACTAATCCGTTATTGGCAGCAATTCTTACGGCCTCATTATTGTCTATGGCAGGAATTCCAATTTTTTCCGGTTTCTTTGCTAAGTTATTTTTGTTTAATAATACTATTCAGGCGGGATATATTGGTTTGGTAATTGTTGCGGTAATCAACTCAATCATTAGTGTTGGATATTATTTTAAACTAATCTTAGCCATGTATTCTAAGGAACCAAATGAGGAAAGAACAGGAAAACCATTTCTTATTTATGCGACTGCAATAGTTTCAATTACATTAAATATCGTTTTGGGTTTATTTCCTTCACTGGTTTTAGATCTTTTGAAATAAAAAAATGTTTTTTAAAAATATCAAAATCCATCAAATTAAGCTTTGATGGATTTTTTATTTAAAGTCTTTTTTACAAAGAGAAATTCATGTTAAAAATTTCTCACATGCCATTCCACTTCAAAAAAACTCCATATATTTGGATTTAATTAAATGTATTAAAATTATGAACTTTAATTCTAAAAATCCATTTTTAAGCAATAAGCGTTTTTCATCAAATGCGGTTTCTAAAGCTGAAGAAGTACACCAGGCACAGATTATTGATTATAATCAGGAAATGACTTTGTCCGGTACGATAAACAAAACAGCTATTTTGTTTTTAATTCTGTGTGGTGCTGCAATGGTAACATGGTGGATGGCTTTTAACGGAATGAACCCACTTATTCCATCTATTGGAGGTGCAATTGTAGGTTTTATTTTGGTATTAGTCGCTGCATTCAAACCACATCTTTCCCCTTATTTAGCACCGGGCTACGCTTTATTTGAAGGTTTATTTATTGGAGGAATATCTGCCATCTTTGAAATAAAATTTCCTGGCATTGTTCTGAATGCCGTTGGAGCAACTTTGGTGACATTCCTGGTTTGTCTGGGTCTATATAAATTTGGAATTGTTAAAGTTACAGAACAATTTAAATCGGTTGTTATTGCCGCAACATTGGCCATCGCCACTTATTATCTAATTTCATGGCTGGCTTCGCTGATATTTAATTATACTCCGGCACATTACGGAAACGGAATGATGAGTATCGGAATTAGTGTTTTTGTTATTATCGTAGCTGCTTTAAATTTATTTTTAGATTTTGATCAAATAGAAAGAGGGGTTCGTGAGAGAATGCCAAAATTTATGGAATGGTTTGGCGCAATGGGACTAATGATTACATTGGTTTGGTTATATATTGAGTTCATAAGACTTTTAAGTAAACTGGCCAGCAGAGACTAATACACATCTTTTTTTAAATATTTTGAAAGCCTTTTTGAGTAAAATCAAAAAGGCTTTTTCTATTTATAGACAATTTCTCAATTCCGTAAATATCAAATTCATTTGATTTGGCGCTTTAATTTTTTTTATTCGAAGAAAAGAATTACCTAGCACTAATAACAAATTAATCCATTTCTTACAAAAAAGATATTGTAATTTTATGTAATTAAATATTTTAGTTATTTATTTAAAAAGGCTTAGGAAAATTTATTCTATTTATTAATCTCAACATTAGTACATCACTTCAAAGGTTTTTAAATTGTGTAATAAATTACAATTGATGCAATTTATTACATTATAACCATTTTATACGCTTATAAATTACATTTTAATTTAAATTATTTACATAAAATTAAATTATTATAAATTATTAAATATATTTGTGTAATCGATTACAAATAAACCACTTGTGTCGACAGTAAAACCACTTACTGATTTATTAACTATCTAAACAAACTATTATGAAAAAAAACCTACTTTTCGTAGTCGTCTTTCTCATGACGGCTCAGTTATGGGCACAATCTATCACTATCAACGAAGCTTCAGGCTGGTTGGAATCTGCATTTGTAAAATGGCAGCCTGTGAGCGGTGCTCAAACCTACAATGTGTATTATACTGGAAACGGATTTACAGACAAAAAAATTGATGATCAGCTTATCAGAAGTTATGGCTCTTACTTTCGCGCAGATATTCCGGGACTAAAAGCAGGAACTTATACCGTTAAAGTAAAACCAGTAGTTTCAGGAATTGAAGAAAGTGGCGCTGTCACAGGAAATTTAACTGTTACAGCACAGGACAGAAACGGATTTGCTTTTGAAGGCGGCCGCGTACCAGGTGGTTATAAAGCAGACGGAACTCCAAAAGATAATGCTGTAATACTTTATATTACACAAAATACCAAGAATACCATTTCAATGAATATAACAGGGGCAAGTACAAATCCTTGTATTGGTCTTCAGAACATCCTGTATGCCATCAAAAAAGGAAAAGACACCCGTCCTTTTATCTTTCGTTTAATTGGAAACATTACGGATATGACTGTAATGGAAGGCGGAGATGTGGTAATTGAAAATAGTAATAATGCGTCGAGTTATGTCACTATTGAAGGAATCGGTAATGATGCTGTAGCCAATGGCTGGGGAGTAAGACTTAAATCGGCTTCTAATATTGAAATAAGCAATTTAGGTTTTATGAATTGTAATAGTACCGCCGGAGACAATGTTGGAATGCAGCAGGATAACGATCACGTCTGGGTTCATAATTGTGATTTATTCTATGGAAATGCAGGAAGTGATGCCGACCAAATTAAAGGTGACGGAGCATTAGACAATAAAACTTCAACGTACATCACATTATCCTACAATCACTTTTGGGACAATGGAAAAGCCAGTCTTTTAGGATTAAGCGAAGGAACAACTTCAGGCCTATATATCACCTACCATCACAATTGGTTTGATCACTCCGATTCACGTCATCCGAGAGTTCGTTACTACTCTGCTCATATTTACAATAATTATTTTGATGGCATTGCAAAATATGGTTCCGGTTCAACATTGGGTTCATCGTTATTTGTAGAGGGAAATTATTTCAGAAACAGTAAACATCCTATGCTGACTTCTTTGCAGGGAACAGATATTTGGGATGAAGCCAACCAGGTTAATAATGCCGGAACTATGGGAACTTTTTCCGGTGAAGCCGGCGGAAGCATAAAAGCTTTTAATAACACTTTTGATGCCTCAAATGGAACAAACAATATGCGTTTTGTGGCTTATAATGATCCAAATCCGTTATATAATATTTCAGGAAAGATAAGTTCTACGACAGATTTTGATGCATATGTTGCGTCAACCAGAGGTGAAACAGTCAGCAGTTCTGTTAAGTCTAAATCTGGTGCAAATACCTATAATAATTTTGACACTGATGCAGCTTTATACGTAAAAAACTTAGTAATCGATCAGCCTGCGACAGCGAAAACGAAAACGACACAATATGCGGGACGCGTTTCAGGAGGAGATTTAAAATGGACATTTAATAATGCTACAGATGATACTTCTTCTTTAGTTATTGCAGCACTTAAAACAGCTTTAACAAATTACACTGGAACTTTGGTTGCCGTGCAAGGCGAAGGAAATCCACCGGCAGGAGCACAGACTTTGACATTAACTTCCGCTTCTAATAATAACCAAACTGTTGCAAGCGGAGCTGCAATTACCTCTATTGTATATACCTGGGGCGGAGATGCGACAGATGCTACAGTGACAGGATTACCAGCTTCCGGATTAACTTTTGCAAAAAATACAACGGCAAAAACAATAACTATAACAGGAACGCCAACAGCTACTGTGACATATTCGATCGCAACGTCTGGAACTAGTGGTTCTCCGGCTACTGGATCAGGAACTATTACCGTTACTGCGGCAGGAAATCAAACTTTAACCTCATCCGGCAACAATAATCAGACAGTTTCTAATGGAACTGCCATCGCGTCGATTATATTTACCTGGGGAGGAAATGCCACAGATGCAAGTGTAACGGGAATACCAGCTTCCGGATTATCATTTGTAAAAAATACATCGGCAAAAACACTTACGATTTCCGGAACTCCGACAGCAAATGTATCTTACTCTATTATAACTTCAGGAACAGCAGGAACACCGGCAACAGCATCAGGAACCATAACCGTTACAACGGGATCAACCGGAGGAAGCGAATTACATAATTTTACAACTTCGGGAAAAACCAGCACATTCTATTCTATTAACGGAAATATGAATTCAACTCCGGGTTCTGTAACTTATAATGGGATAACTTTGACAGAACGTTTAAAGATTGAATCCAGTACTTCTATAACATACAATACAACAAACGCATCCACTTTAACTCTTGTTTTTGATTCAAATTTTACCGGAACTATTAAAGTAGATAATGTTTCTTATACAGCATCTGCCGGAATTGTAACCGCACCAATCGCTGCAGGTTCTCATACGATTACCAAGGGTTCTGTTGCGAATTTATTTTATATTAGTACAGTTTATAACGGAAGCACTTTAAAAACAGCAGATGTTGTCGACACATTGACTCAGGAAACTGAAAACTCAAAAATTATATTGTATCCGAATCCCGTTTCAAACACTTTATATTTGAGAGATCCGAATCAGAAAATCGAAAAAATAGTAATTTATAACATCACAGGAAATCAGGTTACTACTTCCGGAAAATCTGAAAGTATCGATATTAGCCATTTAATTCCGGGAACTTATCTCGCTAAAATTCATACTACAGACGGATCATTTAATCAAACTCTTATAAAAAAATAAAAACTAAACAAAAAGAAAGGCTTCCAATACGGAAGCCTTTCTTTATTCTATAAAATTAACGATTTATAAATCAAATTTTATTCCTTGTGCTAATGGAAGGCTTGTTGTATAATTAATTGTATTAGTCTGACGTCTCATGTAAATTTTCCACGCATCAGAACCAGATTCGCGACCGCCTCCGGTTTCTTTTTCACCACCAAATGCGCCACCGATTTCTGCTCCTGAAGTTCCGATATTAACGTTTGCGATCCCGCAGTCTGAACCAACAACAGATAAAAATCTTTCTGCTTCACGAAGATTGTTTGTCATAATGGCTGAAGACAATCCTTGTGCAACACCGTTTTGAATTTCGATCGCATTATCTACTTCCCCTGAATATTTTATTAAATATAAAACCGGAGCGAAAGTTTCATGCTGTACAATTTCGAATGAATTTTCAGCTTCTGCAATTGCAGGTTTTACATAACATCCGCTTTCATAGCCCTGGCCGGAAAGCACACCGCCTTCTACCAAAATATTCCCACCTTCTGCTATTACTTTGTTAAGGGCATTTGCATACATTTCAACTGCATGAACATCAATCAACGGACCAACATGATTGTTTTCGTCGAGCGGATTTCCGATTCTTAATTGTTTGTAAGCTGAAACAAGTGCATCTTTTACTTTATCATATATACTTTCGTGAATAATTAGTCTTCGGGTTGAAGTACAACGTTGTCCCGCCGTTCCGACAGCGCCAAAAACAGCTCCGATAATCGTCATTTTAATATCTGCATCAGGAGTTACGATGATGGCATTGTTTCCTCCTAATTCTAACAAAGATTTACCTAATCTGCCTGCCACTTCCTTTGCTACAATTTTCCCCATTCGGGTTGAACCTGTAGCAGAAATTAATGGAATGCGGTTGTCTTTTGTCAGCAACTCTCCTATTTTATAATCTCCGTTTACTAAACAGGAAATTCCTTCCGGAAGGTTATTTTCTTTCAAAACCTGAGCAATAATGTTTTGGCAGGCAATTCCACATAAAGGTGTTTTTTCTGAAGGTTTCCAGACACAAACATCGCCTGAAATCCAGGCCAAAGCAGTGTTCCACGACCAAACAGCAACCGGAAAATTAAAAGCAGAAATAATTCCGACAACTCCCAAAGAATGATATTGCTCGTACATTCTGTGTCCTGGTCTTTCAGAATGCATGGTTAAACCGTGTAACTGACGCGAAAGTCCAACTGCAAAATCACAGATATCTATCATTTCCTGAACTTCTCCGTAACCTTCCTGCAACGATTTTCCCATTTCATAAGAAACCAACTTTCCTAAAGCCTCTTTATTTTGTCTTAATTTTTCTCCAAACTGACGAACAATTTCACCTCTTTGAGGCGCCGGCATTAACTTGAAAGTTTTGAAAGCTTCAGTCGCAGACTTCATCACTCTTTCATAATCTGCAGCTGTAGACATTTTTACAGAAGCAATCAGTTTTCCATCTACTGGCGAATAACTGTCCAGGATTTCTCCCGACGAAAAATTATCAGATCCGGTTGATGTTCCTTCATTTATCTTTTTGATGCCCAATTTTTCCAGAGCTTCATCCATTCCAAATTGTGATGCTATTGTTGTCATTGTAACTTTTTTAGTTAAAATTGTTATATTTTATTGTAAAGATATTATTTCGAAATGAATTAAAATACTGTTACAGCATAATTTAAAAGTAAATTTAGAGCTATTTTGATATAATCTGAAAATTAGATTGCACTTATTAATTAGAAATATTGACCTTTGTATCTTAAATTTTTAGGAATATGAGTTTTTTAAATCGTTTTTTATTTTGTCTTGTTTTTGTTTCAGTCACAACAATAGCACAGAAAAACCAAAAAGCATCTTTTCAGGTTGTTCCACTTGGCGTGAAAGGTGGAATTGATGAAAAAAATCTTTCTGCTTATTTATTAGCTCCGACACAATCAAATGATTTTATCTGTCTGGATGCAGGAACGGTAAATGCCGGAATTGAAAAGGCCATTGAAAAGAAAACTTTCCAAGTTTCGACAACCGAAGTTTTACGCAAATACATAAAAGGCTATTTAATTTCGCATGCGCATTTAGATCACGTTTCGGGATTGATAATTAATTCGCCCGCAGATTCTTCAAAGACAGTTTATGCCACAAATAAATGTATGGAAATGATGGAAAATCATTATTTTAACGATCAGACATGGGCCAATTTTGGAGATGCGGGACCAGGTTTCCCATTAAAGAAATACCATTTTCAAACTTTAAATACCGGAGAAGAAATTCCTCTTTCAAATACTTCAATGAGCGTAAAAGCATTTCCTTTGAGTCACGTAAATCCTTTTGAGAGTACTGCTTTTTTGGTTAAAAATAATGATTCGTATGTATTATATCTCGGCGATACTGGTTCAGATGAAGTTGAAAAAAATACCGATCTAAAAAATTTGTGGACCGCAGTAGCGCCTTTAATAAAAGAAAAAAAATTAAAAGGAATTTTGATTGAAGTTTCCTTTCCTAATGAACAGCCCGACAAGTTCCTGTTTGGTCATTTAACACCAAATTACTTAATGAAAGAATTACACATTTTGGAAGATTTGGCAGGAAAAGGCTCTCTAAGAGAATTGAAAGTTATCATCACGCACTTAAAACCTCCGGCAAAAAATATTGCCAAAATTAAAGAGCAGATTAAAAATCAAAATGATTTGGGATTGAAGATTATTTATCCGGAACAGGGGGAAAGATTACTATTATAAAATTTAATTTGTAGGTTAATTTTTATATTTTTGCCGAAAATTAATTTATATATGAATGAAAATTATTTGGTCAATCAAAGCAAATTATACCTTCTATGCTATCCGAAATTATCTAATCCAATATAGAAATTACGAAGTTGGTAAAAAATTTGGAAATGAAGTGACGCATGTAATTCACTTGCTTTCTACAAATCCCAGTTTAGGAAAATTTAGAACTGATCTTGAATGTAATGAAATATTGATATCAAAATATATATCGTTATACTATATAATAAATGGCAATCTTATTCATTTGATAAGATTTCATAATAATCGTCAAATGCCACTAACAATTTTAACTCTGTAATTATATAATTCCATTTTTTTTAAACTCAAGTAGCATTTCTTCGTGAGTAAAATATTTGCCTTCTTGATATTCACGTTTTGCTTGCTCGATATCAGCTTTCAATTCCATTCTAAAATTTTCCTCAGGTGAAATTATCTTCGCAATTGAAAGCATTTCATCAGGCGTAAATGTCTGAGTTTTTAATTTGCGATAGAATGTTGGACTTGAAATACCAGCTTTCTCAATTATATAATTTTTCTTATAAGGAGATTTATCCATTAAATTTTCGAGATTACTGACTATATTTTTATATGTGATAATTTCCTGTATCATATTTGAGACTTTTTTATATCATTTATGAGACAAATATACAAAAATACTTTTAATGATAATTATCTCTTCGCCACAAATCTAGGATCAGTTTCCATAACTGTCCCACAATTATCACAAGTTCTTAATTCTTCCGAATTGTAAAAATATTCAAAGTGAGGAAGAAAATCTTTTTCGATATTGTGCAATTCAAAATAGACTTCATACAACTTGTGATTGCAGTTTTCGCAATGCCAAAGCAAACCATCTGTAAATCCTTGTCCGGCACGTTTGCGCTCAATAACCAATCCAATCGAACCTTCGGAACGAACTGGAGAATGTGGTACTTTGGCAGGATGCAAATACATATCACCCGCATTTAACTCCATTTCTTTGCGCTGACCATCTTCCTGTATAACTACTTTTATATTTCCTTCCAGTTGGTAAAAAAGCTCTTCGGTTTCGTTATAATGATAATCTTTACGTGCGTTTGGGCCGGCAACGATCATTACAATATAATCTCCGGAATCAATATATAGATTTTTATTTCCTACAGGCGGTTTTAGTAAATGACGATTTTCGTCAATCCACTGAGTTAAGTTGAAGGGTTTTGCAATAGCCATTTTTTTAGAGTACTAAATTATGAAAAAGCTAAGTTAGTGAAATTGTAGAGATGCGCTGCAGTGCTTATTCAGTTTCTTAAATATCACTCCAAACGAGATTACATGCACTAAATTGAAGCTTTGCATTAAAACTCTTTTATCAAATAAATATAAACTGGAAAGTGATCACTAAATCCTGCCTGACTGAGCGTATTTCTTAACGGATAACCTTTATAAGGACCGGAATTCTGAATTAAATAAGGTTTATTGAAAATGCCGGCTTTCCAGAAATTATAAGTTGAAAAGTCAGATTTGACTAAAGTTTCTGTAATTATAATTTGGTCAAAAATATTCCACGAATCACGGTATGCGATTGTTCCCATTCCTTTATTGGCCAATTCTTCAAACGGATTAAAAACGCCAAAAACTGTTATTTCCGATTTTTTTCCTTTTGCTCCTAACCCCGTTTTTATACTTTTATTAAGCGGACCGTCATTAAAGTCACCCATCGTTAATACTTTTGCCAAAGGATTAATTTGCTGCAAGGAATCGATAATCTTTCGGTTCAGTTCTCCAGCCGCCTCACGAAATTTACTGGTAGCTTTTTCACCTCCAGATCTGGACGGCCAGTGATTGACAATAATATGAATTTCTTCATTTTCTAAAAATCCGGAAACCAAAAGCTGATCTCTTGTAAAAACACGATTTTTATTCTCTTTTTTAACTTCTGTTTCTTCATCTAATTGTTCTGAATCTTCTTCTTTATTGAGCATATTATCTTTATAAATAATTAAAGGAATATTTGAAAAGGATACCGGTCGAAAATACTTTTTCTGATAAAGCAAAGCGACGTCAATACCACGTTTATCAGGAGAATCAAAATGAATAATGCCTAAATCTAGTTGTAGTAATTGCGGCTCTTTTATTAAATCTTCTAAAACACCCCGATTCTCTATTTCGCAACCTCCAATTAATGTTGGCGAATTGGAATTTTCGGGCTTGCCAATTTCTGATAATACTCGTGCTAAATTTTTTAATTTCTGATCGTATTTTTCGGTGGTCCAATGCTGTGCTCCGTTGGGTGTCCATTCGTCATCATTGGTGAAAGCATCATCAATAGTGTCGTAAAGATTTTCAAAATTGTAAAATGCGACAGTATGTATTTTATATTTTTTGGATTGTGAAAAAATTTGAAAGGAACAAATAATTGAAATAGCGAAATAATAAAATCTAATAAACTGCATGTATTTACGTTTTAAAAAAATGACAATTTAATCATTTTATTTAATTGTAAGAAAATTCAAATAAAATTAAAATCTAAAATCTTTATATTTGTTCTTCATACCAATTGAAAAGAAGCAGAATATCATGAAAAACCTTTTAAATAGTAAGAACATCTTTAACTTTCATAAAATCGCATTTCTTATTTTTGCTTTACAATCATTTACCTGTCAATCTCAACAAAACATGATAACACCACCTTATTTACAAAAAGGAGATACTGTAGCACTTTTAGCAACAGCAAGAAAAAATATTGATGACAATTTAAAACCAACTATAGATTTATTGCATAGCTGGGGATTAGAAGCAGCTGTAGGTTCAACAATCGGATTGGATTATCACCAATTGGCGGGAACTGACGAGCAAAGAGCTGCTGATTTTCAAAAACAATTGGACAACCCAAATATTAAGGCAATCTGGTGCGTACGTGGTGGTTATGGAACGGTGAGAATGTTGGATTTGTTGGATTTTACCCAGTTTAAACAGCATCCGAAATGGATTATTGGTTTTAGTGATGTTACGGTTTTGCACAATCACTTAAATACTATGGGTTATAAATCGCTGCACGGAATTATGCCCGTAACGGTTCCCAGAGCAACACCTGAAGCGGTAAGTTCTCTTAAAGCAAGTTTATTTGGCGAACCGGTTTCCTACTCTATCAGTCCAACGCCGATGAATCGTTTAGGGAATGCAACGGGAGAATTAGTCGGTGGAAATTTATCGATTTTATATAGTTTATTGGGATCTCCTTCTGCGATTGATTGCAGAGATAAAATATTATTTATTGAAGATTTAGACGAATATCTTTATCATATTGATCGTATGATGATGAATTTAAAAAGAAACGGATGCATCGAAAATCTTAAAGGAATTATTATTGGCGGAATGACGAGCATGAAAGACAATGAAGTTCCGTGGGGGAAAAATGCTTTGGAAATTATCGACGACGTTACCAAAAAATATAATATCCCGGTAATTTTCAATTTTCCAGCCGGACATATTAGAGACAACAGAGCTTTAATTATGGGAAATACCGTTTCTATGGAAGTTACAGCAACAGGAAGCACGCTTACTTTTAAAAGATAAAATAATCTCTTCCTAAGAAAGATTTAAATACCACGTAAAATCTCGCAAGACGCGAAGTCGCAAAGTTTGAATACACTTTGCAACTTCGCGTCTTTGCATGCAAATAACTCAAATTTTTTAAGATTCAAAAACTTGAAACTTGAAACTTTAAACTTTAAAACAAAAAATTATGGCAGAACATAACGATCTGGGAAAGTTAGGCGAAGATCTCGCGGCCGCTCATCTTGAAGAAAATGGGTATAAAATTTTGGAAAGAAACTGGGAGTTTCAAAAAGCCGAAATAGACATCATTGCGCAAAAAAAATCCACTTTGGCAATTGTAGAAGTAAAGACAAGATCCAGTCTTGATTTTGGAGCTCCGCAAGATTTTGTGAAGCCAAAAAAGATTCAATTACTAATTAAAGCAGTAAATACCTACATAAACGATAGGGAAAAGGATTTTGCAGATGATTGTGAAATCCGTTTTGATATTGTCGCTATCCATAAAAATGGGGAATCCTTTGCAATTGAACATCTTACTGATGCTTTTTATCATTTTTAACATAAATTTTTATTGTTATAATTGTAACAATTTGTTTTTTTATTTATATTTGCAAAGATTTATAACATCGCAATGTTAAATTAACAACCAACCGAATACAAAAAAAAAAACGAATTATGAAAACTGTTTCTTCTATTGTAGAAAACTACATTAAAACAAAACCATTTTTATTAAATGCCCTATCCCTTGGAATTATTAACCTGACTTCACTTTCGCGAAATATTATGACCGAATTGGAAAGTGAGTTTGGCAAAGAAGTAAAACAAGGGGCTGTTGTAATGTCTTTAAAACGTCTTACAGAAGAACTGGATTTCAAATTAAACCACAAAATTAATAAGGTAATTAAAAACATTGGTGAAATTACCGTTCGCTCTGAGCTTACCGATTATACTTTTGCAGCGTCTGAAACCGTCTTAAACAAGCAGGCAGATTTAATCTCTGATATTAATGCTCTATCTGATATTTTTTATACCTCATCGCGTGGTGTAAATGAAACCAATATCGTTGTCAGCAGTAGTGTCAATCATTTAGTCGAAAAACACTTTATGAGAGAAAAACTAATTCAGAAACTGGATAATCTGGCTTCTATTACAGTAAAATTACCAAAAGAAAATATTGTTGTTCCTGGTATTTATTACTTCATCTTCCAGCGTTTAGCCTGGGAAGGAATTATTATTAATGAAGTTATTTCTACTTCGAATGAATTTACAATTCTTGTTGGAGAAGATCAGGTTGATGTTGCTTTTAAAGTAATTAAAGATCTGAAAAACTAATCAAACAGCCATTTTACGAATCAATGTGATTCTTTTTCATAAATCCTTTTGTCTTTTTCTTATAAGATAAAAGGATTTCTTTTTATCAGTATTCCCAACTCATATCTGACAAATAAGAATATTCTCAAAAGTAAAATTCAAAACAAAAATTATAATTAGTGAAAGCGTCATTATAACACTTACTTGTAAAAAAGCGACTTGCGGGCGGTTTTTGACTCATCACCATAAAAAACTAACAAAAAATCCGAATTAAGTTTTTTTATATATAATTTGTTGCGAATAATATTTTTATATATTTGCCATGAAGTCAGATTTAAAGACTTAATCTTTGATAGTTTAATACCTGGAATTAAAATAAAGCGAATTAAATTGTTAGAAGCTGCCAGCCATAGTGAAAAATTATTGGTAAGTGAACTCAAAAATGGTAACGAAAAAGCTTTTCGTCAACTTTTTGATTTATATCACCAGGATATTTATGGTTACAGCATTAGTCTTTTAAAATCAAGAGAAGCGGCGGAAGAAAATGTGCAGGATGTTTTTATGAAAGTCTGGCTCAATCGGGAAAGTCTGAATACAGAACAATCTTTTAAGGCTTATCTTTTTACGATTGCAAGAAATCAGGCTTTTAATGTTTTGAATAAAGCAGCAAATGAAATTCTTTTAAAAGAAGCTGTTTTTTATGAAAGTCAGAAATCACACGAACACGGGGATTATGCCATTCGGGAAGCCGATTGCAAAAAACTCCGAAAACAAGCTATAAAACAGCTTCCTCCCAAACGACGGCAGATTTTTAAAATGTCCCGAAAAAAAGGAATGAGCTACGAAGAAATAAGTCAGGAACTCGGAATCTCAATAAACACAGTCCGGAACCAAATGAGTAAAGCGCTCGAATCGATGCGCGGCTTTTTTCAACTTCACGATGAAATTATCTAACCAAAACCACAATAATGCCATTAAATCACTCTTCGGAGTGATTTTTTTTTGATATTAATTCTACGAATTGCCATTCCGTAATCTTGCGTTTCATCTTTGTCAAAGTTTAAAACTTTGACAAAGATTTTTTTTTCGATTTACAAAATAGACATCTACATTGAAAATCAGCAATTTAAATTTTCATTAAAACCATTAAATGTTAAATTTTAAAAATTTCCAAGATTTGAGTAGTACTTCAATCGTTTTCGGCTGTATTATATTCAGAACCTCCAAATAAATTAATTCGTAATGAATTCAAATTCTGAAATAAAAACGCTTTTACAAAAATTTGTTCAAAATAAATGTACTCCGGAAGAAACGGAAGAAGTAATTGCTTATTATAAAAATAATCAGCTTACAGATGATTTTCCAACTGTAGAAGAAGTACAAAATCTTTTGGATGAAATGCCAAAAATGGACAGGCAAATCGCTGATACTATTTTCAGCAAAATATTAGCAGATGCAAAAGAAAAAGAATCTGTTATTGAAATGCCTGCAAGAAATACAAATTATAGAAAATACATTTCGATTGCTGCTTCTATAATTGTTTTGATAGGAATCGGCTTTTTCTACAAACAAAATTTAATAGACAAACCTGTTGAACAGAAATTCGATTTTAAAAGTTCTGACATTGTCCTGCAATTAGAAAACGGAGAGACTCAAATTATCTCTGAACAAAATTCATCTCAGGTTAAAGATGCAAAAGGAAATATTGTTGGAAATCAAAATGGGGATAAGTTAGTTTATGAAAACAGTTCTAATCCTGAAAAACTGGTTTACAACACGATTAAAATTCCATACGGGAAAAAATTTCGTCTTCAATTATCTGACGGCACATTTGTGCATCTAAACTCCGGAACAACTTTAAAATATCCTGTGAAATTTATTACTGGAGAAAACAGACAAGTCTTTTTGGATGGTGAAGCTTTTTTTGATGTTGCCAAAGACAAAAAACATCCGTTCATCGTAAATGCTGACGAATTGAATGTTCGCGTTTTGGGAACACATTTCAATGTTTCAAACTATCCTGAAGATGCTGCTACAGATGTTGTTTTGGTTGAAGGTTCTGTTGGAATGTACGAATCTCACACAGAATTTGATGTGGCAAAAAACACGATTTTAAAACCTGGTATCAAAGGAAGCTTCAACAAAGGAAATGCTAAAATTTCGACTAAACCTGTTATAACAGATATCTACACTTCATGGATTGATGGCGGACTGACTTTTAGAAATATGACTTTCAAAAACATTATTACCAAATTAGAAAGACGTTATAACGTAACCATTATCAATAAAAATGAAAAACTGGCAAACGAGAAATTTAACGCCAGCTTTAAAGAAGAATCTATAGAAAATGTAATGAGTTATTTTAATGACATTCATGGCATTCAGTACACTATAAAAAACAATCAAATACTAATTAAATAACCACTAACCAATGAAATTCTATGAGGAAAAAAAAGTACTAGAATAAAAAAATCGGAAAGAGCTGCGAACAATTTCCGATTTACTAAGTGATTGAATATAACGAATTAACTACAATCAATTAACAAAATTATGAAAAAAAAATCTAAGAATAATGGGTTTCTATACTCATTGTTCCAAAATGACCTAAAATTGAAATTAACTACACTACTTATTTTGGTCGCCATGTTTAATATCAGAGGGAATACTTATGCCCAAAAGACAAAAGTTACCCTGGAATTAAACAATTCAACAATCGAAAAAGTTATTGAGACCATTGAGCAAAAAACCGACTTTAGATTTATTTACAAATTGAGCGATATTGACTTAGATCGAACCGTTTCAATTTCTGTAAAAGATCAGTCTATATATGTTGTTTTGGACAGACTTTTTAAAGGAACTCCTACCGAATTCAAAATTCGTGACACACAGATTATCCTTAAAAAACCCGAACTCAAAACACAGGCAAAAATTGAATATCAAAAGCAAACGGTTTCCGGTATTATCACTGACGAAAATGGTATGCCTTTACCGGGAGCTTCTGTTATTGAAGAAGGAACAAAAAACGGAATGGTAACCAATTTCGACGGTAAATACAAACTTACCGTCGAAAGCAGCCAGTCTGTAATTATTGTTTCTTTTGTAGGTTACAAAGAAAAAAAGGTAGTGGCAAACCAAAGCGTAATCAACATTCAGCTTCTTCCCGATGCTACTGATCTACAGGAAATTGTAGTGGTTGGTTACGGAACTGCTGCTAAAAAAGATGTAACCGGAGCAGTTTCTTCCATCGCTGCAAAAGACATGAATCAGGGTGTAATTGTTAATCCGTTGCAATTGATTGCAGGAAAAGCTGCGGGTGTAAATATTACGCAATTAGGAAGTGAACCAGGTAATGGGCCAAGCGTTCGTATTCGTGGAGTTTCTTCTTTAATTGGAGGAAGTGATCCTTTGGTGGTTGTAGATGGAATTCAGGGAAATATGGATTTATTAAATCAGGTACCGCCAAGCGAAATAGAAAGTTTTGATATATTAAAAGATGCATCTGCAACAGCAATTTACGGTTCTCGTGGTGCGCCGGGTGTGCTTATCATTACAACAAAAAAGAATAAAGCGGGCAAAACTACTATGGAGTATAGTGGATCTACTTCTTTAGATTTTATTCCGAAAAAACTGGATATGTTAAATGCAGACGAATGGTGGGCTGCAGCACAAAGCGTTGGAGTGCCGGCATCTGCAAATCATGGTTCGAATACAGATTGGTACGGGCTTTTAACGCAAACCGGAATCAGTCAAACCCATACCTTATCTTTTGGAGGCGGTACAGATAAATTTAATTACAGAGCTTCACTGACCGCTATTATGCAGGATGGAGTTGTAATTAATTCAAGTAATAAAAAATACATTGGCCGCATCCAGGCAACGCAACTGGCACTGGATGATAAATTAAAACTGACTTTTAATTTAAATACCGGTATCAACAATACTACGAGTATAATACAAAGTATCGGAACAGCCGCTTACCTGGGTAATTTAATAACAAATGCTTATTTAGTAAGACCTACAGATCCTGTTTATAATACAGATGGAAGTTACTTTACAGATCCAAATGTTTTTCAATATTTAAATCCGTATGCAACTGCACAAACGGTTTCTAATAATGCTGAGAATGACAATCTATTTGCAAGTTTAAAAGCCGATTTAGATCTTGCTAAAGGCTTGACCGCGAACTGGTTTGGAAGCTGGAGAAAAACAAATACAACCGACGGTTATTATCTTCCTGTTGCTTCAACAAGCGCTTATGCCATAGATCAAAATGGGTATGGAAATGTTAGAAACAGAAGACAAAACGAAAAACTAACGAATTTCAGTCTTAACTATAAGAGAACTTTCGGCATTCATAACATTAATGTATTAGGATTGTATGAATGGCAAAATCAAATGTATCAGGGAAATTTTGCACAAGTAAGAGGTTTCATAAATGATGATGCTACTTATAATGCTCTCCAATTGGGAGATTTGACAAAAATTCGTCCCGGAGATATCGAATCTTATAAAAATGACCGAACATTAGCGTCGTTTTTAGGAAGGGTAAATTATTCTTTATTAGATCGTTATTTAATTACTGCCAGTATTCGTCGTGATGGTTCATCTGTATTTGGAGTTAATAATAAATGGGGTAATTTCCCTTCTGCGTCAGTTGCCTGGCAAATTGAAAAAGAACCATTTATGCGTAATCAAAATTTGTTTGACGAATTAAAACTGCGTGCAGGATATGGAGAAACGGGTAATCAGCAGGGACTTTATCCACAAAACTCTATATCATTGGTAGGAAGTGGCGGAACTACTTATTTTGGTGGTTCACCTATTACAAATTATATTATTACTCAAAATGCAAATGCCGATTTGAAGTGGGAAACCAAAAAACAAACCAACTTAGGTCTTGATTTTGAACTTTTGAATAACCGATTAAGAGGAACTGTTGATGTTTATGATTCTAAAACAGAAAATTTATTATTTGATTATACAGTACCTCAACCGCCTTATCCTTATCCTACTATTAAGGCAAATGTGGGAAGTATTTCCAACAAAGGCATTGAAGTTTCACTTGCTTATGATGTAATTAAATCTGCCAATAGTACACTTACAATAGCCGGAAACGTTTCATTCATGAAAAATGAGGTCCTTAATTTGAACGGCAGCATAAATGGTGTTCCTTTAAATACCGATTATGTTGGCTGGGGAGCTGCAAACTCTTATTTAGTAAAAGGAAAACCAATTGGAGCATTTTATATTTTAGAGCATACCGGTAAAAATGAGAATAACGTTGAAACTGTTCTGGATCGTGATGGAAATGGTACGATAGACCAGGGCGCTAAAAGTCCGGATCGCTATTATGCAGGTTCTGCTTTGCCTACGTACTCCTTTTCTTTTAATCCATCTTACCGCTATAAAAATTTTGATGCTGCGTTATTAATGAGAGGTTCGGGAGGAAATAAAATTTACAACGGATTACGTTCAAATTTAAGCCGTTTAGAAAATATTGGTAAATCGAATGTTCTGGCAAGTGCTGTAGATCAGGGAATTTATACTTCTCCGTACGGATCCGATTTATGGTTAGAAGACGGTTCGTTCATTCGTTTAGAAAATCTTACTGCAGGATATACTTTCCGCTTTACAGATAAATATATTGATACTATCAGACTTTCACTTACAGGAAACAACTTATTCCTAATCACAGATTACTCGGGTATCGATCCGGAACTGAACGTAAGCGGAAGTGGCAGACCTGAAGATAACTTTGGAGGCGACCGAGGAATTTATCCTCGTACCAGAAGCGTGGCGTTTGGTTTGACTGTAAAATTTAAATAGTAAAAGACATGAAAATTAAAAATATAGTAATAACAGGAAGCTTATGTTTCCTGACACTTTTTAGTTGTACAGATATTGACGAAAATGTGTACGATAAATATCCTGCAGAAGATTTCTACGGCACTCCTGAAGGAGCAGACATTGCGCTGGCAAGTGTATATGCTCAGGTTCCGGGTGACTTTGTCAGAGATAATGCTTCGGGAGTTGGTTATGCCGGTGCAGATAATGGCTGGTATGATATGAATTGTATGTCATCAGACGAACAGGTTATTCCGCACCGAAATACAGGTGACTGGCAACAGGATTTCGCGCGTTTGCACAAACACGAGTGGCTGCCAACAGATTTTATCATAGGAAATACCTGGAACTGGCTTTACAAATCTATTTTCAATGCCAATTTAGCGGTTAGTCTATTAGAGAAATCAAATGCCGAAGCATCTAAAATTGCCGAAGCAAAAACGCTGAGAGCTTTCTTTTATTATTTATTGATTGATGATTATGGCGACGTTCCTTTCTTCACCGATAATAATATTACTGTTGATAAAATTCCGCAATCATCCCGTAAAGAAGTTTACGATTTTATCGTTAAAGAATTAACTGAAAACGTTGAATTGTTGTCTGGAACAAGAGGCGGAAATTACTACGGAAGATTCAATAAATGGGCTGGTTATACTTTATTAGCAAAAGTATATCTGAACGCCGAAGTGTACACAGGAACTCCAAAATGGAATGAAGCTTTAGCAGCCTGCAATAAAGTTGCCGAGGGCGGATTTACACTTCACTCCGGAGCTGCAGATGCTGCAAATCCGTTAGGAAGTAAATATTATGAATTGTTTGGGGATGTCTTACCGGATGACGAAACCATTTTACCAATTTACGCCACACTGGATGTGGTGTCCCGAAATATTTATGCCGTTCGAAGTCTATATGGAGCACATGCTCAGACTTTGTTTGGGTATAGTGGCTGGAATGGTACTATTGTGCCTAAAGAATTTTTCTTAAAATATGATGCTAATGATATTCGCAGAAAACAGTTTTTAGTTGGAGAACAGCCAGGCGGTACCAATTATACACTTGAAGTAGCATCATTAGACAATCCGGGAGCAGATCCGCAGGCGGGAGTGCGTAATGTGAAGTTTTATCCTGTTGCGCCAAGAACCGGCGGTGGAGCTTCTAACGATTTTCCCATCTTCAGATATGCTGATGTTATTTTAATGATGGCAGAATGTAACGCACGTTTAGGAAATGCCGCGGCTGCAAAACCCTTTATCGATCAGATTAGAGTTCGTGCAGGATTGACCGCTTTAGACCACAATCCCACTCTTGATGAAATTTTTAATGAAAGAGGTTTTGAATTAAACTGGGAAGGCCACAGAAGACAAGATATGATTCGTTTTGACAAATTTTTATTAGCCAACGAATTCAGACCGGCTTCTCCAGCTTTTAGGAAATTATTCCCAATTCCAACTTCAGCTTTGGATGCCAATCGTGGATTAAAACAAAACCCGGGTTATTAAAAACAAAACAATCATGAAAAAATATATCAATAAAATATTCTTATTAGGCAGTTTGCTTTTTCTGGGTTCGTCCTGCGAAAGCGACGCCGAATTAACAACATTGAAAGCTGTTAGTTTCCCTTCGGAAATTAGTGTTTCATCAACTAAAATAGTTTTAACAGAAGATACTGCAGACGATCAGGTTCTGCTGGTCTCATGGCCAGAAGTTACTTTTCCAATTGAAGCGCCTGTTACTTACGCATTGCAATTTGATCTCGTTGGAGATACAAGCGGTGCAAATGCCTGGATGAAAGCCAAACGAATTGAAGTTGGTGCAGATGCTTTGAGCAAAACTTTAATTGGTCAGGAATTAAATAAAATTGCTGTCGATTTAGGACTTCCGATAGATGTTGAAGGAAAGTTGGTCGTTCGTGTCGAATCGGTTATGGATCGTAAAATCTATTCCAATCCGGTAACGCTTACCATAACTCCTTACGAAAAAAGTGTTGTTTTTGGCGAAATTTATATGCCGGGAGCTTATCAGGGAGAATGGAACGTCGATACTGCAAATTCTTTAGCTGCAATCGCAAAAGGGATTTATCAGGGCTATGTTACGGTTTTACCTGGTTATGGTCCCGTATTTAAACTGAATACCGAAAGAAACTGGGCGCAATTTTACGGAGCAGGAACTGACAATTCAGAAATGGTAAATATGAGCACAAAAGATTTTGCGCTTCCCGGCGAAGGATCTTTCCAGATCAAAGTAAATTTAAATACTTTAAAATGGTCTGCAACTCCGTATTCATGGGGAATTGTCGGAGACGGAACTGCAGGCGGATGGGACAACAGTACACCTATGAACTACGATTACCAGACCAAAACCTGGAAAGTAACTGCCGTTTTGGTTCCCGGAAATGTGAAGTTTAGACTCAATAATAACTGGACAATCAATTACGGATCTAAAAATTCTACAGACGGAATCGCTTATCTGGATGATTCTGGTGCTCACTATATTGGTGAAGGCGGTACGTATGAAATTACAATGAAAATTAATGATGTTGATCCTGCAAGTCTCGGATATCCTCCAACTTTAACGTATACGATCACAAAAAAATAAATAAAAATAAGTTTAGTTTGGTTTGAGTTTACCTGCCTTTTTTACTTCGAAAGGCAGGTTACTTCTCAATCATTAAAAATAAAAAAGTAAATTATGAAATTCAATATAAAAATCGTTTACGGTTTATTACTGGCATTAGCTTTCATATCGTGCAGTTCTTCTGATGATGACAACACAACTCCGGAATCTCCGTATACACAATATGGAACTCCTTTTGATAAAATGCCAAAAAAAGAAGATGCCATCATTTATCAGGTAAATATCCGTGCTTTTAGTCAGGCGGGAAATCTGAAAGGCGTTCAGGACAGACTGACTCAAATTCAGGAATTGGGTGCCAATGTTATTTATTTAATGCCCATTTATCCTGTGGGAAAAGAAAGAGCAACTGGCGAATTGGGCTCTCCTTATGCTGTTAAAGATTATAAAGCAGTAAATCCGGATTTTGGAACTTTACAGGATCTTCAGACTTTGGTAGAAGAAGCACATAAAAAAAACATAGCAGTTGTTTTAGACTGGGTTGCCAATCACACTGCCTGGGATAATGCGTGGATTACACAGCATAAAAATTGGTATCAGCAAGATGCAAGCGGCAATATTATTATTCCGCCGGGAACAAATTACAACGACGTTGCACAGTTAAACTTCAACAATCAGGAAATGAAAGATGCCATGATTGATGCTATGTCTTACTGGGTTTACAACGCAAACATCGATGGTTTCAGATGCGATTATGCCGATTTTGTCCCGAATAATTTCTGGTCTGACGCGATCACTAAATTGAGAAAAATCAAAAAGAATCAGGAAATATTAATGTTAGCCGAAGGCTCAAAATACAATCACTTTGCTTCTGGTTTTGATTATATTTTTGGTTTTAATTTCTTTTATACAATAGAACAATTATTCAAAGAAAACAAATCCGCAACAACAATACAGGATTCAAATGCTACAGAATACGCTAATGTTTACGACCCGACAAGCAGAGTTGTTCGATACACCAGTAATCATGACGTAAACCTTTCTGAAGGAACACCATTGGAACTTTTTGGAGGCAAAAGAGGATCAATTGCCACTTTTGTTGTAGCTGCTTATCTAAAATCGATTCCTATGATTTATAACGGTCAGGAAATTGGTTATAATAAAAGGTTGAACTATTTCGCAAAAACCCCAATTGACTGGTCTGTTGCTGATACTGAAATGCTGGCTGAATATAAAAAAATCATTGCTTTCAGAAACTCAAGCAACGCTATTAAAACAGGTGTCTTTACCGGTTACAGCAGCGATGCAGTTAGTGCCTTTACAATGGTAAAAGATTCAGAAAAAGTTTTTGTCCTTTCTAATTTAACCGGTTCAACGGTAAAACAATTAATTCCAGCCACTTTAAAAGGAAACTGGAAAGATGCTTTTAGCGGAGCTGCCGTAACAGTTGGTGCAGATGTAACATTAGAGCCTTTTCAATATTTAGTATTGAAAAATTAATACTTAAAGCAACTTTAAAACCTAAATTTGCACAAAATTAAAATAACATGAATTTTCAATCCCAAAAATCATTGCTTCAAATGCGTTTGAGCAAAAAAACAGCGCTTTTATTTTTTGCATTTGTGTCCACATTCTGGCTTCAGGCACAAGAAATAACTTCGCCGGACAAAAATCTTTCTTTAAAATTTGAATTAAAAGAAGGCGGCATTCCGTCTTACCAACTTTCATACAAGCAGAAACCGGTTATTAAACCAAGTTCTTTAGGTCTTGAACTTAATAATAATGCTTCATTTATGGATGGTTTTTCTATTACAAACACAGCACAATCTTCTGTTGATGAAAATTGGAATCCGGTTTTAGGAGAAGAAAAAACAATTCGCAATCATTATAACGAATTGGTTGTCACTTTAGCGCAAGCGAAAAACAACAATAGATTTATCCGTCTTCGTTTTCGTTTGTTCAACGACGGATTGGGATTTAGATATGAATTTCCGAAGCAGAATAATTTGAGCTATTTTGTAATTAAAGAAGAACGTACTGAATTTCAATTGGCAGGAAATCATAAAATTTTCTGGATTCCCGGAGATTATGATACTAACGAATATGCGTATACCACTTCTAAAATCTCTGAGGTTCCTTCGTTGATGAAAAAGGCAACAATAGAAATCAATGCACAACAGCCAATTAAAGAATTATCTGTGCAAACTCCATCCATGATGAAATCGGATGATGGTTTGTACATTAACATTCACGAAGCAGGATTAATTAATTATCCGGCAATGTATTTGGAATTGGATGCTAAAACCAATAAAATGGTAAGTCATTTGGCTCCGGATGCTGTTGGAAACAAAGGTTATATGCAAACTGATACACAAACTCCGTGGAGAACGATAGTTGTAAGTGACAAAGCAACTGATATTCTGGCTTCAAAACTTATTCTTAATTTGAATGATCCAACTTCATATAAAGATGTTTCGTGGATTAAACCAGTAAAATATATCGGAATCTGGTGGGAATATTTTGTTGCAGGGAAAAGTACATGGGCTTTTGGAAAAGAAAACAACGTTAAAATGACAGATGATTTCTCCAAATTGACGCCAAACGGAAAACATGGCGCTACGACAGAACGTGCCAAAGAATATATAGATTTTGCTTCTAAAAATGGTTTTGATGCGATTTTGATCGAAGGCTGGAACATTGGCTGGGAAGACTGGATTGGCAACTGGAAAGAAGATGTTTTTGACTATGTTACCGCTTATCCCGATTTTGACGTGAAAGCAGTTCACGCTTACGCTGCCTCCAAAGGCGTAAAAATTATCATGCATCATGAAACTTCAGGATCGGCTACGAATTACGAACGTCGCATGGATCGCGCTTTTCAGTTTATGAATGACAACGGTTACGATGCTGTAAAAACAGGTTATGTAGGACAGATTATTCCGCGTGGCGAACATCATGACGGACAATGGATGGTGAATCATTACATTAACGTTGCGAAACGTGCTGCCGATTATAAAATTATGGTTAACAGCCACGAAGCCGTTCGTCCAACGGGATTAAACCGAACATTTCCAAACTGGATTGCTCAGGAATCAGCGCGCGGGACTGAGTTTGAATCAATGGGAGGTTTAGCGCCTGATCACACTACAATTTTACCTTTTACACGTTTAATGGGAGGTCCAATGGATTACACGCCGGGAATTTTCCAAACCGATCTTTCTTACTACGGAACAGGAAGTACCCAACGCGTTAATACGACTTTGGTAAAACAATTGGCTTATTATGTGACAATGTATTCTCCCTTACAAATGGCGGCTGATATTCCGGGAAATTACGAACGTTTTCCAGATGCATTTCAGTTTATCAAAGATGTGGCTGTAGATTGGGATAACAGTTATATTCTGGAAGCTGAACCTGGAGATTACATTACAATTGCCAGAAAAGCAAAAGGTAAAAACGAATGGTTTATTGGTGGAATTACAGATGAAAACTCAAGAACAGCCAACATTACTTTTGATTATTTACCTGCCGGAAAAAACTTCATTGCTACTATGTATGCTGACGCAAAAGAAGCAGACTGGAAACAAAATCCGCAGAAATATACGGTTACTAAAGTTGTTGTAAACTCAAAGAGCAAACTGAAACAGTATTTAGCTCCGGGCGGTGGCGTTGCCATTAGCATTAAAGAAGGAACAGCTACTGAACTAAAAGGATTGAAAAAGTTGTAATCTTATTAAAAAAGATTCAACCCTGAATAAATAAACATAATACATTTATAAGGCGAAGGATTTCCTTCGCCTTTATTTTTTAAATAATATGTGAATGAGGTTTCCCGTACTGATTTCATCATATAATTTCATTCTTTTGCGTTTTAATTTAATCCAAAAAAATGAATAAAAAACTACTTTTACTTAGCCTACTATTAGCAGCAGGATTATTTTTCTCCTGTTCAAGCGACGATTCAGAAGATAAAACAGAACCTCCAGTTGTTATAAAAGATCCTCTGCCCATTACCATTACCGAACTTTCTTCTGAATTTTTAGTAACGGGACAAAATTTAGAAATTAAAGGAACAAATTTAGCTAACAAAGATTACCCAACAGTACTATTAATAAATGATACGGAAAAAGTATCTGCAAAAGAAATTACAGATACAAAAATAGTCGTGCCAATTACAGATGCGATAAAAGCAGGTACTAATTCGGTAAAAATTCAAATTAACAAAACACTAAGTGCCCGTTTGAATTTCTACGTGATGAAAAAGGGATGGAATAAATTAAATGGTTTAGGAAATTACGATATTCATACATCAAATGTCTTTGATGACAGCAATTCTATTTTCTCATTTGCAGACAGTGATGTCAGGGATTTTGCCTTTTGGGGGTTTCCAGCAAAATTAGAAGGAACAGCGGAAGGTTTTAAACAAGCCTTTATTAAACAAGAGGGCAGTTATGGCGCCTTTAAAATGATAAACGATAAAACAGGTGTTTTAACAAGCACTAACAGAGCAACCTATTCAATCAGTGGCTTTGAAAACAGCAATTCAACTCTTGTTGAATCTTCTTTTAGCCCAGCAATCAACGGCTTAAACATTGGTTATGCAGATCAAAATATGAGTATTGTAACGACATTTAGAGGAGGACAACTTTACACTGCAGACAATGGAGCAACTATTGTTAAAAGCGATCCGTTAAAATGGACGGCCAGAGCAAATTATTACAGAGCTTCAATGACTGCTTTTGGAAAATCTTCATCTAATGGTAAATTTTATCAATTGGGAGTCATAGACGATTATGTAAAAGAAGGTTCAGACAAAGATCGAAACGTTGTATTAGAATCTCCAACTGGCTATAGTGACTGGAGTGTGATTGACACTATCTCAAAAGCAAACCTTAACTTATCTTACAGCTATAAATTCTTAAATGTCAACAAAATTTTTACTATTGATTATACCAATAAAGCATTAGCTGTTTCTACTGATATGCTAAAAACCTGGAGTATAATTAAAACGGATGTCAAAAATATATATTTAAGAACTGAAACACAATGGTACATTGTTTCTGGTGATAACATTTATGTTACAAAAGATTCCGGAGCAACGTGGGAACTTGAATTAGAATTACCAATTGGTTCCGTTGTAAACAATATTTCTTTTTCAAAAACAAAAATAATTATTTCCGGTAATAAAGGTTTGCATTATCTAAAATTTGAATAATCAAAATGATTTAAGAAACTAAAAAGGCGCATGAAATTTATCATGCGCTTTTTTTTACCACTAATTTGCACTAATTTTTGTGATAAGATAAAATATTGGAATTCGCGGTAATTCGTGAAATTAGTGGCTAAAAACAATTTAGAAAGTATAATTTAAAGCAAAACCAAAATTAGTATTCGTTGTGATATCGTTTTTTATAAAAGCCGGCTTAAATGCCAATTTTTCACTAACATTAAATTGCGACAAAGCGGCATCAACATTGGCATCGATTATGTTTAAAACATAAAACCCTACGATAAATAAAGCAGATAAATCTCTGTTTCTCTGAAACTGTTTTTGAGCAGAAATCAATTGACTTTCACTTAGTCCGGCCAGAAATTCTGAATCACTTTTTTTGCCTTCTAATCTGCTTTTATATTCGTCTCTGTACAAATTGTATTTTTTTTGATTGTCGATATAAAAATACGTACTTGTTCCTATTGCTCCATAAACCAGTGGGACTTTCCAATACTTTTTATTATAAATCTGACCTAAACCAGGTAATACTGCCGAATAAAATGCCGCTTTTGAAGGACGAAGCGGATCAATTGTTTCTGATTGTAATGAATCATTTAAAATAATTTTATCTTTTCCCTGAGCGAAAATTGAAGTTAATCCAAGAAATAAGAAAAGAACAACAAAGTAATTTTGCATAAAAAGTGTTTTGAAAAATTTGATTCAAAGAAAACTTTTAGTTCTAAGTATTTTCTTAAGTAAAATACAAATAAAACTTAAATATGAGAAAAAACTCTTTTACTCCCCAAATAATTCCATCAACTCCAAAGCACGTTTTATAGACTTCACATTATCAAATGTCAATAATAAACGTAAACCATTAACGGTTTGTTTTTCCTTCATTTTGCATAGATTGCCGTGTTTTTGAACAAAATTCAAAACTTGTCTAAATTTAGAAGATTGATAATAATCTGATTGTTGGTCTGAAACAAAATAGCCAATCATTTTTCCTTGTTTCAGGACTAATTTTTCAATTCCTACTCTGGTTGCAATCCATTTAATTCTAATGCTGTTTAATAAGGAAACCGCTTGTTTTGGCAATGGTCCGAAACGGTCAATTAGTTTTTTCTCAAATTCCTGTAAACCGGCTTCGTCTTTTATAGCGCCTAGTTCGTTGTATAAAACCAAACGTTCCGAAACGTTATTGATATATTCATCTGGGAATAATAACTCAAAATCGGCATCGATCTGAATGTCTTTTACATATTCTTTGGTATCGATATCATTCTCTTCCGGATATAAATCTTTAAATTCATTTTCCTTCAATTCCTCGATCGCTTCGTTCATGATTTTTTGGTACGTATCAAAACCAATTTCATTAATGAAACCGCTTTGTTCGCCGCCTAATAAATCTCCGGCACCACGAATTTCCAAATCTTTCATCGCAATATTAAAACCACTTCCCAATTCGCTGAATTGTTCCAAAGCCTGAATACGTTTTCTCGCGTCTTCGGTCATTGACGAATATGGTGGACAGATAAAGTAACAGAATGCTTTTTTATTGCTTCGACCCACGCGCCCGCGCATTTGGTGCAAGTCTGATAATCCGAAATTATTGGCATTGTTGATAAAAATCGTGTTGGCATTCGGAACATCCAATCCGCTTTCGATGATTGTGGTGGCAACCAAAACGTCAAAATCTCCGTTCATAAAACCTAACATCAATTCTTCCAGTTTAGCACCGTCCATTTGTCCGTGACCGATTCCGACTCTTGCATTTGGAACCAGACGCTGAATCATTCCAGCAACTTCTTTTATATTTTCGATTCGGTTATTGATAAAGAAAACCTGTCCGTTTCTTTGAATTTCATACGAAATCGCATCACGGATAATCTCTTCATTAAAACCAACCACATTTGTTTCAATAGGATAACGATTTGGCGGAGGTGTTGTAATTACCGATAAATCGCGTGCTGCCATCAACGAAAACTGTAAGGTTCGCGGAATTGGCGTTGCCGTCAAAGTCAGCGTATCGACATTCGCAGCAATCGTTTTTAGTTTATCTTTTACGTTTACACCAAACTTTTGTTCTTCATCAACAATCAATAAACCTAAGTCTTTAAAGACTACATTTTTATTGACCAATTGATGCGTTCCAATTACGATATCCAGTTTTCCTTCTGCTAAATCTTTTAAGGTTTGTGCTTTTTGTTTTGCCGTTCTAAATCGGTTCAAATACCCAATAGAAACCGGCATATCTTTCAATCGCTCCGAAAAAGTTCTAAAATGCTGATACGCCAAAATAGTTGTCGGAACCAAAACCGCGACTTGTTTACTATTATCAACGGCTTTAAAAGCGGCACGAATCGCAACTTCAGTTTTTCCAAAACCAACGTCACCGCAGACCAAACGATCCATCGGGCGGTCGCTTTCCATATCGGCTTTTACTTCTGCTGTTGATTTGGTTTGATCTGGTGTATCTTCATAAATAAACGAACTTTCCAATTCATTTTGAAGATAACTATCCGGTGCAAACTGAAAACCTTTTTCTAATCGTCGTTTTGCATAAAGCTGAATCAAATTGAACGCAATATGTTTGACACGCGCTTTGGTTTTCTGTTTTAAAATCTTCCAGGCGTTGGATCCTAATTTGTATATTTTTGGAGGCGTTCCGTCTTTTCCGTTGTATTTTGATATTTTATGCAGCGAGTGAATACTCACATAGACAATATCATTGTCGGCATAAACCAATTTTATGGCCTCCTGCGTTTTGCCTTCTACCTGAATTTTCTGCAATCCGCCAAACTTCCCGATTCCGTGATCAATATGAGTTACATAATCGCCTACAGAAAGCGCAGTCAATTCTTTTAAAGTAATATTCTGCTTTTTAGAATAACCGTTTTTGATGTTGAATTTATGATAACGCTCAAAAATCTGATGATCGGTATAAGCCGTAATCTGATTTTCTTCATCAATAAAACCCTGATATAAAGGCAAGACAATAGTATGATATTGTTTTCTGATGTTCTCCGAATTGGCTTCGTCTAAAGTTTCAAAAATATCATGAAAACGTTTTGCCTGCGTTTCATTCGAACAGAACAAATAATTTTTATAGCCGTTAAAATGATTGTCGCTCAGATTATTCAGCAACAAATCAAATTGTTTATTGAACGATGGCTGCGGCTGAATATGAAATTCGAATTTTTTAGTCGTTTTAAAAATCGGTCTGGAAGCCAGTTCCACAACAGAAAAATCCAAAGCACGTTTGATAAAAGAAGCCTGATTTAAAAATAACTGTTCAGGCGTGGCATGTTTTATTTCCTTTGAAAGTTTTTCAAAAGCTTCTTCTGCCCTTACAAACTGTTTGTCTAACTGAGAAAAAAGTCCTTCGGTATTTTGGATGAAAAGAACGGTTTTTTCAGCAATATAATCTAAAAAGCTTTCACGGTTTTCCTGAAAAAGTTTGTTTTCCACATTTGGAATAATCGTGATTTTTTTATGCGTTTGCACTGAAAGCTGGGTTTCAACATCAAACGTACGAATGCTGTCTACTTCGTTTCCAAAAAACTCAATTCTGTACGGATGGTCGTTTGAAAAAGAAAACACATCGACAATTCCCCCACGAACCGAAAACTCTCCCGGCTCTGTAATAAAATCAACTCTCTTAAATTCGTATTCAAACAAAACTTCATTGATAAAATCAATCGAAATTTTATCGTTCAAAGCTACTTTTAAGGTGTTTTTGTCCAGTTCTCTTCTCGTAACCACTTTCTCAAAAAGTGCCTCGGGATAGGTCACAATTACGGCTGGTTTCTTTCTGGAATTGATCCGGTTTAAAACCTCAGCGCGAAGTAAAACATTGGCGTTATCTGTTTCATCAATTTGATACGGACGACGAAATGAGGCAGGATAAAACAAAACATCCTGTTCGCCAATCATTTGCTCCAAATCATTTAGATAATAAGCCGCTTCTTCTTTATTGTCTAAAACAATCAGAAAAGGCAATTCTGTTTTCTTAAAAACGGAACGGATAATAAATGAAACGGCAGATCCCAGTAATCCGCTTATATTCATTTTTATCTGATTCCCTTCCAGTAAACTATTAGCAATCTGCGCTGCTTTTGGCAAATTGTCGTATGTTGTATATAAGGCGTTTTTACTCAACTTTTGGTATATTTTGATCTAATGGCGGTGCCGAATTCGGTATGGCACGTGCCGTGTCTAACATTCGCAGAAAATCTGCTTCTCCTTCTTCTTTCGGAATTTTGGCTTTTTCGACAATCTTGTCCATTTGTCTTTCCAGAGAAATCAATTCTTTATTGATTTCCTGCACCAGAAAAACCACTTTATCATCTGGAATTTTATTTAAATGAATAAACAAATCCAGCATTTTGATTTTTGTAATTAATATAGAAATTCTGCTTCTTATGGCCGGTAAATTAAATTCTGCCGGAATATTATTGTTTAATAAAAGGGCTTTTTTAGAAATTGCCGCCGATTTTTTCTGAAATGCTCCTATGGTTTTTCTTGGCTTATCGCCGATTTCTTTCATAAAATCGCGCCATTCTGCCCAGGAATTTAATTTGCTTTCCGAAATTTCATTAATTGGTTCGTCAATAAATGTCCAGCCTTTATTGATATTATTAAAAATAACTTCTTTCTTTTTTGCTTCTTTTTCATTTTCGGCGCGACGTTTCTCATCATCGCTCTGGCATGAAAATAATACAATTGTTAAAAGTAGAAAAAGAGATATTTTATATTTCATTTGTAAAACATTAAGCTACAAAGTTACGAAGTAATTTTACAATTACGAATTCTGTTTTGTACTACAAATTCGTTAAATTACAGGTGATTTTCTGGACAGATTTCCCCTATCAAAGGATGAAAAATTCTTTCCAAAAAAAATTACCGCAAGTTCGCAAAGCCAGATGTGCAGAAAGATTTGCAAACTTGTGGTTCTAAACTTTCTGCCATATAAAAATTTAGCGTTATCTAAGGTAGAAAATTAAGCACTCCGACAGAGAAAAACCCAAAGAACAAACTTTTTTATTATTGAATTTATAATTTATACTTCAGAAAAGTCGTTGTAATTGCGAAAACGTTATATTTGTCTTTTTAAAAATCATCAGGAAATGAATCCAAAAATATTGATCATTGGCGCGTGCGGCCAGATTGGAACCGAGCTGACGCAAAAGCTTCGCAAATTGTACGGAACAGAAAATGTAATTGCTTCTGATATTCGTAAACTAAATACTGATGTTGTTAATTCTGGTCCGTTTGAAGTGGTTAATGCCTTAGATTTTAACCAGATTGAACATTTGGTTGAAGTTCATAAAATTACCGACGTTTATTTAATGGCTGCACTCCTTTCTGCAACTGCCGAGAAAAATCCCGCTTTTGCCTGGGATTTAAATATGAATTCACTTTTTCATGTTTTAAATTTAGCGAAAGCAAAAAAAATACAAAAAGTTTTCTGGCCTTCCAGTATCGCTGTTTTCGGGCCAACAACTCCAAAAGAAAACACCCCGCAATATACCGTGATGGAACCGTCAACAGTTTACGGAATCAGCAAACAGGCAGGGGAAAGATGGTGCGAATACTATCATAATATTTACGGTGTTGATGTCCGCAGTATTCGTTATCCGGGCTTAATCAGCTGGTCGACTCCTCCGGGTGGCGGAACTACCGATTATGCAGTTGATATTTTCTATAAAGCTATTGCTGATAAAAAATACGAATGTTTCTTATCTTCAGAAACAAAAATGCCGATGATGTACATGGATGATGCGATCGATGCGACCATTAATATCATGAAAGCTCCGACTGAGAAAATTAAAATACATTCTTCTTATAACTTAGCCGCAATGAGTTTTACACCAACTGAAATTGCAGCAGAAATAAAAAAACATATTCCGGAATTTGAGATTACTTATAATCCGGATTTCCGTCAGAAGATTGCAGATAGCTGGCCGGCAAGTATCGACGACAGTTCTGCAAGAGAGGACTGGGGGTGGAATCATAGATTTGGCCTGGAAACGATGACCAAGGATATGATAGAGCATTTGAGTTAAATCGCTTTTTAACAGAATTGTTTAATATTTCTATGAAAAATTTCAATTGCCTTCAGCTTTAGCTGGAGGTTTTTTTATTGTAAAAAATGAAAGGCTTTAGCCAAACTCGATAGTTTGCTAAAGCCTTTTTAACTAGTTTGTCATTTCGACTGAAAGGAAAAATCACACTAGAAATTCCATATCAGTTATTGACAATCTTTGGGGTTACGCGTGCGATTTCTCCTTTCAGTCGAAATGAGAAAAATGAGAAATGTTTAAAAGAAGCCAAATTGTTTGTATCTAGCCCCGATAGAGGCGGTATACTTGCTGGCCCGACGTCGGGCAACAGCGAGATATAGCCGAGAGCGGGAACCCATGTTTATTAAAATGCCTTTTGTTATGCTCCTAATTATTCAAAAAACAAAAAATCCCGTTTAGAATGCTAAACGGGATTTTTTTATATTCTAATAAGAAGCTTACTTCACCTCAAAAACATTATTTGCAGCTTTAACATCAGCCATTAATCCGCTTGGATCGATGGTGATTTTTTTGATTGCTGATTTAGTTTTGTCAATTATAAAATTATAGTTTTGTTGTGCCCAGGCCCAATCTTGTAAAACAGTTCTTTTTTCGTTTGAATTTGGATTTGGTTTAATGAAATTCATCATTCTTAACGGAATGTAGAATGTCTCAGAAGTACCGTCGGTGTAATCTACTTTTAAATCGATTGGCATTGGCATTCTTCCGATTCTTTCCAGAGTTACAGTTGTTTTTCCTGAATTATCAGCCACGTCTTTAATTCCGTAATCAATTGTATTTAAGGTTTGTGTCCAATCTGTTAAATACCAGTCTAATTCTGCTCCGGAAACTCTTTCGGCTGTTCTTTTGATATCGTTTGGTGTTGGGTGTTTGAATTTGAAATCATTGAAATATCTGTGCAAAGTTGCGTCGACATTTTGTTTTCCGATTACATATTCTAACTGCGAAAGAAAGATACTTCCTTTTACGTAAGATGAAATGCTGTAAGGACGGTTTTCGTCATAACGATCTCCGTGCGTTGTTTGTGGCTGTTCTTTTCCTGAATTTACTAAGCTGTAATAAGCTGCATAATTTCCTTTAAAGGGATTTACCTCTTTTTTATCGCCTTTCAATTCGTTTAAAGCACTATCTTCAATATACGTTGTAAAACCTTCATCCATCCACGGGTGTTTGGATTCGTTTGATGCCAGAATGTGTTGGAACCATGAGTGTCCTAATTCGTGCGTTGCAGTTCCAAGAATTCCTTCTAAAGTTCCATTTCCAAGCATTAAAGTACACATGGCATACTCCATTCCGCCATCTCCGCCCTGAATAAATGAATATTGTTTGTACGGGTAAGCGCCAACTCTCTGGTTGTAATAGTTCATTACTTTAACCATTAGCGGCTCTAATTGTTTCCAGTTTTCAGCAACTTTTGGTGTATTTTTATAGAAGAAATGCAAATCTACATCGTTTGGTCCTTTTACCACATCATGAGCATATTCTTTGTCTGCCGCCCAGGTAAAATCATGAACGTTTGGTGCTATAAAATGCCATGTCAACGTTTTTGCTTTTTTTGGATAAGTAACTGTTACACCGGCATCTTCGTAACCATGTCCAATAGAATTTTTATCTTGTAAATATCCTGACCCACCAATCGTGTACTCTTTGTCGATTGTAATTTTTACATCAAAATTGCCCCAAACTCCGTGAAATTCTCTTGCAATGTATGGATCTGCATGCCAGCCTTCGAAATCAAATTCGGCTAATTTTGGATACCATTGTGACATAGAGAGCTCAATTCCTTCAGAATTATTTCTTCCCGAACGACGAACTTGTACCGGAACCTGGCCATCAAAATCTAGTGTAAAAGTAGTTTTAGAATTTGGCAAAATCGGTTTCGCTAAAGTCACCTCCAGGATAGTTCCTGAAACTCTCGTCTGAGCCACAGCGCCATCCTGTTTCAAATTTGTGATTTTTAAAAATCCAATTTCGTTTGGCTTTAACGTTTCAATACGGCTTTGTTTACTATCTTTTCCATCAGCGCTTTTTACTTTGTTTACCATTCTTCCGTCGGGATCTTTTATAAAGTGAAGACGGGCATCCATTTCACTTCCCGGCTGAAAAGCATTTGGAAATAAATGATAAAATACTTTTCTCAATGTATCAGGAGAATTATTGGTGTAAACCAATTCTTGTTTTCCTTTATACTGATAGTTTTTTACATCCATAGAAACCTCCATTTTGTAATCGGCATGTTGTTGCCAATAAGGAGCGCTCTGTGCAAATGCTGAGCTGAAGCCCAAACTCAGGAATGAAAGTAAAATAATTTTTCGCATTGTATATATGTAATAGAAAATGGAAGAGCAAAAGCCCTTCCATTAGGTTAATAGTGTAATCGTATTATTTTTTTGACATCTTTTCTGCCATTAGTAATGCGTTGTAAGCATTTACCATTTTTGCCGTTTTAGAGGATTCTACAGAAGAAACTGCTTTTGGTTTTTCTCCCGGATTTTCACTTTCTCCCAAAACTACCATTGAAGGAAGTGCTACTCCTGATTCCATTAAAATCTTTTTAACCTGAGCCGCTTTTAATTTTGGATAATAAGAACGAATTAACGCTGCAACTCCTGCCGCGTTTGGCGAAGCCATAGAAGTTCCCTGTAAATATTTGTATTTGTTGTTTGGCACTGTTGCATAAATTTCTTCACCCGGAGCAAAAACGTCAACATTTATTTTTCCAAAGTTTGAGAATGGTGCAACCACATTTTCTCCGTACTGTTTATTAATTGCTCCAATAGTAATTAAATTATCTGCAAATTCTTTTATATTGTCCTGAGAATCGTTTGGATAATTGATGTTTTTGGTTTCGTCAATATTGTAACCGTCATTACCGGCGGCATGCACAATTAAAACGTCTTTTTTAGCAGCATATTTAATAGCATCGTAAACCCAGTCTTTGTGCGGAGAAAAGCTTTTTCCGAAACTTCCGTTGATTACTTTTGCTCCATTATCTACTGCGTAACGAATTGCCAAAGCGATATCTTTATCATACTCATCTCCGTCCGGCACTGCTCTCACTGTCAAAATTTCAACATTTGTAGCTACACCGTCTCCACCTAAATTATTTCCTCTAACCTGAGCGATAATTCCGGCAACGTGAGTTCCGTGAAGTGCTTTTTCTTTGTCCGGTCCAAAAACAATATTATTACCGTAATGATTGTCTTTTATATCTTCAGGATTGTCTCCTACAATTTTTCTTCCGTCAAAATCTTTGTTCAGATTATAACTTAACTGATCGTAAACCTGCTCTTTGTATTCACCAAAGTCAGCTTCAGGATCGAAAGTAGGTCCGGCATTTGTGAAAATCTGAGTCATGATCGCTTTACTTCTTGCCACTTTTGGATCTGTTGAAGTAATGGCACTTAAATCTTCAATTTTATAGGTTGTTTTGTTAAGTTCTTTTTTAATTGTATTATGAACATCTAATAAAAAATCTACTTGTTCTTTGTCTTTTAAAGCTTTTTCGTATTTCTCATTATATTGAGCCAAAGCTTGTTTGTATTGTGCAGAACCATCGTCAGCCTTTTTGACAACGCGTGTCATTTCCAGGTTTTCGTTTACCGAATTTCCAAGGAAATTCCAGCCGTGAACATCGTCAATAAATCCATTTTTATCGTCATCAATTCCGTTTCCGGGAATTTCTTTTGAATTGGTCCAAATCATTCCTTTCAGGTCTTCATGCTCAATATCGACACCAGAATCTACAATTCCTACGATTACTTTTACACCTTTTTTTCCCTGAAGCAATTCAGCGTAAGCTTTATCCACACTCATTCCCGGAATAGAATCTTTGATTAAATCGAGGTGACTCCATCTTTTCAGTTCATTTTCGCTTACCGGTGATTTCTTAACAACAGCCAAAGGCGCTTTTATAAATTCTTTTGCAGCCGATTGTGCCTGTAATGTATTATAACCTGCTAATACTAATAATGCAAAAGCAGATAATTTAAGTGGTATTATATGACTCATCTATCTATAAATATATGTAAAGTTAAAAGATGGGACTAAATTATGCTTTTTTGTTACAAAAAGCTAACCGTTAACAATGTGTTATGAAATTTTGATTGAAAATTGTAAAAGCTATGAATTTTTTTAAATCTCTACCAGTCAAAGTCATACCGTTTTTAAGACAATAAAAAGAACCAAACATAACCTTCTTACAAATTAAAAATTATAAATACTATTCTTTTACGGTTTCACGTAAGGAAATGTTAAAATTTAGCTATATACTTGCGCGACCTAATCATAATCGTAATCTATGAAAGCAAAACTACTTTTATTGCTATTATTAGCAAACTTTTCTATCTATGCGCAAAACACATTAATCCCTGACATTAACTTTGAAAATGAGCTAATTAGACAGAAAATTGATTCTGGAACTCCCGACGGACAAGTACTGACATCTAAAATTTCCAGTATTTTAAGTATCGATCTTTCTTTTAGTTCTATTACAGATTTGACCGGAATTCAGGACTTTAAAGATCTTGAAACTTTAAATTGCAGCAGTAATACTTTAATTTCTTTAGATTTATCGGGAAATATTTATTTGTCTACCTTATATTGTTCGAATAACAAACTGACGAGTATCAATTTAACTAAAAACACAGAATTAAAAATATTTAATTGTTCGAACAATAAGCTGGCTTCTTTATCGCTGACCAATAATAAAAAGTTGAATTTATTTCAGTGCAGCAATAATCTGTTGACGACTTTATCACTAAGTAATGTGCCATTATTAGAAAATTTTACTGCTGATAAAAACAGCCTTACTTCTTTAAATTTTTCTTTAAATCCGTTATTAAAAACAGTCTCTTTTACAGAAAATAAAATTACAACTGTCGTTCTTACTCAAAATCCGTTGTTAACAAATTTAACTTGTTGGAGCAATAAATTAACCGCTTTAGACGTAAGTAAAAACACGGCTTTAACTTCATTGTATTGTGATACGAATGAGATTAAATCGCTAAATCTTTCTGCAAATATTAATCTGGTTGATTTTTCCTGTTCTAAAAATCTCTTAACCGAGCTTAATCTGAAAAATGGCAACAATACCAAGTTAAATAAGTCTATGTTAGATTTTCGTAGCAATCCAAGTTTAACTTGCATTCAGGTTGATGATGTGGCTTATTCTACCAATAACTGGCTTTCGGTTGTTAAAGATGGTATAGCTACTTACAATGTTGATTGTACTGTTTATACTTTGATTCCGGATGTTAATTTTGAAAATAAATTAATCGCTCTTGGATACGATTCCGGTGCTCCTAATGGAAAGGTTCCGACAGCTAATATCTCTGGCCGAACTTCTTTAAATATCTCGAATAATTCAATATCTGACTTAACGGGTATTCAGGACTTCGCTGGTTTAAAAATTTTAAATGCTGACAGTAATAATCTAACAAGCCTTGATCTTTCTAAAAATGTACTTTTAGAGAGTGTAAGCTGCAGCAATAATAAGATTACAACTTTAAATGTCTCAAAGAATATTAATTTAACTTCGTTGTCATGTTATAATAACAAGTTAAATACTATTACAACAAATCCGTTGTTAAAAAACTTGTACTGTTATAGCAATGAACTTACTATTTTAGACGTATCCAACAATACTGCTTTAGTAAATTTGAACTGCTCTAACAATTTAATTCAGACTTTAGACGTTTCCAATCATCCGAACTTATTGGTTTTAAACTGTTATCTTAATTCCATTAAAACTTTAAATGTTTCAAAAAGTGTTTCGCTGACTACTTTAAATTGCCAAAGTAATAATACTTTAACGACTTTAGACCTAATTAATAATATTGCTTTGCAGGAATTTGATTGTACGGCCAATAAAATTACTTCGTTAGATTTGTCAAAAAACACTTTATTAAAAACCGTTAATTGCGGAAGTAATGAGCTAGCAAGCCTAACTTTACCAGTATCAACAACACTTAACTATTTAAAATGTGATCAGAATAAGATTGCAAGTTTAGATGTTTCACAGTTGCCAAATCTAGTTAACTTGCATACTGGCTTTAATAATCTTACTATTTTAAACGTGAGCCAGAATGCTGCTTTACAATTATTATCCTGTCATTCTAATAAGCTTAAAACTCTAAGTCTTTCTCAAAATCCTGCATTAACATCTGTGATGTGTCACAATAATCTCCTAACAGAATTAGATTTAAGAAACAGACAGAATACCTTATTAAAAGATGCTCAGGTTTATTTAAACTCTAATCCTGCTCTAACTTGTATTCAGGTTGACGATGTTGCTTATTCGACTGCAAACTGGACAAAGAAAGATGCAACAGCAAGTTACTCAACACGCTGTAATTTAGGCATCGAAGATTCTGTCTTCAATAAAGCTATTGTTTATCCAACTCAAACAAAAGGAGAAGTTTATATAAGCAACGTTTCTCTGGAAAAAGCGACAGTTTACAACTCATTAGGACAATTGGTAAAATCATTTGCTTTAAATGCCGGTGATAATGAAAATACCATCAACTTATCAGGGCTTCCAAGAGGCATTTACTATGTTTATTTAATAAACGGAGACGCTGCTTTGGCTAAGAAAGTTATCGTCGAGTAACAAATAACACACATAACTTAAAAATCCATTTTCATTAATTTGAAAATGGATTTTTTTTTGCTGTTTTTGTTTAATTTATCTGCTATTTATCAATCTGTACTACGATAAAATGCAAACCTTCATTTGTTTTCCGATTGCACAAAATCCTTCAGCGAAAATTTATTCTTTACCTTATGAAAATATGAAAGAAAGAGATTTACAAATTAATTTAAAGTCAAAAAAATGGCCGTCTTTTTAAGACAGCCATTTTCTAAATCAGATTAAAAATCTTAATTAAGAGTTACCACAAAATGCAGTATAATCATCAAACATTTTGATATACGTTTCTTTGTTCTCAAAATCGTAAGCTCCTTTTTCGATGCTTTCTATCATTTTAGGACAATCAGAAAAATATTCTTTTAATGCTTTTCTTCTTCCTAAGAAAATTGGAGGACTAAAGAATTCATCTTGTGTTGGTTTCTTTAATGAATAATCATCCTGAGGAAAGAACTCATGGTACAATGATACTTTTCCACCCTTTTTAACTTCTTCGAACATAGAGTATCTTTTTGTACTCACTGAAGATTTATCGTATGCACCAACAAGAGGAATTCCTCTTCCTGCTTTACCTACAATATATATTCTTCCTTCATTATCTTTAATATTTACTACTCTTTTCAGGTTAGTTTTCTCTGGTTTTTTCTGCCCGTCAATAAAGATTCTCACAGAACTTTTTTCAGAACCAATTCCGTCAATCATAGATCTAAGACCTGATACCGTTTCTACAGTTCTTAAATCTACCAACTCAGGATAATCACTGATTATTCTAACTTTTCCTTTAAAAACTTTAGAGTCTGTATCTAAAACTTCACCATCAAACTCTGCATATCTAAACGCTGTTTCGGCTTTTTTATAAGATGCCAAAACTGGTTCCTGAGGGATTGCTTCGATAGTAAATGTTTTTTCTGTAAGCTTTTTGTAATTATCGATTTCTTCAATTAAAGTTGTCATGTATGGAAAATCAGTTCTTAGGCCTAAGAAACTTTTTTCGTTTTCTTTTACACCCGGAAGATATTTCGAAGCTTCCTCAACGTTTCCTAAAAGAATGTAAGTCGCAGCCAGGTTGTAGTTTGCACTAAATCTGACTTTCTTAGCCAAATCTTCGTCATCTTTATCCTGAAAATTAACATATTCCATCCAGTATTTCTGAGCTTCACCAAATAAATCTCCCCAGTTTTCTCTGTCCACATCTACTAAAGTTGGCAATACCTGAACTGACTGATTAAATTCATCTACATTAAATGTTGATTTTGATTTTTTCTTCTTTTCAAGATCAGAGTATTTTAGTTTTTCAATTTTAGGTCCGTACAAATAGAAACCTTCAAATTCCTGAAACATATTATAGAAATTATCAGTCAATATCTTATAAGTTAAGTTCTCATAAGTTTCTGTAGGATTTGTAACATACATACAAACCTTTGGAGTTGTATATCTTTTATAAATTACTTTTCCAGATTTATCTGTAATTTCCAAATTAGATTCTAAACCAATATAATATGCAGGTGCTTTTTGGTAAGTAGTCTGCAAATAATCTTCGTCGTTTACAAGTTCAAAACGGGTCAGATTATATTTTACTTTAAAATCTCCTTCTTTCTGTTTTTTCAGTCCTGAAATATTAAACGCCTGATAGAATTTTTCTGCCGAAAAAGGCGCTTTTTTAATATTCATACTATTTTCTAAACCGGGAGCAAGATCTAAAATTACTTCGTACGACTTGTATTTTCCGTACTCCATATTGGTCGGCGGTACGGGTCCGCGAAGATTCAATCTATTTGTAATTGCTTCTGTTTTTCCGGAAGCCCATGCAGTCATTTGAGCCGATACGGTCTGAGTGGCTCCTGCAAGCATTAATAATACTATAACGCGGGTTATGTTTTTCATCTATTTTTATTTTAGGGCTGGGTTATGCGTGGTGTTTGTTTTTGCAGCTTTAAAGCTTGCAATCAATTTATTTGCTTTTTCAATCATTGCTTTTCCATCACTCTTATCGTAATCATTTGCAATTAATTTCTCAGATTCAGCAATTGCTTTTTCAGGCTGGTCGAGCATGAGGTAAATAATAGCTAAATTATAATAAGCAGAATATCTCATTTTGCGCGATGGCTTATTATCTTCTGTATATTTTGTTTTTATAGAATCAAAATACTCAATCAAAGGCTCCATATTAGATTTCAGATCATCAATTGGCTCATCTGCTTTCATAGTCGTAAATAAAGCTTTAACTGCCTGAATTGCTTCAATTTGAGTTTTACCTTCGTCACTTTTCGCGTCTAAAATCCAAAGAATTTCATTATCACTTTTTGGTTTGAAACCATACGTACTATTAATATTACTATTAAAATAAGCCACCGAATTATCAGCAAAATCTCTTAACATTTTGTCACGGTAAGCTGTTTTATTAATATTAAAATCCTTAACCGCAGACTGACTGTCTGCAAATTCTTTTGTTTTGAATTCTAAATCTCCATTAAAATTTAGATTGTAACCTTCGTTTGCTGTAGTGTCTTTTTTAACAACAGCATTTTTTAAGAACCTGTTAGTGGCTACTGCCGTTTGCTTCGCTTTTTCTGCCTCTGCCTGTTTTTCAGAAAGTGGCGCACCGCCAATTGGTCCTTTAATTTTTGCGTAGCCTCTTGTAGTATATTTTGATACCACATAGTAATATTCTTTTCTACTAATAACTCTTCCGTCTTTGTCTTTTTGTTCTTCAGCTCTCATTGCTGGTGATGCGCCTTTTTCAACAAAATCTTCCAGGTTAAACTCGATATCAACAGTTCCGTTTTCGTCTACTTTTTTCCATCCAATAATATTAAGTTTGTCATTAACTGCAGCTGGACTTGCGTACATTTGAATGGCACCGCCTAATTTTACTCTTGAAGAGTATGTTCTTTTTTCGAAAGGAACCGGCTCTTTGGGAAGAAGCTGGTAAGTTACCGGAAAGTAAAATCGATCTAAATCAACTTTCTGTGCATTCGCACAAAAAACAATCATAAATACAATTAAAATTGTAATTTTTTTCATAGGTTAATTATTAATAATTTTTGTTTGGCAAACGTATCTATAATATTCATAATAACCAACTATAAAAGACTGTATTCTAAAGATTTTCAAACTAATTTTATATTTTTTTTAATCTATTATATACCAACGATATATAAAAAAATATTTGTTAAACAAATTATAAATTTTAACAAAATTGGTCCTAGGTATAAATACGTTTTTTGTAGTCCTATTTTAACAAAAAAACCTGTGCCTTTTTTATCTGGCACAGGTCTGTAATATTTTAGAGTATTTAATTTTTATAAAATGTCTTCGCAGGTAAAAATATCCTTTAACCGAACACCTTTATCGGTGTGCTCGACTGTTATAATTTCATTATGAGCATCGTGTTCCAAAAATAAATAATGATTATGATCTGCGGCATCATTAAGAAATTTCGCTTTTTCAGGCATAGTCAATAAAGGTCTTGTATCATAACCCATTACATACGGCAGTGGTATATGTCCGGCTGTAGAAAGCAGATCGGCACAAAAAACAATAGTTTTACCGTTGTAATTAATATACGGAATCATTTGCTTTTCGGTATGACCGTCTACGTAATAAATATTGAAACCCAGCTCTTTAGAATATCCAAAATCGCTTTCCGGTCTTTCAATAAAATTTAGTTGGCCGCTTTCCTGCATTGGCAGAATATTTTCTGATAGGAAAGAAGCTTTTTCTCTTGAATTGGGCTCGGTTGCCCATTTCCAATGATTTTCATTGGTCCAAAACAGGGCATTTTTAAAAGCTGCTACATAACCGGTTTTATCAGAGTTCCATCGAACACTTCCTCCGCAATGATCAAAATGAAGATGTGTCATAAAAACATCTGTAACATCATCGCGATTAAATCCGTATTTCGCCAAAGATTTATCTAGTGAATGTGATCCCCAAAGCGAATAATATCCAAAAAATTTCTCAGATTGTTTGTCACCCATTCCAGTATCAATCAAAATAAGACGTTTACCATCTTCAATCAATAAACATCTTGCAGCGATGTCAATTAAATTATTTGCATCTGCCGGATTGGTTTTGTTCCAGATAGTTTTAGGTACAACACCAAACATGGCGCCGCCGTCTAATTTAAAATTTCCGGATTCTATTGGATATAGTTTCATAAGAATGATTTTTCTAAAACAACAAAGCTAGAAAAATCAATTCCTTTTACTACAATTATTTTTAAAAACCAGCATATTATTGTAAGGTAACAGATGTAGTTCCCATTATTTCCTGCTTATCAAAATAATTTATAAAGTAAGTCCCTTTTTTAAACTGGTTCTGATCTGCATTTAGGATTCCGTATGCACTTAAAGATTTACCCTGAAAATCTGCACTTACAATAAAACTGTAAACGAGCGCTTTATCATTGCCAAATTCAATTAGTTTATTATCGCCCAGCACTGTATTTTTCTGATCTAAAACCTGAATATAGTATACCTTTCGTCCTGTTTTGGCTACAGCGTTACCATTTATAGTAAAACTGATTTTTAGCTTTTTAGCATTTTTTGCCTTAGTGGTTTCCAACTCTGTTCCCGAACTTTTTTCACGAAGCGCAATGGCTTTAAAATTGCTTAAATAAAGTTTTGAAGCATCTTTTAAAGTAGATTCTAATATTTTTTGTTTTGAAATTAAAGTATCATTTTCTGCCTTTTGCTGATACATCACGACATTTTGACTTTCGATCTCTGTCATTAAATTTTTATTCTGAGATTTGAGTTTTTTAATTTCCAAAACCCTGCCTTCAAGAGAAATATTCAGATTTGAAAGCTGATTTCTAAATATTTTAATCTGATCTGCCGACGGATTTTCAGAAGCTTTAATGATCTCCATTAAATTTTCTACGTTAGCACGTTCAAATTCTAATTCTTTAGACAAGGCTGTTTTCTCTAAAATTACCAGATCGTAGGCAACTTTTAATGCTTTAAGAGAATCTAAAATATCTTTACGTTCACTTGTTTCTTTGCTTTCAAATGAGAGTCGTTTACTAATAGTTTCCGGTGTTTCTGCACCATCTTCAATAGATTCGCTACTAAAAACTAAGAAGGCGGCCCCAAATCCCAAAATGAGAATAATTGCAAACAGAGGTTTAAACCATTTCATATTATTTTGTTTCTTCATAAATATTCACAATTTTATGCAAAAATAACAATTAAAAATTCGTATGAACAAGTACAAATACTTGTTTTTTAACAATTAAAAACAATATTTTATAGAAATTACAGACCAATTTTTTGCACCTCTCTTTTTATTATTTCCAGATGGTGATTTATAAAAATAAGTAATATCTATTTTAACATTTGTTATAATAATGTGAACCGTTATGGAAAAAGGTTTTTAAGTCGTATCTTTGCAGATAATTTCTATTTAACATTGAAAATTAGCGTTTTAAAACTGTAATAAATTCATTACAGGAGAAAAATGCTCTTAAAAACAAACATCTAAGAACAATGATAAAAGTTTCAGATACTGCCAAAAAGAAAATCATCGATCTGATGACTGATGATGGTTTTGACGCCGCAAACGACTACGTAAGAGTAGGCGTGAAAAGCGGTGGATGCTCTGGTTTGTCTTATGATCTAAAATTTGACAAAACCAAAGGAGATGACGACAAAATATTCGTTGATAACGATATACAGATTGCAGTTGAAAAAAAATCTTTTCTATATCTCGCCGGAACTATTCTTGAGTTTTCTGGCGGATTGAACGGTAAAGGATTTGTTTTTAACAATCCAAATGCAAGCAGAACTTGCGGATGCGGAGAATCGTTTTCTTTATAGTCAAAAGCCGGAAGTCATAAGTCCAAAAGACTTAAACTGACTTTCAGACTTTGGACTTTAAAACTTTAAGACATATAAAATAATGAGCAAATACACCGAAGACGATTTAAAAATCGAACTGGAAACTAAAGAATACGAATACGGATTTTATACTAATATAGAATCGGAAACATTTCCTATTGGTTTAAACGAAGATATTGTTCGTGCCATTTCTTTAAAGAAAGAAGAGCCGGAATGGATGACTGAATGGCGTATTGAAGCTTTTCGTGCCTGGAAAGAAATGATCGAACCGGAATGGGCAAATGTACACTATGAAAAACCTGATTTTCAGGCTATTTCTTATTATTCAGCTCCAAAACAAGTTGATCCAAATAAAACTCTGGACGACGTAGATCCTGAACTTTTAGAAATGTACAAAAAGTTAGGAATCTCTGTAGATGAGCAAAAAATGATGAACAATGTCGCTATGGATATTGTTGTAGATTCTGTTTCTGTTGCTACGACTTTCAAAAAAACACTGGCAGAAAAAGGAATTATTTTCTGTCCAATTTCTGAAGCCATTAAAGAACATCCCGAATTAGTTAAAAAATATTTAGGAACTGTTGTACCACAAAAAGACAACTTCTACGCAGCATTAAACTCAGCGGTTTTCTCTGACGGAAGTTTCTGTTATATTCCAAAAGGTGTTCGTTGCCCTATGGAACTTTCAACTTATTTCAGAATCAATCAGGCAGGAACAGGACAGTTCGAAAGAACACTTGTTATTGCAGATGCCGGAAGTTATGTTTCATACCTTGAAGGATGTACTGCTCCAAGCCGTGATGAAAATCAATTGCACGCTGCTGTGGTGGAATTAATCGCGATGGATGACGCTGAAATCAAATATTCTACTGTTCAAAACTGGTTTCCTGGAAACAAAGAAGGTAAAGGTGGAGTTTACAACTTCGTTACTAAAAGAGGTTTATGCGAAACAAACGCTAAAATTTCCTGGACACAGGTTGAAACTGGTTCTGCGGTAACATGGAAATATCCTTCTTGTGTATTAAAAGGAGATAATTCGGTTGGGGAATTTTATTCTATCGCCGTTACCAATAATTACCAACAAGCAGATACCGGAACTAAAATGATCCATTTAGGAAAAAACACTAAATCGACTATTATTTCGAAAGGTATTTCGGCTGGAAAATCACAAAACAGTTATAGAGGTTTAGTGCAGATTAGCCCAAGGGCTGAGAATGCAAGAAACTTTTCCCAATGTGACTCTTTATTAATGGGTAACAATTGCGGGGCACATACTTTCCCATATATCGAAAGTAAAAATCCGTCAGCAAAAATTGAACACGAAGCTACTACAAGTAAAATTGGAGAAGATCAGGTTTTTTATTGCAACCAAAGAGGTATTCCGACTGAAAAAGCGATTGCCTTAATTGTTAACGGTTTCAGTAAAGATGTCCTGAACAAACTCCCAATGGAATTTGCTGTTGAAGCTCAAAAATTATTAGAGATTTCTTTGGAAGGCTCGGTAGGATAAAAAGTTTCAGGTTTCAGGTTTCAAGTTTTGGATCTGAAAATTTGTTCTTCAAGGCATTAAAAAGAATTTTATATCAACTAAATTAAAAGATTTTTCAAAGTTTCATTTTTCGGTCGAACTGAAAACTTGAAACTTGAAACTTTAAACAAAAAAAGATGTTATCAATAAAAAACCTTCACGCCGCAATCGGTGATAAAGAAATCCTTAAAGGAATTAATATAGAAGTAAAAGCTGGAGAAGTTCACGCTATCATGGGACCAAACGGTTCCGGAAAAAGTACACTTTCTGCTGTAATTGCCGGAAACGAAAACTACGAAGTTACAGACGGAGAAGTTATTCTTGACGGAGAAGATCTTGCTGATCTTGCTCCGGAAGAAAGAGCTCATAAAGGTGTTTTTCTTTCGTTTCAGTATCCTGTAGAAATTCCAGGAGTTAGTGTAACTAACTTTATGAAAACGGCTATTAACGAAACTCGTAAAGCAAACGGTCAGGAAGAAATGCCGGCTAACGAAATGCTAAAAGTGATTCGTGAAAAATCTGAATTGCTGGAAATCGATCGTAAATTTTTATCCCGTTCTTTAAACGAAGGTTTTTCCGGAGGAGAGAAAAAAAGAAATGAGATTTTCCAAATGGCAATGCTTGAGCCAAAATTGGCTATTCTTGACGAAACCGATTCTGGTCTTGATATCGATGCTTTAAGAATTGTAGCAAATGGCGTAAACAAACTTAAAAGCGAGAAAAACGCAATTATCGTTATCACGCACTACCAACGTTTGTTAGATTATATCGTTCCGGATTTCGTTCACGTATTATATAATGGTAGAATTGTAAAATCTGGTGGAAAAGAATTAGCGTACGAATTAGAAGAAAAAGGATACGACTGGATTAAAGCAGAGAATTAAATTATAGTTGTAAAGTCTTAAAGTCTAAAGTCATAAAGTCCAAAAACTAGATGAGTAAATTCAGATCTTTTGAAGAAATAAATTCCTGGCAGAAATCCAGAATTTTCAACAAAAATATATACCTGGTTACTGAAAACTCTACTTTTAAAAAAGACTATGATTTCGTTAGACAAATAAGACGGGCATCGCTTTCTATATCATCAAATATTGCAGAAGGTTTTGAAAGAAATACAGATAAAGAATTTGTTTACTTTTTATATGTGGCCAAAGCATCTGCTGGAGAAGTGAGATCTCAATTATATTTAGCTTTTGATCTGGAATATATTATAAAAGAAGAATTCGAAATGCTTTTGAATTCGGCAACTGAAATATCGAAATTATTAAGTGGTTTCATTAAATATTTAAGTCAAAAGTCATAAAGTCTAAAGTCATAAAGTCTCAACTTTATATTTACACTTTCAACCTTTTGCCAACAGTCGACAATCCTGAGTCTTTCGACTTTCGACTTTCGACTTTAAGACTAAAAAGAACAATGGATTTAAAAGAAAAATTAGTATCGTCTTTTATGGCTTTTGAAGAGCGTGTTGATGTGCATTCAGATTTGCATGACATTCGCACAAATGCTATAAAAAACTTCGAAAATAAAGGTTTTCCAACCAGAAAAGAAGAAGCCTGGAAATATACATCGTTAAACGCCGTTTTAAAAAATGACTTTACGGTTTTTCCAAAGCAGGAAAATGCAATCGAATTCAATCAGGTAAAAAAATACTTTTTACACGAAATCGACACTTATAAATTAGTTTTTATTGATGGCGTTTTCAGTTCGCATTTGTCTTCTACAACTCATGACGGAATCGATGTTTGTCTGATGTCTTCGGCATTGACCAAACCAAAATACAAAATGGTTATTGACACTTACTTCAATCAGATTGCAAGTAAAGAAGAAAGTTTAACTTCTCTGAATACTGCATTTGCATGCGAAGGTGCTTTTATCAATATTCCCCAAAAGAAAGTAGCCGATAAACCGATTGAGATTATGTATTTCTCAACAGGAAATGAAGCAGCATTAATGGTTCAGCCAAGAAACTTGATTATTGTGGGTGAGAACTCACACGTTCAAATTATCGAACGTCACCAAAGTCTGAACGAAAATCCGGTTTTAACCAATTCTGTCACAGAGATTTTTGCTCAAAAACGTGCTATCGTTGATTATTACAAAATTCAGAATGATAACAGCGAAGCAAATTTAGTAGACAATACTTATGTTTCGCAACAACAGGAAAGCCATGCTTATGTGCATACATTTTCTTTTGGAGGAAACATTACACGTAACAACTTAAACTTTTATCACTTTGGTGAAAGATTGACAAGTACGCTAAACGGAATTTCAATTCTTAACGACAAACAACACGTTGACCATTATACGTTGGTAAACCACGCGCAGCCAAATTGCGAAAGTTTTCAGGATTATAAAGGGATTTTCTCTGATCGTTCCACAGGAGTTTTCAACGGAAAAATTTTAGTAAACCAAATAGCTCAAAAAACAAATGCTTTCCAAAAAAGCAATAATATTTTATTGAGCGACAAAGTAACCATCAACGCAAAACCGCAATTAGAGATTTTTGCTGATGATGTAAAATGCTCGCACGGATGTACAATCGGACAGCTAGACGAAACAGCAATGTTTTATATGCAGTCACGCGGAATCCCGAAAAAAGAAGCTAAAGCTTTATTGATGTACGCATTCTCAAATGCCGTTATCGAAAGCATTAAAATACCAGAATTAAAACAAAGGATTACTAAAATCATTGCCACGAAATTGGGGGTGAATTTAGGATTTGATTTGTAGTTTTATTTAACCGCAAAGAACGCTAAGATTTACGCAAGGTTCGCAAAGTTTTTTATTAAATGCTTTGCGAACTTTTCTTTTTTACACCTGTCATCTTCCTGCGAAGTTTTCAAAACTCACAAGTATTATATTTGCTTTAGATACCTACAAGGTTTTGAAAACCTTGCAGGAAAAGAACCAATTACTTTTTAATACTATCGATTATCCCTTTCAAAAACCCATTAAAATCAAAACCAGGTTCTTCTTCCCTTACTCCCATTCTCACAATTACCATTTCCAATGATGGAATAATCGCTACCATCTGACCTTGATAGCCACTGCAATAAAACATATCACGGGGAACGTCAGGGAATTTTCCACCGGCGTTTAGCCAGAATTGTGCTCCGTATTTCCCGCCAGAAGTATTTGTTGGTGTGGCCGTATATTTTACCCAGCTTTCATCCAGAATTTGTTCGCCATTCCAGTTACCTTTTTTTAAATATAATAATCCGAATTTTGACCAATCGCGCGGTGTTGCCCATCCGTAAGATGAACCTACAAAAGTTCCCGACATATCTTGTTCTACAATCATGGAGTTCATTCCGATTTTGTCGATTACGGCACTGTACCAAAAATCAATATATTCCTGTTGGGTTTTGAATTGTCGTCTTAAAATCAGCGATAATAAATTGGTTGTTCCAGAAGAATAATACCAATGTGTATTGGGTTTGAATTGTGCTGGTTTTTCTAATTGTACTTTTCCCATATCTTCAGCCTGAAAAAGCATTTTTGTAGCGTCGCAAATTGTGCTGTAATTCTCCTCCCATTCCAAACCGGAGTTCATGTGCAATAAATCATTAAGCGTAATATTTTTACGTTCGTCATTTTGCCATTCTGTAACCGGAGCTGGTTTATAAATATCAATTTTTCCTTGTTTTGCCAAAACGCCAAAAGCAGAACTGGTAATACTTTTGGTCATAGACCATCCTAAAATTTTGCTGTCTTTTGTAAAACCGGTATCGTATTTTTCGGCTATTAATTTGTCTTTGTATAAAACAACAACAGCACGCGTTCTTTTAATTCTGCCACTGGTTTTGTCAAAAGCACCATCAACGGCTTTCTTTAATTTTGAGTAATTTATATTTGAAAATGCAGTATCTTTTGGTTCTTTATTTCCGTAAGGAAAAGGAAGATTGTTTTCTAATTTAGTTCTTTTGGGAAGCAAATAAGGTTTTGAAACATCAAAATCATCATTAATTAAAGTTGCTCCAAGACCTTCACGATAGATGGCTTTTCTTTCCTTTAATCCGTAAACGGATGCTGTTGCAAATTTTCCGTTTTCATCAATTGAATTTTCTGCCAGATCTATCATTTTAATATCATTGTCGGTTTTTTCGATTAAATCTACCGAACGATTATCAATAAAATGACCCGATGCGACACTTTTAGCAGAGAACCCGGAAATCAAATCCAGTTTCGGATAAGTGGTAAACCCGAAATATAAAAAAGCAAGAATCAGAACCAGCAAAAGGATCTTGAGAAATTTTTTCATAGTGATTAAAGTTATTTTAATGCAATATAAATAATTTATGTTCACATTTTAGAAGTCAAATTATAAATCTGTTTGAGATAATTCATAAAACAGATTTGATTTTTAAAAAATCTCTATTTCGGGTACAAACAATGGCGCCATAAAAGGAAATTATAGAATTGCCGTATATTACAATTTAGTTTTAGTACTTTTGTAAATAGAATTTTTCTAAATAAGACATGCTAGATATCCAAAAAATAAGAGCTGATTTTCCGATACTTTCACAAAAAGTAAACGGTAAACCATTAGTATATTTCGACAACGGAGCTACTTCGCAAAAACCACAAATGGTAATTGATGCTGAAGTAAAATATTATCAGGAAATCAATGCGAATATCCATCGTGGTGTTCATACATTAAGTCAGTTGGCTACAGATGCTTATGAAGTTTCACGTGGCAAAGTGCAGGATCATATCAATGCCAAATTTGTGCATGAAGTGCTTTTTACTTCAGGAACAACGCACGGAATCAATTTAGTGGCAAACGGTTTTACTTCAATTTTACAACCAGGCGATGAAGTTGTAGTTTCTTCGTTGGAACATCACAGTAATATTGTGCCCTGGCAAATGTTATGCGAAAGAACCGGAGCGGTTTTACGTGTAATTCCAATTGATGAAAACGGAGAATTGATCATTTCAGCATTTGATGCTTTGCTTTCTGAAAAAACTAAAGTTGTAACCCTGAACCACATTTCTAATGCGCTTGGAGTTATAAATCCGATTAAATATATTATTGAAAAAGCACATGCTGTTGGCGCTGCCGTTTTAATTGACGGCGCTCAGGCTGTTCCCCATTTAAAACCGGATGTTCAGGATTTAAATTGTGATTTCTATGCTTTTTCCGGTCATAAAATGTGTGGTCCAACCGGAACCGGAATTTTGTATGGAAAAGAAGAATGGCTAAACAAACTTCCTCCTTATCAGGGCGGTGGGGAAATGATTAAAGAAGTTACTTTCGAAAAAACAACTTATGCTGATCTTCCTCATAAATTTGAAGCCGGAACGCCAAACATTGCTGGTGGAATTGTTCTTGGGACTGCAATTGATTACTTAAATAGTATCGGTTTTGAAAATATACAGCAGTACGAGCATGAACTATTAGAACATGCAAACAAACGTTTATCAGAGATTAGTGGCATCAGAATTTACGGAAACACAGAAAATAAAGCTTCTGTAGTGTCGTTTAATATTGACGGAATTCATCCTTACGATGTTGGTTCTATTATAGATAAATTAGGAATTGCTGTTAGAACGGGACATCACTGCGCACAGCCAATTATGAATTTTTTCTGCATTCCGGGAACTATTCGTGCTTCCTTTTCATTTTATAATACAAAAGAAGAAATTGATTTAATGGTAGATGCTGTTAAAAAGGCACAAACCATGCTAAGCTAAAAAAAAACAAATTTATGAGAATATTATCCTTATTGCTTTTGACTATTTTTATCGCAAGCGGATGCTGCAGCCAAAAAAAAGTAGATATGACATCAACTCAAATTGAATATTCTGCGCAATCCAGAGGCTATTATAAAAGTATTGTGGCACAAAACAAAACGGTTTCTGTTACAAACGGACGTGACGCATCGCCAGTACAAATCAATCTTGATGATGCTAAATGGAACGAAATTGTGACTGCATTTTCAAAAGTTAAACCAGAAAATCTTTCTTCCTTAAAAGCTCCTACCGATAAAAGAACATACGACGGGGCAGCGATTGGAAACTTAAAAATAACAAAAGACGGAAAGACCTACGAAACGCAAGGCTTCGATAATGGTTATCCGCCAAAAGAAATCGAAAAACTGGTAAATTTATTAGTTGATTTTGTGACCGAATAATTATGACAATAAAAGAAATTCAAAACGAAATAATTGACGAATTCTCAATGTTCGACGACTGGATGCAGCGTTACGAATACATTATTGAGTTAGGAAAAAGCCTTCCTTTAATTAAGGAAGAATACAAAACAGACGAGAATTTAATTAAAGGCTGTCAGTCTAAAGTTTGGTTACAAGGCGAACAAAAAGACGATAAAATTGTTTTTACCGCAGACAGTGATGCGATTTTAACAAAAGGAATTATTGCTATTTTAATTCGCGCTTTTTCCAATCAAAAAGCTTCAGATATCATAAACGCTGATACGCAATTTATTGACGAAATCGGATTAAAAGAACATTTATCTGCTACTCGTGCAAACGGTTTGGTTTCGATGATAAAAAACATCAAAATGTACGCTTTGGCTTTTGATGCTAAAAATAAAAATTAATTTTTTCTGCCACGAATTTCACCAATTACGCAAATTTTTTAAAAAAATAATTAGTTCTTGAAATTCGTGGCAAAAGAAAAAAACAAAAAACAAAAATGGAACAAGAAATAGACACAAACGAATTAGGAGAATCTATTGTAAGAATCCTTAAAGGAATTTACGATCCGGAGATTCCTGTAGATATTTATGAATTGGGATTGATTTACGACGTTATGGTAAATACAGATTACGAAGTAAAAATCTTAATGACACTTACTTCACCAAACTGCCCTGTTGCAGAAAGTCTTCCGAGGGAAGTAGAAGAAAAAGTAAAAACTATCGAACACATAAAAGATGTAGAGGTAGAAATCACTTTTGATCCACCTTGGAGCAAAGATTTAATGAGCGAAGAAGCAAAATTAGAATTAGGAATGCTTTAATAATATTTGTTTCAGGTTTAAAGTTTCAGGTTACACGTTCCAACAACTTGAAACTTTAAACTTTAAACCTGAAACCATTTTTCAAATGGAAGAAATCGTTAACAAAGTTGCCAACAGTGCATTAGAAGTATTTGATCTTGAGGATTATTATCCGAAAGGAATACGCACGCAGATTGACATTTCGCAATGGCTTTTAGAAGGTTTTCTTTTGAAGGAAAAAGACTTTAGAGAGCATCTTAAAAATCACGATTGGTCACAATATCAGGATCATTATGTAGCGGTGCATTGCAGTACCGATGCTATTATTCCTGCCTGGGCATTAATTTTAGTTAGTGTACATCTGGCCGCTTTTGCCAAAAAAGTAGTCAATGGAACAATCGAAGACCTGGACGCAAGTCTTTACGAAGAAATTTTAAGTAAAATTGATTTTTCTGTTTATCAGGACAAACCGGTAATTGTAAAAGGATGTTCCAGAAAACCTGTTCCTATGCGGGCTTATATTTTAGCTGCAAATAACCTTCAGGTATTTGCAAGAAGTATTATGTACGGCGAAGCCTGTTCGGCAGTACCATTATATAAACAATCTAAGAAATAACTTGCAATTACACGGTGTTAACACTCCACTTTCAATTGGTTTTTAGTATATTTGATAATACACTAAAATTTAATAACCATGAAAAAGCTGGCGTTCTTACTATGCATAGTGGCGAACTTTACTTTTGTTCAGGCACAAAACTCAGAAAAAGAATTAATTCAGAATACCGAAAAAGCGGTTAAAAAAATAAACGATACAATTGAAGGGGAAGGCTGGAAAAGCAAAGGAAATTTTTCTTTATTATTAAACCAGTCCAGCTTTAACAATTGGATTGCCGGTGGAGAGGACAGTTTTTCAGGAACACTGGGAATCAATTACGATCTGAATTATAAAAAAGACGATGTAACTTGGGATAATAAAATCCTTGCATCATACGGTTTGCTTCAGACTAAAAATGCCGATTTCGAGAAAAAAACCGATGACCGCTTTGAGATCAATTCTATCGTTGGAAAAAAAGCTTTCGGGCAATGGTACTACTCTTATTTCCTCAACTTTAGAACCCAGTTTACAACCGGATATATCTATGGTCAGGATGCAAATGGCAAAGAAATCAGAACCGAAAACACCAAATTTCTCTCTCCCGGATATCTCACAACAGGTCCCGGTCTTTATTGGGCAAAAGATTCTAATTTAAAAATCAACTTTGCACCTTTAACATCAAAATTTACATTTGTAGACAGCGCGTATACCTCTGGAATTGATTATGTAGATGGTAATTATTTCGGAGTAGATGCTAATAAAAGCATGCGTTACGAACTGGGTTTTTACGCTTCTCTTTATTACAAACTTGCTATTATGACCAACGTAACTGCAGAAAATACCTTAAACCTATATTCTAATTACTTAGAAGACCCGCAAAATGTCGATATGGATTACTCGCTGAATATTATTATGAAAGTCAACAAATACCTTTCGGCAAACTTTTCATTTCAGGCAATTTATGATGACAATGCTTTCCGCGGATTCCAAACCAGACAGGTTTTTGGTCTTGGGGTAAACTTCGGATTTTAATAATCAGGAGCATTACACAAGACATTTTATAAAACATTGTCCCTATTCGGGAGAGCTGGATTCAACAATTCAATTATTAAAAATTTAGAAAATCACGATAAAAAAAAACGGCTTTTGATAATTCAAAAGCCGTTTCAATTTTATTCCTCTTCCTTCTCTACTGCATCCTTATAATCCGGATACAAAAATTTGTTATAAGGAAAACGTGTAATATGAATTTGTCTTACAGCCTCATAAACAACTTCTCTAAATTCTTCAAAATTTTCTTTCTTGCTTGCCGAAATGAACAATGCTTTGTCTTCGCCAACATTACTCATCCAGGTTTGTTTCCATTCACTCAACGAATAGTGTTTTCGTGTTCTTTCGGTAATCAAATCATCTTCATCAATTGTCAGGTGTTTGTAAGCATCGATTTTATTAAAAACCATTATTGTTGGTTTATCGTTACTTTTAATTTCCAGCAAAGTTTTGTTTACAGATTCAATATGATCTTCAAAATCAGCATGCGAAATATCTACTACATGAAGCAATAAATCGGCTTCGCGAACCTCATCCAGTGTGCTTTTAAAAGAATCAACCAATTGTGTCGGCAGTTTTCTAATAAATCCTACCGTATCAGAAAGTAAAAACGGAAGGTTTTTAATGACTACTTTTCGAACCGTTGTATCTAAGGTAGCGAACAATTTATTCTCCACAAAAACGTCACTTTTACCAATCGCGTTCATTAAAGTCGATTTTCCAACGTTTGTATATCCAACCAAAGCAACACGAACCATTGCGCCACGATTACTGCGCTGGATACTCATTTGCTTATCAATCGTTTTGATTTTCTCTTTAAGTAATGAAATTCGGTCACGTACAATACGTCTGTCTGTCTCGATCTCCGTTTCTCCCGGACCACGCATACCGATACCCCCTTTTTGTCGCTCAAGGTGTGTCCATAAACCGGAAAGTCTTGGTAATAAGTAAATACATTGTGCCAATTCTACCTGCGTTCGTGCGTAAGATGTTTCGGCTCTTTGCGCAAAAATATCCAGAATCAGATTCGTTCTGTCCAAAATTTTACAATCTATAATTTTTGAAATATTTTTTTGCTGTGAAGGCGTCAACTCATCATCAAAAATTACAGTCGATATTTTGTTCTCGACAACAAAAAGATTGATTTCCTCAATTTTACCAGTTCCCACAAAAGTCTTGGGATTTGGGCGTTCCATTTTTTGCGAAAAGCGTTTTATAACTTCACCTCCTGCGGTAAAAGTCAAAAACTCCAATTCGTCCAGATATTCATTTAATTTTTCTTCACTTTGATTTTGAGTAACAATACCAACAATAACTGTTCTCTCAAAATTTATAACTTCTTTTTCTAACATAGTCTTGAATAAGCTGCAAATTTAATCATTTGTACGCTACAATTACTTATACAATTTAGTTTTTAAATTTATATATAATAGATTTCTTTATAAAAAAAATGGAATTCTGTCAAGACAAACTCAACAAAATTCCATTCTGAATGATCTAATTATGAAATGTTTATTCGTAAATAAACGTTTTTTCTGTTTTTACAATTCCGTTCTCTTCTATTTGGGAACAAGAAATTGGATAGTTTAATTTGTTGTATTTATACTTTCTGCTCACTGCCACTAAAGCTGTCGACGAAGGGCTGAAATTCATTTCGTTATTGTAGGAGATAGTTTCAAAACTAAATTCATCTTCGTGATATGAAATCATGGGTACAATTACTTTATAATTATCACCAAACAAGTTCTGAACAATTAATTGCTCAACCGATTTTTTATCATCATAGGTATAGGTTTTTGAAATTTTATCTCCAACCAGTCCCTTATGTTTCGAAACATTATCGTTTACATAAACATATTCTAATTTTCCAACAATTGCCTTGTTTCTGTCACGTGTCGTACGTCTCACAATGAGGCCATTTTCAACTAAGTATTCAATATCATCCACAATATTCTGATGATTGGTACTTTTCTTCGTAATTGCTTTTATCCTGGCACCTTCATAAGTAAAAGTCACCGTTTTTGTAATGTAATCGTTACCCTCGTGGTATTTATTTACAAACTTTATAATGTTATTATCAGCATTATAAGTATAATTGATAACTTCCTTCCAATCACTTCCAATCTTTTCCTTCACAGTCATATCCAATAATCCGTTTTTATTGTAGAAGAATTTTTGAATAACATCTGAAGTTGTAATGGTCTGGATTTTTCCGTCGGCAAATACAATTGCTTTATTTACAATTTCACCATCTTTATAATTTTGGTAATTTGTTTTTACAATATTAATCTGCTTTAATTTTACGGGAGCGTCCTGACTGTGCAACAAACATGGGAAAACCATCATTAAGATGGCTAATAAGTAGATTTTTTTCATGGTATTTGTATCGATTTGGGATGACCAAAATACAAAATTCAATTAAATTTTAAGAGTTTGAAATACAAAAACTACAATTTTTTAAATAATAATCTAAAAATCAACCTCTTAATTTAACATTTAAAAATTACATCTTATTTCTCACCAAAAATCTTAATATCATCAAGCATAAAAGCGCCGTTCAAAGTCTTATCTTTTCCAGAACCCACATATCTGAACCCTATATTAATATTTCCTGAGTAAGCCGATAAGTCAATTCCGCCAGAACTAATAAATTCGCGGGATGGAGTGGCAAGTGATGGTATTTTGGATTCCAGTTTTGTCCATTTGGCTTTTGTAATACCCGAACCATCAAAATTGGCAGAAACATAAATTTTAAAAACCTCATTTCTAATATATTTCGAATTCTGTTTCTCCTTTTGGAATATAAAAATATCTATTACAAAATAAAGCTTTGGTTCCTTCTCCTTTATTGAATTTTGTCCATAATGAAGTATTTCCTTTTAGTCTAGAATCCTTAGAATCTTGCATTAAAGCAACTAATTTACCATCTGCAAAAAAAACTAATTTATAGTTTTCTATTGCTTACATTTCAAAAGTTGGTTGTTTATACGAATCCATAAGCATTTCCCAAACCTCACTTATATATTCCCGATTTTGATATTCAGATACAAATTGATTTTTTAAATTATTAAAAGATATTCTGGCAATATTATCGTATTCCTTATTTTGATAAATATCTTTTACTTCATTATACTCTAATAAGAGTTTTTTAAATAATGTCTCTTTATTCCATTCACGCAAATCGCGAGCATTTTCAAAACCCTCTACTTTATAAGGAATTGTAGCATTAAATGTAAAACTTGCCTCATAATAATCTTTTCCAGAACCTTCAAACTTTGTTCTTTCATAGCCATCAGCATTTCTAAATGTGGTAATAGGCGTTACATAAGAGACTAATTCTTTACCTTTAATATCTCTTTTTTTATTATCAGATTCTGTTATTTCTATTTTCATATCGGTTTCATCTATGAATGTTGAAAAATCAAATTCCTTATTCTTACCGATAGAGTATAATTTAACTGTTACTTTCTGAATACCGCTTTTAAAAATACAGTTGTTGACAACAATCGTTCTTCCATCAGCTATTTCTGTAAAATTTTTATTAACTGGAATATCATTTATTAATATTTCTGAATAACATCCATTTTGCTCATAACTTAAATAGTATTTAGGCTCGTAATCATAGCGTTTAATTTCTTCCGATAATTTATTGATAATATTTTTTTCTGTTATTTCTGGATTTTGCATGATAGATTTTGTTTTATTTTGCGAACAGCCATAAAAACAAACCATCAGCAGGCTAAAAAATAATTTATGTCTAATTACCATTATCTTATAATTTCAAACTCTGTTCCGCCTTTTGGCATATACAAATAATACTTTAAAAAATCTGCCGTTCTATTTTTATCAAATTTTGCCCATAAAGCCGATTTCCCTCTCATTTTAGGTTCCAAACTTGTAAGTTCTAGGCAAACGATTTTTCCATCACCATAAAGCTGAAGTTTATAATTTACTAATGGCTGAAGATTGTAATCTTTAATCGTAAAAGCTTCTTGGTAAGATTCTAAAATGTCTTGTAATTCGCTTTTATTGTTAAACATACTTTGGCAAGATTCTTTTTCTTTCAATTCTAAATATGAAAAATAATTATCTTCTCTTTTCTCGTTAATTATTTTCCATTGGTTTTTATAAAAATCAACAACTTTCTTTTCTAGTATATCTTTCTTCCACTTACTTAAATCCTGGGCCTTATCCAAACTATTAAATTCATATGGTACCGTTGCGTTAAAAGTAAAACTTGCCTCATAATATTCTTTCCCAGAAGCTTCAAACTTGGTTCTTTCATAACCATCAGCATTTTTAAATGTCATAAAAGGAGTTATATAAGTGAATATTTCTTTCCCTTTTAAATCTCTTTTAGTATTATCAGATTCTTCTATTTCTATTTTCATATCAGTATCATCTGTGAATGTTGAGAATTCAAAATCTTTATTTTTACCAATAGAATATAATCGGAATGTTACTTTTTGTAAGCCACTTTTAAAAATATAACGATTAATTGATATTGTACCTCCATCTACTATTTCCTTAAAATTTTTATTAACAGGAATATCGTTTACCAAAATTTCTGAATAACAAACATTTTGCTCATACGTTAAATAATACATTGGTTCGTAAGTGTAACGCTTAGTATTATTCATAATTATTTCGATGTAATTCTTGCTTGTTAAATTGCTCATTTTATTATTCTGAGAGCAAGCACAAAAACAAACTATAAGTAAGCTGAGTAATAAATTATTTCTCATAAATTTTATCTCAAAATTTTAAATTCATCATCTCCCTCAGGTATGTATAAATAATATTTTCTATATTTCATCAGAGATGTTTCTCCATCTTTATACCTACCCCATAAAGCTGATTTTCCTCGCTTTTTAGGCTCTAAGCTTTTAAGTTCTAAGCATACAATTCTTCCGCCGCCGTAAAGCTTTACAATATAATTTTCTAATGGCTCTAACTTAAAAGTTGTATTTGTAAATGGTTCCAAGTAGGTTTCCAATGTTTCCTGTAATTCAGCCTTACCATAAAATAAGCTCTGGCAAGATTCTTTTTCCTTTAATTCCAAATATGAAAAATAATCATCCTCTCTTTTTTCATTTAGGATATTCCATTGGTTTTTATAGAAACTTACAACTCTTTTTTCGAGTATATCTTTATTCCATTTGCTTAAATCCTGCGCACGGTCTAAAGTGTTGAACTCATAAGGTATAGTGGCGTTAAAAGTGAAACTTCCTTCAAAATAGTTTTGCCCAGTAAATTTAAATTTGCTTGTTTCATATCCTTCTGCATCTACTTTGACATCAAGGGGTGTAATATACGTTGCTATTTTTTTATCTTTGGCATCTCTATTTTTATTATCGGCTTCTGTTATATCTACTTTCATAGCTGTGTCAAAGACCAAGGTAGAAAAATCTGCTGACCCAATTTTGCCTGCAGGATACAACCGAATAGTCACTTTTTGAATACCACTCTTAAAAATAAAATTGTTAATTTCGAATGTTTGTCCCCGAGATTCCTTTTGAAAATTTTTGTAAACGGGAATATCATTAACCAATACCTCGGAAAAACATGAATTTTGCTCATAACTCAAATAGTACATAGGTTCATAATCATAACGTTTAGTGTTATTTATCATTGTTTCAATATAATTTTTGCTAGTTAAATTGCTCATATTATTCTGAGAACAAGCAAGAAAACATGTTGTTAAACCAAAAAATATGAATTTTAAAAACTTCATTTTTAGTATATTTTAAATTCTGTATCTCCTTTTTGTATATAAAAATATCTATTACAAAACAAGGTTTCAATTCCTTCTCCTCGATCAAATTTTGCCCATAATGCAGAATTCCCTCTTACTCTTGGGTCTTTCGAATTCTGCATCAAGGCAACCAGTCTGCCCTCAGCAAAAAACACCAATTTATAATCCTCTATTGGCTGCATCTCAAATGTTGGCTGTCTATAAATTTCCATAAGGATATTCCATGCATCATTTATATATTCGCGACTTAGATATTTTGAAATGACTTGATTTTTTAAATTATCATACGATATTTTGGCAATATTGTCATAATCTTTATTTTGATAAATATTTTTCACTTTATTGTATTGAGAAAGGAGTTTGTCCTCCAATATCTTTTTGTCCCATTCTCGCAAATCACGTGCATTTTCAAATCCTTCAACGTCAAAAGGAATTGTTGCATTAAAAGTAAAACTAGCTTCATAAAAATTCTTCCCAGAACCCTCAAATTTCGTTCTCACATAGCCATCATCATTCTTAAATGTTAGAATTGGTGTCAAAAAAGAAGTTATTTCCTTATCTTTAGCATCCCTATTTTTATTATCAGATTCCGTTATTTCTATCTTCATCTTTGTATCATCCACCAGAGTAGAAAAATCTCTTATGTCTCTTTTGCCTGCCGAATATAATCTAAAGGTCACTTTTTGAATACCACTCTTAAAAATACAATTATTAATCTCAAATGTTGCTCCTCTTGATGCCTTTTGAAAGTTTTTATAAACTAATATACCATTAACCAATACTTCTGAAAAACAGGAATTTTGCTCATAGGTTAAATAGTACATTGGTTCGTTGTCATAATGTTTTACTTCTGAAGATAACTTATTTACAATATTCTTTTCTGTAATTTCTGGATTCTGCATAATTGTTTCTATTTTGTTTTGACAAGATGATAAAAAGGTGACTGATAATAAAATGATTAAAAAAAATGCTTTCATAAATTTATTTTTGTTTGGTGTTATTGAATAAATAAATTGTGCTTAGTGTAAAAGTATGCCCGTCGAGAACTGTAAAATCTATTGGCTTGCCATCATTCGGAGAACATTCATATTTTCCAATACCCTCATTTTCAAAACTGTTTGAATTTATAAAGGTTCCTTTCAATCCTGAGAATTTAAGTTTTATGGTCATGTACAAACCTTTGTTGTCTTTTTTATCATATCCGTATTCTATGATAACAATGGATTCGCATGCAAGTTCTAAAGAAAGGGAAGAGGTCACCCTTGTTTCTAAAGGGGTAAACTCAAAAAACTTTTTATCAGCTACATGCTCAAACAAAACACTTCCCGCTATTTTTTTGGTATATGCAATCTTGTTTTTCTCTACAAGGGTACAAAGCTTGTCTTGCAGGCTGTACTGTTCGGTAAGTGAATTGAATTGCAGGTTTTGTTCCAAAGTTATTTCGCCAGCAATAGTTAATGTAAACGTTACATCGTCTTTGCCCATTTTTTTTAACATACCTTCTATTTGGTCTTTCTTCTTTCGATTATCTTCATTTTTTGCTTTTTCTTTAATAAGATCAGCTAAATTGAATTTTTTCTCAAAATTTATAGCTACTAGAGGATCTGCTTTGATATTCGCTTCAAAAATTAATGCCATTCTTCTATCTTGCATTAACTTATAATACATCCCTGTATTTATAGCAATTGATGACGGCACTAATTCGGCACCAGCATCTTTTAAATCTTTTGATAATTTTTTGACCTTGGTTGTAATTTTAACCAATTGCCCTTGTGCATTTTTTCCTCTGGTCAAGTATAGCATTAGCAAATCAATAACAATTCCTATAGCGACCATTTCATAAATTACAAATGCTACAATATATCTTGTTGTCGAATCTGTCTTTATAAAATCTATTTCTGTGCCTTTTAAGCTTAAAACTGCTTCTCTTTTTTCTATTTCGCGGTCGTAAATAGCATGAAGTCCAACATCATAAATCTTTGCGTTTTGTTGCATGTAAGGCAACAGGACTTTTTTGGCAAGCCAGGTTCCGGGGAAAAAACTCATTATTTTGCCAATTATAGAATTTGATAATTCTGTAATTTCCTGCTCTATACCTTTCTTTAATTCTAATTTTTTATTATGAAAAAAGTAAGGTGCTTTTGCAGGTTCTTTTTCATCTTCATGATGCGTATAATTATATTGAAAATGCGCTATCCATACAATATCAGGATATGCATTTATAGCAAATGTTGGATTTTCTGTTTCGGAATAATAGGCACAAGAATTTAAATAATAATGGTATATGTTTTTATATTTTGTACCAAAAGATAAAAGATCCATTATTTTTGGTACAGTTGGGGTTCTGGAATGTAGTTTAGTATCTATGAAATTGGGTTTATCCAATTTTAAATCATGCGAAAGCGACTCTTTGTAGCTATCATTAGAAATTAGTTTATCTAAGTGCCTTTCATGGCATCCTTTTCTGGTAAATCCATCAATATTTATCCGCAAATCTGCGGGCTTTTTATAGCTGGGTACAATTACATCATGTACCAACGTTTGAGCATTGTTTTTAAAAATTTTAAATCGCAAAGTTGTTCTGCGATTTTCCTGATGCAATTCTTCGGATATAGTATCTCCTTTATGAATTAACTTTGTTTTACCATAACCTTTTGCAGATATCAGATTTTTATCTACACCTTTAGAAATTAAATATTTAACAACAGAGTCTGCTCTTTTTGCAGATAACTCAAGGTTGTATTCGTCTGTTCCTCTCTTATCTGTATGCGCGCCCAGTTCTACAGGCAACAACGGAGGTTTTTTTAAGTAAATTGCAACTTCATCTAAAATAGGTTTTGCATCACTGCGAATTTCCCATTTATCATAATCGTAATGTATTTTTTCTAAAATATCAAAATTATCATTCGGATTTGCCCTGCGAATAAATTTTCCTTCATCAAAAATTATATCGTAATCATCATTGTACGTTATTCCAATTTTTGCAAATTTACAACTACCGGCATTTCTTTTATATTCTTTTCCTTTCCCAACTTTTGCCTTGCTGATACTACGCTCATTTTTCGGAATAATTAATTCTGTCCTGTTTTGTATGCGTAAATAACGTGCATGATAGACATCATGATTATTGTCTTTAATATACTCGTTTGTAGAAGGGTGTTTAACTTTAATATAAAATTCTTCGATTTCTATTTTATTTTTTACCTGCCAACTAATGGTATCTGTGAGAATAATATTTATCTCACCGTTTATAACGGGCGTATGATGGTATACTGTTATCAAATCATCATTTTCAATCCCCTCTGTGCCTTTTACTCTTCGATGAACTTCTACTAGTAGATTGCTATATCCATTTAATCCTTCTGTATCTAAATGAAGATAAACAGGATGTCCATAATAAAAATAATGAGATTTTCTCACATCTTTACCTCTGGATTCAGTAGCCCAGGAACTGGAGATAATTCTGGGCTCGCACCACCCGCTAATCATTAAACCAGCAGATTTTGAATAATCCAAGGTCGGTAAACTAGCCTGCAAATAATATAAAAAAGGTCCACAAAGTTTTTTCGGCAGCTTTATTGCATACGTATCTTCTGCCTTTTTAGTCATTTTGAGCACACTACTTCGCGGACTATGTGTTTGAAAATGCCAAAGAATGTTTCTTTCCTTTTCTTCCAGAGATGTATCTTCATACCAATCTGAAATTTTAAAATAAACAAATTGGTCACATTCTATTATCTTTTGATTTGATGCTTGCAGATTTCCTATAATTTTTCCTTTACCAGCCCATTCAATTTTTTTTATTCCTTTTGCCATAATTAAATTTGTTCTATTCCGTTAAAATCAAATTTTGGATTTCCTGCATCACTTAAATTTAACAGCGGGTTAATTCTATTTTGTACATCCGGATCTGCATTTTTAAAATTTTGAGTCGATGGCTCAGCAATTTGTCCATGATCAATTATCTCTATACAATCTGGAACACCCATTGCGCAAGTAGCTTTGCTGTCTTCTAATAGTATATTACCACCGGTGCTTAATATAATTTTTTCATGAAAATTACTCCATTTTGTTATATTAATCTGACAGCGTAAGAAATTGCTTCCTGATGGCTGGTTTCTGCATTTTCCGACTGTATTTTTTTTAAAAGTTTGACCAATCTCTTTTGTTGTGGCTATTATTTTATTTTCTCCACCTTTTTCATTAGCATAATGTTTTGACTGGGTTTTTACTTTTAAAATGTCTACTAATGGTTCTTCACTTAAAATGCATTTACATGTTGCACCTTGTACTACTATATGTTTTTCGCTCATAGCTTTTATCTTTTTTTAAATATATAAATACAGAAGGCAATACAGATTAGCATTGCTGCAAGTAAAATTTTCATCCATACTAATTCCCGATTAATTTTATCTTTAATTTCATCTGTAGGAATGTATAAGTTAATTTTCGAATCAATTACAACCTTTCCACTGTCTGTCATATCCGATATTGCAATCGTAATCTTTTTTGGAATATCTAATTTTACTTCACATTCAAGAAAAAGACTTTCAATAGTATACATATTTGGGTCTAGAAAATAAGATGCTTTAAAAATTCCTTCCGCCTTTGCAGATCTTCCATCAATAGTATGGCTATTTTGAAATGTTAAAGTATTTTCGAAATCATCTTTGGTTCGAGTATCACTAAGAAATCCATTTTGAGTTATGTTAATCAAATTATATTGATCGACTGTGGGTAAAATTTTTTGTTGCACCAGGAATTCCATTTCTCCGGACTTTTGCAAAAAGGTGAATTTAATTGTATTCTCTATTGTTCCAGTTTCTTTATATTCGATATTCAAACCTCCAAAAAATGCATTTAAAAACCAGTCGCCTGAAAATGCTTTTGAAATAATTTCTTTATCTTCTAAATTATTTTCAAAAACTTCCAGGCGAGCCATAGCCGCATCGCCACTAAAGTTTTCAAAAACTTCTTTTTTTACATCTGACCAACGATCGACTATACTGCTAAAATTATGTATGGCTACAAATTTGCCATTAATGTCAACAACAATTTGGAGTGGATAAAAAACTTTTGCAGTTATTTCTGCCAGTTCATCAGCCATTGATTTTGTTTCCTTTTCATCAATGTATAATGACTTTCTGTCAATTTCAAAAAAGAAGTAATCATCTTTATAAGTAGACAGCCACTTAACTGTTAACTCTTCTTTTATGATTCTTTTCTCATTTCCTTTTTCAATCGTATACATCGCCAAATATTTTTTATTTAAGCTTTCAGGATGAAATGGCAATTTAAAAGCCTGGGTTGAAAAGCGAACTGGTTCACAATATGCCTCTTTAGCCAGTATCTCTTCATCAGATTGAATAATAAGAAATTTTAAATGTCCTGGAAAAACCGGTCCAATACAATCTTCTTTCCGGCAATAACGATTATGATAACTTCTTAACTTGTATAAATCAATGTTTAGTTTAGTCGCTACTCTCTCCGGAGTATCTTCTTGTTCAATTTTATAAGTTAAATAGTTATCATAAGAAAAAGGTTTTATGTATTCCATGTCTTACATTTTATATTTTCAAATATAAGATTTTTTTTATATTTTTAATATGTCCTTAATTTTCTCCAAAAATCTTAATATCATCAACCATAAAAGCGCCGTTCAATGTCTTATCTTTTCCAGAACCCACATATCTGAACCCTATATTAATATTTCCTGAATAAGCTGATAAATCTATTCCGCCAGAACTAATAAATTCCCTGGACGGATTTGAAAGCGAAGGAATTTTAGCTTCCAGTTTTGTCCATTTGGCTTTTGTAACACTAGAACCATCAAAATTGGCAGAAACATAAACTTCTAAAGTATTTAATGGTGAATCGATTTTTAAATCATGTTGTGCACTTCTAAAAGAAAGTACTACATTTTTGTAACCTGTTAAATTAATTTTAGGGGAAACAATCCAGGCTACATTTTCTGCTGCTGTTGTACTGGTGGTATTAAATTCAGCATATCCGTTTCCTGAGTATACCATGCTTTTCCATAATTTTGAAGCTTTTTCTACGATGTTGCTCCAACCGGGAAGTGCAAAGTTTACATTGTTTTTAACCGATTGAAAATCCTCAGAAAAAAATGGCGTATTTCTTTTTCCATTCATTATAATATCATTTTCAGCACGAACCATCAACTGATAATCAGAACCAAACTTCGTTAAAATTCCCCTTACTGTTCCGCTGCCTTCCGGTACAAAATGATCCGCAAATTTCGCGTAAGCACTGGTTCTAAAAATAACCTGATTTCCGGTTTTATCTCTCAAATTCCAATTTGTAGACCCTCCCACATTATTCGATTCTTCAAAATAATGGCGCCCTAACGCAGATTCGGTAAATTCGACATCTTTTAGTTCTATTAGTGTATTTAATTTAGAATCTGACAACGCTTCTTCTATGGAAAGTGATTCTACTAATCTGTTTTCCTCTATAATAGTACAAGAAGCATTCAGGACGTTTTTAAAATCATTTTGCGAAATTCTGCCAATAGTAGGATCGCCGGCATTGCTAACATACAGACTTCCAATTCGTAATCCGCCGTAATACAAATCTGTAAATTGATTTTTAAGCTTTACATATACTTTATTTCCTATACGATAATCAATATAAGTGTTGGTTGCATCAACTGAAACGCTAAATCCAATTGACGGAATTCCATTTGAAGCTAATGTCTGCAAAGAAATGGTTTTGAAAAAATTACCTCCTTCGTCACTTGATATTACGTAAGCTTCCATTACATCATCATATAAATATTGTTTTGCAGTGGTACCAGAAAGCTCGTAAACTTTCTCTACTGTTTTATTGACCGTAAGATCGGGTTGTGTACAAGATAATTTTGGAGTTTCAACTTCTGTACTGCAGCTAAATAATAATATTGTGAAAAGTGTAAATAATTTTTTCATGAGAAAATAATTTCAGTTTATAATCCGATAGTAAGATTTAAAAAATAAGTGCGCCCATAGCCATAATAATATTTTGGTCCAAAAGAAGGGGTTCGGCTGGAAACATCCTGATTTAACGCTCTGAAGTTTGCATTTCTGGCTTGCTCAAAACCACCAGTCTTATAAAGCAGATCCAACACATTGTTGACGCTTGCAAAAAGCCCGATATATTTTTTTCGAATTCGCCACGATTTTCCACCACTAACATTTAGCAATGTGATAGGATTGAATTTTTCCTGCTTCAATAATTCATTTCCACGGTCGGCCGTAGCTTCAGGAAATGGAAAACCATTTGCCGGATTGATATAAAATTGAGAAGTTCTGGAAATTGGAGATACATCAATGTAACTTTCTGCTAAATAATTAAGATTGGCTGCCAGCCACCAAAATTTAGGATCGCGATATTCCAGACCAAATGAAAATGCTTGTTGTGGAGTTCCGGGTTGTTTGTAATTTTTTAAATAAGCAGGTCCAAAGTCAAAAATTGTTTTAAGATTATCTTTTGCCCTATTGGCGTCATTGGTAATGATTACATTTGGATTGCTGCTGTAAACATATTTCCCAAAAGCAGCAGATAAAGTGCTTTTAAGTGTGGAGGAAAACTGATATTCAAGACTTAATTCTGTTCCAATATTTTTCTTGTCTAATTTTGTCAAAGTCTGAGTGACAAAAGCATCTGTAGCATCATAACCTGCGCCATTATCAAAAATTCCTTCGGCGTAGAAAAAAGATGTTTTTGAAGCGTTTTTAATAATTGAATAGTAAGCTGTTAAACGCAATTTCAATTTGGGAGAACGATACATATAATTGGCATCGGCACTACTGATATTTTCACTTTCAATGCCATCGACAACAGAATTGTTTAAACGCGAATTTGAAAAAGCATTTCGCAATGAAGGTGCCCGCGTAAGATGTGCCGCATTCAAAAACACTAATTGCTTTCCTGATATTTTATAAGTAAAGCCTCCTTTAAAACCAAAATTTTCAAATTTTAATTTTTCGCTTTTTCCTAAAGAAGTCGTTGGATAAAGTCCGTTTTGGTATAAACCTTCCCTTTGATAATCTGACATTGAATAAGACTGCGCCAGAAAGAATTCTGTTTTATTATAAGTAAATTTAAACTGCGTAAAGACTTCTGCTGTCTGAGCCAAAAGATTATAATTATAACCATAGGCATCGCCTTTTCCAACTTTACGATTTGGGTTCTGCAAGTCGGATTGCGATAAATTTCCTTTGTAAAAGGGATCTACATCTTCAAAATATTCTCCGCCCAAAAGATCCAGTAAATATTGAAAATTATGCGATTTTAATTTTTTAAAAGTAAATCCCGCATCAAAGGAAATATTCGGCGTTATCAGCGTGTTTAAATTGGAGTTTACAGCAAAAGTATGGTCATCGGTTCTGTCTTCATAAAGTACATAATGACTTTGAGAAGGTATATACCCTTTTTCTGCCGGTTTTTGATTGGCCAAATACAAGGCATCCCAATTAATCTGGTGATTGGCAAATAATGCGATTTTACTTTTTTCTGCGTTTTCATAATCGGGCGTAAATTCACCTGAAAATTCCCCGTGATCTTTTGCGTACAGGGAACTAAAATAACTGGGCATGTTTTTATAATAAACGGGATCGGGACTGTCTGCATTTTGATAATCTAAATTGCTGTTACCCACTTTTCCGAATTGATACATTACGCCCGAAGTGAGATTGGTTTTATCATCAATTTTAAAATAATGATTCAGCATTAGCAGCGGCTCTTGTACATTTTTTATTCTTGCGTTTCTTTTTTCACCGCTTTGAAATCCCCAATACGAATTGTATTTTTCTCCCAACAAACGGGTTACTTCATTTGTATTCGCAGAATTTTTACCACGTGAATTCGGTGTATAAAATCCGGTGAAATTCAGTGAATGTCTGTTGCTTAATTTCTTTTCAACACTAAGAAAAAAAGAATCTGCATTAAAATTGGTTCCTTCAAAATAGCCTTCTTCGGCCCAGCGCTTTCCCGCGGAGATTACGTATGCCCAGCCTGAAGTATTCATGCCCGAAGCATAAGTTCCCATTGCCCTCAATGAATAAGTTGTGTTGCTTCCCGAAAATGTAAGTGATGTTCCTTTTCGGTATAAAGATGCGCGGGTGTAGATTTGCTGTGTTCCTAAAATTCCTCCGAAAGTATAATTGGACGGCGCAGCTCCTATAGAAAATTCCTGATTGCGAAGGACATTATTTAGTCCGCCCCAATTACTCCATTGCGGTCGTCCGTCATAAATTTTATTCATCGACATTCCGTTGAGCATCATGATTCCGTTTTCGCTGTCTAATCCGCGAACACGAAATCGTGCCTGTCCCCAATTAAACGCCGATGCCTGCATAAATGCATCTTTGGAAGATTGCAGAAGTCCAGAAGTCATTTCGGAAGAACTATTATCTTCTGTAAAATCATTGTCTGATAAAGTGATCAGTGCAGCCGGAACTTCGTCTGAATAAGTATCCTCTAATTGTAAAATACCAAGATTGATATCTTTGCCCAAATCAGACTTGAATTTTAAAAGATAATCCTTGTATCCCTGACTTCTTAATAAAAGCAACTGCTCTTTTTGAGGGAAAATATGAAGCTCAAATTTCCCTGCCTTTGACGTGAGCTGCATCAAGGCTGTATTTTGTATCGTTACCACCACATTCTCCAGCGGAGTCTGAGTTCGGGCATCCATAACAATTCCGGTAACCTTTATCTCCTGCTGTGCTGAAGCTATGTTGAAGAACCATACAATAAAAAAGACCGCGTATTTTTTTCTCATTTAAATCCAATTTACTTTGAAAACTAATCGTCGTATTCAAAAGATAAAATTGGTTTTTGGAAAGAGCGAATTAAGAAAACGAAACACTCTGTTTAAATTCAAATATAAAGAAATTATTTAAAATAAACAAATTCTTACAAAATATTATAAGATTAGTTAATATTGATAATTAAACTCTGATTTATGCTGTTCTTATTTTGGAAACCATAAAAGCAATTAAAACGCCAAAAATTCCGATAAAGGCAAACGAAAACTGAAGTCCGAAATTTTGTGCAATATGTCCAATTATCGGAGGTCCCATCAGAAAACCCAGGAAACTTACACTGGAAACGATTGTTAAAGCTTCGCCTGCCGGCACTGTCGGGTTTTTACCGGCAATACTATATACGGTAGGAACGATTGTTGCCACGCCCAAACCAACAAGCATAAAAGCAATAGTGCACGGAATAATATAAGGAAGGAAAACTGCAGTAAAAAGTCCGGCAGAAATCATGACTCCGCTGATCTGCATAACGCGTTCGCGGCCAAATTTGTTGATTAATCCGTCGCCTAAGAATCTTCCGCTCGCCATCATAATCATAAAAGAAGTATATCCTAAAACCACCAAAGGTCCGGGTGCCTGTACAATATCTTTAAAATAAACCCCGCTCCAGTCGAACATTACGCCTTCGCTGGCCATACTGCAAAATCCAATTACTCCCAGCCAAAGCAGCGCCTTATCTGGTTTTACAAAAAGCTTTTTTTCTTGTTTTGTTTTTATTTTTTCTTTGGCACGAATTAAAAATTTAAAATTAAGAGCCACCATTATTATGACAATCCCGGCTACGATTATAAAATGATGCAACGGACTTAATTTTAAAGCCAGCATTCCTAACCCAACTAAGGCTCCCGTAAATCCCGCGAAACTCCACATTCCGTGAAAAGAAGACATGATTGTTTTTTTAAACAAAACTTCGGTATAAACTCCCTGCGTATTTACCGCGATATTGGCTAAATTTCCGAAGACCCCAAACAAAAATAAACCCAGCGATAACTGCAAAACGGTAGATGCCAAACCTAAATTTATTAAACAGAAAACGTACATAATCAATGAAAAAATCAGGATGCGATGACTTCCAAATTTGGTTACCATTTTTCCGGAAAAAGGCATTACCATTAACTGCCCAACCGGAAGTGCAAAAAGTATAGAACCCAAATCGCCTTCTGTTAAATGCAGTGCCGTTTTGATATCCGGAATTCTGCTCGCCCAACTTGCAAAACTTAAACCCATTCCGAAATAAAACATCCCAACGGCAAAACGAATGCGATTTAAATAAGAAGCCTTTGCTTCTCTAAATACTTTCTTGATTTTTCCTTTAGTCTGAAAAAGCGATAACGGATTAAAATTTATCAGCATATTAAATTTTTATTGATATTTTCAAAAATACTAAAAACACTTTTCAAAGCACACAACATCTTGTGTTATAAACAATTTACAACGTTATTGTTTATAATTTAAGGGCATCAAAAGTGATTTCATCTTAATAAAATTACACATTTCGAATTTAGTTTTAAAATGAAAGTCCAAAAAAAAGACGCACTATTGTGCGCCTTTTATTAGTTTATACTTATTACTTTTTGCTGGGCGTTGCTCGCAATGGCAGCTTCTATAACCTGCATTACTTTTACGCCTTCATCTGCAGTAACAGGTTCTTTTTTATCGTTTGTAATTGAATCGTAAACGCCATCAAAAAAACTGAAATAATTACCCTGAAGTGTTGGAATTTTTTCTCTTACTATTTTTCCATCAATTTCGGTGTGTAAAAGCCCTTGTAGATTTTCATCCTCTATACCCCAGGATTCCCTGTTTGGTTTTTTTCCGACTTTTAAATCATCTTCCTGAATATCTCCGCGAGGTTTTAAGAAAGAACCTTTTTTTCCATGAATGGTATATGCCGGATGGGCTTCTCTCACAAAAAAACCGGCTTTAAGACGTACTCTGAAATTAGAATAAAACAAAGTCAAATCGATCCAGTCGTCTACAACAGAATTTTCTCGTGTGACGCGAATGTCTCCAAAAACCGATTTCGGACAACCAAACAAACTTATTGCCTGATCAATAATATGCGGACCTAAATCTTTCAGCACTCCTGCGCCGTTATTTGCGGTTTCTTTATGTGCTTTGGGGCTTAATACAGGATTATATCGGTCAAAATGAAATTCGGCTTCAACCAAATCTCCTAAAACGCCATCATCAATTACTTTTTTGATAGTTTTAAAATCACTGTCCCATCTTCTGTTTTGGAAAACAGTAAGTTTTACATTTTTTTCTTTTGCAATTGCAGTCAGTTCTTTTGCCTCCGCAACTGTAGTTGTAAAGGCCTTTTCTACAACGGCATGTTTTCCTGCCAAAAGTACTTTTTTTGCATATTCGTAATGCGTTCCTACAGGCGTGTTAACGATTACCAAATCAACGTTATCTTCTAATAAGTCGTCGATTGACGCATAACTTTTTACATACGGATAATCTTCCTGAATTAGTTTTTTGCTTCTTTCCCAGGAACCCAACAATTCAAATCCCTCGTGAAGATCTAAAAACGGAGCGTGAAAAACTTTACCCGACATTCCGTATGATAATAGTGCTGTTTTAATTTTTTGCATTGGTTTGTGTTTTTTAAGCCACGAATTCACAAATTATAATTTTAAATAATTCGTGAATTCGGGGCTAATAAATTTAAAGTTTAGCTCTTTCGTATTGTTTTGGCCATTGAATTTCTGACTCTAATTCTCTGGCAAAATCTAAAGGCAAATTCGGGTTTCTAAGTGATTCTCTGGCAAATAAAATTAAATCGGCCTGACCTTTATTTAGAATATCTTCGGCTTGTTTTGCTTCTGTAATTAATCCCACAGCGCCTGTTAAAATATCTGCTTCCTGTTTTACTTTTTCTGCAAACGGAACCTGATAACCCGGGCCTAATGTTATTTTCTGATGCGAAACCAATCCGCCTGATGAAACATCGATTAAATCTACTCCTTTTTCTTTTAATATTTTTGAAAGCTGTACAGATTCTTCGGGATTCCAGCCATTTTCTGCCCAGTCGGTTGCCGAAATTCGAACAAATAAAGGAAGATCTGATGGCCATTCTGACTGAACAGCTTCGACAATTTCTAATGTGAAGCGTATCCTGTTTTCAAAACTTCCGCCGTATTCGTCTGTTCTGTCATTCGTTAAAGGCGATAAAAACTGATGCAGTAAGTAACCATGCGCTGCATGAATCTCTAAAACCTGATAGCCGGCGTCGACAACTCTTTTGGTTGCTGATTTAAAATCAGAAATCACTTTTTGAATTCCGTTTTGGTCTAAAGCTTCCGGAAGAAAAGGTTCATCATCATGATATGGAATGGCACTTGGCGCAACTGTCTGCCATCCGCCCTGAGCGAAATCTAATTTTTTATTTCCTTCCCACGGAGCCGAAACACTTGCTTTTCTTCCGGCGTGTGCAAGCTGAACTCCGGGAATTGAATTTTGAGAAACTATAAATTCGTTGATTTGTTTTAATTTTTCGATATGTTCGTCTTTCCAGATTCCGAGATCTGAAGGAGAAATTCTGGCTTCCGGAGAAACGGCCGTTGCCTCCTGAATGATTAATCCTGCACCGCCGGTTGCACGGCTGCCTAAATGAACCAGATGCCAATCGTTTGCAAATCCGTCAACTGAAGAATATTGACACATTGGCGAAATGACGATTCTGTTTTTTAAAGTGATTTTTTTTATAGAAAGCGGAGCGAATAATTGAGATGCCATAAATGTAACTTTTAATGATGTTAGACTACTTATTACGTATAAAAGTCTTTGAAAAGTAAAGTTACGGCATCTTGTTAAAACTGGAAATCTAAATGTTTATTAATTAACAAACATTTAAAACCTTAAACACTATCTTGCGCTCTTATATTAAAATAGAAAACGCTACTTTTGTGCGTTAAATTACGAACTAAAATTTTAAAATGGATATAGTTATCAAACTCTCTCAATTTCTATTGAGTTTATCTTTACTTATTATTCTTCATGAATTAGGGCATTTTATCCCTGCAAAATTATTTAAAACCAGAGTCGAAAAATTTTATTTATTTTTTGATGTTAAATATTCCCTTTTTAAAAAGAAAATTGGCGAAACAGAATACGGTATAGGATGGCTTCCGTTGGGAGGTTATGTGAAGATTTCCGGAATGATCGACGAAAGCATGGACAAAGACCAAATGGCTCTGCCTCCACAGCCTTGGGAATTTCGTACTAAACCGGCATGGCAGCGTTTAATTATCATGCTTGGCGGCGTTACAGTAAACTTTATCCTTGCTTTTATTATTTACATCGGAATGGCGTTTGCTTACGGTGATACGTATATTGCCAATTCTGATTTAAAAGATGGTGTGGCGATCGATAATCCCGCTATGGTTAAAGCCGGTTTTAAAACGGGTGACAAAATTGTTTCGATTGATGATAAAAAGGTAGAAAATTTTGATAGTGATATGAATATGAACATCATTATGGCTAAAGAAGTTTTGGTTGAAAGAAACGGACAACCGCAAACCATTAAAATGCCTACTGATTTTGTAGATCAGCTTTCTAAAACAGAAAAAGGAATGCTAGTTGGTATTCGTTATCCTTTTGCCATTGGAAAAGTAGCTGAAGAATCTCCAAATCAAAACCTAAAACCAAAAGATTTGATTCTTTCCCTTAACGGGCAAAAAATTAAATATTTTGATGAAGCAAAATCTATTTTAGAAGCCAATAAAGGAAAGGCTATTTCTGCTGTTGTTTTGCGTGACTTAAAAGAAACTCCGATTAATTTAAAAGTGAGCAAAGACGGCAAACTGGGTGTTGTTGCCGGAGGTTTAGATATGAAGTCTCTCGAAAAGTTAGGCTATTATAAAATTAGTAAAAAAGAATATGGTTTCTTCGAATCTATCCCTGTAGGTCTTGAAAAAGGAAAAGATCAGTTGGTGGGTTACGGAAAACAATTGAAAATGATTTTTAATCCAGAAACAAAAGCATACAAACAAGTGGGTGGTTTTGCGGCTATTTTTAATATTTTTCCTACTTCATGGAGTTGGGAAGCATTCTGGACAATTACCGCTTTGTTATCGATTATGCTTGGAGTTATGAATTTATTGCCAATTCCGGCGCTTGATGGCGGACATGTTATGTTTTTATTGTACGAAATAATTAGTGGCAAAAAACCGAGTGATAAATTCTTAGAGAACGCACAAATGGTTGGTTTTGTATTACTTATTACACTATTAGTATTTGCTAACGGAAACGATATTTACAAAGCGATTGTCGGCAAGTAAAAATATTTAATAAAAAGAGTTAAAATATTTTTGAGAAACTAAAAATTCGATTATATTTGCACTCGCTAAAAAGAACAGCAACTTCCTCCTTAGCTCAGTTGGTTAGAGCATCTGACTGTTAATCAGAGGGTCCTTGGTTCGAGCCCAAGAGGGGGAGCAACTTTTTAGCAAACATATTTACCTTTAAGGTGATTCCTCCTTAGCTCAGTTGGTTAGAGCATCTGACTGTTAATCAGAGGGTCCTTGGTTCGAGCCCAAGAGGGGGAGCTTATTAAATACCACTTACAATTTGTAAGTGGTATTTTTTTTTGACTATTAATCAGAGCCCCGAAAGCTTTCGGGGTTGGTTCGAGCGCACGAGGGGGAGCAACTTTTTAGCAAACATATTTACCTTTAAGGTGATTCCTCCTTAGCTCAGTTGGTTAGAGCATCTGACTGTTAATCAGAGCCCCGAAAGCTTTCGGGGTTGGTTCGAGCCCAACAGGAGAGCAACTTTTTAGCAAACATATTTACCTTTAAGGTGATTCCTCCTTAGCTCAGTTGGTAGAGCATCTGACTGTTAATCAGAGCCCCGAAAGCTTTCGGGATTGGGTTCGGGCCCAAGAGGGAGCTTATTAAATACCACTTTACAAATTGTACTTGGCGTTTTTTTGCCTATTAATTTGAACCCTGAAAACAAGAGTGCGAGTTAAAAAAATCCAAAATCATATAAATGATATTTCTTAATGCTATGAATCATATTGTTTACATTTTACATTCTAAAAAACTTAATCGATATTATATTGGGTATACATCTAATTTGGATTTAAGATTAGAATTTCATAGAAATGCGCCCCCGAACAAATTCACTGCAAATGCAAATGATTGGACTTTGTTCTTTAATTTTAAGTGTAACAGTAAAACGCAGGCTCTTTCTGTAGAGAAACACATTAAAAATATGAAGAGTAAAAAATACATTGAAAATTTAATTGTATATCCAGAAATAATAGACAAACTTCTTATGAAATATAAACCTGACTGTTAATCAGAGCCCAGAAAGCTTTCGGGGTTGGTTCGAGCCCAAGAGGGGGAGCTTATTAAATACCACTTACAAATTGTAAGTGGTATTTTTTTTTACATAATGTTTTCAAATACAAACTAACGAATTCAATTTGCTTTAGAGCATATGAAAAAAGCAATGCCTTCTGTTAAAAAACAGGTAGCTGTTTAGGAAGAGAATATTCGTTTGGGTACAACGAAAAAGAATCCTGCAATAGCACCGCAGTTTAAAAATGACTAACCCTATCTTATTAGTCATTGCCGGATGTAATGGATCTGGTAAATCTACGTTTTCTAAATTACTTGCTCCGAATGATTGTGTTCCTTTGATTATGATTATCACTATTTAAAGTTTTATTAAATCACTCTATAGAGAGATTAAAACTTGAAATTTAGCCTTCTTTAAGTTTTAATATTTCTACATTCAATAAAGTTTGACTTATTTTAGAAAATGAGGTTTCAATACAAAAAAGCGCCGTAATCCAAGATCACGGCGCTTTCCTATTTCAAAAGTCTAATAAATTAAACCCCTAGTTTCTTAGCAATTTCAGTTGGAATTCCTCCTTTGTTTACTAATAAAGCAGTAGTTTTATATTTTACGAAATTCTTAGTTACAAACAAGAAACCTTTGTAGTCGTTTGTTTCTCCCCATGAATTTTTTACAATATAATATTCTTTTCCGGTTTGATCTTTTGCTAAACCAATAATGTGCATTCCGTGGTCGTCTGTTGTGGTGTAGTTATCAAACGCCGCCTGACGCATTTCCGGAGTGATTTCTGGTTCTGCTTTTGGTCCGTTAAACATATCTGCTTTTTCCTCAGCTGTCATGTCATCGAATTTTTTAGTAGCTACATAAGCTACACCATTTTTCCAGCTGAACGATTTCTCACTCACATCTGTTGCCCAGGCTACAGTGTATCCTTTTTTCAGGGCATTGTCGATAACGTCTGTCATATCGTTTACTTTTACGTTGTAAACCTGATCCAAAGACCAGTTGTCCGGCACCATCATTGTTGTTTTTTGGTAATAAGGCGCATTTGTAAAAGAAGACATTTCTACATATTCGTCCGGATTAATTCCAACCACTTCTTTAGCAAAAGATTGCGGCGTGTAGCTTTTCCCTTTATAATTAAAATTTTGAGGTGCCTGCCCTAAATAAGAATCGATCATTGCTGCGTAGGCTTTTTTCCACGTTGGTGTCAATTCTCCGTTCGGGTTTTTAACAACTGCCGTTAGGAATCCTTCAATTAAGGCACCCATTTCGGCAAATTTATTTTTATCTGTTCCGTAGTTTAAACCTGTGTAAACTTCTCTTGGTACAGTTCCGTATTTTTTGTACATATTAATTACGTCGTGCAAAGCTCCACCGTCTCCAAGCGAAATTGCTCCGTGCATGCGAACGTAGTTTTCTCCTTTGTCAACATATACATTTCTTGCAGAATAAATTTGAGACAACTCAACCGGCTGTTTTCCTAAACGAATCATTTCTGATTCTAAAAACGAGTTTGAAGCATAACTCCAACAAGTTCCAGAAGATCCCTGAGATTTTACTGATGTTGTTCCTAAATTGATTACTTCTGTAAATTTGAAGTTCTCTTTACTTTTGTCGCTTGCGTTTAGCTTTAGTGAATTTACTAAAACATCCTGCGCAAAACAGCCTGCAGTTCCTGCCAAAAATACTGATGCTGCAAACACTGATCTGAATGAAAATGTATTCATAAGTTAGGTTTAAGATTTATAAAAATTAGTCTCTTATGTTTCTAATTTGTTACAAAACAATTAAATATTATACAATTTGTTTAAACTTTATTTGTTAATATTTTCCTAATGATATCAATTATTAGGTTATTTAATACAAAAAGCCACAATATGGGATTATTGAGGCTTTTTAAGGTTATCATTTTATAAATTAACTTCTTACAAGTTTATTTTTCTTTTTTATCGCATCCAGTTACTTCCAAAAACAATGTAATAGGCCCATTGTTCGGGACCTTTTGCAACGTCTATTCCCATTCGTAATTTAAATTTTTTGGCCAGTAAGTATCTAAAACCGGTTCCGTAGCTGTAAACAACTGGCTTCGCAAAAGCCTGATCCCAGTCGTCAAACGCACTTGCAAGTCCGCCGTAACCCATAAGACTCCATCTTCTGTACACGTCCCATCTTAATTCCAGTTCACTGACAAGGCTTGTTTTACCCATATATCTCGCTGCGGGAATTCCTCTCATATTAATTCCCGGTTCCAAATAAAAGGGCGGACTGCCAAAAGCCTGTTCGCCTTCAAGCCTAAGTCCGGCAATTAAATTGCTGGTCACAGGATGGTAACCAATTGCAGATAAATTGACGCGCCAGGATTGATAATCGCTGCCTAAAGCTTTGTCCGACCAGAAAAAATCAGACTGAAGCCTCATTCCTTTATCTGGTGTAAATATATTATCGCGTCCGTCAAACTGTATCGCTGCTCCTAACTGACTTACCGTACTCTTAATATCTTTTGGTTCTACAAATGGCGGTGGGAGATTAAAATCGGGCAGGTTTATTTTAGAATTTAAAAAAAGATATTGCGGACCTGCACTCCATTTTGCATTATTAAACTGTTTTAGCCATTGCGTGTAGAAAATAACAGATCTAAAATTAATTTTAAATTCCTCATCGGACAGATTGGGTCTTTTCGAATAAAAAGACAAATTCATATCACCATATGCGGCCATGACACGATATAATATTTTAGGTTTTATTAGTGTCGCAGATCGAAAAGCGCCAACGAGCCAGCTTTTATTTCCGGTATACATTCCCATTCCGCCTGTTATGTCAGGGTTTATAAATCGTTTTTTTCCATTTTCTTCTATAACCGGTTCGTGTTTTTTAAGAAATATAGGCGCAACAGCTCCTCCAATTCCGCCCAGAGCCGGCTCTGTTATAATGGATGGAATCACAATAAAACCGTGCGCATAAATAATGTAGTCGCTCAGATCGATGGCTCCGTCAATAGAATCTCGTAAGCTTATATGCTGTTTTTGCGCGTTCAGTGTATTAAACGAAATGATAAACCATAACGTAAAAAGGAAAATGTTTTTTGTTGGTCTTTTCTTTTTCATAAGAGTATAAATCGTTACTATTCACAACTTTCAAATAGAATCTAAACTACTTTTTCATACAAATTTATAGTCTGCTATGATTTTTACTAAATAGAATAAGCAGTTCTATGACCCGGATTCAGTCGAATTGTTTTAAAATACTTTGATGGAGATTTTCCTGTATGTTTTATAAATGCCCTAAAGCAGGTTGTACGGGATTTAAAACCAGAAGCCCAGGCCATACCTTCTAATGAGAGATCTTTCCACTCGGGATCGTTTATTTTATCTTAAAGTGTTCTATCCTTTTAAGATTTATGTAATCCTGAAAATGAAGCCCAAATTCAGAATTTATAAGATTAGAAAGATGATGTATGGTGATTCCGGTTTCATCTGACAGGTCTCTTATTACAAAATCTTTCTTCAGATAAAGTTTTTTAAGATTTAAAACAGAATCCAGCTTCGAAAGATATTCTTGTCTTTTTTGAGCTGTTAATTCGTATGCAACTGGAACAGTTTTAGTTTCTTTAGATTTAACAATAGTAGTTTTATCAACTACAAAATCGAATCTTTCTTCTTCTTCTTCGTCATGTAAAATTTGCGGCCTGAAATATAGCCAGCCCACTGTAAGAAATAAAACTGTCGAAATGAGAACATAGCCCGAAATCTCTACTGCATATATATTTCGAAGTAAAAAGTGATATACAAAAAGGGCAGAAAACAAAAACATAACCATAAGATTGTAAACACGGATCCAGTTGATTATTTTAAGGTGATGAAATTGATTTCCGTTAAATTTTTTCAAATCATAGTTTAAAATCAACATGGTTTGAAAAAAGACATAGAAAAGCCAGATCGTCAATGTTAAAATAGAAAATGGATTTTTAATTTTTGCTTCTATAACATCTACCCATTTTAGAGTTGTAAAATTTCCTGCATATACAAAAACAGTTAATGCAAAATATAAAGCAAAAGGAACAAAATGCAGCCAATCGAGTTTTCTAAAGTTTTCCTTTGCAGACAGAATGTTTCGTACATATAAAAATGAAGATGGAGCTGCTAAGTATATAAATGATTTTGCAATTATAAAAAGATCCGGAAAATCTTTAAATGCCTTAGCCGACAAGTAAAAATTATAAATACTTACCATCGCAAGACTTAAAAGGAACATGCCCAAAAAGAAACTTTTAGAATAGTTTTTCTTAGAAAAAAGTACCCTAATTGACATGGCAATGCCTGCTATTGCTGCTATAAAAAAGAAAAGAGAGAGTAAAATATTAGTCATTTTTTTAAGTTTAATTAGTAAATATTTATCTTAAAAACCTAAAAATAAATTACTAAGCAGAAGAGACAAAAATAAAGCTTTGTACCTGCCAAAAGTTTTGACAAGTACCAAGCTTTATTGTTACAGCCTTACTTTTTGACTGTTCCGGGAGGAAAATCTGCCAGTATTTTTTTGATAGAACTATTAATAAATTCTTCAGGATTATCTGGTTTGCTGTCAATTTCTGCATTTCCGATTCCCTGCCAGAGTAGTTTTTGAGTTTTGTTAGAAACGATATCGATCACCAATGAGCCGTCGACATAATCGTAACTATTAAACGTTGTATTGGCACCGCCCATCATGGCTCCTCCGCCCCAATATCCGTAAGGGCGATACATTCCGCCGTAGCCATAAAAGTCGGTATTGGCAGTAACAGATGTTTTGTTTTTAAGGATAGAAACAGCATTTACTTTCAGATCCGGATTACTGGATTCTGTAAATCCTTTCGCGAGCATTTCATTTCGAATGGCTTTTGCAACACGGTCAACATTTAATTGATTTACCTGACCTTGTTGGGCTTTTAAATCATAAACAGCAAAAGTTTTGTATTCTGTGAAATTTGCAGAATGATCATAATCGGTAGTTACTTTTACAGTTGGAGAACAACTATAAATTAAACCCAAAAATAAGATTGGGATAATGCGGAGATTTGTACTTGTAATATTCATGTTTTATTATTTAAATTATTATTAAATCAGTTTAACTCGAATCTACTAAAATCTAAAAATCGTAATGAAATAGAACATTGTATTGCAAACCACAATATTCAAAAGCAAATAGCTATAATACAATCACTTACAGCAACATAAAGATATATTATTTTAGTTAAACTTATACTATTAAATAAATAATATCTTACGGATTTTTAAAATTAATCACAAAACTCTTTTTTTTACGTCTTATAACTATATACCTAATTGATTCTTTTTTTTTGAATTGTCTAAAAGAGATTAGTATAATTTAAAAGTTAACATCACTCAACAATTGGATTAAGATCCCGGGAAAACAAAAGCTATTACGGCTCTTAATCCCCAATCTGGTTTTATGTTTTGATGACCTACAATTGGAATTAAAGGTTGTACTGAAAACTGAACTATCTGTGATCCGAATTTTGTAATTCCGCCTATTGAAGGATTTAAAGAAATCAGGGTTGTATTGCCTTCCCAATTTTGAGTAATTTCAGTATTTACACCCAAACTCGCGCCACTTTTATAACTGTAAGAAAGAAATATTTGTGTGTAAAACTGATTGAAGTCTGCTCTGTCTTCATTTCCTGCAACCGACCAAATCTGATTGGCGATAAAACCAATGGAGAGTCCGTTAGATTGATTCATAACCAGTAAACTTGGGCCAATACCAAACTTTTCTGTTCCTAAAAACTTTTCTGTTGCAGTCGGCACGAGAAATGCTGGACCAATTCCGTAAATGATACCTTTAGATTTAGGAGCAAAAAAAGCAGTTACTGTTGCATCGCTTAAACCAAATTCATGTGTATTAAGCCCCGTAATGTTTCTCTGATCTACAACCGGCAGGATATAACGTGTAATTAAATTTAAATTATCACTTAATTTGAATGGAATAACAGGCTGTATATTTACAGTGTATTTTACTCCGTTGTAAGGGCCAATTCCATAATTCAAATTGTTTTGCAGCGGCACACTAACCAGACTTGCGACAGGATTTGCAAGTTTATCTGCGAGTTCCTGTGCACTTGCACCTGGCTTGTCGGCTTCTTCTTGCGCACGGGACGTGAAACTCAAAATGAAAAAGACTAAGCTTAACAAAAGTTTTAAGTAATTATTAAATATTATAATTTTCATATTTTACAATTTTAGATTTTAATTCAAAAATGAAACACTTTAGGTCTAAAATTGTTTCATCTTACTACCGACTCCATCTAATTATCTGAAAAAACTTTTTTCCAGTCTTTTTTCATATCAATAACATGCCATTTATTTGCAGCAGCTGCCTTTAGCGAAGCATTATCTTTTTCCTGATATTTATATTCCCTTATAGAATCATTGTGGTTAACCAATAATTGAAAAGATGGATATTTACTTCCCTGTGAATATTTCAGCATAGCAATGTCTCCTGCGCCGCCTTCGTTGCCACAAGCAAAAACAGGTCTCTTCCCTATAAACAATTGTATTCCAACTGGCTTACCTTCTTTATCGTTAAAGTGATTTAACGCGGGTTCCCGCTGAACAGCATTTTTAGCTGCATCATATTTATATTTAAATGAAGTTCCAATTACCTGATTTTTCGGAATCCCGTAAAAATCCTGAGATATCCCTCTTACCACCTCGATTGTTCCCCCTGTAACGATATAGGTTTTAAATCCGTTGGCACGTAAAAAATCCAGCAATTCTAACTGGGGTTGATAACGGACTTCTTTTAGCGGAACGTTTTTAACAGGGTATTTGGCTTTTTTATAAAATTCATTAACCGAAGTTTCAAATTCATCTTCGGTCATTCCGGTATGAGTTGCAGCAACCAATTCTATGAGGGCTTTGTCTCCGCCTTTTTCAAAATAGGTTTTATCATTTTCAATCACTGCTTTAAAGGGTTGTTTTTTGGATAATTCAGGATTTGCTTCTACCATTTTCTTTACGCGATAAAAAGCAAAAAGTTCCTGAACATAAGGCTTTTCAGCCCATAATGTTCCATCGTTATCAAAAGTGGCGATTCTGTCCTCGACAGGAATAAAATCAGGGCTTCCTTTTCTGGTAACTTTTTGGACATACGCAATAATACTGTTTTTTAGAGCTCCTTCATTCCAGGCGGGCAGCGGGTCACCTGTACTTATCGTATCTGTTTTTTTACTTTCAGTTGTGGGTAAGGTTAACGTGTCAGATTTTTTACAGGAAAAGAAAAACAGAACTATAAAAGGCAGAAAAAATATTTTCGTTCTCATAATGTATTAACTTTATAAAAGAGATTCAGACTCTAATCTGAATCTCTTTTAATTATTTACTTTTTCTTTTTAGCATTTATTTCTTCCTGCGTAATTTTTGGCAATACATTTTTCTCTACAAATTTTTGTGCTTTTATGTCTCTCATCGTCTCTTTCATAATAGAAGAAGCAGAGAAACTTGGCGGTATAGAACGTGGAGGAAACTCTTTAAAAGTTTCTGCAAAAACTACTACATCCTGTATAGCGCCATAAACAGACCCAACATGATTTAATTGCCAGTCCCAAAATGTATTTGAGGTTATATCTGCTCTTTCATAAGGGTCCTGAAAAAGATTGAATGTTTTTTGCAAACGTAATTCCGTAAAGGGTTCCGCCCAAACGCCCATTGTACCTCCAAGACGTTGTTCTGCAAAAACATATTTGTAATCGCCTTCTCTTAAAGCTACTAAAAGTCCGTCGTCATCAGTGTAAAAGAATTTATCCCTGGCGCTTTTCTGAGTTGTTCCTCTTAAAAATGCACTTTGATCAAAGCCATCAAGGTGTACTTTATAGCTTTTACCATTTGCATTATATCCTTTTAAAAGTTTATTGATAATATCCGGTTCTCCTGCAATCGATGCCAAAGTCGGAATCCAGTCATTGTGACTCATTAATTCTGTAGTTACTGTTCCTGGTTTAATAATGCCCGGCCAGCGTACTATACATGGCACACGGAATGCTCCATCCCAGTTTGTGTTTTTTTCTGAACGGAAAGGTGTCATTGCACCATCTGGCCAGGTATTCATGTGAGGGCCATTATCTGTAGAATAAACGACTATGGTGTTATCTGCAATTCCTAAATCGTCTAGAGCTTTCAATATACTCCCAATAGTTTCATCATGCTCAATCATTCCGTCAATATATTCGCTGTCACCATGTGTGTATCTGCCACGGTGTTCTGGTCTTACGTGGGTACGAAGGTGCATTCTGGTAGCATTAAACCAGCAAAAGAAGGGTTTTCCTTCGCTATTTTTTCTTTTAATAAAATCTATAGCAGCTGCAGATGTTTCATCATCTACAGTTTCCATTCTTTTTTTAGTAAGTGCTCCCGTGTCTTCAATTTTTTGCTTTCCTACTCTTCCAAAACGGGGATCTGTAGTGGGATCATCAATATTTGTTGCTGTACATTTTAAAACTCCTCTGGGACCGAATTTTTTCACATATTCCGGATCCTTTGGATAATCCGGCAATTCCGGTTCTTCTTCTGCGTTTAAATGATACAGGTTTCCAAAAAATTCATCAAAACCATTTACAGTGGGTAAGCTTTCATTACGATCACCTACGTGATTTTTACCAAACTGACCTGTCACATACCCCAGACTTTTCATAATACCGCCAATAGAAGGATCTAACTGACTCATACCCATAGGTGCTCCCGGAAAACCTACCTTGGTAAGTCCTGTTCTAAGTCCGTGTTGACCTGTTAGAAACGCTGCACGTCCTGCAGTACAGCTTTGTTCTCCATAATAATGTAAAAATCGCAATCCTTCATTTGCCAAACGGTCGATGTTTGGTGTCATATAACCCATCAAACCATCGCTATAAGCACTAATATTGGTTGTACCAATGTCATCACCCCAAAGTATCAGAATATTTGGTTGCTTTTTACTTTGTGCAAGATTAGAGGAAGTAAAACATAATAGTGCAAATACTATCAAAGCACTATTAAATCTGCATTTTAAGTTGATTTGTTTCATGATATAGAAATTCGTTAATAATTCTAGAGATTTTTTAAAATAAAAATATATGAGTTGTGAAATTGAAACCAGGCATTTTGTCACATTGTGGTTTATTTTCGAATCGTTTGAAAGAAAATCTGTAACAAATTTTTTTAACTTTTTACGGCTTATCAAAATTAAATAATAATTAAGCGAACATTTGTCCTCATTTGGCGTGGGCTTGTTTCATTTTATAAAATGAAACAAGAAAGAATGGAATTTGCACCATAGTTTTTCTTTCCACTAATCGGGACATACTAAAAACCAAATAAAATCAGGGTTTTTGTCATTTTACAAGGATCAAAAGCGCACACTTATTTGACGAGAGTGGAATAAATGAAACAGAAATTGAACTTTTTAAGGGATAAATCATATTTTCTTACAGAATTTAAGTAGTAAATTTTTTAAAAAAAGAAGAATTTGAATAAATTTATAGTTGAAAAATCCTGTTTATTTTAAAATAAGAACAAAAAAAAGCCGCTTAAATAAGCGGCTTTTTTAAATATTAAAAAGAGAGTTATTCGATTTCTGAAACTCTCATAGTATTAACCATACCTTTTTCTTTAATTGGCATTGCAGCAAGATTAATTAAATAATCTCCTTTTTGTGCATATCCTTTTTCAATTGCAATTTTATTTACATCTGTTACAGTATCATCTGTACTTTCCTCATTATCATAATAGAAAGATTTAACTCCCCATAATAAATTCAGCTGCGTTAAGATTCTTTTGTTTGAAGTAAATACTAAGATGTGTGCAGTTGAAGGTCTCCAGGCCGAAATCTGGAAAGCAGTATAACCGCTGTTTGTTAACGTACAAATTGCTTTTGCTTCGATTTCGTTAGCTAATAATGCAGCCTGGTGACAAACGGTTTTAGTAACAAAACGTTTTGTTTTAATTTGTGGTGTATTCTGCGGAACCTGAATTAATGGTGAATTTTCAACAGCCTCACAAATTTGTGTCATTCTCTGGATTACCTGTACCGGATAATTTCCTGTTGCAGTTTCTCCTGATAACATCACAGCATCTGCACCATCCATTACTGAGTTAGCAACGTCGTTTACTTCTGCTCTTGTTGGTGTTAAACTGGTAATCATTGTTTCCATCATTTGTGTTGCAACGATAACCGGAATTCTTGCGGTTTTTGCTCTGCGAATCAGGTCTTTTTGCACTAATGGAACTTCGTGAGCAGGAAGCTCAACACCAAGATCTCCACGGGCAACCATTAAACCATCACAATATGCTACAATTTTGTCCATGTTCTCAAGAGCTTCCGGCATTTCGATTTTAGCAATAATTGGAATTTTAACTTCCGAATGTTTCGCGATCAGTTCCTGCAAGTCTTGTAAGTCACGTGGCGTCTTTACGAATGAAAGTGCAATCCAGTCTACTTTTTGCTCAATTGCAAAAATCGCATCTGCAATATCTTTTTCAGTCAAAGCTGGTAGAGAAATTTTAGTGTTTGGTAAGTTAACTCCTTTTTTAGATTTTAACTCTCCGCCCTGAATAACTCTGGCAACAACTTCTGTTTTTTTATCTGTAGAAACGATTTCGAAAATAAGTTTACCGTCGTCAAGCAAAATACGCTCTCCAACGTTAACATCATTTGGAAAATTTTGATATTTCATGAACGCTTTTTTTGACGTTCCAATAATATCCTCAGCAGTAGTAAAAGTGATTTCGTCACCATCGTGTACAACTGTTCCTTCTTCCATTACACCAACTCTAAGTTTTGGTCCTTGCAAATCTCCTAAGATTGCAGTAGTATAACCAAACTCTTCGTTTAGACCTCTAATAATGTCAATCTTTTCTTTTACTCCTTCGTAATCTGCATGCGAAAAATTGATTCTAAACACATTAACCCCTGCATCGATCATATCTTTGATGATCTCTCTTGTACTACATGCGGGACCAAGTGTAGCAACAATTTTGGTTTTCTTGTTTGTTAACATTTTTTTTAAAAAATTAGATTGTTTTTTGATTTTATTTTGTCTGTATCGACGGCATATATGGCCGCAATACTTTCTATGGTATTTAGTTTTTGTTGAATTTCTGAAAAATTTAGCGCCTCTTCGCTATTGTCTATTTTCAGGAAAAAATCGACCTTTTTAAATTCAGGAAGTAAATGAATTGTTGTTGAAACCTCACTTGTTTCATTAGAAAACAAATTCTGAAAATCATTTGTACTCACAGAAATGATTTCATTTTTATTCTGAATTAAATTCCATGAAACAGCCTTTTCCTCATCATAGTAATAGAACCTGGAAAAACTTGCTTCTCCTTCCTTAGTCTGAGCATGGATCTCGTTTTTGCTCTTACTTAAGTTTATCGGAAGGTTTTTATTGATAAAATAAGCAAGTCTGTAATCTTCTAATGAAGTATGAATTGCCATTAAATAATAATCAATTTCGTCAAATTCGTCTAAATCCAATCTATGAATAGCCATGTCATGAAAAATCAAGTTGTAAATATACTATTTCTAACGGAGCTTAAATAGTGTAGACGAAGTTGTTTTTGTTAAATTATAAACGAAAACGTTGTAGTCTTGTGATAGTTACAACATTTTTGAAGCTATTTTTTGTCAATTTTTTCCTGAAATGCAAAATAGGCTCTTTGTGATGCCTTTTCTTCCGCTTTCTTTTTTGAGGTAGCTCTTGCTCTTGCAACTACTTTCTCATCAATACTCAATTTGACTCCAAACAGACGCTGTCCGTCAATTCCGTTATCTTCAAAAATATCATAATGGAAAACTCTTTTTTCCTTCTGACACCATTCGATAACCAGACTTTTGTAACTGATTACTTTTCCTTCAAGCCGTGCAATATCTACATAAGGCGTTATCACTCTTTTTTGAATAAATCTTTCGCAAAAAGGATAACCTTTGTCCAGGTAAATAGCACCAACAAGAGACTCAAAAATATTACCATGAATATTTTCTCCAAAATGCTGAATGGGCACTTTACTTTCAACAAACTGCACTAAATTCAAATCTTTTCCTAATTCGTTCAAATGCTCACGGCTTACTATTTTTGAACGCATCTTGGTTAAGTAACCTTCGTCACCATTTGGCGCCTTATTAAATAAATGTGCAGCAATAACAGCACTTAACATGGCGTCTCCTAAAAATTCTAAACGTTCGTAATTAATAGGATGCCCATTCTGATCTAATTTATTAGACGAGCGGTGTGTAAACGCTCTTCTGTAAAAATCAATGTTAGCAGGCTGAAAACCAAGAATTTTCTGAATAGTGTCAAAAAAAATCCCGTCTTCTAGAGAACGGGATTTAGAAAATATTTTTTTGATAATATTCATATACAGAAATTAGTCAGCTAGTTTTTTAAACAATACACAAGCATTGTGTCCACCAAAACCAAATGTATTACTCATGGCAACATTAACCTCTCTTTTTTGAGGTTTGTTTAAAGTAAGGTTTAAAGACGGATCAATATTTTCGTCAACAACTGTGTGGTTAATCGTTGGAGGAACAATTCCGTGTTGCATTGCCAGGATAGAAGCGATTGCTTCAATAGCTCCGGCCGCACCAAGTAAATGCCCTGTCATCGATTTTGTAGAGTTGATATTAATATTTTTAGCATGTTCGCCAAAAACTTTGCTGATTGCTTTTAACTCAGCAACGTCTCCTAATGGAGTAGAAGTTCCGTGAGTGTTGATGTGATCAATATCTTCCGGTTTCATTCCGGCATCTCTCAAAGTATTTTCCATAACTGCAATAACCCCGATTCCTTCAGGATGTGGTGCAGTTAGGTGGTAAGCATCAGATGACATTCCGCCACCGCCAACTTCGCAATAGATTTTTGCACCTCTGGCTTTAGCATGTTCATAATCTTCAAGCACCAATGCTCCCGCTCCTTCTCCTAATACGAAACCATCTCTGGTTGCATCAAAAGGTCTTGAAGCCGTTTCCGGACTTTCGTTTCTTGTAGATAATGCGTGCATTGAGCTGAAACCTCCCATACCAGCAATTGTAACTGCTGCTTCAGAACCTCCGGAAACAATAACATCGCACATTCCTAAACGAATGTAATTGAAAGCATCGATTAATGCATTTGCAGAAGATGCACAAGCAGAAACCGTAGTATAATTAGGTCCCATATAGCCGTTACGCATAGAGATATGCGCAGGCGCGATATCGGCAATCATTTTAGGAATAAAGAAGGGATTGAACTTTGGAGTTCCATCACCTTTTGCATAGTACATTACTTCATCCTGAAAAGTTTCTAAACCTCCAATTCCTGCTCCCCAGATAACACCAACTCTTTGTTTGTTTACGTTATCATTTGTAATTCCGGCATCTTTGATAGCTTCATCACTGGCAGCAATTGCATATTGAGCAAATTTATCTAATCTACGAGATTCCTTGCGATCCATGTAATCTTCAATATTGAAGTTTTTTACTTCGCAGGCAAATTTCGTTTTATGCTTCTCGGTATCATAATATGTGATCGGAGCGGCTCCGCTAACTCCATTCACAAGTGCATTCCAATAATCCTGGATATTATTCCCGATAGGGGTAAGTGCACCTAATCCTGTTACAACAACTCGCCTTAATGCCATAAATATGTGTTTTGTACTTTAAACAAATAAAACCCACGCTTTCTTAACTTGTTGTTACTTAAGAGCCATGGGATTTACAATATAAATATATCTTTTTGATTGAAAATCAATCGAATTTTAAATTTTAAAAAAAATAATAACACCCAATTTTTAATAAATTTCAACTTTCAAAACAAATTCCAAAAAATTTGGACTCTGGCCCCGAAGTTCGGGATTAAAAAATTGGAATTTTTTAAAAACCGGGTGTGGTATTATTATTTTTTAGCTTCCTCGATATAAGAAATAGCTTGACCAACAGTAGCAATGTTTTCTGCTTGATCGTCTGGAATTTGAATATCAAATTCTTTTTCGAATTCCATAATAAGCTCAACAGTGTCTAATGAGTCAGCTCCTAAATCATTAGTGAAGCTTGCTTCTGTTACAACTTCGTTTTCGTCAACACCTAATTTGTCTACGATAATCGCTTTTACTCTTGATGCAATGTCTGACATAATCTTTAATTTTAGAATTTAATTTGTTGGCAAAAATAAAAAACTTTATCTTAAAACCATGATTTAGTTAATAAATGTAACACTAATTTATAAAATTAATTTCAAGAAAGGTCTTTTAAATCTATTTATTTTCGATTTTTATTCCGTTTTTTGCAGTCTCAAAATTAATTCCAATATGAAAAAAATTGTTGTTTTTGCCTCAGGATCAGGTACTAATGCAGAAAACATTATAAAATATTTTGCCAATACTGAAATTGCAAAAGTCGTTACGGTGTTTACAAATAATGCTACGGCAAAAGTGATAGAAAGAGCAAAAAATCATCAAATTCCGGTGGAAATTTTCGAAAAAAACGATCTTTTAGAGAGAAATGTATTACAAAAAATAGAAAAAATCGACCCGGATATGATTGTCCTGGCAGGTTTCCTGTTGAAATTCCCGGACAACATAATTGAAAGATATCCCAACAAGATAATAAACATTCATCCTGCCCTTTTACCCAATTATGGCGGAAAAGGAATGTATGGAATGCATATTCACAGAGCGATAGTCAATAATAAGGAAAAAGAAACCGGAATTTCCATTCACTATGTTAATGAACATTACGATGAAGGCGGAATTATTTTTCAGCAAAATATTGCCTTAACTGATGGAGATACACCTGAAACAGTTGCGGAAAAGATTCATTAACTGGAACAAAAACACTTTCCTGAAATTATTGAAAAGTTATTAGAAGGAAAAATTTAAATCCACTCTAAAGTCCGGGTGCAATTGCAATATCAAAAATCAATTTTAGATAAAGCCTGACCAATCTAAAATTTTAAAGCCTAAAAATAAAATGCACGAAGTACATATATATACAGATGGTGCTGCAAAAGGAAATCCTGGAAATGGCGGCTATGGTGTCGTGATGGAACTGGTGGGAACGCCACATAAAAAAGAATTTTACGAAGGTTTTCGTTTAACAACAAATAACAGAATGGAACTTTTGGCAGTAATTGTAGGCTTAGAAAAACTCAAAAAGCCAAATATGAAGGTTTTGATTATTTCCGATTCCAAATATGTCGTTGATTCTGTTGAAAAAAAGTGGGTTTTCGGATGGGAGAAAAAAGGATTTGCCGGCAAAAAAAACCCTGATTTATGGAAACGCTTTTTAATCGTTTACCGCAAACATCAGGTTAATTTTAAATGGATAAAAGGCCACAATAATCATGTCCAAAACGAACGCTGCGACCAACTAGCCGTTATGGCCTCAATGCAGCCTAAACTTTCCGTTGACGTTTATTACGAAACAATCGGTTCTAAAGAATAAAAAAAACGCATCTGTATAGATGCGTTTTTTGTACTAACTTAAATGTGCTTGCTGATTTTTATTTGTCTAAATCTTTTGCCTTATGAAATCCTACCAGCAATCCAATTCCGGACATGGTAATTATCGTAGCCGGATACACTACATCAGGATTCATTTTTGTGTAAGTTGATAAAAATAAAGCAATAAAAAGTCCGACACCAATTCCGATCAGAAGAAAAGCGGTATTTATAACGAAAACTTTCCAGGCGGGAACATTTTTTTGGTTGGTATTAAAAAAGATACTTGCATCGACACCTTTTTCTATAAGTGCCAGACGTTCTCTGTTTCTGGTTGAATAAATAAGGTAAATGATTCCGAAGATCATTAAAAAGAAACTAATTGGGATTAAAATTTTTTCGTCCATGATTTTTTATGTTTTTAATTGATTGATATACTCATAGGACGATAGCTTCTGAAATAAGGTTACAGGATTTTCCGAAAAAATTAGATAAATAGAAAATTTGGCCATTAGACAATCAATAAACCTCTGATAATCAATTATCTTTAACACTTCAATTAAGCATGACAAACTTTTGAAGTTCAACTTCTTACAGGTTACAATTTTAATTCTTTGTCACTTTTGCAATATGTCGAATTATCTATTTCTAATTATCTCATTTTTTTAGCTAAATCCTGTAACCTAAAGAAACAAACTGTCGTCCTATATAATATGAGTACTTTAAATGATCAACATTATATCGATAAAATTCTGCAAGGCGAGAATAATGCCTTTGCAGTTTTGGTTGATCGTTATAAAGATATGATCTTTACCTTGTCCTTAAAAATGGTAAAAAACCGGGAAGAGGCCGAAGAGGTTGCGCAAGATACTTTTATAAAGATTTACAATTCACTGACAAAATTTAAAGGAGATTCTAAGTTTTCGACCTGGATTTATAAAATTGCTTATAATACCTGCCTGGACAGATTAAAGAAAAACAAAAAAGAAGATTTAAATATTTCGATTGATGAATTTTCTTCTCATTTAATTAAAACGATGGACAACGCTTTGAGCGCTTTAGAAGAAAAAGAACGAAAGCAAACCATTCAAAAATGTTTAAATTTATTGCCCGGAGATGAAAACTTCCTGTTGACTTTATTTTATTTTGAAGATCAGAATTTGGAAGAAATCGGAAAAGTCATGAATATCTCGGCAAATAATGCCAAAGTAAAATTATTTAGGAGCCGGCAAAAATTAGCCGTAATTTTGAGACAGCAGTTAGAATCAGAAATAATAGAATGTTATGAAAGAGAGCGATAAAAATATTGAACAACTTATTGATAAAATAATGGCTGAAGAAAATCTGCAATCACCATCTTTTGACTTTACTTCTAAAATAATGTCTGAAATTTCAATTTTGGAAGAGAAAAAACTTAATGCATATAAACCGTTGATTTCTAAAACAGTCTGGGTTTCTATGGGAATGGCTTTGGCATTATTGATTATCTACGTCTCTTTCTTTACCGGAACAGAAACTGTTTTAGATGTAAAAACTCCGTATGCAGATACAATTTCAGGATTGTTTTCAGGAATTCACATTTCAAAAACTTTATTATATACACTTTTAATTGTCCCGATTATGATGTTGATTCAGATTGGGATCCTGAAGAATTATTTTGATAAGAAATACAATTTGTAATTTATACAATATATTTTCAGGTGTACTATTTTTTTTAACTTTATATTGTTCATTAAATCTAAAAAGATGATACGTAAAACAATTTCTCCTAAGAATAATATTATTGACCTTTCTTATGAAATTCCAAATAATCAAATTGGAAAATCACTGAAAGTATCGATCGATTTCGAAAATGAAGTTGATCAAAGTGAAAATAAATTATCTAACGAGGATTTTGTAAAATGGATTAAAAATGCAGAGCAATCTCCAATAATGTCTCTTGAACAGTTTAATCAGAAATGGAAAGAAAAAAAGTTAAAGATTCTAAACAATATACGCTAAATATTACTAATAACTACTTTTATAATTTACAAGAAATTGTTGATTACATTTCATTTGAAAAACATCAACCTCTAAATGCCATAAAAATTGGTAACGGAATAAATAAAGCAATGAGTAAAATCATTGAAAATCCTCTACTCAATTTCGAATGTGAAAACCTCCCTACAAAATCTAAAATTTATAGAGAAGCAACTGATAAAACGTGGTTAATCATTTTTAAAATCAAAAATTATACTATTACCATTCTTGGTGTTTTAAGCGGAAAAAGAAAAACTTCATCATTTCGAAAACTTACATAAAACGGACACTTATATTTACTAAAATATAAATTGCATTTTAAATTCAGAAAACCTATTTTAAACGCTCCTCAAAATCAATTTCAATCAATTCATTTACAATAGTTTTACAACGAAATCGATGTTGTTTTTTTAAGAAAATTTTGAGACGCTAAACCGTTGCAGGATTGTAACTTATAGAGTATCTTTGCACCCTAATTCGAAATTCATAAAATGAATAAACTATTGATTGTTGGAACAGTTGCTTTCGACGCGATTGAAACTCCTTTCGGAAAAACAGATAAAATATTAGGTGGTGCTGCAACGTACATCGGATTATCGGCATCATTTTTTAACTTGCAATCGGCCATTGTTTCTGTAGTTGGCGACGATTTTCCCCAAGAACATTTAGATCTATTAACTTCAAAAAATATTGATATCTCTGGTATCGAAATTGTAAAAGGCGGAAAAACCTTTTTTTGGAGCGGTTTATATCACAATGATTTAAATTCAAGAGATACTTTGGTTACAGAACTAAACGTTCTGGCTGATTTTCAGCCAAAAGTTCCACAAAATTTTAAAGATGCTGATGTTGTAATGTTAGGGAATTTGCATCCTTTAGTACAAAGCAGTGTTTTAGATCAATTAGAGAAAAAACCAAAACTGGTTGTTTTAGATACAATGAATTTCTGGATGGACTGCGCTCTTCCGGAATTATTAGACGTTATCAAACGCGTGGATGTTATTACAATCAATGACGAAGAAGCGAGACAGCTTTCTGGTGAATATTCATTAGTAAAAGCAGCAAATAAAATCCAGGAATTGGGACCAAAATATGTGGTAATCAAAAAAGGAGAACACGGAGCACTTTTATTTCATAACAGAGAGGTATTCTTTGCACCGGCTTTACCGTTAGAAGATGTTTTTGATCCTACAGGAGCCGGAGATACTTTCGCAGGTGGTTTCTCGGGATTTATTGCGCAAAGCGAAAATATCTCATTTGGCAATATGAAAAATGCAATTATTTACGGTTCCAATTTAGCTTCGTTCTGCGTAGAAAAATTTGGAACAGAAAGAATGGAAACATTAAGCAAAGCAGAAGTAGCGATTCGATTACAGCAATTTAAGTCGTTAACTCAGTTTGACATAGAAATATAATGCGCAAAAGCCTCGATAAAACGGGGCTTTTTTATTACAATAATACACACAACTTACACAACACAAAAAAACAAAAACAATGAGCGACGCTTTAAAACACGAATGTGGTATAGCCTTAGTGAGACTACTAAAACCGCTTGAATATTATAAAGAAAAATACGGAACTGCTTTTTACGGAATCCAGAAGATGTATTTAATGATGGAAAAACAGCATAACCGCGGACAAGACGGTGCTGGTTTTGCAAGCATTAAATTGGATGTAGAAGCCGGACAACGATACATCAGCAGAGTTCGTTCGAATCATGCGCAACCTATCCAGGACGTTTTTAAACAAATCAATGAACGTATTAGCGAGGAGTTAAAAGAACGCCCGGAACTTGCGGATAACATGAAAGCTCTAAAATCAAACATTCCTTATATTGGAGAATTGTTTTTAGGTCACGTTCGTTACGGAACTTTCGGAAAAAACAGCATCGAAAGCGTTCACCCGTTTTTACGTCAAAGCAACTGGATGCACCGCAACCTGATTTTGGCTGGAAACTTTAACATGACAAACGTTAAAGAGCTTTTTGAAAATCTGGTAGAATTAGGGCAGCATCCTAAAGAAATGGCAGATACTGTTACAGTAATGGAAAAAATTGGCCATTTCTTAGATAAGGAAGTGATGCAGCTTTACCAGGATTGTAAAGCAGAAGGTTATTCTAAAAGAGAAGCTTCTCCCGTTATCGCAGAACGTTTGGATATTGCAAAAATATTAAGCCGCTCAGCAAAAAATCTTGACGGTGGTTATGCAATGGCCGGATTATTAGGTCACGGTGACGCATTTGTTTTTAGAGATCCTGCTGGAATTCGTCCTGCGTATTTCTATCAGGATGATGAAGTAGTGGTTGTTGCTTCAGAAAGACCTGTTATTCAAACTGTATTTAATGTGCCTTTTGAAAAAGTTCAGGAAATTGATCCGGGAAATGCTTTGATTATCAAGAAAAGCGGAAAAGTTTCTATGGAGCAAATTTTGGAGCCAACTGTTAAGAAAGCATGTTCTTTTGAAAGGATTTATTTCTCCAGAGGAAGTGATGCCGAAATTTATCAGGAACGTAAGGATCTAGGTAAATTAATTTTACCAGCTGTTCTTAAGGCAATTGACAGCGATACAGATAATACTGTTTTCTCTTACATTCCGAATACTGCTGAAACATCATTTTATGGTTTAGTTGAAGCTGCTCAGGATTTCTTAAACCAGAGAAAAAACAATTATATTCTCGAAAACAGAAATACACTTACAACGGAAACACTTCAGGAGCTTCTGGCGGTAAAAATACGTACAGAGAAGGTTGCCATTAAAGATGCGAAACTAAGAACCTTTATTACAGAAGACAGCAGTAGGGATGACCTGGTTGCGCACGTTTACGATGTGACGTATGGAGTAATCAAACCAGAAGATAATTTGGTTATTATTGATGACAGTATTGTTCGTGGTACCACATTAAAAATGAGCATTATTAAGATGATGGATCGTTTAAATCCAAAACGTATTGTAATCGTTTCATCGGCACCGCAGATTCGTTATCCGGATTGTTACGGAATCGATATGGCGAAACTGGAAGGCCTTGTGGCTTTTAGAGCTGCTTTGACTTTATTAAAAGAAAGAAATTTATATCACATAGTAGATGAAGTGTATGCAAAATGTAAAGCGCAGGAAAATTTTGCCGACAAAGACGTTGTAAATTATGTGACTGCGATTTACGATCAATTTACACAGGAAGAGATTTCAGATAAAATTGCAGAAATGTTAAGCTCTCCGGAAATTAATGCAGAAGTAAAAATTATCTTCCAGACTGTTGAAGATCTTCATATAGCATGTCCTAAAAATTTAGGTGACTGGTATTTTACAGGTGATTACCCAACACCCGGAGGAAATCGCGTTGTTAACCGTGCATTTATGAATTTTTATGAAGGAAAAGACGCAAGAGCTTATTAAAAAAGTATTAATAAAAGGTTAATTTGTGCATTTCATCGGTTTTTTTTGCCGTTCATCCTGTTTGTTTGGTAAAATTGAAAAGCTACAATATATTTGAGATACCATAACATTAGTAGGTTAAGTTTATGGTAGATTTGGGGCAAAAAGGGTGGAAGAAATTCCACCTTTTTTATTGGAATAAACTCAAGTATTTCTACAACAGTTATTTAACCTTTTTTAACATTCTTCTTAATTTATTTTTCATCTAAAAAAAAAAGAAATTATCCCGAAGAAAAAAGCCCACAATTTATATCTCATAATCTCAAAAAGAAGTAAACAGTACTTAATCGGAAATACTGACCTTTTAACTGAAAAGTTTTTAACGCATAAATATCTGTTATACATTTACTAAACCATAACATTAGTAGGTAAAGTTTATGGTAGATTTGGGGCAAAAAAGGTGGAAGAGATTCCACCTTTTTTATTGGTGAAAATTCATATTATTTATAAAATAGCAGTTACAGCACTTTAATCGGATATACTTGCTTTTTATCTGAAAAGTTTTTAACGCAAAAATATCTGTCATACATTTACTAAACCATAACATTAGTAGGTTAAATTTATGGTAGATTTGGGGCAAAAAAGGTGGAAGAGATTCCACCTTTTTTATTTTCTTCTTACAAGAGCAAAAATCATAGATTATAAAATAAAGAAAATATAAAGACAAAAAAAAGACGAGCACTTTTGGCACTCGTCTTTTTGTATAATCTTTATTCTATCTTCTTATTTGTCTAACGCAAATCTTCTTGCAACTTCTGTCCAGTTAATAACACTGAAAAAAGCTTCAATATAATCTGGTCTTCTGTTTTGATAGTTTAAATAGTAAGCATGTTCCCAAACATCCATTCCTAAAATTGGAGTTCCTCCACATCCTACTTCAGGCATTAATGGATTATCCTGATTTGGAGTTCCGCAAACATCTAATTTTCCACCTTTTTGAACACATAACCATGCCCATCCAGAACCAAATTGAGTTGCACCAGCTTTAGCAAATTTTGCTTTAAATTCTTCAAATGATCCAAAAGAAGACTCAATTGCCGCTAATAAATCACCCGTTGGCAATCCGCCTCCGTTTGGTGCCATTACTGTCCAGAACAAGTTGTGGTTGTAAAAACCTCCACCATTGTTACGAACTGCTGCGTTAGATTTATCTAAATTAATTAAGATATTTTCGATTGTTTTTCCTTCCAAATCTGTTCCTGCAATAGCTGCATTAAGATTCGTAGTGTATGCATTATGATGTTTTGTATGGTGGATTTCCATTGTACGGGCATCAATATGTGGTTCTAATGCGTCATACGCGTAAGGTAACTGTGGTAATTCAAAAGCCATGATATCTTTAATTTTATGGTTTATAATAATTTATTCCAAATTTAGACATTTAACTTTGGAATTGAAAATACTATTTGCTTATAATTGAATTTAATTCCTCAATAAAATGATTTTTGTGTCATTAAATACCTCATAATCTTTATTTTCCATTAAAAGTGGTCATGGTATTTTCTAATCCGGCTGTTCCGAAAGTTTTAATAATCTCGGCAGAAATTTCTAAACGTTCCGGTAATTTTGCCTCCTCATCTGTGTTCCATTCACCTAAAACATAATCTACTTGTTTTCCTTTTTTAAATTCATCACTAATTCCAAATCTAAAACGGGTATAATTTTGAGTATTAAGAACCAGATTAATGTTTTTAAGACCGTTATGCCCGCCGTCGCTTCCTTTTGGCTTAATGCGAATGGTCCCAAACGAAAGATTCAGATCATCCGTAATAACCATAATGTTTTCCAAAGGAATGTTTTCTTTGTCTATCCAGTATTTTACGGCCTTACCACTTAAGTTCATATAGGTATTGGGTTTTAAAAGAAAAAAGGTTCTTCCTTTAAATTTATATTCGGCAAGCGAACCCAGTTTTACAGTTTCAAAAGACAAACTTTCTTTTTTGGCTAAAAAATCTAAAACTTTAAATCCAATATTATGTCTTGTGTTTACATATTCGGCCCCGATATTTCCCAGTCCTACAATTAAATATTTTTTCATACAATCTACAATCTCTACTTTATCTGTTGATGAAAACAGTTTTGTTATCCATTTTATCATGATACAAAAATAACTTTTAATTCAATAATTTTTCTTTTGTACTACCGAATTTTAATTCTGTATTTTTTAGAATAACAGCGTTTCCAAATTGCGTCTGACGAAAAATATGTCTTAAAATACAATTTTAAAAACTTTCAGAAGCTAAACAACTTGCTACTTAGAAGGAAATTTGCAAAAAAAATTACAAAACAATCCTTATGAAAAAGAAATTACAAGTATTGGCTTTTGTTTTAGCAAGTTATGCATCATATTCACAAGTTGTTGTTGGAGATAAAGATCCAGACAAATCAGCACAACTTAAAGTGGTCGCGACTAATCGTGGAATATTAATTCCTCAAGTAAAACTAAACGGAACAAGAGACATTATTACCATTACTAATGGTAATAAAGAAAGTTTATTGGTCTATAATACCGTTACTACTTCAGATGTTACACCTGGATACTATTATTGGTATATTGACAGATGGAAAAGATTTGCGACATCTGATGAAATAATTAATGGAAATGGAAAAGAGATTTCTAATAGTATAATAAATCCGGCAGGAGACCTAATCATTACATTTACGGATGGCACAACTATAAACGCCGGGAATGCAAAAGGTCCTAAAGGAGAAGACGGAAAGGATGGAAAGAGCATTGCCTCTTCTCTTATAGATTCTGCAACGGGAAACCTGATTATTACTTATGAAGACGGAACAACTGAAAATGCCGGAAAAGTAAAAGGAGACAAAGGTGATGAAGGAAAAGGAATTTCTTCTGCCGTTGTGGATCCTGCTACCGGAAATCTTATTATTACTTACGAAGACGGAACAACTGCAGATGCAGGAAAAGCAAAAGGAGACAAAGGTGACAAAGGCGACAAAGGCGATGAAGGAAAAGGAATTTCTTCTGCAGTTGTGGATCCTGCTACCGGAAATCTTATTATTACTTATGAAGATGGGACTACCTCAAATGCTGGTAAAATAAAAGGAGACAAAGGTGATAAAGGTGACGATGGTAAAGGTATTTCTTCTGCAGTTGTAGATCCTGCTACCGGAAATCTTATCATCACTTATGAAGACGGAACAACTGAAAATGCTGGTTCTGTAAAAGGTGATAAAGGTGACGATGGTAAAGGAATTGCTTCTGCAATCGTAGATCCTCCGACCGGAAATCTTATTATAACTTATGAAGATGGGACTACCTCAAATGCTGGTAAAATAAAAGGAGACAAAGGTGATAAAGGTGACGATGGTAAAGGTATTTCTTCTGCAGTTGTAGATCCTGCTACCGGAAATCTTATTATTACTTACGAAGACGGAACAACTGCAGATGCCGGAAAAGCAAAAGGTGACAAAGGTGACAAAGGCGATGAAGGAAAAGGAATTTCTTCTGCAGTTGTAGATCCTGCTACCGGAAATCTTATTATTACTTACCAAGACGGCACAACTGCAGATGCAGGAAAAGTAAAAGGTGACTCTGGCACAACTGGTGAAACCGGTGCAAAAGGTGAAACTGGGGCAACGGGACAAACCGGAGCAACTGGTGAAACAGGAGCAAAAGGAGAAACGGGTGCAACGGGACAAACCGGGGCAACTGGTGAAACCGGCGCAAAAGGTGAAACGGGTGCAACTGGTGAAACTGGTGCAATGGGACAAACCGGTGCAACTGGTGAAACCGGAGCAAAAGGTGAAACTGGGGCAACGGGACAAACCGGGGCAACTGGTGAAACAGGAGCAAAAGGTGAAACGGGTGCAACGGGACAAACCGGTGCAACTGGTGAAACCGGTGCAAAAGGTGAAACTGGTGCAACGGGACAAACCGGGGCAACTGGTGAAACAGGAGCAAAAGGAGAAACGGGTGCAACGGGACAAACCGGGGCAACTGGTGAAACAGGGGCAACTGGTGAAACAGGAGCAAAAGGAGAAACGGGTGCAACGGGACAAACCGGTGCAACGGGACAAACCGGTGCAACTGGTGAAACCGGAGCAAAAGGTGAAACTGGGGCAACGGGACAAACCGGTGCAAAAGGTGAAACTGGTGCAACGGGACAAACCGGTGCAAAAGGTGAAACTGGTGCAACGGGACAAACCGGGGCAACTGGTGAAACCGGAGCAAAAGGAGAAACGGGTGCAACGGGACAAACCGGGGCAACTGGTGAAACAGGGGCAAAAGGTGAAACTGGGGCAACGGGACAAACCGGTGCAACTGGTGAAACCGGAGCAAAAGGTGAAACGGGGGCAACGGGACAAACCGGTGCAACTGGTGAAACCGGCGCAAAAGGTGAAACTGGTGCAACGGGGCAAACCGGTGCAACTGGTGAAACAGGAGCAAAAGGAGAAACGGGTGCAACGGGACAAACCGGTGCAAAAGGTGAAACGGGTGCAACGGGGCAAACCGGAGCAACTGGTGAAACAGGAGCACAAGGTGAAACGGGTGCAACTGGTGAAACGGGTGCAACTGGTGAAACCGGAGCAAAAGGTGAAACTGGTGCAACGGGACAAACCGGTGCAACTGGGGAAACCGGAGCAAAAGGTGAAACTGGTGCAACGGGGCAAACCGGAGCAACTGGTGAAAACGGAGCGAAAGGAGAAACTGGGGCAACGGGACAAACTGGCGCAACTGGTGAAACAGGAGCAAAAGGAGAAACGGGTGCAACGGGACAAACTGGTGCAACTGGTGAAACCGGAGCAAAAGGTGCAGATGCAGATACAGGAACACTGTATGCTAAGGGACCACTGGCTGTTACTGGAACTGGGACAATTCTAGGTTCTGATTTAACAGTATCTATTACTCCTGCCGTTGATAAACCATCTATGTTAATTACCAATGACACTGGGGTAGTTGCTTGGTCTCCAGATATGCCCTGGATTTTAAATGGTAATGGAAATGGAGTTTTAAAAACAATCGGAACTAAAGATAATTTTGACCTCCCTTTTATTACAAATAGCTCAGAATGGATGAGATTAAAAACTAATGGAAGATTAGGTATTGGAACTACAGATCCACAGGCAGGTATACATCTTGTAAGCGAAGATAAACTAACAAATGATGTATTATTTGAAGGTATTAATGATAATTCATCTTTCTTAATGATGATCTCTGGATCACTATTACCAAAAAATACCAGAATGGGACAAATCTCATTTGGATACAAGAATGGCACATACATAAAAGGTTCTAGTATTATGTCTAATTATAGAGGTACAGATGCCGGAACTACCAATTTAAGTGATTTACAATTCTGGACTTCAAATATTGCAAGAGGTTCATTTGATGAAGTAGGTAGTTTTGGAGTTGGAACAACAAATCCAGATCCAGCATCTGTTATAGATGTAGTAAACACAACCAAAGGAGTTTCATTCCCTCAAATAAACCTGGCGACCACAACTACTAAACCAGCTGGAAGCACACCAAAAGACGGTACTGTAGCATACAATACAAATGCCGGAATTACAGGTGCAAGCGCTAATGGTAAAGGTATGTATTACTGGGATGGTGGTGCCTCAGGCGCATGGTCTTTCATGAAAAATACTAGTGATGATACTATCGACTGGCATACTGGCGGTAATACAAATGGTGCTGAAAAAACATTCGGGACTAAAGACAACTATGGTATACCTTTCATAACTAATAATATTGAAAAAATGCGATTAAGTGCAACAGGATATCTAGGAATTGGAACAACAGTTCCTAATTCAGCTTTGACAATTGTTAATGATAACGGGGCAGATAGTAGAGACGATCTTTCAATTGTCACTTATAGCGATACAGCAACGCCGGGCATATTTATTCAAAGAGCTAGAGGAGCATTAACTTCACCAGCTAATTTATCAAGCGGAGATGTGATAGGTTCAATTCAATTTAGAGGTAGATATGGGGGGAACATGAGCTCTGGTCTCTCTACAATACAAGCTACCTACAAGGGAGATAGTAACACTAACTCCAGCGATCTGAGATTCCTAACATCTGGTAACATTAAGATGGCAATAAATGAATTGGGTTATTTAGGTATCGGTACAGGAACAGGTACAATTCCATCTAAATTAACCGTCCAGGCTGTTAACAGTACTGTTCCGGAAAATACAGTATCATTTCAATCTAATGGAGGCGCTTATACTCGTCTTGAGTTAGAATACAATAAAGCTGGTTCTTCAAATATGGCCCTTAATGACTATACAGGAGAAATCCAATTTACAGGAACAGCTGGGGGAGCCGGAGGAAAAATCACTAGCCGTATTGGAAACCAATATGTGGGAGATGGTTCTACAAACTTAAGCAGATTGAAATTTGGAACATCTGGATTAGCATCCTACATGACCCTTAACGAGTATGGAACACTATATCCAGAAGGAACGGGACAAGATTTGGGGACAGACTTAAAAAGATGGAAAAACATTTTTCTACAAGTTGCACCAAACGTATCTTCAGACATAAGATTGAAGCAAAATATCTCTCCTCTTAAATATGGCTTAAATGAGATTTTGAAGATCGATCCTATTTCTTATAGCTTAAAAAGCGATACAAATAATAAGATACAATTAGGTGTTTCTGCGCAACAAGTACAAACCATTATACCAGAACTGGTTGATGTTGCTTCAGATGAAAATAAAACCTTGGGAGTCTATTATACAGAAATGATTCCTGTATTAATAAATGCGATTAAAGAGCAGCAAGCTCAGATCGAGCAATTAAAAGAACAGGTAAAAAAGCTAAGTGAGCAAAAATAATAACACTCATTAAGTCACATGTTTTTAAAAATAAAATCCCGATTGCATTAGCAATCGGGATTTTTCATTTACGTCAAGAAAATTATAAAAATGAATCTTCACTTTAGCCCTGACAGAAACGACATCCTTTTTCTGGTTTCTTTAACCAGGAAAAGATATAGTGGATGGCAGGAATGTCACTTCTGATGGAAACGGAATTTTCTGCTTCTAAAAAAATAATTAGGCAATTTGATAATATGACAATTACATATTCCACATGCTTTTATAAAAATCCGAAAAATAAGCAGAAGTCTTAGCATCTCAAAATCTTTACATCTTTGAAGCAAAAAAAAGCACCAACCTTTCGATTGATGCTTTGTATTGAGTTGAAAAAAATTATTTTTTCTTTCCTTTTGCAGGAGCTTTTGCAGCTTTTGCAGCTTCTTGAGCAGCTTTCATAGCAGCACGAGAAATTCTTACCTGAGCAACAACTGTGTTCTCTGGGTGCATAATTTTGTATTCCGGCTTACCAACTTTAGTAACATATAATTTGTTACCCATTTCAAGTGGAGTAATATCAGCCTCAACAAAATCAGGAAGATTTGCTGGTAAAGCTTTAACTTTTAATTTACGAGTGTTTAAACGTAAAACACCACCTGCAAGAACACCTTTAGATGTACCTACAACTTTTACAGGAACTTCCATAGTGATTTCTTTATCATCAAATAATTGGAAGAAATCAATGTGTAGAATCTTGTCAGATACAGGGTGAACCTGAATATCCTGTAAAATTGCGTTGAATGATTTTCCTTTTCCAAGTTCGATCACAACTGTGTGAGCGTTTGGAGTGTAAACCAAGTTTTTGAATGCTGTAACATCCGCTGAAAAATGTACTGCCTGGTTTCCTCCGTATAAAACGCAAGGTACCTGTCCAGCATTACGTAAGGCTTTAGTTGACACTTTGCCCACGCTTTCTCTTTCTGATCCTTTAATTGTAATCGACTTCATTGTAAAAAAATATAGTTATTAATAATATTTACTTGCTTTAAGCTTTAGGCACTAGGCTTTATGCTTTTAAAATGAGAAACAAAGCTTACGGCTTAAAGCCTAAAGCATATTGCATTTACATTATAAATTTTCCACTGATGGAATTGTTGTGATGAACCATCTGCATTACCTCAGCAAACAGAGGCGCACAGCTTACCACTTTTATTTTATTTGATTCTTTCTTCAACGGAATTGAATCGGTCACGATCAATTCTGTTAATTTAGAATTTTCAATTTTTTCATAAGCACCGCCAGATAAAATAGCATGCGTACAAATTGCTCTCACACTCAATGCTCCTTTTTCGATCATAAGGTCTGCAGCTTTAGCTAAAGTTCCTCCCGTATCGATCATGTCGTCTACTAATATTACATTACGTCCTTTAACTTCACCAATTAGCTCCATTGTGTCGATAATGTTAGCTGCTTTTCTTTGTTTGTAACAGATTACTACATCTGATTCTAAAAACTTAGAGTAAGCATATGCTCTTTTTGAACCTCCCATATCCGGAGATGCAATTGTCAGATTTTCTAATTTTAAACTTTCTACATATGGTAAAAAGATAGTAGATGCAAATAAATGATCTACCGGTTTTTCAAAGAATCCCTGAATTTGATCTGCGTGCAAATCCATTGTCATGATTCTGGTTGCTCCTGCAGCTGTTAATAGATTTGCTACTAACTTCGCTCCGATCGGAACTCTCGGTTTGTCTTTTCTATCCTGTCTTGCCCAACCAAAATAAGGCATTACAGCTGTAATATGTCTTGCCGATGCACGTTTTGCCGCATCAATCATTAACAACAATTCCATCAGATTATCTGCACTTGGAAAAGTAGAACATACAATAAATACTCGTAAACCTCTTATTGACTCTTCGTATGATGGCTGAAATTCTCCATCGCTATACGTTGACATCGTTACTTTTCCTAACGGAATACCGTATTGTGCAGCAATTTTTTCTGCAAGATAAACACTTTGTGAACAAGCAAAAATTTTAGCTTCTGGTTCTAGGTGCGACATTGTAATGTGTTGTTTTTGCTCCGTTGTACGCTGCACCATTTTTCTTTATCTTTTGAATAAAGCAAAATACGCATAATTACCTCGGATGTAGTTAGTTGTGTGTGCTTCGTTTTAACGAGGTGCAAATTTATAAAATTAATCGAACACTGACAGCAAAAAATTGAGATTTTTTAGTAGAACTTTTAATTTTATTTTTTACATTTGCACCGTGTTAAAGGAATGAGCACAGAAATGAATCATTCTATTGCGTTAAAATAACAGATTTATCTTTATTTTTTCGTCTGCTAAGCCCGGATGGCGGAATTGGTAGACGCGCTGGTCTCAAACACCTGTGGGAAACCGTGCCGGTTCGACTCCGGCTCCGGGTACAAAAACCTCTTCTTAACCGAAGAGGTTTTTTTGATTTCAACCACCCTAATCTTCTTTTGAATGTTGTTCCAATGAATTTACTAACAGATAATTTAAAAAAATACAATTGGATTGACTTCGGTAGAGGGATTGCTGTTCTTCTTGTTATAATGATTCATACTGGTCAAAATTTTTCGACAAGCGAATCCGTATATAATATTACCCAAACGGGATCAATGGGTGTGCAACTATTTTTTATACTAAGTTCTTTTACTTTATTTAACTCTTACAATCAGAGATATGAAATAGACGGAAAATACCGAATTAAATACTTTTTTATTCGTAGATTTTTCAGAATAGCTCCTTTATATTATTTTTTCGCAATTTTTTACACTGTAATTCAAATAGTCTTAAAAGGCATACATTCTGTTGAATATATGGACGTATTGATTTCCATTTTATTTCTAAATGGCTTAGTTGTTCCCGTAATTAATTATATTCCTCCAGGTGGATGGAGTGTTGGTACAGAAGTACTTTTTTATTGTATAATTCCTTTTTTATTTAAAAAAATTACCAGCACAAAACATGCGATAATCCTTTTATTAGCTGCAATTTTATTTTCTAACTTGATAAATTATTTAGCAGAATTTATTATCTCTTCACTAAAAATTCCTAACCCCTACAACTTAAGAGGTTATCATCTTTATTCTTGGCTACCAAATCAGTTTCCTGTCTTTTGCTTTGGAATTTTACTGTTTTTTATTTTGAATTCATTGAGTTTTTCAAACAATTTAAAAAAGATATTTTTAACATTTTCTATTTTGCTTTATATATTATTAAGTCAGATTCATTTATCATTTAAATACCTTTATTTTCTGCTGCAGGCATCTTACCTTTATTCTGTAATATTTTGTTTCTTTATAATTGGAATAAAGGATTATAAATTTAACAACAGAGTTGGCAGCGTTTTTAGAATGATTGGAAAATATTCATTTTGCATGTATCTTCTACATTTTTTTATCCTTAGATTATATTTAATTTTAATTACTTATATAGGGGTCGAAAAGAATAATTTAATGTTTTTAATATCATATGTCATAATATCCATGATCACATTTTTCATAAGTTCAAAATTTTACATCTATGAAAAGAAAGGAATTATGTTTGGAAATATGCAAATTCAAAAAATAAGGAATTTAATTTAATCAACCTCACAGCTCGCATGATGCAAAACAGGAAAATTGCAGGAATTGGCAATAAAACACAATTGATTTGCTTTTGTATGAAGTTCCACAGCCAGCTCAATTTTAGCTGAATCCGTAATTATAACTTTAGGATTTAATCGAACCTCGGTAAAACGACCGCTTCCGTCTGGATTTACTTCTAAAATTCCTTCAGCGTTATCTGAATATTCTAAAACTTCAATTCCGTTTTGAGAGCAGACATACAAATAGGACATCATGTGGCAGGAAACCAAACTGCTCAACAACAAATCTTCGGGATTGTATAATTCCAGATCGCCTTTGAAAGCTTTTGCAGCGGAAATGTCTAAAATCGGTTTTCCTTCAATTTTGATTTTATGGGTTTTGCTATAGGATCTTTTTGTTGATTCCGTTTCATTTGTCCTAGAAGTCCAATGTAGCTGTGTTTTGAATAGATGTTTCATTTCGCTAAGTTAAGATTTATATATCAACATGAATTAATCTCACAAAGTCGCAGAGTTTTTAAACAATGTAACCATAAAGTTTTTCGTTCCTCAGAATGACAAAAAATGACAATAAACTTTGCGTCTTCGTGACTTTGCTAGATTCAAAAAATAATTTATTTTAATTTACCCTTGCTCCGAAATAAAAAAACCTCGAAAGCAAATCACTTTCGAGGTTTCTCAGAGAATTAGAACTAAACAAAGTTCTAAAAATTTATTTTTGAACCGAAAACTTAAATGTAGTTTTAGTTTTATAATTTTCTCCCGGGTTTAAAACTGTTGTTGGGAAGTTTTTCTGATTTGGAGAATCTGGATAATGCTCTGTTTCTAGACACAATCCTGTTCTGTGTGCAAAAGTTCCTCCGTTTGGCATTGGCAAAGTTCCGTCAAGGAAATTTCCAGAATAAAACTGAATTCCAGGTTCGTCTGTTGTCATTTCCATAATTCTTCCGCTGGCAGCGTGGTATACTTTTGCAATGATTGTTTTCCCTTTTTCAGGATTGTTCAAAACCCAGCAGTGATCGTAACCTTTTCCTGTTTCTAATTGTTCGTTTTTAACTGCAATGTCTTTTCCGATTAATTTTGGTTTTCTGAAATCGAAAGGCGTATTGGCAACATCTTCTAATTTTCCTGTCGGAATTAACGTCGCATCAACCGGAACCAATTTATCTGCATTTAATGTCAATTCGTGATCCAAGATTGTTTTGGTGAAATCTCCTGATAAATTGAAGTATGAATGCTGTGTTAAATTCACAACCGTTTTCTTGTCTGTTGTTGCTTCATACAAAACCTCTAACTGATTGTCATTTGTCAAAGTATAAGTCACAAAAACCTGAAGATTTCCAGGATATCCTTCTTCCATGTCTTTACTTAAATAAGAAAGTTTTAAAACTGCATTATCACCAGATTTAACCTCATCTGCTTTCCAAACCACATTAAAATAACCTTGCGGACCACCGTGTAAAGCATTTGGAGCATTGTTGATCGCTAATTGATATTCTTTTCCGTCAAGCGAAAATTTTCCTTTCGCAATTCTATTTCCGTATCTTCCGATCAAAGCTCCAAAAAACGGATTTTCTTTTTCGTATTGTGCCAAAGAACTAAAACCGATCACTACATTTTCTGACACACCTTTTTTATTTGGCACTTTTAAGTCTGTAATCCTGCCTCCAAAAGTGATGATGTCAACCTCCATCCCATTTTGGTTTTTCAGTTTATAACTCTCCACTTTTTCTCCCTTTGCAGTAGTTCCATATTCCGATTTTTCTATCGTAACCGCAGCTTTTGCATCAGCAGTTTCAGTTTTTTCTGTCTCTGCTTTTTTATCGCTTTTACACTGAACCGAAAGCGTCGCCAAACCTAAAAGCGTAATCCCGAAAACGTAACGTTTTAATCCTTTCATAAATTTGATTTTTTTTGTGAAATGTTAGATGTTAGAGGTAAAAAGTTAAAAGTAAGAAAAAAAACTCTGAACCTTTGTTCCTTTGAAACTTTGAACCTCTAATTACAATCCATGCTGAAACAAATGGAAATAAGCTTCATTGGCATTGATTTTATCTTTAAAGTCTCTTACCGTAGTTCTTTCATCAATTACTAACAATTCGATTCCTGCGATATCTGCAAAATCTTCCATATATTCTGTTGTGATTGATTGGCTGTAAACGGTATGGTGCGCTCCTCCGGCTAAAATCCAGGCTGTTGCTGCAACTTCTAAATTTGGTTTACAATCCCAAAGTACACGTGCTACTGGCAATTTTGGCAACTCTGCCATTGGCTTAATCGCCGTAACTTCGTTCACAATCAAACGGAAACGAGTTCCCATATCTACCAAAGAAACATTGATTGCGTCACCTGCAGGTGAATTAAATACCAAACGAGCCGGATCTTCTTTTCCTCCAATTCCTAATGGATGTACTTCGCAAGAAGGTTTTCCGTCTGCAATTGATGGACAGATTTCTAACATGTGAGATCCTAAAACATATGACTTTTGCGGTGTAAAATGGTAGGTGTAATCTTCCATGAAAGAAGTTCCGCCTTCCAGACCAATATTCATCACTTTTAATGCTCTAACCATTGCAGCGGTTTTCCAGTCACCTTCGCCGCCAAAACCATAACCGTCAGCCATTAATCTTTGCGTAGCAATTCCTGGTAATTGTTTCCAGACTCCAAGGTTTTCAAATGTATCTGTAAAAGCGCCGAATCCTCCTTCTTCAAGGAAAGCTCTTAAACCTAATTCAATTTTTGCTGCTTCTACTAATGAACTTCTTTGCGCACCGCCTTCTTTTAAAGCATCTGTCAAATTATATGACTGCTCGTAAACGGCTAACAAATCATTCAATTCTTTGTCTGTAACTTTTTCAATATGTTTGGTAACGTCTGACGAATCATATCCGTTTACCGACATTCCGAAACGAATTTGAGCCTCAACTTTGTCACCCTCTGTAACGGCAACTTCGCGCATATTGTCTCCAATACGAGCTACTTTTAGGTTTTGAAGTTCATCCCAGCCTAAAACAACTCTTGACCAGATTCCTAATTGTTTTTGAACTCTTTGATCTTCCCAGTGTCCAACCACAACTTTACGTTTTTTACGCATTCTTGACATGATGAAACCAAATTCACGATCTCCATGAGCCGATTGGTTCAGGTTCATAAAATCCATGTCGATACTTCCCCACGGAATTTCGGCATTATATTGCGTATGTAAATGACATAATGGTTTTTTAAGGATATTTAATCCGCCAATCCACATTTTTGCAGGTGAAAAAGTGTGCATCCAGGCAATAATTCCGATACAGTTTTTCTCTGAATTTGCTGCTAAACAAACATCTAAAATCTGCGAAGGCGATTTTACCACATCTTTATAAACCACTTTTACCGGAATAGAAGACGAAGCGTCTAATCCTTTTGCAATTAGCTGCGAATGTTCTGCTACTTTTCTAAGTGTTTCTTCACCGTATAATTCCTGGCTTCCTACTACAAACCATACTTCTTTTTGAGAAATGTCTATCATTTTTATTGTTTATTTTGTTTCAAGTTTCAGGTTTCAAGTTGTTGGAATCTGAATACTCGAATTGTTATTTTATTGTTTTGTTTCTGTTTGTTTCAAGTTTCAGGTTTCACGTTCCAATAACTTGGAACTTGAAACAAAAAAAACCTGAAACTAAAATTACTGTCCGTAATACGAGTCTTTTCCGTGTTTGCGGTTGTAATGTTTTTTTATTAATGAATCTTTTAATCTTGGTGCGTTTGGATTTATCTGTAGAGTCAGGTACGCCATTTCTGCAACCACTTCCAGAACTTTACTGTTGTAAACCGCTTTTGCTGCGTTTTTTCCCCAAGCAAACGGACCGTGATTTCCGATCAAAATCATTTCTACTTCTTCGTACGAAAGATTTTTTTCTTTGAAACAATCCAAAATCTGAATTCCGGTATTGTGCTCGTAGTTTCCTTCAATTAAAGAATCTGCCATCGGTGGCGCACACGGAATATCAGCTGTTAAGTGATCGGCGTGCGTTGTTCCAAAAATCGGAATATCTTGCTGAGATTGTGCCCAAGCCACAGAATAAGTTGCGTGTGTATGTGCAACGCCTCCGATATTTGGCCAGTTTTTATACAAATAAGCATGCGTTTTTGTATCAGAAGATGGACGCATTGTTCCTTCGATAACATTATTATCAAAATCTACGATTACAATATCTTCCGGTTTTAAATCTTCGTACGGAACACCGCTTGGTTTAATGGCAAAAACACCATTTTTTCTGTCCACAGCACTTACGTTTCCGAAAGTATATACTACGAGATTCAATGCATTTAACTGCATATTTGCTTCGTAGCATTCCTGTTTTAAATCTTTATACAGAGAACTCATTTTGAGAAATTTTAATTGTTGGATCTGCGAAAGCGCTTAATTGTTCGTAAGCAATCAGCAGTTTGTTGTACGCTGCTACTTTATCTAATTGAGGGAAATATTCTCCATCAAAATCACTTCCTATTTTTTGACTTGCTTCGATTACGTTTGGATAAATTCCTGCTGCAACGGCTGCGTAAATTGCTGCGCCCAAAGCTGGAGTTTGGTCTGAAGCTGCAATTTTAATTGGCTTGTTTAAAACATTTGCCAAAGTCTGCATAATAAAAGGAGATTTACGGGCAACACCGCCAATTCCGATTACGCTGTCGATTTTTACACCTTCTTCTTCAAAACGGTCTACGATTTTCTTCGCTCCAAAACAAATTGCGTTTACTAAAGCTTTGAAAATATGCGGTGCTTTTGTTCCTAAAGAAAGGTTTGAAATCGCACTTTTTACTTCCTGATTCGCATCAGGAGTTCTACGTCCGTTAATCCAGTCCAAAGCAATTGGAAGACTTTCTGAAACTGGAATTTTCTCCGCTTCTTTAGTCAGTTCCACAATTAATTTATCGCTGAATTCTTCTCTTAATTGTTCTTTTTGAGTTTCATTTAAAAAAGATGAAGCACCTAATAAATGTTCTGTAGGCCACATCAATAATTCTTTGTACCAGGCCAATAAATCACCAAAAGCAGATTGTCCTGCTTCCAGACCAATAAAGCCCGGAATTACAGATCCGTCTACTTGTCCGCAGATACCGCGAACGGTTTTTGTTCCCACTTCGTCATAAGAACCAACTAGTATATCACAAGTTGAAGTTCCCATAACACGAACCAAAGTGTTCTCTTCGATTTTGGCTCCAACCGCTCCAGAATGCGCGTCAAAAGTTCCAACAGCAATTATAGTTTCCGTTGAAAGTCCTAAACGATCAGCCCATTCCTTGCTTAATTTTCCTGCTGATAAATCAGATGTATAAGTTTCATCGTATAAATTACCGCGAAGCTGCGCTAAATATGGATGTAGTTTTTCTAAGAATTCAACCGGAGGCAAACCATTCCAGTCTGCGTGCCACATTGCCTTGTGTCCTGCGGCGCAACGGCTTCTTTTAAAAGTTTTTAAATCTTTATCATCGATTAATAAATACGTCATTAAATCGCAGTGCTCCATCCAGGTGTGAGCTGCATTTCTCACGGCTTCATCTTGTCTTGCAATGTGCAGGATTTTTGCCCAAAACCATTCCGAAGAATAAATTCCGCCTACATATTTTGTAACGTCTTCCCCGCCCCAGCTTACTGCCAGTTCGTTGATTTCGTTTGCCTCATTTATTGCGGTATGATCTTTCCATAAAACCATCATGGCATTTGGGTTTTCTTCAAAACCTTTTGTCAATGCCAATGGCGTTCCGTCTTTGGTAACCGGAACCGGAGAGGATCCTGTTGTATCGATACAGATTCCTTTTATTAAAGAAGGATCAACTTTACTTTGTTTTACAACATTTTGAATCGTAATTTCCAGTCCTTCAATATGATCCAAAGGATGCTGACGAAACTGGTTTATAGAGGCATCACAATATTGTTTGTTTTTCCATCTTTTGTAATGAGAAACATTCGATGCCAGCTCCTGTCCATTTTCAGCGTCAATAAGCACCGCGCGAACAGAATCTGTTCCGTAGTCCAATCCTATTACGTAATTTTTCATTTCTAAATTTAATTGGTTAATTATTTGACAAATATAAAAATTATAATTTTATAAGTGTACAAAAAACACTTAATTGAAATTGCATAATTCATTTTTACTAATAATGCATTAAAACAGCATTTTAGCTTTCAATCAAAAAATAAATGTTATCAATACAATTATTAGTTTGCGATTATTTCATCCTATAAATAAAAACCTGATTTCAAGTTCTGTTTTTTTAGATTTAAATTCGATTACTTTCCTTCTAAAACTAAAACAGAGAATGGCGGAATTGTAATCTCGAGTTTTCCTTTTTTATTTTCTAAACCCTTAAAAGCAACCGGAACAATTTTATTCGGATTTTCGAAAGAATTATAATCCTGCAATTTTGCCGCAGTAATAATACTTCCGGTATAGTTTTTTGCTCCCAACGCTGCAACATCGATTTCGATTTTATTTTTATTTACTGCGTCAACATTAACGATAGAAATATGAATTAATCCGCTTTGGTCTTTTGAAGCTGAAGCCGATACAGCCGGAATGGTCTGACCGTTAAAAGTATAAGACGGCGATTTAAAATCGAGTGGAATTAATTTGGCTTCCTGATGCACGCTGTACATTTTCATGACATGATAAGTCGGCGTTGTAATCATTTTGGCTTTATCGGTCAAAATTACGGCCTGAAGTACATTTACACATTGCGCCAGATTTGCCATCTTAACACGGTCTGCATGATTGTTAAAAATATTCAAAGTTGCTCCGGCCAAAACTGCGTCACGCATGGTATTTTGCTGATATAAAAAGCCGGGATTTGTTCCTTGCTGAACATCATACCAGCCTCCCCATTCGTCTACGATCATGGCAACTTTTTTCTCCGGATCGTATTTATCCATAATTGCAGCATGTTTGGTAACCAGTTCTTCCATTTTTAAAGCAGACTGCATCGTAAGGAAATATTCTTTTTCTGTAAAAGCAACATCAGATCCTTTTTTATTCCAGTCTATTACAGCATAATGATGCACACCAACACCACCCAGCATATTTAGCGGAATGTTTTTCATCAATGTTTCTGTCCAGTTATAATCTGAACTATTGGCTCCTGAAGCAATTCTGGTAATTCCTCCGGTATTATTCCAGTCGGACATAAAAGTGGCAAATTTGCGGTATTCATTAGCATAATAATCGGCTGTCATATTTCCTCCGCAACCCCATGCTTCATTTCCTATTCCCCAATATTTCACTTTCCATGGCTCGGTTCTACCGTTTTTCTTTCGCATGTCGCTCATCGGACTTTTACCTCCAAAATTGGTGTACTGTACCCAATCTGCCAGTTCCTGAACAGTTCCGCTGCCGACATTTCCTGACAAATACGGTTCGGCACCCAAAAGCTCACACATATTCAGGAAATCATGTGTTCCAAAACTATTGTCTTCGGTAACGCCTCCCCACCATTGATTTACAATTGTCGGACGCTGTTGCTGTGGCCCCACTCCGTCTTTCCAGTGATACGTGTCGGCAAAACATCCGCCAGGCCATCTCAGATTAGGAATTTTTAAGTCTTTAAGAGCTTTAATAATATCATTACGAACGCCTTTAGTATTCGGAATTTTGGAAGTGTCACCCACAAAAAAGCCACCATAAATGCAGTGTCCTAAATGTTCTGCAAAATGCCCGTAAATGTGTTTACTAATAGTTGGTGCTTCGTTGTTTGCTTTAATGGAAATTGTTGTAGTTTGATTTTGAGAGAATCCAATCTGACAGGAAACTGCTAAAATCAAAGCTAAGAAAAGTGGTTTTTTCATAGGGATTATAGTTCGTTAATAAATAGGTTTAAGTGTGGTTTAGACATTTGTAAAAGTAGTTAAAAAATTAACTAATAGTCATTTTAACTATAATTAAAAATATATTTCTTAAGAATACCTTTAAATTAATTAGAAACCATTATTTAGAAATTTTGTTTAAATAGAAAACTTTCCCTTAAATTTGACCAATTTTAAAGCCCGAAAACAATTTATCCGCACCTTTAATACTAAACAATAAAAATTTCTGAATTCGCAACGAATATTTGTTAAGTGTAAATATTACATTAATAATTATGATACGATTTGAGAAGTTTATATATTTACCAACCAAATTAATAATATATGCTAAATAGTTATAGCTCTGCCGATAAAGTGTTACTGGCGGTTGACTGCATTATTTTCGGATTCGATAATGAAGGTTTAAAAATACTTTTAATTCAGAGGGATTTTGAGCCTGAGAAAGGAAAGTGGTCTCTTATTGGAGGCTTTCTGAAACGTGACGAAGTTCTCGACACAGCGGCAGCAAGAATCTTAAATACTTATACCGGACTAAACGATATTTATATGGAGCAATTGTATGCTTACAGCGAAATCGATCGTGATCCTGTAGAACGAACAATTTCTGTTTCTTATTTTGCTTTAATTAATATTGAAAACCATAATGCAGAGCTAATCCAGAATTACCATGCAGAATGGTTCCCGATAAATGATGCGCCAAATTTAATTTTTGACCATAACGAAATGGTTCGAAACGCCATTAAAAGACTTCAGTATAAAACTTCAATTAAGCCAATTGGCTTTGAACTGCTTCCGGAAAAATTTACCATGCGACAGTTATTGGAATTATATGAAGCCATTTTAAGCAAAGAACTGGATAAACGAAATTTTATAAGCAAAATTAATTCGCTCGAAATATTAAATAAATTAGAAGAAAAAGATATGCAGTCTTCCCGAAAAGGCTCCTATTTGTACACTTTTAACAAAGAAAAATACGAAGAGAAATTGTTAAATAATTTTGTATTGAATTTGTAAAATATTAATTTTTTCTCTCGCCCATTTAGCAGATAAAGTAGATTTTTTTTTGATATTAAATCTGCCAGATCTTTTAAATCTGCTAGAAAAAATTACAAAGAATTCCTTACTATAAGAGCAGATTTATTTTCGATCTGCTCTTTTTTTGTGCCTTCTAAAATCATCTCTGCCAAAATTTTTCCCATAAGTTCAAAATTGGTAGAAATAGTGGTAATTCCGTTTGCAGCAATTTTTTTAAGCGCCGTTTCATTGTACGATATTATTCCGAAATCCTGCCCCAATCTTAAATTCCGGTTCATTCCGTTTTCTATTACCAAAAGTAAATCACGATCAGTCGGAATAATATATAAATCTCCCGGAGTTATGGATCTTCCTGTAAATTCTGGAATAATTTCAAACTCAAAATGGTATTCTCTGCAAAAAGATTCAAATCCCAGTTTCATTCCCGGAGGTTCCCGATATTCAGAAAAAATCAAAATCAGCTTCTTATATTTGGACAATCGGGATTTCCCTTTGAGCAAACCTTCATAAATGTCTTTTTTATGATTTTGATATACTGCGGGAAACATTTTAAGTTCAGAATTAGTCTGGTCCAAAATAATTACATCGTTTACTGGTAGGGTTTTTATAGAATCAACGATATCGTTTAAGTTTGTCGGCATAATTATATATTTAGTATAATTTCCGTTGCTGTCATTAATGAGTTTTTTAAAAACCGGAACATTAAAATGATGGAAGAAAATATCAACCTGAATATTTTTTCCAATATTTTTCAAAAACGAATTATAAATATCTTCTTTAAAAATATTTAACTCATCAAAAAGTAAAAAAATCTTCTGAGTAATAGCAATTTCAACACTTTTAACATAATATCCCTTTCCTGGAATTGCATAAATAATCCCTCTTTTCTTCAATTCCTCATACGCCAAAAGTACGGTATCGCGCGATAATGAAAACGCCAGACAGACTTTATTTACCGAAGGAAGACGGTCGCCTTTCTGCAATTTTCCCTCTTCAATTGCCTTTTCTATTGAAAGAATTATCTGCTTATATTTTGGAAGACCAATATTATTTTGAATGGAAATAATGCTCATAAATAAAGTCATTTTGACTATTAAGTTTAAAAACTGGTAGGTACTGGTATGCAAAAATAAGAAATGTTTCTATTTTTGAATTTCATTTTTGTTAAAAATAATATGGAAATAAAACATATATCGCATTTAAAAGACCTTGATAATTGCAAATTATTTGGCATAATGCCAGATAAGCAAGAAATATTTTCATTGGAAATAGTTAATAAAAAAGGAATGAAAGTGCAGCTTATTAATTATGGCGCTACTGTTACCTCAATTAAAGTTCCTTTATATAATGGCGATTTAGTCGATGTTGTTTTAGGTTTTGATAATCTGGATTCATATTTAGAATCGTATAATTTGCCAAGTGCTCCCTATTTCGGAACTACTGTGGGACGTTATGCAGGACGCATCCATAATGGAACTTTTACCTTAAATGGAAAAACATTTCAGCTTGACGGAAATAACAACGGAAATACGCTTCATGGCGGCCCGATGGGATTTGGCAGAAAAGTCTGGAGTATCACAAATACAACTTCGGGCGAAAATCCGTCAGTAACCTTTAGTCTTTTGAGTGAAGATTCAGACGAACATTTTCCCGGCGAAATGACAGTTCATTTAACCTATACCTTAACAGAACAAAATGAATTAAAACTGGAATACAAAGCCACTTCAAGCGAAGATACTGTTATTAATCTAACACATCACAGTTATTTCAACCTCAACGGACACGATTCTAATGTTCTCGAACAGCAAATGTTTATCGAATCGGATAAAATGCTGGAAACGGATTCTGATAATATACCAACAGGAAATTTTGTTGATTTAACGGATCATGATTTTGATTTTAGAACCCTAAAAAATTGTCCGTTTCCAATTGACAATTCTTTTGTGGTAAATTCAAAAACAGAAATTGTGGCGCAATTGTTCAGCACAAAAAACAATCTGAAAATGAATGTTTACACGGATCAGCCCAGTGTGCACATATATGTAGGCGGAAATTGTTTCGGAAAATTAATCGCAAAAGACAACGTTTCCTACCATGCCCAAAGCGGAATTTGTTTTGAAACCCAAAATTTTCCAGACGCTCCAAACCAGCCGGATTTTCCAAATTCAATTTTGAAAAAAGGCGAAACTTATGAGCAGAAAACAGTTTACAAATTTGAAAATCTGAACTAACTATATTCTCAAAACCAAAATTACACTAACCCTATAATGAATGCTACTTTAATACAAAATACGACCGCTTTTTTTGAGAAATCGTTTGGATCTTCTCCTGAAAAAACGGTTCTTTCGCCGGGAAGAATTAACATTATTGGCGAACATATCGACTATAATGACGGGTATGTTTTACCGGCAGCAATAGACAAAGTTATTTGTTTTGCTTTCGCGAAAAGCAATTCGAAAACCTCAAAAGTGATCGCCATTGATTTGAATGAAGAATTTGAAATTGATCTGACTCAGGAAATAAAACTAAGCGATGTTGTCTGGACCAATTATATTCGTGGTGTAATCAAACAATTGCAGGACAACGGATTTTCTTTTGAAGGTTTCCATTGTGTTTTCAGCAGTAATATTCCGGTTGGTTCTGGATTATCTTCTTCTGCGGCATTAGAATGCGGAATGATTTTCGGAATTAAATCTCTTTTCGATTTAAAAATAGAGAAAAAAGACATTTCCTTATTAGGCCAAAAAGCAGAACACTGGGTGGGGATCAACTGCGGTATTATGGATCAGTTTTCTAGCGTTCATGGTCTGGAAAACAAAGTCATAAAACTGGACTGCAACACCTTGGACTTTGAATATCACAACGCCGACTTTAAAGATTATTCCCTGATTTTATTTGATTCTAATGTGAAACATTCGCTTTTTACATCAGAATATAATACCAGAAGACTGGAATGTGAGGAAGGTTTATCGATCATTAAAAATCATTTTCCTGAGATAAAAAGTTTCAGAGATGCTTCTGAAGAACAGGTTTTGAGTCTCAGAGACAAAATGAGCGGAAAGGTTTTTAACAGAGTTCACTTTGTGGTAAAAGAAATAAATCGTGTCATTAAGGCTTGCCAGGCTTTGGATGAAGGAAATATCGAACATTTAGGGGAATTGCTTTTCGAAACACATTACGGATTATCTCAGGAATATGAAGTAAGCTGTGAAGAACTCGATATGCTGGTAGACACCGCAAAAGCAGATAACAATATTATTGGTTCCCGACTTATGGGAGGCGGTTTTGGCGGATGCACCATTAATTTAGTCAAAAAAGGAAATGAAAATGAGGTTAAACGTACGTTTTCGAAACTTTATTTAGATACATTTGGAATTGAATTAAAATTCTATGATGTAAAAATCTCAAACGGAACAACACTACTTTAATACCACAACACATTACAATGAAAAATTTTGACATTAATGAAGATCCGCACAGACGTTTCAACCCTTTAATTAACGAATGGGTTTTGGTTTCTCCTCACCGTTCAAAAAGACCGTGGCAAGGACAAAATGAAGTAATTTCTACAGAAGAACTTCCTAAATACGACCCGACTTGTTATTTGTGCCCGGGAAATGTTCGTGCAAACGGAGTAAATAACCCTGATTATGAAAGCAGTTTTGTTTTTGAAAATGATTTTGCCGCCATGAAACAGGACGAAATTATTTTTGAAGAAGATATCAAACATACTTTCTTTAAGGCAAAACCGGAACAGGGAATTTCAAGAGTGGTATGTTTTTCGCCAAGACACGATCTGACTTTGCCTGAAATGGAAATTGCAGACATTGAAAATATCATTAAAACCTGGCAGAAAGAATACACTGATTTAGGGAATATAAAATACATTAATCACGTTCAGATTTTCGAAAATAAAGGCAGCGTAATGGGTTGCAGCAATCCGCATCCTCATGGACAAATCTGGGCGCAGTCTTCGCTTCCAACACAGGTTGAAAAAACACAAAACAGCTTAAAATCCTATTACGATAAAAACCAAAAAACGCTTTTGGAAGATTACGTAAAAGCAGAGTTAAAAGCCGGAGAAAGAATTGTGATTGAAAATGATCATTTTGTGGCTCTGGTTCCATTTTGGGCAATCTGGCCATACGAAACAATGATTGTAAGCAAGAGAGCGATAAATAAAATTACCAATTTTACTGCGGAAGAAAGCACTGCTTTTGCTACAATTTTAAAACAGCTAACGACTAAATACGACAATTTATTTAATACCTCATTTCCGTATTCATCCGGAATTCATCAGTCGCCAACCGATGGATTTCAACATCCGGAATGGCATTTCCACATGCATTTTTACCCGCCATTATTAAGATCGGCAACGGTGAAAAAATTTATGGTTGGTTACGAAATGTTAGGAGAATCGCAGCGCGATATTACTCCGGAAAAAAGTGCCGAAATTTTAAGACAGTTGTCTGATGTTCATTATAAAACTTTGGTAAAAGCTTAAAATTGAGATTGGTCTAAAGTCGGAAAACTAAAAATTTAACACAATATCCAGATTATAAATGTAAAAAACACATTTGCTGATGACTGTTTTCTAAATTTTTATTTTACATTTGGCTTCCACTTTTATTTTGATAAAAAAATAACACAAAATAAACACATCTTTCATTTTTAAGAAGATGATACAACATAAAAAACAATTTAAAACCAAATAAACAAATTTACTCTTATAATAATTATCTAAAATACTACTAACAATGAACCAGAACCTCGCTGTCGCAGATTATGCGGTTTTTATTATTTATTTCATCGTAGTCTCGGTCTACGGTTACACCGTTTATCGCAAACGAAAACAAGACGAACAAGATGCTAAAGCCTACTTCCTTGCCGAAGGAAACTTAACCTGGTGGGCCATTGGAGCTTCTTTGATCGCATCTAATATCTCAGCAGAACAATTCATCGGAATGAGTGGTGAAGGTTTCTTTTTAGGAATTGCCGTTGCGGCTTACGAGTGGCTTGCTGCTGTAGCGCTTATTATCGTGGCAGTTTGGTTTATTCCTGTTTATCTTAAAAATAAGATTTACACAATGCCACAATTCTTAAAAACACGTTATAATGAATCTACGGCGTTAATTATGGCGGTTTTTTGGTTGTTTTTGTATGTTTTTGTAAACTTAACTTCGATCCTTTATTTGGGAGCCGTTGCAATTAACGGACTTGCCGGAGGTGAATATCTTCATGTAATTATGGTAGGTCTGGCTGTTTTTGCCTTATTCATTTCTCTTGGAGGAATGAAGGTTGTGGCTTACACAGACGTAATTCAGGTTGCGGTTTTAATTATCGGAGGTTTGGTAACTTCTTATATTGCTTTAACTACTGTTGGACAGTATTTTGGAGTGGGAGAAAATGCAATTGCAGGTTTCAAAGTTTTAATGAAAGAAGCTCCCGAGCATTTCAAAATGATTATTCCAAAACCTACTGCGACTTCTTCTCAATTAGAAATCGATAAATATTTGACTTTCCCGGGCCTGATGTCTTACCTTGCCGGTATCTGGATCATCAACTTAAACTATTGGGGATGTAACCAATACATTACACAAAGAGCTCTTGGTGCGGATTTACAAACTGCACGTACAGGTATTTTATTTGCCGGTATGCTAAAATTATTAATGCCACTTATTGTAATGCTTCCGGGTATTGCTGCTTATGTTTTATACGAAAACGGACACCTTCCTCAATTGGTTGGAGGAAAAGACGGTGCTTATTCTGCAGTATTAACTTTCTTGCCAACAGGTTTAAAAGGTCTTTCTGTTGCCGCTTTAACTGCTGCAATTGTAGCTTCTTTAGCCGGAAAAGTAAACAGTATCTCGACGATCTACACTTTAGATATTCATAAAAAATACATTCAGAAAGAAGCGGGCGAAAAACAACAGGTAAATATTGGTCGTATTGCCGTTTTTGCTGCGATGCTTTTAGCAGTTTTATTTACATGGAATGACATCTTAGGAATTGGCGGTGTTGGTGGATTTACGTATATCCAGAAATATACCGGATTCATCAGCCCAGGAGTTTTTGCCATGTTCTTCTTAGGTATGTTCTGGAAAAGAACGACAGGAGCTGCGGCAATCGTAGGTGTAATTTTAGGATTCGTACTATCTGTACTTTTCAACGAATACGCTCCTGCATTGTTTGGACCTGACACACTTTTATATACAGCTTACCCTAACGGAAAAGGAGCTTACGAAATTCCGTTCCATATCTGTATGGGATTATCATTCTTCTTCACTATGTTAGTGATGATTTTGATGAGTTTTGCCGGACCAAAAGTAAACCCTAAAGCATTCGAGACTGAGCCTGGAATGTTCAAGGTAAAACCACAAACTACGGTTTTAATTGTAATTACATTATTAATTATCGTAGCGCTTTACGTTAAGTTCTGGTAATAAATTATCAGTTCTATTCTCTCTATTTTTACAGCTGTTGTTTGTCATGAACAACAGCTGTAAATTTTTAAAAGAGTATTTGTTGCGTAGAAAATATATGCCATAGATTTAAAGGATTAAAATGATTTTCATCTGCTTTGTCAGGCTGAGCGTCCCGAGACTTCGGGAGAAGCCCACGTCCAATTGGAGCGCCCTTCTCCCGAAGTCTCGGGACGCTCAGGGTGACAATCTAATTCATAAATCCTTCAATCCTTATAATCTCTGGCAAAAAAAAATAAAAAGTATTTAAATTAAAATAAAAATCATGCAGTTATCATTAACCCAAAAAATCATTATCGTTACCGGAGGTGCAAAAGGAATCGGTTTAGGAATTTGTAAAGTTTTAGCCGAAGAAAATGCAATTCCGTTTATCGTTGGACGTAACGAAAATGACAACATCAAAGCCGTAGAAGAATTAAAAGCCATTGGAAAAGAATCACATCAGGTTGTTGCCGATTTAACAAAACCCGAAGACTGCAAAAGAGCTGTTGAAGCTGTAATTACAAAATTCGGAAGAATTGACGGATTGGTAAACAATGCGGGAGTTAATGACGGCGTTGGATTAGAAAATGGAAATTACGAAGATTTCGCTGCTTCACTTCACAAAAATTTAGTGCATTATTATTTAATGGCGCAACACGCACTTCCCTATCTAAAAGAATCCAAAGGTGCGATCGTAAATATTGGTTCTAAAACTGCCGAAACCGGACAGGGCGGGACCTCAGCATATGCTGCTTCAAATGGCGGACGAAATGCTTTAACCAGAGAATGGGCGGTTGAATTATTGAAATACAGCATCCGTGTAAACGCTGTAATTGTTGCAGAATGTTACACGCCGCTTTACGAAACCTGGATTAACACCTTTGAAAACAAAGAAGAAAAACTGGCTGCAATTACCAAAAATATTCCTTTAGAAAACCGAATGACAACGGCAGAGGAAATTGCCAATATGGTTGTTTTTCTTCTTTCAGAAAAATCAAGCCATACTACAGGGCAACTTATTTATGTGGATGGTGGTTATACGCATTTGGATAGATCTATTTAAAATATTTTTTTGCCACGAATTCACGAATTTTTAATTTACAAATTGTAGAAAAAATTCGTGAATTCGTGGCAAATCTTTTTCAAACCAAAGCATTGCTCTTAAACTCCGTTGGCGTAATTCCCTTACACTTTTTAAAAAGCTTATTAAAATTAGAAGCCGTTTTATAACCGCACGCATACGCAATCTCCGACATACTTTTATCCGTTTCCAATAACAATTTGCAGGCATTAGAAATTCGGATTTCATGCAGGTAATCCATGAAATTTTTCTTGGTTTTGATTTTAAACATTCTGCAGAAAGACGTTGGTGTCATATTCGCGACGGCGGCAATTTCGCTTAAAGCGATATTTCGTTTGTAATTTTTATTCACATATTGAAAAACCTCCGAAATGCGATCTGTTTTGGAATTCTTTTGCATTAACGAATAAATTTCGTCGTTAATATAAATCTTATCCTGGCTATCAGACAAAATCGATAATATTTCGAAAAGTCCGACAATAACTTCAAAATCTTTTTTGGCAACTAATTTTTCCAGTTTTTTGGCAATCTGTTTATTCGTTTTTCCGATAATCGAAATCCCTTTACCTGCCTGAACAAAAAGCTCGTTTATTTTCTGAGTTTCCTGCAATTCATAAAATGCGGATCCGAAAATATCTTTGTTGAAATAAACCACAATCGAGTTGGCTTTTAAATCTGCAATTCCCTCGTAATACTTTTCGTCATTCAGCCATACATGCGGAATATCAGAACCTAAAAAAACCATATCGCCAGGCTCAAAAGGCATAACCGAATTTCCGATAATACGCTTTCCAAAACTCTCTTTTACATAAACCAATTCTAATTCGGGATGCGAATGAAAAGGCGATTGGAAAAAAGGTTCTATACGATTGAGTACCGAAACTTTAGTGTTGAGATAAGATGTTATTTTGGTTTGCTCTAACTTCATATCACAAAGATAATAAAAGATTATACAAGGATAATATTAGACTAACAGTCAATGCTTAAAAAAACTACTTTTATTTTTCGTTTACTGCCCAAATTTTATAGAGAATCAAGGGTTTAAATTGATTTTCAAATTTAAAAAGTGACGAAACAAAAAAGAAAAAAAACAACAACAATGTCTGAGAATAACACAAAAAAACTGGTTGTAAAACTACATCCGGACGATAATGTTCTGGTTGCCCTTACCGATCTTCAAAAGGGCGAAACCATTCATTTTGAAAATGAATCTTACCTTTTGCAGGACCTCATCAAAGCCAAACATAAATTCTACATGCAGGATATGAAGCAGGGAGAAGAGGTAAATATGTACGGTGTTTTGGTTGGAAAAGTGCAGTTTGATGTAGCGAAAGGAAGCCTAATGACAACTGAAAATCTTAAACATGCGGCAGATCCGTATGCCTACAGAAATGCTTCTTACGAATGGACTGCGCCGGATGTTTCTAAATTTGAAAACAGAACTTTTAAAGGCTATAAAAGAAAAGACGGACGCGTAGGAACGGCCAATTACTGGCTTTTTGTTCCGACTGTTTTTTGTGAAAACAGAAATCTGGATGTTATCAAAGAAGCGTTGCACAAACAATTGGGCTATGCAGTAACCGACAAATACAATCAGTTTACGTCTGAATTATTAGAAGGTTATCTGAACGGAAATGATATTAACGATATCAATATAGAATTGAATCCGACGCCAAAAAACAAACGTGTTTTTGAAAATGTCGACGGAATCAAATTCTTAAATCACCAGGGCGGCTGCGGCGGAACTCGTCAGGACGCTTCTACTTTGAGTGCTTTATTGGCTTCTTATGCCAATCATCCAAATGTGGGCGGGATTACTTTATTAAGTTTAGGATGCCAACATTTACAAGTTCAGGATTTTGTGAATGATGTAAAAAGACAAAATCCGGAATTTGACAAACCGTTGTTTATTTTCGAACAGCAGCAAACCGAAAGCGAAGAGGCTTTGATTACAAATGCCATTAAAAAAACTTTTGAAGGTTTAATCGAAATCAATAAATACGAAAGAACAGAAGCACCATTAAGCGATTTATGCATTGGTGTAAAATGTGGCGGAAGCGATGGTTTCAGCGGTGTTTCTGCAAATCCTGCAGTTGGTTATACTTCTGATTTAGTTGTCGCTTTAGGCGGAAAAATTCTTTTGGCCGAGTTTCCGGAATTATGTGGCGCCGAGCAAAATTTGATCGACAGATGTGTGACCGAAGATAAAGCAAGAAAATTTATTGATTTAATGGAATCTTACGACGAACTTGCTCATAAAGTAGGTTCAGGTTTCCACATGAATCCTTCTCCGGGAAATATCAAAGACGGTTTAATTACAGATGCAATCAAAAGTGCGGGTGCAGCAAAAAAAGGCGGTACTTCTCCCGTAATTGATGTTTTAGATTATACCGAATTGGTAACAAAACCAGGATTAAGCTTGGTTTGTACACCAGGAAATGATGTGGAAGCAACGACAGGAAAAGCGGCTTCCGGAGCCACTTTAATTTTGTTTACAACTGGTTTAGGAACTCCGACTGGAAATCCGGTTTGTCCGGTAATTAAAGTAGCAACGAATTCTGTTCTTGCAACAAGAATGAAAGACATTATCGATATTGACTGTGGCCCGATCATTAGCGGTGAAAAATCTATTGAAGAAATGGGTGAAGAAATTTTAGAATATTGTATCAAAGCGGCGAGCGGCGAAATTATTCCGAAAGCGGTTCAATTAAATCAGGACGATTTTATTCCGTGGAAACGTGGCGTATCTTTATAACATTTTCAAAATTAAAATAACTTACTAACACATATACTATGTTTTCATTACAAAATAAAAAAGCGGTGATAACCGGCGGCGGAAGCGGAATCGGAAGAGCGATTTCTGTACTTTTTTCCAAACAAGGAGCAGAAGTTCACATTTTAGAACTGACTGAAGAATCTGCAAAAGAAACTATTGAAGAAATAAAATCAAACGGCGGAACTGTTTTTGCTCATGCCTGCGACGTTTCGAATCACGAACAAGTGAACTCAACTTTCGAAAAAATTGGGAATATCCACATTCTGGTAAACAATGCCGGAATTGCCCACGTTGGAAAAGTAGACACCACTTCTGAATCTGATTTTGACAGAATTATGAATGTAAACGTAAAAGGGGTTTACAACTGTCTTCACGCTTCTATTCCTGCTTTAAAAAGTTCAGGCGGCGGAGTAATCCTGAATTTGGCTTCTATTGCCTGCTGGGTAGGCATTCCGGATCGTTTTGCTTATTCTACCGCAAAAGGTGCCGTTATGGCAATGACTTTATCGGTTGCCAAAGATTATCTGAATGATAAAATCAGATGTAATTCTATTTCCCCGGCGAGAGTTCACACGCCATTTGTTGACGGATTTATTTCGAAAAATTATCCGGGGAAAGAAGAAGAAATCTTCGAAAAATTATCGCAGTCACAGCCAATCGGCCGTATGGGAAAACCGGAAGAAATTGCGACTTTAGCATTATTCCTTTGCAGCGACGAATCGTCTTTCATCACAGGTTCTGATTACCCAATTGATGGCGGATTTATTAAATTGAATAACTAAAAAAAATAGCCACAGATTTAAAGGATTAAAAAGATTTATGAATTAGATTGTCACCCTGAGCGTCCCGAAACTTCGGGAGAAGGGCGCTCCAATTGGAATCGCGCTTCTCCCGAAGTTTCGGGACGCTCAGCCAGACATAACTGGAACTAAAATCCTTTTTAATCTTTAATGCCGATAACTATAGGGAGTGGCAAAAAAACTAAAAATAAAAGAATATGAAACTTATTAGATTTGGAGAAGAAGGAAAAGAAAAACCGGGAATTCTTTTAAATGATAAAAGATTTGACGTTTCGTCTATCGTAACAACAGATTATAACGAAGCGTTTTTTGAAAACGACGGGTTAAAGAAATTAGAAGAAGCTTTAAAAAATAACCCTTCTTTACCAGAAGTAAGCGATTCAGTTCGTTTAGGTTCTCCGGTTGCAAGACCTTCAAAAATTATCTGCATCGGATTAAATTATGTAGATCACTGCGAAGAAACCGGTGCTCCAATTCCTGCTGAGCCAATCATCTTTTTTAAATCTACAACTTCATTGTGCGGGCCAAACGATAATTTGATTATTCCAAAAAACAGTAAAAAAACAGACTGGGAAGTAGAATTGGCTTTTGTAGTAGGTAAAAAAGCCAGCTACGTTTCTGAAGAAGATGCGCCCAACTATATCGCGGGATATTGTCTCTTGAATGATTACAGCGAACGAGAATTCCAAATTGAGCGTGGCGGACAATGGGCAAAAGGAAAAGGAAGTGACACTTTTGCGCCTCTTGGGCCAACAATGGTTACACCGGACGAAGCGGGAGATGTGAACAATCTTAAAATGTGGTTAACTGTAAACGGAAAAACATTCCAAAACAGTAACACTTCAAACCTGATTTTTAAAATTCCGTTTTTAGTACATTATTTAAGTCAGTTTATGACATTGCTTCCTGGTGATGTTATTAGTACAGGAACGCCTCCGGGAGTTGGATTGGGAATTAAACCAGATCCGATTTACATTAAAGCGGGCGACGTAATCGAATTAGGAATCGAAGGTCTAGGCACAAGTAAACAAACTGCCGTAGCTTATTCATAAAACAATAAAATTATGGCAGCACAAAAATTTTGTCTGGCTTTAGACTTAAAAGAAGATCCAAACCTGATTGCAGAATATAAACAACTGCATGAAAATATCTGGCCTGAAATTAAGAAAAGCATTCAGGACTCCGGAATTGAAGTTTTGGACATTTATTGTACCGGAAACCGTTTGGTTATGATTATAGAAGCGGATGAAAATTTTTCTTTTGAGAAAAAAGACAAAGCCGATGCCGCAAATGAAAAAGTACAGGAATGGGAAACTTTAATGTGGAAATTTCAACAAGCTTTACCTTGGGCAAAACCGGGACAAAAATGGATTTTGATGGAGAAGATATTTCAATTGTAATGCACGAAAACAACACAACTTCCAGTAATGGAGATTGTAATTTTTAATTCTATTTTTTTTGTAAAAAACGAGGATATCAGAAATGGTTCCTCGTTTTTTGTTTTAGAAACAATATCCAAAATTTAATTTATGCGGAATAATCATTTTTCTTATTTTAGCCCCAAATCAATTATAAAAATTAACCAATGAAAAAATTAATTATTGCCTGCTTCTTTTTTTCAGGAGCATTATTTGCACAAGACATGGAGGTCGTTCAGGGAAATTTTGATTTCTTAAAAGACCAAAAAGAAGTAAATGTTGTATTTGATTACAGCAATTTTACCATGATGAAAGAAAACAAACCTGAAGCACAATATGTTGCCGAACACAAAGCCGATCTGGACCAAAAAGCAAAAGGGAATGGAAACATTTGGGAGAAAAAATGGATTGGTGCAAAAGACCAGATCTGGACTCCGAAGTTTCTGGAAATTGCAAATATCGTTTTAACCAAAGAACATAAAGATTTAAATTTTCAGGAAAATATAAAAACTCCTTACACATTAATTGTAAAGACGGTGTGGATTTATCCGGGATGGGATGCGGGAATTATGAAACAACCTGCAAAAGTAACCACTAACCTGAAGTTTGTCGAAACTGCAAATAAATCAAAATTTTTACTGGAAATTACGAGTGAAGAAGCACCGGGAGACCAATGGGGAAGCAACTTTAGCAATGAATCAAGAATTGGAGAAGGATTTGCCAAAACCGCAAAATCAATGTCTAAACTTATCGTAAAAAAAGCCTACAAATAAAAAACAAAAAAATCCTGATATTAACTATCAGGATTTTCTATTTTCTCTTTCTGCATATTCAGCAAATATGCCATATTGGCGATTACGTGATCGTGCTTTTTTACAAACGGATTTTCTTCATTCCAGACATAACCTGCCAGAACTGCGCAGATTTTTTCTTTTACATCCGGATTTTCAGGCTGGTGGAAAAATAAGGTTTGCAGGTTTCCGGTGTACCATTCTTTCACGTAAGTGGTAAAAACAGCAATACCACGTTTCATATATTCGGTAAATTCAGTTTCCCAGTTTACTTCAATTCCTTGCGATTCTTTTAAGTATAATTTTGCAGCCAGCATTCCCGATTCTGTCGCAAAAGCTACTCCTGACGAAAATACAGGATCCAAAAATTCTGAACTGTTTCCTGTCAAGGCAAATCCGTCGCCGTACATTCTTTTTACTGCTCTTGAATAATTTTCCAGTTTCACGGGTTCAAACAAGAATTCGGTACCGGCAAATCTTTTGATATAATAATCCGATTTCTGAATGGCATTTTTCAAAGCCTCAGCATTGTCTTTATTAGTGGAAAGTGAGTTGATAAAATCGGTCGGACCTACAACTCCCAAACTTGTATTTCCATTCGAAAACGGAATTACCCAAAGCCAAACTTCGGTTTCCAGAATATCAAAAGAAATCTGTGTTCCTTCTTCTCCTTCAGGTCTGTTTATATCTTTAACATGCGTAAAAATAGACGAATGCGGATCTAATCCCGAAGGCGAATCCAGATCTAAAAGTCTTGGTAAAACACGACCGTATCCGCTGGAATCGATAATGAATTTAGCATGAATCTCTTTTAGATTTCCGTCTTTGTCTTTTACAATTGTTTTTGAATTTTTTCCTTCAAAGGAAACTTCCAGAACTTCAGATTCAAATTCTAAATCTATTCCTTTTCTAATGACTTCCTGCGCCATTGTATTATCAAAATCTGCTCTTGGAACCTGCCAGGTCCAATCCCAGCCTTCGCCAAATTTTATGCTGAAATCAAAATTGCAAATTTCTTCACCTCTGATAAAACGAGCTCCTAACTTTTTTTCAAAATTCATTGCATCCAGCGCATCAAATAATTCTGCCTCAGCAAAATGATCCATAACCCGGGGAATAAGACTTTCGCCTACCACAAGTCTTGGAAACTTAGTTTTTTCTACCACCTTAACCTTCACGTTGTTTTTATAAAGATAGGACGCCGAAACGCAACCAGATGGCCCTGCACCTATCACTAAAACATCAACAAACTCCTTTGTCATATTAGAATTATTATCATTAATTAAACTACATTTGCCTACATCAAAATAACTACATTTATTTTGATAAATAAAATTAAATTAGCACAACCAAAATCGATTTAATGAATACAATAAATGAATTTTTAAGTTTAGCAGAATTTGAAGCCATTATCTTCGGAAAAAACAAAGTTTCGATCAGTGATGTGGTGCTAGACAGGGTAAACGAAAGTTTTAACTTCCTTAAAGAATTCTCAGGAAACAAAGTAATTTACGGTGTAAATACCGGCTTTGGTCCTATGGCTCAATACAGAATTAAAGAGTCTGACCAGATTCAGTTACAATATAATTTAATCAGAAGCCATTCTTCCGGAACAGGAAAACCGCTAAACGCAGAATGTGCAAAAGCAGCGATTTTAGCCCGAATGAATACGCTTTCTTTAGGAAACTCCGGTGTTCATCCTTCTGTAATTCATTTAATGGCAGAATTGATCAACAGAGATATCACGCCTTTAATTTTTGAACACGGCGGCGTTGGCGCTAGCGGCGACCTGGTACAATTATCTCATTTGGCTTTAGTTTTAATTGGAGAAGGCGAAGTTTTTTATAAAGGTGAAAGACGTCCAACTGCTGAAATTTTTGAAATTGAAGGTTTAAAACCGATTCAGGTTGAAATAAGAGAAGGTCTTGCGTTAATCAACGGAACTTCTGTAATGACAGGAATTGGTGTTGTGAATACTTTTTATGCTAAAAAATTACTAGACTGGTCTGTAAAAGCTTCCTGCGCAATCAATGAATTGGTTCAGGCTTATGACGATCACTTTTCTGAAGAATTAAACCAGACCAAACGTCATAAAGGACAGCAGGCAATCGCAGAAAAAATGCGACAAAATCTTTCTGACAGTACGTTGATCCGTAAAAGAGAAGATCATTTATATTCTGGGGAAAACACCGAAGAAATCTTCAAAGAAAAAGTTCAGGAATATTATTCTTTAAGATGCGTTCCTCAGATTTTGGGACCGGTTCTAGAAACTATAAACAATGTCGCTTCTATTCTGGAAGACGAATTTAATTCGGCAAACGACAATCCGATAATCGACGTAAAAAACAAACACGTTTATCACGGAGGAAATTTCCATGGAGATTATATTTCACTGGAAATGGATAAACTGAAAATTGTTATTACCAAATTAACAATGCTTGCAGAACGCCAATTGAATTACTTACTAAATTCAAAAATTAACGAATTGCTTCCTCCTTTTGTAAACTTAGGAACATTAGGATTTAATTTCGGAATGCAGGGTGTTCAGTTTGTGGCGACTTCTACAACTGCTGAAAGTCAGATGTTATCCAATTCTATGTATGTGCACAGTATTCCGAACAACAATGACAATCAAGACATTGTGAGTATGGGAACAAATTCGGCTGTTATTACATCAAAAGTGATCGAAAATTCATTTGAGGTTTTGGCTATCGAATTAATTACAATCGTTCAGGCGATCGATTATTTAGAACAAAAAGGAAAAATTTCATCTGTTACCAGAAAATGGTACGACGAAGTTCGTTCTATAATTCCAACTTTTAAAGAAGATATGGTCATGTATCCTTTTGTACAAAAAGTAAAAGATTATTTGATCAACAGTTAAATATTTGCCATTGAATTGGCTGGTTTTAGAAAATTTCATGCCCCAAAAGAATTTTATATTTTAATCATTAAACATTGAATTTGAAAAATCATGAAAAAAACATTTATTTTTTTGCTGCTGTTATGTATTCAGGTAATTAATAGTCAGGAACTGGCATTAGTTAAGAAAAATTCGAAAATCGGATACATCACAAAAGACGGATCTTTTAAAATTGAGCCGCAGTACAAATCTGCCAGAAGTTTTTCTGAAGGTTTGGCAGCTGTAGAAAATGGTGGAAAATGGGGATTTATTGATACAAAAGGAACCTGGGTAATTCCGGCAGATTTTAAAGACGCAAAAGACTTTAACAACGGAATCGCAGTTGTGCAAAAAGACAAAGACTGGGTTTATATCAATACAAAAGGTGAAATTCAGAAAGCTCCTGCGACCGAAAAATTATTCGATTTTAACAATGGTGTTGCTTTTATCAGACAAAATAATAAAGTTGGACTGATCAATAACAGAATGACGGTAATTCTGGAGCCAAAATACGATCAGATTAAATCTTTTGAAAATGGTTTTGCGAGAGTCGAACTAAACAAAAAGTGGGGAATTATAAATACCGACGGAAAAGAATTGGTTGAACCTGTTTATGACGAAATCGGAAATTATTTCAAAAACACGACCTGGGCCAAAAAAGAAAAAACTTTTGGACTGGTGAGCGGTGGAAAATTTATTCCGGTTGACGGAGCTGAAAAAATCTGGGATTTTGAAAATCAGGACCTTACATTTGCCAAAAAGAACGGAAAAATTGGCTACATCGATCTGAAAGGAAACTGGATCATTCTTCCTATTTATGATAAGGGAAAAGCATTTTCGAAAAACTTAGCTCCGGTTTTGGTTGGAAAAAAATGGGGATTCATTAATCCGGAAGGAAAATTTGTAATAGAACCAACTTACAATGATGCGGAAGTTTTTAGCTCCAACGGACTTGCTCCTGTAAAAGAAAGCAACTGGGGTTTCATTAACGAATCGGGAAAATTGGTCATTCCGACACAATACGGAATCACAACAAATGCCATTATTGCCATGTTTACACAACAGGACAAAGGATTTATTGATGGTGTTGCCCGCGTTAAAAATGAAGGAAAATGGGGTTTCCTCAGACCGGATGGCACAGTTTTAGCAAATCAATGGTTTGAGAATGCAGAACTTTTTTCAAAATCAGAAAAAAAGCAAATGCCTGAACCAGTTGCAGAAAAACCAAAAGAAGAAGCAAAACCAGCAGCAAAAAAGCCGGCCGCAAAGCAGGTAAAAAAACCAGCTGCCAAGAAAAAATAACAATATATTTCCACAAAAATAAACCTATATAAATGAAGTGTGTATTAGTAACAGGCGGTTCTAGAGGAATTGGAAGTGCGATTTGTAAAAAATTAGCCTTAGAATCCAGTTATCATATTCTGATTAATTACCATTCGAATAAAACAGCTGCTGAAGAGACATTACAGGAAATACAAAAATTAGGTGCAACCGGAGAAATTTTAGGTTTTGATGTTTCTAATTTTGAAGAAGTACAGAACGTTCTAAATCAATGGCAGGAAGCAAATCCTGATGCTATTGTTGAAGCCATTGTAAATAATGCAGGAATTACCAAAGACGGTCTCTTTATGTGGATGACACCGCAGGACTGGAACGGCGTTATGAATACCAGCGTAAACGGATTTTTTAATGTCACACAGTTTTTTATACAAAAAATGTTGCGCAATAAATACGGACGAATTGTAAATATTGTGTCGGTATCCGGAGTTAAGGGAACTGCCGGACAAACCAATTATTCGGCTGCAAAAGGAGCAATTGTTGCAGCAACCAAAGCCCTGGCGCAGGAAGTTGCCAAACGAAATATTACAGTAAATGCCGTTGCTCCGGGTTTTATTAAAACTGATATGACAAGCGAACTGGACGAAAAAGAATTATTAAAACTTATTCCGGTAAATCGTTTTGGTGAAGCTGAGGAAGTGGCCGATTTGGTAAGCTTTTTGATTTCTAAAAAGGCAAGCTATATTACAGGAGAAATTATCAATATAAATGGCGGAATATATTCTTAAAAATTAATGCCAAATTGCTGCAAAGACATAAAGTCGCACAGTTTTATTAAAAACTTAGTTACTTTGTACCTCTGAAACTTTGAACTTTGCCATTATAAAAAAAGACCATGAATAGAAGAGTTGTAATTACTGGAATGGGAATTTATTCCTGTATCGGAACATCTTTAGACGAAGTGAAAAATTCTTTGTACGAAGGAAAATCCGGTATTCAGTTTGATGCTGAACGCAAAGAATTTGGTTTTCAATCGGCCTTAACAGGAATGGTTCCGAAAGCAGATTTAAAAAATCTTTTGACTCGCAGACAGCGCATGAGCATTGGCGAGGAAACCGAATATGCATATATGGCGACAATTGAAGCGTTGAAAAATGCCGGAATTGATGATGCTTTTTTTGATGAAAGAGAAGTCGGGATTATGTACGGAAATGACAGCGTTTCTAAAGCAATTATCGACGCAACAGATATTGTTCGTGAGAAAAAAGATACCGCTTTAATCGGTTCGGGTGCGATTTTTAAATCGATGAATTCTACCGTAACGATGAATCTTTCGACGATTTTTAAACTTCGCGGCATCAATCTTACCGTTAGTGCAGCCTGCGCCAGCGGTTCACATTCTATTGGTTTGGCTTATTTCTTAATAAAAAGTGGTTTTCAGGATATTGTAATTACCGGCGGCGCACAGGAAATTAATAAATATGCAATGAGCAGTTTTGACGGATTAGGCGTTTTTTCTAACAGAGAAAGCGATCCTCAAAAAGCTTCAAGACCATTTGATGCAGACCGTGACGGATTAATTCCGAGTGGCGGCGGCGCTACTTTAATTTTGGAAAGTTACGAATCTGCAATAGCGCGTGGAGCCCATATCATCGCTGAAATCGGCGGTTACGGATTCTCTTCAAACGGAGGACATATTTCAACTCCAAACGTCGAAGGCCCGGCAACAGCCATGAAAAGAGCACTTGAAGAAGCAAAACTAAAGGCATCAGACATAGAATATATCAATGCGCATGCAACCTCAACTCCAGTTGGAGATGCAAATGAAGCAAAAGCAATTTTCGAAGTTTTTGGCGAAAAAAACCCACCTGTTAGTTCTACAAAGTCAATGACAGGACATGAATGCTGGATGGCCGGAGCCAGCGAAATCATTTATTCTATATTAATGATGCAGCACGATTTTATCGCGCCAAACATCAATTTAGACAACCCTGACGAAGATGCTTCAAAATTAAATTTAGTTAAAACTACGTTAAACAAAAAATTTGACATATTTTTGTCCAATTCTTTCGGGTTCGGAGGAACCAACTCTGCGTTGGTGGTTAAAAAGTTTAAATTGGACAATGAATAAAGAAGATATAATAGCGAGAATTAATGGTTTTTTGGTAGATGAATTTGAAGTAGATAATGATGATATTGAACCAGATGCTAATTTAAAAGATACACTTGGACTTGACAGTTTAGATTATGTAGACTTAGTCGTTTCAATCGAATCTAATTTTGGTGTAAAACTGGTTGAAGCTGATTTTGTCGGAATTGCTACTTTTCAAAATTTCTATGACCTTATCGAAACCAAATTAAAAGCCAAAACAGTGTAATGAGTCAATGGGATGGCAAATCAAAAGGAACTGTTTTAGGTTATAAAATATTTGTTTTTTTGATTCAGAAAGCGGGTGTTAAATCGGCTTATGTCTTACTTTATTTTGTAGCTTCTTATTACTTTTTGTTTCTAAAGAAAAGCAACAAAGCCATTTCTTATTATTTTAAAGAAAGGCTGAAATATTCCCGGTTCAAATCTAAAAAAATGGTTTTCAAAAGTTACTATACTTTTGGACAGACTATTATTGATAAAATTTCTATTTCAGCAGGAATGCGAAACAAATTCACTTACGAGTTTGACGGGATCGAAACTTTAAAACAATTACTTGCCGACAAGAAAGGCGGAGTATTGATCAGCGCGCATGTCGGAAATTTTGAAATCGCTGAACATTTTCTCGGAGATATCGATCTCAATTTCCAAATCAATCTGGTTACTACAGACTTAGAACATTCTGCAATCAAGAATTATCTGGAAAGTGTTACTCAAAAAGCAACTGTAAAATTTATTATCATCAAAGAAGATTTGTCTCATATTTTCGAGATCAATGCTGCTTTAGCAAATAACGAACTGGTTTGTTTCACCGGAGATCGTTATTTTGAAGGAAGCAAATTCTTGACAGAAAATCTATTGGGTAAAGAAGCAAAATTTCCTGCCGGACCGTTTTTAATTGCTTCGCGATTAAGGGTTCCTGTTGTTTTTGTTTATGTAATGAAAGAACCCAACCTTCATTATCATTTGTACGCCAGAGAAGCCCAAGTAAAGCACCGCGACGAAAAAGGACTTTTGAAAGAATATGTAAAAAGCGTGGAAACCATTTTGCAGAAATATCCGCTGCAATGGTTCAACTATTTTGATTTTTGGAGTTCTTTTTAAAGGTTCAAAGCTACAAAGGCTCTAAATCACAAAGGTTTTTAGCCACAGATTAAACGAATTAACACAGATTTTCATTTTCAAAAACAACTTTCGGTCTTTGTGCCTTTGCGGCAAAAAATTCGTGCAAATTCGTGTAATTCGTGGCAAACAAAATTACACACCACAAGAAAATTCACTTAAATAAAATTTACTTATTTTTGCTGACCAACATAGCCAAAAACCCAAATGAAAAATGTACTCGTAATATATTATACGCAGTCCGGACAGCTAGAGTCTATTGCAAGAAATATTGCAAAGCCATTTCTAAATTCAGATGAAATAAATGTAGCGTTTCACGAAATACAATTAGAAAAACCGTTTCCTTTTCCATGGGATAAAGATTCTTTTTTTGATGCTTTTCCAGAATCTTTTTTACAAATTCCGACTGCATTAAAACCGGTTTCAGAAGAAGTTTTAAACACAAAATACGACTTAATATTATTTCATTATCAGGTTTGGTATCTGTCACCTTCCATTCCAATTAATTCATTTTTGAAAAGTGAGGAGGGAAAAAAACTGTTGAGCAGTACCCCTGTAATTACCATAAGCGGTTCGAGAAATATGTGGATTATGGCGCAGGAAAAAATTAAGATCCTGCTAAAAAAAGCCAATGCCAATTTAGTTGGAAATGTAGCATTGGTAGATCGTGTTGGAAATTTAATCAGCGTTATTACCATTGTAGAATGGATGTTCTCGGGAGTAAAGAAAAAATATCTGGGCATTTTCCCGCTTCCCGGAGTTTCAGACAAAGACATTCAGGAATCAGATAAATTCGGAGAAATTATGTTCGAATCACTGCAACAGAATAATTATGCAGAATTACAGCCAAAATTAGTAAAAGCAGGAGCGGTGAAAATAAGTTCCTATTTAGTAACAGTTGACAAAACGGCCAATAAAATTTTCAATAAATGGTCAAACCTTATTTATAAAAATCAAAAAAACCGAAAAAAGCTGCTTAAAGTATTTAATGTTTATTTATTCCTTGCGATATGGTTAATTTCGCCAATAGTGTATATATTGCACCTTATTACCTATACGCTTAAGTTTAAAAAAATAAAAAAGGAAACTCAATATTATCAGGGAGTTTAGAAGAGGAATTTAAATTATGTTTGAAGTATATATTACAAAAGCTGCAAAATATTTGCCAAACGAAGCCGTTTCTAATGACGAAATGGAAGGCTTTCTTGGTCTTATTAACGATACTGCTTCTAAAGCAAGACGTATTATTTTGCGCAACAATAAAATTACAAGCCGATATTATGCTGTTGATAAAACAGGTAAAAGTACACACTCGAATGCCGAACTGACCAAAAATGCGGTAGAACAATTATTTGATGATAATTTTACGCCCCAAGATCTGGAAGTTCTTTCCTGCGGAACCTCAACACCAGATATTTTTCTGCCTTCACATGCAGCGATGGTCCATGGCTTGTTAAAAAATAAATCGGTTGAACTAAATTCTTCAACTGGCGTTTGCTGCGCCGGAATGAATTCATTAAAATTCGGATTTCTTTCTGTACGATCAGGAAATTCAAATAATGCCATTTGTACAGGATCAGAAAAAGTTTCGACCTGGTTAAATGCCCAAAAATACAACCACGAGGCAGACAATTTAAAAGTGCTGGAAGAACAGCCTATTATAGCTTTCAAAAAAGATTTCCTACGCTGGATGTTATCAGACGGTGCAGGCGCTTTTTTATTAGAAAATAAACCACGAGGCCCTATTTCTCTAAAAATTGAATGGATGGAAGCTTTTTCGTATGCCTACGAATTGGAAACGTGCATGTATGCCGGTGGAGATAAAATGGAAAATGGAGAGATAAAATCCTGGAGCGACTATGCACCGGAAGAATGGCTGAACGAATCGGTTTTTTCTATCAAACAGGATGTCAAACTATTAGACGAATTTATTTTGTCTAAAGGTGCAGAAAGTATGAGAGATGCCATGCATAAAAACAAAGTAACGTCTGAGGATATTACTTATTTTATTCCTCATGTTTCTTCTAATTTCTTTGTTGAAGGATTAAAGAAAGGTTTAACAGAAAAAGGAATCGGAATGGCTGACGAAAAATGGTTCATGAATCTTTCTAATGTTGGAAATGTAGGTTCTGCTTCTATTTATTTAGCTGTTGAAGAACTGATGAATTCCGGAAAACTGAAAAAAGGAGATCACATTCTCTTATCTGTACCGGAAAGCGGAAGATTTTCTTTCGCGTATGCGTATTTAACTGTTTGCGAATAAATGGCACTTTTAGAAAAAGAAACTGTAGAAAATTTATTACCGCAAAAGTTCCCTTTTGTAATGGTAGATACGATGCATTCTTATACCGAAACAAATTTGGTTTCAGGTTTAAAAATTAAAAGTGATAATATTTTCGTTTCAGAAAATACTTTTCTGGAAGCCGGTTTAATAGAACATATGGCGCAGTCGGTGGCGTTGCATACCGGATATCAGTTTTTTTTAAAAAACGAAACTGCTCCTACCGGATATATTGGCTCTATTAAAGAAATTAAGATTATAAAACTTCCGGAGTTACATGACTCTATTCAGTCGGAAGTAACCATATTACAGGAATTTGCCGGAATAACTTTGGTAGATATTGTGACTACCTTAAATAATGAAGAAATTGCCCGCGGGCAAATGAAGACCGTATTGGCAAAATAAATTAATAATGAAAACAACTTCTGCTGTTGACATACAAAATTATTTACCACACCGCGCGCCAATGCTTATGGTGGACTTGATTTTGAATATCGATTCGAACTCAGTAGAAACTGTTTTTTTAATTAAAAAAGACAATATTTTTATTGATAACGGGGTTTTTAATGAAGCGGGATTAATTGAAAATACTGCACAAACTTGCTCTTCTATCGTTGGGAAAAAGTACTTTTTTGATGATAACGGTATCGAGAATGAAAATGTAAACGTTATTGGATTTATCAGCGCTTTAAAAAATGTAAAAATTCATTTGCTTCCAAAAGTTGGAGATACTATAATCACGAAAGCTGTTTTAGTTTCAAAATTTACAACAGACGATTATACGCTGTGTACCATGAATTGTAAAAGTTTATTGGGCGAGAAAATTCTTTTAGAATGTGAGATTAATTTATTTATTAAGAAAACGGTTTCAGTTTAATGTTGCTCAAAAAAGTGATTCTGCACTTAACAATCCGCATTGGTATTTTGATTCTTTTGTTCGGATTGGTTTTCTTATTTTGGCATTTCACTTACGATCCTCATAAATTTTGCAAAGGAGATGAACACCGGCATGTAGATGGCGGCTTAGGATTTTTTATCATTCTATTTATAATAACCCAGCTGTTTTATTTTGGGTTACTGATCGAAATGATTTATTTATTTATAAAGAAAAATAAAGCCCTGGCATTAGCAAACCTGGGATTTTTAGCATTTAGTTTACTTATAGTTTTAAGCTATATGTTTCTAATAGATTAAATTAGCAGTATGGAAAAAGAAAATGTACCACAGGATCAAAGCAATTTAACTAAGAATAATGTTAAAGAACTTCTGTATGCAACAGATGAAAACGGCGAATATACCACCACCTTAAGTACAGGCTGGGAACCAAAAGCCATTGCACTTTCTAATTCTATTGATGAAATAAACGAGCGAATTGCCGATGCCAGACAACAGGTTTTAAATGGCGAAGCAAGTCCCATTGTTTATTTTATGGAATTGAATAAAATGGATCTAACGATTCTCTCCAGTTATGTCGGTTTGTGGAAATGGCGCGTAAAAAGGCATTTTAAACCCAATGTTTTTGCCAAACTAAATGATAATACTTTAAAAAAATACGCTGATACTTTTGATATTTCTGTTGAAGAATTAAAAAACAGCATCAAATAATGGAGTTAACTTTTACACATCACCAATCTGCGCACTGCGAAAACGGAGTAGCGTCGAATCTGCTTAAAAACAGCGGACTCAACATCAGCGAACCAATGGTTTTTGGTATTGGTTCCGGTTTGTTTTTTGTTTATCTTCCTTTTATAAAAGTCAATCACGCGCCGGCAATCAGTTACAGAACTTTGCCGGGACAGATTTTTAATAAAGTTGCAAAACGCTTAAATTTAAAAATAAAAAGAGAAAAATTTTCTTCTGTTTCGAATGCAAATAAGGCATTAGACGAAAATTTAAAAAATAACATTCCGACGGGATTACAAGTTGGTGTTTACCATTTGAGTTATTTTCCTGATGAATATCGTTTCCATTTTAACGCCCACAATTTAGTCGTTTACGGAAAAACAGAAACCGATTATTTGGTCAGTGATCCGGTTATGGAAACCGTGACTACTTTAACGCATGACGAATTGGACAAAGTTCGTTTTGCGAAAGGTGCTTTCGCCCCACGCGGACAAATGTATTATCCGATTCAGATTCCGAAAGATGTCGATTTAAAAAGCGCTATTATAAAAGGAATCAAAAATACGTGTCGCGATATGCTTGCGCCAATGCCAATTGTTGGTGTTCGCGGAATAAAATTTGTTTCGGCACGAATCAGAAAATGGCCTGCGAAACACGGTGTCAGAAAAGCCAATCATTACCTCGCGCAAATGGTTCGCATGCAGGAAGAAATTGGAACCGGCGGCGGTGGATTCCGTTTTATTTATGCCGCATTTTTACAGGAAGCTTCGGTTATTTTAGGAAACGAAGAACTAAAAACGCTTTCTAAAGAAATGACACAAATTGGCGATTCATGGCGCGACTTTGCTGTTGAAGCATCCAGAATTTATAAAAACAGAAGTGCCAAAGAAGATGCTTACAATACCATTGCAGATGAACTTCTGGACATCGCCAACAGAGAAGAAATCTTTTTTAAGAAACTAAAAAAAGCGATTAGCTAAACTATTTTGCAGCCTGTAATTAAAATAGAATCCCTTTCGAAACAGTACAAAAATGCAGAAATGTATTCTTTGAACAATGTTTCATTACAAATAAACGAAGGACAGATTTTTGGATTATTAGGTCCGAACGGCGCCGGAAAAACCACTTTGATTTCCATGCTTTGCGGACTGGTCAAACCAACATCGGGAAGTTTTACAATCGATAGTTTGAGTTATGCGAATCATTCCAAAAAAATAAAAAAAATTATCGGTGTAGTTCCTCAGGAATATGCCTTATATCCCACATTAACTGCCAGAGAAAATCTGCAGTATTTTGGAAGCATGTACGGTTTAAAAGGTGCCGATTTAAAAGACAAAGTTATAGAAGCACTAGATCTTTTGGGTCTGTTAAAGTTTGCCGATAAACCGGTTTCCACTTTTTCTGGCGGAATGAAACGCCGTGTCAATCTCATTGCCGGAATTCTGCATAAACCTAAAGTTTTATTTTTGGATGAACCAACCGTTGGTGTTGATGTACATTCTAAAACCGCCATTATTGATTATCTGAAAGCCCTAAACCAAAGCGGAACCACTATTATTTATACTTCCCATCATTTGGCTGAAGCCGAAGATTTTTGTACCGATATTGCCATCTTAGATCAGGGTCAGATTTATGCTCAGGCCACGCCGTCTGCATTGATCGAATCTGTAAAAGATGCCCGAAATCTCGAAGATGTATTTATTTCATTAACCGGAAAAGCGTTGCGAGATGATGTATAAGATTTGGATGTCGGTAGTAAAAGAATTTCTTTTACTGAAAAGAGATTTAGGCGGACTGATTATACTGTTTGTCATGCCTTTGGTTTTGGTGATCACCGTAACTTTAATTCAGGACAGCACTTTTAAGGCAGTGACTGATTCTAAAATTCAGATTCTTTTGGTGGACAACGACAAAGGTTCTGTTTCGAAAACGGTTTTTGAAAATTTAGAAAAAAGCAATTTATTCACAGTTGTGACACAAATTGACAACAAACCCGTCACAGAACAAATCGCCAAAGAAAATGTCTACAAAGGAAAATTTCAACTGGCCATTATAATTCCGCAAAATTTAAGTTCAGATTTACAGGCGAAAGTCGATCAGAACGTCGAAAAAATTGTCAGCAGTTTGGGTTTAACAGACAGCACTTCGACCAATGACCAGCAAAGGGTTATTAAAGAAAAGGAGGTAAAATTGTATTTTGATCCGGCGGTTCAGATGAGTTTCAAAAATGCCGTGATGAATTCAATCGATAAAATGATTTCGCAGATTGAAACCAAATCGATTTACACCACTTTCCAAAATCAGCTTGGCGAAGGAACAACCAATTTTGAGCAAAAAAGTTTTATCACCTTCAAAGAAATTATTCCCAGAATTAATAATAAAGAAGTTCTTCCAAACTCGGTTCAACATAATGTTCCGGCCTGGACGCTTTTTGCGATCTTTTTTATTGTTATTCCGTTATCTATCAATATCGTAAAAGAAAAAACGCAGGGAACTTTTGTTCGCTTAAGAACCAATCCGGTTTCAAATCTGGTTGTCATTATAGGAAAAACAATTACGTACTCCATCATTTGTATGATTCAGTTTTATATGATGGTTGCGGTTGCCGTATTTTTATTTCCGCACATCGGACTTCCTTCTTTAAACATCGAAGGACATTTGATTATGACCAGTATCGTGGCTTTATTTTCAGGATTTGCCGCAATCGGCTTCGGAATTTTATTGGGAACCGTTGCCAACACTCAGGAACAGTCTGCTCCTTTTGGCGCAACAAGTGTGCTTATTTTAGCTGCCATTGGCGGTGTTTGGGTCCCGGTTTTTGCAATGCCAAAAATCATGCAAATTATAGCCAAATCTTCTCCTATGAATTGGGGACTCGAAGGTTTTTACGATGTTTTATTGCGCAACGTTTCCTTCTTCGAAATTATTCCAAAAATGAGTTTATTATTTTTGTTTTTCATTATTACAACTTCCATCGCATTATTTTATGATAAAAAGAAAAGAGCAGTTTAACGAGGCTACCGACTTAACCGTTACACATGAAATCAGGATTCGTTTTAACGAAACAGATCCGCTTGGAATCGTTTGGCACGGAAATTATATTACCTATTTTGAAGATGGAAGAGAAGCTTTTGGACGCCAGCACGGATTAACGTATCTGGACATTGCCGCAACCGGCTACACTACTCCAATTGTAAAATCGACCTGCGAGCATAAATTGTCTCTGCGTTACGGCGATGTTGTAACCATAGAAACCACAGTTGTTGACACACCGGCGGCGAAGATGATTTACCGTTTTAAGATTTTGGATGACAAAGGAGAAGTAGCCTGTACCGGAGAAACAGTTCAGGTTTTTCTGGATAAAGAAGGAAATCTAATGCTGACAAATCCGCCTTTTTATGAGGAATGGAAAAGAAAAGTTGGCCTTTTAAAATAATATATAATTCTCATTCCATATTTCTAAAAATAATTAAAAACTCAAACCAATTATGAATAAAACCTTAATTCTTCTTTTAATTGTTTTATGTTCAGTTTCCTGTCAGAAGGAAGCAGCAAAAAAAGAGCAACTTCCTGAAAAATCTAATACTGAAATAAAGAAAAAAGAAATAAATCAGGGAAACAGTGAATCTGAAATGGCAAAAAAATGGTTAGTAGAAACCATCCTGACTTATTTTAAAAACGATATTTCCGAGATGTCCGGTATTACAACCAAAACGTATGAGGAATATAAAAGTGAGGCCACAAACGTCGAAATCGATACCGATATTTCAATGACACAGGAAGAATTTGAAAACAAGTGGAAGAATAAATATGACACAAAATATGCCGGTATAGGTGGTTTTTTAATATCAGCCCAGGATTGGGGAAAAATTGAGGTTACGAAATGTAATTTATTATCAGAAAACAAGGATAGTTATGTTTTTGAAGTTATAATAAGTGATACCGATGCTAAGGCAGATTACAAAAGAGATATTAAAGTCATAAAGTCAGGAAAATCTTTTCTGATAGATGATGTTAAAGAATACAACTAAAACACTTTAAATTCATCAATTTAGTGTGAATAGAAAGATCAGAATAAAATCATAAGATGTTAAGAGACATATACATAACGAAAACGAATTGTATCACGCCATTAGGTTTTGATGTAGAAGCCAACATCGAGGCAATTCTTCGCGGCGACTCGGGAATTCAGCTTCACAATGATATTTCTTTGATGCCGAATTCTTTTTATGCTTCAATAATTAATGATGAAAATATAAATAACGCTTTCGCGGAAATTAGTTCTGAAACCAAATATTCCCGTTTAGAAAAAATGATGATTTTAGCTCTGGAGCCGATTGTCAAAAATTCTAATGTTGAATTAAATTCAAAAACGGCTTTTATACTTTCTACAACAAAAGGAAATGTAACGGCTTTACAAAATGATTCTGAAGAAAGTTTTAACAATGCTCATTTAGATGTTTTAGCAAAAAACGTTGCTGATTTCTTCGAATTTCAAACCCAGCCAATTGTGGTTTCAAATGCCTGCGTTTCGGGAATTTTAGCCGTTTCAGTTGCCAAAAGAATGATTCAGTCTGAATTGTATGATCATGTTTTTGTGGTCGCCGGCGACGAAGTATCAGAATTTGTTTTGTCTGGTTTTAATGCTTTTCAGGCGATGAGCGATTTGCCTTGTAAACCGTATTCTAAAAACAGAACGGGAGTAAGTTTGGGCGAAGCAACGGCAGCTGTTTTACTTTCGGCGGAAGCCAAAAATGCCAAAATAAAAGTGATCGGAGACAGTTCGATAAACGACGCCAATCATATTTCGGGTCCGTCGAGAACGGGCGAAGGTTTGTTTTTAAGTATTCAAAATGCTTTAAAAGAAGCACAAATCGACGCACAAAAAATCGATTATATTTCTGCACACGGAACCGCAACGCCTTTTAACGACGAAATGGAAGCGATTGCCTTTGGAAGATTAAATCTTCAAAAAATCCCTGTAAATAGTTTAAAAGGTTTTTACGGACATACACTTGGCGCTTCCGGATTATTAGAAACCGTTATTGCAATTGAATCTGTACACAGCAATACTCTTTTTGAGTCAAAAGGTTTTGATGAAATCGGCGTAAGCGAAAATATTAATGTAATTGAGCAAAACAAAAAAGCCAATATTGATTTCTTTTTGAAAACGGCTTCGGGTTTTGGAGGTTGTAATACGGCTGTGGTTTTTGAGAAAGTGAAACACGAATTGCCCTAATTTTCACGAATTAAAATTCCAAGAAAATGCAACTCTAAGTAAAACTTGAACGTTCAACAATTATTTGTCAAGAATATAGAGCCATTCTTTTCTCTTTCTTTTAAAATAGAATCAACAATTTTAATAATTTTTATCTTTGAAACATATTGATTTTCTAGTGCCATCGTTAAATAAACAGTATCAACAAGAACTTTTGATAAAAAGTCTTTCTGTTTTAATTGTGGATATTTTTCATAGAATTTCATAATATATCAAATCTATAAAATTAAATCTCAACTTGTAAGAAAAATTTACAAGTTCAAAATTTAAAAAAATGAATTTAGATGAATCTCTTTTTAAAAAAGCTTTAGAAATTCAAAATTTTGATTTTGAAGTAATCAAAATAACAGACAAAACTATTGCGTTTTTTGAAAGTATAAATTTGTCTTCTGAAGTAATAGAGTTTTTTAAAACTTTTTCTTTTAGAGAAGAAATTGAGTTCGGAAATATTTATTTCAATTGCGTAAATAGAATTAGAATAGAAAATCTCGAAGAAGAAAATAAAGAAATTTACAAGAAAGATTTACTTATAATTGGTTCTGGTCTAAATGGAGATCCGATTGTTTTAAATACAAAAACAATGAATGTCGGATATATTTTTCACGATATTCTGTGGGAAGAAGAAAATTTCGAAATAGATAAAATTTATATTGATTTAAAAATGAGTATTGGAAATTTCTTTTACAAATCGGTTACTGAAGAAAATTTTCCCATTGATGCTTACGAAGCAGAAGATTACATAAAATAAAATGACTCAAAAAACATACATACAATCCTATATCCAAATAGAAAACAACGAAATTGTTCTCAACGGCGAATCTGTATTCAAAATTGAACCAACAAATTTCGGAGATTTCTCCAAACAAGCTTTACGTTATTTTGAAATTCAGTATCCAAAGTTTTTCAAAATGGATCCTCTGAGCAAATTGGCTTTTTTGGGTGCAGAGCTGCTTTTGAGTCCGATTGTGAAGGAAAACTCAGAAAATAACATCGCTTTGGTTTTGGCCAATAAATCTTCGAGTTTAGATACGGATGTAAAACATCAGGAATCTATTTCTGATAAAGAAAACTATTTCCCGAGTCCGGCGGTTTTTGTCTATACACTGCCAAATATCTGCCTGGGTGAAATAAGTATCCGTCATCAGCTGAAAAGTGAGAATACTTTCTTTATATTTGATGCTTTCAATACCGAATTTATGTTTAACTATTCGAGAATATTGTTAAACACAAATAAAGCAGAAAAAGTTTTATGCGGCTGGACAGAGCTTTTTAATGATAATTATAAAGCTTTTCTTTGCATCATCGGAACCGAAGAAAATTCGAAATTTAAAAACGAAACTATCAATACATTATATAAAAAATAAGCATGGAAGCATTAAAATTAGAATTAAAAAATAAAATTATAACGACTCTTAACCTGGAAGATATTGCTGTAGAAGATATTGCAGACAACGATGCTTTGTTTGGAGACGGTTTAGGTTTAGACTCGATTGATGCTCTGGAATTGATCGTAATTTTAGATAAAGATTACGGAATTAAATTAGTTGACCCGAAAGAAGGAAAGTCTATTTTTCAGTCAATCGAAACTATGGCGGCGTATATTGATGCTAACAGAACTAAATAGACTTCTTAGAATGGCTTAGATTTTTAGACTTTGTTGATAAGTTTCAAATTCTAAGTCAATCTAAAATTCTAAGATATGTAAGAAAGTCTAACAATCTAAGCAAGTCTATATGAAAGGTGTTGCCATAACGGGAATGGGAATTGTTTCTGCAATCGGAAATACGGTTGAGGAAAACTATATCTCGTTAATCGAAAATAAAATCGGCGTTGCTCAAATTCAAAATATTTCGACCGTTCATGCAAATGTGATTAAAGTGGGCGAAATAAAAAAAACAAATGAGGAACTTATAGCAGAATTGCATCTGGACGAAACCAATAATTTCTCCAGAACAGCAATGATTGGTACTTTGGCAGCAAAACAAGCTGTGGAAAATGCCGGTATTACGTCTATAAACGAATTCAGAACCGGATTGATTTCGGCTACAAGTGTGGGCGGAATGGACATGACTGAAAAACATTATTACGATTATTTCGAAAAACCCGAACTGGTAAAATACATCACGTGTCACGACGGCGGCGATGTTGCTGATAAAATCGCCGAAGAATTAGGTCTCAAAGGAATGGTAACTACCATTAGTACGGCTTGTTCATCGGCGGCAAACTCAATTATGCTTGGCGCAAGATTGATCAAAACCGGAAAACTGGATCGTGTAATTGTGGGCGGAGCTGATGCATTGGCCAAATTCACCATCAACGGATTTAAGACTTTAATGATTTTATCTGATGATTATAACAAACCGTTTGACAACGATAGAAAAGGTTTAAATCTTGGAGAAGCAGCTGCCTATCTGGTTTTAGAATCAGATGAAATTGTAGCAAAACAAAATAAAAAAGTGCTGGCGAGAGTTTCCGGTTACGGAAATGCCAATGACGCTTTTCACCAGACCGCTTCCTCAGAAAATGGTGACGGCGCTTATCTGGCAATGAAAAAAGCATTTGAAGTTTCTGGTTTGAATCCTTCGGATATTGACTATATCAATGTACACGGCACAGCAACTCCCAATAATGATTTGTCTGAAGGTCGCGCTATAAAGCGAATTTACGGAGACGAAAAAGTTCCTGATTTTAGTTCGACAAAACCTTTTACAGGCCATACTTTAGCGGCAGCAGCTGCAATTGAAGCCGTTTACAGCGTTTTGGCGATTCAGAATAATGTGGTTTATCCAAATCTGAATTTTGAAGTTCCGATGGAAGAATTTGATTTGAAACCGCAGACTTCCTTAAAAAATAAAACCATCGAACATGTGCTCTCTAACTCTTTTGGATTTGGAGGAAATTGTTCAACCCTTATATTTTCAAAAAGCTAATGACAAAAAAAACATATATAAATGGAGTAGGCTGTATTTCGACTCAAAAAACATTTGATACCGTTTTTTTGGAAGAAGCCATTGTCAATCATGACGAAAATGTGCTGGCGATAATTCCGCCGGCGTATAAAGAATATATTTCCCCTGCCGCAAGCCGAAGAATGGCAAAAGGGGTAAAAAACGGGATTGTAGCTTCTGCCTTAGCGATGAAAGATGCCAATGTAGAAAACGTTGACGCGATTATTACCGGAACTGGTTTAGGCTGTATCGAAGATTCTGAAAAATTCCTGAAAAGCATTTTAGATAATAACGAAGAATTTTTAACTCCGACTTCTTTTATACAATCGACTCACAATACGGTTGGCGCGCAGATTGCTCTTTTACAGCAATGTAAAGGTTATAATTTTACTTACGTGAATGGCGCAGTTTCTTTTGAATCGGCTTTGATTGATGCTAAAATGCAAATTGAAGAAGACGAAGCCAATTCTATTTTAGTGGGCGGCGTGGATGAAAATGGAGAATATACCACTGCCCTTTTCAAACTAAACGGACGAATTAAAAAAGATAATGCTGCTCCCTATGATGTCTTAACTTCTGGTACAAGCGGAGCTGTTTACGGAGAAGGTGCCAGTTTTTTTGTTTTAGAAAATGAAAAAAAAGATACCACTTACGCTCAGCTTTTAGATGTTGAAATAGTAAATACACTGGATGAAAATGAAGTCCAGAATGCTGTAATTTCATTTTTAAAAACCAATCATTTATCCATTTCAGATGTTGACGCTATTATTTTGGGTTATGACGGAAATATTTCTTTCGAGAATTATTACCGGGTTTTAAGTGAAAATGCTTTCGCAGAAACTCCACAATTATATTATAAACACCTTTCGGGCGAATATGATACTGCATCGGCATTTGCGCTTTGGATGGCGGCTAAAATTTTAAAGACACAAGATGTTCCTGAAATTGTAAAAATAAATTCGGTTACAAAACCGGCTTATCATACGATTCTACTATACAATCAATTAAACGGAAAAAATCATAGTTTTACGTTACTTTCAAAATGATAACGCACAAAAACATTTCGATTTTCTTTATCGTATTGTTGCTTGTAATGTTTCTTCTAAACTTTTATACAGCAATTAATATCGTATGGTTTATCGGAATTGTTTTAATCTGGATCGGAATAAATGCTTTTGGTTCTGCAAGGATTTCTTCCAATTATCACGTAAAAGCTTTCTGTCACAATCCTTTAGAAACAGAAAAAAAAATTGCTCTTACTTTTGATGATGGTCCAACTCCATTTACGTTGGAAATTTTGGAACTTCTGAAAAAATACAATGCAAAAGCAACTTTTTTCTGCATTGGAAAAAACATTGAAAAGCATCCTGAAATTATTCAAAAAGTTATCGAAGATGGTCATTTGGTCGGAAACCATTCCTACTCTCACTCTAAATTTTTTGATTTTTATAATGCCGGAAAAATAACAGCAGAAATTCAGCAAACAGATGCTCTTCTGGAAAAATTTACTGTCAAAAAAATAAACTTTTTTCGTCCGCCTTACGGAGTTACAACGCCTTCGATAAGACGGGCTTTAGAAAAAACCGGACATAAAGTGATCGGCTGGAATATTCGTTCGCTTGACGGCGGAACAAAAAATCAGGAATTAATTTTGAATCGTATTATAAAACGTGTTTCTCCCGGCGGAATTGTACTTTTGCACGATACAGGATCTCACTCTGTTTTGGTCCTGGAACAGTTTTTGCAATTTTTACAGCAAAATAATTATCAGGTCGTTTCGATCGAAGAAATTTTGAATCTTAAAGCTTATGAAAGTTGATACGGATTCGGTCGCGAAAACGCGGATAAAGACGGATTTTTTATATACTTTATTAAATAAAATAATCTGTGGCAAACATTTTAAAGCATAATTCTAAAAAAAATGAAAACTAAAATAGCACTCTTAATTCTATTTGTCTCAGGCAGTTTATTCGCTCAGGAACAAAAAATGTCTGCTGTAGAAATCGCAGCTTTTAAAGAAGATGTAAATGTGGTGGCCAAAAAAATCAAAACCCTGAGTACAGATTTTGTTCAGTACAAACATTTGGATTTTTTGTCGAAAGATATAGAGACATCAGGAAGAATGATTTTTAAAGAACCGGCACTTTTGCAGTGGCAATATAAAAAACCATACAACTACAGCATTACGTTTAAAAATGGAAAAATCCTGATTAACGACGAAGGAAAGAAAAGCGCCGTTGATATTGGAAACAGCAAAATCTTTGCAAGAATTAATAAATTAATCGTAGGAAGTGTAAGCGGAAATATGTTTGATGACAAAGAATTTACGATTTCGTATTTCAAATTAAAAGGTCAGAATCTGGCAAAATTTGTTCCTAAAGATGCTGCTCTCAAAAAATACATCAAACAAATTGAATTGACTTTTGACAAAGAAGAAGCAACTGTGGTTCAGGTAAAACTTTTGGAATCTTCTGAAGATTTTACCCGAATTGTACTTAAAAACAAAGTGATCAATGCAAAAATCGACGATTCAGTTTTTACTAATTAATTGTTTTGTGGCTTTGTTCGTAATTTCCTGCGGACCGGTCACTAAAAATTATACGCCTAAAAAATTAGACAAAACGTCTTATACGGTTCCGTATTTTTCAGATTCAAAAACAGATTACGTTTATAAGACCAATATTACCGTTTATGGTAATGAATTATCGGGAATTTTTATTGCCAAAAAAATAAGTGACACCTCACACCGAATTGTTTTTACAACCGAATTTGGTAACAAATTAATGGATTTCGAAATTTCTGAAAACGATTTTAAAGTCAATTCTATTGTTTCAGAATTAGACCGAAAAATATTAATTAATACTTTAAAAGAAGATTTCAGACTGCTTTTGAAAAAGGATTATCAGATCCAGGAACAATATGAAAATGAAGCTTCAGAAATTTATAAATCGAAAGACGGCAAACGTGATAATTATATTTTCATTTCTAAAAAAGATATGAAATTAGAGAAGATCGTTCATTCATCCAAAACAAAAGAAAAATTTACGCTGTTTTTCAACTCAGAAAATAATATTTTTGCCGAGAAGATTCAGATTGTCCATCAAAACATCAAGTTAAAAATTGAGTTGAATTACTTTAAATCAGAATAAAATTAAACCAAAAATAAATTAAACTAATCAAAGATGAAAAAACTAACCTTAATTGCATTTGTTTTATTTGCCGCAATCAGCACACAGGCTCAGGTACGAGTTAGTCCCGGACTTAGAGGCGGTTTAAACGTTTCGACTTTAACTAATATTGAAGATAATAGCAGTAAAACCGACTTTTATGTTGGAGGATTGGTTGATATTAAATTCAACAAATTTTTCTCATTACAGCCAGAGGTAACGTATTCCAGACAAGGTGACGAAGGAAGAGAATATTTTGACAACGGCAGTTCCCGTCGCATAGATTATGAATTAAACTATTTAACGTTTGGAGCAGTCGCTAAATTTAATTTTCAGGGTAAAGGATTTCATGTTTTGGCAGGACCTTCTCTGGATGTAAAAGTGGGCGATAACTACATTAATTCTGATCCTGAAGGATTTGACTTAGCAATAGTTGGAGGTGTTGGTTATACTTTACCAAACGGTTTGACTTTTGAAGCCAGAATCAAACAAGGATTGGTTGACATTTACGGATACGACGGTTATGACAATGATTATTATTACGATGATGTAATCTTAAATCAGGTTTTTCAAATCGGAATCAGTTACACTTTTAACGTAAAATAATGCGTTCAAAATCAGCATTCTTTTTGGTTTGCTTTTTTACGCTTGCAAATCTTCAGGCACAGGTAAATTTTAAACCGGGTTTAAGAGGCGGTTTGTCATTATCTACTATTTCAGAAATGCATGCCGATTACAGACCTGAATTTTATATTGGTGGTTTTGGCGAGATTAATTTAACCAGACGCTATGCACTTCAGCCTGAGATCACGTACGTAAAACAAGGATCTAATAATGTGGCCAGAAATTATTACGAGCCGGTTACAGAAACGAACAATGTCGTTTATCAGGATTTAAAACTGGATTATTTATCTCTTTCTATGATGAGCAAATTTACATTTGGACAGGGATTTCAGGTTTTATTCGGACCAAGTTTAGATGTGGCTTTACAGGATAATTTAGTAATCAGAAAGACCAATAATGACTTTGCGTTTAATGTGGGTATGAGTTACCGAATGCCTTCCGGCCTTGCTTTTGAAGCCAGATTTAAAAAAGGTTTTTTAGATATTCTCGACAGCGATTACTATCATAACGATTCTAATGATCACTATTTATTTGGTGATTATAATACCAATATTAATTTTCAAATAGGTGTTTCATATTCTTTTGATGTGAAATAAAAAATTAAAAATATGCTTCTAAAAGACTTTTACAAAGTGCTTTCCAACGATAAATCGGAGGATTCTAAATATAAAATTCGTATATTAGTTAATGCCGATCATGAGGTTTTTAATGGACATTTTCCTGGAAATCCGATTATGCCGGGCGTTTGCATGATACAGATTATTAAAGAACTGACAGAATCTATTACCGAAAGTTCGTTAATGATTGAGACTTTGTCTAATGTAAAATTCATGGCATTAATTAACCCCGAAGTTAATCCGGAACTTCTTTTAGAACTTGACATTATAAACACAGATGACGGTTTGGTAAAGGTGAAAAACACCACCTATTTTAACGAAACCACAGCTTTGAAATTAAGCAATGTGTATAAAAAATTATCATTATGAAATTACTCGTATCCTTACTTTTATGGATAAATTTTATCGGAAATCCAGATCTGGCCACTATCCGAAAAATGTATCCTGATGTTGCGAAATCAGAAACAAATGCAAAAGAATTTACAGATAAACTGGCCGGAATTGGCAACAATGAAGAAAAAATTCTGGTGGCTTATAAAGCAGCCTCCATTTTAGTAGATTCCAAATTTGAAAAGAAAATAGGCCAAAAGATCGAACGTTTTAAAGAAGGTGCAAAACTCCTGGAAGCAACGATAAAAAGTGATCCGGGCAATATTGAAATGCGAATGATCAGACTAAGTATTCAGGAAGATGTACCAGGTATAACAGGTTATAAAAAAAATATTAAAGAAGATAAAAAATTTATTACCGCTTATTACAAAGCGCAAAGTGGTGCTTTGAAAGATTATCTAAAAGACTTTGTTTTACAATCTAAAAGTTTCTCCGAAAAAGAGAAACAGTTTGTAAAATAAGCCGAAGAAAAAATTATAATGAAACCTACTTTATCAAAGGAAGAATTACTTACTTCAATTTCGTTTTGCGTTATTGTTCCAACTTACAATAACCAGAAAACTTTGAAAAGAGTGCTGGATTCTATTTTAAATTACACATCAGACATTATTATTGTCAACGACGGTTCTACAGATGAAACCGCCGATATTTTAAAACAATATTCGCAGCTTACTCAGATCCATCATCCTAAAAACACAGGAAAAGGAAGAGCGCTGCGAAATGGTTTTAGAAAAGCAATTGAAAAAAACTTTGAATACGCCATTACAATAGATTCTGACGGTCAGCATTTTGCCGAGGATATTTTGGTGTTTTTGGAAGAAAACTACCAGGAACCCCATTCTCTTTTAATTGGAAGCCGTAACATGACTCAGGAAAATGTTCCGAGAAAAAGCAGTTTCGGGAACAAATTTTCCAATTTCTGGTTTAAATTCGAGACCGGAATTAAACTGGACGATACACAATCCGGTTTCAGATTATATCCTTTGCGATTAATTCCGAAGGTTTTCTTTACTAACAAATTTGAATTTGAAATCGAAGTAATCGTGCGTTCTGCCTGGAAAGGCATTGTTGTTAAAAATGTTCCGGTTCAGGTTTTATATGATCCCGCCGAACGTGTTTCTCATTTTCGTCCTTTTCAGGATTTTACCCGAATTAGTATTTTAAATACCGTTTTGGTTACCAATGCTTTATTGTATATAAAGCCCCGGGATTTTTTTAGAAGAGGAAAAAAAAAAGGTTTTAAAAAATTCTTTCTTGAAGATATTTTAGAAAGCAAAGATTCTAATTTCAAAAAGTCGGCTGCTATTGCTTTGGGAATTTTTATCGGAATGTCGCCATTTTGGGGATTTCAAACCATCTTACTTTTTGCATTTGCTGCTTTGTTCAGGCTGAATAAAGTTATTGCTTACCTGTCTTCAAATGTTAGTTTTCCTCCTTTTATTCCGTTTATAATTTATGGTTCTTTAAAAATGGGAAGTTATTTTGTTTCTTCTGATGCCCCGTTAATTTTAGACAGTTCCATGACATTTGATGATATTCAGAAAAATGCCGCCCAATATATCGTTGGAAGTCTTATTTTAGCAACCGTTTCTGCACTGATTGTCGGGTTCGTAAGTTATTTGCTTTTAACAGCTTTTTCCAAAAAACGTAAAGAATAAAATTCTGTGTCGATTCGCCACGAATTCACGAATTAATAATATTTAATTAAAAATAAATTCGTGAATTTGTGGCTGAAAAAATTTAATCGAAAATTATGCATCAATATTTCTACGCCATTCATTTGTTTGTAAATCGAAGAAAATCTCTATCGGTTCTTTTGGCTGTACTGATGCTTTTGGTGTTTGGCTTTTTTGCTTCAAGATTAAAATTTGAAGAAGACATTACCAAACTTATTCCAACCAACGATAAAACCGATGTTACGGCAAAAGTGCTGAAACAACTTAATTTCGCCGACAAAACAACCGTAATTTTCAAACTGGAAAAAAATGGTTCTGCCGAAGATTTAAAAGAAATGGCAACCGTGTTTTCAGACAGCGTTTCAAAATCCTGCAAACCTTATGTTACAGGAATTCAGGGTAAAATCGACGAAGAAAATATTCAGGAAACTATAGATTTTGTCTACCATAATCTGCCGCTTTTTCTTACTGATAAAGATTATCAAAACATACAGCAGAAAATTCAAAAAGACAGTATTGAAGCGACCGTACAGGGCAATTACAAATCGATAATTTCACCTTCCGGATTTGTAACTAAAGATTTTATACTTCAGGATCCGTTTGGGATTTCGTTTATTGCCTTAAAAAAATTACAGCAGCTAAATATTGGTGACGATTTTATCCTCGATAATGGTTTTGTAATGACCAAAGACAAAAAGAAATTGCTGCTTTTTATTACATCAAATATTCCGTCAAGCGAAACAGAAAAAAATGCAATTTTTACAGAAAAACTAAAATCGATTCAGGAAAATTTAAATCAGAAATTTAAAGGAAAAACATCTGTTAGTTATTTTGGTTCGGCATTAATTGCTGTTGCAAATGCCAATCAGATTAAAAGCGATATTATTTTGACAACATCCATCGCGATGTTTACTTTGATGTTAATTCTGATTTTATTTTACAGAAAAGTATTAATTCCGCTAATTATTTTTCTTCCAACCGTTTTTGGAGGATTATTTGCCGTTGCATTTTTATATTTTGTGAGAGAACAGATATCGGCAATTTCACTCGGAATTGGATCTATTTTACTGGGAATCACAATCGATTATTCCATTCATATATTAACGCATTACAAGCACAACAGCGATGTAAAAACATTATACAAAGACATTACAATGCCCGTAATTATGAGCAGTTCTACAACTGCTGTAGCGTTTTTATGTCTGCTTTTTGTAAAATCTGATGCGCTTAATGACCTCGGAATTTTTGCCGCCGTTATCGTTATGGCATCGGCGATTTTCTCGCTCTTAATTATTCCTCATTTATACAAACCAAAAGAAAATCCCGCGGAACATAAGAAAAATGTAATCGATAAAATGGCGCATTTTTCTTTTCACCATAATAAATTCTTAATTGCTTTTTGCGTCATTATAACTATTATTTGTTGCTTTACTTATAATGACGTTGGATTTAATAATGATTTATCTCAATTAAATTTTGTTCCAAAAGAAATAAAAGCCGCCGAAAAACAACTGGAAGAAAGTACCAGTTTAACGTCCAAAACTATTTATGTGGCTTCTTACGGAAAAAGCATGGAAGAAGTTTTGCAGCACAACAGCCAGCTTTTCTCAGATTTATCTACAGCAAAACAGCAAAACAAAATCCTGAATTTCAGTTCTGTTGGCGGCATTATGCTTTCGCAAAAACAGCAGCAGCAAAAAATAGAAAAATGGAATTCCTTCTGGAATCCGCAAAAAAAACAGCTTTTGCAATCTCAGTTAATTTCTGAAGGAGAAAAACTTGGATTTAAACCGACAACTTACCAGGCCTTTTTTGAACATTTAGATTTTGATTTTAAACCCATTTCGGCACAAGATTATTTAAAGATTGAGGCTCTGCAATTACAGGAATTTGTAACTGAAAAAAATGGTTTTTATACGATTTCCACTTTAGTAAAGGTAACTCCGCAACAGCGCGATGCTTTTGTAAAATTAGCTTCTGCAAAAGAAAACATCATTGCAATCGATCGTCAGCAAATGAACGAGACATTTTTCAGCACCCTGAAAACCGATTTTAATTCTCTTGTTAATTATTCTTTTGTAGCGGTGATTTTAATTTTGTTTTTCTTTTTCCGCAGAATCGAATTGGTAATTGTAAGCTGCATTCCAATTGCGTTGACAGGAATTGTAACCGCAGGAATCATGGGCGTTTTTGGCATTCAGATGAATATTTTCAGCATGATTGTCTGCACGTTGATTTTTGGTCACGGTGTTGATTTTAGTATTTTCATGACCAGCGCGCTCCAAAAAGAATATACCGACGGAAAAAATGAAATTGCCATTTACAGAACCTCCATAATTTTGGCGGTAATCACGACAATTCTCGGAATCGGCGCCATGATTTTTGCGCAACATCCCGCCCTTACTTCCATTTCGTCGGTTTCATTAATTGGAGTTTTTGCAGCGCTCATTATTACCTTTATTTTTTATCCGATTCTATTTAAGATATTTATCTCCAACAGATCAAAAAAAGGAAATCCGCCTTTTCAATTGCGAACTTTTATTCATGGCGTCATTTCATTTTTCTATTACGGTTTGAGCGGAATTGTAATGTCAATTTTCAGTTTTACGATTATGCCCATTATTCCGCTTGACGGAAAAACAAAAATGAAAGGTTTCAGATATGTGGTTTCAAAACTAATGAAATCGGTATTGTACACCAATCCGTTTATTAGAAAAAAAATCATTAATAATTTTAATGAGGATTTTAAAAAACCTGCTGTCATCATTGCAAATCATTCTTCGTTTATCGATATTCTGGTCATCGGAATGCTAAGTCCAAAAATTATTTTTCTGGTAAGCGACTGGGTTTACAATTCTCCTATTTTTGGCGGAATTGTTAGAAAGGCCGGATTTTATCCTGTTTCTGAAGGTATTGAAGGTGGTGTGGAGCATTTGCGCAAAAAAGTCGATGAGGGTTATTCTTTAATGGTTTTTCCGGAAGGAACCCGCTCAGAAAATAATGTGGTAAAAAGATTTCATAAAGGTGCTTTTTTCCTTGCCGAAGAATTTAATCTCGATATAATTCCTGTGATAATTCATGGTGCTTCTGAAGCAATTCCGAAAGGCGATTTCGTAATTCATCACAGCTCGCTTACAGTTTCAATCTTAAAAAGAATTACGGTAAATGATCTTTCCTATGGAAATAATTACACCGAAAGAACCAAGCAAATTAGTGCATGGTTTAAAAATGAATATCGCAAAACCCGTCAGGAACGTGAAAGTCCGGATTATTTTAAAAACATGGTAATTTCCAGTTACGATTACAAAGAAATTGAAGTCGGAAACAGTGTGAAAAAAGATTTGAAACAAAATCTCGAAACCTATTATAATCTAAATAAATGCATTGAACCAAAAGCTAAGATATTGCATTTTGGAAACGATTACGGACAGCTCGATGTTCTTTTGGCTCTTCAGGAGCCGCAACGAAAAATATTTTCTTTTATAAATGATGAAGAAAAATTATCTGTTGCCCAAACAAATTATCTTCTAAAAAAGAGAAAAATTGTTTACCTGAACCCAATAGAATCTGCATTACAGCAGCATTATGATATGCTGATAATTTCTGATGAAAGTTTTAAAGATGAAATTGAAAGAATAGTGGCAAACGTTCCTTCTGTCATTTTAGTAAATTCTTCTAATTTAATAAATCATTTCGCTAATTTGAATTTTGAAATTATTTCTGAAGAAAATGCGTTAATCATTTTAAAGAAAAAGTAATGAAAAAAGAGTATGATGTAGTCATTATTGGCAGCGGCTTAGGTGGATTAGTTTCTGCCGTGATTCTGGCAAAAGAAGGTTACAGCGTTTGTGTACTCGAAAAAAACAATCAGTATGGCGGAAATCTGCAGACTTTTGTTCGCGATAAAACTATTTTTGATACCGGAATTCATTATATCGGAGGTTTAGGTGAAGGTCAGAATCTGTATAAATATTTCAACTATATTGGAATAATGGATCATTTAAAGCTGAGAAAATTAGATGAAAATGGTTTTGATATTATTTCTTTTGAAGACGATCAGACAGAATATCCGCATGCACAGGGTTTTGAAAATTTTGTAAAACAACTGATTCCCTATTTTCCCGGGGAGAAAGAAAATCTCGAAAAGTATTGTAAAAAAATTCAGGAAGTGTGTCAAAATTTTCCACTTTACAATTTAGAATCTCAGGGAAAATACGATGATGAGATTTTAACGCTTAACGCGAAAGAAACAATAGATGCTTTTACTCAAAATGAAAAGCTGAAAAGCGTCCTGGCAGGCTCTAATTTTCTTTATGCCGGCATCGCAGATAAATCGCCTTTTTACGTTCATGCCTTAATTGTCAACTCTTATATAGAAAGTTCCTGGCGTTGCGTAAATGGCGGAAGTCAGATTACAAAGCAACTTTTAAAACAACTCAAAAAATACGGCGGAGAATTTTTTAAACACAAAGAAGTCGTTAAGCTTGAAGTAGAAAATCATAAAGTGAATCTTGCGCGAATGAAAGACGGAACCGAAGTTTCTGGAAAGCTCTTTGTTTCGAATATTGAACCCAAAACAACTTTGAAAATAGCCGGACAGGAAAACTTCAGAAAACCATTTTTCAACAGGATTCAAAATTTAGAAGGTGTACTTTCTGCTTTTAGTCTTTATATTGTTTTCAAACCCAAATCCTTTAAATACATCAATCATAATTACTACCATTTTAAAAGCAGTAGCGATGTTTGGAGCGCTTATGATTATGACGAAAACTCATGGCCGAAAACTTTTATGGCCTCTATGAGTCCGTCAAAAAAGGAGGAGGAATGGGCAGACGGAATGACGTTTTTAACGTACATGAAATATGAAGATGTCAAATCCTGGAAAGATACTTATAACACTACTTTTGACGAAAATGACAGAGGTGAAAGCTATGAAGATTTTAAGACTAAAAAAGCCAAAATCTTTTTAGAAGAGATCGAAAAAAAATTTCCCGGAATTAAAGACTGCATAAAATCGGTTCACACTTCTACTCCACTTTCCTATCGCGATTACATTGGCGGAGACGGCGGAAATATGTACGGTTATGTTAAAGATTCCAATAATCCGATGAAAACTTTAATTCCGACTAAAACTAAGTTAGAAAATCTTTATCTTACAGGCCAAAGTATTAGTATGCATGGTGTTCTGGGAGTTACAATTGGAGCGGTCTTAACCTGTTCTGAAATTGTAGGAAAAGAATACTTACTGGAAAAAATTAAAAAAGCCTCTGAATAAGTACTCATGAAAATCCGAATTTTATATATCTTCTGCATCGGTTTTCTCCAGTTACTGAGTTCTTGCGGCACTTCAAAATCAAAACATCATATTCCTGATCTCACCAATTTTAATGCTGAAAAACCAGTGGTTAAGAAACTCTCGGACAGTAGTTTTATTTCTGGAAAAAATTCATTTTTAAAAAACAAACAAGGTCTTTGGGAACTCTATGTGCAGGGTGATCCTTTGCAAATTGGTCTTGCAACCGGAGCTTTAACCGATTCTCTTTTGCAAAAGCAGCAACGCATTTTTTTCTCTAAAATAACCGATATTGTTCCGTCTAAATTTCAACAAAAATTACTGCGCCATTTTTTAAATTGGTACAATCGTAAATTGTATCTGAATGTTCCTAACGAATATCAAAGCGAGATTTATGGCGTTTCACAATATACCTCACATGAATTTGACAATATCGCAACACAATACCAACGCAGTCTGTATCTGCATGGCGCACATGATATCGGACACGCTTTGCAGGATCTGGCGTTGGTTGGCTGTTCTTCTTTTGCAGCGTGGAACGACAAATCAGAAGATGGAAGTTTAATTCTGGCACGTAATTTTGATTTTTATGTAAATGATGCTTTCGCGGAAAATAAAATCGTTGCCTTTATAAAACCGGAAAATGGAAATCCTTTTATGATGGTCACCTGGCCCGGAATGATTGGCGCTGTTTCGGGAATGAACCTTGAAGGATTAACGGTTACGATTAATGCATCGAAATCTAAAATTCCGCTTAGCGCGAAAACTCCGATTTCGATTTTAACACGCGAGATTTTACAACATGCCACCACTATTGAAGAAGCGGTCGCAATCGCAAAAAAAAGGAAAGTATTTGTTTCTGAGTCGATTATGGTAGGAAGCGCAAATGACAATAAAGCCATTTTAATCGAAGTTTCTCCGGAAAAAATGGATGTTTTTGAAGTGGCAAACAGCAATGAATTAATTTGTTCAAATCATTTTCAGGGCGGAGCTTTTAAAAATGATAAAAGAAATCAGGAACAAATTGCCAACAGCCATTCTGAATATCGTTTTGAGAGAATGCAGGAACTTTTGAATCAAAATCCTAAAATGAATCCAAAAATTGCATCTGAAATTTTAAGAAATAAAGAAGGTCTGCAAAATATTGCTTTAGGTTTTGGAAATGAAAAAGCACTGAATCAGCTTTTAGCGCATCATGGAATTATTTTCAAACCCATAGAAAAACTGGTCTGGGTTTCTGCAAATCCGTATCAGCTGGGTGAATTTGTATGTTACGATTTGAAAACTGTTTTTAAGGAAAGACCTGATAATCAACCAAAATCCTTTGAGACTGAACAATTAAATATTGCTAAAGATGATTTTTTAAATTCAAAATCATTTTCGGATTTTCAGCAATTTAAAATTGAAAATCATAAAATTGACCTTGCATTAGAAAAAAGAGAAATTCTCTCACAGGATTATCTACACTATTATGAATCACTAAACCCCAATTATTGGGTTGTGTATTACAAAACAGGATTGTACTTTTATCAGCAGAAAGAGTATGCTTCCGCGAAAGCGAATTTCGAAAAAGCATTAACCAAAGAAATTACCACCGCTCCTGAAAAAGCAGCAATTGAAAAATATTTAAAAAAAGTCAAAAGAAAATTACAATGATTCCAGATATAGAAAAAGAATCTTTAGAACAAATTAAAATTTTTCAAGAGCAGAAGCTAAGTGAACTTTTAGAATACATTGGTAAAAATTCTCCTTTTTATAAAAGACTTTTTGCAGGACAAAATATAGATATTTCAAAAATAAAAACCCTTGCAGATTTACAGCATTTACCTGTTACCACAAAAGAAGATTTACAGCAGTACAATGATGATTTTTTGTGTGTTGCGCAGCATAAAATTATCGATTATGCCTCGACATCAGGAACTTTGGGCGATCCGGTAACGTTTGGTTTAACCGATTCTGATCTGGACCGACTGGCGTATAATGAAGCCATTTCTTTTGCCTGTGCCGGAATTGAAGAAGGCGATGTGGTACAGTTAATGACCACAATTGACCGAAAATTTATGGCTGGTCTGGCTTACTTTTTAGGTTTAAGAAAATTGAAAGTCGGTGTTATTCGCGTTGGCGCCGGAATTCCCGAAATGCAATGGGATTCTATTTTAAAATACAACCCTTCGTATTTAATTACGGTTCCTTCCTTCCTTCTAAAATTAATAGAATACGCCGAAGTTCACGGAATCGATTATAATAATTCGAGTATTAAAGGAGCAATTTGCATCGGAGAATCATTAAGGGAACAAGATTTTTCGATGAATATTTTATCGAAAAAAATTACAGATAAATGGAATATTAAGTTGTTTTCGACTTATGCTTCTACAGAAATGAGCACTGCTTTTACAGAATGTCAACACGGAAAAGGCGGGCATCATCATCCGGAATTGATCATTGTCGAAGTCCTCGATGAAAACAATATACCTGTTAAAAATGGGGAAACCGGCGAATTGACTTTTACAACTTTGGGCATTGAAGCAATGCCTTTGTTACGTTTTAAAACGGGCGATATGGTACAGCTCCATGATGAACCTTGTGCCTGTGGACGAAATACTTTTCGCGTGGGTCCGGTTGTTGGCCGTAAAAAACAAATGATCAAATACAAAGGGACAACGCTTTACCCTCCGGCGATGAACGATGTTTTGAGTAGTTTTGATACTATCGAAAATCATTTGATTGAGATTTCAACAAACGATTTAGGTACCGATGAAATCTTAATTAAAATTGCGGCAAAAAACCAGACGCCGGAATTTCTTCAGGAAATAAAAGACCATTTCAGGGCCAAATTGAGAGTTACTCCAAAAATAGAATTTGCCTCAAAAGAGATTCTGAATCCTTTGGTTTTTAATCCGATGAGTCGAAAACCAATTCGGTTTTTTGACTATCGATCTTCTTTATAAGTTGCTAAGATACTGAGATTCTAAGGTTCTAAGTTTTTTTTAAAAATGTTAAATAAGAATGAAAACTCAGAACCTTAGAATCTTAGAGACTTAGAATCTTTTAAATTGAACTAAATATTGTAATTTTGCAAAAAATATACAATATGGTTAAGATTGGCAATATAGAACTTCCCGAATTTCCTTTATTACTTGCTCCGATGGAAGATGTAAGTGATCCGCCGTTTCGCAGGTTATGCAAAACGCACGGAGCCGACATGATGTACTCTGAGTTTATTTCTTCAGAAGGACTAATTCGCGATGCCATAAAAAGCCGAATGAAACTTGATATTTTTGATTACGAACGCCCTGTGGGAATTCAGATTTTTGGTGGTGACGAGGAGGCAATGGCACTTTCCTCAAAAATTGTTTCTACTGTAAAACCAGATTTAGTTGATATTAACTTTGGATGCCCTGTAAAAAAAGTAGTTTGCAAAGGAGCCGGAGCCGGAGTTTTGAAAGATGTCGATTTGATGGTTCGTTTAACGAAAGCCGTTATCAGAAGTACCGATCTTCCTGTTACCGTAAAAACACGTTTGGGATGGGATGAAAATTCTATAAATATTGATGAAGTAGCCGAAAGACTTCAGGATATTGGTGTTCAGGCTTTAACAATTCACGCAAGAACCCGTGCTCAAATGTATAAAGGTCACTCGGACTGGTCGCATATTGCACGCGTAAAAAATAACCCGAGAATTACAATGCCCATTTTTGGAAATGGAGATATCGATAATCCCGAAAAAGCTTTAAAATATAAAAATGAATACGGAATTGACGGAATTATGATTGGCCGTGCTGCCATTGGTTATCCGTGGATTTTTAATGAAATCAAACATTTTTTTAAAACAGGTGAACATTTACCTGCTCCAACAGTTATTGATCGTGTTGAAGCTGCACGAAATCATTTGCAATGGTCAATGGACTGGAAAGGAGAACGCCTTGGAATTGTCGAGATGCGTCGACATTATACCAATTATTTCAAAGGAATTCATTCATTTAAAGAATTCAAACAAAAATTAGTTACAACGGATGAGCCTGAAAATCTTTTTGCCATTATGAAGGAGATTGAAGAAGTTTACGCCGGATATGAATTTGTTTAAATCAGATATTTACAATAACAACAAAGACCTTCAAAATTGAAGGTCTTTGTTGTTATTATTAAACTTGTACTCTCTTCCACTTCCCTCTTTTATAAAAAAAGATTCCAGCCAGAGTAATGGCAGTTTCAGCAACCGGAATAGCAATAAAAACTCCGGTAGGACCCATATTAAAGTGTTTGGCCAAAATGTACGCCAACGGAATCTGGAACAACCAAAAACCGAAGAAATTGATTCCGGTTGGTGTCCAGGTATCACCAGCACCATTGAAGGTATTGATTAAAACCATTCCGATTCCGTAGAAAATAAATCCAATACTCATAATTTGTAATGCTTCAATCGCAATGGTTTTTACTTGTTCATCATTGGTGAAAAATGAAATAATATATTGGCCAAAAACCAGCGTAATAATCATAATTGAAGCCATAAAAATGACATTGTAACGTGCAGTTGTATAAACAGACTTTTCGGCACGTTCGATTTGTTTCGCTCCTAAATTCTGACCGACCAAAGTTGCGGCTGCATTACTTAAACCCCAGGCCGGAAGAATGAAAAACATCATAATTCTCAAAGCAGTCTGATAGCCTGCAGAACCATGATCTCCACCGGTTGTCGCTACCAATTGCGCTAAGAATATCCAACTACAGGAAGCAATTACAAATTGCAAAATTCCAGGAGCTGCAATTTTTATTAAAGCACGAATTTGTTTAAAATCAGGAGCAAAATAAGCAATTTTGATTTTGAGAATTCCGTTTCCAAAAAACAGGTGATAAACCTGATACAAAACTCCAATGGTCCTTCCAATCGTTGTAGCCAAAGCTGCACCTACTAATCCAAAAGCAGGAATCGGTCCTAAACCATTTATTAAAACCGGACACAAAATAATATTGCACATATTAGCAATCCAAAGGCTTTTCATGGCAATAGCGGCATTTCCGGCACCACGGAAAATTCCGTTAATCAGAAATAAAAGCATAATACAAAGGCTGCTTCCAATCATTATTTGCGTAAATCGATAACCGTGTTCGGCAGATTCTACAGAAGAGCCCATCAGGATTAAAATATCTTTGGCGTAGACAATTCCTAAAATGCTCATTACACTATTTACTGCTATTGCTATAATGATAGCCTGCATCCCGGCTTTTGCAGCAGCGACCGGATCTTTTTCGCCTATTCGCCTTGCAACAACTGCTGTTGCCGCCATACTCATTCCGATGGCGAGCGAATAAATTACCGTTAAAACTGATTCGGTTAAGCCTACTGTCTGAATTGCAAAACTGCTGTGCTCCAAATGTCCGACAAAATATAAGTCGACTAAAGCAAAAACCGATTCCATCATCATTTCTAAAACCATCGGAATGGCCAATAAAATTACGGCTCGTTTTATGCTTCCGGAGGTGTAATCAAAAGATTCATCTCCTCTTAAAGCTTGTTTTAATGTAGTATAAATTTTAGAAAATAAATTGTCTTTTATAGTTGTTTCTGTCATGATATATTTAGGATAAATAAAAAAATTGGTCCAGATATTTTAACCTGAACTAAAAAAAGTAAACGTAAAGTATCCTAATTATTCTAAAAAATAAAATAGGATTAGGCAGAAACAATCATAGACTATAGATTTATAAGGCGGTAAATATAATAATTTTTTTTAACAAGAAATTAATCCAGTAATTTTTTAGTTACCCGACTGCTTGCAATTAAGGACGCAATAAATCCCAGAGAGATAATTGTTGCCATTACAATTAATACATTTTCTATTGTAAAAACAACAGGATATGCCAAAGTTGGCGTGATCATAATAAGTTCAAACTGCTGCTGTAAAAGCACAAGAATTATTCCCAAAACAAGTCCGGTGACACCGCCGAAAAGACTAAGTAATGTTCCCTGAAGAAGAAATATTTTGCGAAGATGGCCAATATCTGTTCCTAAGTTGAAGAGGGTTTTAAGATTTCCTTTTTTCTCTAAAATCATCATAATCAATGCACCAATTAAATTAAAGAGCGCAACAATAATGACTAAGGTAAAAATCAAATACACGGCTATATTTTCGGTATTGAGCATTTTGTATAAAGACTCATTCAATTGTGCCCTGTTTTTTAACGTAACCGTATTGTTGAAAATAGCATTAAGCCGTTTTTTAACAGCATTCTCATCAGCATTTTCTTTTAATTTAAATTCGATTCCGGAGATCTGATTGGGTTTATACACTAATAATTCCTGTACCAAACCTAAATCTGCAAATACATATCTGGAGTCTAAATCTTCGCTGATCGAATAAATTCCTACTGGTAAAACATCTGTTTTATTAAAAGCTTCTTCGGGATTTTCGATTGCTCCTTTTCCTGGTTTGGGTGCAAAAATCTGAAGTGGATTTTCGAAATCAAGAATCCCCATTGAGAAATTTTGAGATAATCCGTAGCCAATAACTACCTGATAACTATCGGGCTTAAGCCACTGACCGTTGAATAGCTTCTTCTTAATATCATTCACAACAGGATATATACTGTCAACACCCTTCAAATAAGTTACCTGCTGTTTGTCTTTAAACAGAAACAAAACGCGTTCTTCTATAATTTTGGTGTAAGAAGCGACGCCATCGATTTTTTTGAGTTGAGATTCCTGATCAGGAGTCAGTAAAAATGACTTGCCGTATGTGGTTGTCAATTTTAAATCCGGATCAATTTCATTTGTAAACGAAAGACTGAAGACTTTCAGCCCGCTGAAAACAGATAAAACCACAAACAAAGCCATTGTACCAACAATGATTCCCATGCTGGCAATGCGGTTGATAATATTAATAGCATTGTTTTTACTTCTGCTAAAAATATAACGTTTGGCTATGTATAATGGGAAATTCAACTTATGACTTTCTTCTTTTTTCTAAAAGATCACGATTTTCGATTGGATTTTCTCTGTTTGATAATGCGTTGTCTATTTTCTCAATATAATCCAACGAATCATCTATAAAGAAAACTAAATTTGGAACACGACGCAATTGCAAACGAACGCGCTGCGATAAATCATGTTTTATTAATGTTGAATTAGATTTAATTCCTTCTAAAGTTTCTTGTGCTTTTTCCTGAGGAAAAATACTTAAATACACTGTGGCTACAGATAAATCTGTTGTTACGCTAACTTTGGATACTGAAATTACCAAGTTGGTAATTCCATTTTTTCTCACTTCACCCTGCAAAATATCAACCAGATCTTTCTGAATTACTCCGCCAATTTTTTTCTGTCTATTTGTTTCCATAGTGCAAAAATACTACTTTTTAAATTTAATCTGTATACTTTCAGTTTCAGGAAAGAAGTAATTTTTATTTGTCAGATTTAATTTTGCAAAAAAACGTTATTGATTCCAAAAAAAAGGGGAGCAAAAATTGCTCCCTTTAAATTTATCTGTTTTGCAGCCATCCTTCCGGATTGTTATTTGTTGTATTCTGAAGTATCAGGAATTTAATGATTGTTTTTCCTGTATCTCCACTTGTTCGTACTCTTCCTATGCTTTGTTTTATTGTCACTTTATCTCCCTGACTAACAGAAACTGAGCTAAGATTTTGATATACTGTAAAGTAATCACCATGCTGAATTACCACTGCCTTATTTACAGGCGACAATACAATAACTTTAGAAACCTCTCCTGCAAACACTGCTCTTGCGCTTGCGCCATCTTCTGTAGTTATCTCCACACCAGAGTTATGCACTGTAATTGAAGGATGTAAAGGGTGTGGCTGATCACCGTATCCCAGGGAGATAAATCCCTTTTCTACCGGCCATGGCAATCTTCCGCGGTTGGCTTTAAAATCTGCAGCTAAAACTTTATCTTCAGGAGTTAATGCAATTTTAGATGAAGATACCGGCTCTTTTTTGTCGCTCGAACCAGGATTTGCTTTTGCTCTTTCGGCTGCGGCTTTTCTGTTTGCCTCTGCAATCGCTTCGCGAATTAAACGGTCGATTTGTCTGTCAATACGTTTAGATTCACTTTGTTTGGATCGAATGTCTGCAGCAATTTTATTTTTATCTTTCTTAAGAGAATTTACTAATTTCTGCTGCTCTTTTTTCTCTACTTCCAGAGTAACTTTTTCTTTCTGATTTTCAGCAATAATTTTCTTTTTTACTTGTCTTTGTCCGTCAAGCTTTGCGTTATAATCTACTAATTGAGCCGTTTTAGACTGAATTTCTAAACCTTGATTTTTTCTGAAATTCGTATATTGTTTTAAATACTGTGCTCTTTTGTATGCCTGCAGAAAACTTTCTGAAGATAATATAAACATGGCACGGCTTTGTTCTGAACGGCTTTTATAGGATTTCAGGATCATTTTGGCATAATCTTCTTTTAGAACTTTCAGCTCTTTTTTAAGTTTATTAACCTTAACCTGATTGATATACATATCGTTACTAATCAGCTTTTCCTGTTTTGCCGTAGTATTAATTAATTTCTCTTTCAATTTGATTTTGTTCGCCTGAATCAAATATTCATTTACAGCAGATTTTTCCTTTTTACGAACAGACTGAAGCATTTTTTCATTGTCTCTAATTTCCTGCTGAATCTGAGCTTTACGCTGCTCCAGTTTTTCTTGCTGTGAATCTTGTGCAAATACAAAAGTAGTCGCACACATTAAAATTAGGCTTAGGAGAAATTTTGGCATGTTTATGTTTTCTTTTTGCAAATTTACTTAATTAAAACTTGTTTATATCCGCTTGGAACGCTGTACGGAAAAGAAAGTTCTTCGTTAAAGGTAATAGTATTGTAATTCAGACTAATACTTGTTTTTCCTTTTGGCTGTACGGCATTGATTTCGATATTTGTCGGAATGGTTCCCTGATTAAAAACTTTACTGTCTGAATAGGCAATTTGTAAAGTTCTGTTTTCTGATGGCTGCGAAATCTCTTCTTTCTGAATGAGATATTTTTCTCCATCCAGGTAAAAAGTCTTTTTCAAATTAGCTTCTTTTTGTTCGTCAAGTCTAAAAAGGTTATCTACAATTGTCTGTGTATATTTTCCTTTTCGTAAATCATCAAAAGCTTCACCAATCAATAAATTTTGAACTTTAGAATAATTTAAATCTGTACCCAGCCATTTACTCAGACTGGTAAAATCACCTTCGTAATAAGTGCTGTTTATTTTTTCGTAATAACTTACAGCAGAAGGAGTTATTAAAGCTTTTGCCATTGTGATTCCTAAGAAACGAACACTTATTAAAATTTGTTTATCTTTTTCAATTCTAATTTCTGCAGTAACATTCTGGCTTTGTTTTTCGTCTACATATTTTGCACTCGCTTTTATGTAAAGAGTCGAAAAGTCTAATTTATTATCGTAATGTTTTTCTATTACTTTTTTATCCTCTTTTGTCGTAACGTTCTGGCTTGTATTTCCCTGCACTGCCACTACCTTTGATTTACATGAAATCACTGCAAGGGACAGAATAAGTATTGCTATATATTTTTTCATCTGATTCTCTTTTATTTTTTCTTTTTCAATAATTCATTTGCCTTCAAAAAGTATTCCTCTTTTTTTCTGGCGTCTCCTAATCCATTAAATGCTTCTCCTAACTGAATATTAAAATCTGCTTCAAGTTTAGCGTCATCAACTACATAATCAAGCCCCATTTCCAAAACGGTTTTTGCATTTTTAAATTGCTTTAACTGATTGTTTCCTAAACCGGCATAATAATAAAACTGCGGCTGACTCGGATATACCTCGATCATTGTCATCGCTCTTTTGGTCATTGGTTCAAACTGATTGGCCTTTGAATAAGCATCCAATAACAATAAATTCGTTTCACGATCTGTTTCTGAATTTGCCTTTAAATCTTTTTCGTAATACTTAATTGCATTTTCAAATTGTCCTTTGCTGTGATAAAATTTTCCAATTTCTTTTGCAACATCCACATTTGGATCGTTATCAAAATAAGAAATAGCTTTTTCTAAATCTGTTGAATATTGCGGGTTTTTATTCACAAAGATTAAGAACTCATTTAAAGTTCTGTGTTTTATTTTTGAATCAATTTTGGAACTGGCCAAAATTACATTCATCGATTTTATAGCTTTATCAGCCTGATTGGCGTCCAAATAGGTTTTGAATAAGCTTACCTGAGCCAACTCTGAATTTGGAATTTCCTTTGCTAATTGTTTCGCAACTTCCAGCGATTTTTCATTTTCATTGTTTTTAGAATATAAAACTATAAGACTGAGATAATTGGATTCTTCTTTTGGATCCTTTTTAATCTGCTGAATAAGATTATCTATTTCTGCATTTTGATATTTTCCCTGTGATAATATCTGAGCTTTATAAATTTCACGATCAGAAGATTTTCCGAACTTATCATTCATTTCATTAATCGCCGTCAATGCTTTATCGTATTGATTGGTAATCATATATAATGAAATCAAATCGTCTTTATACTCTTCGTCAAAAACAATAATTTTCTGAATAGTCTCTATTGCCAGCGGATAATTTTTGGTTTCGTAACTTACATCATAAATCCCCAGCCAAAACCATTTATTTTTAGGATCCAATTGTGTGGCTTTTTCAAAAGCATTTTGTGCATTCTGATATTCTTTAAGCGACAGGTAATTTTTTCCTAATTCAAAATAAGCAACTGCATCATTGGGTTTCAGCTTAATGCATTTTTCCAATGATACAATGGCTTTATCGTAATTTTCAATTCCTTTTTGTTTTAATGATTCATAAAAAGAGTCCTGGTATTCATCTGTCGCCATAGCAATATCTTCGGGTTCTGTCTGTGCAAAAACCGAAAACGTACTTCCAAACAAAGCGAAAAATAATATAGTTAAGACTTTCTTTTTCATTGTTTTAATCCCTCTAAACAAAAACGAAACTTTTTTAAGTTTTTATTCTAAAACTGCATAATCACCAATGCTGATACTGGTAAACTTACCATCATAACTAACATGATTTCCTATCATTGCGTTATCTAAGTTAGCATTTTTAATTTGAGAATAAGTCTGTACCAAACTATTTTTGATTGTACTGTCTGTTACATGACATCCTTTTCCTAAAGAAACATTTGGACCTACAGTTGCATTTTTGATCACAACATTTTCTCCAATATAACATGGCGGAATAATGGTTGCATTTTCAAGCGTTACATCATAATCTACCAAATGTTCGCCGTCATTATGCAAAAAGCCTAACATTCTTGTATTGGTTTCAACGGTAACATCTTTATTTCCGCAATCCATCCATTCGTCTACACTTCCGGTTTTAAAAACTTTTCCGTTTGCCATCATGGCTTTAATTCCGTCATTAATTTGATATTCACCGCCGTTCTGAATATTATTATCCAATACACTTTGAAGTTCGTTTCTTAAAACGCCAACTTCTTTGAAATAGTAAATTCCGATAACGGCTAAATCACTTACAAACTCTTTTGGTTTTTCAACCAACTCGATAATTTCATTGTTCTGATTTAATTTGACAACACCAAAAGCTTCCGGCTGATCGACTTGTTTGACCCAAATTACAGCATCTGCTGAAGGATCCAATTCAAAATCGGCTCTAATTAAAGTATCTGCATAAGCAATTACAGCGGGTCCTGAAAGAGATTCTTTTGCACACATTATCGCGTGCCCGGTTCCCAAAGGCTGATCCTGACGATAAATTGACGCTTTCGCCCCAAGTCCTTTTGCCAATTCTTCTAAATTTTTTACCACATCATCTCCAAAAAAAGCTTCGTCTCCTAAAATAAAAGCTACTTCTTCTATTGGTTCTTTTAATATTTTTGCAATATCTTCAACTAAACGGTGTACTATAGATTTTCCGGCAACGGGAATTAATGGTTTAGGAACCGTTAATGTATGTGGTCTAAGTCTTGATCCGCGGCCTGCCATTGGCACTATTATCTTCATCTTATTTAATTTTATTGGAAGATTTAGAAAATCTTCAGTGGATTTGGTCTTCTTTTTTTATGTATGAATTCTCCCGAATTTATTTTACTCCGGTGCTTCCAAAGCCTCCTTCGCCTCTTGATGTTTCAGAGAGTGTCTCTACTTGGATCCATTCTGCTCTTTCGTGTTTGGCAATAATTAACTGCGCAATTCTTTCACCATTTTCGATTATAAATTCATCATTAGATAAATTTACTAAAATTACACCAATTTCACCTCTGTAATCGGCATCAACTGTTCCCGGCGAATTAAGAACTGTAACTCCTTTTTTTGCTGCAAGACCGCTTCTTGGTCTTACCTGTGCTTCGTAACCAATTGGTAATTCTATAAAAAGCCCCGTTTTTACGATTGCTCTTTCTAAAGGTTTTAACGTAATTGACTCTGTAATATTGGCACGCAAATCCATTCCTGCAGATGCGATAGTTTCGTAATTGGGTAAATCGTGTTGCGATTTATTGATAATTTGAATTTTCATTTGTAAGTATAAATTTGTAAAGCGCTTATTTTCTTTTCATTATTCCTTTAATCGTAGCTTTTTCATAATGATAAACCATGTACATAAAAGCTAATAATAAAGGAATTCCAACTAAATAATTTTCTCTGAATCCATAAAATGAGATTACAGAAAACAGAATTGAAACTCCAAGATAAGCTCCAATTTTGTTCATGTCATAAGGAATTGGATAATATTTATTTCCTAAAACATATGAGATCAGCATCATACTTCCATAAGCTGAAATCGTTGCAATTGCCGAACCGTAATAACTATATTTCGGAATTAAAAAATAATTTAAAACTAAAGTTACAATGGCTCCTACAATAGAAATATAGGCACCAATTTGGGTTCTGTCGGTAAGTTTATACCAAACCGAGAGGTTATTATAAATACCCAAAAAGAAATTTGCCAGAATAATAAGGGGCACAACCTTCATGGCTTCCCAATACGATTTATTGTCTAATAATAAATATTTTAAGACATCTGCAAAAACAATTACTCCCAGTAAAATTAAGGAACCAAGAATTACAAAGTATTTGGTAATTACGGCATAAGTCTGAGGAGCATTTTCGTTTTTGGCGTGACTAAAAAAGAAAGGTTCAATTCCTAATCTGAACGCGGTTGCAAAAAGCACCATAAATAATCCAAGTTTATAACAGGCAGAATAAGCCCCTACTTCCGATTTTGCTAAATTTTCAGGTAATAAATAGCCCAGAAGAATTTTATCGAAATGTTCGTTAACCGCAAAAGCCAGACCTGCAACTAAAATAGGCAATCCGTATTTCATCATTTTTCTCCAGAGTACGGGATCAAATTTTCGTCCAAGCGAAAGATAATTGGGAGAAAGTACAATAAAGGTTGCCAAACTTGCCAAAAGATTTGCGATGAAAATATAAGCTATCTGAAAGTTTTCGACATATAAATTATCCCAGACAGAATTGGGGTTTGAAGCGGCTAATTTTGGCAAATACATCAAAAAGAAAATATTCAGCAAAAGATTTATTACGACATTTCCGATTTTAATTGCTGCGTAAACCATTGGTCTCTGATTAGCTCTTAATTTAGAAAACGGAATTAAAACCAATGCGTCCAAAACTAAAATCCATACTGTATAAGTTATATACTGAACATCTACTTCCGCTAAATTTGCAAGTGTATTTCTAAAAATTAAGGCCACAAAAAGAAAAATAATTGAAGTCCAAAATATTGAAATTGTAGAAGTTGCAATAACATTTTTCTTATCTTCTTCGGCGCTGTAAAATCTAAAAAATGCAGTTTCCATTCCATAAGAGAGAACTACGTTAAAGAAAACCATCCATGACAATACAATTGAAACTTCACCATACTCTGCTGTAGGTAAGATTCCTGTATATAATCTCACTAATAAAAAACTCAACATTCGCGGTAAAACTGTCGCCAGTCCGTAAATTGCTGTTTGTTTGAATAGATTTTTATATAATCCCAAAATATAATTCTAATAATGTTTGTAAGACAAAAATAACCATTTCTTTTGTTTAATGGCGCTTTTGTTGATGCAATAAAGAAAAGTTATGCCCTAGATTTTAAACAGTCATTTTTTTTTCGTCTAAAATTTTCACGAAATGAAATCCTTTTGGAGCATACCCCTGATTGTAATAAAATCGATGCGCACCAAAATTTCCTGTAAAGGCATCCAGAACAATACTGCTGCATTCTAACGAATTTGCTTTTTGTTCGATATAATCGGTCAATAGTTTACCAATACCTTGAGAACGGTAATCAGGATGTACTACAAAATTGTCTATTTCAAGATATTTACCTGTCCATAATTTGGTTGCAGACCAGCAACCGGTAATTCCTAAACATTGTTGTTCATCAAATACTCCGATTTGGGTATAATTATGAGGCACCATTTGAGAAAGGTATGCCTCATACTTTTCTACAGAAATGTTTGGATAGAGAAATCTGATTGTTTCAATCTGGGCAAGCATTTCGGGAATAGTGGTTAGTTCTTGTATTTTCATTGTATCTAAGAGATTAAAATGTGATGTAAAGTCAAAATCGCAGAAAATATTATTTTCTACAATTAATGCAATAAATTGAGATATTCGTCGTTCATATGTTAACTTTACGTTATTTAATTAATAAAACTCTACTTTCATTTCATTTATTACTTTAATTATTTACCAAACATGTGAAATATATAAATATTACATGGAAATTGTGTAAGATTTTTTTCCTAAAGCTTTCTTAAATTTGTCCACAGGGATTGAGAAAGCTAAATACAACCCTTATAAAAAAGGAAGCACTGGGACTGATAAAGCTTGTTTGTTCCCATAAAAGACAAAGCACAAAGGGATTGAAGATAGCTAAAATGTAACCCTTACAAAAAAACTAAGCATTGGGACTAATAAAGCTAGTTTGTTCCCATGAAAGACAAAGCAAAGGGATTGATTCTGCTGAAATGTAACCCTTAAAAAAACAGAGCCGTGGGACTAATAAAGCTAGTTTGTTCCCAAGAAAGACAAAGCACACAGAGTTATCTGTCTATTTTTATAAAATGGTAGTGATTCTCAATTTTTAGATAATTTGAGAATCACCATTTTATAAAAATTTTTTTTTTTAAAGAAAATGAAAATCTTTTTATAAGAAACAAAAAAGCCAGCAAATGCTGGCTTTTTTTTGTAATAGTATCAAATAAATTATCCATTTAAAGCTTCTGCTCCTCCAACAATTTCTAAAATCTCACTAGTAATAGCAGCCTGACGCGCTTTGTTATAAGTTAATTTTAATTGGTTTCGTAATTCAGTAGCATTATCTGTTGCTTTATGCATTGCTGTCATACGTGCTCCGTGCTCTGAAGCAAATGAATCACGAATACCTTTATACAATTGTGTTTTTAAAGATTTAGGAATCAGTGTTAACACAATTTCTTCTTTTGAAGGCTCATAAATATAATCTCCAGCAGTATTAGTAACTGTCTCATTAGTTTTAATAGGAGCTAACGGTAAAAATTGTTCTGTCTGAACAATTTGAGTTGCAGCATTTTTAAACTGATTATAAATCAATTCGATTCTGTCGTATTCTCCGGATAAAAACTTCTCAGTTAAATTATCCGCAATTCCAGCTACATTTTCGAAAGTTAAATGATCAAAAATTGCATTATGGTGACCGTGAACTTTATGCGATTTGCTTAAAGCGTCATTTCCTTTTTTACCAATAGCAAAAACATCAACCTGCTTTCCTGCATAAAACGCCGTACGGTTTTTAATTTCTTTAATCACATTAGAATTAAAAGCTCCACACAATCCTCTGTTTGAAGTAATTGCAACAAGCAAAACTTTTTTTACTTCGCGTTGTGTAGTATAATCTCCTCCAACTTCACCTTCAAGTGATGCGGAAAGGTTTTGCAATAATTCTGTTAATTTTTCGGCATAAGGTCGCATTGCAGTGATTGCATCTTGTGCTTTCTTAAGCTTTGCAGCAGAAACCATTTTCATCGCTGATGTAATCTGCATCGTCGATGAAACGGAAGTAATTCTATTACGGATTTCTTTTAAATTTGCCATCTATTAATTAGAAAATGTGACAATCAGAAAATTAGATAATTAGAATAATGATAAAACATTTTCTAATTATCTAATTTACAATTATCTAATTAGTTATATTTTGCTGAAATTTCTTTTGCTGCTTTTTCGATAACATCTGTAATGCTGTCATCTAATTTACCAGCTTTCAAAGCATTTAATGTATCTCTATGTTTATTGTTTAAGTAAGCTAAGAAATCAGCTTCGAATTCTTTCACTTTTTCAACAGGAACATTTCTTAATAAGTTTTTAGAACCAGCGTAGATAATAGCTACCTGGTTTTCAACTGTATAAGGATCATTTAAACCTTGTTTCAAAATTTCAACGTTTCTTTTTCCTTTTTCAATTACGTTTAAAGTAACAGAATCTAAGTCAGAACCAAATTTAGCGAAAGCTTCTAATTCACGGAATTGAGCCTGATCTAATTTTAAAGTTCCTGAAACTTTTTTCATCGATTTAATCTGAGCATTACCTCCAACACGAGATACAGAGATACCTACGTTAATTGCAGGACGTACCCCAGAGTTGAACAAATCTCCATCAAGGAAAATCTGACCATCTGTAATCGAAATTACGTTTGTTGGAATGTATGCAGAAACGTCACCAGCCTGAGTTTCGATAATTGGTAAAGCAGTTAAAGAACCACCCCCTTTTACGATAGACTTAATAGAATCTGGTAAATCGTTCATGTTTTTAGCGATACCATCGTCAGCGATTACTTTACAAGCACGTTCCAATAAACGAGAGTGCAAGTAGAAAACGTCTCCAGGATATGCCTCACGTCCCGGTGGTCTTCTTAATAAAAGAGAAACCTCACGGTAAGCAACAGCTTGCTTAGATAAATCATCATAAACGATAAGAGCCGGACGACCAGAATCTCTGAAATATTCCCCAATTGCAGCACCAGCGAATGGAGCGTAAACTTGCATTGGAGCTGGATCAGAAGCATTCGCAGCAACGATAACTGTATAAGCCATTGCTCCTTTTTCTTCTAACATTTTAGCGATTCCTGCTACAGTTGAAGCTTTTTGCCCAATTGCAACATATATACAGAATACAGGTTTTCCTGCATCATAAAATTCTTTCTGATTTAAGATTGTATCGATACAAACAGTAGATTTACCTGTCTGACGGTCACCGATTACAAGCTCACGTTGTCCACGACCAACCGGAATCATTGCATCTACTGCTTTGATACCTGTTTGTAATGGTTCAGTTACTGGCTGACGGAAGATAACACCAGGTGCTTTTCTTTCTAATGGCATTTCGTATAAATCTCCACCAATTGGTCCTTTTCCGTCAATAGGAAAACCAAGAGTGTTTACTACACGTCCTACCATTTGCTCACCTACTTTAAGAGAAGCAATACGTTGAGTTCTTTTTGCAGTAGATCCTTCTTTAAGTCCTGTTGATGGTCCTAAAAGTACAACCCCAACATTATCCTCTTCAAGATTCAATACGATACCTTCCATACCGTTATCAAATTCTACTAACTCACCATATTGTACATTAGACAGCCCGTAAACACGAGCAATACCGTCTCCAACCTGAAGTATTGTTCCTACTTCCTCTAGCGTAGCACCAGATTCAAAACCTTCTACTTGCTTTCTTAATATTGCTGAAATTTCAGCAGGTTTGATTTCCGCCATCTTAATTTATAATTTAGACACTTTTTATGTGTAATAAAACTAATTACTTAACTCTCTTTTTAATACTTGTAATCTATTTGCAACAGAAGCGTTGTATTGATTATCTCCTATTCTCAAAATAAATCCTCCGATGATTGAAGGATCTACTATATTTTCAATCGTAATTTTTTTATCTGATAATGTCGCGACTTTAGCTAAAACTTTAGCTTCTAAATCAGCATCCATCGGAATTGCAGTTGTAACTTTTGCTACTTCAACACCATTATTTTCATCAAATAATTTATTATATTCTAATGCAATTGCATTCAGAATTTCAAATCTTTTGTTTTCAAACAATAAATGAAACAAGCCTTTTGTTACTCCATTTACATCTGCAAAAACTTCCAGAAGAGCACTTTCTTTAACTTCAACTTTTGTAGTTGGGTTTTCAATAAAGGTACTCAATTCTAAATTTGTTCCAATTGCATTTGCAATTGATTTCATATCGTTATTGACAGCTTCGGCAACACCTTTAGAGTTTGCTAAGTCTAGAATTGCTTTTGCATAACGAATTGCTGCTCTTGTACTTGCCATAATATCTTAGTTTAACTTTACGTCACCTAACATTTTCTCTACTAGTTTAGTCTGAGATTCTTTGTTAGATAATTCTTCTTTCAGTAATTTTTCAGCAATATTCAGTGATAAGGTTGAAACTTGCGCTTTTACCTCAGCCATTGCAGCATTTTTTTCGCTTTCGATAGCCGCTTTAGCCTGCTCAATCATTTTTTGACCAGCTTCCTGCGCTTCGTTTTTAGAATCAGCAATCATCTTCTCTCTCATTTCGCGAGCTTCTTTTAACATCGCGTCACGTTCTGCACGAGCTTCATTCAAGATTCTTTGATTATCTGCTTGCAAGTTTTCCATTTCTCTTTTTGCGTTTTCAGCAGAAAGCAATGCATTTTTAATACCCTCTTCTCTTGCAGTAATAGATTCCATAATTGGTTTCCAGGCAAATTTTACCAAAAGCAAAATTAATATTACCAAGATTAAAGCTTGCCAAAAGAATAAACCGAATGAAAAATCGTTAATTAACTTATCCATTTTATAACTATATTAAATATTTAATTTCTTTTTTAAAAGTAACAACATCTCTAACCAACCGTTAAAGATGCTGTTATTTATTCTTTATTATTTTCCTAAGATTAAAGCAGCAAATGCTAAACCTTCTAATAAAGCAGCGATAATAATCATCGCAGTTTGGATTTTACCAGCAGCTTCTGGCTGACGAGCAATAGCGTCCATAGCAGATCCACCGATTTTACCTAAACCTACACCTGCACCGATTACTACTAAACCAGCACCTACTAAAGTTGGAATTGTTCCCATAAGTATTTATATATATAAAATTAAACTTCTAAATTAAATAATTGCATTTTCTTCTTCATGTGCATGTCCATGATCATCATGATGGTGATCCTGAACCGCCATTCCTATAAACAATGATGATAACATTGTAAAGATAAAGGCTTGTAGAAATGCAACTAAAACTTCGATAACCGAAATAAACAATGTCAACCCTAGTGAGATTGGTAAATCTGCGGCTAAATTTTTTCCAACAAAAATCATTGCGATCAAACTCATGATTACTACGTGACCCGCAGTAATATTTGCGTACAAACGAATTAATAATGCAAATGGTTTTGTTAGTGTTCCTAAAACTTCTATTGGAGCCAATATAATTTTCATTGGAACTGGCACACCCGGCATCCAGAAAATGTGTCCCCAATAATCTTTGTTAGCACTAAATTGTGTAATTATGAATGTAAATAATGCTAAACAAACTGTGATAGCAATATTACCTGTAACGTTAATTCCCAGAGGAGTCATTCCTAATAAGTTTAGCAACCATACGAAGAAAAATACAGTTAATAGGTAACCCATAAATTTACGGTATTTTTTCTCTCCAATATTAGGAACTGCAATTTCATCTCTGATGAAAATTATAAGCGGTTCTAATACTCTGCCAAATCCAGTTGGGATTGGTCCTTTTTTATAAGACTTTGCTAAACCAGTAAACATTAAAAATAATAAAACTGATACGAAAAGCATTGAAACAACATTTTTTGTAATTGAAAAGTCTAATGGCTTCTCGTTTGACGGATGACCATGTTCATCTAAAGTAATTGTTCCGGCTGCATCTGTTTTGTAAATTTTACCATGAACTAATTTATAGTAATTGCCATCAACCTCTGCAACTGTTTCTCCGTGGTGTAATTTTGAAGAAGAGAAAACTTTTAAACCTCCATCTATAAGAATAACTGGCAACGAAAAGCCGTAGTTTTTATTTTCTTTTTCGTCTGAAAAGAAAACAAAATCGTGTGAGTCTTGTAAGTGGTGACCAATAAAAGCATCCACCTTTGCCTTTGGATCAAGAGCTGCGTGTTCTCCTTCTTCATGAGCATTATGCGAAACTACTTTCTCTTCATGAGCTGTTTCAGTTTGAACATGCGTTGAGTCATTCTCCGGATTTGCGAAACCCATTATTGGTAGAGAAGCTACAAAAGCGGCAAGAATAAAGCTGAGTGGTTTGTTTGAAATCACCATATCGTGGAAAATCTTATTTTTTTACGTTTCTAAAATTTGGTGCAAAGGTACATTTTTTATTAATATTCAAAAGGATATGAAAAATTATTTTTAAACCTTGTTTTAAAGAATTGTTATTTTAACGCTTTTCATTTAATAATCGGACAGTTAAAAGGGTCTGAAATAACAAAAACAGTACAAATGTTATAAAAAAACTAAATTTTTCAGTATTCACGTCTTCAGTATTGTTTTTTAGAATTGGCTGTAATACTAAATACGCTAATAACATTTGTGTAAAAGTTCCAAATAAAAACGTCATTCCAACGACATCAAAATTTATCTTTTTTACAAGTAATAATATAAGGTATAGCAAAGCAGAGACTGCAAAGAATGACAAATACAGTAATTCTAAACTGTAATGGAAGTTTTCTACATCTATATTGCAAAAGTAAAAAACGGCTTTGTGTAAAATATAAATTGCCAGTGAAAGACAAAATAAATAAAAAACAGGTTTGTAATTGGCTGAAAGCATTTGAAATATTTTTGCGCAAAGATGCAACTTTTATCCCAAGCGATTTAAACCTATTTTGTTTTATTGATATCCGTTACTTGACGAATCACATTATATAATGCCAATCCAACACCGAGCATTACAAAAATTGTATTATAATACACTTTTGGACTTGGATGATTTTCGTCGAGCCATGTTCCAAAATAGGAAAACAAAAAAATAATAACCCCCATTTGAAATGGAATATTAATAAATGCCAGCCATTTATTTCTTTTACTGTTATTCGGTTCCTTTTCCATCTTCTAACATTATAACCTGATTTGAATGTGCCAGCATCGTACAGGTTGCCGTGAAATCTGCACCTGGTTCTATAGAAAGTTTTCCTACTGCTACTTCTCCGTGAATTTGAGCGGTAGATTTAATATTAAGAATTTCAAGAACTTTTATTTTTCCGTGAAATTCTCCTTCAATATCGGCATTATTACAAATAATTTCTCCTTTAACCACTCCTTTAGCACCAATAACAATTTTGCCTTGCGAAGTAAAATTTCCAATCAGTTCGCCGTCTAATCTAAAATCGGCTTTGGAGACTATATCACCTATAATAGAGGTTCCTTCTACAATTCTGTTGGTTTTTCCTAATTGTTCGGTTGCGTTTTTCTTTACTTTTTCAAACATGGCAGATTATGGGATTTTGGGCGTCAAATAGGCATCCAGATTTTTTTTGATCTGAACTACTTTATAATTATCAGTCGATATAATAATAGGTTGATTTGCAATTTTATACTTTTTATCATCTCTCAAAACTCCGGAAACATCTTTTGCATATGCCTCTGACTTTAAACCATGTATAACGACAAAATTTTCGGTTCTATTGTATTTATCATAAGATGTTGTCAATCTTTCAAAATTTTCGACCAGTAAAAATACGCGGATCGCTTCTTCAATCTGCTTAAGACTTTTGGTGTCATCTTTCTTTATTGGATATATAATTTTCCAACTATTACTGTCTGTAGTGGTAAAAGCAAGTTTTTCTAAAACCGGAACTTGTTTCTCCAGAATCTCCCTTGCGTTTTTTCCTTCCTCACTATTCGGATAATTATCTGCCACATTTTCAAGACCTTTTTTATAAGCTTCTAAACCTTCTGCCTTTCCTAAAGTATTGGCTTTTAAAAGTTCATACTTAGAAACAATGTCGTCTCCGGAATATTGATTGATCAGATTATCGATATTCGCCAAGACTTCTTCAAAATGTTCTTCTTCAAAAAGTTTATACCATTTTTGATATTCCTTGTCGGGACTCAAATTTGAATCTTCTTCTTTATTGTTTAAAATCTGCGAATATCTCGAATTTGGATATTTTGACGAAATTTCTGCTTTAATCGTAATCGCTTTTTCCGGATTCGTTATCTGATATATTTTGTACAAATTATACATGGAAGGAAGCACATATTTTTCTTCCGGATTATTGCGTAATAATGCTTCGAGTTTATCACTCGCCAGTTTATATTCTTTAAATTTTTCCTTGTATATAAGTCCCAGCTGATAATAGGAAAAGTTACGTTCTTTTCCAATACTATCTATTGACGCTTGTGTTGTCGGAAGCTGTTTTACGTAAAATGCAACTGTATATTTTTCTGGTACAACAGTATCATTCAGCACGTTTGCAGACTCTTTGGTACCAATACTGTCGTTTATTGCGGCACTTGCCTGTCTAACTCCTCCCATTCTCCAGTTTCCGCCTAAGGTTCTGTTGCCCCACATTTTTTTAAATTGTAGTTTGCCATAAGCTACGGTAGTCGGATTATAGAAATAAAATAAACTTGCTGCATCGCTGCCTCCGGGAGGCATTCCTATTCCTTCAGATTCAGTCGGTTTACCCAAAGACTGCGGATCAACTGCTCCGTTTGCCGGATTTTGTGCCAGATTATTTAAATCGATATTGGCTAATCGTTCTTTTTCTTTTTCTTCAAAAAGTCGTTTTGCCTCATCTTTCTTTTTTAATTCTGTGATGTAACTTTCAAAATAATCTTTCTTTTCATTTGGTGGCATATTGAATACTTTGATAATACTATCGTTACGTTTTGCAATTGCCTCATATTTAATTACCTCGTTAAGATTTTTTCTGTTTTTTTCTATAAAAGCATACTCACGTGTTTTAGAATCGAGTTTTACCAAAGTACTATCGTAATATTTGGCTGCCATTGTATAATCTGTATTGTTAAAATACATGTTGCCAATATTTCGGTATGCCGATGCCGCTAAGTAGGGATCTTTCGACTTTCTACCCAAAGATTTATTATAGAATTTTAGTGCATTGTCGTTATCTTTCTTTTTATCATAATAACTTCCCATTTCATAAAAAAGGATATCATAATAAGGGCGATTCTCCCGGTCGGCAACCAATTTATTATATGTTTTAAGAAAAAGTGTGTCGTTTCCGCCTTCATAATCAAACAGCTGCGCTTTTTTCGCGTAAGCATGCATCATATATTTACGATCTGCTTTTCTATTTAAATCAATTACTCCATCGTAGAAATAGATTGCACTGTCACGTTTGCCTTCTGCCTGATACATCTGCCCCAAGATAAAACGATATCTGGCGCGCTCTTCATTCTTTCTTGTAAATTGTTCTGCTATTCTAAGTTTGGCTACCGCACTGTCTTTTTCTTCGAGATTTAAAAACGCCTCCGATAAAAGTGCATTGGCGTCAGCGTAAGTCTGTTTGTCTAAATCTGTTTTTTTAAGTAATAAACGGATATTTTTTAATACAATACCATCATTACCTAAACGCATATTTGTTTTTTCACGCCAAATTTTAGCAGTGTAAATATTACTGCTGTTCGGGTATTTATACAAAATATAATTAAAAGCCTCAATTGCGGGAATAAAACGCTGGTCGTAATATCTTGCTTTTCCTAACATAAGGTAAGCTTCGTCGATTTGCGAATTTTTTTCTCTTCCGCCAATATTCATCGAGTGTTTCTGAATGGCTTTTGTTGCCTTCGTTTCTGCCAGTTCGAAATCAGGGTTTTTGGCTTTTTCGCCTTCCGTAAAATTTTCGTCAAACTGCATTTTTTCAATAGGCAGCATCTCCCAAAAATTATCCTGATTATTGGCCTGAATAGCTTGTAATCCCTTGTCTAAACCAATTCCGCCATTATACAAAATATTATACTTTGTACTTAAAGCATGGGAATTCCTGGACAAAAAAGTATTTTTTTTGGTAGAACAAGCTATCAAAAAGAATATGAAAACGAAAGTAAAACTATATTTAAGAGTAATCTTTTTCAATAGAAAAGAGTTTAAAACAGATAACTACTAAAAATCAATTTTAGTATAATTACTTGTAAAAATAAGCTTCTTTTTGTAATTTAAACCGTTATACAGCAAAAAACGATTCCAGCTCCTGCAACGTCTCTTCTGAAGTTTGAATATCTTTTACGATTTCTCCCTTATTTAAGGCAACTATTCTGTTACAAACTTCTACTGTATGCTGTAAATCGTGGCTCGAAACCAACACTGTTACATTAGGATTATCGGCCAATTCTTTAATGATTTTTTTTAATCGGCTTACTGTCGTCGGATCAAGATTAGCAAAAGGTTCGTCGAGAATTACAACTTGAGGATTTCCTATAAGCGTGGCAATGATTCCCACTTTTTTCTGATTTCCTTTTGATAAATCACGAAGGTATTTTTTGTTATTCAAGATTTCTCCGTTAAAAAATTCTTCATGCCTCGCTAATAGCGCATCAATATCTGCTTTGTTCTGATTGCGTAAATCGCCGATAAAATAGAAATATTCTTCAGGAGTTAAATATCCGATAAGGAAATTTTCATCTAAAAAAGATCCGGTAAACGATTTCCAGCTTTCATTTGTATTTACCTGAATATCATTGTTTTTTATATATCCTGTTGAAGGCTGAATAAGATCTAAAAGCAAACTGAAAAAAGTTGTTTTTCCTGCTCCGTTATTTCCCACCAATCCAAAGCTTTGTCCTTTTGGAATTTCCAGATTGCTGATGCTTAAAACTGTTGTATTGTTATATGTTTTGGAAAGTTGATTTACTTGTATCATGTTTATTTTAAATTTAAGATTGTAGATTTAGATTGATTTTCTAATTGACTAAATTATCTATTAACTCTTTTGTTTATAAGCACTTATTGTACTGTATTTTTCGATCTTGTATCTTTTTTCGATTAATGAAAATACCTTTTCCTTAAATACAAATCCGATAACTCCGGCTCCGGCAACAAATGCCAGTCCCATCATTTTATTTCCGAAATAAATCCCTAATGCGTACAAAGCCAATGGCAGTAAAATTTTCGGTAATGATAATAGCATAGCATTTACATTAAATGCTTTTTTATCGCCAAATGCGCCGCCGGCATTACTTAAATCGATTGGTGTTTTTGTAAATGCGCCGCCTAAAAGTACCAAATGTGAATTTACCCCAATATTATAAATCGCTCCAACAATAATTGTCAGGTAGATTTCCCAACCAAAAAACAGATAAAATGAAGCTAGTATGGTCGAAATAAAAGTTGCAATAACGATTAGCCACCATTTAGCCGTAATGTATCCGCGATAAGGAATGTTTTGTGTCATCATTAACTGGTAATACGAACTGTCCCAGCTTGGTACAAATTGTCCGAAAACAAATAGAAATCCACCGGAAACAAAAATTCCAGCAAAAATATGCATGACCGCCGGCTGATGAGAATTTCCGAAAAAAATCAAACCATAAAACAGAAATACCACACTCATGATAATTGTAGTTTTAGATCGTTTATTCCTTTTGATGAGTTTAATATCGTTCTTAAGAAATGTTCCCAGAGTTCCGAACTGATTTAGCCAGGATAGATTTTCTGTAGAAGCAATATCCTGTTTTACAGAAAGTCCGGCATCGAGATATAAATTATTTTTGAAATATTTGAAGGTAAAAGCATATAATCCTACTAATACAAGAACCGGAATTAAAAATAAGCCATCAATATCATAAAAACCCTGAAAAAATGGTGTTGTAAATATCGTTACATCAAATATTTTATAATACTGACCTGCAGCCAGAGCTAAAGTCAACAGGACAAATACAAATAATAATTTATCGATATTACTTAAAATAATATTGAGAAAATTATTGATGTAAACCAATGCTATAATTCCTAAATGCCAGAAAATGATTTGAATGACATCATATCCATTTAAAATTAATACGACCGAAAAGGGTATAAAAAACAACGCATGCACCCAATTAAAAAAAGATAAAGCGGTTTTACCTAAAGAAAAATGAACAATTGTAGGTTTCTTAAATGGTAAAACCAATAAAGGCTTAATATTTAAAACGGGAATAGATTGCAGTAACAAACGAATGATTAAATCGGCCAGAAAATAGTAAATTAAAAATTTGTTGATGGTTACTAATGGCTCTAGTTTCATATCCTTAAGAATATAAAATGCACCTACGCCCATACCTATAAAAATTAAGGAAAAATAGATCATTAAAAATCCAATTACGATTTTCATTGCCAGGTTCTTACCAAAAGATGCGGATCGGGTGAAAGCTTTCCATTCCAGGTAAATAAACTTCTTAATCATGGTTTTTGATTTTAGTATTTTGATAGTAAGAGATCAAATGTAGGAAAACGTTACAAAAAAAGTTAAAAAAAATAATTTAGTACTAAACTTTTAATAGTGGTTTGCTATTTTTGCATAAAAATTTTATCATGCCTTCATTCTTAAAACTTATAATTAAAGAGGTTAAACGCGAGACTGCAGATGCCGTATCGATTCTTTTTAATGTTCCTGAAGAACTAAAACCGGACTATAAATTTATAGCGGGTCAATATATAAACTTAAAATTAACTCTTGACAATCAGGAAATAAGACGTGCTTATTCTATTTGCTCTGCACCAGACAGCGGCGAATTAAGAATTGCTGTTAAAGCTGTAAAAAGTGGTCTCTTTTCTCAGTTTGCAAATACAACATTAAAAGCAGGAGATGTTCTGGAAGTTGGTCAGCCGGAAGGTAAATTTACTTTTGAACCGGATGCCGAGAGACAAAAAAATTACGCTGCATTTGTTGCAGGAAGCGGAATTACACCTGTTTTATCCATTATTAAATCGGTTTTAAAAAACGAACCTAAAAGTTCTTTTGTATTGGTTTACGGAAATAAAACTCCGGAAAACACTATTTTTCATCAGGAGCTTCATGACCTTCAACTGCAATATGTAGGCAGACTTTTTGTACACTATGTATTTAGTCAGGCAAAAGCTGAAAATGCGCTGTTTGGAAGAATTGAAAAATCGGCTGTGAATTTTGTACTCAACAACAAACATAAAGAACTTGAATTTGACAAGTTTTTCCTTTGCGGACCGGAAGAAATGATCAATACTGTTTCTGACGTACTGAAAGAGAAAAATGTAAAAGAATCTGCAATTAAATTTGAACTTTTTACTTCTTCTACCGAAGAAAATGTAATTCAGGGTTCTCAGGAAGGTCATACAAAAATTACTGTTTTGGTTGATGATGAAGAAACAACTTTCGAAATGTCGAAAAAACAAACTATTCTTGATGCAGCTTTAAAACAAGGTGTTGACGCTCCTTATTCTTGTCAGGGAGGAATTTGCAGCAGCTGTTTAGGACGTGTTACAACAGGTACGGCAGAAATGACGAAAAATTCTATTTTGACAGATGGTGAAATTGCAGAAGGTTTAATTTTAACCTGTCAGGCGCATCCAACATCAGATACGATTTATGTCGATTATGATGATGTCTAAATAACATATATTGCAAAAAATTTATTCCAAACCAAATGTGAATTTTCCGATTGGTTTGGAATTTTTTTTTGCTATTCGCATCTTTGTCAACATTAAAACTTGACAGGATTAGCCTGGGAATTTATTTATTATTATGAAATCAATCCGTGAAATATTTAGAAATAACGAAACCCTTTTAGAAGAAAAAGAAGTGCAAAATCTTGTTGCTTATTGCGAAGAACTGCAAGATGAAATTGTTGAATTAAAATTTCAGAAAACAGATAATAAAGAACTCGCTTTAATTGACATGATTAAAGAAGTGATAAAAGGATGTGAAGCACTGGAAAAAGAACAGATGGAACACGAACGTTTTGGTTACGATGCGCCTGATTATGAGTCTACCATTTCAAGTTTAAAAAGATATATTTACAGCCGATGCAAAGACGAGAAAATTTGGATCGGATAATTTAAAATTGTTTTTCAATTTTAGAAACTACTTCTTCAGGAGAAATCGTTCTCATTGCATCTTCATAACCTTCTACAATTTTATTTCCGTAAACTGAAGTTGGCAGTTTTGGATACTGATTTCTGTCGGAAGTCAGCGCATTTTCTAAACTTTGATTGAATGGTAAAAATCCGGCGTAAGGATGCGTTGCGCCCCAAAGTGTAACTACTTTTAGACCCAGCATCGCCGCGATATGAGCATTGCCGGAATCCATAGAAAGCATGATATCCAGATTACTTATTAATTGCAATTCCTGTTGAAATTTTATTTTTCCCGCAACATTTATAACATTTTCAAAAGGCCGAGAAAGAGAATCTAAAATTTCAATTTCGTTCTTTCCTCCTCCAAAAAGTAAAATTTTATTTGTTGAATTTTGGGCTAATTTTTCAATCACTTCTTTCATTAAATCTAAAGGATAAACTTTAGAGGTATATTGCGCAAAAGGAGCGATTCCGATTAATTTTGAATTTGTGTTCCCAATAATTTCCAAAATTTCAGAACTCAGAATTGCTTTTTCAGGAAATTCAGGATGAGATAAATCTAAAGGAAAACCAAGTTGTTCAAACACTTTTGAGTGTCTGTCAAACATTGTTGGTAATGGTTTAAAGATCTTATTTTCAGAACGGGTTAATTCTTTTTTTCCTTCCCTTCCTTTATCTACAGTGGCTCTTTTTTTTCCGCTTAAAGCGAAAAGCAGGCTTACAACTTTAGATCTCAATACGTTATGAAGATCTGCAAAGGCATCAATTTGCAGCTTTTTTACATCTGAGTACAACTTCAAAAGCCCTTTAAAACCTTTGTGCCTTTCTTTTTCATCAAAAGCAAAAAATGTAAGATTCGGAATTCCGTCAAAAAAAGGTTTAAAAAACGGACGTGAAATAACCGTCAGTTTTACCTCTGGATATTGTTTTACAAAAGCGCGTAAAACAGGAACCGTCATGGCGACATCTCCCATTGCGGATAGTCTCATGACGGCTATATGCTTAATTTTGCTGGACAAGTCGGCCAAATTATTTTTTATTCTGATACAAAACAGGGTTCAGTTCATCGTCGTTGTACATTTTCATTTGTTTGTACACTTTCATGAATTTATCTCCGTTTTCGATATCTGTCAGTAATTCTTCAATTGCAGTAGACAAATCTGTTCTTTGTTCTAAAAGCACGTTTAGTTTTTCCTGACATTTATCTCTGTGTTCCTGAGAAGCTTCTGCACGATTTGCTTCTTCATGCATGTGATAAATCTTTAAGGCTAAAATTGACAATCTGTCAAAGGCCCATGCCGGACTTTCTGAGTTGATTTTTGCGCCGTCTTTTACTTTTACATTGCTGTACTTTTGTAAAAAATACCCATCTATATATTCCACCATATCAGTACGTTCCTGATTAGACGCATCGATTCTTCTTTTTAAAGTAAGGGCAGCAACAGGATCAATCTGCGGATCACGAATAATATCTTCAAAATGCCACTGTACAGTATCGATCCAGTTTTTTAGATATAACAAATGCTCAAACTGATCTTTTGGATAAGGATTGTTTATTGGCTGATCTACATTATCAAATTGGTGATAATCTTTAATGCTTTGCTCGAAAACAGAATATGCTAATTTTGAAAACATGTTTTTATTTTTTTATAAAACAAAGATACTTTTTATACTTTTATAGTTTGAAAAAAACGGTTAATTTTTCATTTTTCTTATAAAACAGTTGATATTTTAAAAAACAATTATGAAAATTCATTATATATCTGATAACAATAGCGTACTAAATCATTTTCTGGGACAAATTCGAAATGTAAATGTTCAAAACGACAGCATGCGTTTTCGTAGAAATATAGAACGTATCGGCGAAGTTATGGCGTACGAATTAAGCAAAATTCTGCCTTACAAAAATGTCGAAATTCAAACTCCGCTTGGCATTAAAAAAACGACAGAAATTGAAACCGATTTGGTTCTATGCCCTATTTTAAGAGCTGGTCTGCCTTTGCATAACGGATTTTTAAATTACTTTGATCATGCCGAAAACAGTTTTGTTTCTGCCTGCAGGCATCATCCGAATAATGATGATGAGTTCGAAATTTTAGTCGAATATCAGGCGATTTCGAATTTAAATAATAAAACGGTTTTGCTTCTGGATCCAATGCTGGCCACAGGGCAATCCATTGTTGCGGTTCATAAAAAATTAATGGAAAACGCAACTCCGGCAGAGTTTCATATCGTTGTCGTTATCGCCGCACCGGAAGGAATTGCTTTTCTGGAAGAAAATCTTCCCGAAAACTGTCATTTATGGGTTGCTTCTCTAGATGAGAAACTAAACGAGAAAAATTATATTGTTCCCGGACTTGGTGATGCCGGTGATCTTGCTTACGGAAGTAAACTATAATTGAGAGAAAAACAGAATTAAACTACACACAATCAGTGTATAATAAACAATTTCGTTATTAAGTTTCTGTTGCATATATTCAACATGTGCAGTTGCCATAATGGCCAGTGGAGCAATACTAAAAAGTAATAAATCGTTGCTTTTATTGGGAGAAATGATAAAAACAAAAACGGCTATAAAAAAGTAAGCCACAATTTTCTTATAGGAAGAATGTACGATTTGTGGTCGGTTTGATATTGTCATTAACATAGATGTGACAAAAAATAATGCCACTGCGGTATATATTGAAAGTGCTGCATTTTCGGCATTATTCTTAAAATAATTAATTCTAAAATCGATTGATGCTCTTTCCTGAAAAAACGAAACGATATCAATATTAAAAATTAAAGTGGTCATATAAAACAATATTGCCACCGCCAAAAGTGCCACAAACGGCAAAACCCAGTTTCTATAATCTCTGGAAACGTGAAAGACAATCGAAATGAAAACTAATATTATAAATAAAATACTCCAAAATTGAAATAAAGAGGCTACAAAGATCCAAAATGAAGCGTCGAATATTTTTTCTTTGGATGCTTTAAGAGATTGGAGCGAAATCAGTCTTCGAAGGGCCAATAAAATAAAAAAATTGGCGTAAATAACATTTGTGTTATTAAATAAAGTCGGGAAAAATAAAATAAACAACAGATAGAAAAGGATCGCATAACCATTGTCTTTACTGAGTCCGTTCTTTTTTACAACGAAATTAATCATAAAAAAAGAAGCCACAATAAAGCAAAGCAAGCTTACTTTTTGAAAAGCCAAAAAATAAGATGTTACCCAGCTTGGGTCCTTAATTTGGAACATAAAAAAGAAAACCAGTATCAAAATTACAACCAATGAATAATTTAATGGCGTAGATTTTTTAAAAACACTTGTTATCATAAGGATATTTTATACTTTTGTGATTGTAAATATAATACTTGTTTAAAAGGAAAAACCCAACAAGTTGAAAAAAGATTTAGCTGGCTGAATTTTCGATCAATGCGTTACACAATAATAAATAACATATAATTTTTAAAATTATGACATCTTTTTTCGAAGGAATACAATACTTATTTGTGAACATTTTATTTGCTCCGCTTGACTTTTTACGTCGTTTAGAACTAATTACGTGGTTTGGTGCAAACACAATTAACTGGATTTTTATGATCATCTGCGCTTGTGCAATCGTTTACTGGATTAAGCAATTACGCATTTTTGATGATGCAGGAACAGAAAACCAAGATACTACAGCTCATTCATTTTTAAAATAAAAAACCAACCCCTTTATTTAAAAAGGGCTGGTCTAATTTATTTTTAAATTAAATCGAAGCCGATATCTTTTCTAAAATACATCTTATCAAAGCTTAGTTTATCTATGTTTTGGTAAGATTTTTTTATGGCTTGTTGAAAATCATCTCCGTAAGAAGTAACCGTTAATACACGGCCTCCGTTACTTAAAACTTTTCCATCTTCTAATTTTGTTCCTGCGTGGAAAACAATAGAATCTGTAATTTTTTCTAATCCTGTAATTTCTTTTCCTTTTTCAAAATCTTCCGGATATCCGCCGGAGACGACCATTACAGTTGTCGCACTTCTTGGATCAATTTCTAAATTGAAATCTCCTAATTGCTGATCTGCAACTGCCAAAAATAACTCCACTAAATCTGATTTCAATCTCGGAACCACTACTTCTGTTTCCGGATCTCCCATTCTTACGTTGTATTCAATTACAATTGGTTCGTTTTTCACGTTGATCAGACCTATAAATACAAAACCTTTATATTCGATTCCGTCTTTTTGAAAACCTTCGATTGTTGGTTTTACAATACGGGTTTCAATTTTTTCCATTAAAACAGCATCTACATAAGGAACCGGAGAAACAGCTCCCATTCCGCCTGTGTTTAAACCTGCATCTCCTTCGCCAATTCTTTTGTAATCTTTTGCTGTTGGAAGAATTTTATAGCTTTTACCGTCCGTTAAAACAAAACAGCTTAATTCGATTCCGTCCAAAAATTCTTCGATCACCACTTTAGAACTTGCCGTTCCAAATTTTGCATGAACCAACATGTTTCTCAATTCCGTTTTGGCTTCTTCCAGGTCCTGAATAATCAAAACTCCTTTTCCTGCTGCCAAACCATCTGCTTTTAAAACGTAAGGCGGTTGTAAAGTTTCTAAAAACTCACATCCTTTTTCAACCGTTTCTGCAGTAAAACTATCGTAAGCTGCGGTCGGAATATTATGTTTCATCAGGAATTCTTTTGCAAATTCCTTGCTTCCTTCCAATTGCGCTCCTAATTTTGACGGGCCGATAACCGGAATATTTTTTAAACTTTCGTCGTTTTTAAAATAATCGTAAATACCCTTTACCAACGGATCTTCTGGTCCTACGACTACTAAACTTATATTTTCTTTAAGCACAAGCGCTTTTACGGCTTCAAAATCGGTTGGAGAAATTGCGATATTTTCAGCAATTGCAGCAGTTCCTGCATTTCCCGGTGCAACAAAAAGCTTTTCGCAAAGCGGACTCTGAGTCATTTTCCATGCAAATGCATGTTCTCTTCCGCCTGAACCCAATAATAAAATTGTCATGTGTAGTTGTATTTAGTTGTGCTGCAAAAATAATTGCTTTTGGACGTAAAAAATAATTTAATCTTAAAAAGTTGTTGATTACTGCCTGTTAGTAAATAGTAAATATTATTTTTGAGACAAATTTCCTAAAATGATTCGCATTTTTGATCTTTCTCTTATGTTAAACGGTTTTCCGATAAAGAAAGCCAAAGCAGATTTTGATGCTATAACTAATATTCCTGAAGAAAAATTCAATTTATATGTTGAACAAAAAAAAGCAGAAATTGTTAATTTTCATTTACAAAAAAACAATTTTTACAAAGAATTAGCCCAGACAGATTCTTATAAAAACTGGATAGATTTACCTGTTACAAGTAAAAGAAACCTGCAAAGGCCTTTAACTAAAAGACTTTCAACAGGATATTCCTTAAAAAATATTTACACAAACAAAACTTCAGGTTCGAGCGGAGATCCTCTTGTTTTTGCCAAGGATAAATTTTCGCATGCCTTAACCTGGGCAGATAATATTTATCGTTTCTCGTGGCATAAAATTGATTTTAATTCTTCTTTGCAAGGCAGATTTTATGGAATGCCGTTATCTTTTTTTGCAAATAAAAAACTGCGGTTTAAAGATTTTTTAAGCTGTAGATATCGATTCAATATCTTTGATCTATCCGATAAGGGAATAGAAAAAATTGTAAATCAATTTAAGAAAAAGAAATTTCATTATATAAATGGTTATACAAGCAGTATAGTATTGGTGGCGAAGTATTTAAAGAAACACAATCTAATACTCTCTGATATTTGTCCCACTTTAAAAGCATGTGTTGTTACATCTGAAATGCTTTTTGAAGAGGATCGAATTTTGTTAAACAACCAATTTGGCGTTCCTATAATTAATGAATACGGATCGTCGGAAGTGGGTGTAATAGCGTTTGAAAACTGTAACGGAGATTGGCAGGTCAATTCTGAAACTTTGTTTGTCGAAATTGTAGATGAAAATAACATTCCGGTCGTTAACGGAAAAGAAGGCCGGATTATTGTTACAAGCCTGTATAACAAAGCACATCCTTTTATAAGATATGAGGTGGGTGACTATGGAATTCTGGACGAAAAAAGTACTCCTAAAAAACCTATCTTAAAATTATTAACCGGGCGTACAAATGACGTTGCTATTCTTCCCAGTGGTAAAAAAGCTCCTGGAATGACATTTTATTCTATAACTAAAAAAATATTTGGAGATGAAGGAAATGTAAAAGAGTTTATAATAAAACAAACTAAAATTGATGTTTTTGAAATAGAATATACCAGCGAAATGGCACTAAATACTATCGAAATAAAAAATATAAAAAAAGAATTTTCTAACTATTTGGAACCTAATCTGCAATACATTTTTATCCGAAAAGAAAAATTAGAGAGAGGTAAAAGCGGTAAACTAAAACAGTTTATTTATTTAGTTAAATAGTAAAACTATATGTCTCTTTAATTAAGCTAATTATTAATTAAGAAATAAATGAGCTTGAAAGGGTGAAATTGGAATAAATATTCCAATTTCAAAATTCTTAGGGCAGTTCTACTTCCTAATCTTTATATACCGTGGTTTAATTATTAGCTGCGTAAATAAAAACCTCATCATCAATATTATAGAAAAAACGAAATTATAATTATGGAATTCTCTATACACATCAAAATTGTGTTTAATAAGTTTGAATTTAGAAGATGAAATAGAATCTCTCCTAATTCGGTAAAACGCTAAAGGTTCTGAAACGGGTTTTGCTGTTTTAGTTTGTTTTAAAATCGTAAGCCAGATTCTCCAGTCTTGTCTTTTCTGCGAATTTTTCAATACTATTTTACCAAAATAATCAGCATCATAAATTGCCGTTAAGTTCCCTACATAATTACAGAAAAACAATTCTTTATAAGTTAGCGGATTAGGAGATGCAACTCTCCTGTGTAAATTATTTCCTTCTTCATCAATACAATCATAAAAACTAAAAGTAAAATGAAGTTTATTTGCTTTTAAAAACTGAATTTGCTTTTCCAATTTCTCCGGAAACCATAAATCATCAGCGTCTAAATAGGCTATAAATTTTCCTGAAGCTTTTTCTAAAGCCTCATTTCTTGCAAAACCATTTCCCGAGTTTTTGACTAATCTGAATAATTTTATCCGTTTATCATTTCTAACAAATTCTTCGATAATAGAAACCGTTTTGTCTGTAGAAGCATCATCTACCAAAATCATTTCCCAATTCTGATAAGTCTGATTTTGAACAGATTTTATCGTTCCGCTGATAAACTTTTCAGTATTATACGTTGGTGTTAAAATAGATACTAAATCGTTCATTACAGTAAATGTCTTTCGAAAATAAAGTTCTTTTTATTTAATATAGCTTGAAAAATCTTTGTGTTCTTCTTTAGAAAGTTCTTCCGGAGATAATGATCTGAAATAATCATATGTAATTTTCATTCCTTCAGAACGGCTAACTTTTGCTTCCCAACCTAATAATTCTTTTGCTTTTGTGGTATCCGGCTGGCGTTGTAAAGGATCGTTTATTGGCAGCGGATGATATACTACTTTCTGGTTAGTTCCAGTCAGCTTTATAATTTCTTCTGCAAAATCTTTAATTGTTATTTCGTCCGGGTTACCAATATTTACCGGATATACATAATCTGAATGCAGTAATCTGAAAATACCTTCAACCTGATCGTCTACATAACAAAAAGAACGGGTTTGCATTCCGTCACCAAAAATGGTTAAATCTTCGCCACGTAATGCCTGACCGATAAACGCCGGAATCACACGACCATCGTTTAATCGCATTCTTGGTCCGTAAGTATTAAAAATACGAACGATTCTGGTTTCTACACCATGAAAAGTGTGGTACGCCATTGTAATTGATTCCTGGAAGCGTTTTGCTTCATCATACACACCTCGCGGACCAATTGTATTTACATTTCCGTAATATTCTTCGGTTTGCGGATGAACCAACGGATCTCCATACACTTCTGAAGTTGATGCAATTAGAATTCGGGCTTTTTTAACTCTTGCTAAACCTAATAAATTATGAGTTCCTAAAGATCCTACTTTTAAAGTCTGAATCGGAATTTTTAAATAATCTATCGGACTGGCCGGTGATGCAAAATGCAATATATAATCTAAATCTCCCGGAACATGAACAAATTTCGTAATATCATGATGATAAAATTCGAAGTTTTCCAGTTTGAATAAATGTTCAATATTTTTAAGATCTCCTGTGATCAGATTATCCATTCCGATTACAAAATAACCTTCTTTGATAAATCTGTCACATAAATGGGATCCTAAAAATCCTGCAGCTCCGGTAATAAGTATTCTTTTCATGCTAATTGTTTAGTCACGCAAATGTAGTTGATTTGCAAAATATATTAACTTATATCACTTAATCTTCTTTCCAGAAACTTAGTATGTTCTTTAAATTTTGTTTCAACAAACTCTTTCAGTTCTTTTTCAAATCTGTTTTTCGAAAATTTCACAGCATGTTCCCGAACTACTTTAGAATCAAATTTTTTTGTTCCGAAAGTGATTATGGCTTCTTTTATTTTTTCTGCAGTTTGATCTTCAAAGAAAATTCCGGTTTCGTTTTCAAGAACCGTTTCAAGTGTTCCGCCTTTTTTTAATGCAACAACCGGCGTTCCGCAAGCTTGTGCTTCGACCGGAATAATTCCAAAATCTTCTTCTGCAGCAAAAACAAACGCTTTTGCTTTTTGCATTAAACTTCGTAGTTTTTTATTCTCTACAAAGCCAACAAATTCTATATTGTTTTTGGCTATTTTTTGAAGTTTTTCCAACTCTGGTCCTTCTCCCGCAACAATTAACTTAAGATCCGGCAATTCATTAAAAGCTTCTACGATTAATTGCGTCTTTTTGTAAGGAACCATTCGCGAAGCGGTCAGATAATAATCTTCTTTTTGTTCTTCTAAAGTAAAAAAATCGACGTCGACCGGGGGATAAATAACAACTGATTCTTTGTTATAAGTCTTTTTGATTCTTTGCGCAATATGCTTCGAATTGGCTATAAAATAATCTACATTTTCAGAATTAGAAAGATCCCATTTCTGTATTTTATCTAAAACCGATTTTGCGTATAAGCCTTTTAAGCCTTTTGTTAATCCGGCATCCTTTAAATATTGTTCTCTTAAATCCCAGGCATAACGCATTGGTGAATGACAATAACAAATATGAAGCTGATTTTTACCAACTTTAATTCCTTTTGCCACGGCAGAAGAAGAACTGATTATTAAATCGTAATCACTTAAATCAAATTGTTCTATTGCAATTGGAAATAACTGTAAAAATTTACGATGGTTTTTTTTGACTGTCGGCAGTTTCTGAATAAAGCTGGTTTTGGCTTTTTTTCCGTTTAAAATGAATTTTCGGTCTTCATCATTCAAAAAATCAATAAGCGCAAAATGATCAAAATCATTCCAGATGGAATTTATAGAATGAATGACTTTTTCGGCTCCTCCGTTCACATAATACCAATCGCTGATTAGGGCTTTTTTCATTTTAATTTAATGGGCAAGTTTTCGGACAAGGTAGTAAAAAATAATGTTTTCAAAGTTATTCTTTTTGTGAACTAAGTGAGATCAGTTATTCTTATTCTTAAGATCTAAGATAGAAGCAAATCCTTCCAGATGTTTTTTTACAGATTTATCCCAGGTAAATTTCTCTAATTGTTGTTTTTGACTTTCTGGTCTTTGGGAGTAATCAACTCTTTGTTTTTCCAGAATCATAACCATCATCTGCGCTAATTCATTATCATTCCTTGGATCAAAATAATCTACTTCATTTCCTCCTATTTCCGGAAGACTGGCTGCATTGGAACTAATCACACGGGTTTTTGCAGCAAGTGCTTCTAAAATTGGTAAGCCAAAACCTTCATAAAGAGATGGAAAAACAAACAGAGAGGCGTTTTGGTAGTAAACCGGTAAATCCTGATCTTCGACCTGACCACAAAAAATGATATGGCTTTCTAAATGATTTATTCGAATATATTCTTCAATCTGATTATCCTCTGTAATAAATCCTTCTTTTTTTCCAACAATTATAAGTTTGTACTTTTCTTTTAAAGTACTTGGTAATGAGTGATATGCCTTTAATAAAACAATAAGATTCTTATGTGGTTTTACATTTCCAATGTATAAAATGTAATCCTCAGGAAGATCAATTGTACTTTGTTTTTCTTGTTCAAAAAAAGGAATGTCAACACCACAATAAACCACTTTTATTTTTTCTGCAACTGCGTTTGTATATTTTATAATTTCCTTCTTCGAAAACTCAGAAACTGTAAAAATTATATCTGATCGATCTACCGCATTTTTATATAGAAAGGAAGCATATTTTTTTTTAATGAAAGATATAGGAGAAATTCCCGTCAGATGATTTACATCGTGAATGGTGACCGCTTTTTTGGTAGCACGTATCGGAAAAATGGGGAAATTAAAATGAGGGCACCAAAAAATATCGCATTTTGGTATTTTAAATGGATATAAAAATTGCCCTTTTAGAGAATACATTTTAGAATTAAATTCTATAATTTCAACTTCTCTACTCCAGTCAAACTTTATTATTTCGTTTTTGTTTCCTAAAACTGCAACGGTTTTAAACTCTGAAATTATCTGTGGAATTATATTTTTTATATAAGTTCCAATACCAGAAGCATTTATCAAGCGGGCATCAATTACTAATTTCATTAAGATTAAAACTTTATAAACTATTTCAAAAGTAAGTTTTAAAATTAAATCCTGTTTATTTTTTATTTAAAACATATTGCTCTTTGATAAAAAAAATTACTTTTGAAAAAAAAACCAAATGAAAAAAATTGCCTTTATAATCAGTGCGTCTTTATTGATATTATCTTGTCAGGAACCTCAGAAAAAAGAAGAGGAAAAAAGTCAGATTGGTAAATATCAAATGACGGTTATTCAAAGATCAGATACCGGAGAAGTTTGTTTATTTGTTTTAGATACCGAGACCGGAACAGTTACCATGCGAAATGATAAATCTGGTATATGGGCACCTCAGGGGGCTCCGGATGATTCTATAGATAAATCACTTTAATAATTTGGCTCCAAATTTTTTGGGGCCTTTATTTTCTATAATTGTGATTAAAAATATTTTCTATAGTTTTAGTATTAATTTTATTAATTTCCTGTTTCCTTTAATTCTTATTCCATTTTATATTCAGGTATTTGGAATTACTAATTATGGGTTAATTGCTATTTCTTTTTCTTTAATTAATTACATTTCTGTAATTAACGACTATTCCTGGAACGCTTTAGGACCAATTAAAATTGGAAAACTTAATTCAGATTTTAATGCCATTAGTCAATATATTTCTACGGTAATAAATACCAAATTTATATTAACCATTCCCACTTTTTTATTACTGTTTTTGCTCTCTCATTTATATGAGGATATTAGCAGCAACCCGGTTTTTTTCCTTTCCTTATTTGCGATGCTTTTTTCCCGTACACAAAATGCGCATTGGATTTTTATAGGTTTAAACAAAGTCAGGATATATTTTATTATTAACTCTATATTCAAAATAAGCTGTCTTTTAACTATTCTGCTTTTTGTAAAAAATAAGGATTCCTTTCAAACCTTATTTTTCATTCTTGGCTTTTTTGACTGCTTGATTTTTATAACAGCTTATATTTATTTATTTGTAAAAGAGAATTTTAAATACAAAAAAACTTCTTTTAAAGATATTTCTTCAGAACTGCAGACTGGTTTTAAAATGTTTCTGACCAATTTGACCGTTTGTTCCATCTTAAACTCAGGAACACTCATTTTGGGCGTGTTTTTTAATTCTAAAGTTGTTGGTATTTACAGCGTTTCAGAAAAAGTAATTATGCTCGGAAAACATGCTATTGGTGTGTTATTTCAAGGTGTTTTTCCTAAAATATGCACTGTTGGTATCGCCTCCATTTCGGAATTAAATAGAAATCTAAGGCAGATTTTCAAATATTATGTGTTACTTTTCACAGCAGGAACCTTATTTTTAATTATTTTTTCAGAACAGATTATTTCGGTTTTAAGCAGTTCCCATATATTGGAGTCGAGTCGGTATTTAATTTTACTCTCCCCTATTCCTCTTATTGCTTCTCTTAATCAGTCAGCTTATATGTCTTTATTGATGCACGAAAAAAAGAATATTTATTTTACGGGTTATTTTTTAGGCCTGATCCTAAATATCTCGCTAGCCTTTCTGCTATCTTATTTTTTTCAGGTTGAAGGAATGATTACTGCTCTTATACTAACTGAATTATTTATTACTTTGTTTCTTAATTATAATGTACAACGTGATCACAATTTAAATTTCTTCCGCAAATGATTAAAGTTGGTTTTCTAGTTTCTTACGATTTTAAATATTTATACAAATCAATACCTTTAGTATATGATTCGTCTGATTTGATTGTCCTTGCAGTCGACAAAGATCGTTTAACATGGAGTGGAAATCCATTATATATTGATCCTCTTTTTTTTGAATGGGTAAAGGATTTTGACACTTTAAACAAAATTAAAATCTACGAAGATACCTTTTACATTGCTGAAAATACTCCTGCTGAAAACGATACCCGGGAAAGAAATTTACTTGCTCACGCAATGGGCGAAGGCGGCTGGCATATTCAAATTGACAGTGACGAGTATTTTAATGATTTTGAGCTTTTTACTGCTTTTTTAAAAGAAAAAAAACAGTATTTAAAAAATCCCGAAAAACACCCAATCGAAATTCATGTTCAATGGATAACATTATTTAAAAAAGTCGAAGGTGGTTTTTTATACATAAAAGATTCACTGGATGCTGTAGAGGTAGCCACCAATTATCCAAAATATAAATACATGAGAGCCACCAGGCACTCGAAAAAAATTATAACCAAATTTATTTTATTACATCAGTCCTGGGCCAGAGACGACGAAGAAATTTACACCAAAATAACAAACTGGTCACACCGTGATGATTCTGACAACGTTGCTTTTTTTAAATTTTGGAAAGATATCAATTTAAGCAATTATAAAGAGGTAACCAATTTTCATGAAAATGATCCGACAAAATGGAAAGCATTAGAATTTATTGCTGAGGAAGAGCTCGACTCTTTAAAAATAAAAATTAGTGATTTTCAATTATTCAAATTGAAAACTAAAAAATATTTAGTGCAATTTATAAGAGAAAATCTTTCATCTTCTACACAGGAAAAAATTAAAACTGTTTTTAAAAAACTGGTTAAATGAAAGAAACTAAAATAAATAAAGCAGTTGTTTATTTACTGTATCTTTTAGCTTTTGCTTCTTGTTTGTATATGTTCGAAGCAATTCAGGCAATTATAATGTCTGTTGCTGGTTTCTTATTGCTTCTTCAATACAATTCTAAAAAGAAATTGTTCACTATAAAAACATTACCTTTTGTTTTGTCGTTTTTACTTTTGCTGGTGTACAATGTTTTGTATTACAATTCCCGAAGTATACAGTCTATCTCAAACAGTCTTCTCATTTTTATTGTTCCTGTTTTTAGTCTATTTCTGTACGATTCTGCATTTTTTTTAAAAAATAAAGACAAAATCCTTTTAACCTATTCTTTTTGCATCACATTACTAAGTACTTATATTGTTATTTTTTATATCAATGATATTCCAAATCATCATTATAACTGGTATTTTGCCCGGTTTAATTTAGAAAATAATATCCATATTCATGGCACTTACATAAGTTTATGGATTGGAATAGCCTTACTCATTCTTTTTGATTTTTTTGTTAAGAATCAAGGTATCAATTCTCCATTTAAATTTGGTTTGATAATTCTTGCTTTCCTGCTCTTAGCAAGTATGATAATCATCAATACCCGAATGATTCTTTTTTCGACTTTATTTTTAATAGCTTTAAACTCCTATTTTTTACTTTTAAAAAAAGAAGGCCGTAATAAAAAAATTATTCTTTTGCCTCTTCTTGTATTGTTTGCTGCAGTAATCTTTTTGTCGCAACGTTATAGAGATGATCTTCGGTTTTTACATAAAAATAAGATCGAAAATTCTACACGATATACTATTTGTTATTGTTCCTTTAAGGTAATTAAGAATTCACACCTGCTGGGTACAGATAATAGTTTGATACAACCTCAACTTAATGAGTGCTATGATGAATATGGCTTTCAGGATTTATCCAAAGATAATTTAAACTCTCATAATCAATATCTTGATTATTTTATGAAAGGTGGAATTATGCTTTTTATTGCTTTTTTAATGACTTTTTTTGTAAAAATTCGATATACTTTAAAGAATAAAAACTACCTCTATTTTTCGATCTCTTTATTATTTGCGTTTTCTTTTTTAACAGAAAATATTCTCGTGCGCCAATATGGAATTTACATCTTTTTATTCTGCGATATTTTATTCCTTGGTTCTGTTTTGACTAATGAAAGCCATCGTACAGATAAAGTAGAAAAATACTAATGTAGGTATTAGCAGCATACAGCCATCACTGAAACAGATAAACAAATAGGTTAAAATTCCCAGTAAATAAACCTGATTATTGTTTCTGGTTTGAAAAAAAATATAAACCGGAGCAAAAAAAGAGACACAAAAAAGCAGCAAACCTACAATTCCCAATTGTCTAAATATAGATAAGTAAACAATTTCTTCGATTATTTTATAAGGACCGTTTCCAAACAATGTAATCTCGTTTATTTTTCTGATCTGAAGAATTCTTCCTCCAAGATTAGAATCCAGAATAAAACCTTCTAATGAACCGTACTGAAAATATCTGGTCATAAGAAAAGAGCTAATTAAGAATAGTAATACTGCTCCGGCCAGGTAAACTTTTGCAAGTTGTTGTAATTTATTTCTGTAATTAAGTAAGAAATAAAAAATTAAACCTATCCATACGGTACGCGACAAAGTCAAAATTAGCGCTAAAATGACAATAAATATCTTAAACTTTGATGTGGTCCTTCTGTAAAAAACAGGAAATAACATTAAAGTACAGACTCCGAAAATATTTCCATTATTGTAGGTCGAAATTAATTTTGAAACTGATCCTCTTCTATTAAATTTAGAACCCGCAAGTTCTCCTAAATCGCCTGCATTAACAGTTATATAAGGTATTTCTAAAAAATGACCTGTATATTGTTTATAGATAAAAAGAAAGATTCCGTATAAAGCAACTATAAAAACAGCATTAGAAATTAGCTCTTCTATGTAATCAATATTAATTCTGGCCAGAAAATAACCAAATATGATATAAAACAAGAATGGCAAAAAGACAAAACTAATATAAAAGGCAATAAAATTGCCCATAGATCCGTCGTAACCAAAAATCAATAAATGCAGAGAAAAATAAACAACAAATGGTATCGTGGCAATGAGACACATAAAATGCTTGCTGTTAACTGCAAATCTATATTTACTCCCTATTACGAATGCAGAAAGAATTAATAAAAATCCTAAGTATAAGTAACCCCACGTTAAAGGGATACCGGCTATCTTAATTCCTCCTTTTGGAAGTATAACTAATAACAAAACGGCTAAAAAAAATAAAATTTCTCTTAGCCTCTGGTTATTCAGTTTAAGTATCGAAATATTCTTCATTTTAAAATAATAATAACTATTTAAAATAGAAGTAATTAAGAATGAAGTGCCTTTTGTTTAATATAAAATTTCCTAATAACGACTAATCCAATAAATCCCAATACAAACAAAACCGGCAATATAAATTTCATCTTGCTGTTAATCGATTTTTTACTTTCAACGTTAATTGTTTTACTGATTTCTTTGATGGTATTTTGGTAACTAATCAGTTTGAGTCGGTTTATGCCCTGTTCAGTAATTAAGCCCTGTTTTGTCTTTATGAGATCATTCAGCTGCGTATTCTCATTATAATATACCAGTTTATCATTCTTTTGAGCATTCATACTACCATTAGAAAAATTGTTTAGAACTGTATTAATCTGTTTGATTATCGAATCATTCTGAGCAATGTTTGTCTGTAAATTTTTTAATTCTATTTTCTGAATAGTATTAAAATATTCCGAATTATTTAAAAAATTAAAAATAGGAAGTGCAAATTCCTTTTCGTTTGCTACTTCATTTGTCGTGAAAGAAATAGTATGATATCGATAAGTTTTATTCGTTATTGTATCTACTAATATTTTGTTGATATCGCCATTTTCGGCCATCAATTCTAATAATTGAAAATTACGCTCTTTATTATCTACCAGCTTGTACGCTTCAACAATTGGTCTTATCTGAATTTTTCTTATAAGTTTTGGTTTTCTGATACCCACCATATTTTTTAAGAAAACAGTATCATTTGAAAGAATTTTAGATTGTAATAAATCTATTTTGGAGTACAAATAATCTACACTTTCAAAATTGGGTTCTACAACGATTTGATTAGTGTATGTTTTTCTTGTTGAGTCCAGATACCAGCCAATTGTAAACCCAGCTACAACTAAAACCAAAACTACAACCCAATTCTTCACAAAGAACTGAATACTTCTAAAAATAGAACTGTTTATTCTATCAAAAAAATTACCTATTTTTTTTGAAATCTGAACTAAATCAATCTCCTGATCTTCTGAATTATGGGGTAATTTTGTACTCATTTATACAGGTTCTTTTATGTTGAAGATTTGTTCTAAAATTTTAATGGTAATCAGATAAGTTGGTTTTACGCCTGTTGTTCCCAGTCCGCCTGAAGCTAAGGTGCTTCCGGTTTCTAATGGATTATCTGAGGCATAATACGCATATCTTACTTTAATATCATGGGGAACGCTTTTTCTGATTTTTGATGCTGACTGAATGGCTTTCTGATAATAGGAACCTTCCATTTCAAGCCCAATTACACCCCAGGTAGATTCGTGGAAAAATTTTAATAAATCACGGTTCTGCAACGAAGTTCCTAAAACGGTAACCATTGCACCTTCATAAATATCTATGTCGTTTCCTTCGAACATGGCGCCGGTTAATTCATTTTCGAAGAAATAATTATCGGCCGTTCCTTCATTAATATGCGCTGTTGGAATCATAATATCGCCTTTTCCTCCTTCCAGAATTCCGGCTTTACCCATTATCGAAACCGATTTTACATTTAGTAAGGTTTCTTTTTTATAAGGTTTCAAAAGTTCATCAATTGTTTCGTACGCCTGTTCGCCAAACGCATAATCCATTACGATGATCACCCGTTTTTCTTCGTCGATATTCGCGTATGAAAATGCGGTTTTTGACCAGTCAATTTTGGCCGTATCAAAAATCTGAACATCAATATTAGTTCCCGATGTATCCGGTAACGAAATCATTCCGTTTTTTTGTGCCAGTTCTTCAACCTGTGTTCTGATTTCTTTAGATCCTGAACTGCTTAATTCTTCGTAAATAAAGAAATCTGTTTTCCCTTTAAATTTGTTTTTTAGTAAAGGCGTTGCAAAAATCGAATTCATTACACTGTGCATATTGGCACTAATGACATGAATTGGCCGTTTTAATAATTCGTTGGCTTTTAAGACTTCCTTGATATTTGTTGCCCAGACCTCTCCGTGAATGTGGTGTCCTAGACGTTCACGCAAAACCGGACTAAAAGTAATTGTACGTTTATTGTTTTCTACAATCTCTTCAATAGCCAGTTTTCCCAACCAGTAAATTACATGCAGAAATCGATCTGGAGCATTTTCTGAACCAAATGCATCGTAAATGTCCAAAACCTCCTCAAATGTTCTCGCTACGATATTGGCAACATGAGAAATCGCTTTTTCTTTCTCGATCTGGCTTAGTTTTTTGGTGCTTGTTACAGCTTGTTCCAGCTTCAGCCAATCGCGGGAAACTTCTCCTCCATCATCAATTAAAACTCTGTTTTTGATTTTATGAGATTCAATGAAGATGAATGTCAAATGGGTCAGGATATCATAAATGTCCGAACGACCACGTGTGATTTCCACGTTCATTTGTTCCTCGTCGATTCTATAACAATTTCTTCTTCTTTTTGGAGGAACAATCGCCTGGAAATGAGATCTCGAATAACCTTCATCTGAGGTTAAATTGATAAAACGGCACTGCTCAATTCCGATTGGAAGACGTTCTATAACATACAAAAGTCCGTTTAGTTCTACTTTTTCTTCGGCAATATTCCCGTAAATTTCCGGACGCAATGCCAATAATGATTCTCTTAAACTATCGCCCGAAACTCCCATTGGTTTATAAAAACCACGGTTGAATAAATGGCGCATGGTAATGTACATTTTTTCTATCGCCGCAGAAGATTCCTGCGCTCTTGATCTTGATATATGTTTGGTTTCTTTCATGCTTTTTTATTTACAAACTCAAATGTAAGCAAATACAAGGCATGCCTTGTATCTACAACATCATTTTTATTTATCTTCTGTTTTAAATTTATCCTTTGCCCAATTTTCAGGATTTGAAACAATATAATCAGAAATTCTTTGATATTGATTATTGTCTCTAATGATATTATCATAAAACAATTTTTGCCATTGATGTGGATATCCTAATCTATTGGCATGTTTTGTGACAGCAGATTTATAGGATCCCACAATAGACGAAATGGTATTTTTTCCAATGTTTTGAAAACGTTGTGAACCTGGGTTTTGCGATTTGACGGTTGATAATAATGGTGATGTTGACGAGGGTGATGTCGCCGGTAGAGACAGGGCATGCCCTGTCTCTACATCATTCGTGTAATTCGCGTCATTCGCAATATTCACATTATTATTCAATTGTTTATCAATAATCAAAATTCCGTGAATATGATTTGGCATAACCACAAAATCCCCCAATTCAATATTTTTATGATGTATAGGAATTTGATACCACAATAAATCGGCAATTATTCCAACTTTGGATAAAACCATTTTATTATTCTGAATTTCTCCAAAATAATGTTCTCTGTCCTGTGTACAAATGGTTATAAAATATGCTCCGCTCCAACCATAATCCCACCATTGAGCTCTTACTGAAGAAATACGGTATTTATTCTGAAACCTTTCTTTACTCATTCATTTTCATTTACTTATCCATCTAATTTATATGGACAAATACTGTTTAATCTTAGAAATATTATCTATAATTTTATCAAATTATCGGCAATTTTCCTGTCATTTGACAATCTCGGAATTTTATTCTGACCGCCCAATTTTCCCTGAGATTTCATATAATCCTGAAAACCGTTTTTGGAAACTTTAGTTACAACTACTTTTCTTAAAACATTTCCTGTGATTAAATCATCGTAATAAATGTTTTGTTTTCGCATCGAATTATCAATTGTTTCGGCAAATACTTCCATGTTTTCAGGTTCTTTTTCAAACTCAATAAACCATTCGTGAAACGGCAATCCGCTTGACGGATTAATCTGAGGCGCCACCGTAAATTCGTTGATTACGATATTGGTTTCTGTAACAGCTTCTTTCATTGCATTTTCAACTTCGTTGGCAATTACATGTTCTCCAAATGCCGAAATATAATGTTTGATACGACCTGAAACGATTACACGATATGGAGATGTAGAAGTAAACTGAACCGTGTCTCCAATATTATAACGCCAAAGTCCCGCATTCGTAGAAATAATCAAAACGTAATTTACCCCAACCTCAACTTCACCAATTGTGTACACTTTCGGATTTTCGGTAAAAAATTCTTCTGCCTTTATAAATTCATAGAAAATACCTGAATTTAATAATAAGAGCATTCCTTTTTCTTTTTGTGAATCCTGGTAAGCAAAAAAACCTTCAGAAGCAGGAAACAATTCAATGCTGTCTACTTTTCTGCCAATCATGTTTTCAAATTTGGCGCGATAAGGTTCATAATTAACCCCTCCGTAAATAAAGAGATTGAAATTTTTGAAAATATCTCCAATCTTTTTTCCGCCGCTTTTTTGTACAAGACGTTCAAAATACATCTGAACCCAGGACGGAATTCCTGAAATTACCGACATATCTTCGCTAATAGTTTCGTCTACAATGGTATCTACTTTGGTTTCCCAGTCTTCAATGCAGTTGGTTTCCCAGGAAGGCATTCGGTTTCGTTGTAAATATTTAGGAACAAAGTGCGCTACAATTCCGGAAAGACGGCCGAATTTGATTCCATATTTTTCTGTTAAAATGGGACTTCCCTGCAGGAAAATCATTTTTCCGTCAACAAAATCAGCATTGCCGGTTTCGTGAATATAATTTAAAATAGCGTTGCGCGCCGCGTTAATATGCGAAGGCATAGATTCTTTGGTAAGCGGAATATATTTTGCACCCGAAGTAGTTCCAGAAGTTTTGGCAAAATAAATTGGCTTTCCTTTCCAGAGAATGTTCTCTTCTCCCTTTACTACTTTTTCGATATAGGGTTTTAAATCTTCATAATCTCTTACAGGAACTTTTTTCTGAAAATCTGAAACCGAGTTTACAGAATCAAAATTATGGTCTTTTCCAAATTGTGTTTTTTCTGCATTTTTAATCAGATTTTTAAAAACTGCGTTTTGAGTCTCAACGGGTTTTTGAGACCATTTAAGGGTTTGCTTGTATATTTTTCTGGCGAATATTTTTGCCGCAATTGACTTAATTGACATTTTTTGTGGTATTTTTTTTGTCGCTTTTCTTTTTGCCCTGAGATTTTAACTGCTCTTTTTCGGTTTTAGATACTTCTTCTCTCAATTTTATTTCGGCATCTGATGCTTTCATGTTTAAAGCTGAAGCATCTTCGGCTGTCTCTGTTAAGATAGAATCTTTGTTGAATTTTGCATATTCTAATTCTCCTTTTAAAACTTTTTGGATACCTTTAATATAAAGCTCGTTTTTTCTCAAGGCCGTTTCTAACGAATCGGATTTAATGGCCAGTCTGGTAGCATTTCTTTTCAATTCTGTCGAAGAATATCCCGGAATAAATTCGCGAAGCGGGGTAAATGCGATTATGAACGTAGTAACCAAAATTAGAAAAATACCTCCTAAAGTAAACGTTACAAAAACATTCATTAAAGTTAGTCTGAGCGAAAAGATTTCCTCAAAAGTATTCTCATTCAAAATAACCAGACGGTTTTTGATGAATAATTTTTTACGGAGATTTCTTTTCTTTTTACTAGGCATTTTAGTTCTTTAAACGAGCAAATATAGTAATAAATCGTAAGGATAATGTGCGGAAAAGTTTTATGAATTTACTTAATTTACGATTTTATAAAATATTTAACGTGGTCTATTACAAATATTTTAAACCAAAAACACTTCTTCTTCGTATATTTCTATATACCTTTGCGGGATAATTAAGAAAAACAACTTGCTTCGGCATTAAATATACAATCATGGGAAGATTAGGTCTTACAGAAATCCTTGTAATAGTAGGTATTGTGATTTTACTTTTTGGAGGTAAAAAAATTCCAGAATTAATGAAAGGTTTAGGAAGCGGAATAAAGGAATTTAAGAACGCTGCTAAAGACGATCAACCTGCTGCTAAAAAACAAGAGGAAGAGTCAAAATTATAATTTTTTAACTTCTTAATTAAATCCCAGATTACAATTGTAGTCTGGGATTTTTTTTTGCTATACACTAAGCTTTAAACACCAGTTCATTCTTATAAGTGTTTTCTCAAAAAAAAAATAAAAACAACGTAGTTATACAGTATTTATTGTATCTTTTAACAAAATATTATCATGTAATACTTCCTTTCATTACTTTTACTCCGAATTTTAACTGAAAAGCAGGGAATTATGATTGATTCTACACGTAGAAGTTTTATTAAAAACGTGAGTATAGCTGGAGCTGCAACCTTATTTAGCAGTTCGTTAATTGCTCAAAATTCCCTAAACGATTTTTGGGATTTAAACCATGCAAATGAAGAAAATATTTTATCAAAATTTTCAAAATCAATTGCTACAAATGCTTTCAAATCGGATAGCTCTTTGCAAGAATGCTATAATAATGCCATCAAAACCTGGCAAAAAAATGGATATGAAGCTTCTTCAGATACCTGTTATATTTCTGCAGACGGACTTTTAAAAATGTTTCCAATGCATCTTCATACTGAAACAACTGGAAAAATTGACAATGTTTTATTGTGTTTAGGAAAAAATTCAAATGGCAAATGGCAATCTATAAAATCACTCTCTGGATTTGATATTGAAGCTATTACTGTTGCTGTTAATGAGCTTAGAAAAAATAATACAAATGTTGATTTATCAAAATATTTATTTCCGGCAGCTGAACAGCCCTTTAATCCTTACGGTTTTGCAACAGAAAAAGGAAATGTTCAGCTTGCCACAATCTTATCTTCCAATCAAACTATAACAAAAATTATTATTACAGAAGGAAATAGAATTGTATACGACAGAAAAATTATTTCTTCACATACCCTTTCCATTACTTCTTTAGTAGTTTAAAAAATTCGCATATGGAACCATTTTTAGCCGAAATAAAAATTTTCTCTTTTAATTTTGCCCCAAAAGGATGGGCTCTTTGTAATGGACAGTTTATCCCTATTAATCAAAATCAGGCGTTGTTTGCTTTATTAGGAACGACATATGGAGGTAATGGGCAGACTAACTTTGCGTTACCCGATTTTAGGGCAAGGGCTCCAATACATTTTGGAAATGGTCATAATATAGGCGAAAGAGCAGGAGAGCAGGCTCACACTATAAACATTAGCGAACTGCCTCAGCACAGGCATTTAGTTCAGGTTAAAACTGATGCAGTAAGTACAAATATTCCTTCCAATCAAACTATATTTGGTAATACTGCACCCAATCAGGTATACAATGGGACTGGAGAAAATCTAGTTTCAATGAATAATACTTCCTTATCCAGTATTGGAGGAAGTCAGGCACATTTAAATATGCAACCCTACCTTGCTTTAAATTTTTGTATAGCTCTACTAGGTGTGTTTCCATCTCAAAATTAATTAAATTAAAAAGTATATTATATATGGTATGTGTTGGTGAAATAAGAATTTTTGCAGGAAATTTTGCTCCTAACGGATGGATGTTTTGTGATGGACAAATGATGTCAATCTCAGAAAATGAAGTTTTATTTCAATTAATTGGCACTACCTATGGCGGAGATGGCCAGGAAACATTTGCATTGCCCGATATGCGAGGTCGCCTTCCTGTTCATTACGGAAATAATATCAATTTCGCAGAAAGTGCCGGCGTCGAGGAAGTAACCCTTACAACAGGGCAGATTCCAAATCATAATCATAGTGTGATCGCAACCAGCAATACAGCAGATACTGCAAGTCCCGCGGGTGCATATGCAAGTGCCACTGCAACAGGTAATAAGATTTATTCTCCAACAGCTCCATCGGTAGCTCTAAATTCTCAAACAATTACAATTACGGGCGGTAGTCAGCCTCATACAAATATGCAACCTTATTTGTGCGTAAACTTTATTATATCCTTGTATGGCATCTATCCACCTGTTAGCTAGTGCCTAAATTAGATAGTAACCTTTTTTTAAAAATAAAAATATTATGGACCAATTTGTGGCTGAAATACGCATATTTCCATTCAATTTTGCACCTACAGGCTGGGCATTTTGTAATGGACAGCTTTTGCCTATTTCTCAAAACACCGCCCTTTTCTCTTTGCTTGGGACAACATATGGTGGTGATGGAAAAACTACTTTTGCTTTACCAGATTTACAAGGAAGATCACCGATGCAACCGAGGCAAGGTCAAGGCTTATCATTACATGATTTAGGAGAAATGAGTGGAACTGAAACGGTGACATTATTAGAATCTGAAATTCCAGCTCATAACCATACATTGTTAGCCGCCAGCTTTAATGCTCAGGTTACTTCTCCTGCAGGAAATAGTTTTGGACGCGGAAATCCCGTGAAAATCTATACCACCACAGGAACTTCAGCTTTTATGGATGAAAATTCAATTGCATCTACTGGTGGAAACAATCCGCATAATAACATGATGCCTTACTTGACGGTCAATTTTTGTATAGCACTTCAGGGAATTTTTCCTCAAAGACCTTAAAACTTAATTGTCATTGAAATTAGAATTAACAGATCTTAATCTTCGAAAGATTCAAAACATTGATTTGCCAATATTGTGTAAAATATATGGCAGTACGCGAACAGAAGAGTTAGATAATGGAACAAATTGGGATAATGAACAGAAAAAAAAATTTATAGAACATCAGTTTTTTGCTCAGCACGATTATTATCAAAAAAAGTTTCTGGGAGCTGACTTTTATTTAATTGAGAAACAAGATATAGCTGTAGGTAGATTATATATAGATTATTTTTTCGAAAATAAAGAAATCAGGATTATTGACATCACAATACTTCCTGAATGGAGAAACAAAGGCATCGGAAGTTTAATTTTCAAAGAAATTATAAATAAAGCAAGAAATACAAACTTAAAAGTGACCATTCATGTTGAAAGTTTTAATCCTGCTAAGGAATTATACAAAAGATTGGGATTTATAAAAATAAGTGAAACAAATGGTATTTACCATTTAATGGAATGGAGCCCTAAATAGGTATAAAATTAAAAATTAATGCATGGATATAACTTTACTTTCTATAAAAGATTTTGAATCACAACTTAATCAATTTTTTAAAATTCAGATTTCGCCAGAACTTCAGCTAAATGCTCAATTGATTGAAGTAACTGAGTTAAAAAACTATTCTCAAATGGCACGAACTCCTTTTTCTGTTGTTTTTCGTACAGAACAGAAAAACGAATATTATGAACAAGGAATTTTTACTGTAATACACCCTCAAAAAGGAAACTTTGACTTATTTCTTTCTCCATTAGGTTTTGATAATGTTGGAATGAAATACGAAGCTGTGTTTTCTTGATTTATAAACTTTTAAAGTGAAAATATGAAAAATAACAAACTATTAATCATACTAATACTGTTTGGTTTCCTAACCTTTGGAATGTCTTACAATAATGTCATTAAGGAAAATATTGTCGGACCAATAATCAAGAAGATTCATAAAGTAGAAGAAAGCTTTGTGAACAAAAAAGTTAAAGATCAAAAGGTTATTACTAGTAGAGGTCAAATGCATAAAAAAGCTGCGTTTGCACCAAGTATCTCTGTTCTTAATTCTGTAGCTGTCAATGGTGGAGGCGCAGCCGTACCAGGTTCACAACTTGATTTTACAATTACGATTACAAATAATGGAATTGATTCTGCCTTAGGAACTGCTTTTCAGGATATTTTAGACTCTAACTTAACATTAGTTCCGGGTTCATTAAAAGCTACGCCAATTTCCGTAGATGATACCTATAATTGTATTGGTAATGTTGGTATTGTATTAAATGCTGCTCAGGGAGTTTTGGCTAATGACATAAGTCCCGACGGAACATTGTTAACATCTACTGTATTAGTAAATCCTTCTCATGGTACTGTTAATTTGTCTTCTAACGGATCTTTTACTTACAATTCTGCAGCAGGATATTCGGGTTTAGACAGTTTTACTTATACTCTGACCACAGCAAGTGGAAAAACAAGTACTGGAACTGTAAACATAAATGTTACAACCCCAATCTTTTTTGTAAATAGCGCTGCCACTGTAAATGGAAACGGGACCCTTGCAAGTCCTTTTAAAACAGTTGATAATGCGACAGGAACTGGATCAAATCCAATTTTTATTTATTCAGGTGCTAGTGGAAACGCGCTTACATTAGGTAATAACCAAAAAGTTATTGGACAGGGTGCTACAAGTTCTTTAGTATCCATTCTAAATTTAACACCACCATCTTATAGCAATGCACTTCCTGCGACAGGTGGAACAAGTCCAACATTTTCTGTTCTGAATCTTAACACAAATAATGATATTCAGGGAATTATACTAAGCGGTTCATCAGCAACAATGACGGGTAGCAATGTTGGCGCCTTGAAAGTTCGCGATGCAAGTATTTTGGGAGGTACAGCAACTGCATTAAATATTATTTCAGGAGGAATTGTCGATTGTATTTTTAAAACTATTTCTGCAAACGGAGGAGTAAAGGGAATATCTGTTAATGCGACAGGTAGTATTTACGTTACGGGAACAGGAACAACTGCTGGATCGGGAGGTACAATTCAGAATATACAAAACAGAGGTGCCGAATTTATTTCTTGCACCGTTGTATCGTTAAAAAACATGACCTTTATTAATGCCAATACTTCATCGGCAATTTGCAACAATGCAGTAAATGATAATTCCGGATGCAATGGTGCGATACATCTTAAAGGAATTTCGACAAAAGTAGATCTAGATAATATCTCTATTACCGGAATTACAAATTCAGTTGGTATTAATATTAATGATGTTAACAGCTTATCCCTTACAAACAGTACATTAACTGGTTGTGGAAGTTTTAATGGCGGAAATTCGGAAGTTGGCGGGATTATGGCTCTTAACTTGAAAGGAACATGTTCTATAACTAATACCAATGTAAATGATTCCTGGGGTCGTGGTTTTTATGGTTATAATGGTATTCTTTCTCAAAACCCCAGCGTTGTTTTAACTGTGACCTCTTCACAATTTAAAAACTCATTTAATAGAGCAAATGGTGGTAGTAATTTTGCTTTTGAAGGTTATGGATCTTCAAATAATACTTTAATACTAAAGAAAAATGATTTCTCTAATTCTAAAACCGATGGCTTAACCTTAAATTTTGGAGGTACTTCTACTAACAGTATTCAGGTTGGCGGACCAGTTCCAACTGATGGAAATATCATAAATGCACCTTCAGTAAGTCCAGGAGGTAATGGTTTGTCTTTGCAGGCTGTGGGATCTGCTGTGGTAAATTATAATATTATTTATAATACTTTAAAATCAAGTTTTAACGGATCCTTTGCTTGCAATGTAGGACATCAGGATAATGGATCAATGACCGGAAGAATCAACAATAATATTGTCGAAGGATCAGGTATAGGAACAGTTTCTAATGGAATTTCTGTAGCCGCTTTAGGAAACAGCAAACATATTACAGAAATCTTAAACAACACCATTAACAACGCTTCTAATTACGGTATTCAATCTGAAGTAAATGATAATAACTTGGCTGGTACAGCTAGAATGGATGCTACTATTAAAAATAACACAGTTAATGCTGTCGCGAACTCATATGCAAATGTTGGAATTGTAGCAGTAGCAACTGCTTCAAGCAGCATTAAAAATGCCGCGAATATTGGCGGAAATACGATTAATAATCCTAGTGGTATACTGGTAAACTTTGATGTTCTTTCTTACGGGGCAAGCTCTCAGGTAATTTTACAAGGTGCAACGGCTTTAAACTCTGGCGTCGGCGACAGATCTGCTGCATTAAAATTATTTTGGGATGCTAATAATCCAACTCCGGGTACTGCAATAGATGAAATGATGGGACAAAATGGTACTGGGACAATTATATCAGGTAATGTTACACCTCCATCAAATATCTCAGCTTCTAAAATGGTTACAGTACAAGAAGATCTCCAAAGTGCGGCCGTACAAGAAGAATCAACGAAAAATATACAACCTGAAAGTACTCAAACTGCAAAAAATAATTCAGTACAAGCCACCACAGCAACAACACTTTCTGCAGGTCCATTTACTTTACCAGCCGGAAAAAGTACTGTAATAACCTTTAGTGCAACAATTAACGCTGCAGGAACATTGCCTCAAAACACCTGTGCTGTAACAAACCAGGCAACTGTAAGTGGTTCAAATTTTGCAACTGTAAATTCAAATATTACTACTACATCAATAAAACCAACAAACGCTACCGTTACAACAGATACACAAAATATTACTTGTTTAGGTAGTACGGCTGTTACTTTAAATGCTACTTGTCCTTTGGCTACCACTGCAACTTGGTATACTTCCTTGACGGGAGGAACAAGTTTTGCAACTGGGGCCTCTGTTTCAGCAACTCCTGTTGCAAATAATACAACTTATTGTGTAGCTTGCGAAACTGCCTATTGTGCAAGTGACAGAGTGTTGGTAAAAACTGTAACCGGTACACCTTCCACTATCGCTCCTGATCAAGTGGTATCAGCATGTGATTCGTATACATGGTCAGTAAATGGTACAAAATATACCAGCTCCGGAACTTATAGTGTTGTAGTCGGATGTGAGACTAAAACATTAAAACTTACCATCACTCCTTCTGATAGTGCTGCAGATGAAGTGGTGAAAGCATGTGATTCTTACACCTGGGCTGCGAATGGTACTAAATACACCAGCTCCGGAACGTATACAACTGTTGTTAATTGTCAGACAAGAACTTTAAAACTTACCATCACTCCTTCTACTTCCCTGCCGGATGAAGTGGTAGAAGCCTGCGATTCATATATCTGGACTGCGAATGGAACTCAATATACCAGTTCCGGAACGTATACAACTGTTGCTAATTGTCAGACAAGAACTTTAAAACTTACCATTACTCCATCTACTTCCCTGCCGGATGAAGTGGTAGAAGCCTGCGATTCGTATACCTGGATTGCAAATGGAACTAAATATACCAGCTCTGGTACTTATACCAACAAAGTTGGATGCGTGACCAGAACGTTGAAACTTACTATAACTCCTTCTACTATCGCTGCAGATGAAGTGGTGAACGCATGTGATTCATATACCTGGGCTGCTAATGGTATTAAATATACCACCTCGGGAACTTATACAACTGTTGTTGATTGTCAAACAAGGACTTTAAAACTTACCATAACTCCTTCTACTTCCCTGCCGGATGAAGTGGTAGAAGCTTGCGATTCGTATACCTGGACTGCGAATGGAACTCAATATACCAGCTCCGGAACATATACCAACAAAGTTGGGTGCGTGACCAGAACGTTGAAACTTACAATCACTCCTTACACCAGTTCTTCGCAAACAGAAAATGCTTGTAGCAGCTATATCTGGTCCGTAAATGGAACCCGATACACAACATCTGGAACCTATACACATACAGTTGGTTGTGATACTAAAACTTTAGTATTAACAATTACAAACTCAACAAATTCTACACAAACAGAAACTGCTTGTAGCAGCTATACCTGGTCAGTAAGTGGAGTTACGTATACCTCTTCCGGAACATACACATATACTGACGGATGTGATACTAAAAATTTAATATTAACAATTACTAATACTTCTACTAATACAGAGGTACAAAATGCATGTGATAGTTATACCTGGCCGGTAAATGGAATAACGTATACAACATCTGGTACCTATACATATACAGCTGATTGTGATACTAAACTTTTAGTATTGACAATTACGAACTCAACAAATTCTACACAAACAGAAAATGCTTGTAGCAACTATACCTGGCCAGTAAATGGATTTACATATACCTCTTCCGGAACATACACACATACTAACGGATGTGATACTAAAAATTTAGTATTAACAATTACTAATACTTCTACTAATACAGAGGTACAAAATGCATGTGATAGTTATACCTGGCCGGTAAATGGAATAACGTATACATCATCTGGAACATTTACTCATACTTTAGGATGTGAGACCAAAACTTTAAGTTTAATAATTACTGATTCTACTACTACTACAGAGACAGTAACAGCCTGCAAAATGTATGTGTGGCCGGTAAATGGAACAACTTTTTCAACTTCAGGAGTTTATAGTCATACTGTCGGTTGTGATACTAAAACATTAATATTAACAATTAATGATCCTTCAGCAATTCAGAAAACAGTAAGCTTAAATTCAGGAATAGTAACAGCAGATTATTCAGGAGCTTCTTATCAGTGGTACAAGTGTCCTGATACAGCATTGAGCAATGAAACTAATCAATCTTTTACGCCTACATTACCAGGAGATTACAAAGTTGCTATTACTGTTGGCGAATGTACAGTTGTTTCAGATTGTATTACTGTAACTAATTTGGGCGTCGATGATTTTAAAGTTTCTAATTTTAAAATGTATCCTGTTCCAAGTAAAGGAATTTTAAATATCCTTACCAAATATGATGGAAAATACATCATTGTAGATTCAGCAGGAAAACTTGTAAAATCGGTGAATCTAAACGCAGATGTTCTCAATACAATTCATATAGAAGATCTCGCAGATGGCGTTTATTTAATTAAGAATACCAATAATCAATCAATTAAGACTCAGAAATTCATTCTAAAAAAATAACTTCCTTAAGTTATCCAAAAGCCTCAAATTGTAAAGACAATTTGGGGCTTTTATTTATATACTAAAATTTCAAATAAAAAACTCCCAAACTACAATTGTAATTTGGGAGTCTTTTTATAAGATAATTCCAATTTTTTCAAATTTACAGAACCATTGTCAGCTGAATCCTTTTTCTGTCTTCATCAACCTCAGTAACCTTTACATCAACATGCTGATGTAATTTTACTACTTCGTTCACATCGCTTACAAATCCGTCTTTTAGCTGCGAGATATGTACTAAACCGCTTTCTTTGATTCCGATGTCAACAAAACAACCAAAGTTGGTAATGTTATTCACTATCCCCGGCAAAATCATTCCGGTTTTTAAATCTTTAATCGATTTAACATTTGCGTCAAACTCAAAAACCTTCGCCGATTTCCTTGGATCTAATCCGGGTTTTTCCAACTCTTTAATGATGTCTTTCAGCGTAAGCAAACCAATTTCAGGTGTAATATAATTTTCGGCTTTAATAAGCGCTGTTTTTTCTTTATTAGCAATTAAGTCATTTACAGAAATTTTCAGATCTTTTGCCATCTTTTCTACAACCGGATAAGCCTCCGGATGTACTGCTGAATTATCAAGCGGATTCTTCGCATTCGAAATTCTGATAAACGCTGCGCCCTGCTGGTAGGCTTTATCACCTAAACGAGGCACCTTTTTCAATTGCTTTCTGTCTTCAAAAGGACCGTTTTCAGAACGATATTGTACAATGTTTTCAGCAAGTTTCTCCCCTATTCCACTTACATAACTTAGCAAATGCTTACTTGCGGTGTTAATGTTAATTCCAACCGAGTTTACGCAGCGAATTACGGTATTGTCCAATTCTTCTTTTAATTTATTCTGATCCACATCGTGTTGGTACTGTCCTACTCCAATGGCTTTCGGATCGATTTTTACCAATTCGGCCAACGGATCTGAAAGTCGTCGTCCAATCGAAACCGAACCACGAACCGTTACATCATAATTAGGAAATTCCTCTCGCGCAATTTTTGATGCAGAGTATACCGAAGCTCCAGCCTCAGAAACGATAAAAACCTGAATTGGTTTGTCGAACGCAATTTTTTTAATGAAAAATTCAGTTTCCCTCGACGCTGTTCCGTTTCCGATAGAAATGGCATCAATCTGATACGCATTCACCATCGAACGGATTTTTTTAATTGCCATTGTTTCCTCATTTTGAGGCGCATGCGGATAAATAGTTTCGTTGTATAGCAAATCACCTTTTTCGTCCAGGCAAACTACTTTACAGCCGCTTCTAAAACCCGGATCTATAGCCAAAATTCTTTTTTCTCCCAACGGCGGCGCCAATAATAGCTGTCCGAGATTATTAGCAAAAACCTGAATCGAGTTGGCGTCGGCCTTTGCTTTGGCTTCCTGCAAAGTTTCATTCCCAATCGCCGGATTTAGTAATCTTTTAAAACTGTCTTCAATCGCCAGCTGCAAATGCGCTGTCGAATTATTTTGTTTTTTTATAATAATTTCGTCAATTACATCGTATGCTTCATCGATATCAACATCAATTTTCAACTTTATAAAACCTTCATTTTCTGCACGTAGCATTGCCAACAAACGATGCGAAGGCGCTTTTGCTAAATTTTCTTCCCACTCAAAATACTGGCTAAATTTCTTCGCTCCTTCTTCTTCCGCTTTCTTTTTTACGACTTTGGTTCCAATTATTGCTTTTCGCTGATATAATCTTCTAAGCTGTTTACGAACATAAATATTTTCGTTAATCCATTCGGCTACAATATCGCGCGCGCCCTGAATTGCCGCTTCTTCATTTACAACATTATCATTTAAATACTGAGTGGAAATAAAATCAAAGTCGACATCACTTTCAGACATAATTAATTTTGCCAAAGGTTCAAGACCAAATTCCCGGGCAATATCTGCCTTTGTTTTTTTCTTCTTTTTGTACGGAAGATAGAAATCTTCAATTTCCTGTAAATCAAAACTATCTTCAATTTTTTTCTTCAATTCCGGCGTAAGTGCATTTTGCTCTTCAATCGATTTTAAAACAGCTTCTTTACGCTTTATAATCACTTCATACTCTTTATGAAGTTTTGCAATTTGTTCGATCATAACTTCGTCAAGATTTCCTGTCGAATCTTTTCGGTAACGGGAAATAAACGGAATCGTGCAATCTTCGTCTAAAAGTTTTACCGTGTTTTGAATGTTAATCGCCGCTGTTTGTACAGTTTTGGCTATGAATTGAATATTAGTCATTCTTATTTATTTTGATCACAAAGATGCAAAGTGTTTTGCTAAAATTGAAAAGATTTCAGTATATTATTTTTTTGATTTAAAGTAATTTCTTTTTATCTGGAGGTAGAAAATTTTCTCCTGTTACTACACTTTTTCCTGTTTTTTCTTCCAAAGCTGTTCTTGCATTTTTTGCAATTGCGCCGCCTTTTTTACCAGAGTCCGCATTTTCTGCCAATCCTTTTGCTTCCACACTTTCTGCAATTTGTCGTGTGGAAAGCTCAGCGAGAGCAGTAAAAATTAATTCTGCTTCAGACATATGATCCCTCAAATTATGAGATTTCAATCCTTTTGCTTCTTTATGTTCTTTTACAGACAAACCAGTCCATTCCTGATGAATAATATTGGTCAGCATTGCAAATTCATCCTGTTTTTCAACTCCGGAATCTTTCCAATAATCTGTTAACTTATTTCGCGTTTCCTGCCCAGTCATTCGTTGCTGAATCCATTTCTCACTTCGTCCCAAATTTTGCCAATTTTCACGAGCCCTGTCTAAACTTTGAGAGGGATCTGCCAGCTCCTGCATTCTTTCGTAACCCACTTTAGCCAGCCATTGTTTAAAAGGTTCTGCCTTTGGAGAAGGAATAGATTGAATTAAACGTAGAAGAGTTTCGGTATCTGCGGTATCTGTAAGTCTATTTTTTCCGTCGTCCGCAAGCATTTTCAACTGTACGATTTTATCGTACGCTTCACTGCCTTCAGCTTTTAGCTTCTTTTTTAAATCGGTCCAATACCTTTTAGGGATTGTACTTCCTGTTAAAATTTCGATCACATCAATAACCGAAAAATACCAAACTTCATTTTCAGCATCATAATAACTTCTTACTTTTTTCTGTTCAAATAATTGGACTGGACTCATCTTATAATGTAAGTTAGATTATTTCTATTTTAAATATGTAGCTAAAATACTATATTTGTTGCTAATTTTAGCCAATGGAAGTTTTATTAATATATTTTTTAGTTGTAAATATTCTTGAGTTTAGTATTGCCGGTTATGATAAATCACTGGCAATTAAACAAAAACGCCGAATTCCGGAAAACACCTTATTTTTTCTCGCCTTTATTGGCGGAACAATTGGTTTATTATCGGCCATGTTTCTATTTACTCACAAAACGAGTAAATTTTCCTTTATTGCAAAATTTGCAGGAATAATTTTGATTCAGGGAGGAATTGGCTACCTGATTTATACTTATAAATGATAGTTATCCACATTGTTAATAACTGTAAAAAGTATCTAATACTATTAAAATCAATTATTTAAAATAAAAAAACCGGTAGAAATTATAGAATCCGCCGGTTTGTTTTGTATTTATATGGTGCGAAGCACCGATTTTTTTTTTTACATTTTAAGAACAGGCAATTTTATTGACTCTTGTCTGATGTCTTCCACCTTCAAAAGCAGTTGTTAAAAAAGTTTCCACAATTTCTACCGCCTGATGAATTGACGTAAAACGCGCCGGAATACTTACGATGTTTGCATCATTATGTAAACGTGTTAAATATGCGATTTCTTTGGTCCAGCATAATCCGGCTCTTACTTTTGGATGTTTGTTAACCGTCATCGCGATTCCATTTCCGCTTCCGCAGATAACAATTCCAAAATCTGCTTTTCCTTCCGAAACATCATTAGCTACCGGATGTCCAAAATCCGGATAATCTACAGAGGCATCTGTATCTGTTCCGTAATTGGTTACTTCATATCCTTTTTCTTCCAGCATTTTTACAATTGCTTTTTTATATTCTGGTCCCGCGTGGTCGTTTCCTATCGAAATTTTCATTTTAAATACTATTAAGTTGTGCTACTACAAATTTACTTAATTATTACCTCTTTGCCACAATTTACAGCAATTTTCACTAATTTCTTTTTAATGTTTTAGTTTTAAACATTCATTATTTGAAATAATAAACAGGAGCCTATTTATAATTGGGAATCTGTCCTTAAAATTACACTGCAAGATGCCAATTTATTTTTTGATAAACAGTTTTCAACATTTCTATATTCTAAATGATAATTTTCAAAATTGGCGTAATTCATGTCTAAAAATATAAAACTACAACTCTCTTACGTTCAAACTCTTATCACTTATTAACAATTTTAATAACTCTATAACTAACTGATTTACAATAAATAATAAGCAATAAATTTGTTAAATTTTAAAGCTGTTAATAGCATATCGTAATTCATTGATATTCAGTTAACCTTAAATTAACAAAAACTGTTAATAAGTTAGAAAAGAAAATTAGAAGTTTTTTTTGGTTGTTTGATAAAAATGCTTAATCCAAAACCGGAATTAAAAATCCTAATAAAGTTTCAGGAATTTTTAGAAAAGTTATCAATATCAAAAATGCTATTTTCAACAGAAATCAACATATCAACTTATCTACAATTTCAATTCAATTTTGGTTGTCAACCGTTGTTAATTAAAATTGAAAAAAGCTTCAAAACTAAACTTTTAACCCAAAATAAGTATGTTGATAACTCCGAATAACTAAAAGAAACTTCATTTCAATACTTTTAAAAATAAATTTGTTCGACATATTAACACACTATAATAACCAACAATTTTATTTAAATTTTTAAAAATCTTTTTTGTTGTATTTAATATATGTTGAAAACTATTAAAGTTTGAAATTGAAAAATTTTAGTTTTTGAATCGAATCTACTTTGAATTTGAATTTGTCTCAGACAATTTTAAGCGGATTGTTAAGATTGTCGAGAATCTCCTGAACTTGTTCGAAATCGCCAGGGTGAATTTTGAGTCTGATGCCACCCAGCGCTGCAGAATACATTGGAACGACTGATAGTGTGATTTCGTTTTCAAAAAAATAGGGTATTCCTTCCTGCTCTAATAAGTGTTTGAGAATGACCGTTTCGTAGTCATAGTTGAATATGGCGATCGTCTTGAAGCTTTCCATAAAGGTGTTTTTATAAAGATACGAAATGGCCCGCATTTAAGTTCAAAAAGCAATATTTAAAATGGGACAATTGTTTTTTTATTGTTTAAAAGGATTGAAAATCAGTATTTGAAAGTTATAATTTTAATAAATCTATTTGTTAAAATCTGTTATTCGATATCTTATTTGTAATTTTAAACTTTATAAGAAAAGATATATGAGTAAGAAAATTAGAAAGCCGATAAAAAACGACAAGGATTTCTCCGGAAAAATATTGAAGATTTTATCGCAAAATCCTAATAAAGGATTTAATTACAAACAGATAGCAGACAAACTAGAACTTGACGATACAAAAAGCAGAAATCAGATTATTAAGGATTTAAAGATAATGGCAGGTTCAAAAAAAATTATTGAATCGGAACCTGGAAAATATTTAGTTAAAGCCGAAAGTCAGGATTATTACGAAGGAACCATAGATATGACAAGCCGTAAAACCGCTTATTTTATCTGTCCGGATTTTACAGAAGATGTTTTTATCCCGACAAATAACTTAAACAGAGCTTTAGATAAAGACAAAGTAAAAGTTTATGTTTATAACAGAAGAAAAGGTAAAAGACCTGAGGGTGAAGTCATTGAAGTTGTAGAAAGAAACAAAACCGAGTTTGTTGGGGTTATTGATATTCAACCCAATTTTGCTTTCGTTTCTACTGCAAATCCCAAAATGTATACGGATATTTTTATTCCGAAAGAAAAAATGGGAGAAGCAGAAAACGGCGATGTGGTTTTGGTAAACATTGAAGACTGGCCAAAAAGAGCCGATAGTCCGTTTGGTTCTGTAATTAAAGTTTTAGGAAAACCCGGAGAACACAATACAGAAATTCATGCAATTCTTGCAGAATATGGTTTACCATCAGATTTTCCGGTAGAAGTAGAGGTTTATGCACAAAAAATAGATACTTCGATACAAGAATCTGAAATTGCAAATCGACGTGATATGCGTGATACACTTACGTATACGATAGATCCAAAAGATGCAAAAGATTTTGATGATGCGCTGTCTTTCAAAAAGTTAGAAAATGGAAATTACGAAATAGGTATTCACATTGCCGATGTTTCGTATTATCTGGAAGAAGGAACTATTCTGGATGATGAAGCCTATCAGCGTGCTACCTCGGTTTATTTAGTAGATAGAGTAGTGCCGATGCTTCCGGAAGTTTTGTCCAATTTTGCTTGTTCGCTGCGTCCACACGAAGAAAAATATACTTTCTCTGCCGTTTTTGAAGTTTCTCCGACAGCACAGGTTATCAACCAATGGTTCGGAAGAACTGTAATTTATTCGGATCAGCGTTTTGCTTACGAAGAAGCGCAATATATTATTGAAACAAAAGACAATACTATTCCCGTCGATATTTCGATTACCGGAGAATCGTATGTTGTGCCGGATGAAATTGTAGAAGCGACTTTAAAACTCGATGAATTAGCTAAAATTTTGAGAAAGAAAAGAATGCAGAATGGTGCCATTTCTTTTGATAAAGTAGAAGTAAAGTTCAATCTGGATGCAGAAGGAGAACCTGAAGGTGTTTATTTTAAAGTCTCTAAAGATGCCAATCATCTTATTGAAGAATTCATGCTTTTAGCCAACAGAAAAGTGGCCGAATACATCGGAAAACAAAAGAAAACCTTTATTTACAGGATTCATGACGAACCAAATGAAGATAAACTTATTGCAATGCAGCAAGTAATTGCGAAGTTTGGTTATAAAATTGATTTTAGAGAAAAAGGAAATATTTCCAAATCTTTAAATGCTTTGATGGAAGAAGTAAACGGTAAAAAAGAGCAAAACTTAATAGACACTCTGGCGATTAGAAGTATGAGTAAAGCCAAATATTCGACAGAAAATATTGGTCATTACGGTTTGGCTTTTGATTATTACAGTCATTTTACTTCGCCAATTCGTCGTTATCCGGATGTTATGGTACATCGTTTGTTACAATTTTACTTGGATGGAGGCAAATCTGTGGACGAAGAAACCTACGAAACCAAATCCCAGCATTGTTCTAACATGGAAAGTCTGGCAACAAACGCCGAACGCGACAGTATCAAATACATGCAGGTTAAATACATGCAGGATCATCAGGACGAAGAATTCCTGGGTGTTATTTCTGGTGTTACCGAATGGGGAATTTATGTAGAAATTGTTTCTAACAAATGCGAAGGTATGGTTAGAATCAGAGATATAAAAGACGATTATTATACATTTGATGAAAAGCAATATGCCTTAGTTGGTGCCACATCAGACAGTATTTTACAATTAGGAGATGAAATTTACGTTAAAGTAAAAAATGCAGATTTAGTTAAAAAACAATTAGATTTTCATTTTTTACGAAGAGCTGAATAGGTTAATAAATAAAAAAAGAAAACATGAAAAAATTAATTATAGGCGCTGCAATATTAGTAGCACAATTATCTTTTGGTCAGGTAACCAAACAATTAGGAGATTTTGATTCGGTAAAAGTATTCGATAAACTGAGTGTAAAATTAGTACAGTCGACAGAAAATAAAATTGTAATAAAAGGTACCAGACAAGCAGAAGTTGAAGCTGTAAATAAAAATGGAATTTTAAAATTGAGAATGCCTTTTCCGAAACTTTTGTCGGGAAATGATTTGGATATAACTTTATATTACAAGCATTTAGAGCTTATAGATGTTAACGAAGGTGCTGAAGTTACGAGTAAAGAAACCGTAAAAGCGACATCTTTTAAAGTTAGTGCGCAGGAAGGTGGAAAAATAAAAGTAGATTTGAATGTTGATAAACTAAAAGTAAGTTCAGTTTCCGGAGGAGAAATTACTGCAACAGGAACTGCAACAAATCTGGATGCAGGTTTAGGAGCCGGAGGATATTTCCTGGGAAGTAAATTAGCAACGTCTCAAACGAATGTAAGCGTTTCTGGGGGAGGAAAAGCCGATGTGAATGCATCAACCCTTGTAGATGCAAAAGTTAACGCAGGTGGCTCTATTTACATCTATGGTAATCCGAAACAGATTAATGAGAAGAAAGTTTTTGGAGGTAAAATCGAACAGGTTAAATAAATAATGATTTTGAATGATAAATGATATTCTAGCTGGACTGCCATGGGGACTTTTTTTAAGTTTCATGGTAGGACCAGTATTTTTTATACTAATAGAAACCAGTATTACAAAAGGATTCAGAGCTGCAATGGCTTTTGATTTTGGTGTAGTATTAGGTGATATTTTTTTTATAGGAATAGCATACTTAGGCAGTTACAGACTTATCCAGAGTTTAAAAGATAAACCGGCATTATTTATTTTTGGCGGTATTATTATGCTCGCTTACGGCATTATCTCTTTTTTAAAATTAAAGAATAACGAAAAAATGGATGATGAAGAAATAGACCGGGATATTATTAAAAGAAATTACGGAAGCTTATTTATAAAAGGTTTTCTGCTCAATGTTATTAACATTGGAGTTTTAGGTTTCTGGCTTGCAGTAATCATTTCTGTCGGACCAAAATTAGAAATGCAGAATAGCAGAATGTTCACTTTTTTTGCTTCTGTTATCATTGCTTATTTATTAGTCGACTGCATTAAAATAGTTTTAGCCAAACAATTAAAATCAAAAATGACACCCACTAATATTATCAAAATTAAAAAAGCCATTAGTATTGTTTTAATGATTTTTGGGTTGGTGTTAATAACTCAGGGATGGTTTCCTAAAGAAAAAGAAATGATGAAAAATGCTTTTGAAAGAATTGAAAAAAAGTAGTTGTTAAAAACTTGAAAATATAAAATTAAACCTCTGAATTTCAGAGGTTTTTTTGTGTTTATTGATTATCGAACTTTGTCAAAGTTTCAAACTTTGACAAAGTTTACGTGCAGTTTTACGCATATTTTGTCATTTCGACGAAGGAGAAATCCCTGCAAGAAACTCTGCAAAGTTTGATTCAGATTATAGAGCTACTCGTGGAGATTTCTCCTTCGTCGAAATGACAAAATTGTAGAAAATCATTTTGGAATTGTTGAAAATAAGGCACAAAAAAGATACACATTTCTGTATCTCTTCTTAAGGCATCGTCCGAATTAGAACCTAATCTTTATTTAATTTTTCTAAAAATTCAAAACAAAAAAAAGAGACACATTTCTGTATCTCTTCTTGAGGCATCGTCCGGATTCGAACCGGAGTAGGAGCTTTTGCAGAGCCCAGCCTAGCCGCTCGGCCACGACGCCATTACTTGAACGGATGGCAAAAGTAACTAAAATCTTTAAAATTCAAAACTTTAAAATGAAGTATTTTAAAAATTAGTTTTTTAAACCAGGAAAATTAGTTTCTCTTTTCCGTCATTTTTATCGTAACAGATTCAACGTCACCACCAATAGGAGGATTTATTTTAGAAACCCATACGGTTGTTTTTGTTACCGAATTTATCTCTTCCAATACACGATTGTTGATTCTTTTGGCAACATGTTCTAATAAATGCGAACGAATTGCCATTTCTTCGGCCACAATTTTATTCAAATGAACATAATCTACAGTATCTAAAAGGTGATCTGTAGCTGCAGATTTTTGTAAATCAGTTTTAATTTTTAAGTCTACTGTGTAATCAGAACCTATTTTTCCTTCTTCAATTAAACATCCGTGGTAGGAAAAAGTTCTTATATTTTTTAATTTTATAATGCCCATTTTATTATTGTTTCAAGTTTAAAGTTTCAGGTTTTCCGCCACTTAAGTAACTTTAAACCTGAAACCTGAAACCTTTTTTTTATCTTTGCTAAAATTACTATAAAATAATGGCATCAGAAGAGAAATCACTCAATTTTATTGAACAAATCATAGAGGAAGACGTAAAATCAGGTCTTTCAAACACCAAACTTCGCTTTCGTTTTCCACCAGAACCTAATGGATATTTACACATTGGGCATGCAAGTTCTATTGCATTAAATTTTGGTTTAGGAATTGATTATCAGTCGCCTGTAAATTTACGTTTTGACGATACCAATCCGGAGAAGGAAGAACAGGAATTTGTTGATGCTATTAAAAAAGATGTAGAATGGCTGGGTTACAAATGGTCTGAGGAGCGTTATGCATCAGATTATTTTCAACAATTGTATGACTGGGCCGTTTTATTAATTAAAAAAGATAAAGCCTATGTCGACAGTCAATCTTCTGAAGATATGGCAATTCAAAAAGGAACTCCATCTACAGAAGGTGTTGATAGTCCGTTTAGAAACCGTTCTGTCGAAGAAAATTTAGAGCTTTTCGAAAGAATGAAAAACGGGGAATTTGAAGCCGGAACTCATATTCTCAGAGCAAAAATCGACATGAAATCTACTAATATGTTAATGCGTGATCCTATTATGTACAGGATTTTGCATAAACATCATCATAGAACAGGAGACAATTGGAAAATCTATCCCATGTACGATTGGGCACACGGACAAAGTGATTATTTAGAGCAGATTTCTCATTCCTTTTGTACGCTTGAATTTTTGCCTCACCGTGAATTGTACGATTGGTTTTTAGATCAGATTTTAGACGAAAATAAACTGCGTCCGAAGCAAAGAGAATTTGCCAGACGTAACTTATCACATACTGTTGTTAGTAAAAGAAAATTACAGCAACTTGTTAAGGAAAAGCATGTTAACGGTTGGGATGATCCAAGAATGTCAACAATTTCAGGCTTAAGAAGACGTGGTTATACAGCTGCCTCTCTGCGTAATTTTGCTAATACAATTGGTATTGCAAAACGTGATAATTTGATCAATGTATCGGTTTTAGAATTTTGCATTCGTGAAGATTTAAACAAAATTGCACCTCGTGTAATGGCCGTTTTAGATCCTGTAAAACTGGTAATTACAAATTATCCAGAAGGAAAAGAAGAGTGGTTAGAAGCAGAAAATAACCAGGAAGATGAAAATGCTGGTTTCAGAAAAGTCCCTTTTTCCAGAGAATTATACATTGAAAGAGAAGACTTTTTAGAAGATGCTCCTGCTAAATATTTCCGTTTGACTTTAGGAAAAGAAGTACGTCTTAAAAATGCGTATATCATTAAAGGAGAATCTGTTATAAAAGATTCTGAAGGTAATATTACAGAAATTCATGTGACTTATGATACCGATTCTTTAAGCGGAAGCGGGACAGAAGCAAGCCAGAGAAAAGTATCCGGAACTTTGCATTGGGTTTCTATTGAACATGCAGTTGAAGCAGAAGTTCGTTTGTACGATCGCTTGTTTACAGACGAAGCACCGGACAGTTACAAAGACAAAAATTTCTTAGATTTTGTGAATCCGAATTCTTTAGAAATTGTAACCGGATATGTGGAGCCGAGTTTGGCAACCGCTCAAAACGAAGAGAAATTTCAGTTTCAACGTCTGGGTTATTTTACTGTGGATAAAGACTCAACTGCTTCAAAACTAGTATTTAACAAAACTGTTGGATTGAAGGATGCCTGGGAAGAAAAAGGTAAAAAAGAAGAAAACAGCATCAATAATTCTTTAAAAGAAATCAACAAATATTTTAAAGTTGAAAGTAAACCGGAAAGAATTGCCATTGAAAGTGCAATAGGGGAGAGCATTAAAAATGTTTCCAGTTTTTCTTTATTGCAAAATTCATTAAAGAAGAATATCAACAATAATAAAGCTTCACTGTTATTTTCTCAATTTTTATTGAAATATTCAAAATGGAAATCTTCAGATTTTGATCAGGACGATATCAAAAAATTATATACGATGTGTTTACGAAGCGAATCGACTTATGTGAGATCAAAAGCACTTTTAAATTTACGAGATATTGAAAATTCAGATTTAAGAAATCAGTTTGATGATGATATTTTAAAATTATATTCGAATCTTCCAAAAAATGCTTCGGAGAGAGAAATAGAAATTCTTGCCGAAATGGTAAAAAAATAATATCAATTTTATTTATGAAAAGCGCTTTTATGAAGCGCTTTTTTTATTATTTATATTTTCTATTAAAATTTAAAAAATTATAATTTTTACATATAAAGATTGACTTACATAAATTGATTTTAAAACTTTTTTTTATATCTTTTAATACATTTATCATATTATTAAAAATCTTTCAATAGAGAGTCTTATTTTAATTTTAAACTCTCTTTTGCCATGTTTTTAACCTTATTAACAGTTAAATGTTGATAAAGTGTAATTCCGGGTAGTTTTTTATAATTATGGTATAATTTCTTGGCAATAAGTATTTTCTATTTAATATTAAATATTAACGAATTAATTTATTATTTATAAAAACTATTAATATGGAAATTTTAATAATTATTTTAAATTAATATTGACGTAAATAAATTGATTTTTAAGCCTTTTTAGGATTGATTGGACTGATTTATCCTTATTTAAATTATTGTTTATTTTAGAGCTTTATTTTAATTTTATCCCTCATTTTGGTCAGTTTAACGCGTTGTTAACACACAATTGTTTATAAAGTTGGTATTTTTAACGCATACCAAAAAATCAGAGCAGATTTAAAAATCAAAATTTCCAGATATTCAAAATTGAGATGCATTAAAAATTAAAAATTATTTTTATTTGAGATGTTTGACAACTGAGTTCTAAAAACAATTTTATGTTTCCATTTTGATTGTGTACTGTATTTGATAATATTTACATAAATGATATTCTTTCAAATTACTTTCATAATTTTAAATGTCATGAAATTGATTTCGTGTTATTTTATTTTTTGATTTTTTCTGATAAATATTCAAATCTTAAAAAAATAGAAATCATGAAAATATTATATTTTACACTATCGCTTTTGTTTGCAAATATTGCCATTTCTCAAACACATCAAATTTCCAAACACAATGGAGAAGAGTTAGATGTTAATTTCATTAAAAATGAAAATGGTTTAGTTTATTATTCTTTAAACGGAAGTTCTGAAGAATTGAAAATGAGTAAATATGCTATTTCTAAAATTACCAATAAGCAAACCAATCAGACTCAAAAAATTTCAGATAAAATAATCGTTGATTCAAAAAATGATTTTAAAATGGTAACAGTTTTACCTCAGGAAAAAACAATTGGACTGAAACAAGCTGCTAATTTTTCGGGAGTTTCGACCAGGACAAAAGGAGAACCGCCAATTGCAAATCAAAAACAAACTGCAATGAGAATTAAATCTAAATCTGCATCGAATGGTTATCCATTTGTAAGTATAATCGAAAAAGATAACGGCAAATATGAAGCTGTAGCTTATGTGTATTAATTTTATTGTTAATTTTTTGTAAATTACATTTAATGAAAATTTTTAAAGTTTAAAAAAGGTTATCTTTATTACTAAATTTAATTGTAAATATCATGTCTAAAAACTTTAATACAGCTGCAGCGATCTTAGCAGCGGCCGCAGCCGGAGCAGCAATCGGAATTTTATTTGCTCCAGATAAAGGATCAAAAACGAGATCTAAATTGAAAGAAGGTATTGATGATACCAAGAATAATCTAAAAGATTCTATCGACGCAAGTTCTGAAGTTCTTCGTGAAAAATTTGCAAGTGCTACTCAGAATTTAGATGGAACTTTAAGTGATTTACTTTCAAATGTGAGTCATAAGACAGACGAAGTAATTTCTTTTTTAGAAACTAAGCTGGCTGATTTAAAAGCTCAGAACGCCAAATATCAAAAATAACGAATTCTAAATAAAAGCATAAAGCTGGCTTGTTTCATAATAAGCTGGTTTTGTGCTTTTTAATTTAAATATTATGGCTTTTGAAGATTTAAAAGAAAATACAGAAAATATTCAGGAACAAGCTAAGGCTTATCTGGACAGCCAATTGTCTTATTATAAACTCTGGGGATTTAAAGTTGCAATGAAATCAACAACTTTGATTTTTAAGTTTACTCTTATTTTACTGTGTTTTAGTATGGTTTTAATTTTCGGATCTTTTGCCGCCGCTTATGCTTTTGGCGAACTATTTGAAAGTAATTCATTAGGGTTTTTAACAGTAGGAGGGATCTATCTTTTTATAACCATTTTACTTTTCTTGGTTAAAGATAAAATTGTTGAAGGTCCGATTCTCGAGAAATTTTCAGAAATATTTTTTAATGATTAATTTATGGAAAGAAAAAAATACTCCTCGTATGCTGAAATTGAGCGAGATCTCGAAGTTTTAAAATTAGAAAAAGAGCTCAATTATCAGAAAATGGTTTTGAGTTTTCAGAAAACAAAAGAAAGTATTAGACCCGAAAATGTTTTGAATGATATTTTTTCTTCGTTCAAAGAATACTTTTCAAATTCTTATGCAAGTATTTTACAATCAGTTTTGCCTTTTGCAATCAATTGGTTTATAAATAAAAAAAGAGGCAGTTAAGCCTCTTTTTCGTTTTTAATATTTATTTAATTTCCGGAGCAATATCATCTTCATAACCAGATTGTGGCTGAATTGGTTTTGGCTTTTCTACTTTTTTATTGGTCTTTTTCATCATTTCACCCACTTGGTTGGATGCTGTGAATGAGGCCACCATATTATTCAGCATATCACTTCCTGCTTGTGGAGAGTTTGGAAGAAGGATTAAGTTAGAATTTGCATCGGCGCCAATTGCCTGCAAAGTATCATAATGTTGTGTAACAACGATTAGAGCAGAAGCTTCCTGAGAATTGATTCCAACATTGTTTAAAACTTCAACACTTTCTACCAAACCTCTTGCAATTTCACGACGCTGATCTGCAATACCTTGACCTTGCAAACGTTTACTTTCGGCTTCAGCTTTTGCTTTTGCAACGATTCTGATTCTTGAACTTTCTGCTTCAAACTCAGCAGCAGTTTTTTCTCTGTCGGCAGCATTAATCCTGTTCATGGCATTTTTTACCTGGATGTCCGGATCGATATCTGTAACCAAAGTATTGATAATATCGTAACCGTAAGTAGACATGGCCTCGTTCAATTCGCGTTTTACTGCAACCGCAATGTCATCTTTTCTTTCAAAAACGTCATCTAATTTAAGTTTTGGAACTTCGGCACGAACAACATCAAACACATAAGATGTAATTTGATCGTGTGGATATTCGAGTTTATAAAAAGCTTCATACACACTTTCCTGGATTACTTTAAACTGTACCGACACTTTCATTTTAATGAAAACGTTGTCTTTTGTTTTAGTTTCGATAATAACATCCAACTGCTGAATTTTAAGATTTACGCGTCCTGCAATTCTGTCCACAATCGGAATTTTTAATTGTAATCCTGAATTTCTAACACTCTGAAATTTTCCAAATCTCTCAATTACTACTGATGATTGCTGTTTTACAGTAAAAAAAGAAGACATTAAAATGAAGAATGCGAATACTAATAAGATAATAAATGCTGTACCCATGGTTATATAATTTATGTTTTAATGATCGGGTAAATTACGAAAATTCCTCTAAAATCAAATTTCTAAATCAATAAAAAAACGCTAAGAACATTTGTAATGCGTCTTAGCGTTGATGTTTTTTTACCATTAAGATATTATGGTAATTAAGTCAAGCTTTGTCAAGTGAATGAAGCTTAGCTTTATGAACTTAAAGTTTTTCTATTTTTTGCCATTAAGTAAAGCTTAATAAACTTAATCCTTAATGGTAAAAATTATAGTGTATCAATTGCTTTCTGAATTCTAGAAATAGTTTCTTCTTTTCCAATGATTTCTACAATGTCAAATAGGTGAGGTCCTTTCAATGCTCCAACCAAACTTAGACGGAAAGGCTGCATCACTTTTCCCATTCCGATTTCATTTTTCGTCATCCAGTCTTTTACAACTGCTTCAATATTAGCAGAATCAAAACCTTCAATATATTCAAGAGTCGAAATCAATTCCTGCATTAAAGCCGGAGTTTCTTCTTTCCAGTTTTTGCTTGCTTTTTCATCATAAGATGTTGGCGCCTGGAAAAAGAAATCAGTTAAATTCCAAATATCAGTAGTTAAAACTAAACGTTCTTTAACCGATGACATAATTTTTTCAACGGTATTTTTATCAACTTTAATTCCTTTTTCTTCTAAAACAGGTTGAAAAATTTCCGCTAAAAATGAGTCACTTTTGTTTGATAAATAATGATGATTTACAGATTTTGCTTTTTCAATATCAAATCTTGCACCTGCTTTATGAACTCTGTTTAAATCAAATGACTGATATAATTCTTCTAATGAAAAATATTCTTTTTCAGTTCCGTCATTCCAGCCAATCATAGCAAGAAAGTTTATTAAAGCTTCCGGTAAATATCCATCACCTTTAAACCCTACAAGTTCTTTCCAATCTAAAGGAAATACAGGAAATCCACCAATTTCTCCATCACGTTTTGATAATTTTCCTTTTCCATCCGGCTTCAAAATCAACGGTAAATGTGCAAATTCAGGAGCATCCCAACCAAAAGCTCTGTACAATAAAACGTGAAGTGGCATAGACGGCAACCATTCTTCACCACGAATTACATGTGATGTTTCCATCAGATGATCATCTACAATATTGGCCAAATGATAAGTTGGCATTCCGTCACTTTTAAACAAAACTTTATCATCAAGAAGATTGGTTTCAAACTTAACATCACCACGAATAATATCTTTTAAGTGTAAAGTTTCATCAACCGGCGTTTTAAAACGAATTACATAATGTTCTCCATTGGCGATTCTTTGCGCCACTTCATCAGCAGAAATTACCAAAGAGGTATCTAATTTTTCACGATTAGTGTGATTGTAAATAAATGTTTTTTTCTCTGCTTCGTATTCTTTTCTTAAAGCAGTTAAAGATTCAGGTGTATCAAATGCATAGTAACCCCAACCAGAATTGATAAGTTCATCAGCATATTTTTTGTATATTTCTTTACGTTCACTCTGTCTGTATGGACCAAATTTTTCATTTTTTCCAACCGTTTCGTCAGGAGCAATTCCCAACCATTCCAAAGCTTCCATAATATAAGCTTCAGCACCCGGAACAAAACGAGTCTGATCTGTGTCCTCAACTCTTAAATAGAAAACGCCATTGTTTTTTTTGGCAAATAAATAATTAAATAGGGCAGTACGAACTCCGCCAATATGTAATGCTCCTGTTGGACTTGGTGCAAAACGCACACGAACTTGCTTTGACATTTTGTTTAAATTTTGTTGCAAAGATACGTTTTATGATTTTAGATTTCAGTCCCGAAGCCTCGGGATTTATTTTAGATTTTTAGAACTTAGAACCTTAGCATCTAAGTAACTTAGAATCTTAAAAAGGTATTATTATAATTACTACTTTTATAGGTTATAATTAAAACAGATTAATTTTGAAAACAACATCTGCAATATACTTAAAGCTTGAGGCTTTCATTAAGAAATATTACACCAACGAGCTGATAAAAGGAATGCTTCTTTTTACCGGATTCGGTCTTTTGTATTTCTTGTTCACGCTTTTTGTTGAGTACTTTCTTTGGTTGAAACCAGCAGGAAGAACTTTTTTATTCTGGCTTTTTGTCGGGGTAGAAATTTTTCTTTTAATCCGTTTAATTGTTTTCCCTTTATTTAAATTATTCAGGCTTCAAAAAGGGATTGATTATAATCAGGCATCGAAGATTATTGGAAACCATTTTACAGAAGTTAGTGATAAACTGACCAACTTTTTACAACTTTCATCAGGCGAAAATGCCAATGAAAGTTCAGAATTAGTAATGGCTTCGATTGAACAAAAAGCCAATTCATTGCAGCCAATACCTTTCGGTAATGCTATTAATTTTAAAGCCAATAAAAAATATCTTCCATTGGCATTGATCCCAATTTTGCTTTTTGTTGTATTTTATATTTCCGGAAACAGTAATATAATTTCTCAAAGTTTTAATAGAGTAGTGCATTTCAATTCTGCATTTTTGCCTCCGGCACCTTTCAAATTTGTAATTCTTAATTCTAATCTTCAGGCAGAACAAAATAAAGATTTTGTTATTAAAATGGAATCTGTTGGAAATATTGTTCCGGAAAATGTGATGATTCATATTGGTAATGAAAGCTATTTTATGGAATCTCCGCAAGTTGGAAAATTTGAATTCAAAGTTGAAAAGCCATCTGAAAATATTCGTTTTTCTTTTGAAGGGAATTCAGTTTCATCTGAAGAATATGAATTGAAAGTAATAACAGTTCCTTCAATCGCAAACTTCGAAATGGTTTTAAATTTTCCTTCTTATCTAAAGAAAAAATCTGAAACTATTCAGGGAACTGGAAATGCGATTGTGCCTGAAGGAACAACTGTAACATGGAAAATGAATACCAAATCTACACAGGAAATTGTGTGGAAAAGAGAAGGAGAGACTTTAAAGTTCAATAAAATTGAAAATGAGTTTAAATTAGCTAAAAATATAAGTCAAAATACCGATTATCAAATACTTACATCAAATAATAAGGTTAAAAACTACGAAAAGCTGGATTATCAGCTATCAGTTATTAAAGATCAGTTTCCAACCATCAATGTTGGACCTGCACCAGACAGTTTAAAGCTTGATAAGAATTATATTCTGGGAAGAGTAGGTGATGATAATGGTCTTTCAAGATTGCAGATTGTTTACTACGAACGCAATAAACCGCAGTCTGCAAAACGTGGAAATATACCGGTAAAGTCTGGAGTATTTGATCAGTTTGTTTTTAATTTCCCTGGTAATCTTCCAGTTCAGGAAGGGGTATCTTATGAATATTATTTTGAAGTTTTTGATAACGATGCACCACACGGATTTAAGAGTACAAAATCTTCTACATTTTCAGATCGTGTTGCTACAACAGATGAAATTCAGGATCAGGAATTGCAGCAGCAAAACAATAATATTAACAGTTTATCTAAGTCTTTAAAAAATCAGACAAAGCAGATTTCAGAGATGGATAAGCTTCAGAATACAGGAAAAGAAAAAGATAATTTAGAGTTTAAAGATCAGCAGAAGATCAATGATTTTATCAAACGTCAGAAACAACAGGACGAAATGATGAAGCAGTTTTCTGAGAAAATGAATCAGAATTTGGACAAATTCAAAGACAATAAGAAAGATAAAACTGCCGATGATTTGCAAAAACGTTTAGATAATGCTCAGAAAGATTTAGAGAAAAACCAAAAATTATTAGATGAGTTAAAGAACCTTAACGACAAATTAAACAGTGAAGAACTGTTTGATAAAATTGAAAAATTTAAACAAATCAGTAAAAACCAATCTCGTAATTTAGAACAATTGGTGGAACTGACCAAGCGTTTTTACGTTTCTAAAAAAGCAGAACAGGTTGCAGAAAAGCTAAATAAATTAGCAGAGCAACAAGAGAAACTTTCCAATAATGAAAAGGAAAATACGAAAGAAAAGCAAGATGAAATCAATAAATCTTTTGATAAAATTCAGGACGATTTAAAGGATTTGAAGGAAGAAAACAAGACTTTAAAAAAACCATTAGACATTCCATCAGATGCTTCAAAAGAGAAAGATGTAGATAACGATCTTAAAAAAGCCGCAGAAGAATTGAGTAAAAAGAATACTTCTTCGGCTAAGCCAAAACAAAAAAGTGCCGCTAAGAAAATGAAGAGTATGGCTCAGGAAATGCAATCTGAAATGGAAGGAGGGGAGCAGGAACAATTAGAAGAAGATGTGGCAATGCTTCGTCAGATTCTGGATAATCTTTTAGCCTATTCTTTATCGCAGGAAGATGTCATGAAACAGTTCAGATCTATGAAATTGGGTTCTTCCGCATTTACGAAAAACATTAAGATTCAGCAAAATTTAAAGCAACAGTTTAGACATGTCGATGATAGTTTATTTGCATTGTCACTTCGCAATCCAAAAGTTGCTGAAGACGTTACAAAGGAAATTGGCAACGTTCAATATAGTATGGACAAAGCAATTGAAACCTTAACCGATGTACAAATTCCAAGAGGTGTTTCGCACCAGCAATATGCCGTTTCTTCTGCGAATAAGCTAGCAGACTTTCTGAGTGATTTATTAAATAATATGCAGATGTCTATGCCAAAACCGGGAGCCGGAAAACCAAAACCAGGGGACGGACAGGGGATGCAGTTGCCAGATATTATTCAAAAACAAAAAGGTTTGGCGGATAAAATGAAGGAAGGAATACAGTCCGGACAAAAGCCTGGCGATAAACCGGGAGAGGGTAAAGATGGAAAGTCTGGGCAGGGTCAAAATGGACAAGGGAAAGAGAGTGGTAAAGAAGGACAAGGAAACAAAAGTGGTGATAAGGGTTCTTCTGGTAAAGATGGAAAGAATGGTAAAGGGGAACAGAAAGCAAAAGATGGAGAAGATGGAGAAGGAGATGCAGAGGCTATTATGGAGATTTACAAAGAACAGGTAAAACTTCGTGAAGCGTTACAAAAAGAGCTTGCAAAAAAGGGTTTGGATTCTCAGGGAAAATCTGTAATCGACCAGATGAAACAATCTGAAAAACAGATTTTAAATAAAGGATTCAAAAACGAAAACCTTCAGCGTATTTTAAATATACAGCAGGAATTATGGAAATTAAACAATGCAGTTCAGCAGCAAGGTCAGGACACACAAAGACAATCTGAAGTTAATAAAGCTGAATTTTCTAATCGTTCTAATCGTTTACCAAGTTCCTTATTGGAATATTTAAACAGTGTAGAGATATTAAACAGACAATCACTACCTTTGCGCTCGAATTTTAATCAAAAAGTTCAGGAATACTTTAATACAAAATGATAAACTTTAACTACGAAACAGATTTTACTTTAGGAGAAGAGGAGGTTTTTAGTGATTGGCTTAGCGCTGTAATTGAATCTGAAAACAAAAGCGAAGGAGAAATCAATTATATATTTTGTGATGATGAATATCTTCATAAGATTAATGTAGAATATCTGGATCACGATACATTAACTGATATAATCAGTTTTGATTACTCTGTTGGTAACGAGTTGAATGGCGATATTTTTGTTTCTATCGAACGAGTTGCAGATAATGCAAAAGACTTCAATGTTTCGTTTGCAGATGAACTAAAAAGAGTCCTGTCACACGGCATACTTCACTACTGTGGATATAAAGACAAAACAGAAGAAGAGGCTAAATTGATGAGATCTAAAGAAGAAGAAAAAATGAAAATGTTTCACGTGGAACAGTAATACTGAATTATAAATTTATGTTCCACGTGAAACCAATTGAATTGATTTGTGTTCCACGTGAAACATAATTAAACGTACAATTACATGATGTTTCACGTGGAACAGTAATTGTATTTTGGTGAGTAACTTTGTATTTTCAGGGCGCGATCTAAATAGTGTTTCACGTGAAACATATACTGAAAGTTCTCTTTGAAGTTTCTATTGGAAATTTCTTCTTGAAGTTTTATTGAAAGTTCTATTGAAAGTTCTATTGAAAGTTCTGTTTGAATGTTCTGTTGGAAAGTTCTGTTTGAAGTTCTGTTTTGGAGTTTCGGTTTTGGAGTTTCTGTTTTGGAGTTTCTGTTTTGAAGTTTCTATTTGAAGTTTCTATTTGAAGTTTCTATTTGAAGTTTCTATTTGAAGTTTCTATTTGAAGTTTCTATTTGAAGTTTCTATTTGAAGTTTCTATTTGAAGTTTCTATTTGAAGTTTCTGTGTTAACCTGAAACTTTAAACCTGAAACAAAAAAATAAACACGTTCCACGTGGAACAAAAAAATATAATAATTGTAATTCTGAAAATCGCATAACGGTTTCCAGAGAAAATAAAACAAAATGTTTTTAGAAGAATACGATGTAATTGTAGTGGGTGCAGGTCATGCAGGTTCTGAAGCCGCGGCAGCGGCTGCAAATTTGGGATCAAAAACTTTATTGGTAACAATGAGTTTGCAGAACATTGCGCAAATGTCTTGTAATCCTGCGATGGGTGGAATTGCAAAAGGACAGATTGTTCGTGAAATTGATGCTCTTGGAGGATACTCGGGAATTGTTTCAGATCGTACGGCAATTCAATTTAAAATGTTGAATAAATCGAAAGGTCCTGCAATGTGGTCCCCGAGAGTACAAAGTGACAGAATGCGTTTTGCAGAAGAATGGAGAATGATGCTGGAGAAAACTCCAAATCTTGATTTCTATCAGGAAATGGTCAAAGGGTTAATTATTGAGAACGGAAAAATAAAAGGAATAAGAACTTCGCTTGGTGTAGAAATCAAAGCGAAGTCTGTCGTTTTAACGAATGGTACTTTTTTGAATGGTTTGATTCATATCGGAGAAAAACAATTCGGAGGAGGTAGAGCAGGAGAAAGTGCTGCAACGGGAATCACTGAAGATTTGATTAAAGCAGGTTTCGAAGCAGGAAGAATGAAAACCGGTACGCCGCCACGTGTTGATGGACGTTCCCTGGATTATTCGAAAATGAATGAAGAAAAAGGAGATTCGAAGCCAGATAAGTTTTCCTATTCAGATGTGACGACTCCTTTAACACATCAGCGTTCTTGTTATATGACTTACACTTCTTTAGATGTTCATGATATTTTGAGAGAAGGTTTTGATCGTTCTCCGATGTTTAACGGAAGAATTAAAAGTTTAGGTCCAAGATATTGTCCTTCTATTGAAGATAAAATAAATCGTTTTGCAGATAAAGAGCGTCACCAATTATTTGTCGAACCTGAAGGATGGAATACTTGTGAAGTTTATGTAAACGGATTTTCGACATCGCTTCCTGAAGATATTCAATTTAAAGCATTGAGTTCTGTAGCCGGTTTTGAGAAGGTGAAATTCTTTCGTCCAGGATATGCAATCGAATATGATTTTTTTCCGCCAACACAATTGAAACATACTTTGGAAACAAAGTTAGTTGAAGGTTTATATTTTGCCGGACAAATTAACGGAACAACAGGATATGAAGAAGCAGCATCGCAAGGTTTGATGGCGGGAATAAATGCGCACTTAAAAGTTTATGAAAAAGCACCATTAATTTTGAAACGTGATGAAGCCTATATTGGAGTACTAATTGATGATCTGATCACAAAAGGAACTGAAGAGCCTTACCGTATGTTTACATCAAGAGCAGAGTACAGAACATTGTTACGCCAAGATAATGCTGATTTCAGATTAACACCAATGTCGCATGAAATTGGTTTAGCATCAGAAGATCGTTTGCGACGAATGGAACGTAAATTAAACGAATCTGAAAAGATGGTTTCATTTTTTAAAGAAACAAGTGTAAGTGTCGCAGAAACGAACCCAATTTTAGAAGCAAAAGAATCAGCAACAATTTCGCAGGGAGATAAGATGTTTAAAATTTTCTCTCGTCCTCAAATCGAATTAGAGGATATGCTGAAATTCGAAAAGGTTTCTTCTTATATCGAAGAAAATGATTTAGATGAGGAGATTGTGGAGCAAGCGGTAATTCAGGTTAAATATTCGGGATATATCGAAAAAGAAAGAAATAACGCTCATAAGCTTAATCGTTTGGAAGATGTCAAGATACCTGAAAATTTCGATTACGAGAAAATCAAATCAATGTCCATTGAAGCGAGGCAGAAGTTGAGCAAGATTCGTCCGGTAACAATCTCTCAGGCTTCCAGAATAAGTGGAGTGTCTCCCAGTGATATTTCAGTACTTTTGATTTATATGGGAAGATAAAACATTTCAGTTGCAAGTTTTGTTTCACGTGAAACTTAAGCTAAACTTGAATAAAAACTATGTTCCACGTGAAACTATTTCAATAAATATTATACAATAAAAAGATCCTAAAAGTGATATTCATTTTTAGGATTTACTACAATAACCAATATCTATAATTATAAATGGACGTTTTAAATAAAAAACATTTTCTTACTGTTAAGGACCATTCTGTGTCAAAAGAAATTTTCGATTTGTATTATGATGAAGAATTAGATATGTTAATTACTTCTCCACAACCCGAATTGAAAAACCTTGGAAAATATTATGAAAGTGAAGATTACATTTCGCACACTGATAATAAACGTTCCTTATTTGAAAAAGCATATCATTTTGTGAAAAATATTGCGCTTCAGAATAAATTGAATCTTATCAATAAAGAACAAGTTCATAAAGGTAAAATTTTGGATATTGGAGCCGGGACGGGTGATTTTTTACTAACAGCTAAAAATAACGGTTGGGAAACAATTGGTATAGAACCTAGCGAAAAAGCAAAAAATATTGCGAGACAAAAAGGAATCGCATTTGTAGATGAAACTGTAGTTTTAGAAAATCATTCATTTGATGTAATTACAATGTGGCATGTCTTAGAACATGTTCCGGATTTAGATGCTCAGATAAACGAATTGAAACGATTGCTAAAACCAACTGGAACATTAATTGTTGCGGTTCCAAATTTTAAATCGTTTGATGCTAATCATTATCATGCTTATTGGGCCGCTTATGATGTTCCAATTCACTTTTGGCATTTTTCAAAAAAATCAATAAAATTACTTTTCCAAAGAGTAGATATGGATTTAGTTAAAGTGCTTCCAATGAAATTTGATTCTTTTTACGTGAGCCTTTTATCGGAGAAATATAAGTCAGGAAAAATGAATTATTTTAAAGCTGTGTGGATCGGATTGAAATCAAATTTAAAAGCTAAGACTACCAAAGAATATTCTTCGCATATTTACGTTATTAAAAATAAATTGCTTTAGAATTAAAATAAGAGTACAGTACGGGCATAAAAAAGCCTAATTAGGATAATAGTGACTAATTATAGCTATTATTTTTATCATAAATAAAATCAATATCATAAAATTTACGCATTTTATAAAGTTTATGTCAATCCTATTGATTTTTTTATATTTTTGTCATCAATACTTAAAAAAAATAGAATTAAAAAAATGAAAAAAGCATTAGTTATTATCGCACTTTCAGTTTTTGCAGTTTCTTGTAATAAAACAGCAGAGGTAAAGGAAGTAAAAACAGCTTACGTGGATACTTCGGTTTTAATGAAAGAGTACACTGAGGCAAAAGATCTAGAGGCAAAGTATAAAGCTCAGGCAGAAGAGAAAGGAAGACAATTACAGGCTGAGATTTCACGTTTTAAACAAGATGCTGCTAATTTTCAAAGTCAGGCTCAAGCCAACGGACAAGCATGGGCACAACAAAGAGGAGCAGAATTACAAAAGAGAGAGCAACAATTAGGGTATGCTCAACAGGCATTAGCGCAACAATTGCAACAAGAAAGCGGTGTTGAAATGGATTCTCTTGTTAGCGGAGTTAAGAAATTCATCAAAGAATACGGAAAGAAAAACGGTTATTCTTATATTTACGGAACTGGAGATGCTGCATCTATCTTGTATGCTGAAGATAAATATGATATTACAAAAACTATCATTAAAGAATTAAATGATAAATACAAAGCAGAGCCAAAAACAGATGCTAAACCAGCAGCTGAAACTAAAGAAGGCGAAGCAAAAAAATAAGAACACACCAAACTAACTAAATTACTGAAAACCTAAATCCACTAAGATTTAGGTTTTTTTCTTTTTATAAAAATAGGGTAATTTTATTTTTTAATTCAGGCCAAATGCAAAACGTTTCAGAAGCTGCAGCTTACACTTTACAATTCATCAATCAAACTCAAAAGTCCATTTTCCTGACAGGAAAAGCGGGAACAGGAAAAACGACGCTTCTTCGCGAAATTATTGCGACTACGCACAAAAATACCGTAGTTGTGGCACCCACTGGAATTGCTGCTTTAAATGCTGGTGGGGTAACTATTCACTCCATGTTTCAGTTGCCTTTTTCGGCGTTTATTCCAACTTTTGAAGGAAACGCGCAATTTACCGAGACTGTAAAATTTGAAAACAAAGAATCGCTTCGCCGTCATTTTAAAATGAACAATCTGAAGCGAAACGTAATTAGAAACATGGAATTGCTCGTTATTGATGAAGTGAGTATGCTGCGTGCAGATCTGCTCGATGCGGTAGATTTTATGATGCAGTCGGTGCGAAGAAACGCGCAGCCGTTTGGAGGCGTTCAGGTTTTGTTTATTGGCGATTTATTACAATTACCTCCGGTGATTCGCGATGAGGAATGGCGTACACTAAAAAATTATTACCGTGGAAAATTCTTTTTTCATTCTCATGTGCTGCAGCAATATCCTCCGATTTATATCGAATTATCGAAAATTTACAGGCAGACCGACGATGCCTTTATCTCTGTTTTGAATAATTTAAGAAATAATCAAATTACGCCACAAGACATAGGTGTTCTAAATCAGTATGTTAAGCCAGATTTTGACTTTAAGGAGAATAAAGGTTATATCACCCTGACCACACATAATGCTAAAGCTGATTCCATCAATACACAGGCAATCAATGATTTAGATGGAAAGGAATATGTTTTTACTCCTTTTGTAGTGGGAGATTTTCCGGAAAAGATATTTCCGGTAGAAGAAGAATTAAAACTGAAAGTTGGGGCACAGATTATGTTCGTTAAGAATGATTTGTCTTTTGAAAAAAGATATTTCAACGGAAAAATGGGTATTGTGAAATCCCTTTCAGACGAAGAAATTTTTGTGCATTTTCCGGAGGAGAATATAACACTCGAAGTCGAAAAATATGAATGGAAAAATATCCGCTACAAAGTCAACGAGCAGACCAAAGAAATTGAAGAGGAAATAATGGGAACTTTTGCTCATTATCCAATCAAACTGGCGTGGGCAATTACAGTTCACAAAAGTCAGGGTCTGACTTTTGACAAAGCTGCGCTCGATGTATCGCAAGTTTTTCTGCCCGGGCAGGCCTATGTAGCACTTTCGCGTTTGCGTTCGTTAAATGGGCTTATTTTGCTTTCTCCGATGCAGATGAACGGTATATCGAACGATCAGGACGTGATGGATTATGCTTTAAATAAAGCGACTGAGGAAAGTCTCGAAAAGTCATTACATTTTGAAACTAAAAATTTTATTCATAACTATTTGATAAACAGTTTTAACTGGGCAGAATTGGCACAGGAATGGCGAAACCATCGTTTTAGTTATAATGAAAATGCAGCCGGTTCAGAAAAATCAAAACACTCGGTTTGGGCGCACAAACGCATGGATACGTTTGAACAGCTTTTAGATCCCTCACAAAAATTCATCAATCAGCTCAATAAAATTTTTATCAAAGAAACAGTTGATTTGTTTTTTGTGAAAGAAAGGGTAGAAGCGGCTTATGATTATTTCTTTAAACCAATGGACAAACTCGTGGAGGATCTGATTTATAAAATGGCTGAAATACAGAAATTTAAGAAAGTTAAAGAATATTACGAAGAGCTTACTTTCCTGGAAGATCTTCAGACGAAAGCTGTTTTACGGTTAATGAAAGCCAGATTGTTGATGGAGGTTATGGTTTCGGGAGAGGCAATCAGCAAAGAAAAGTTATCATCTCCGATTATTAAAAATTACAAAAATAATAAAGCGGAAAAGATTCGGGATGAGCTTAAAATAACAAATACAGACATTTTCCGAATAGAAGAGCCGGTGGTTCGATATAAGTCAGCCCGGATCGAAAAAAATGAGCTTAAAACGGCTAAAAAAACGACCGTTGAAGAAACGTATGATTTATGGTTAGAAAAATATTCTGTTGAAGATATCGCGAGAATGCGTAAATTGACAGTACAAACAGTCGGGACACATTTGATAAAACTGATTCAGGCCAAAAAAATAGAAATTAGCGATGTTATGCCTTATGATAAAATTTTGGCGTTGCGTGAGGCATTTCAGTTTTATCAGGAAGAATCTCTGAATGGTTTGAAGGAAAAACATGGCGACGAATTTACCTGGGACGAATTAAAAATGTTTAAGGCAAGCATTAATTAATTTGATTTAGGTCCCACGTGAAACAGTACTTCTAGTTTTTAAAAATCTAATTTATAACGCATTAAAGCATTTTTTGACATGAAAACAATTCAATCATTTTTAATGGTTTTGATTTTTAGTTCGCAAATTTCAAACGCGCAGGATCTCAAACCAGAATACCAAAAATTCGTTTCTAAATTTATTTCAGACGTTAAAAGTGGGAATAAAGAAGCAATTTCTAAACAAATTAATTATCCGCTAAAACGTGATTATCCAATTCCATCAATAAATAATAAGGCCGATTTTTTAAAAAGGTATAATGAAATCTTTGATGCTGTCTTAATTGGAAAAATAACAAAATCAGATCCTATAAAAGACTGGTCAGAAATGGGCTGGCGCGGCATAATGCTAAATCAGGGTGATTTATGGATGGATACTGAGGGAAAAATTACAGCCGTAAATTACCAATCTGTGGTAGAAAAAAAGAAAAAAAATTCTTTGATTGCTTCGCAGAAAAAAGCGGTAAATTCTAAAATTGCGACTTTTAAAGAACCCGTTGCTGTTTTAGAAACTTCCAAATTCAGAATCCGAATTGATGATTTGGGAAACAACAATTACCGATACGCTTCGTGGTCGGTCAAAAAGAAAATGACAGAAGCTCCGGATTTAATTATCGAAAAAGGAGTTTTCTCTGCTGATGGAACAGGTGGAAATCATCATTACGAATTTAAAAAAGGCAATTTCAGATACGAATGTCATTTTATCGTTTTGGGAGAAAAAGATTCTCCTCCGGCGATGTTGATTATTTATCAGTCCGGTAAAGAAATACTTTCGCAAAACGCTAAAATTGTTTCACGATAAACAAAAAAGAAATCCGAATTCAATCGAATTCGGATTTCTTTTTTTACAACGCAGACATTGCTTTTTCCAGTTCTTTTTCCTGGGTAATTTTGGTTAATTTCAACTTCTGGATGGCAACTTCATTTTCTTTTGCTTTAATTTTCTGTTTCTGAATTTCTTCGTCAGAGATAGAAGTTGTGTTTATTTTGTTTTCCAATTTCTGATTGGCGATTTCCAGTTTATCGATTTTATCTTTGGTCGATTTTAAATTGCTTTCAGACTTGGTCAGGTTTTTCTTTTTTGATTCTAAGTCCTTTTGCTCCTTCTTGAGCAAATCAATTTTATCATCGAGTTTTTTGTGGCTGTCTTTTAAGAATCGTTGCGTTTCTGCTTCATTTCTTTTCAATTCAATTTCTTGTGTTGCAATTGTTTGAGCCTGTTGTGCAAAAAAAGATTGCGAGTTAAGCAGTAATACCACAATCAGGGTTTTGAAAATTTTGTCCATAATGTTGATTTTTAAGGACGAATTTACAGGATGCAATTTTCAAAAAGTGCCAGATAAATTTTTAAAAGTAACAGAATAGGACAAAATTCAGAATGCTCTTATTGCTTAAACCAATAATTCCAATTTTTTTCATTTATTCCGTATTTTCCTTCCCACCAACGTAGAGGATATAGGATATCATCATTTCTAATTGGTCTACGTTTTCGTTCTAAATATGTGATATATTTTTCTGTATATCCAACATGCTCATTACTATTTAAAATTCCACATATTCCAAATATCTCTAATATGGCCTGACGTTGATACTGATTTGATTTTATACAATTTTTAATCAAATTATTTATCTTATTTGGTCTATCAGTATATTTTGCACTAGATATTTTCTCTTTTAAACAATTGAGAATCTCAAAATCTTGTCTTAATGGATTGACATTCGGAAAATTTTTGAAATTTTCTAAATCGAATAATATGTAGTCAGCGCTATCATTGCATGAACCGTCTTGGTGTTTAAAATAATTAAATAAGTTAAAATCTATAGGTTTCTCCAATTGATATAGACGCAATCCACAAATACGACATATATTTTCGTTTGGAAAATCAGATGCAAAAAAGTCATGTTCTGGTAAAACTTTAGCAATGCAATAGCTTGATAAGAAAGAACGATATTCTAATTTTTGTGTACTCAAACTATATAAAAAACTATTTACGACACTTTTTTTATCAATTTTTCCAACAGCTTCTTTTATTCTTTTAAAAATATTATTGTGGGAAATTATTTCAAGATCAAACATTGCATTTTCAGATTTTGCAATTTCAAAATCTAAATTTGAAATGTTATTAATGTAGGTTTCCCACCATCTGTCTGATTCTGTTTTTTGAGCATTTTTTATAGCTGAAATGAGTATTTTGAGTCCCTTTTTTTTCATACTTACTTTGATAGATTGATTAACCAAAAAAATTAATCAAAATTATGTCAGGAAGTTTTTGCAGATATGACGAATAAGGTATTTTAAAAACAGAATAAGACAAAAAAAATCCCGTTCCGAAGAACAGGATTGTAAATTATAAGTTTTCAACCAAAATCCAGGCTTGCGGATTTTCGCCTTTCTGAATTTCTTTTTGTGCTTGTTCTGCTTCCCGCATTGTCGCGTAGCTTCCGTATAAAACAGGAAACAAGCCGTGTTTGTTTTCTTTTAGCATTCTGGCTTTAAAACCATCTTTTATCAACTGGTTATAGGCTTTTTTTGCATTTTGTTCACTTCTAAACGCACCTGCCATGATATGATAGGGCATAGTTGGTTCTACTGTTTCAACTTTAGCCGAATCAACAGAAAGAGTTACAGCCGGAAGCGGACTTTTAATAAAAAAAGTAGCTTCCTGAATTTTATTCTGAACCTTTTTCTGAACAGATTGCTCGACTAAAAGTGTCTGGTTTTCAATTTGATTTTGATACAAAGGATAACCAATGCTTCCTGTAATTCCAAGTCCTAAAACCAAAATTGCTGCGTATCTCAGGAACGAATTTGAAGATTTTGCTTCTTCTTCATTTTCGTACAATAAAACAGTTTCTTTTTCTTTTGATGCAATTTCTTCGATTTTTTTCTCGAAGATTTCTTTTTTCACCATTGGAGAAACAAACGGACTTAATCCAAAAGAAGTTGCAAGATAATTGGTCTGGTCGTTGGGTGTAAAAACGATATTACTTTCAGAATTTAAACGCAGTTCGCCGATGTTTTTTAAAGATACAAAGCCATTTTCTTCCAGCGTTTTTTGCCAGTTTAGCACCTCAAAAGCAATTGCACTTACAGCAAAACCATAAGATGTTTTCTCTGCCTGCGCGATATGATTTGCCAACAAACCGTCGTTGTTTTTAATACGGCTGTTAAAAGAAATAGTTTTCTTTGGAGGAAAAAACGAATTAGTGCTTTCATTTAGGTGTGCCGAATAAGTTTCGGTTAAAAATGCACCAAATCCGGGAACCGTTACACACTGATAACGATACAATAACTGTGAAATATATACTTCGATTTTCATAGTAACAAAGTTAGACAACGCATATAGTTATCAAAATTTTATTCACAATTTTTATTAACAATTCGCGAATATTTTTAGACAACTCAGATTCAATTAATTAATTAAAGAAATTGTCGCGCATAAGTCTAATTCAAAATTAAATCTCTATGTTTTATTAAGAAATTACTTTGTTTTATAGATATTTGTGACTTCAAAAAATAAAAATAGATTTTCTATTTTACATAATGTTTATGATGACAGATCAGGAATTGTTTAGTCTGCTGGCCTTGCTTAAGGTTGATGGAATAGGAGATATAATGGGAAAAAAATTGCTGAACAGTTTCGGTAAGGCCTCTGAAATTTTTAAAGCCAAAAGTACGCAGTTGGCTGCTGTTGATGGAATTGGAGCTGTCTTATTAAAAAATTTAAAAGACAAAAGCATTTTTGAAAAAGCAGAAAAAGAACTTCAGTTTATTAAACGTAATAATATTCAGGTTTCTTTTTTTCAGGATGAAACATATCCCACACGTCTGAAGCATTGTATTGACTCGCCAATTTTAATTTTTACTGCCGGAAATATTGATTTAAACAACAAGAAAATAATAAGCATTGTGGGGACCAGGCAAATCACTGCTTACGGAACCGAATTCTGTAGAAAATTGATAGAAGAACTGGCGCCGCTAAATCCGATTATCGTGAGCGGATTTGCCTATGGTGTTGATATTGTCGCACATCAGGCCGCTATGGATCATGGCTTGCAGACAATTGGAGTTTTGGCTCATGGTTTAAATCAGATTTATCCAAGGACGCATAAAAAATATATGGCGAAAATGGAGGAAAATGGTGGATTTATTACCGAGTTCTGGAGCGATTCTAATCCCGATAAGGAAAAATTTGTACGCAGAAATCGGATTGTTGCCGGAATGACCGAAGCTACTATTGTGATTGAATCTGCAGATAAAGGCGGTTCCCTGATTACTGCGAATATGGCGAACGATTATAATCGCGATGTGTTTGCCGTTCCCGGAAGAGTTATGGACAAGTATAGTCAGGGTTGTAATAATCTCATTAAAACCCAGAAAGCCAATTTACTGACCAGTGCCGCCGATCTGGTTTATATCCTAAATTGGGACATTAAGCAGAAAACGCAAAATATTCAAAAACAGTTGTTTGTAGAATTAGATTTGGATGAGCAAAAAATATACGATTACCTCTTAAAAAATGGCAAAGAATTGCTGGACACCATTGCCTATGATTGTGATTTTCCCATATTTAAAATGTCTGGAATTTTGATCAATATGGAATTAAAAGGTGTAGTAAGACCTCTTCCCGGAAAACTTTTTGAAGCCATTTAAAATGGAAGTGCTATATCATTTTCTTCTGAAGTGTTTGAATAGTCTGTATAAAATATAAATAAGCAATAGCCCAAAGAATATATTCAGAATCTGAAATAAATAAGGCGGTATATCGTAATCTTCAATGTATTTATTCATCTTTTGTTTTTTAAGTGGTTAATATACTTGAAGTTACTAATTATAATTTAAATCTAAAAAGAAAGCTGACTTTTATTAGTCAGCTTTTCAAATCTAAATATTTCATTTATTGATTATTCTCATTGTAACTCCAAAATGCTTCTTCAGCACCCGCGCCATCTAAAAGACAAAAAGCAGCGTAAGATATATTAACTAACCAATCATCAATTTTTAAAGTTTGTTCTTTGGAAATCAATTTATTACTCTGTAACATTCCTTCAGGATTAATAGCCCACATTCTACCGAGATGGCAGATTCCCATTACGGAACTTATGATTCTTTTATCTATAAATTCTTTTTCCATTTCTGGTGCTAGGACTTGTAAAGCTTTCATAATTAAGTGATAGTTTTCTTCACGCAATTTTCCTTGAAATGGCCGAAGATGACCTAGAAAACCATTTTGCCACCTTTCATGTTCAAAGTTTTCATGACTTCCGCTTTGATACATCAATTCTTCAATTGCATCTTCGATTGTCATCATCGAAAAGCTATTTTTATTTTCCAAATCCCAGAACGTTTCTCACTTTTGCCAAAACACCATCAGCAATAACAGAAGCTTTTGCCGCACCTTTTTTCAGCAGAGCGTCTACTTCATCCAGGTTATTCATATAATAGTTGTATTTTTCTCTTTCGGTTTTAAATTTTTCTGTGATCAATTCGAACAAAGCTTGTTTCGCGTGGCCGTAACCGTAATTTCCGCCCAGATAATTTGCTCTCATTTGTTCCGTTTGTTCTTGATTTGCTAATAAAGCATAGATCGCAAAAGCGTTACAAGTATCAGGATTTTTAGGATCTTCAAGCGGAGTACTGTCAGTTTCTATACTCATTACTTGTTTACGTAATGTCTTGTCATCCAGGAAAATATTGATAATATTATTGGCAGATTTACTCATTTTACCGCCGTTTGTTCCCGGAATCAGCATTATATGTTCCTCGATTTTAGCTTCCGGAAGTACAAAAGTCTCACCCATTTGATGATTGAAACGTGCAGCAACATCCCGTGTAATTTCCAAATGCTGCAATTGATCTTTTCCAACCGGTACAAATTCTGCATCATACAATAAAATATCGGCAGCCATTAACATCGGATACGTAAAAAGTCCGGCGTTTACGTCGTCTAAACGATCTGCTTTATCTTTGAAAGAATGCGCCAGAGTCAATCTCTGAAATGGAAAAAAACAGCTTAAATACCAGGTTAATTCAGTAGTTTGAACCACATCAGATTGTCTGTAAAAAGTAACTTTTTCAGGATTCAATCCGCATGCAAGCCAGGCGGCTGCAGTGCTGTATGTGTTTTCTCTTAACGTTTTTCCGTCTTTAATCTGAGTTATCGAATGTAAATCAGCAATAAATAAATAAGATTCGTTTGCTGGATTATTCGATAATTCAATCGCCGGAATAATTGCCCCTAATAAATTTCCTAAATGAGGTGTTCCTGTACTTTGAACACCGGTAAGTATTTTTGCCATTATTTTTATTTCTTAATCGCAAATGTCGGAATGTTTTTTTTAACCGCAAAGCACGCAAAGATTTATACGCGATTCATACAGGGATTTTTATTATAAATGTTGTTTTATAATAAAGGGAGTAGGGAGTTTTTTCGGTAGAGTTAAATTCTTTATGATTTTCCTGGAGTCCGAAGTGAATTTATTAGATTATTTAGGACTATACCTTTTTGGAGAACAACTTCATTATCACAACGAATAAAATTATTTGGATAGAATTCATTTCTCTTTCTTACATTTGAATCTATGAAAATATTGAAAATTGCTTTTTGGATTCTTTGGCGCATTTGGTTTTACGTTTTAATGGCGGTTCCGATCTTAATTATGTTGCCTTTTTTACTCGTTTCTATCATCTCGGAGAAGGGATATCCATATTTTTTTAAAATGGCCCGTATCTGGGCTAAAATTATCCTTTTCGGAATGGGTTTTTACTACACTGTAAAACGCGAACAAAAGCTCATTAAGGGTACAAGTTATATGATTGTGGCCAATCATACTTCGATGACCGATATTATGCTGATGCTGGTACTTATAAAAAATCCTTTTGTTTTTGTGGGGAAAAAAGAACTGGTAAAGATTCCGCTTTTCGGATTTTTCTATAAAAGAACTTGTATACTGGTAGACAGAAATTCGTCAAAAAGTAAAAATGAGGTTTTCAAAAGAGCTCAGGACCGTCTAAATCAGGGTTTAAGTATTTGTATTTTCCCGGAAGGAGGCGTTCCGGACGATGAAAGTATTTTGCTGGATGAGTTTAAGGACGGTGCTTTCAGACTGGCTATTGAACATCAGATTCCGATTGTGCCAGTTGTTTTTGCTGATAATAAAGAACGCTTTTCATATACTTTTTTAAGCGGAAGTCCCGGAAAAATGCGGGCCCGAATTCTGCCTTTTATAGAAACCGCAGGTTTAACATCAGACCACCGAAAAGAGTTGAGAGATAAAGTCAGAACTTTGATTTATAACGTTTTGATTGAATTTAGCACTAAGAAATAATACTATAATAAATTTAAAAGCGGGCTGATTTTTCTAAAATCAGCCCGCTTTTGCTTTGAATTAAAAACCCCCAATTTTTATTCAAAAGTTATTATCTGTGAATTATCTTCTCTGAAATAAAACGCAATACTTTTTTAAATTTCAATTTGGTCTTTCTTCGGTTTTTATTGTACAACAATTCCATTTTTTCTTTCATGATTAAAAATATTAATAGTTGATAATAAAGAGTTTAAATAATAACTCAAGTTAATGTCACATTATTATAGATGAAGAACAATTAAAAAGGTTGCGCAGATTAAGAAAAAAAATTTGATAAAAATCCGTCAGTGTACTAACTAACGGATTTTTTGATCAAATAACCAACCAATATAAATTCTAAAAAAACTGCAAATTGATATATGGCAGTACCAATTACAAACTGCTTTTTTTATAAGATGATGTATTTTAAAAAAGGTTGCGTCTTATTTCATTATTTATTTTCAGGATAAATAAAAAGCCGAAAGATTCTTAGATCTTTCGGCTTTTGCGAGTCTGCTGGCAGACTTATTTTTATGCATTTGCCAATTCTTTGATATGCTCTTTAATTTTAACTTCCAGTTCATCAGCAAGTTCCGGATTGTCTTTAATTAAAGTTTTAACAGCGTCACGTCCTTGTCCTAATTTTGTATCGCCGTAGCTAAACCAGGATCCTGCTTTTTTAACAATGTCAAATTCAACCGCTAAATCTAAGATCTCTCCTGTTTTAGAAACTCCTTCTCCGTACATAATGTCAAATTCGGCAGTTTTAAATGGTGGAGCAACTTTGTTCTTAACGATTTTAACTTTCGTTCTGTTTCCAATTACGTTTTCACCGTCTTTAATCTGAGAAGAACGACGAATATCTAAACGTACAGAAGCGTAAAATTTAAGTGCGTTACCTCCGGTTGTAGTTTCAGGATTTCCGAACATTACACCGATTTTTTCACGAAGCTGGTTGATAAAGAAAACAGTACAATTTGTTTTACTGATAGTTCCTGTAAGTTTTCTTAGTGCCTGAGACATTAAACGAGCATGAAGACCCATTTTAGAATCTCCCATTTCCCCTTCAATCTCACTTTTTGGAGTTAAAGCAGCAACAGAGTCAATTACAACAATGTCAATAGCTCCTGAACGAATTAAGTTCTCAGCAATTTCCAATGCTTGTTCTCCATTGTCTGGTTGAGAAATAATCAGATTTTCGATATCTACATTTAATTTTTCTGCATAATTTCTGTCAAATGCGTGCTCTGCATCGATAAAGGCAGCAATTCCTCCCGCTTTTTGAGCTTCTGCAATTGCATGTAGTGTCAAAGTAGTCTTTCCGGAAGATTCCGGACCATATATTTCAATGATTCTTCCTTTTGGATATCCATTTACTCCAAGAGCTAAATCTACTCCAAGAGAACCAGAAGAAATAGTTTCTACTTCTACAATGGCTTTGTCACCCATTTTCATTACGGTTCCTTTCCCGTAAGTTTTATCTAATTTGTCAAGCGTAAGTTGTAGCGCTTTTAATTTTGCATCTTTTTCTGAACTCATCTTTTCTTTTTCTTTTTCTTTCATGTAAAATTTTATAATTTTTTCATTCTCAAAACAAATCAGAAATTTTAATATCTTCTTGATTTAGATTTGTATCAGGCTTGTAATAATGCAAAAATACTTCTTTTTTTTGAAGTTTAGTTCTATCCGGTTGTTACAAATTGTCACAAATTGTACTACAAAAATAACGCCTTTAATTCGGTAGCATCTGAAGGTTTTATTTTTCCGGCAAGCAGTAAACTCAGCTGTTTACGGCGCAGCGCTGCATCAAACCGTTGTATTTCTAAATCTGTTTCGGGTACAATTGGAGGGACTTCTATCGGTCTTCCGGTATCATCAACAGCTACAAAAGTATAAATTGCCTCGTTGGCTTTGGTTCGGTTTCCCGATTCGCGGTCTTCTACCCACACATCAATAAAGACTTCCATAGAACTTTTGAATGATCTTGAAACTTTGGCTTCTACTGTAACAACGCTTCCCAGAGAAATGGCTCTGTTAAAAGCAACGTGATTGACAGAAGCTGTTACCACAATTCGGCGGGAATGTCTGCGGGCGGCGATACTTGCTGCACGGTCCATTCGGGCTAATAGTTCGCCTCCGAAAAGATTATTTAAAGGATTTGTTTCGCTCGGTAGAACTAAGTCAGTTAAAATGGTAAGGGATTCTGATGGATGTTTTGGATTCATTTTTTTGAATAATAAATTTATTTTTGCCACATAATAAACGGATCAGGATCTGTGAATTTGTGGCTATATTTTTTAAAACAGTGTCGCTTTTAATTCAGCCAGTAAACAGCCATTACAGCTGGTATAAAATAGATGACAATGGTTCTGGCACCATCGTAATCTTTTGCTAGTCTTTGTCCGAAAAGCATCATTAACAAACAGATGCAGGAAAAGACAGCACCGTAAAATCCAAATTCTCTTCCGTTGTTGGTGAGTAATTGAATGCCGCCGACGATACATAAAATTCCGGAAATCAATTCCAAAATCAACAAATGTAAAAGAGCAAGCGGAACCTGATTTTTCAATGGTGTCTTGGCGAAGTGTTCTTTAAGCCACGAGACATTATCTTTCCAGTAAAATATTTTTTCGTAACCTGACTGTAAGAATGTTAAAGCTAAAAATGCCAGAAGCAGTATTGAGGCAACATTATTCATTTTAAAACTATTTTTTATGAATTAAACGCGTTAGTTTGATGGATAGATCGGTCAGAATTATTTTTGCATTTCCGTTTCTTTCAATATGATAGAGAGCATCTGAAAGTTCTTTAAATATTTCGTGAATATTATTTCCGTTGACAAACGGAGCAAAATTTTCCAACTTAAATTTATCCACTTTTGGTTCGATGTATACCAAAGCAGGTGCCTGATAATTGAGCATTAAAGCTTGTCGGAACATTTCGATACAATACTGAATGAATTTTTTTTGACTTTCGCGGCCCAGCGCAGCAATTTGTTCACTCCAGGAAATCAGATCCTGAATAGCGGCGGCGTTTCCTTTTGCTCTAAAGGCGGCGCGGACCCAATTTACAAACCATTGCTCAAAAGGCAAGTCATCATCATCTTCTTTTAATAAATGCAGTGCTTTACTAAAATTGCCCTGTGCCTGATGCGCGATTTTTTTGGCTAAGTTCGGGTCTATATTTTCCTGAGCCACCAAGGCTTCTGCGATAATTTTTTCCGGAAGTCCGTTAAAATGAATTACCTGACATCGCGAACGGATGGTTTGTATAATATCTTCTTCGTTTTCAGAAATCAGAATAAACATCGTTTTGTCTGATGGTTCTTCTAAAAGTTTTAAAAGCTTGTTGGAAGCAGCAATATTCATTTTATCGGCCATCCAGATTATCATGATTTTATAACCGCCTTCATACGATTTCAGCGCAAGCGATTTTAAAACTTCCTGTGCATCTTCAACCCGAATTTCTCCCTGTTTGTTCTGCACTCCGAGAATTTTATACCAGTCGAATAAACCTCCGTAAGGCATTTCCTGAATAAAACCGCGCCAATCCTGAATAAAATCTAAACTTTTGGGTTTTGTTTTTACATCTTCGGTGGTTACAGTTGGATAAATAAAATGCAGATCGGGATGAGAAAGATTGTCAAACTTAAGATTGCAGGAATCGTTTCCGTTTGAATTTTCTTCGCCTGTGTTACTGCATAAAATGTACTGTGCGTAGGCAATGGCGGTAATTAATGTCCCGCTTCCTTCGGGACCGACAAATAATTGTGCATGAGGAATTCTACCAGAAGCAGCACTTTTTATCAAGTGGCTTTTGATGTAATCTTGACCTAAAATTTGAGAAAATTGCATGGAACAAAGATAGTAGAAAATGACAGAGTCAGAAATTTTCAGGATAAGATTATTTATGAGCAATAATTTAAAAATGCGAAATTATTTTTTGAAATTTCTGGATGGATTTTGACACAACTTTGTTAATAAATCACTCAAGCTGAGCAGATATGAAGATTTTTTTGTTAATATTTTTTTTCTAAAAACGACAAACGTAAGGTTTTTTTGATTATTTAAAAGAGTAAATTTTCAAATATCATAGCGAATCTCTTACATATAGCGGGTTTGGGTTTTTAACAAAAAGCGCGTTAAAACGCACATTTTCTCGACATAAAGCGATTTTTTAAGTTTTTTTTAAGATTTTTTTTTGAAAAAAAAATTCATTCCAGTTGTAATTTAAGTTAAATTATATATTTTTGTTTTTCAACAACCAATTATAAATAAGAATCTATGAAAGGGAAAATTATTTTATTTAGTGCTTTTTTAATGTTAACTACAGCGGCTGTAACAGCACAGGCCAAAAACGCACCAAGAAGTATTATTAGTACAACTGCGCTTATCCGTAAATACCATGATCAAAAAGAATTAAGTGGTATGCAAAAAGGAGAGCTTTTGGAATTATACATTGAGCGTATTAAAGTTTTAGTAAAAACTCTCCCTTACATTGCTTTGGTTACTAAACCAGGTGTAACTATGGCCGACTTAGGTATTCCGGACGATAGTGAGCACAAAAAAGTATTGGATGCTCAGGCAGTTGGTACAACAACATTTTTGGATACCACTGTAGAGTTTCAAAGAAAAATGATGCCTTACTCTGATAAAGGAAATCTAATTGCTGCAATCTTATTCTACGAAAGTACATTGAAATCATTACACGAGTTCAACGATTTGAACGAAATGTAATAAAAGCTTATATTTTTTAAAACCTTTTTTACAGTGTTTGCGTAAATGATTTAAATTTATTTGTACACTATGAAAAACAAAATAAAAAATAACTCACTCCCGGGCTGTCCGCATAATTTTCGGAATGCCCGTGAGGAGTTTTTTCATTTACGCATACCCAAATTTATTATTAACAGTAATACCCCCTTATCATGAAAAAAATTACTCAATTAATCTGCGTTCTTTTGACAGTTACGAGTATGAGTGCTCAACAAGAGAAAGGAATTATGGGCTACACGAATTGGTTAAACAACTGGACCGAGTTTAAGCCTAACAAAGTTGACTATGGAGAAGCAAACCAAATTTTAGCAGGAAATATTTCTGTTAATACTAAATTGCTGAAAAGAAATATTTACGTTTTGCAAGGAAACGTATATGTTACAAATAACGCTGTTTTAACTATTGAACCGGGAACTGTTATTATTGGTGATTTCGAAACAAAAGGAACATTGGTAGTTACAAAAGGTGCACAACTAGTTGCAGACGGTTTAGAAACAGATCCAATTGTATTTACTTCAAACAGAAGCATGAAAAAAGCTGGTGATTGGGGTGGAATCGTAATCCTTGGAGATGCTCCAATTAATAAATTTGGAAATGTAGGTTCTTATAACCTTGATCTTGATCCAACTCTTACTACTTACGGAGGAGACAACGTTGCCTCAAATTCAGGAATCTTAAGATTCGTTAGAATCGAATTTGCTGGTAAAAAAGTAAAAGGAGTGGATACTTTTAATGGTTTAACTCTTGCTGCTGTTGGAAACAAAACAATTCTTGAAAACATTATGGTAAGTTATGCCGGCGGAGATTCTTTCGGAATCTTAGGTGGTGACTTAAATGCTACAAAATTTGTTTCTTACAAGTCTGTTAATGATGACTTTAAATTCTCACAAGGAGTACAATGTCGTTTCTTTAACTCTTTAGCAGTTAGATCTTCTTATTTCTCAAGTACCAAAGACGGATCTCGTTGTATGGAGGTTAAATCTTTTGAGAAGAAAAGTGAAACAGATTTCACTAAAAAACAAACTTTAGTTGTTGCAAGTAATATCACAATGGTTAATGACAGCGAAAACATTAAAGCAGACATTCAGGCTGGTCTTGTAAAAGAAGCGGTATATGTAGCTGAAAATGCTTCTCTTGAGATGAAAAGAAGTGTAATCTCCGGATTTAACCCTGCAGTATTATTAGACAGCAAAACTGAAATCAATGATGCCAACCTTAAAAAAATCAAATTTGAGGAAATGTACTTCAACTTATGTAACGGAAATATCTTTACAGAGTACAATTCTAATAACGAAGATTTAGAAAGCTGGTATGGAAACAGTGTTTTCTTTAACGTTTACTCACAAAGTGACAACAAAGAAACATTTATTGATATGTTCAATCCTAAAAAACCAGACTTCAGACTACAATTAGGAAAAATCACGGCTTCAAGCGGTAACAGATAAATAGTTTCGATTTTTATTTCCCACGCGTAAATTTTATTAATTAAGTCCCCAGACACAATTTATGTATCGTCTCTTAGGGCTCAAATAAAGATCAAAACATAATGGTATCTACGAAAAAATATTTTTTATATATAATATTTTTGGTTTCGCCTATATCGTTAACTCTATATGCACAGAATACAGCAGATAAACCTACACAGGCTGCTGATTCTGGTTGCACATTAACTTTAGGTAATGTAAACCAAATCAATAATAACGCTGTTGTTACAAACAGCAATTCAGACAAATTTAATCAGTTTATAGTAGGGATGTCCAACCCCAAGGACAGCCTTACTATAGTCGCTGAACGAAATAGTGTATCTAACGACTGTAAGGAGAATTCAACGATTACTGCAACTTCAATTCTTGCCAAAGATATAATTGAAAATTACAAGTATGATTTCTCTGAAACATTCATTGATATTTTGTTTTTTGAGCGTATAGATCTAGCAAGAACTCGCACTATATGATTCGAAAAATTACTTTATCTTTTACTAAATTCTTATTTTTATTTGGCATATTCTTGTTTGCTGAAGCGAAAATGCATGCCCAAACTATTGTGCCTCAGCAATTAGATGGTTTGGAGAAACTGTGCGCAGGTAATTCTTTTAATGAATTTTTTGCAACATTTAGCTATGTAAATTTCCCGGCAGGCACGACATTCGCTGTAGAACTTGTAGATACAGCCAATAATCCTATTGCTACAACATTATTACAGACAACTGATTTATCGGTAACGCAAAAAACTATAAAATTTGCAGTACCGGTAAATCTTGTTGGTTCTGATACTTACGGTTTAAGAATCAAAAGCTCAACAGGTTATACCAGCGTGAGGTACAAAAATTCTTTAGGTAATACTTCTTTCCCTGCTTATTTTAAAGATTATGAATCATCATTTTCAATTAATAACAAGGAAACCAGTACTATTATTTGTTCTGGCGGTACTATAACACTTTCAATAGACGATAATGCAACCTCTCCGTTAAAATTTCCAAATCTAAAATATAAATGGTTTAAAGATGGTGCCGCTATCGCAGGACAAAGCGGTAAAACGTTAACCGTAAATGCAACGGGTGATTATTATGTTACTATTGATTATGGAGAATGTACAGATCCAAACTTTAGTTCTAATCATATTGCCGTAGGAAGTTCGTCTTCTGGTGCAGGAGTAACAATTAATTCAAGTCTTGGAAATCCTTTTTGCGCCAGCGGAACAGGAACTGTTTTAACAGCTACTGCAGGAAATACAGGAAATAGTTATGTATGGAAAAAAGACGGAACAGTAATCACAGGCGTGAATACTCGTACTTATTCTACAAATGAGTCGGGATTATATACAGTAGAAGTTGATTTTGGTGGTTGTAAAGCTACAGGATCTATTAATCTTCAAAGCAATGGATTTGAAGCTAGTATCGATGCTGAAGACGGTTACAAAATCAGCGAAGGTGAATCAGTAACTGTAACAGTTACAACCGATGCCACAAGTCCTAAATTCGAGTGGTATCTGAATAATAATCTAATTACAGGAGAAACAGGTAATACATATACGCTCTCAGTAAAGGGTAATTATAAAGTAATAATTTCCCAGGCTTCTGGGTGTACGGCAAAAAGAGAATTTTCATTTCGTATAAATGGTGATTCGGGACCTTCCAGTGTTATTCCGAATATCATAAAATTAAACGGAATGAATCCGTACTGGAATATTCCGGATGAATACAAAAATGCAAATACACAAGTCATCATCATTAGTTCAAACGGAGATAAAGTGCTTGACGTATTTAATTATCAAGGCGACTGGCCTCAAAACAGTATAGATTTTAAAAATGTAAATCCAGTATATTACTATGTCATCAAAGGCGATGCAGGTGAAAAAAAAGGATCAATAACTGTGATAAAATAATATGAAGAAAATTTTACTATTCGTCACTTTATTTTGCGGTTTTTCAATAGTACTCTATTCCCAGGAAGCTTCTGAGAATGGAGTTGTTTCGTTTTCATTACCGATCAGAAATTCTCTGAAATTCAACAGATATTTAATTAACCCGACGTTCAGTTTTGTTCGTGAAGCAAATCCATATATCAGTTTTTATAACAAAAGACAATGGACACAATTTGAAGACGCTCCAAACACTTATATTTTTGGTTATTCTGGACGTTTCAAAGAAAATGAGGCTTTTGCTTTTAGTTTGTTTCAACAAAATTATGGTTTAATGACAGTATTTGGCGGAGTAGGAAACTTTGCCCACAATATTGTTTTAGATCAGGACAGTAATTTAACTTTTGGTTTAAACGCCGGTTTTTACCAAAGCGGATTAAACACAGGAAAATTTGTAACTGATGATGCAACAATTGGAGATGGAGATTTTCCTAAAAGCACGTTGCTTACGATAAATCCAGGAATTAATTACGGTACAGCATTTTTAGATTTCGGTTTATCGATCAACAACTTAGTACTTTATAACTTAGGTTCAGGAATGGTTCAGGAAGATCCGGAAAGAGCTATTGAGTTACACGCGATGTATACAGGTTACATTGACAGTTTCGGTTTCTTTGACAGAAGCAGATTTTCCGGAATTGTAAAAACAGAAATTAAAAAAGACAAAACAGTTATTTCCGGACTTGGAATGCTTACTCTTCAACAAGGAATTTGGGCACAGGCCGGATATAACACATTATACGGAGTTTCGGCAGGACTTGGGGTTAATATTTCTCCGAGCATTGCTATTGAATACAATTATGAAAGAGGAATGGGCAATTTCTCCAATTTAGGAGGATCACATGAATTTGCTATTGCCTACAGATTTAAAAACAGAAATTACTATTACGCAGATGAAGACGAAGGTTCTCTTATAGATCCTGCAAAACCAAAAGCCGTAATTGCAAAACCAAAAACTACAGCTCAGGTTACAAGAGTAGATGGTGCTGAAAAAGCAAGGCTGGCCGCAGACGCAAAAGCAGTTGCAGATGCTGAAGCTAAAAAAGCAAGACTTGCTGCTGCAGAAAAAGTGAAGGCTGATGCCGAAGCTGCAGCGAGAGCAAAACTGGAAGCAGACAATAAAGCTAAAGCAGACGCTGAAGCTATCAAAATAAAATTAGCAGCAGATGCAAAAGCCAAAGCCGATGCAGCTGCCGCAGCAAGAACGCAAACTGCAACGGCAAACAGAGCAGTGGCAGCAACACAAAAAACACAAGCGCAATTAGCGGCAGACAAAGCAAGAGCTGATGCAGAAGAGCGCAGAATAAAATTAGCAGCAGACAATAAAGCAAGAGTAGATGCTGCAGCTGCAGCAAGAGCTCAGGCCGTAGCAAACAAACCGGGAGCTACTGCTGCACAAAAAACACAAGCTCAGCTAGCTGCGGATAAAGCAAAAGCCGATGCAGAAGCTATGAAATTAAAATTAGCAGCCGATGCAAAAGCAAAAGCCGATGCAGAAAATACTTCTAAAGCAAAAGCAAACGCAGCAAAAGCGGCTCCGGCTCCACAAAAAACAGCGGCTCAGTTAGCGGCTGATAAAGCTAAAGCAGATGCCGAAGCGATGAAATTAAAATTAGCAGCAGATGCAAAAGCGAAAGCAGATGCAGAATCAGCAGCTAAAGCCAAAGCAGAAGCTGCAAAAACAGCTCCGGCTCCACAAAAAACAGCTGCTCAGTTAGCTGCCGATAAAGCAAGAGCAGATGCAGAAGCAGCGAGACAGGCAAGATTGGCTGCTGCAGAAAAAGCGAAAGCAGATGCAGAAACAGCAAGATTAAAACTGATTGCAGATAATAAAGCAAAAGCCGATGCTGCCGAGGCAAAACGTAAAGCAGATGCAAAAGCAAAAGCAGAAGCAGCAGACATGCAGTCGATCTTAGCTGCAGATGCAAAAGCAAAAGCAGACTCAGATGCGCTGCAGGCAAGATTGGCCGCAGAAGCTAAAGCGAAAGCTGCGGCAGAAGCTAAGACTAAAACTTCTATTGATGCAGCCAACAAAGCGAAACTAGCGGCCGATGCAAAAGCAAAAGCGGCAGAAGAAGCTGCTCTTAAAGAGAGATTAGCTGCCGAAGCGAAAGCAAAAGCAGATGAAGAAGCAAGACAGGCTCTGATAGCCGCTGAAGCGAAAGCAAAAGCAGATGCAGAGGCCTTGAAGATAAGACAAGCTGAAGAAGCACGCCAGGCGCAGTTAAATGCCGAAGCAAAAGCCAAAGCAGACGCTGAAGCACTGCAGGCAAAACTGGTTGCAGATGCAAAAGCGAAAGCCGATGCTGAAGCTGCTGCAAAAGCAAAATTAGAAGCAGATGCGAAAGCGAAAGCCGATGCTGAAGCAGAAAGAATAAGATTAGCAGAAGAAGCAAAAGTAAAAGCCGATGCAGAAGCAGAACAAGCAAGACTTGCTGCAGACGCAAAAGCAAAAGCAGATATGGAAGCTTTACAAGCTAAGTTAATAGCTGATGCCAGAGTAAAAGCAGATGCAGAAGCTACAGCTAAAGCGAAAGCAGAAGCTGAAGCGAAAAAATTACAGGAAGCAGAAGATGCACGTCAGGCGAAGTTAGCGGCAGATGCAAAAGCCAAAGCAGACGCTGAAGCCTTACAGGCAAAACAAGCTGCTGATGAAAAAGCCAGAATTGCAGAAGAAGCACGTCAGGCGAAATTAGCTGTCGATGCAAAAGCCAAAGCAGACGCTGAAGCTTTACAAGCGAAATTAGCAGCAGACGCCAAAGCGAAAGCCGATGCAGAAGCTTTACAGGCAAAACAAGCGGCTGATGAAAAAGCAAGAGTTGAAGAAGAAGCACGTCAGGCGAAATTAGCTGCCGATGCAAAAGCCAAAGCAGACGCTGAAGCTTTGCAAGCGAAATTAGCAGCAGACGCCAAAGCGAAAGCCGATGCAGAAGCTTTACAGGCAAAACAAGTGGCTGACGAAAAAGCAAGAGTTGAAGAAGAGGCTCGTCAGGCGAAATTAGCTGCAGATGCAAAAGCGAAAGCCGATGCAGAAGCTCTGGAAGCTAAACTTGCTGAAGATGCAAAAGCAAAAGCAGATATGGTGGCTTTACAAGCACAATTATTAGCAGATGCAAAAGTAAAAGCAGATGCAGAAGCTACTGCTAAAGCAAAAGCAGATGCAGAAGCTAAAAAATTACAGGAAGAAGAAAATGCACGTCAGGCTAAATTAGCTGCTGATGCTAAAACAAAAGCAGATGCCTTAATAGCCAAACAGGCCAATGAAGAAAAAGCAAGATTAGCAGCTGAAGCAAAAGCCAAAGCCGACGCAGAAGCACTTGCTGTTAAACAGGCGAATGAGGAAAAATCGAGATTAGCTGAAGAAGCACGTCAGGCTAAATTAGCAGCCGATGCAAAAGCGAAAGCCGATGCTGAAGCAGAAAAAGCAAGATTATCAGCAGAAGCTAAAACCAAAGCAGATGCAGAAGCACTTGCGGCTAAACAAGCTATTGAAGAAAAAGCGAGATTGGCTGAAGAAGCACGTCAGGCTAAGCTGGCGGTAGATGCTAAAGCAAAAGCCGACGCAGAAGCAGAAAAAGCAAGATTAGCTTCTGATGCAAAAGCCAAAGCAGATGCTGAAGCCTTAAAAATACAACAAGCGGCAGAAGAAAAATCCAGAGCTGAAGAAGAAGCACGTCAGGCTAAGCTGGCAGCCGATGCAAAAGCCAAAGCAGATGCTGAAGCACTTGCTGCAAGACTGGCAGCCGAAGCCGCAAATAAAGATGCAACTGCAAAAGCAATGGATGAGTTAACAAAATCTATTGCGAATGTTGGTAAAACTCAAATCGAGTTATTGAAGCAATTTAGCGCTACTGTTGCTAATAAGCAGAAAGATTTAGATGATTTGAAAGAAGAGAATGATTTAAGTGAAAAAGGAATTTACAAAGAGCCAAAACCATTCAAAAGTGTAGCGGCAGAAAATAGTCAGATTGAAGCTTTAAAATTACAGATTGCTGAGGCAAATACCAGCATGAAAAATGAGATCGCGAAGCTGTCAGATTTATACAATGAAAGGCTTAAAAAATTCCCTAAAAATGATCCTTTAAACAAGGCATATTTAGATAAAATCAATGAGTTAAAAGCGACTCAGTTGAAAATGGAACAAGACAGCGCCGCTTTATTAGCCAATTTAGAGCGTATTAAAACCGAGACCGAGATTGAGCGTAAACGTAGAATCAAACGTGCGGCTTATGAAAATGATCAGGGAAGATATGCACAGGACGTTGCCGCTCTTAAACGCATTAAGGAAACGACCAAATTAAGCAGTACACCGCTAAAAGCAAGTGATTTTGATTTTGGAGAAGATCAGTCTAATATGCAGATTATTAAGAATATTAAAAATTCTGACAGCGGTTACTATATGATTATTGCGGTACACAACAGTGTTGAGAAACGTGATGAATTCTTAACTAAAGCAGTTGCTGCAGGACGTTCAGATGTTAATTTCTTTTACAATGTGACAACAAGTAAATATTATATCTATTACGAGAAGTTCGAAGGTTTACAAGAGGCAACAAAAGCATTAGAAGCTAAGGGAAGTAAACCGTATAACGGCAAAATGGCAATCGTAAAAGTCGAAAATTAATAAAGATACCAGTCTCTCTTAAAAGCTGAGAGAGACTTCGAAATAAATGTTATAAAAAACAATTGATTCTATTGTTAATGCCCCTTAACAATAAGATAGAAGTAACAAAAAATGATTATGAAAAAACCTACTACTTTAAGAACGCTGATTTTTGTTTTAGCTTTGCTTTTCAATCTTGCTTCCTACGCGCAAAATGAAATTGCATTTAATTCAAAGCTTAGTTCAGGCTCGAATGAGAACTTTTTCTTAAAAGCAAATAATTCTGAGAATCGTTTTAGTTTTGATCTGGATGCAGCAACGTCTAAAACTTCGGCTGCACCACTTACAAATCCGGTTATTCCGTATGCGCAATTACCATATGCAGGACAGGTAACGCAATGTCCGAATGATGGTAAATTACTTCCAAAATTATTCTTATGTGGTGGAAATGATTCACGTCTTATTGATACAAAAATAACTGATGCACAATCTATAATTTGGGAGCGATTTGCTTCTGGCGGAGGTTGCGTTGCGGTTTCTAATAGCGATTGTGCAAATGACAAAGCGGAAGATAATTGCTGGAATCAAGTAGGAACAGGACAAAATTATCTGGCAAATGTTGCAGGACAGTTTCGTGTTAAAATTATTGACAATACAGGAAATCCTTATGTTTTTTACTTTAATGTTTATCAAAATACATTAATACCTACAGCAATCACAAAAAGTAACATCATTAGAAATGCAGCGGGAACATGTATTGTTAATGGTAAAATTACTGTTGGTGGTTTTGGAAGTGGTTACCAATATAGTTTTACTACAACTGGTACTTCTGGAAGTTGGCAAGACAGTAATGTTTTTTCTACTGCTACGCCAGGTAATTACACAGCTTTTATTAGAATAAAAGGTGTTGTAGGATCTTGTGAATTTAAAGTTATTAATCAGAACATTACCAATGTTACTTTAAGTACAACGACTTCTATTGTTTCTCCAAAATGTAGTGGTGGACAAGGAAGTATTTTGGTTACCACTAATGATGTTAAGTTAGATTACACCTACAATCTTTACAATAATTCTAATGTAAAAATTGCTACAAGTGGTTTGACAAGTAGCCCGAGTTATACTTTTACAAATTTAAATCCTGGGATTTACAAAACAGAAACAATTGTGGCAGGACCAGCAGCACCAGCTTGTCAGGTATCCGACATACAGACTCCACTAGTTATTGTCGCAGCCCCTACCGCATTAACATCTGATGCAAGTATCACAAAAGCATTATCAGCTTGTGACACAGGTACAATAACAGTTACAAAAAATGGCGGAACTTCTCCTTATAAATATTATGTAAATATAGATGGGGCAGGATTTAATGAAGTTCCAACTTATTCTATTACAACATCAAAATCTGGAACTTATGTTATTCGGGTTGTAGATGTAAATGGTTGTACTGCTGCAGATAAAACTTTAGTAGTTCCTGTAGTAGATAAACCGGTATATACAGTTACAAAAGCGGATGGTAATTGTATCAGTGAACTTGGAAAAATAACGATTACAGTTTCCGATACTAAAAATTATACTGTATCATATAATCTTACTCCAATCAATGCAGACAATGTATATGTTGCTGGTACTGTTACCGGAACTACTACAAGTTTTGTGTATAATAATTTGGCAGCAGGAATTTATAAATTGAAAGTTAAATATGTTAAGGGTTCAAGCACTTGTATTGACCCTGAACAAATTATTACCATAGGTGCATCAAACGTTTTAACAGCATCTGCGGGTGTTGCTGAATTGTCTGGTTGCGGTCCGGCTGGAAAAGAAGTTCAAGGAAAAATCAGAATTGCAAATGCTCAAGGAGGTGTTCCTTTTGCAGGAGCAAATCCTTATTTGTACAGTTTTGATGGCAGACAAACATGGATAACATCAAATGAAGCATATGTAGACCCTCGCGGACCAAGTTTGCCTTACACGGTTTATGTAAAAGATGCCCTGGGATGTGAATATAAAATGGATGGGATTATTTTGGACTTTAGACCAGATCCACCAACTATTAGTGTTACAGATCCTATTTTTAATTGTGACGGATCGGCAACGAGTACTGTAGTGGTAACAAACAGTGGAAGCGGAAATCCAAAATTTAGTTATGATTATTATATGGATGGTGTGCTAAATACAAACACGGCACAACCTAACATATTTTTGAATGTAACTCAAGGAGACCACACTATTACTGTTAATTATAACGTACTAAGTGTATCAACTTACAGTAACTTATTAATTGAAGATTTCGGAATTGGTGGATTTACTACTACTCCCGGAATTAACCCTGCATATTGTTTTGAAGATGAAACCACTCCACACCCGGTAGGATATACCTGTGGTGTGTTTACTGATTACCAAATTAATGATGGTAAGTATGCAGTAGCAAGTAAAATTAAAACGACTTTTGGTTCTTGGCTTGTAGCAAAAGACCATACCACTCCAACAAACACAAACGGAAGATTTTTGGTGGTAAACGTTGGAGGAACTGCTGGTATTGGAGGTATATTATATAGTAAACCAATCAAAGATGTTATCCCGAACCAACCTGTAATTATATCATTATGGGCAGAGAATTTAATTAAAAAAGCCAATAGTAGTTTACACGATCCAAAATTAACTATTGAGTTAGTTAACAACTTAAATGGTGTTGGAGGTACAGAGACTATCGTAGCGTCAAGTGACCCTACACCTGGGCATACGAATCCATGGCAAGTTCCAAAATCTGAAAAATGGGAATATAAAGAATTACAATTGAATCCGGGAGCATATAGCAATTTGAGTTTTGTTGTAAGATCTTATAGTAACGAGTTTAATGGTAATGACGTTCTTTTAGATGATTTCTGGGTAAGACAAATTCCAAAATCATGTAACACAGTTGTAGACTTTCCTATCTATGTTGATGGAAGTAAAGCTTTCTCAGCAGGTATTACAGGATTTAAAAACATACAATGTAGTGGTGAAAAAAACGGAGAGATTACATTATCTGCCAAGAATTTTGATCCAGTAAAAGGATTTCAATATTTAGTAGCTGGTGATCCGGCAGGTTGGAAAACTTACATTCCTGTTCCCGCAGCTTCTAGTGGAAGCTTAACATTATCAAATCTAACTGCAGGTACTTATAATATCCAGATTCGTTACGATAATTCGGCTAAGAGCTGTACTTTCCCATTAGCGCAGGAAATCAAAATGCCTAAACCATTACAAGTTAAAGCTAAGATAGAGACAGTGGCAACTTGCGAAATTGGTGCAACAATTAAAGCAGAAGCAAGCGAAGGAACTCCAGGCTACGAATATGAATTACGAGAATCTGATGGTGTAACAGTTGTAAGACCGTTTCAGCAATCGGGAGAATTTTTAGATATCAAAATAGTTGGTAACTATAAAGTTGTTGCCAGAGATTTAAATGCTTGTCAAACGGCAGTCTTGGCTTCGGTTGATGTTGTGGCAGCTGTACCCCCACAAATTGAATTTCAAACTTCTAATCTTTGCTTTAACAATTCGGCTGAAATAATAGTAAAAGTTAATGGTGGAGTTGGAAAATATACTTATACTACCCAATTTAATGGTGGTACTGTAAGTGGTCCTAGTGCACCATTTGATGGTCCAAATTTTACCTACACCGCAACGGCACCAGGTTCTTATACTTTTAAAGTAAAAGACAGTTATGGTTGCGAGTCAGAGGGTAAAACTCAAATTATAAACGAGAAATTAACAGTTGAGGTTCCTGTTACAAGAAGTTTAAGTTGTGATGTGACTCCAAATAACAATGCCATAATTACTGGAACAATTTCTGGAGGTAAGGGATCTTTTGTTGTAGCAATAGCTTCAGGAAATAATACAGGTACTTTGGTGCAGCCTACTGCAACAGGAAATACTTTTACTTATACAACAATAGTAGCAGGAGATTATACTTTTAAAGTTACCGATTCTGGAAATTGTTCTGTTACAAGTGTTAAAGCCACGATTGCACCGTTAAATGCAATTGTTTTGACATCAGATAATGTTAATCCAAAATGTAATGGTTCTAATGATGGAACTATCCTTTTAAAACCAACTGGAGGCTCAGGAGAATTTACTTATAGCACTGATGGAATTACTTACAATGATAAATCATATTTTACAGGCCTAAGTGCAGGTGTAGAATATACTTATTATGTAAAAGATTCTAATAAATGTACAAAAACTTTAAAAGTTACTTTGGTTGCTCCTGACGCAATCAGCGGTACTGCATCTATAACAACACCTTACACTTGTGACAATCCTGCAACCATAACAGTTGGTACTGTAGTTACTGGTGGAAATGGTATTTATAAATACACATTGAATAGAAATGGTGTTGCATTGGTAACTCAGGACTCTAAAGTTTTTGCTGGTATAACAACAGCAGGAAGTTATACAGTAACTATTACAGATAGTAATTCATGTACTTTTACGACAACACCAGCTTTAACTATTGTAGCGTTGAATGGTCCAAAAGCAATGACTATTGATAAATCTAAGCTTACTTGTCCTACAAATAAATCAACTTTTTCTATTACTGATGTAAGAGATGCATTAGGAGCACCTTTAACAGGACCTTTTACATATTCTATCACGGCTCCGGCAAGTGCAGTAACAAGCAATCCTACAGGAACATTCGCAAATTTAGATCCTGGAGTTACATATACATTTGAAGTCAAAGATGCTAAAAACTGTTCTTTTACTAAAACAGATAAAATTGATCCATTACCAGTCTTCTCAATTTCAAGTTCAGTAGTAAGTGATGTAAATTGTTTAGGAGACTCAAAAGGTGAAGTTACTTTTACGGTTTCTGGATTAGGAAATAACGTAGCTTATACGTATCAAATAGATGCTTTAACTTCTCAAACAGGAACTTCTCCTAATACAGGAACTTCATTTACTATTTCTGCGACTAATTTAAATGCAGGTTTACATAAAATAACAGTAACAAATAATGTGACAAAATGTTCAGTATCAGATACTGAAACTATTGCAGCTCCTGCAGCAGCTTTATCTCTGGATCCTATAGGAATTGTAGATGTTACTTGTAAAGCAAAAGGTTCTGCTACTATAAATGTAAAAGGAGGTTGGGGATCTTATAGTTATGTTGTAACACCAACATCACCAGCTGGAACAGCACTTACACAAAGCTTAAAAACATTTTCAAATTTATCAGCAGGTAATTATTCATTTGTTGTAACAGATTTGAAAGGATGTCAAGTAAACGGAACTTTTACAATTAAACCTGAAGTATATCCTGCAGCTAATATAAATGTAACATCAGTTTATTGTGCTGGTGGAGGCGGGGCGACTTTAATTGCAACTCCAACTTCTGCACCACAACCAAATCCTAATTATGAATACAAAATTAATGGAGGTAATTATCAGCCTTCCGGAACATTCTCAGGATTAAATCCAGGAAAATATACTATTACAGTTAGAGATATTTTGACAGGTTGTACAGCTGATTTGGCTGAAGAAACAATTGCTGTTCCTTTATCTGCTAAATTAGATCCATTAGTTAAAGATTTAGATTGCGATGCTACAAATCCTAATGCTATTATAAAAGTTGTTATTAGCAATGGATATCCAGATTATACTTATAGAGTAAATACAAATGGAGGTGGATTCAGCGGTACTCCAATTCCGGTTGGGGCAGGTTTAAATACATTTAATTACACTACCACAACAGGTTCTGCAGCGGCTACTTATCAATTTGAAATATTTGATAATAAAGGTTGTAGAACAACTGTTACTCAAAACATCAATGCAAGGGTGTCTCCAACAGCAAACACAACGCCAAGTAATCCTACTTGTTACAATGGAACTGATGGTTCAATCGAAGTAACGCCAAGTTTAGGTTTAGCACCATATAATTATGAAGTTTCTACAACTTCTGGTACAACAGGATTTTCTAGTATGGCTTCAAACAAGCTAACAGGCGTTGGTGCAGGAACATATTGGTTTAGAGTTACGGATGCTAAAAAATGTCAGATAGTAGTATCAAGAACTCTAACGAATCCAGCACAATTAACAGCTCATGCAGATGTAACTATACCATTAAAATGTGGAGCGGGCAATGCTACTCAATCAGCTACTATTACGGTAACTATTGATAGTCCGGGAACACCATATACAGGAGTTAATAAATACAGATATAGTTATAATGGTCAAACTCCAGTAACATCAAATACATATACAACAGATAAAACTGGAACGGTTACTGTTGATGTATATGATGCAAACAATTGTACTTTTAGAGTACTTATATCTCCAGATGTTAAGGCACTAGTTCCACCAAAGAACATGAGTTTTGATCCTCCGGCAGCAATTACTTGTGCAACAGGTATGGATAAAACTGATTTGACAGTTAGAGTAGACGATGGAGTTGCTCCATTTAGATTTGAAATAACAAATACTGATGCAGCGGTAGCTCCAACAGCTCCAATTGCAACTGGAGTTACAACTCAAGATCATACATTTACTGATTTAGCTCCGGGAACTTATTACTTTAAAGTTACAGATGCGAATGGTTGTACCACTACTGGAAACTTTAAAATTGATAATGTATTGCCAGTAATTGTAAATGGCTCAGTAACTTCAAATGTGAACTGTAAAGGTACGGCTGACGGTAAACTTTTATTTACTGTTTCAGGAAATTCAGGTACATTTACTTATGTTCTTAGAAATGCTGCGAACGCGATTATTCCGATTTCGCAATCTACACAAACTGGAAACGTAGTAGATTATACCAGTTTAGCCGCAGGTATTTATACAATTACGATAACAAACCCAACAACGCAATGTACTGCTACTAAAGCTTTAGAGGTAAAAGAAGCAACTGTTCAGTTCGCATTTTCAGCACCAACTATTACACCAATTACTTGTTCTCCAAACAATGGAAAAGTGGTTATTAACACAGTTGGCGGATGGGGTAATAACAGATATACATTGACATTACCTGATAATACGGTAGTTGGACCACAAGCTATTGCTACATTTAGTAATTTGACTCAATCAGGAACTTATGGTATTTCTGTTACAGATTTAAATGGAAACGGATGTACAATTACAACAACATTTAATGTTGCAGCAGCGATTCAACCAGATGCAAGTATCGATTTAACACTTTCTGATTTATGTTATGATGCAGCAGGGAAAGCTACAATTGTAGTAACACCAGCGGTAACTTCTCCAACTTATATGTATAATATTAATGATGGAGTATATCAGGCAAGTGGAACATTTAGTAATTTAAATCCGGGAAGTTATGTTGTTAAAGTAAAAGATATGAGCACAGGCTGTATCTTGACTTTACCTGCACAGGCTATTGAAACAGAATTAAAATTCGATGCTAAATTAGAAACTTTAGCTACTTGTAATGGTCAGGATGTTGAAATTAAAGGTACTGTATCGGGAGGAAAAACACCTTATACTTATACGGTAACTATTAATGGTACGCTTGATCCTACAGTTAGACCAGTAACAGGGACTACATTTACATATACAGATCCTACTGCAACTACTGCAACAGTAAACACAACTTATTTGTTTACTTTAAGTGATGCTTCAACTACTCATTGTAGTCTTACATCGACAGTAATTGTGGCTCCGAAGACAAATCCTGATTTTACACTTACTCCAAACTCTACAATTTTATGTAACGGAGATGCAACTGGTTCTATAACAGTAACAATTGATCAGACAAAAGGAGCAAGTCCTTATACAATAAATGTGACTAAAGATAATTCTGCTTTAGTTCCTGCTACGCCAAACGTAAACTACGGTATTCAGACAACAGGTCTTCCTGCGGGAGATTATATCGTTAGAGTTACAGATGCTAAAGGTTGTTATAAAGATGAAACAACTAGTATAATAGATGCTCCAAAAATTAATTTTGCTTTAGTTGATGTTCAAATTAAATGTGTTGGAGGTACTACAGGTACAACTTTTGGTTCTATCTCGGTAACAGGTCTAACGGGTGGTACTACCAATCCAGCTCCTGCTGCATCTGGTTATACTTATACTTTAACAAGTAACACCAGCGCAACTCAGGTTTATCATCCTACAGGAAATGAAGATCATACGTTTAATGTATTAAATTTTGGAATTTATGAATTAACGGTATCTGATATAAATGGATGTTCACTGACTAAAAAAATCAATATGGCATCACCGCCAGAAGATTTAAAAATTGAGGTTACTCCTGGACCACCGTCTTGTACAACTGCTAGTTTAATAGTTAAAGCGACACCAACAATTCCTGGAGGGCCTTATTATTTTGCTAAATATCCTTTGGATCCAACAGATCCAACAAAATTTGATTATGCAACTTATGCTGCTTTTTACCAGACTGCAGATGCTACATCACCTCCAGCACTACCGGGAGATCCTTTGTTATTACAGTCAACATTTAATAATCTTAATCCGGGAGTAGTATATTCTTTTGTTGTTTATGATGATACAACAAAATGTTATTATTTCAAGCAGGCAGATGGACCAACAAAATCTGCATCTACATTAACAAGTGACGTTACTGCTGCAAATGTAACTTGTATGGGAGCTGACAATGGAACGGTTTCATTTACAATTGCAAATCCGCAACCGACTACAACACGAGTTAAATATGAAATTTATAATTCACAAACTAATATCATTGTTACACCTTTAGTAGGCGGAACAGTTACTCTACCAACTCTGACAGTTAATAATGTAGGACCTCTTAAACCAGGTACTTATTACATTTTATTTACTGAAGAGGATAATTTAGGAAATATAGTTTGTTTGAATTCTTCTGATATATTTACAATAACACAATCAGTTGTGCCATTGTCAATGAACGCTACTGCGAAAAATGATAATTGCGGTCCTGCAAAAGGCGTTGTTGAAGCTTTTGGAAAAGGAGGAACAACTAGTATTCCAGATCCAACACCAACAGATCCAAACCGTACTATTTCAGTTCCTTACTTATATCAAATTTTTGCTGATACCGGAGCAGTTGGAGTAATCGATGGTGCGGACCATAGTAATGATCCAATTGTTGAACCTTCATTCCCGGCTACTTTTAACTTAAATGGTCAAACTAAAAATACATTTAATGTAGATAACGGTAATTATATTGTTTATGTTAAGGATGCAAACGGATGTATCGCTTATAGCTTTGTTGAAGTAAAATTAGATCCATCACCGGTTATTAGCGCTGTTACAAATAATATCTGTGTTACAGAAGGCTCATTTGTAATCGATGTTAATTTGACGACAACAGGTGTAGGTCAGCATTATTATAGTTTAGATGGTGCGGCACCAGTTCTAATGCCGTCAGCATCATTCTCTATTTCAAATCTTGCTTCAGGAAATCATACTGTACGAGTTATAGATTTTAATGGATGTGGTAATACCGTAACTTTACCGTTTATTTCGACACCTCTTGAAATAAAAGCAAGTTTTACAAAAAATCCTATTTGTGAAAATAACGATGGAGAAATTACTGCTGAAGTAACAGGTGGATTTACGCCAAATAATTTTGAGTATACTTTAGTAAAAAATTCATTGCCAACAATTCCTAATGTAACGCAGCCTAATGATCCTAAATTTGTTGGTCTTACTGCAGGAAATTATACAATTACGGTTAGGGATATTAATACAAATTGTACGAGATCAATAGATGTAGATATGATACTTCCAACAGTTATAGATTTGTTGGCAACAGATATTTCAACTACTCCAGTAGATTGTACTACAGGTCAGGGAACTGTAAACAACGGAACATTGACTGTTAATTTAAGAGCAGTAAATGATAATCCAAATTATACTTATGTATTAACTCCAGTTTCGCCTGTTGGACCAGCTCTAACGCAAATAAATAATAATATATTTAAAGGATTAAACGCAGGAGATTATACTGTATCTGTAACTTCTGCTAGAGGTTGTGAGAAAACAGTATTAGCAAACGTACCTGCACCTGCTGCAGTGGTTGCGAGCGCAGATGCTACACCATTTAGTTGTGTTACAGATCCTACTGTAACAACAGTTGTTGTAACCGCTTTAGGAGGTACAGGAACTTATACTTTCAGTAAAGACGGTACGAACTATTTTACAAGTAATAGTACTCCGCCAGACAATAAATATACATTTGAAATTGAAGATAATTTAGCAATCCAAAACCCTACTTATTGGGTTAAAGATTCTAATGGCTGTTTAGATACTTCAACATTAACTACACCGTTAGAACCATTGCCTAAATTAATTTCGGCGACAGCAACAAGATCAACAGCTGCAGGTTCGCAAATTGATTGTGTAAATGGTAGAGAGGTGATACAAATAGATGTAGTAGGAGGATCATCGACACCAATTGATTTGAAATATGAAGTTTCAATTGATGGTACTTCATACACTGTTCTTGCAGCTTCAAGCGGATCAAGAACATTTACATACAATGCAATTACAGCAGGTAGTAATTATCAGTTTAAAATAACAGATAACGCTACAGGTTGCGATATTCTATCTAATATTTATGATGTTCCATTATTTGATGCTCTAAGTGTAACAGCAACTACAGTTGCAGATGTTCAATGTAAATCTGCAACAAATGGAAGTATTGAAATTAATGTTTCTGGTTACACAGGACCATATACATATGCATTATATGACGGTTTAACACCTGTAGTCGGAATTGGAGCATCTGGATCTCATGATACCGCTACTTCTAATCCTTTTACAATACCTTTCGGGTTAGGCGCAGGAACAAATTATACGGTGAGAATTGTAGAAACAGCTTATCCTAGATGTTTTACTACTTCAACAGTTGCAATTATCAGCGAGCCAACTATTGCTTTAGCATTAGATCCTCTGGATGTTACGCCACTAGGTTGTACAACTGATGGAGCTGTTAAAGTTACAACTCAAGGCGGTTGGGGTAATAACGTTTACACGCTTACACCTCCAACAGGTCCAGCAGTAACAAACACTACTGGTGATTTTGGAAACCTTAGATTAGATGGTACTTATGGAGTATCTGTAAAAGATGCTAATGGATGTACGGTTACAGATTCATTTGATTTAGTGATTCCAACACCTCCAACTGCAGTAATTGCATCAACATCTGATTATTGTTACGATAGTACAGATTTAGCTACTTTAGTTGTAACAGCTTCAGGTGGTGCAGGAGGTTATGAGTACAGTATTGATAACAAACAATCTTGGACAACAAATAATACATTTACTAACCTGACTCCAGGAATTTATGATATTATTGTAAAAGATGCTTATGGTTGTGAAGTAACTGCATCAAGCAACGAAATCAAACCTCAACTTTTTGCTACGGCACAAAATGATAAAAATATTTTCTGTACAGGTACTGTAGACGGAACTATTAAAATTTCTGCTCAAGGCGGATATGGTTCTTATACTTATACAGTTAATAAGGATAACGCTGGAGCTTCTACTCCGATAGCTTTCCCAGCAGGTTTAGATACTGCTTATTATACTGTTCCTGCTTTAACAGGTGCTGGAAGCTATGAAATTGTAGTTTATGATGCAAGAAATTGTTCTTACACAGTTGTAGATAAAGCTGTTATGGTAGATCCAACTCCGGTTGATTTATTAACGTCTGATATTGCAATTACACCAGTAGATTGTAATGCGCCACAAGGCACAAATAACAACGGGACAATTACGGTTAATTTAAGACCTGTAAATAATAATCCAGATTACACGTATGTGCTTACACCAACTTTACCAGCAGGTGCAGCAATAACTCAGGTTAATAATAATCTGTTTACAGGATTGACTCCGGGACAATACAACATAAGCGTTACATCAGAAAGAAATTGTGAGGCAAATGTTGATGTTGCTATAGCAGATCCAATAGTTGTAACAGCTTCAGCTTCAGCAACAGCATTTAGTTGCGCGGTTGATCCAACAAAAACAACTGCGGTAGTTTCTGCTGGCGGTGGTACAGGAACGTACAGTTTTAGTAGAGATGGTATCAATTATTTCGCTAGTAATAGTATACCAGCAGATAATAGATATACATTTGAATTAGGTGATACAGGATTAACTCAAAATCCGACATTCTATGTAAAAGACTCAAACGGTTGTGTTCAGACAACACAATTAGTTACTGCTTTAGATCCATTACCGAAATTTATTTCTGTAGTTGGTACTTTTGGTCCGCAAATAGATTGTATTAATAACAAACAAGAAATTAATGTAGTCATTAGCGGAGGAAGTAATACGCCAAATGCATTTACTTATAATGTATACCAAGATGGTGCTTTAATCCAAGGACCAACAACAGTTACAGGAAATACATTTACTTATGATGCTTTAACAGTAGGAAGTAGTTACGAGTTTGAAGTATTAGACAATAATACAGGATGTAGCATTAAATCTGATGCTTATGAAGTTCCTATTTTCAATATTGCTAAGGTGAATGCTACTGTTTCTTCTCACGTAGATTGTAATAGTAATGCAACTGGAGCGATTGAAATTGATGTTATTGATTACAACGGAACTTATAACTACGAAGTTTTCAGTGGTACAAATCCTGTAGCTGTAACATCGGGAGTGGGCGATACAGCGACTGCTAATCCATTTACAATTCCTTTCGGATTTGTTGCAGGTGAAGATTACAGAGTAGTACTTGCACAAACGGCATACCCAAGTTGTACAATCACTTCAAATAATGTTAAGATTACAGAGCCTGCTGCTTTAAGCCTGGCTGGATTTACACCAAGTGTTAAAAATCAGAATTGTACCAATTTAGCAGCTGTTATCACTATTGATCCTGCAACTATTACTGGAGGCACAAAAGAGTATATGTATGCAGTTGTACCGACAACAACACCTCCTACAGTTCCGGCTACTGGAGATTACAATACATTTACAACTATACAAATAGCTACAGCTAAAATTGCTCCGGCATTTGATTCTTATGATGTTTATGTAAAAGATGCTAATGGATGTTTCGCTTTCGTTACAGTAAATATTGCACAAGATCCTTTACCAGTCATTACTGCAGTTGTACCAACACACTGTACTAACACAACAGGTTATGAAATTACGGTAACTGCGTCTGGATTTACTTCCGATTTAGAATATAGTATAGACAAAAATACTTGGCAGCTAAACAACAATGTATTAGTTGTCACCTCACCAGGTGATTACAAAGTATATGTTAGAGACGCTAACTTATGTGTTGTAGAAGCTCCGGTAACTATTTTAACACCATTGCAGTTAAATTATGAATTAACTACAACTCCAATCTGTAACGGAAATCAAGGAGTGGTAACATTATTAGCTTCTGGTGGAACAGTAACTCCAAGTTATGAATACAGTAAAGATGGAGGAGCTTTTGTTTCTTCTAACATATTTACAGGTTTGGTTCCTAACACTTATACTTTCACCGTAAGAGATACGGGAACAAATTGTACAAAAGATGTAGTGGTTATTATTGAAACACCAAATACGGCAATTGATTTCAGTTTAGTACAAACTCCAGCAATTTGTAAAGGAGGAAGCACTGGAACGATTACTGTAAAAATGGCAGCTTCAACAGCAACAATAAATAATAACCCAGTTTACACTTATTCTATCAATCCATCTCCAGTCGGAATGGTATTATCAGGAAATGTGTTTACAAATCTTCCTGAAGGTACTTATACAGTAACAGTAACTTCTGGTAAAGGATGTCCAGTTGATCAAACTATTATAGTAACTGAACCATTAATTATTTCGGTGCCAGTTCCATTAGTGGCAGATTATGGATGTACATCTGGTAACAAAGAAAATAATGCAACAATTACAATAAATACACCTACAGGTGGTTCTGGAAATTACACAGTTTATGAATTCTTCAGAAATGGAAATCCTGTGGCAGTTCAAAGAGGAGATAATCCTGTTTTCATTGAAGCAGATTTATTAGGAGGTAGCTATGTAATTAATGTATACGATGATCAAGGATGTGTGGGAACTGCTACAGCGACTATAAATCCATTTATTGCTATTGATTTTGCTAATCCAGCATTAACGATTACCAGACCAATTACGTGTCTTAACAACGAAGATATTCAGGTTAATGTAACTTTTACAGGAAGTCCTGCTGTCCCTCTTCAGTATACAATAGTTGCAGCTACAACAAATGCTGTAGCTTATCCTTCAGTAACAAATGCTAATGGTCAGTTTACCAATTTAACAGTTGGAAATTATACAATCACAGTAACAAACCCTGTTACAGGTTGTATATTGAAAACAATTCATTACGTAGACGAGCCAAATACATTTGATATTGTAGCACAAAACATTAAAAACGTTACTTGTTTTGGAACAGCAACAGGTAGTGTTGATTTAACTTTCGTTGATAATAAAGTCGATCCAACAGATGATGCAGGAATTTTTGATTATACAATTACAGGACCGGTTAACCTTAACGGAAGATCATCAGGTACAGTAATTAATATTCCAAATTTACTTGAAGGTGTTTATCATGTAGTTGCTACATTGGTTGCAACACCAAATTGTCAGGTTGAAACAGACTTTTTAATTGCTCAGCCAGATTCTCAATTACAGATAGCAGAAACGCATACACCAATTACTTGTGATCCTGGTAACGATGGTACAATTACTGTATCAGCAACAGGAGGATGGTCAGCTTTATACGAATTTGAATTAGTTGGCCCGGTAAGTGCAGCGTACTCTGATCAGTATTATTTTGAAGGTTTAACCGCTGGAACATATACTGTAAATGTTAGAGATTTTAACAACTGTGTTCAAACTACTACTGTTATATTAAAAAATCCAGATCCGATTTTAGTTACAGCTAGTGCGACAGTAAGCGTTTTAACTTGTAATGGTGATAATAGTGGAGAAATTACAGTAAATCTTCCGACAGGAGGTCAAGAAAGTAATTACTCATACATATTGAATTACTTAACTAGTGATCCACTAATTTCTACTGAATCTCAAACTAGTCCTGTATTCTCAGGTTTAGGAGCAGGAAGATATTCAGTAACAGTAATTGATGGTATTAATTGTGTTTCTCAGCCTTCTGCTGAAATCGAAATAACAGAACCATCAAAAGTAGAGTCTTTATTAATTATAGAAACTGGAATAACTTGTAAAAATGATGCTACTTTAACGTTAAGTGCACAAGGTGGAGCAGGTCCATACGAATATAGTACTGACCAAGCTTTCACAATTGTTGCTGGTTCATTTGCTACATCAATCACATTCCCAGTAGCATTAGGTGATCACCAATATTATGTTAGAGATTCTAAAGGATGTGTAGGAAACATTTCAAACAACGTTACAATAAATCCATTAATGCCATTAGATCTAGAATTAGATTTAACAAATGCTGTAGTTTATTGTAAGGGAAGTTTAACTGCAGTTATTGATGCAGAAGCAAAAGGAGGTTTAGAAAATTATATATACACATTGTATGATGGTAGCGGAAACATACTCAAACCTGCACAATCAACAGGATATTTCGATCAGCTTCCTCAGGGTACTTACGTGGTACGTGTAGATAGCGGAGATTGTCAGTACGATTCAGCTCCTATAGTTATTATAGAACCAGCCGCAGAATTGTCTGCCATTCCAACTGTTACAGATGCAACTTGTTTTGGTGCCAACAATGGTAAAATCGAAATTGCTGCTACAGGTGGTACAGGAATTATCAAATATGCTATTTCGCCAAACTTAGCTCAGTTTGATGATAAAGCGGTATTCGATCGTCTGGCTCCTGGTATTTATACAATATTAGTTCAGGATGAAAATTCTTGTTTTGTTCTGATAGAACGGGAGATTAAAGAACCAAATCCTTTAGAAGGTAAAGTAGTTGGTCCAATCATTCAGGAAATTTGTGATGGAGATAATGATGGAGCATTTACAGTAGAAGTTTCCGGAGGAAGACCACCTTACAGCATTAGTCTTGATAATGAGAACGGAACTTATATTCCATTAAATAATGGTACAAGACATGACTTTACTGCTCTTAAAGGAGGTACTCATAACGTTTATATTAAAGACGCTAGTTGTACAACAATGGTTGAAGTAATGATGGATAAAGCTGTAGTTCTTAACCCAACTGCAGAGGTAACATACGACTGTGTAAACAATGCGCAGGCAAATATGGTAGTGGTAACAGTTGACGCTTCAAATAATCCAACAGACGTAGATTACTCTCTGGATAATAATGGAACGTATCAGCCAAGTAACATCTTTACAAATGTTCCTGCAGGAACTCACTTCATAGTGGCAAGACATACTAACGGATGTGAAGTGCCAACTGCAACATTTGATGTAGAAGGAATAGCTGAGGTAAGTTTAATCGATGTAACAAATTCGACTACAGACATAAATGTTATTACTGTAAAAGCTTCTGGCGGAATTGCTCCTTACGAATACAGTTTCAACGGAGAGCCATTCTCATCATCTAATACATACAGAATCTATAAAACAGGTGATTATCCGGTAATTGTAAGAGATAAAAATGGTTGTGAGGCAACAATAATTGTTCATGGTATTTTCTACGATTTCTGTATGCCAAACTATTTCACACCTAACGGTGCAGGTTCAAATACAACAATTGGTCCTGATTGTGGCGCATTAGCATACAAGGAATTAACGTTTGACATCTTCGACAGATATGGTAGAGCAGTAGCTAAATACCGTGTAGGTCAGAAATGGGACGGTAAATACAATGGAAATGAATTACCAACAGGAGATTACTGGTATGTTCTTAAACTAAATGATCCGAAAGATAACAGAGAGTTTGTTGGACATTTCACTTTATACAGATAACAAAATTATAGCCCCAATGATGTTATCTAAAAAAATTAATACAATGAAAAAGTTTATTTTATCCTTAGTACTCATGGCTGTAACAACTAGTTACAGCCAGGAGTTAAACCTACCAGTGTTTACTCAATATTTGGCTGATAACCCTTTTATTCTTTCACCAGCCTACGCCGGTATTGGAGATAATCTTCGTATTAGAGCCAATGGTCTTACGCAATGGGTCGGAATTAAAGACGCACCAGATAACCAGTCATTGTATGCCGATTTTCGAATCTTAGACCGTTCAGGTGTTGGTTTGTCATTGTATAATGACAGCAACGGAAATACCAGACAAACAGGAGCTAAAGTGTCTTTTGCGCATCACCTTATTTTAGATTATTATTCAGAACAATATCTGTCCTTTGGTATTTCGTACAACTTTAATAGTTTTCGTTTAGAAACAGGTAATTTCACGGGCGACGTAAATGGTCCCGGAACAGTTATAGATCCTTCTATAACAGATAATCGTCAGACATCAAATAATAACTTTGATGTGAGTGCCTTGTATCGTAAAAAAGGCTTTTACCTGAGTTTTAATGCCAACAACGTTTTAAAGAAAAACTTAACCAAGGAAAGAACAAACGAACCATCTTTGCTTTCGAATTTTCAGGTTTATTCTGGATTTACTTTTAAAGACGGAGAAAATAGACGTATAGAATACGAACCATCTGTTTTCTTACAGTATTTTGCTAGTGATGGACGTTCGACAACCGATTTTAACTTCAAATACAGAAGATACAATAGATACGAAGATTATTATTGGATCGGAGTTTCATACCGTTTCTTAAACGACCAATTTCCAAAACCACTGGCAGCTGGACCAATGGCAGGATTTATGAAATCAAAATTCTATTTTGCCTATTCTTATCAGATAATGTTTAATGGTCTTGGAGCTTACAATTCAGGAACGCATTCTATTACAATCGGATTCGATTTCTTACAATCTATCAGTAACTGTCCTTGTACACAAAGTCCGGTTCACGATTAAACAAAGTAATTTTATCATTTTTGAGAATTAATTTGTTGGTTTTCATAATTTACAACGTTTTCGTTTTTATTGAACTGTTATTTTTGCTTATTTGAAATTTAGAGTACTGTAAAAGTTCTATATTTGTTATTCTTTCAAAAAATTATAAAAAATTAACAGATGAAAACTTTAAACGATTTCGATTTTAAAAATAAAAAAGCCATTATCCGTGTTGACTTCAATGTACCATTGGATGAGAATTTTAAGGTAACAGATACTACACGTATCGAAGCTGCAAAACCAACAATTGATGCTATTTTAGCACAAGGCGGTAGTGTGATTTTAATGTCGCATTTAGGAAGACCAAAAGGAGCAGAAGAGAAATACTCTCTAAAGCATATTTTAAAAACAGCTTCAGAAATTTTAGGAGTTGAGGTAAAATTTGCTGAAAACTGTGTTGGCGAAAAAGCTCAGACAGCAGCAAAAGACCTTAAACCGGGTGAAGTTTTATTATTAGAAAATTTACGTTTTCATGCAGAAGAAGAAGCTGGAGATGTAGCTTTCGCTAAAGAATTAGCTTCTCTTGGAGATATTTATGTAAACGATGCATTTGGTACAGCTCACAGAGCGCACGCATCTACTACTATTATTGCACAATTTTTTCCAAACGATAAAACATTCGGAACATTATTGGCAAAAGAGATTGAAAGTTTAAACAAAGTGCTTAAAAACAGCGAAAAACCAGTTACAGCAGTACTTGGAGGATCTAAAGTTTCATCTAAAATTACCGTTATCGAAAACATCTTAGATAAAGTAGATCACATGATTATTGGAGGTGGAATGACATTTACTTTTATTAAAGCTCAGGGCGGAAAAATCGGTGAGTCGATCTGCGAAGATGACAAATTAGATTTAGCGCTTGAAATTTTAAGATTAGCAAAAGAAAAAAGCGTTCAGGTTCATATTCCGGTTGATGTTATTGCCGCAGATGATTTTTCAAACAATGCAAATACTCAGGTTGTTGATGTAACAGCAATTCCTGACGGATGGCAGGGTTTAGATGCAGGTCCAAAATCTCTGGAGAATTTCAAAAAAGTAATTTTAGAGTCAAAAACTATTCTTTGGAATGGTCCGTTAGGTGTTTTTGAAATGGAAACTTTCTCTAAAGGAACTATTGCATTAGGCGATTATATTGCAGAAGCAACCGAAAAAGGTGCCTTTTCATTAGTTGGAGGAGGAGATTCTGTTGCAGCCGTAAAACAATTCGGATTTGAAGACAAAATGAGCTATGTTTCTACAGGTGGCGGGGCTATGCTTGAAATGTTAGAAGGAAAAGTTTTACCTGGAATCGCTGCGATTTTAGACTAAAATATCACAATTAACATTTTTTTACATAGTTTTATTCGATAAAGGACTTAAGTTTGCAAAAGTAACACTCTTATATTCGATTGATTTATAGAATTTTAAAAAAATGTTATATGATTGTAATAAAAAGATTTTCATTAGTCGTTTCTGCTTTATTTTCTATGGCTGCTTTTGCACAAGATATTGCAAAAGCTGAGGTAGAAAAACCCGAAGTAAAACTTTCTTATCTGGATTCTATTAAAAGTACATTCAAAAAAGACAATCTGGCGACCAAAGTCGATAGTTTATGGATGAATGAATTAGTTAGTTTAGATATTTACGACGATTTAACAAAAGACATCCAGACTATTAATAAGGATGTTACCGTTGATCAGGAGCTTCCAACCGAATTGTTAAAAGAACGATTGGTTGCCATGAATCAGAAATCGCCTTTTGAAATCGAATACAATCAGGGTTTAGAAAATATCATAAAGTCATTTCTTAAGAACCGTAAAAAATCGTTCTCACGATTAATGTCTTTATCAGAATATTATTTCCCGATATTCGAGGATGCTTTTGCCAAACAAAATGTTCCTCTGGAAATAAAATATTTAGCCGTTGTAGAATCTGCTTTAAATCCTAAAGCAGTTTCTAAAATGGGCGCCACGGGACTTTGGCAGTTTATGTACGGTACCGGAAAACAATACGCTTTAAAAATCGATTCGTATATTGATGAAAGAAGTGATCCTCTTAAAGCGACAGCAGCAGCTTCAGAATATATGAGTAAAATGTTCAATATATTTGGAGACTGGGAACTTGTTTTAGCATCTTATAATTCTGGTCCGGGAAATGTTACCAAAGCAATTCGTCGCTCTGGCGGAAAAACAAAATACTGGGACATTCGTAATTATCTGCCAAAAGAAACACAAGGCTATGTTCCTGCTTTCCTTGCTACAATGTACCTTTTTGAATATCACAAAGAACACGGAATCAATCCGCAAAGAGCTGTGGTTAAAAACTTCGAGACCGATACAGTTTGTGTAAAAAATCAAATATCTTTTAAACAGCTTGCTGATTTATTAGACATGCCACAATCACAAATTCAGCTTTTAAATCCATCTTATAAAATGGGTGTAATTCCTTTCTATCAGGGAGAACAACATTTTATTCGTCTTCCAAAAGATAAAATTGCAACATTTGTTTCCAACGAAGATCAGATCTATGCATACGTTAAGCATGATACAGAACATAAATCAACTTCATCAAGATTAGCAGTTAAATATGCTCCAAAAGTAAAACCGGCAGTAGTTAAATCTGTTATTGAAGAAGATGATAATGAATACCTGACGTATAAAGTTAAAAAAGGGGATAACCTTGGGGCAATTGCTTCAAAGTATAATGTAAGCAGCGCATCGATTAAAAAATGGAATAATTTAAAAACAAATAGCGTTGCTGTCGGAAGAAATCTTAAAATCAAGTTTGAAGACCAGCCGGTATTTAAAGCTGTTCCATCTATTGACAAAGGAGAATCTGTCATTGCAGCTGCAGATGATAAAGATAAAACAACAAGTAATCAGGATTATGTAGTTGCTGCTGGAGACAATTTAGGAAGTATTGCAAAAAAATTCGGTATGACTATTGCGGAGTTAAAAGAACTTAATAATTTATCATCAAATACTATTGGATTAGGTAAAACGCTTATTATTTCTAAAGCTGCTGTAGTTATTGAAGAGACGGTTACGACTGCAATCGCTTCAAATTCGATTGATTCATTTAAGAAAAAAGCACCGTCTAAAAATTTTGGTGAAGATTATTACGTTAAAAAAGGTGACTCTTTATACAGCATTTCAAAAAAATATCCTGGGGTAACAATTTCTGATATTAAAAAATGGAATGGTATTAAAGACGAAGATATTAAACCGGGAATGAAACTTAAAATAAACGGATAAAAGAAAAATCTTATTTAAATTTGGGTTTTATTTCATAAATTAATAAAATGAATAAAACCCATTTTTTATTTTTATTACTTCCATTTTTGCTGATCTCTTGCTTTAAAGGAGAAAAACAAAGCCAGACTGTTTCAGGAAAAACAAATGCTATTTCAGTGATTATAGACGATCAGTTATGGTATGGAGAAGTTGGTGACAGTATTCGGAATAAATTTGCTTCGCCCGTTCTGGGGCTAACACAGGAAGAGCCTCTTTTTACCATTAATCAATATCCGGCGAGATTACTGGAAGGTTTTGTGACTGACAGCCGCAGTATAATTGTAGTCAAAAAAACCGCGGCAGAAAAATTCGAAGTCATTCGAAGTAAAAATTTACCACACAACACTTTTCGCATTTACGGCAAATCTGTAGACGATATTATTTGCAGTATCGAACTGAATTCGCCCGAAATCATCAAAATTATCCGCAATGCCGAAATCGAAAAAATTCAGCAGGACAATAGTGCTTCACTGTTGAATAAAGCCATCATAAAAAATAAATTTCATATCAATATTCAGATTCCGACAGGATACGAATATATGCTTCACAAAAAGAAATTTATCTGGCTGAAAAAAGAAATCATAAGTGGCAACACCAGTCTGCTGATTTATCAAATTCCGCTTCGTAATTTTAAAAAGAAAAAAGATGTCGTAAACGCCATTGTAAAAATGCGCGATTCAGTTGGAAAATACATTCAGGGACGCGAGCTGAATACGCAGATGATTACAAGTGAGGCGTATGCTCCTTATTTTTCTAAGACTATGATCGACAATAAAAATGTTTTCGAAACCAAAGGAACCTGGGAATTAAAAAACGATTTTATGACCGGACCTTTTATTAATTACGCGTTCGTAGACGAAACCTTTAATCGGCTTTTGGTTATAGAAGGGTTCTGTTATTCACCCTCACATCAGGAACGCGATCTCATGTTGGATTTGGAAGCAATCATAAAAACCGTTAGAATTGACAAACGTTAGATTTTGATTTTTTATTTTGAAGGTTTTCCAATTAATTACTTCGTTCTTACTAATGATTAAACTTTAAACCACAGCAAGACAATTTTTTTTTGTAATATTGTTTGTAACAAACTTTAAAACAAATAGTTATGAAAAAATTAACCGCAGTATTAGTAGGGATAACATTATGTTTTATTTCCTGTAAAAAAGAAGTAAAGCCAGAAGTTACCACAACAAAAGATACAGATACCACAGTAACCGAGGAACCAGCAGTTGAACAGCCTGTAGATTCTGCTACCGAAGTAAAAGCATGGCAGGCATATGCTACACCGGGAACCGAGCACAAATTGCTAGCAGATGAAACCGGAACATGGAACTGTGATATGACTTTTTGGTACGAACCAAATGCAAAACCTGAAAAAGCCACTTCGGTAGCAGATGTTAAAATGATTCTCGGCGGACGCTATCAGGAAGCAAATTATAAGGGAACTATAATGGGACAGCCATTCGAAGGAAAAAGTACAGTGGCATACAATAACGCGAGTAAAGAATTCACTACCACTTTTATTGACAATATGGGAACCGGAATAATGACGGCTGTCGGAACATATGATGACGGCTCAAAAAGCATAACGTATAAAGGCGAGTTGGTAAATCCTGTAACGGGCAAAAAAGCACCCTACAGAGAAGTTTATACGATCGTAGATGCAAAAACCAGAAAAATGGAAATGTTCGATGTCAAAAACGGTTCAGAATATAAAAGCATGGAAATTGTAATGACAAAAAAATAAAATTTTTCTAATTGTTTAAAGCACAAAGTTTTATTTCAAAGTAAACAGGAAATCAGACTTTGTGCTTTCTCATTATATAAACATTAATAGTGGGTATATTAAAGTCAAACGTTTTAAGAGATTAAAAAATAATATAACTTCGCGCCTCTGTGCCTGTACGGCAAAAACAAAGAACAATGGAATTAAAATGGAAAATAAAGCCTTTTGAGGCATTAACTGTGCATGAGTTATATGATTTGCTTAAACTGAGAAGTGAAATCTTTGTAGTGGAGCAAAATTGCGTTTATTTGGATCTTGACGGAAAAGACCAAAAAGCTTTACACTTAATTGGAGAATTTGATGGTAAAATTGTTGCCTATACCCGTTTATTTGATGCCGGAATTAGTTTTGATAACGCCTCGATCGGAAGGGTGGTGGTAGACCAAAATTACAGAGACAGAAAATGGGGACATGATTTAATGCGTGAATCTATTGCCGCTATTAAATCGAACTTCGGAAAAGATAAAATTACAATTGGCGCGCAATTGTATTTGAAGAAATTCTACGAAAGTCACGGTTTTGTGCAAACCAGCGAAATGTATCTGGAAGATGATATTCCGCATATTGAGATGGTACGAGAATAAATAAAAGAGGCTGAAATTCTAATTTCAGCCTCTTTTAATTTTATGTAAATCGGATATTTATATTACGACATCTTTAAAATCGTTTTATATTCCGTTTGGTTGTTTAATACATTAACCGCTCTTTTAATTTCAGAATTATTTTTGATATAATATTGATACAAACCTTCCTGATATTGATATCTTTTAATCAGTTCTTCCAAAATCATGTTTTTGATTTCTTTCTGGTTTTTATCCAGTAAAGTAGTTTCACTTTTTTCTAAAGCACTCAATAATTGCTGATATTCTGCTGTTATTGTTTCGTCGATTTTTTCTTTTTTGGCTGCGGCTAAAGTGTTTTTCAGAGCCACTTCGGTTTCGGTATCAAAAGTGATTTTATTAACTTTTAGATATTGTTTGAAAGCGTTATAATCTGCATCAGTTAAAGTTGGGATCTTGTCACCCAAATTTGGATTTTTATAATAATAAGTGGTAGCGTAATCAAAGACACCATCATTTTTAATTAAAGCCGTGGCAATAGCGCTTGTTTTTGCTTCTTCAAGTTCAATATCCGGTAAAACACCGCCGCCATCGTATACAGTTCTTCCTTTTCTGGTTTTAAAAGCATTAAAGTTTTTGGCATCTGTTTTCTGAGCAACACCATTTTTGTCCTTGTGCGCGTAATCCAAAGCCTGAATACATCTTCCGGAAGGTGTATAATATCTGGAAATAGTTACTTTTAACTGAGTTCCGTAAGTTAAATCTACAGAACGCTGCACCAGACCTTTTCCAAAACTTCTGCTTCCTAAAACCACTGCGCGATCCAGATCCTGTAAAGCACCGGAAACAATTTCAGACGCCGAAGCACTTCTTCCGTTTACTAAAATGGCAAGTGGAATCTGAGTATCAATCGGCTCTTTCTGCGTTTTATAAGTATTGTTGTGTTTCTCAATTCTCGATTTTGTAGTTACAATAACCTCATTTTTCGGAACAAATAAATTACAGATATCAATAGCTTCATTTAATAATCCGCCGGGATTTCCTCTTAAATCCAAAACAATTTGTGTTGCTCCGTCAGCTTTTAGTTTTTCAAGTGCGTCTTTTACTTCGTTTGAAGCTTTTCTGCTAAAATGTGCCAAAACAATATAACCTGTTTTCTCATCAATTTTTCCGTAAAAAGGCACCGATTTAATATCTACTTCATCCAAAACCAAAACCGTAGTAAAAGGTTTTCCCTGACGCAGGTATTTGATGTTGATTTTTGTATTTTTTGTTCCTTTTAATAAAGAAGAAGCATCATCTTTAAAATCGGCAATCATAATATCTCCAATCTGTATAATTTCGTCACCTGCTTTTAGTCCGGCCTTGTCAGCAGGATAATCTTTGTAAGGTTCACGAACAATTAAGCGATCTTTTTTTCTGGAAATCAAAGCACCGATTCCAGTATATTCTCCGGTATTGTTGATTTTAAAATTAACTACATCCTGTTCGTTAAAATAAACTGTATACGGATCCAGACTTGCCAGCATGTTTTTAATGGCTTTATCCATCAGATCACCCGGATTGGTTTCGTCTACATAATTCGTATTTACAGCTTTAAACAAGGTCGTAAAAATCTCGATCTGCTTGGCAATTTCAAAAAAATCTTCTTTAAAACTGGCACCAACAAACAACATTCCCGCCGCAGTGACAGGTATAATGAATTTCTTTTTGAAATATGGATACATGATTATTCTTTTTTTCTTCTTCTAAATCTTTTTCTAATAAAATAAGCCAATATACAAAGTATAATAACAAACGGCCAAATACTGATAAGTCCAATTAAGAAATCCGATAAACTATAAAATCCCGATTTTACAGCGGCCCACAATTTGGATCCATACGAGATTTTAACGCCTTCTTTTTCGGCTATCGTTTTGTAAAATTCAATTGTAACGGTACTTTCAGAAACACGGCTTTCCAGATATTTAAGCTGACCTTCTTTGGCTTCGATTTCTTCACGAATGGCAGAAATTTGTTTCTCAATTTCTAAAATCTCGCTTATTTTCGTAGCTTTTTGTAAAATTTCCAGATAACGTTCTTCGAGTTTTTTCTTTGTTTTTAATCTTGATGTTAAATCAATAAATTGTTCGGTAACATCTTCTGCAGATATGTTTTTAACTTCAAAATACGAAACCCCTTTTGAGATATTACTTATAAAACGATCAAAATTCTGACTTGGTACTTTTATAGTAAGATTTCTAAAAACAGTGGCATAATCTTTTCCCTCAGAATCGTTTATAATTTTTGCTTTATTCGCAGAAACCGCTTTTTGAATTTGAGTAAAAGTGTTTTCAAGATCATCTGTTTCGAATCTTAAAGTTGCTTCTTTGATGATTTTTTGTTCCACTTTTGGCGGAGGAGTTTCACTTGGACTTTCATCAGAAGATTCAGATTCGCTTTTTGGAGGTAAATTTACAGTTTGCACAGACAAATTTTCTTTAGGCTCATAAGATTTTTTACATCCCGTTAGAACAGAAAAGAAAATTAACAATAATAATAAATGTCGCATATACAATTCAATTTAGAGCTAAAACTACGATTTTTTTGTCTAATTTGATTATTAATATTACGTTTTAGGATTTACGATTCTGTTTTCTTTTCAGAATCTTCAATTTTATTGATTTGCAATGAAAATTTCTCAAACAACTGAATCATTTTGGTATTGATTTCTTCGTAAGATAATCTGTCTTTGGTCTGATAAAAAAGCATGATTGAATATGGCTGATCCAGATTATTCAAAAGCAGATGTTTATTGAGACGATAAGTTTCTCTTAAAACTCTTTTGAAATAATTTCGGTCAACTGCTTTCTTGAAGTATTTCTTGGAAACCGAAACTCCGATTTTAGTTTGCCCCTGAGAATGCTCATCCGCCTGACGGTAAACCAAACGCAACGGATATTTAGAAACTGATTTTCCATCAGAAAATAAAAATCCAATTGTGGTTTTGCTTTTTAAACGCTCGTTTTTAGGGTAAGTAAAGTTCATTATTAGATGAAATGATTTAATACAAAATTTTTAAACCAATTGGGAAAATCCTCTTCATTGATATAAAGCTTTAATGCTTTTGCATCGTATATTTCTGCAATTAAAGTTAGGTTGTCTCCAGAATTGTCAAATAAATAAGCCTTATTTGACAATTCTATTGCAGGAAATAAATTGTGCAACGTCCTTGAATATCTGCTTTTTACTATTTCGGAATCGACTGCGTGACCGCCTTTCTGGACTCTGTTTTCAACTCTGGAGATATTTACTTCCGGATCATCGATACATACAAAATACAAATAAGTTGTATAACCCAGAGCGTTTGCTTCTTTAATATCATCTAATTTTGAAGTGTGGCTCATAACTGTTTCAAAACAAAAACTTTTGTTTTCATTTAGAAGTTTTTCCCGCAAAAAAGATGAAATAAGTGAGCCTTCGTAACTATTAGGTTTTTTTGAAAGTGACAGAATAAAATTCTCATTTATATCCAAAGCAATCCCAAATCCTTTATTCGCAGCAGTATCAATTAAGGTTTTAGTGTTTTCTTTTTTTAAGAAATCTTTTAAGTCTTTAGATGTCGCTTTAATGCCATAGAAATCTAAATCAATTAGACCTTTACTTCGAAGAACTTTTTCAAGATAATCAGCATTAATAAAATACCCGGTATTGTAATGTTTTGAAAATTCTTCAAAGAGAGTGCTTTTGCCCGAACCATTTGGTCCTGCAAATATTCTCAATCTTTTTTTTATTTCCTGCATAATACCATTCCTTTTTTCAAACCATTTTCTGAAGTGGTTTTACTTTGCAAATTTCGAATTACTTTGATCTCTCCTGTTGGTAATTTTTCTATTATTTTTTTGCCGGAAATTGATTTTATACTAAGTCCCAAAGCTTTAGACTCCCTAATTGCATAACTTGAACTTCGTGATGCAGATTTAATTAAAATATCTGTTTCACTTGAACTTAGTTTTTCCTTGTGTTGTTTTATTACAAAACGTGCGATCTTACTTTTCATGACTTTAAAAACATGTTTACTGTCAAATTTACGATTTTATCTGATATAAATATTGCATATCACAAGGTGTGGAATGGATTTAATTCAGAAAAAATTTGCAAATTTTGATGCAAAGGTACAATTAAACCATAAAAATGGTTATTGTTTTCAATTTTAATAAGTCTAAAAATATATTTACTACTTTTGCGCATTAATTTTTAAGCATGGAAAAAATAATTTCGTATCCAATATCGGTAGTTTACTATTTATTATTTGGTTTGTGTCTGGTTGTTTTTCATCCCATTCAATGGATTTGCTTAAATGTATTCGGTTATCAGGCACATAAAAAAAGTGTGGATTATTTGAACTTTTTTCTCTTAAAATGCACTAACTTAGTAGGTACAAGATATACAATTGAAAATGTAGACACAATTCCGAAAGGTGTTCCTGTCATTTTTGTGGCCAATCACCAAAGTATGTACGATATCGTAGCAATGATTTGGTACTTTAGACGTTTTCATTGTAAATTTGTAAGTAAGAAGGAGTTAGGCAGCGGAATTCCAAGTGTTTCTTATAATCTGAAGCATGGAGGATCTGTCTTAATAGACCGTAGAGACCCTAAACAAGCGATACCAGTTATCAAAGGCTTGTCTGAATATATAGAAAAGAATACACGATCTGCCGTAATTTTCCCGGAAGGGACCAGAAGTAAAACGGGCGTTCCTAAAGAATTTGCGCAAAGCGGTTTAAAAATTTTATGCAAATACGCGACTTCTGCGTATGTTGTGCCAGTGAGTATTAATAATTCCTGGAAAATGGTGAGGTTTGGTTTTTTTCCTGTTGGTTTAGGAAATCATCTCAAATTTACTGCCCATAAAGCAATGGCTGTTAAAGATTACAAATTTGAAGAGCTGATGGAGCTGACAGAAAAAGCAGTTAAAGAAGGAATAAACGAGTATAAACAGGTTTAAGTTTTAGTCCGAGCTAAAACATAACCCAAATCTAAAATAAGTAATGTCTATAAAAAACATTAGATTAGAAGTAATGCAGTTTTTGGAAAAAAACGTGGATAGCTTCGTCGAACAGTATTTAATTCCGGTTGAAACAATTTGGCAGCCGTCTGATTTTTTGCCTAATTCTGAAGGAGAAAATTTCTTTGAAGAGGTAAAAGAACTACGCGAAATTGCTAAAGAACTTCCATACGATTTCTGGGTTACGCTTGTTGGTGATACAATTACCGAAGAGGCTTTACCTACTTACGAATCCTGGTTGATGGATGTAGAAGGAATAGATCAGATTGAAAATGGTGGAAACGGTTGGTCTAAATGGATCCGTCAATGGACCGGAGAAGAAAACCGCCACGGTGATCTTTTAAATAAATACTTGTATTTGTCTGGTCGCGTAAACATGCGTGAAATCGAAATGACCACACAGCATTTAATCAACGACGGTTTTGATATTGGAACGGGTAGTGACCCATACAAAAACTTTGTATATACCAGTTTTCAGGAATTAGCGACTTATGTTTCACACAATCGTGTTGCACAAATAGCAAAAAAGTTTGGCGATAATAAATTGTCTAAAATGTGTAAGATGATTGCTGGTGACGAAATGCGTCATCATCATGCATACAGCGAATTTGTTACCAGAATTTTTCAGGTTGATCCGAGCGAAATGATGTTGGCTTTTCAATACATGATGAAACAGAAAATCGTTATGCCGGCGCACTTTTTGAGAGAATCCGGACAGAAAATTAGTTCGGCTTTTGAGCAGTTCTCCGATTCAGCACAACGTATTGGTGTTTACACAGCAAACGATTATGTTGATATTATGCAGAAATTAATCACGAAATGGGAAGTGGATAAAATCACTAATTTAACCGATGAAGCAGAAAAAGCACGTGATTATTTGATGAAATTACCGGCTCGTATGGCAAGAATTTCAGAAAGACTGGTTATTCCTGCTGAAGGACACATCTTTAAATGGGTTGAACCGGCGAGACTTTAATTTTAGATTTCAGATTCCTGATTTCAGATTTTTGGAATTTTAAATTGATATTGCAATCGAATATATATTTGTTGATTGTTGAAGATGAGATATCTTTGGCAATCAACATTTTTTTATAATTAAAACATTTTTATGAGCACAATAGAATTAATCAATAAAACCATCACTTTTGTAAAAGAAAAACTAAATGATGCCGAAGGTGGGCACGATTGGTTTCATATTGAACGTGTTTATAAAAATGCCCTTTTGATTGCAAAAGATACAGATTGTGATAGTACAATTGTGCAATTGGGTGCTTTACTTCATGATATTGCCGACAGTAAATTTCATAATGGAGATGAAACCATAGGTCCGAAAACAGCAAGAGCTTTTTTAGAAGCCGAAAATGTTTCTGAAGAGGTAATTGTCCATGTTGTGAGTATAATTGAAAATATCTCATATAAAGGCGGAAATTTTGAAAAGAAATTCTTTTCTGTCGAGTTGGATATTGTTCAGGACGCCGATCGTCTGGACGCGATTGGAGCAATTGGAGTCGCACGCGCTTTTAATTATGGCGGATTTAAGAATCGCGCGTTGTACAATCCCGAAATTGAACCGGTAACTAATATGACCAAAGAAGAGTATAAGAAAAATAATGCTCCGACAATTAATCATTTTTATGAAAAGCTTTTGCTTTTAAAAGATAAAATGAATACAACGAAAGGAAAAGAAATCGCAGCAGAAAGACACCGTTTTATGGAAGTATTTCTGGGTCAGTTTTATGCGGAGTGGGAAGGAATTAAATAGAGTTGATCAACATTGTTCACGATGCTTTGTGATAAAAATGCGTAATTAAGAACGCACAGACAAAACCGAGTCCAAACCATAATAAACGAGTCACTCTATTATCTCTAACTATTTCTATTTTATCTTCTTCTGACATCTGTTTCTAAATTTAGAGATCAAAAATAAGGGTATAAAAATATACCGATAGTCCATTTCAAGACAAAAAAATAACACAAAAGGACATTTTAACTTCTAAAGAAAAAAACGTTCACCATAATTTAATTCTAATAATGCTTTTTTGCTATGCAATTAGTATACTTTAGATATGACCCTTTCAGGGTCAGAACGCACACGTTTACTTTTAGCTATAAACATATAATCCCGTTGGGATTTTTATAAACGAATAATGAAATGTTGTACGAATATAAAACTCCGAAGGAGTTAAATATTTATAGAATAAATCATTCAATCCCGCATGACCCTAAAAGGGTCATATAGTATTTATTTTGTTTCCTCAATCCAATCAAATAAATATTCATCTTTAAATTCTATATTATATTTGGTTAAAAATTTTTGATACTCTTCTTTAAAACTTTTGTTCCGGTGATGTTCCTCTTGGTTTTCTATGTAACAAATGACATTTTCTAATGCAGAATGACTATAAGAAAAAGCGCCATATCCTTCCTGCCATTGAAATAAAAATTTTGAAAATTGTTTCTCTCTTACAAATGCATTTGAAGATTTTTTAATTTCCCTAACCAGATCAGATAAAACGCAAGTGGGTTTCATTCCTATTAAAAAATGAATATGGTCTGAAGTTCCATTTATTGCAATCATTTTTTGACCTTTATTTTGAACAATCCCTGTTATGTACTTGTATAGTTCTGCACTCCAGGATTTATTAATTAAAGAATTTCTTCCTTTCACTGCAAATACAATTTGTATATAGATTTGTGAAAATGTTCCAGCCATGTTAGCGTTTTTAAATGTATAAATATAGGGTTGGGTATGACCCTTCAGGGTCACGGCGGGGTTTGTTAATTTTGTCTATAAATATTTAACTCCTGCGGAGTTCTGTATTTAACATCACATCTCTTTATCAGACAAAAAAATCCCAAAGGAATTACATATCTATAGAAAAATATATGATGTCTGGCATTTTGACCCTGAAAAAGATCCAATCCCAAGTTATTAGTACTTCCTATACTTATTAATTTCAATGATAATTCTATTAATCAAAACTAGTAGAGATATAATGCCGAAACAGCCATTAAAAAGCTTTTAAACAAAAAAAAAGACAAATTTTAAACAAGTCAAAAACAAAAAGCTTCACAAAGACATTAATATCTATGTGAAGCTTTTTTTTGTAAATCTTGAATTAACTACAGCCACAATTTCCGTCGCCGCAGTCTTTTTTCTTTTTAGATTTAAAAAAATATTTCCTAATCAAAAAAGTAACTGCAATTCCTAATATGGCGAAGGCTATAATTTCCTGAATCATTTCTTTTTTATTTTAAAAGTTGATAAGCAATTAATGCAGCAAAATAAGCTAATCCGCTCATAAGAACGAGTTGCATCGCAGGCCATTTCCACGAATTGGTTTCCTTTTTTGTAATTGCTAAAGTACTGGCGCACTGCATCGCAAATGCATAAAAGAGTAATAAAGATATTCCGGTCGCGAAGTCAAATACTTTTTTTCCTGTTTCCGGACGTATCTCTGCCTGCATTTTGCTTTTTATGGTCGATTCGTTATCGGTGTCCCCGACGCTATAGATTGTGGCCAGAGTTCCAACAAAAACTTCGCGTGCAGCAAACGAACTGATCAAGGCAATCCCGATTTTCCAGTCGTAACCCAAAGGTTGGATAGCCGGCTCAATCGCTCTTCCCATTAAACCGATATATGAATTTTCTAATTTTTGTGAAGCGACTTCATTTTCAAACTGCGTTTCGTCTAAAGTTGTGTTTGTAAATCGCTCTTTAACGATTGTCTCCGCTTCATTAAATTCTTTTCCGGGTCCGTACGAGGCTAAAAACCATAAAATAACAGAAATCGCTAAGATAATTTTACCCGCGCCAACGATGAATGCTTTTGTTTTTTCTACAACATTGATTCCGACGTTTTTAAACAGCGGTAATTTATAACTTGGCATTTCTACAACGAAATACGTTTTCGATTCTAATTTTAAGACTTTATTTAAAATATAAGCCGACAAAATAGCAGCAGTAAAACCTAAAACATACAAGGCCATTAAGGTTAGTCCCTGAACATTGAGAAACCCAAAAAGACGTTTACTGGGCACTACAAGAGAAATAATAATTGCATAAACCGGTAATCTTGCCGAACAAGTAGTAAATGGCGTTACTAATATCGTAATGAGGCGTTCTTTCCAGTTTTCGATATTTCTTGTCGCCATAATTGCCGGAATTGCACAAGCTGTTCCCGAAATTAACGGCACAACGCTTTTTCCCGAAAGACCAAACCGGCGCATAATTTTATCCATTAAAAACACCACACGGCTCATATAACCACTTTCTTCCAGAATCGAAATGAACAGGAATAAAAAAGCAATTTGCGGAATAAAAATGATAACACCGCCAATTCCGGGAATAATTCCCTGCGAAAGCAAATCGGTTAAGATTCCACTTGGCAATTCCTGCGCGACCCATCCGCTTAGAGAGGCGAAAGTGCTGTCAATAAAATCCATTGGAATCGTTGACCAGCTGAAAATGGACTGGAATATCAAAAATAAAATGGCAAAGAAAATCACATAGCCCCACACTTTATGGGTTAGAACACGATCTAATTTGGCTCGGATGTCTTTTGCCATTGTGGCATCTACTTTTAAACCTTCTTTTAAAACATCATTTATAAACTGATATCTTTTTATGGTTTCTTTTTGTTGTAAGCGTTTTAACTCCGAATGTGATTTGGTGAGAGTACTGCGGACTTCATTTCGGTCTAAATTTGAGAAATTAACGTCCTGCGTAATTACAAGCCACAATTTGTACATCAATTGATTGGGAAAAGCCTGCCTTAATTTTTCAAAATATTCAGGATCAATTACAGACGCGTTTAAACAAGGTTCGTGAGTTATGGTTTTATAAGAAACAATTAGTTCTTTTAGTTGTTCGATTCCGTGACCTTTTCGCGAACTTACTAAGGCAATTTTGGTTTTTAATTTCTCTTCCAAATACGGAATATCCAGAGTAATTCCTTTTCGTTCCATTTGATCGGACATATTTATAACCAGAATGGTCGAAATTTCAAGATCTTTTATTTGCGTATAAATCAACAGATTTCGTTTCAGATTTTCAACATCTGTTACAACTACTGCTACATCCGGATATAATTTGTCGTTTTTGTTTAACAAAAGCTCAATTACCACACTTTCATCCATCGAACTCGCGTTCAGACTATAGGTTCCGGGTAAATCAAGAATATTTGCTTTTACGTTATTTAGCAGTTTACAGAAGCCTATTTTTTTCTCAACAGTTATTCCGGGATAATTTCCAACCTGCTGATTAAGACCTGTTAACTGATTAAAGACAGAAGTTTTTCCGGTATTCGGATTTCCGATAAGGGCAACATTGATATTCTGAACGCTCATTATAAATTGTTTTGAATAAGTTCAACTTCAATTTCACGAGCAGTTTCTATGCGAATGGCTACATGGGAACCATTAATATCTAAATATAACGGATCTCCGAAAGGTGCAATTTGTAATAATTCAACCAAACTGCCTGGCAAACAACCCATTTCTAATAACTTAAGTGGAATAAGATCGATATCAAAATCTTTGATAATGGCTTTCTCGCCTTTTTTTAAGGTATGAATTGTATTTTGCAAAGCTTATTTAGATTGAATTTAGATTGCAAAAGTAGGCAATTATTCTGTATTCCAAGATATTTAACACCTCGACATATGCTAAATGTTTCTAAAAATAAAGGATTTTACTCGTTTGAAAGGAAATCAATATCTTCTAAAAGCCTTTTTATGTCTTCCTTGTTTGTTCCGTCGTAAAATCCGCGGACACGGCGCTTTTGGTCAACCAAAACAAAATTCTCCGTATGCACCATATCATAAAGCTGATCAGGTCTTCCGAGTTTTGCAGCCAAATATGATTTTCTGGCCATAGAGTAGATTTCCTTTTTGTCTCCGGTAACCAAATTCCATTTGCTGTCAACCACTCCATATTTTATAGCGTATGCTTTTAAAACCGATACACTGTCCACTTCGGGGAAAACAGTGTGGGAAAGTAACATTACTTTAGGATTATTAATTACAGCTTTCTGAACCTCAACAAGATTGGTTGACATTTTAGGACAAATAGAACCGCAGGTGGTAAAGAAGAAATCGGCAACATAAATCTTTCCTTCGTAATTCTTTTGTGTAATCGTATCGCCATTTTGATTTATAAATGAAAAATCGGCAATGGTGTGGTATTTACTTTTGTACTGAATGGTGCTGTCTACTAATTCCGGATTGACATCAGCGGGATTGTAAATGGGTAATGTCTTTTTTGGTTTTAAAGCAGAATAAAAAAGAGATATCGTAACCACCGAAAATACGATTAAAACAATAAAGAATTTGCGGTATTTGTATAAAAGCGATTTCATAAAAATAATTTGGCGCAAAAATACAAAAAGCAGATTTTAAAAAGTTTACTGTGTGCTTTTTTTAACAGCCAGTGTAACATTTAATTTCAAAAAGAGACTTATAAATTTGTATTAAAACGGCTGTTTGTGAAATTTATGTCTCTTTTTGTCCTTACAGTTAGAATTTTAACACAATTATTGAAATAATAACAATATGTTTGTATTTTCCCTTAAACTATAACTTTTTATGAAAAAACAATTTGCTAAACCTATGTTTGGTGTTGTTTCTGCAATGTTTGCAATAACTTCAGTTCAGGCCCAGACAGCACCAAAAGAACCGGGTATCAATGTATCTTATATGGATACAAAAATAAGTCCGAGTCAGGATTTTTTTAAATATGTAAACGGAACGTGGCTGGATAAAACTGAAATTCCGAGCGATCGTACAACGTGGGGAAGTTTTAACGAGCTGATTAAAAGAACGGACAAAGATGTAATGACGGTTTTGAAAGACGCGTCCAAAAATCCAAATTACAAATCGAATACCGATCAGGGAAAAGCTGTAAACTTATTTAATACGGTTTTGGACACGGTAGGAAGAAATAAAAGAGGAATTGAGCCTTTAAAACCGTATCTGAAAAAAATTGATGCCATTAAAAATGTTGCTGATGTACAGAAATATTTGACAGAAATGGAAAAAGAAGGTGGTTCTGGTTTCTTCGGAATTTATATTGGAGCTGATGATAAAAACAGTTCCAAGAATTCTGTCAATCTTGGTCCGAGTCAACTGGGACTTCCGGACAAAGATTACTACACTTCTGATGATAAGGATTCTAAAGAAAAACGTGCCAAATATGAATTGCACGTTGCAAGAATGCTGCAGTTTCTTGGTGAAACTCCGGCAAAAGCAAAACAAAGTGCTGCTGAAGTGCTGGCTCTGGAAACAGAATTATCTAAACCAAGATTAAACAGAGTTGAAAGAAGAGACAGCCGTTTGCAATACAACCCAATGACTGTTGCGGATGTTCAGAAACTAACTCCGGCAATAAAATGGAATGAATATTTTGCAGGTTTGGGAATTACCAAATTAGATTCTGTAATTGTTTCTGAACCTAAATACATGACCGCTTTACAAACTGTTTTTACAGAAAATAAAGTGGCACAGTGGAAAGAATATTTAAAATGGGATTTGATAAACGGTGCTGCAAGTAAATTAACAACAGAAATCGATAATGCTAATTTCGATTTTTACAGCAAAACATTAAGAGGAGCCATAAAACAACTTCCTGCAGAAGAAAGAGCGCTTGCTGTTGTAAACTCACGAGTGGGAGAAGCTCTGGGTAAACTTTATGTAGAAAAATTATTTCCTGCCGAAGCAAAAGATAAAGCGCAGAAAATGATTCAGAATGTGATTTTGGCTTATCAGAACAGAATTAATTCTTTAACCTGGATGTCTGCTGAAACAAAAGTAAAAGCAGTTGAGAAGTTAAATAAAATTACAATCAAAATTGGATATCCTGATAAATGGAAAGATTATTCTGCTTTAACAATTAAAAGTGTTGCAGAAGGCGGAACTTACTTCGATAACAATAAAAATTTATCGAAATGGAATTTCCAGAAAAGCATCGAAAAACTGAGTAAACCAGTTGATAAAACAGAATGGGGAATGTCACCTCAAACGGTAAATGCGTATTACAATCCGTCTTATAACGAAATTGTGTTCCCGGCTGCAATTTTACAACCTCCTTTCTACAATTACCAGGCTGACGAAGCGGTAAATTATGGTGGAATTGGCGCTGTAATAGGTCACGAGATTTCTCACGGATTTGATGATTCAGGTGCTCGTTACAATGCTGATGGAAACTTAGTAGACTGGTGGACAGAACAAGATTTAAAACAATTTACAGCTTTAGGAACCGATTTGGCAAATCAATACAGCGCTCTTGAGCCATTACCGGGAGTTCACGTGGATGGAAATTTCACTTTAGGTGAAAACATCGGAGATTTGGGCGGAATTAATGCTGCTTATGATGGTTTACAATTGTATTTGAAACAAAATGGAGATCCCGGATTAATTGACGGATTTACTCCGGAGCAGCGTTTCTTTATTTCTTGGGCTACCGTTTGGAGAACAAAAACAAGAGATGAAGCAATTAAGAATCAGGTAAAAACAGATCCGCACTCACCGGGAATGTACAGAGCTTATGTGCCAATTCAGAATGTTGATGCTTTTTACAAAGCGTTTGATATTAAGAAGGGTGATAAAATGTATGTGGAGCCGGAAAAACGAGTTAAAATCTGGTAATCACTATATAAATCTAAAAACGGCACTTTTAATAAGCGCCGTTTTTTTTATGGTTTTAAATGGCAATATAAATGTCTACTTCTGCATTTTCGGGATCTTGAGATTTCTCACCGTAAATTTCAAAATCGGCAGTAAAAGATCTTTTTAAATCTGAATTCCAAATCTTCAGCCATTCGTTAAAAACAATTCCGTCAGATAGTTTTCCTTTCGCAGTAAATTTTTCATAAGTCAATCCTTCTATTGTTTTTCCTGTCATTCCTTCGGGAATCATGTCTAAATTGTCGACCGCGCAGCCCAGAATTGTGGTGTAAGGTCGGGTATGATCTTTTTCGTAATCGGTGTAAACACAAATTAGATCCGAATTTATTTTGTTCGGAATCTGACTGGCAATTTCTGTGGATAAAAACTGATTCCAAAGAGCCGGAATATCTTTCCCGGATTGACCGTTTTCATTTGTTGTTCGAACCGCAATTCCGATAATGTTGAATTTTTGAATATTCATTGCTATATAATTTTTGTATCACAAATTTAAAACTCTCAGGTGACAACAGTTTGTCAGCAGTAACAGACTATAATAAAAACGGCGCTAATTAATAGCGCCATTTTTTATCTGGAAAGTCAATTACTTTATATGACTGTAAATATAAGTTTCAATTGCTTTTAATTCTTCATCAGACATTGCCTTGGTGATTTCAAAGTTGGTCTGCATCACCGAAAACTGACTCGGATCTACGATAGGATCCTGCTTTCCTTTTAAGAAACTGACCATATCTCCATTTTTATCTTTATAGATTTTTGCAATTTCTTTAATACTTGGGCCAATAACCTTTTGATCAGGCAGGTGACAAGCTGTGCAATTTCCTCTTCCCTCAAAAATTTCTTTTCCCAGAGCTTCCGGAGTTTTAGCTTTAGCCGGCTCACCTTCAATCTGACTTTCTGTTGAGGTTGCTACTTTTTCTGTTTTTTCGTTTTTACAGGATGCAAATACCAAAACAGCACTTAAGAATAGTATTTTTTTCATTCTTATTTGTTTAAAAGTATTGCTGCTTCCTTTGCAAAATACGTCGAAATTAAACTCGCACCTGCACGTTTGATGCACATTAACTGTTCCATCATAATTTTATCATTGTCCAGCCATCCTCTTTCGGCAGTGGCTTTGATCATGGCATATTCGCCCGAAACATGATAAACCGTTACCGGAACATTCACCGCATTTTTTACTTCACGGACAATATCAAGATAAGCGATTCCGGGTTTTACCATAACCATATCTGCACCTTCTTCAACATCGCATAATGTTTCTTTGATGGCTTCAATGCGGTTCGCATAATCCATTTGATAGGTTTTTTTGTCTTTTGGAATTTCTGTATTATCCACTGGCGCACTATCCAAAGCATCTCTAAACGGACCGTAAAATGCCGATGCATATTTGGCAGAATAACTCATAATTCCAACATTGTGAAATCCCGCAGCATCCAGACCTTCGCGAAGGCGTAAAATTCTTCCGTCCATCATGTCACTCGGCGCTACAAAATCGGCACCGGCTTCTGCATGAGAAACGGCCATTTTTACTAATGCATCAACGGTGCTATCATTTTCTACATCGCCATTTTTAATAATTCCGTCATGACCATAAATCGAATACGGATCTAAAGCGACGTCTGGCATCACAATCATTTCCGGACACGCAGCTTTAATGGCACGAATGGCCTGCTGCATTAAACCGTCTTTATTCCAGGCCTCTTTTCCGGTATTGTCCTTCAGGTTTTCACTCACTTTTACATAGATATTAACGGCGCGAATCCCTAAGGCAAAAATCTCCTTTACTTCTTCAACAGTCAAATCGATTGATCTGCGAAAGATTCCGGGCATTGACGGAATTTCTGCTTTATAATTTTCGCCCTCCGTAATAAACATCGGAAACATAAAATCGGTCGGACTTAAACTTGTTTCGCGAACTAAAGAACGAATAGATTCATTAACTCTTAATCGTCTGCCTCTGTGTAGTGGGAACATATAATTTTAGATTTTAGATTTTAGATTTTAGATTTCAGCTGAAATATTTATTTCTAAAATGTTATTGTTTTTTTGAGGAATACTGTTTTAAACAGCGTTGCAAAGTTAACTAAAAAGGAACAAAACCACACTTTTAGACTTTCTAAGAATGAGTTAATATTATCTAAAATTTGTGACTTTTTTCGTTTATTTTTGTGAGATGAAGAAAATTCTCATTTTATGCTGTTGTTTCCTCCTTATAAGTTGTTTTGAAATAACAGAACGTATTAAACACCACGACGATCAGAGCGGCGAATATACGCTGATGATCGATTTCTCTAAATCCTGGTTCAAAACCAAATCGGCTATCTGGCTCGAGGAAGTCGATGGAGTCAAAATCCCGAACGAACAGGAAATTACCGCAAAACTAAATGACTTTAAAGCCAAAGCTTCAAAAATTGACGGCATTTCGAATGTCACTACAAAAACAGATTTTGACAAATATGTCTTTATAATCAAACTCAACTACGCCAGTCTAAAAGCGTTGAATGCCGTTGTAAACACGATAAACAATCAGCGTGACCAGATTCACTTTAGCGAAAGCGGAAAAACTTTTGAACGAATTGCCTCTTATCCAATACCTGAAAAAGTGGTAAATGATCCGAAGAAAAAGAAAGATTTGGAAGAAGCGAGTATTATTGCTATTTATACTTTTGATAAAGATATTCTGGCAGTCGAAAATCCGAACAGCAAAATTTCTAAAAATAAAAAAACGGTCTTTTTAAAACAAAGTATGTACAGCGTATTTAAAAAATCGACTTTAATGAATAATACCATCCAATTAACGCCTTAATTATGAAGCATTTTTACACCTTGATTTTATTACTCGCCTCGTATCTTACTTTCGCGCAGGCGAAATCCGACCAATACGATTATTTTGTGCAGTTTAACGGAAGTCAGCTTTCGAAAAAAGTAAATATCGATGAAGTTTTAAATCATCCGATATTCACGAAATATACTAGTAAAAAACCTGATTTTGATCTAAGAAGATATACTTCGATAATGCAGCTGAATCAAAAAATTACCATTCACGGAAATTTTTTAGACAGTATTCCGTATTATCAGGTTACTATTCCGATAAAGAACAAAGATGCCGTAAGACAATATTTGACGGAGAAATTTGCTGTCAGGGATTCGGTTAAAAAGGCTGCTATTCAGGATTTTGCTAAATATTCTGTTTATACGCCGGGCGGAGCAAAAAAGTCTTTTGCATGGAATGAAAATTATTTGATTGTTTTTGAGCTGACGAAAAGACTGCCTGCAAAATTTGATAATTCGCAGGCTTATATCGATTCGGCGTACACTCAGGCGAGCGATGTAATTGTAGATATTGATGAAAAAGAGGCACAATACGAAGTTCCGCCGCCGCCGCAAATTGTAACGGACGCGCCGATTGCTGAGACTGAAAATGGCGTGAATGAGGATTACACTTATGATGGAAATCCGTATGAAGAATATACACTGGAGCAGGCAGAATTTGATCGAAAATTAGCAGAACAGCAAAGTGTGATTATAAAAAAATTATTCGAAAATGGTTTTACAGCGCCAAATTCGACAAAAATAAATGAATCGGCAGACATTTCTTCCTGGGTAAATTACGGCGGAGCAATTTCGAGTTTATATTCTGCTTACAGCGTGCCAATGGCGATGTTTGGCGGATATGACAAATATTTACCAATGCAGCAGAATTTCGCGAATTTTATAAAAGGAATTAATCTCGACTTTTATTTCGATAATGACAATGCAAGAATGGAAGAAATTATTGAATATTCTCCTGAAATTGCAAACGATATAAGCAAAATCAGCAATAGAAAAATCAATAAAAATATCTATAATTATTTTCCTGCTGAAAAACCTTTGGGTTATATGACGTATCACATCAATACAAAGGAAATGCTTCAAAGGTTTCCTTCTTTGACGGCTGAATTGTTCCAGACTCCGAAATTTGGAAAAGAAGATATCAGCATAGTTACAGATTTAATTTCTACCATTGTTGATGAAGAAGCCACAGCCAAACTTTTTGATGGCGATTTAAGCGCTTTTTTATATGATATGAAAGAAGTTGAGGTTATGACTAAAAAGTACGATTACGATGAGAATTTTGAAGAAAAAATAACAGAGGAAAAAGTAAAAAAACAAATTCCGTTGTTTTCTTTCATTTTTACTTCTACGCATTCCACATTTGGAGATAAATTGTTACAGTTGGGTGTCCGTAAAAAAGTACTGACGCAAAACGGAAATTCGTATACCGTAGTTGGAACACAGGATTATGGTGATATTTTTATTATGAAAGACAAAGATGTCGTGGTTGTTGCCAATACAAAGGCTTATTTTAGTAATGGAAATGGTTCTTTTATAAAAGACACCAAAAAAGCTTTGAGCAGAAATTCTATTTTAGGAAAGATGGATATTGCCAAAACAGTGCATACTTTTGGTAAGAATGCCAAAGAATCTGATTTGACGCTGTTAATGAAAATGACTAATCAATTTTCGGATTTTTCTATGGAATCCCCAAAAAAACTGACCGACAATAAATTCAAATTTATATTGAGGTTAAATACGAAAAAATCAGATAAAAATATCATTTTGCAGACTCTGGATCTTGCTGAAGAAATGACATCTAAATAAAGAAAAATTCAAATCAAAAATCCCTGATAACAATTGTTTCAGGGATTTTTTTTGAAAATTTATGTGATAGAAGCTTTATAAATCTCCTTAATCGAACTTTCTAATCTGGCGTTAAATTCAGAATCGATTTGCTTTGCAGTAAGTCCTTCTGATAATGCTCTTGAGAAACTGGCAATTAACCCCGGATTTTCAGAAAGTTTTACATTTGCTTCTTCGCGGGAATAGCCGCCGGAAAGAGCAACCAAACGAACAACATGCGGATTACTCATCAAATCACTGTAAAAATTATTGACAGTTGGAATAGAAAGTTTCAGGATCACCTTAACATCCTGGTCCAATTCATCTAAATGTTTTTTGATTTCATTTTTTAAAATTTCCTCTGATTTTTCTTTGTCGGCACTGTAAATATCAATTTCAGGTTCAATAATCGGAATCAGTCCTTTTTGAAAGATTTGCAGACCCACCCTAAATTGTTGTGCTACGACATCGCGTATTCCGTCTGGATTTGCCTCTTTAATCAGGGATCGCATTTTAGTCCCAAAAATATTTCGTTCAACTGCTCTGGTAAGCAGATCGTCAAGATTTGGAATTGGTTTCATGAGCTGAACACCGCCTGCAGGCTCTGTAAGTCCCTGGTCGACTTTTAAAAACGGAATAATATGTTTTTTCTCCCAAAGGTATTCGGCTGTCCACTGCCCGTCGATTTTTCTATCCATGGTATTTTCAAACAAAATGGCCCCGAGAATATACTGGCTGTCAAAAGCCGGACTTTTAATAATTCTGGTTCGCATTTCGTGTACCAGGGTGTACATTTCTTCGTCGTTTGTAAACTGACTTTCCAAAACGCCATATAGCGATAATGCTTTTGGTGTACTTCCTCCGCTTTGATCCAGGGCGGCAATAAATCCTTTTCCGGAATGCATAAGATTTAATTGCTCTATATTTCTATTTTCCATGATGCTAAATTTAGTTTTCTGTAAGTGACTGTAATTTAAGCATTTTTCGGAGAATATTTAGAAATTTTAAAGTCCGATTTTTGAATTTACTTTATTATAAACCTCTTTTACCTTTTTCGGAGGATCAAACCGGTAACCGACAGAAAGTTTTACGGTTGCAATATTGTCATTTAATCTTGGATCGACATTCTCGTCCTGAGCGAAACTCACGGTATTAAGACTGGCATAACCAAAGAAACGGTCGTTATTATACGCTAATTTTAAGTTGAAATCTGCCTGATACAAAGCCGAGGTATCGCCGTCTATAGTATTCACTCCTGCGCCTACAGCAAGACCTGCGGCAATGAGAACACGGTCACTAATTACAAAATTGTAAAAATAGGCAGGTGCCAAAGTAAAAACATAAAGATCTCCTTTTGAAGAATCCGGCGTATTTAAATCCAGATTAGTATAGTAAAAAGAAAAACTCGGAATAAAACTGCCGGAGCTTTTAATCTGCCATTCATTTTGGCTGGTCAGGGTTTTAAAAGAGAATTTATCGTTGAAAATATAGGAAGTAGAGCCGCCGATTTTTGTGGTGCGCAGTTGAGGTAATTCTGCCGTTATATTGTTATCGCTGATATAAAATCCTTTTTGATTGATGAATGTAAAAGACTGCATCCATTTTTTATAATAAAAGCGGGTATTGAAATTAAAATTCTTTGATTTGGAATCACCTTTGTTGCCACTGAGGAACTTGGGCGCAAAACCAATACTGACATCAATAATTCTATAACTAAGATTAAAACCAATCTGTTCCCTTCGGTTAGGAATGAGATCTACAAAGATTTTGGGCTCCTGTTCTGTAGAAGCAATCTGAAAACTGTTTGAAGTGTCTAAATAATAGGCACTCACAGTTATTTTGTCAGTATAAGATTTAAAATAAGGATTTTGTAAAGTGTCGTTTTGAGCGAAACATCCAAATATGCCTGTAAAAAAGAATATGGGAATCAATTTTAGTTTCATTTAACTAGCATTTTATCGTGCAAATTGCTCCATCGGAGCAAAATATTTATAGAAAAAGAATGATCGCCAATGAGATAAAGCTCCATCGGAGCGACATATTATACATCAGCAAAGATATATTCATCTTTAAAATCAATATCAAATAATTTTAAAAACAAGATGTATTCTTCTCTGAACGTTTTTGTTTTATGATGTATTTCTTGATTTTCAATGTATTTTACTACATTAACCAATTGTGAATGACTATATGAAAATGCTCCAAAACCCGTTTGCCATTCAAATTTTCCATTAATCCATTTTTTCTCATTTATAAACTTTGATGAATTGGATTTAATATCTCTTACTAGATTTGATAATGAAACATCCGGTTTTATGCCAACTAAGATATGAATATGATCTGGCATTCCGTTAATTGCAATCAGCTTTTGTTTTTGATTAGTGATAATTCCGGTAATGTATTTATAGATTTCGTCTTTCCAGTTTATAGAAATTAAATTTTGTCTTCCTTTTACAGCAAAAACAATTTGTATATACAATTGAGAATAAGTGTTTGCCATATTATAGTTTATAGTATTGATTGGCAAATCTAATTAATAATTTTAATTTGTAGGGTAAATCTTTAATCAGGCTAAATGTCGCTCCCTTGGAGCTTTCTTTTGATTTGTTATATTTTCTATAAATATTCCGTCCCTCTGGGACTAATTATTTCATGCAAAAAAAATGCTCCTAGAGGAGCATATTATAATAAATTAAAAATAGACAAGGCATCTAAAGCTTCACGGAAGTATATATTAAAATTAATATAAAACAGTTACAAAACCCACTCACGTGGATTTTCCAACGCGTTTATCAATTTCTCTTCATCACTTCCTGCTTCGGGATGATGATCATAAACCCATTGCACATGTGGAGGTAAACTCATCAGTATACTCTCAATTCTTCCGTTGGTTTTTAATCCGAATAAAGTTCCTTTATCATGAACCAGATTAAACTCAACATAACGACCGCGACGGATTTCCTGCCAAGTTCTTTGTTCTGGTGTATACGCAAGATTTTTTCTTCTTTCTACAATTGGTACATAAGCTTCAAGGAAACTATTTCCAACTTCAGATACAAAACTAAACCAGTCTTCCATAGACATTTGTTCGTTTGCTTTGCAGTAATCAAAGAATAAACCGCCAAGTCCGCGTGCTTCATTTCGGTGTGCGTTCCAGAAATACGAATCGCATTGTTTTTTATATTTCGGATAAAACTCTGGGTTGTGTTTGTCGCAAGCCGTTTTACAAGTTTGATGAAAGTGTTTTGCATCTTCTTCAAACAAATAATAAGGCGTTAAATCCTGTCCGCCTCCAAACCATTGTTCAATTACTTTTCCAGACTCATCGTACATTTCGAAATAACGCCAATTAGCGTGCACAGTAGGAACCATCGGGTTTTTCGGGTGAATTACCAAACTCAGTCCGCACGCAAAGAAATCTGCTTCCCCAACGCCAAACATTTTCTGCATAGCTTCGGGAAGTTTTCCGTGAACGGCTGAAATGTTTACACCGCCTTTTTCGAAAACAGCACCGTTTTCAATAACGCGTGTTCTTCCGCCGCCGCCTTCCGGACGTTTCCAAAGATCTTCGCGGAATTTTGCAGTTCCGTCAACAGCTTCTAATCCGGCTACGATTTGGTCTTGTAGATTTTGTATATATGCGTAAAATTTATCTTTCATTGTCTTGAATTTTGGCTTGCACCGAAGTAATTTTTGCATTTATTCCGAAAGAAAAAACTTTGCTTTCCTGCTGAATATATTGATAAATAGCCAAAGCTTTATTTTGAAAATGGTATTTATCTGATTTGGAAAATTCCAAAAGTAAATCGGCAAATTGTTCTAAATGTTCCCAATCAAAATGAAGTCGAATTAGTAAAGAAATCAATTCTTCATTTTGATAATCAAATAAAGTTTCAATATTTAAACCGAAATCTTTTAGTTGATTTTCAATATCTTCTTTTTGAATGTTATTCAAAGGATAAGGCACATAAATGAGAGTTCGTAACGTTTTGAGAACGTTATCAATTCTAATTTTTTCTTCGTCTCTTAGGCCTTTGTTGAGCATTTTTTATTCGTTTCCTGTAAGGTTTTCAAAACCTTGTAGGTATCTATTTTAACATCATCTAAATATCTCAGCTTTGCGAATTAATACCTACAAGGTTTTGGAAACCTTGCAGGAGACATAAATGAGACTGATAATATTAATGTTATTGTCCGTATTCCTTAACAGCGTCAATAAACGCTTTTGCGTGATCTACAGGAATATTTGGTAAAATTCCGTGACCCAAATTCACTACATATTTATCTTTTCCGAATTCGTCGATCATTTCGTGAACCATTTTTTTGATTGTCGGAATTGGAGAAAGCAATCTTGATGGATCAAAATTTCCCTGAAGCGTAATATTCCCACCAGAAAGGTAACGTGCATTTCTTGCCGAACAAGTCCAGTCAACACCTAAAGCAGACGCACGGCTTTTTCCCATTTCGCCAAGAGCAAACCAACATCCTTTTCCGAAAACAATAACCGGAGCGTGATCGGCTAAAGCTTCAACAATTTGGTTGATGTATTTCCATGAAAATTCCTGATAATCTACAGGAGAAAGCATTCCTCCCCAGGAATCAAAAATCTGAACCGCATCAACACCTGCTTTTACTTTTTCTTTTAAGTATAAAATTGTTGTGTCTGTAATTTTTTGCAATAATGTATGTGCTGCAGCCGGGTTAGAAAAACAAAAACCTTTTGCGGTATCAAAACTTTTAGAACCTTTTCCTTCAACAGCGTAGCAGAAAATTGTCCAGGGCGAACCTGCGAAACCAATTAACGGCACTTCGTCGTTCAGCATTTCTTTAGTCAATTTAATAGCATCCATTACATAACCTAAACTTTCCTGAATGTCCGGAACGTAAACTCTGTGAACATCTGCCATAGAACGAATCGGATTTGGTAAAAACGGACCAAAATTTTCTTTCATTAAAACTTCAATTCCCATTGCTTGTGGAACTACTAAAATATCCGAGAATAAAATTGCAGCATCCGGTGCAATTCTGCGAATAGGCTGAACAGTGATCTCAGCTGCTAATTCCGGAGTCTGACAACGGGTGAAGAAATCATATTTATCACGTAAAGCGATAAATTCAGGTAAATATCTTCCTGCCTGACGCATCATCCATACTGGAGGACGTTGAACTGTTTCTCCTTTTAATGCTTTTAAAAATAAGTCGTTTTTTAACATTTTTTCTTGCTTTAGGCTTTAAGCTTTAGGCTTTAAGCGTGATAGTTATTTGTTTTGGCTTAAGGCTTACGGCCTAAAGCTTATTGTTATATTGAAATATTACATCTTCAATCACATTTTCAACTGTTGGCTGATCTGCGATAATGATGTTTTTGGTAATTTTATGCAAAGCTTCGGCAGTAGTTTCTCCAATACAGAAGCAGGTTTCTTTTTTAATGGTATTCTCTTTCAGATAACTTTCTATTCCGGACGGACTAAAAAATAAAATAGCGTCCGAAGAAGTTTTTATTTTTTGAGGTGTCAGTGAAGTTTCATAAACCTGAATTTCGTTCAACTTAATACCAGCGTCTTTTAACGCGTTTGGCAATGTATCTCTTCTCAAATTTCCGCTAAAAAAAGTAAAACTTTCTTTGTTGTATATCAAAGTGATAATTTCTGCCAAATCAGAAGCGTAACCTGTGTAAGCCACAACATTAAAGCCATTATCGCTTAATAGCGATTTTGTTTTTAGGCCAACGCAAAAAACATTTTTATCCCGAAGCTTCGGGATTAGGTCTTTTGATTGTGGGTTTTCTAAAAAACTGTAAACCGCATTCTGACTCGTAAAAATCAGATTTTCGTTGAGGTCTTTTATTTCAAAAGATTTGTTTTCGGTTTTAATAAAATCAAATTCTGCAACTTCAAAACCAGCTTTTTGCAATTCCTGTTTTTGAATTTCGTGAAGAACTTTTGTGGATAGTATCTGAATTGATTTTGCCATTATTTTTTCAAAGATTCTTTAATTGACTGCATCAATTCGGTTCCACCATTATTCAAAATTTCCTGTGCGGCATGAAAACCTAGTTTCTTCCACTCCGAAATATCTACTGTTTTATTGATTTCCAGCTTTTGTTTTCCATCAATAGACAGCAAAACGCCTTGAAAATGTAAAGTGTCTTCCTCTTCATTATAATTTACTAAAGCCCCGATTGGCGCGGTACAACCGCCTTCCAGCGTTCTTAAAAACTGACGTTCGATATAGGTACAAATTTCAGTTTCAATATGATTCAGTTGCGATAAAGCGTCTAAAGTATAATTGTCATTTTCCATTGCTACGACTAACATCGCTCCTTGTGCCGGCGCGGGAATCATCCAATCCAGATTAATAACATTTTCTGGTTTTAAGTTAATGCGTTCCAAACCTGCAGCCGCAAAAACAGCTCCGTCCCAATTATTGTCTTGTAATTTTTGCATACGTGTATTTACGTTTCCACGTAAATCAACCACAGTATGATTTGGATATTTATTAAACCATTGTGCCTGACGACGCAGACTTCCGGTTGCAATTGTGCTTGGATTGGCAAAATCAGGATTTCCTTTATTAACTAAAATATCCAGAACATTCGCTCTTTCTAAAACCGCTGCCTGAACAATTCCTTTTGGTAAAGCCGTCGGAACATCTTTCATAGAATGCACCGCGATATCAATATCGCCATTGATCATAGCAATATCAAGCGTTTTGGTAAAAATTCCGGTAATCCCCAATTCGTAAAGTGGTTTGTCCAGAATAATATCTCCCTGAGATTTTACAGCAACAATCGAAGTTTTATAACCCAAATCGTTTAGTTGTTTCTCTACGGTATGTGCTTGCCAAAGAGCCAATTCGCTGTCGCGCGTTCCTATTCTGATTGTTTTTTCTGCCATATTTTTGTTTTTACCATTAAGAGATTAAGAGACATTAAGCTTTGTGTTAAAGCTGAGATCATTAAGTTTAAATGCGTTTTAAGCTTAATTTTCTTGACAAAGAATGACTTAATTTCCTTAATCTCTTAATGGTTTAAAATTTTTATGTTTAATCAATTAATCTTGCAAAATATTCATTTACAAGTGGTTTCATTGATTTTGTTATGTTTGTTGTGTTGAAATTTATTAGTAAACCCTGAGGTCTTTGTAATAATTTCATGTAAGTTAATAATTGCGCTTCGTGTATTGGCAGTAAATTTTCAATTGCTTTCAATTCAACCACAATACAATCATTAACGAGTAAATCGATTCTCAAATCCGATTCAAATTCAAGAGCGTAATATTCTATTTTTACAGATAATTGTTGTTTAACATCATATCCGTTTTGTTCTAGTTCAAATTTAAGGCACTTTTCGTAAATGCTTTCTAAAAGTCCAGGTCCTAAAGCTTTATGCACTTTTATAGCAAAACCTGTAATCTCATAAGCCAACTGCGTAACCTCTTTTTTTGTCATTGATTTTAACATTAAGCTTTGTGCTGATTCTTTTTCTACCATTAAGAAATTAAGGTTCATTAAGCTTTGTGCTAAATTTTAGATCATTAAACTCCGAACGTTTTAAGCTTAACTTTCTTGACCACGTTTGACTTAATTAGCTTAATGTCTTAATAGTTAATTTTTCATCACTACAATTATTAATTTAAAACATTTAAGCTTAATTCTCTGGACAAAGTTTGGCTTAATTTCCTTAATATCTTAATGGTTAAACTAATTTATGATGCTTTTATTTTGAAGACTTTTTCGATCCATTCGATGCTTTCGTCAACCATCGTGTCGTCGTCTTTTAAATGATTGGCAAAATGAGTAGTAATTTTCTGAATGATTCTGTTGCTGATGATTTCGGCTTGAGCCTCATTAAAATCTCTGATTTTTCTGCTTTGAAAATCTAGTTCTGAAGTTTTAATAGCATTCAGTTTTTCTTTTAAAGCATTTATAGTGGGAGCAAATTTGCGTCCTTTCATCCAAACCACAAATTCTTCTTTGATTTCTTCGATAATCGCTTCGGCTGCTGGAATATGCAACTTTCTGTTTTCCAAAGTTTCATCTGTCAATTGCGACAGATAATCCATGTGAATCAAAGTTACACCTTCTAAATCCTCTACGTTTTCGTGTACATTTTTCGGAATCGATAAATCTAAAATCAATAAAGGTTTTTTAAGATTAAGGATTGCTTTATCAACCGTTGGATTTTGTGCGCCTGTTGCCACAACTACAACATCTGCTTTTTGAAGTTCTAAGTGTAATTCAGAATAATCTTTAACAATCAGATTTAGTTTTCCGGCCAGTTTCTCGGCTTTGTCTTTCGTTCTGTTGATTAAAGTAATATGTTCGTTTTTGGTATGTTTTACCAGATTTTCGCAAGTATTTCTTCCGATTTTTCCGGTTCCGAACAATAAGATGTTTTTATTGCTGATATCCTCAACATTTTTAAGAATGTATTGTACCGAAGCAAAAGAAACCGAAGTGGCTCCGGAACTAATTTGCGTTTCTGTTTTAATTCTTTTACTAGCCTGGATAACAGCATTTACTAATCTTTCTGTAAACGCATTCGCCAAACCTAAAGATTTTGAGTGTGCAAAACTTGTTTTAATTTGAGAAATAATTTCGAAGTCACCAAGAATCTGACTGTCTAATCCAGTTCCTACGCGAAACATATGGTTAATAGCTTCCTGATTTTTATATACAAAACCTACTTTTTGAAATGCGTCGACAGAACCGTTACTGTTATCGCAAATAAGCTTTATTAATTGAAAAGGGTGTTCTGCAAAGCCGTAAATTTCAGTCCTGTTGCAGGTTGAAGTAACAATTAAACTTTCTATTCCTTCCGTTTTAGCTTGTTCCAGCAAACGGGTTTTCGCTGCTGCATCTAGACTAAATTGACCTCTTACCTCAGCATCAGCTTTCTTATAACTAAGGCCAACTGAATAAAAATAGAGATGTTTCGGTACGTTATTGTTTTCCATAAATTCACTTTCTAAAAAGTGCAACAAAATTATTACTATAGCTTTGATAAAAGTAACGCTCAAAGTACTTTTTATGTCGCTGTATGTTTTTTTGATTTCATATGTGCGTTTTTAGATAGAAATCAGCACTTTTTCAGCAAAATCAAGTTGTTTGAAATGTTTTGTTTAGAGCGGTTCTAAATAACCAGAGCCAAATCATTAAAATTTTATTCAGAAAAAATATCGCTATGGGTTCAAATACCAATTTGCGTTTTTATAAAAAAATTTACTGTATGATTGGCGATATTTAAGCTTAGGATAATGGTATAAAATAAAAGCGCTATTTATTTAAAATAGCGCTTTTTAAAAAGAAAGATATTATTTTTGAACAATTGGAGTTCTTAATGACTCCAGAACTGCAACAATATCAGTGTAAAGTTCTGTGTTAGAAGCAACGCCGTTTGCATTGGCAGCAGCGCCAACATAACCTTCAAACTTAGTAAAATCTGCACTGCTGGCTTTTGTACCCATTCTAGGATTTTTTGCCGGGTCGTGCGCTGCTACCATATTCAATCCTGAATAAGTGTTTACAGCATTTTTTCCTCCTGTATTAAAAGAAAAGAAATCAGTAAGATTGTCTGATAATTTAGCAATATTAGTTGCCTGTGTAGTTCCTGTTTCTGCTAAAAGAGGAGCAAAGTGTGCCTGTAGGTTACCCGAAGCATTAGACTGAACATCGGCAACAATTAATCCTATAGTAGAATTTACAACTTTGCGAAAGCTCAAACGCCCTTTTTCAATCATTTGACCTGAATTATCCGGATCTGAAACCATTGCAGACCCACCTAATCTTTCATAGATTGTTGCTTTTTCAGCAGGAGCTTTTTCATCGTCATTACTGCATGATGCCAATGATGCCGACGCGGCAATTAATACGCTAAGTGTAATTTTAGAAAAATTTCTCATAATAAATATTTAAAGGTTAATTAAAAAACTGATTTATTTTTTTTGACAATTTGTAGCTGTAACTATTCTGATCTATCGGGCAAACTTCGTTACTCGCCAAAGAAGCGGGCAAGATGTAGCGTTGAGCATCGTAATGTCCTTTGCTTATTAATTCGTCGTAAACTTTTTTAGAATTGGTGATTTTATTGTTATGGAAATAAACCACTACATTTCTTTTTACGATTATAGAATCAGAAGTTAATCCTTTGATAGATCTCAAATCGGCGCAAATCTTTTTAGCGGTCGCCGAATCTATATTTTCTTTAAAATCTATTCTGCTTACCTGCAGATTTGGGCTTTCGTAAACAGCTGGTTTTGCCGTAATGATGTGAAATACCAGAATGGCAAAAAATAATACACTCATTATTAGTATCGCCCAAAGTCCTTTTTTTACTGTTTTGTTCATTTTATAAATAGCTGTTAGTTAATTTTTCAATTCGGTTTTCAAGAGTCATTTACGGACGCTTTTTTTACTTGGTTTTATTTACGGGCTCTAAAAGTTCAATTTAGAATTGTTATAAATACCGTAAGAAACGATTGATGTTTTATTGCGAAACGAATGATGTGAAAATGAGTAAATTAGCGTATTTAGAGTCCATACACGTTTGGCCGACTAAGAAAGAAGCGTTTGAAACAAAGAAGGAAAAGACTTATAAAGAATAAAGAAATTATAAATTTAGAAGTAAGTAAACGATAAACCGTCAAAAAGATTTAATTTTGAAAAGCCAAATTATTGTTTCATTAAAAATGACATAGCTTGAATATAGTAAATCAAAAAATGGAGGAAGAAATAAAAATTGAAGACGACTTTACGCTAATCAGGTTTCAAAACGATAGTCTGGAGCCTTTTTCTGCCCAGCACGAAATTGGCACTGGATTGATACAGTTTCACTTTGGTATAAAAGGCAATGCAAAATTTTTATTCAATCAGGGCAATTATGCTTTAGAGTTGAAAGAAGAGAAATCGTTGCTTTTATATAATCCACAGAAAGAATTACCACTTCATTTGGAACTCGCACCAAACTCCTGGGCGATTTCTGTAATTGTTTCCATTAAGAAATTTCATGCGCTGTTTTCTGCCGAAGCCGATTACATTACTTTTTTAAGTGCTGATAATAAGGACAAAAAATATTATAATGAAGGGAATATCAGTCCTTCAATGGCTATTGTTCTGAGTCAGTTGTTTCATTACAACCTTCATCCATCCATAAAAAACCTTTATTATAAAGGAAAAGGATACGAATTGCTGAGTTTATATTTCAACAGAACCGAAGACCCAAACGCAGAACAATGTCCGTTTTTAATTGATGAAGACAACGTTTTGAAGATTAGAAGAGCCAAAGAAATAATTATTGCTAACATGGCCGAACCTCCTGGATTGCAGGAACTGGCAGATGAAATTGGTCTGAATCTGAAAAAACTAAAAATGGGTTTCAAACAAATTTACGGCGACACGGTTTACGGTTTTCTTTTCGACTACAAAATGGATTTCGCGAGAAAACTACTGGACAGCGGTTCTTATAATGTAAATGAAGTAGGACTCAAAATTGGCTACAGCACCGGAAGTCACTTTATAGCGGCATTCAAGAAAAAGTTTGCCACAACTCCGAAAAAGTATTTGATGTCGATTAATGCGAATGTATAATTTTTTCGGTCACGAATGCACGAATTAAAATCTGCGATAATCTTTGTAAATCTGCGAGAGAAATTTCACAAATATTCTAAAAATCAATTTTGAATATTCAACAATAAATAAAAAGTAACAATTATCATATATCGAATAAAGTACACAACTTACTTTTGCCGAGATTTTAAAAAACAAATAAAAAGCTTAAAGCAAAAAAACAATAATGAAAGGCGTATTATTAGTAAACTTAGGTTCTCCGGAAAGTCCAACTCCAAAAGATGTAAAACCATATTTAGACGAATTTTTAATGGATAAATACGTGATCGATGTTCCGTATTTATTGAGAGCATTATTGGTTCGCGGTATTATTTTGAGAAAAAGACCGGAAGAATCAGCGCATGCGTATGCAAAAATCTGGTGGGACGAAGGTTCGCCTTTAGTTGTTCTTTCAGAAAGAATGCAGAAAAAAGTACAGCCTTTAGTAAACGTTCCGGTTGCTTTGGCAATGCGTTACGGAAGCATGACGATCGAAAAAGGACTTCAGGAATTAAAAGACAAAGGCGTTACAGAAGTTTTGCTTTTTCCTTTATATCCGCAATATGCAATGGCTTCAACTTTGACAATTTTGGTGAAAGCGGAGGAAATTCGTAAAAAGAAATTCCCGGAAATGACTTTTACCGATGTTCCTGCGTTTTACAACAAACCGGACTACATTAAAAACTTAGCAGATTCCATCAAAAAACACTTAGTTGGATTTGATTACGATCACTTATTGTTTTCATACCACGGAATCCCGGAGCGTCATATCCGTAAAACCGACATTACAAAATCACATTGCAAAATTGACGGATCTTGTTGCAGCACCCCATCTCCGGCGCATGATTTCTGTTACCGTCACCAATGTTATGAAACCACAAGACAAGTAATAAAATTACTGGATATTCCGGCAGATAAATACAGTCTGACTTTTCAATCGAGATTGGCGGGAGATAAATGGTTGGAACCTTATACGGATATCGAAATTGATAAAATGCCGGCAAAAGGAATTAAAAAACTGGCGGTTGTAACTCCGGCTTTCGTTTCAGATTGTTTAGAAACTCTGGAAGAAATCGCCATGCGCGCCAAAGAAGACTTTGAAGCAAAAGGAGGAGAAGAATTTTTAGCAATTCCATGTTTGAATGACGATGACGAGTGGTGTGAAACTGTTGGAAATTGGATTAATGAGTGGGCAAAGTAATATTTTTGTTTCAAGTTTCAGGTTTCAAGTTATGCTCTACTTTGAGAACAACTTGAAACCTGAACTTGAAACCCGAAACAAAATAATTAATGGAATATTATAACTATCTGAAATCCCTGCACTTAATTTTTGTAATTACATGGTTTGCAGGTTTGTTTTATATTGTTCGTTTATTCGTTTACCAAATCGAAGCCAACGAAAAACCTTCTCCCGAAAAAGAAATTCTGCAGACGCAATATAAAATTATGGCCTACCGTTTGTGGTACATTATTACATGGCCGTCGGCGGTTTTAGCGAGTATTTTTGCTTTTTGGATGCTGTTTTTTACAGAAGCCGGCCATGTCTGGATGAAAATGCCGTGGATGCATGTAAAACTATGTTTCGTTTTCCTTTTATATTTATATCACGGAAAATGTCATCAGATTTTTAAGCAATTGCAAAATGATGAGGTAAAATATACCAACAACTTCATGCGTTTATGGAATGAAGGCGCGACGATTATTTTGTTTGCAGTTGTTTTTTTAGTAGTTTTAAAAAGCGCCATCAACTGGATTTTTGGCGTAATCGGGATTATGTTATTCTCGATTTTAATTATGTTGGGATTCCGATTTTACAAGAGAATTAGAGAGAGAAAATAGTTTTTTTAGTTTCAAGTTTCAGGTTTCAAGTTGCCAATCGCAACGGAACATGAAACCTGAAGCCTGAAACCAATAAACAAACTGATGGTTAACTTCAAAATGTCAATGCTTTCGCTTCGTACCAGGATTTTCCTGTCGATGATTGTATTGATTGTTGTTGCTTCTTTTTTACTGGCTTCGATTTCTATTATTCAATTTAAAACAGAAGCCAAAGAATACCATCAGGAGCGACTCGAACGTAAGGAGAATGCGGTAAAAGAACATATTAATTACGTTCTGGCTACTACCACTTATCCGCTAAAAACCGGGAACTTAGATTTAATTTTCAAAGATAAAATCCACGAACTGGCGCAGATTCATAAAATTGAAATCAATATTTACAGTCTGGATGGAAAACTTCTCAAATCATCCAAAGAATCATTTGCCGTTGACAAAGTTGCACCGCCAATTCCCGAATATATTTTAAAGCTCGTGCGTTCTTCTATAGAAAAACGTTTTGTAGACATTAAGACTATCGATGGCGTTAAAAACAGGTCTTCGTACAGTTTAATAAAGGATGAAAAATTTAAACCGCTTGGTATTTTAAATCTTCCTTATCTGGAAGATGATGGTTACTATGATAATGAACTCAACACATTTTTAATTCGTCTGAGTCAGGTGTATTCTTTTATGCTGATTGTAGCTTTTGCATTGGCTTATTTTCTTTCGACGTATATAACAAAATCGCTAAAAACCATTTCGGACCGTTTGGAAGAAACCAATCTGGATCAGAAAAATGAGAAAATCGTTCTGGAAGCCAATAGTAAAGAAGTCAACTTCTTAATTAAAGCATATAACGGAATGGTGGATAAACTCGAAACCAGTGCCATTAAATTAGCGCAAAGCGAAAGGGAAGAAGCCTGGCGCGAAATGGCAAAACAAGTTGCACACGAAATTAAAAATCCGCTTACGCCAATGCGCCTGACTGTGCAGAGCTTTCAACGAAAGTTTGATCCTTCCGATCCCGATGTAAAGCAAAAAATGAACGATTACTCAGAAACTTTAATCCAGCAGATTGATACCATGACAGCAGTAGCTTCGGCTTTTTCGAATTTTGCTTCAATGCCGGCGCAACAAAATGAAACCCTTAATGTGGTCGAAGTTGTTGAATTGGCTCTGGATATTTTTAATGAAGATTATATTTCTTTTGAAAGTGAAGAAGAGGAAATTATTTCTAAAATGGACCGTACGCAATTAATTCGTGTTATTACCAATCTGGTTAAGAACGCAACTCAGGCAATTCCTGAAAATCAGCTGCAAAAATCAATTGTTGTGACGGTTAAAAGACAAAGCGACAATGTGGAAATTGCTGTAAAAGATAACGGGATAGGAATTCAGAAACAAGACAATACGAGAGTGTTTGAACCTAAATTTACAACCAAAACCAGCGGAATGGGATTGGGATTAGGAATTATAAAAAACATTATCGAAAATTATAAAGGAACAATTACCTTTGATTCAACTTACGGAAAAGGAACTACATTTCGCGTTTCGCTTCCTATTACAAACTCATAAAAAAACTGCCATGAATTACGAAAATCTTTTAATTTCTATTCAGGAAAATATCGCAACAGTTACCATAAACAGACCTGCTAAACTGAACGCTTTAAACAAAGCAACAATTAGCGATCTGAGCAAAGCGATTAAATTACTTGGTAAAAATGATGATGTCCGTGTTATTATTCTAACCGGAAGTGGCGAAAAGGCTTTTGTTGCCGGAGCTGATATTTCTGAATTCGCCAACTATACAATTGTAGAAGGTGCACAATTAGCTGCCGAGGGACAGGAATCTCTTTTTGATTTTATTGAAGGACTTAAAAAACCGGTTATTGCCGCAGTTAACGGATTCGCATTAGGAGGTGGATTAGAACTGGCGATGGCCTGTCACTTTAGAATTGCTTCTGATAACGCCAAAATGGGTCTTCCTGAAGTTACTCTTGGATTAATCCCGGGTTACGGAGGTACGCAGCGATTACCGCAATTAGTGGGTAAAGGCCGTGCTATGGAAATGATTATGACAGCCACGATGATTTCTGCTGAAGAAGCCAAAGAATACGGTTTGGTAAATCATGTAGTGCCGCAGGCAGAACTTTTGTCCTTTACGACTGTAATTGCGCATAAAATTATTAAAAATGCTCCATTTGCTATCGGCAAAGCCATAAAAGCAATCAACGCTAACTATACAGATGGTAAAAATGGTTTTGATGTAGAAATAAAATCTTTCGGAAAATGTTTTGGAACAGCTGATTTCAAAGAAGGAACAACAGCATTTTTAGAAAAAAGAAAAGCAGAATTTACAGGGAAATAGAAGTCATAACACAAAGTCACACAAAGATTTCACAGAGGTACACAAAAATTTAAAAATATTAGCGAACCTTGCGTAATTCTTTGCGAACCTTGTGGATTAAAAAAAATATACAGAGCCACACAAAGATTCACAGAGTCTCACAAAGGTTTTAAAAACTTAGAGCCTTAGCATCTCAGAACCTTAGCAACTTAAAAAAAAATGTACGAACCAATATTTGCCCTTTTTTGCGAACGTGTTAAAGAAAGTATCCAGGCCGGAACTTTCGCAAAATTGACTTTGGCCAAAACAATGGGCGATACCGAAATCAAAAACATCTATTTCAGATTGGTTTTGAATGAAGATAATACCTTTTCGATATCACTAACAACAAGATATAAAACTGAAGAAATCGAAAGCTTTCACACTTTAGAAGAAGCTTTAATGGTTTTAGGAACTTATATTAAAAACCCGTTTCTAACTGCTTTGCTTTTTACAACAGATAATGATGTAACATTCAAAGTAAATAAGAAAAATGCAGGAAGTATTATTGAGCAGGAGCCAACGTTTAAAAATGCATCTCCGGTAATGCTGGAAATGATTGAGAAGGGAATAGTTTAGAAAAGAATGTATAAAAAAAATCCCAAAACTTCTTATAACGGGTTTGGGATTTTTTTGTTGCTTTTAAACCAACTTCACAAACAGATTAGAAGCGATTTTATTAGAAATCGACAATTCACGTTCGCTGACTTTAATTTTTACCGATAAATCGAAAGATTCTTTAGAAAGAAATTCGATTTGCGAACCCAGCGCAATCTCCTGTTTGTCCAGATATTTCAAAAATTCCGGCGAAGTATCTTTTACGCCTACACAAATTCCGGTCTGACCTTCGACTAATTCAGAAAGTAAGTGTTTTTCGATTTTTACAATTCGCCCGTTGGCATCGGGAATCGGATCGCCGTGCGGATCTTCAGTAGGATTCCCAAGAAAATCATCCAGACGATTAATCAGTTGTTCCGATTTAATATGTTCCAGCTGTTCTGCAATATCATGAACTTCATCCCAGCTAAAATTCAATTTTTCAACCAGAAAAACCTCCCACAAACGGTGTTTCCTCACAATCATTTTAGCGGCAAGTTTTCCGTTTTCAGTCAGAGAAACACCCTGATATTTTTTATAATTGACTAAATCTTTTTCAGAGAGTTTTTTAAGCATATCCGTTACCGAGGAAGCTTTTGTTTCCATGATTTCAGCAATAGCATTCGTACTGACTTCCGTTTCCAAAGCAGCCGTTAGATGATAGATTGATTTTAAGTAATTTTCTTCTGAAAAAGTCATTTTTTTGAGGTTCAGAGGTGAAAAGGTTCAGAGGTTCACAGGGAAAAACTTTGAGCCTTTGTACCTTTTATTTAACAATCAACAAAGGTATCGAAATTTTATGTCTCAATTTATCTACGGTTGTACCAAAAAGAATATCTTTTACACCAGTATGGCCGTGGGTTCCCATGACAAGGATATCGAAGTTACGATGATTTATAATTTCAGGAATTACTTTGTTAGGTTTTCCAAATCCGAGTTCTGTTTCGATTTTAAATCCTCTTTCGGTTAACATCTCCTTATATTGAAGTAACAGCTTTTCGTCAATTGTGGTTTCATGATCGTGTATATGAGTGCCGTACATTAAGGCGCCGACCGTTTCTACGATGTGAATGAGCGTATATTCCGTGTCAATGCCACCCAATTCAAAGGCTTTGTTCAAAGCGGCTTCATCTGCACTGGAGAAATCTACAGAAACGGCAATATGCTTTATACTCTTACTTTCTTTCGGAGAAAACTGCAGTTTCAAATTATGCGGGGAATGGTTGATACTACTGTCCTTTGCTTTTGCGATAAAAGGTTGAAAGATTATATAAAGCAAAAGTCCCAAAAATCCAAAAGCGAGCGGCACAACGGTTAACCAAAGAATAATCGGGTGACTGGAACTTTCCAGCCACGAAGTAATTTCATCATAAACCAATTTTGCATTTAGTGAAACAATAATAGCAGCAATAATCCATGAAATAACCTGAGTGAGTTTTGATATATGAAAACCATTCATTTTCGATTTATCGCTCACAAAATGAATTAACGGAATAATGGCAAATCCCAATTGCAGACTCAAAATAACCTGACTTAAAATCAATAATTTTCCTGTAACACCTTCTCCATAAATCAGAATCACAATTACGGCAGGGATAATGGCAATCAAACGCGTAATAATTCTACGAACCCAGGGCTGAATCCTGAAATGCAAATATCCTTCCATTACAATTTGGCCCGCCAGCGTTCCGGTAACAGTCGAACTTTGTCCGGCGGCAATTAATGCAATTGCAAATAATGCCGGTGCCCATTTGGTCCCTAAAAGCGGCTCGAGAAATTTATGCGCATCCTGAATTTCGGCAACTTCGTACATTCCGTTTCTGTGAAAAGTGGCCGCTGCGAGAATTAAGATCGCGGCATTGACAAAAAAGGCAAGATTTAAAGCAATTGTAGAATCTATAAAATTATATTTTAAAGCTTGTTTTATTCCGGCTGGTGTTCGGTCAAATTTTCGGGTTTGAACTAAGGACGAATGCAGGTAAAGATTATGTGGCATAACCGTAGCGCCAATAATTCCGATTGCGATGTATAGAGCAGCAGAGTTTGGAATCGAAGGAATCAATCCTTCTAAAACTTTATGCATTTCCGGTTCGGCAAAGATCATTTCAAAAATAAAAGAAAAGCCTATAATGGCCACCAGCGCAATTATAAAGGCTTCCATCTTGCGGATTCCTTTATTGATCAGGAAAAGCAATAAAAAGGTGTCTAATACGGTAATTAAAACTGCTTCAAGAAGGGGAACTCCAAAAAGGAGATTAATTCCAATCGCCATACCGAGGACTTCTGCCAGATCACAGGCCGCTATGGCAATTTCGGCAAGGAAATATAAAACGTAGTTAATGTATTTTGAATAGGTTTCCCGCGATGCCTGTGCGAGATCACGCTGTGTTACAATTCCAAGTCGGGCACTCAGACTTTGCAATAGCAGAGCCATTAAGTTACTCATTAATAAAACCCATACAAGAGTGTACCCAAACTGACTTCCACCAGCAATGTCGGTTGCCCAGTTTCCGGGATCCATGTATCCAACGCTTACCAGATAGGCCGGGCCTAAAAAGGCTAAAATTTTTCTAAATCCTGTTTTTTTATGTTCTGTAGAGACCGATTCGTGAACTTCTTCTAATGATTTGCTCATTGTAAAAATATTGATTTACCAAATATATAGAAAAATCACATTCGCTCAACAATATTTTTAGACGAGTCTAAATATTATATGTTAGAATTTAAACATTTTGGACATAATCCTGATAATGTAAAATTTATCTCGTTCACTTTGTAATTGTGTGGCATGATATAACTCGGTTTTACATTTTCGAGGCACGTAATTTCATGACAGTTTTCACAGCTGAAATGGGCATGATTGTGAATATGCACACGCTGATGCGTATGGTTACACTTTGCATACTTTACTGTTCCGTCCAGATCTACAATTTTATGAACTATATCATCATTAACCAGACGATCCAAAATTCTGTAAATCGTGACGCGGTCGCACAAATCGTCTGTAAGTTTATGAATTTCTGAGTGCGAAAGTGCAGTTTTAGATTGGGTAAGAATTTCTGTAACTGCGGTTTTTGCTGTTGTATTACGGGTAGTTTTCATATTTTGAGAATAAAATTTAATTGCAACATTGTTGCGTTATAAATAAAATAACTATATTTGCAACAAAATTGCGTTAAGCAAATGTACAGTAAATGAAAAAATTAAGCACACCTTTTTACGATATTTTAGGAATTTCAAGCGCTACAATTTGTTTAGTGCATTGTTTGATTTTTCCACTTTTGACTATTCTTCCCTTAGGAATTAGTCACAACCCATTTATAGATTTACTGTTTGCTTCAGTCGGTTTATTTGCAATTCTCAAAATTATAAAAAAATCGTCTCTTTTAGTATCATCTGTTCTGGTTGTTTCAATGGGACTGATCTGGATCAGTATTTTGGCGGAACTTTTTCTTGAAATCCACGTCGATTTGATATACTTCGGTGGAATTGGAATGGTAATCGGTCATTTAATTAATTATAAATTTCATAAAAAACAAAATCATTAAAGATGGAACAAAGTAATTTTGATGTAATTATCATAGGCGGCAGTTACAGCGGTTTATCTGCTGCAATGAGTTTAGGGCGGGCTTTGCGTCAGGTTTTGGTCATCGACAGCGGACTTCCCTGCAATAGGCAGACGCCACATTCTCATAATTTTATAACTCAGGATGGAGAAAAACCCGCCGTGATTTCGGCGAAAGCCAAACTACAGGTCCAAGTATATAAAACAGTTCAATTTTATACCGGACTCGCTGTAAAAGCTATAAAAAAGGATAAAGGTTTTGAAATCACAACAGAAAATGGTGCTGTTTTTACTTCCCGAAAAATAGTATTTACCACTGGGGTTAAAGACTTATTGCCAGATGTTGCCGGTTTCGCAGAGTGCTGGGGAATCTCCGTTATTCATTGTCCGTATTGTCATGGTTATGAAGTTAAAAACGAAAAAACAGCTATACTTGCAAACGGAGAAATAGGATTTGAATATGCAAAGCTTATTTCGAACTGGACAAAAGATGTAAAATTGTGTACCAGCGGAAAATCAGGACTGACACTGGAACAGCTGCAAATTCTTAAAAACCATAATATTTCTGTTTTAGAAGATGAAATTGATTCTTTTGAACACAATCAGGGATATATTTCCAATATTATTTTTAAAAATGGAAAGAAAGTGGATGTAAAAGCAGTGTATGCAAGACCGCCTTTTGAGCAACATTGTACTTTACCTCAAGATTTAGGATGTGAAATTAATGAACAAGGTCTGCTGAAAGTTGATATGATGCAAAAGACAAATGTACCCGGAATTTACGCCAGCGGCGACTGCACGACTCAAATGCGATCTGTTGCTATTGCAGTCTCTACAGGTTCTTTTGCTGGTGCCGTTCTTAATAAGGAACTTATTGATGAGGATTTTTAAAAGTTTACAATCCAATACAGGGAAATTATCAGCTCTGTGTAGGAAGATTTCAAAAAGGCTTAATCCAATAAAATTCTTGGATTAGGCCTTTTCTATATTTATTTATTGAACCAAATGTTATTCAGCATTTTTGATTGAATTAAAAATATCTAACATATTGAATGCAATGCGTTTGAAAATTTTTAGCAGTGGAATAATTGTTTGTCAAATTTAATTTTTAGATTTGTCTAAATTTAATTTTAAAATGATGAAATATTTATTTTTGACACTTTTAATATTTTCGGCTAAAGATTTCTACGCACAAACTATTTCAGGAAAAGTGGTTACAGATGTTCCTTCATTTCGTGATATTACGGTTAGTTTATTAAATACAGACTTTAAAACTCAAACGGATTCACTCGGATTTTATAAACTTGAAAATATCCCGGGTGGAAATTATAAAATTCAGGTTTCGACGGAAGGTTTTAAAATACAAACCCGAAAAATTTCAATTTTAGAAAAGGAAAATATTAATCTTGATTTTGAATTAAAAGAAGACAATAATGAATTGAATGAAGTTGTCGTTTCGGGAACATTAAAAGCCGTAAAACGTCTGGAAAGTGCGGTTCCTGTTGAGGTTTATTCGCCGGCATTTTTCAAAAAAAATCCCACACCCAGTATTTACGATGCACTCCAGAATATAAATGGGGTTCGCCCGCAACTTAATTGTGGAGTTTGTAACACGGGCGATATTCATATTAATGGGCTCGAAGGTCCGTATACCTTGGTGCTAATCGACGGAATGCCGATTGTGAGCAGTCTTTCAACGGTCTACGGTTTATCGGGAATTCCGAATTCGCTTGTAGAAAGAATCGAAATTGTAAAAGGTCCGGCTTCTTCTCTTTACGGAAGTGAAGCTGTTGGCGGCCTGATTAATATTATCACTAAAAACCCAACCAATGCACCGGTTTTCTCTGCAGATTATTTTACAACATCGTATTTTGAAAGCAACCTTGATCTGGGAGCAAAATTTAATTTCGGAAAAAAAGTGACCTCTATTGTTGGAGTAAATTACTTTAATTACGATCAGGTTATTGATAAAGACCACGACAGTTTTACAGATGTAACGCTTTCTGAAAGAATTTCGGTTTTTAATAAATGGACTTTTCAACGAAATAATAATCGCCTTTTTACGATCGCAGCGCGCGGAATGTATGAAGACCGCTGGGGCGGAGATGTGCGTTGGGAAAAGCGCTTTCGCGGAGGCGACGAAATTTACGGCGAAAGTATCTACACCAAAAGAGCCGAATTAATTGGAAGCTATCAATTGCCTTTTGAAGAAAAACTGATGCTTTCGTTTTCCGGAAATGTACATTATCAGGACAGTCGCTATGGTACGACATCGTATATCGCCAATCAGAAAATTGGTTTTCTGCAGTTAACCTGGGATAAAAAAATAGGAAGAAATGATCTCCTTGCGGGAATTGCGAGCCGTTATACCTATTACGACGATAATACTCCGGCCACTAAAGAAGCAGAAAATACTTGGCTTCCGGGGATTTTCGTTCAGGATGAGATTACAGTTTCGCCCAAAAGTCAGGTTTTGTTAGGAATGCGTTACGATTATAATTCCATCCACGGTTCAATTGTTACACCGAGATTGGCATATCGATTTAAAGCAAACCAAAATACCATTTTCAGATTAAATGCCGGAACCGGATTTCGAGTTGTAAATCTGTTTACCGAGGATCACGCCGCACTTACAGGGTCTCGTGATGTTATAATTGCCAATAATTTAAAACCGGAAAAATCCATAAATGTAAATCTAAATTACATTCAGAAAATCAATTTTGAAAATGGTACTTTTATAGGAATCGAAACCACGGCATTTTATACCCGATTTAGCAATAAGATTATTTCGGATTACGAAACGAATCCGAATGAAATCATTTACGATAATATAAACGGCTACGCTTTAAGCCAGGGAATCAGTACAAATGTCGATTTGAATTTTCCTTCGGGTTTAAAATTTATTTTGGGCGCAACGGTTTTGGATAATAAAAATGTTCAGGACGGAGTGTCAGAAAGACCTTTTTTAACCGAAAATTTTACGGGAACCTGGAGTATTTCGTACAAAATTCAGCCTTGGGATTTGTCGTTGGATTATACGGGAAATGTTTACAGTCCGATGAAGCTACCTTTGTTGAGCGAAACCGATCCCAGAAATCCGAAATCGCCTTGGTACAGCATTCAAAATATTCAGTTTACCTATTCAGGCTGGAAAGATTTTGAAGTTTATGGCGGAATAAAAAATCTGCTGAACTTTACACCAAAACAAAATAATCCGTTTTTGATTTCTAGAACTAACGATCCTTTTGATAAAAATGTACAATACGATTCGGCCGGAAAAGTTTTAATAACACCGGATAATCCGTACGGTCTGACATTTGATACGACTTATGTTTACGGCCAAAACCAAACCATCCGTGGGTTTTTAGGGTTGAGATATAATTTGAGATGATTTTTTATAGCCACGAATTGCACGAATTTCCACTAATTAATTCTTTGTAAATATTTAAAGCCACAGATTGCACAGATTAAAGAATTTGCAGCATTTTCACTCTGACAAAAATAGTAATCAACAGTTTATAAAGAAGAAAAAAAATTAGCGAAAATTCTTGGAATTTGTGGCAAAAGAAAATCCTTATAATCTGTGCAATCTGTGGTAAAAAACAACAATCAATATGAAAAAGCTATTTCTCATTCTTTTATTCTTCGGAACAACTTTCTCGGGATTCTGCCAGTTAAAAAGCAGGACTTTTGAAGAGATTGACAGCTTACAGCAAATTCAAAGAAGAAAAATAATAGTTTTTATCCATACCGATTGGTGTCAGTTTTGTCAGCGAATGAAAAGCACGGCTTTCAAAAATCAGGAAATCATACAGCAATTAACTGACGATTTTTATTTTATTGATTTTAATGCTGAAGAAAAACGGGATGTTTCTTTTCAAAACCAGACATTCCAATTCAAACCCACAGGAAATAATGTTGGAGTTCACGAGTTGGCTTTACAGCTGGGAACCATCAATAAACAAATTACATATCCTGTTTTGTGTGTTCTGAACGAGAAGAATGAAATTATTTTTCAGTACCATAATTATCTAAGCCAACGAGATTTTAAACAGCTTTTGCAAAAACTAAAAGAATAAAATCCCTATTTTTGAGAATGAATTCTTCGCAAATCCCACATTTCGATTACATTTTTACCGGAACTGGACTGGCATCTTTAATGACAGTTTATAAAATGATTTTGTCTAAAAAGTTTACAGACAAGTCCATTTTGCTTTTAGATGAAAATGCTAAAAAAGAAAATGACAGAACCTGGTGTTTTTGGGGAAAAGAAGAATCGGTTTGGGATTCGGTTGTTTCCAACAAATGGGACTCAGCACTTTTTGCCAATGAAACATTTAATCGCGATTTGGCGTTGACACCTTATCAATACAATCAAATTCGCGGATTGGATTTCTACAATCTCGTTTTCGATGCCATTTCAAAACAGTCTAATATTACTTTTTTAACTGAAAAAGTAACCGATATAAACGAACTCGAAACACATGTTTTTGTCGGAACCGATCATAATCGATTTACTTGTACTTACTTGTTCAATAGTATTTATACTAAAGGTTCCGCCGAAAGGCAAACAAAATATCCTGTTTTGCAACAGCATTTTATTGGCTGGTTTGTCAAATCTGAAAAAGAAGTTTTCGATCCTGAACAGGCAACTTTTATGGATTTTTCGGTAGAACAAAAAGGCAATACCCGTTTTATGTACGTTTTGCCCAATTCAAAAACCGAGGCTTTGGTAGAGTATACTTTGTTTTCTGAGAAGTTACTTTTAAAGGAGGAATACGAAGATGAGATTCAAAAATACTTAAAAAAATTAGGCGCAATCGAATATCAGATTCTCGAAAAGGAGCAGGGAAGTATCCCGATGACTTGTTTTCCTTTTTGGAAAAAGAATACGAAACGTGTTTTAAATATTGGAACTGCTGGTGGCTGGACCAAAGCGAGTACCGGTTATACTTTTAAAAATTCCGACAAAAAATCTTCGGAATTGGTAAAATTTATTCAAAGGGAAGAATTTAAAATTAAGGATTTTCATAAAAAAAACCGATTCTGGTATTATGATTTACTGCTTTTGGATATTTTGTATCGCCGAAATGAATTGGGAAGTCCGATTTTTTCTTCCTTGTTTAAAGAAGGAAGTCCAGCTTTGATTTTCAAGTTTTTGGATGAAGAAACTTCTTTAGCTGAAGATTTTAAAGTCATTTGGAAATGTCCTAAACTTCCTTTTATAAAAGCCTTATTTCGAAATTTAATTAAATAATTAGTAAATATTATTCGACTAAAAATAGGCAACCCATTTTTTCAGAATAATGCTGTAGCTAAAAAGTGACTTATTCTTGTATTCTAATAACTTCTTGTGGCAATAAAAAACAATGGTAGTATTTAAGTTTGCAGACATCATCGATTTATAACGATAATAAACAGCAAATTAAATGGGAATTACAAAGCGTTTAAAATTTGATGCCGAAACCGAGATAGTTGGTAAAATCTGCAAAGCTTTGGGCCATCCCACAAGAATTCAGATAATGACACTTTTGTGGAAGAGAAATAACAGGACTTGTGGCGAAATTGTTGAACAGATTCCATTAGCCCAATCGACCATTTCGAAGCATTTGCTGGAATTAAAGAAAGCAAATCTTGTAAATATTCAATATAAAGGCAAAACGACGATTTACTCCATTGAATTAGTAAATATGCAGATTCTTAAAAAATATTTTACCAGTTATTTATCGACCATCGAAATTGCAGAGCAAAATAAATCTACTGTTTTAAACACGCATCATAAACAAGGGAAAAAGTCGTACTTGCGACAGTACAATTATCAGTTTCCGAGTAGAAATAAAGCCATAATTCATTCAGCCAACGAGTTAGTTACAAATGAAAAATGATTTTGGAATTTAAAATTTATTATAGAACTATAACAAAACTTTATACTTCAAATTAACTAGTTGCGGCTAAACTTTGTAACTTTGCAGATCAAAAGTAAAATTTAAAAACATTCGATATGTATCCAGAAGAAATGGTAAAACCGATGCAGGCAGAACTTACTGCTGCAGGTTTTCAAGATTTACATAGTGCAGAAGCTGTAGATAATGCTATCAAAGCCGAAGGTACCACGTTAGTAGTTGTGAACTCAGTTTGCGGATGCGCGGCAAGAAATGCACGTCCGGGAGCAAAAATGAGTTTAGACGGAGCTAAGAAACCAGATAACTTAATTACTGTTTTTGCTGGTGTTGACAAAGAAGCTGTTGATGCTGCAAGACAACATATGTTTCCTTTCCCTCCATCATCGCCATCTATGGCTTTGTTCAAAAACGGAGAATTGGTTCACATGTTAGAGCGTCACCACATCGAGGGTCGTCCGGCAGAATTAATCGCTGAGAATTTGCAGGATGCGTTTAATGAGTTCTGTTAATTTTTGAGTTTCTAAGGTGCTGAGATACTGAGTTTCTAAGGTTTTAGGGACAGAGGTTCAAAGCAAAGTTTAAATTTCTAAGGTGCTGAGGTACTAAGGTTCTAAGTTTTTAGGGACAGAGATTCAAAGCGACAAAACGACAAAGATTTTAAAAAGCACCATTTTTGGTGCTTTTTTTATGGATTTAAATAAAAAAAAACTTAGAACCTTAGTCGCTTAGCATCTTAGAACCTTTTTTTTGCATACTTTTGCAAAAATATTCTAAACTTAAAAACTGTTTATAGCATGCAACTGTACAACACTTTAAGCGCAGAAGAAAGAGCCATCATGATCGATGATGCCGGTAAACAACGTCTTACGTTGTCTTTCTATGCGTATGCCAAAATTCAAGATCCTAAAAAATTTCGCGACGATTTATTTATTGCCTGGAACGCACTTGATGCCCTTGGCCGAATTTACGTTGCCCACGAAGGAATAAATGCTCAAATGAGTATTCCGGAAGAAAATCTGGAGGCTTTTAGAGCAACTCTGGAAGTTTATGATTTTATGAAAGGCATTCGTCTGAATGAAGCGGTAGAACATGATGACCATTCGTTTTTAAAATTAACCATCAAAGTACGTGACAAAATTGTTGCCGACGGTCTTAACGACGATACTTTTGATGTGACCAATATTGGCGTTCACCTGAAAGCCAAAGAATTCAACGATATCTTAGATGATCCAAATACGATTGTAGTTGATTTTAGAAATCATTACGAAAGTGAGGTTGGGCATTTTAAAGGCGCCATTACTCCGGATGTGGAGACTTTTAGAGAAAGTTTACCCATTATCAACGAGCAGCTAAAAGATCATAAAGACGATAAAAATCTTGTCATGTATTGCACAGGCGGAATTCGTTGCGAGAAAGCAAGCGCATACTTCAAGCATCAGGGATTTAAAAATGTATATCAGCTGGAAGGCGGAATTATCAATTACAAAAAACAGCTTGAAGAAGAAGGCTTGGAAAGTAAATTCATTGGTAAAAACTTTGTATTTGATAATCGTCTGGGCGAAAGAATTACAGACGATATTATTTCACAGTGCCACCAATGCGGGAAACCTTGCGACAACCACACGAATTGCGAAAATGACGGCTGTCATTTATTATTCATTCAATGTGACGAATGTAAAGTAGCTATGGAAAACTGCTGTTCTACAGAATGTCTGGAAGTAATTCACATGCCGCTTGTTGATCAGGTTCGATTGAGAACCGGAAAGCAAGTTGGAAATAAAGTCTTTAGAAAAGGAAAATCTGAAAACTTAAAATTCAAACATTCAGGCGAATTAACAGATACGGCTTTGGCTCCTGCCGAAAAACCATCAGACATTCGTCAGAAAATAAAAGTGAAGAAAGTACTTCTTGGAAAAGCGGAACATTACTACGTAAAGGCTCAGGTTGGACAATTTATTATTGAGAATCAGGAATTAAAAGCGGGAGATAAAATCTTAATTTCCGGACCAACTACTGGAAATCAGGAAATGGTTTTAGAAAAAATGATTGTTAACGGCACAGAGACTCAATCTGCTCAAATTGGTGATAAAGTTACTTTTGAAGTTCCGTTTCGTATTCGTTTGTCAGATAAATTGTATAAAATTGTAAATTAGCTTTTTAAAAGTTAATTTGCATGACTCAGCATTCCTTTACTAAATTATGGATTCACGCTATTTGGTCTACAAAGAACCGTGAAGAGTTAATTGATGACTCTATTGAAAGAAAATTGTATAATTATATTCATGATGAATTAATTAGCCTTGGCTGTCCAGTTAGAATTATTAATGGAATGCCAGATCATTTGCATGTGTTATTTTTATTAAATCCCCAAAAAGCTGTATCAGATATTCTTAAGCAAATTAAAGGAAGTTCTTCTCATTTTGTAAATGGGTCAAATCTTATTCTTCAAAAATTTGCCTGGCAAGCTGGCTTTGCTGCTTTTGCAGTTAGCGAGTCTCAATTAGATGCCGTTTTTAATTATATAAAAAATCAAAAACAGCATCATCTTAAAAAGAATGGAGAACGGGAATTTGATGAATTTATACAATTACATGGATTTGTAAAGAAATAAATTCTCGAAAATGTGTCCCGTGGTTGAAACCACGGGCTATATTAAAAAAAACCATACCACAAATACATGTAAAAACATAGACAATGATCTCAATCATTGGGACGTAATATAAATCCTTTGCGATATGTCCACGTGGTTGAAACCACGGGGCTATATTTAAAAAAACGATACCACAAATACATGTAAAAAACATATCCAATGCTTTCAATCATTGGGACGTATTATAAATCCTCTACGATGTGTCCCCGTGGTTTAAACCACGGGCTATATTTAAAAAAATGATAAGACAAATAAATGTAAAACATAGACAATGATTTCAATCATTGGGACGTAATATAAATCCTTGCGATGTGTCCACGTGGTTTAAACCACGGGCTATATTTAAAAAAATGATAAGACAAATAAATGTAAAACATAGACAATGATTTCAATCATTGGGACGTAATATAAATCCTTTGCGATGTGTCCCCGTGGTTGAACACGGGCTATATTTAAAAAACGATACCACCAATAATTGTAAAGCATAGCCAATGATTTCAATCATTGGGACGTAATATAAATCCTTTGCGATATGTCCACGTGGTTGAAACCGTGGGCTATGCGTGAAAAAAACGATTCCACAAATAATTTTTAAAACATAAACTATGATTTAAATCATAGGAATGTAATCTACCACCACATTATTTTTGCGCATTGTTAAACGACGATATTCGAAAAAAGAAAATAACTAGTGGTTTCAATTACTGGAACAGATTACAAACAATGACACTTACCAACAAAATCGAACTCATGGCTCCTGCTGGAAGCTTTGAGTCATTACAGGCAGCGCTGGATAATGGAGCAGATTCTATTTACTTTGGCGTAGAACAGCTCAACATGCGAGCGCGTTCTACAGTAAATTTTTCCATCGATGATTTGCCGGAAATTTCCCGTCGATGCGAAATGAAAAATGTTCGCAGTTATCTGACTTTAAACACCATTATTTACGATCACGATTTAACAGTTGTAAAGACACTTTTGACAAAAGCCAAAGAAGCCAATATTACAGCAGTAATTGCTTCTGACCAGGCCGTAATTGCGATCGCGAGGTCTATTGCAATAGAAGTGCATATTTCGACACAATTAAACATTACCAATATCGAAACCATTAAATTTTACAGTTTATTTGCTGATACAATGGTTTTAAGCAGGGAATTAAGTCTTCGTCAGGTTAAGAAAATTACGGATCAGATCAGAAAGGAAGATATCAAAGGTCCGAACGGAAATTTAGTCGAAATCGAAATTTTCGGGCACGGCGCCTTATGCATGGCGGTTTCGGGTAAATGTTATTTGAGTCTGCACTCACACAATTCGTCGGCCAATCGGGGTGCCTGCAAACAAAATTGCCGAAAAAAATATACCGTTATCGATCAGGAAACCGGTTTCGAAATCGAATTGGATAACGAATACATGATGTCGCCAAAAGACTTGTGTACGTTGGATTTTCTGGATCAGGTTATAGATTCAGGAATTCAGGTCTTAAAATTAGAAGGTCGCGGCCGTGCGCCCGAATATGTGGCTACGGTAACCAAAACCTATCGTGAAGCTATTGACGCTTATTATGATGGTAGTTTTTCGAAAGAAAAGATTGAGGCTTGGATGGAAGATTTAAATACAGTTTACAATCGTGGTTTCTGGTCAGGCTATTATCTGGGTCAGGAATTAGGAGAATGGAGCGATATTCCGGGCTCTGCAGCCACTCAGAAAAAAGTGTATGTTGGAAAAGGAACCCATTATTTCCCCAAAGCAGAAGTTGGCCAATTTAAAATAGAAGCTTATGATATTAAAATCGGGGATAAAATTTTGGTAACCGGCCCAAGTACCGGAGCTCAGGAAATGATTATTGATGAGATGTTTGTAAATGATGTGTCAGCAGAAAAAGCCTCAAAAGGTGACGACTGCAGTTTGAAATTGCCGTTCAGAATCCGAATGTCTGATAAACTCTATAAAATAGTTGAAGCCTAATGGTTATTGTAACTTTACAGCGGGACAAATGCATTGGCTGTAATTACTGTGTGGAAATGGATCCGCTTCATTTTCAAATGTCCAGAAAAGACGGAAAATCGGTATTGATTCATTCGCAAAACGCAAAAGGATTTTATACCTTAAAATCGCCAAATCATTCCATTACTGAGAGTTGTGAACTGGCAGCAAAAGCCTGTCCTGTAAAGATTATTACGGTTAAAGAAATTTAGATTAAAAAACCCTGTTTGCATGGTAACAAACAGGGTTTTGTCTATAATAAAAACATGGAATCTTTATTATTAAATTCCAAACTGTGCATTTATATTATGTTTGTCTACATACGCTTTTGCAACATTCATCAATTTTGTGAATTTAGCATCAATCTCTTTTCGGGTTGAAGCATCAAAATCGACTATTGCTTTTTCTATTTGTTCAGGCGATGCTTTATCATCTTTCATCTTGGCAATTGGCAGATAACCTTCTTTTTGTTTGGCAATAGCATAGGTAAATAAATCTTTAGAAGCCTGAAGAAGTTCTTTGTTGTCATCGTCTTCATTTATTTCCTTGATCCTCCCGAGTTGCTTTTCCAGGTTGTCAATATTAAATTTGAAATAGTCATAATAAGATGAGGCAACCATCTTTTTTTGGCTCTCGTTATAAATCTGAGGCTCAGATTGTAGCCTTTCACTTATTTCCTTACTTCCAAAACGGGATAACAGATTGCTGTTTAGAGCTGCTATTTCAAAAGTTTTTTCCGGAGAAAGATTTGTACAAGATGTAAAAGTCATACTTCCGGTAATTACTAATAACATTACCGCGTATGTATTTAAGATTTTTTTCATTTTTAATAGTTTGTTTTTTAGGCTTTTAATATTTTACTTTTTTCTAAATCAAATTCTTCCGAAGTTAGTATTCCGGCATCCAAAAGTTCTTTCAAATCTAATAATGCTTTTTTCTTTCCTTCCATCGAATTGGATGCATCTGCTTTTGGAGTTTCTTCTTTATGAATTGGCGTGACAACCGTTCCTGATGGAGCATATTTTAGGATTAATTCGGTAATTTCATTGAAGCCTTTCACATTCGAATAATCTATTGCTTTTTGTTCTTTTACGTTCACTATCGCAGCGTCGGCCTTATTTTCCAATAAATATTTAACTACGTCTTTCTTTCCGTTAGCAGCACTGTAATGTAAAGGTGTATTTCCCGATTCATCCTGAATATTGATATTCGCTCCGGCCTCAATCAATAATTTTACCATACTCAGATTGCCTTTTTTGGTAGCAACATGCAAAAGACTTTCTCCGCCGTAATTGTAGGAACTGTTTAATGTAAAACTCGATTCGTTTGAAATATTGCTCGCGCTCACAATCCAGTCCAGATAATCATTCATAGAAGTAGTATCTCCTGCAACCGGTTTACTATAGTTTACATCAACTCCGTTTTCAAGGAATAAAGACACAATTTCCTTTTGATTATTCGCGCAGGCGTACCAAACTGGAGAGTAACCGTTATTGTTTGAAGCGAAAACATCAGCACCTCTTTCTACCAGTAATTTTGCCAGCATCCTGTTGGTTTCGTAACAGGCGATCAAAAGTGCATTTTCGCCCGAATGATTGGCGTGATTGATATTTGCTCCATTATCCAACAGTAAGGTTACCATCGGGATCGATTTGGTATAGCAGGCATAAAGCAAGGGTGTGTTTCCTTGCTTGTCGGTCACGTTTATATCGGCCCCATTATCCAAAAGCAACTGTATAATTTCTCTGTTTAGCTTTGCTGATGCCAATAAAAGCGGTGTCTCTCCGTTGTTATTCAGCAGATTAACATCGGATCCTGCTTTAAGCAACTTTGTTGCAATTTCAATTTGAGCAGTCTGAACGACCAAATGCAACAGACTGTTTCCGTATTTGTCGTTTTTGGTAATTTCGGCTCCATTATCTAAAAGATACAATGCCGTTTGCTTTTGTTTTTGAAGACAGGCGAAGTATAAAGGAGTTTCTCCCTGATGATCTTCGTAATTAAGATCGGCACCGTCTTCAATCAAAATTTTTACGATATCCAGATATCCACGATGTGCTGCATAATGAAGTGCCGTTCTGCCTCTTTCATCAGTATATTTTACATCTACTTCTTTATTCTGAAGCAATAATTCGGCTATTTTTCGATTACCGTTTTCACAGGCAATTATAAATGACATTGACATGAATTTTTCTTTTTAGTAAATGATCGTTTTATTGTTTCATTAAAAGTTCCACGGTTTTGATTTTCAGATTATCACCCGAAGCCAGCATCAAAGCGGTTTCATCTTTATCATTGGTAATGGAAATATCTGCACCATGTTCTAATAGTAATTTTGCTTTTCTGTAGGTTTCTTTTGCCATTTCAGCGTCGTAATTGACATTGTAAGCGCAAACTTTGTGCAAAATTGTATTTCCCTGATTGTCCTGTTCGTTCACGTCCGGTGAAGCATTTTCTAATACCGATTTTAAAATATCCGATTTCTTTTCTACAACAAAATCAATCCCCGATTTCGGCTGTCCGTAATATTGAGCACAGAAGTTAAGATCGGCACCATCGGCCAATAAACGTTCTAAAAATTTGATGTCCGTTGCAGAACCCGAAATAGTGCTGATAAAATTAGTCAGTAAAGTGCGTCCGTCTTTGTTTACAATATTAAAATCAGGTGAAGAAACGGCTGCTAAAGCATCATACATATCAAACGAAAACTGTTCTGCAACGGCATAATAAAAAGCCGTATTATTGCCATTGTCTGTTTCATTAGGATCGGCGCCGTTTTCCAGTAAAAAGGGAATTAATTCTTTTTTGTTTCGCTTTACAGCGGCCATTAATGGGGTTGTGCCCACAATATTTTTTTCGTTGATGTCAATCCCATTATCCAGAAGAATCGAGATGTATTCTTTTACTTTTCCGACTTCCTGTCCATAGCTGCTTATTACTTTATAGATAAAACTTTCTCCGGCATTATTTTTATACTGAACATTGGCACCAAAATCTTCAATGAGAATTTTAATAACTTTTGGCGAAGCACCATTCTCAAAAAAATAACCTAGCAAAGTCTGATCGCTTATTTCATCATTGATATTTTCCATTTTGGACATCAATTCTTTAAAAAAAGAAATGGAATCGTCATCCTCTTTTAAAGATCGCATTAGCGGACTAAATATCGATCTGTCAAAATTATCCAGTTCGTAAATATCTGTTTCGATAAAGCCGGCTTTTATTAGTTTTTCTATGAAGTCGATTTCTTTTGCTTCAATAATTTTTGACGCTATCTGCGAAAAGTTGTTTTTAAGATATTGTTCGTTAAAACTTTCTCCGTTATTCAGGCATTCTCTGGCCTCGTCAAATTTTCCCTGAAAAAGGAAACTTTCAATTTGGTTTTGTGTTTGCATTTAAATTGCTTTTATGAAAGATTAGTTTGCTTTTAATGCGGCCCATATCGTGGCTTCGCAAATTATGTGTAAGATAAAACATAAAAGTGACAAATATATTTCATAATAAAAATTTAATATCGCTTTTTGTCGATAATACCATACATACTAAGTCCTTTTAAATAATATTTATAAAAAAGGTATGCAATCTTGTGACTTTTAAAATAAAAAAGCTCATTTTGTAAAAAATGAGCTTTTGGTTGGAGTTAAAAAATAATTTATCATTTGAAGGTTGATTAAGTTTTAATTTTCAGATTAATAATGTACCGGTGACTGCGAACAAGGGCAATCACTGATCGATTGAAAAAAGTCAATTCCTATTGTTACAGAATGCGTTCCGGAATTATAAGCGCCAATTTTATTTATTGATACCTGATAAGAGTAACCAAAATAAAAATTTGATTTTTTAAAACCAGCCATTGGTCCAATCATTAACGGCTCTAGAGGCTGGTCGTTTAGAAAACGGTAAGAAATACCTACCCAGTAATAATCTTCAAAACGATTGTATTTTCTAAATTTAAAGTTTAAATCGGTGCTTGAACGTTTATCTGCGGCAAATAATTGATAATAAACAGAAGGTTCAAATTCCATACTGTTTTCTTTATCTTTAAAAATATATCCGGAATATATTTGATAATTCTGAAGTATACTTGGTTCTGGCCGGGTAAACTTATCTGTGTTTTTTTTCAATAGATTGTTTACATTCAAACTCAAATAAAAACCCTTATTTCTGTATAAAACTCCTGCATCAAAATTACTGTTAGATGTAGATCTGTTGTTGGTTATACTGGGATCAAAATCGGTTTCACTCGTTTGATTGAATTCATTAATATCAATCTTAAAGTTATTGAAATTGTATGAAATACCAAAAGAGAGGTATTGTTTTGAATAATAATCTAATACTAAATGATGTGCAAAGGAAACTTTTGCCCCCATTTGTTTTGTATATCCATTTCGGTCATTATAGAGAGAAAAGCCAATTCCGGATCTTTCCAGGATTCGCATATCTGCATATAGTGACTGGTTATCCGGTGCGTCTTTTATACCAACCCACTGTGTCAGGCCATTTGCTCTAATTCTAAGATTATCTCCAATTCCTGCATAAGTAGGAGAAACTACAAAAGGGTTGTCTGATAAATATTGCGTAAAGACCGGAAGGTTTAACTCTTGACCGTAGTTAGAACTAACAGTCAAGAGAAATAAAATTATTAATTTTTTCATTGATATTTGTTTTTAGATAACTTTTACTGTTATCTATAAAGATTGAAATGTCCCACAAACTCTCGATTATCCTGGTTGTCATTTAATTTTAAAACATACCAATAATCACCGGATGGAAGTTCTACACCATTGAGTTTTCCATCCCATTTCTGGTTGAGGCTGTAATTGGCGAGTATACGTCCATATCTGTCAAATATGGTGTAGGTCAGATTTTTGTAATTTACAGTACATCCGGGACCCCATAAATCATTTATTCCGTCGCCATTTGGAGTGAAATTGTTTGGAATGCACACATCAACATAATTGACATATTTTGTTTCTGTTGCTATACAACCGTTTTTATCAGTTACGGTTATAGTATAATCTCCCGATTTGTAAATAAGTAGTTTATTATGGTCTAAAGTTTTTCCGTCGGAAGAGTATTGATAGTTTCCATCTCCTCCTTCTGTCGTTGCAACAATTTCGTTCATTTCTCCATCAGCAAGCTTTAATGTCAAAGGTTGAAATGTTTCAATAGTGAAGTTTTCTGTGTCTTTCTCGCAACCATTGCTATGTCTGGCTCTTATAAAATGTGTGCCGATTGGAACATTATTAAAAACATTACTGTTTTGGTATCCAGAAGGATTTCCGTCGAGACTATAATCAACATCAGAATTGATGATGTTTTTATTAATTGACACTGTAACAGAGTTAACTGAAGTATCTACGCAATCGTTTTTGACTACAGCAACTGGATTAATTAATAAGGGATCTGGTATTCTCACATTAAACTGAGAAGCGCAGTTGAGATTATCTTTTATATAAACAGTATGGACTCCGGCTCCCAGATTTTTATATGTATAGCTATTTTCCGAGGTTTCGATATCATTTCCATTTCTATTATCAATAGCAATTTTATAGGGTGAAACACCTCCATTTATTTGAAATGTAAACTGAGCATTTTTATCATTTTCACATGTTTCAGAAACTAAACTGCCTGGTATTACAGATGCGCTTAAAGGTTGTGCTACAGTAAGATTTAGGACTTGATTAGCCATATTTTCGTTATTTATAACCTTTACCTCTGTTTGTGAAGTTGTATAATTAACATTGTTTACGGCCCATCTATAACCCTGGCCTGAACAGATTGATACGTTAGTTACTATGTCAGCTGGTTTAGTTGAAACAGTTAAATTTAAAACCTGATCTGCAGTACAATTATCTTTCTTAACTCTTATTCCTTTCTGGGCTGTTGTGTATTTTACATTATTTGCCGGCCACGTATAACTGCCCCCAGGCATGATAGTTTCATTTGTAATTATATCAGCGGGTTTTGGAGTTAAAGTAAGATTTAGTACTCGGTCTGCATTACATCCGTTATATTTAATTCGCAATCCCGTTTGTGCAGTTTTATAATATACATTGTTTTCTGGCCATAAATATCCATCACCGGCACATATGGTAACATTTGTAACCAGATCCGCTGGTTTTGGAATTACTGTTAGATTAAGAACTTTGTCTGATTCGCACTGATTCGTAGAAATCCTTAGTCCTTTTTGTGTTGTGGTATAAATGACGTTGTTGACTGGCCATTTGTAATTTTCACCTTCGCAAATAGTTATATTAGTGATTGCATCTTTGGGTTGTGGATATTTAGTAAAATATAGAATATAACATTTTCCATCCTTTGTGGCATTATAAATACCAGTCTCGCTATACGTCGCATTATTAATCTCCCAAGTAAACGTATCACTTCCACACCTGCCTGCTGACCAGCTATACATATCTGTAACTGTTAGATTTAAAACTTGATCAGCAGTGCAACCATCATTTACAATTCTTAGTCCTTTCTGAGTGGTATTATAAGTTCGTCCATTTGCCGGCCATGTGTAACTTTCCATTGAGCATATTGTGGCATTCGTAGTTATATCAGCCGGTTTTGCGCTTACAGTTTTTAGATTCAATACTTCATCAGCTGTACAATTATTATTAGAGATTCTTAGTCCAGATTGTGGTGTTGTATAGTTTACATTGTTAGCTTTCCACGTGTATGATCCGCCAGCGCACATCGTAGCGTTAGTAACTATATCGTCAGGTTTTTCTGTTATCAATGATAAATTTAATACCTGATCTGCAGTACAATCATCACTAACTATTCTAAGATTATTTTTTGGCGTAGTATAGCTTGTATTATTTGCTGTCCAATAATAGGATGACCCCGGACATATTGACACATTTGTTATTATATCATTAGGTTTTGGATTAACTGTCAAGTTTAATATCTGATCTGCTGTACATGGATCATTGATAATTCTAACTATTTGTGTTTTTGTGTAATCTGCCTTATTTGCATCCCATGTGTATGTTTTTCCTTTACATATAACTGCGTTTGTTACTATATCTGCAGGTTTAGTTTTTACAATTAAATTTAAAACATAATCAGCCTCACAAATACCTCTTAAAATCCTGATATTCTGCGCTGTTAAATAGTTAATGTTATTTACCGGCCATGTGTACATTTGACCAGTACAGATTTCTGCATTGGTAACAATATCATCTGGTTTTGTAGTGAGTTTTAAATTTAGTACCTGATCGGCGCTGCATCCGTTTTTAGCAATTCTGAGTCCTGTTTGCTCTGTATTGTAATACTTGCCATCGGCTTCCCAATAATATCTTTCTCCAGGACATATTTCGATATTTGTTATAACATCAGTTGCTTTCTCATTTACAGTTAGATTTAGAACATTATCTCCAATGTCACAAGAAACGTCAGCAATTCTAAGTCCTTTCTGAGTTGTTGTATAAGTTGTATTATTTACGGGCCACATATATGATTCGCCAGAACAAATAGTCATATCTGTTACTATGTCAGCTTTTTTTGAATTAACAGTTAAGATTAATACTTGGTCTGCGGTACAACCGTCGTTTGCTTTGGTATAAGTTCCTGCTGTAGTATACGTAACGTCATTTTCAGGCCATTTGTATGCTTCTCCAGAACAGATTGTTTTTGAAGTTGTTACTTTTGCAGGTTTAGGAGTTACGGTAAGTATTAGTACTTGGTCTGCGGTACAACCGTCGTTTGCTTTGGTATAAGTTCCTGCTGTAGTATACGTAACGTCATTTTCAGGCCATTTGTATGCTTCTCCAGAACAGATTGTTTTTGAAGTTGTTACTTTTGCAGGTTTAGGAGTTACGGTCAATTGCAGTTCTTCATCTGCCGTGCAACCATCATTAGTTTTGATGTAGGTTCCTGAATTAGTATAAGACATTCCTGTTGCGCTCCATTCATAGCTAGTACCGGAACAAATAGTTTCTGTTTTGACAATTGTTTCTAGTTTTGGAAGATTAACAATTACGAATACTTCGTCTGCAGTACAGCCATCATGAATTATTCTTTTTAAACCAGGATAAATTTGTCCAGGACAAAGTGATATGTATTTTATAATGTCTGCGGGTTTTTCAGTTATACTCAAAATTAGTTCCTCATCTGCGGTACATCCGTCGTTTTCTTTGGTATAAGTTCCTGCTATAGTATACGTAACGTCATTTTCAGGCCATTTGTATATTTCTCCAGAACAGATTGTTTTCGAAGTTGTAACTTTTGCAGGTTTAGGAGTCACCGTCAGGTTCAGGACCTGGTCAGCGTTACAGTTATCATTAGAAATTCTAAGGTTATTTTGCGCAGTTGTATAATCTGTATTGTTTGCAGTCCATGTAAAAGTGTCCCCCAAACAGATCGTTTCGTTTGTTACAATATCATCAGGTTTAGGAGTTACCGTCAGGTTCAGGACCTGGTCAGCGGTACAGTTTCCATTAGAAATTCTAAGGGCATTTTGCGCAGTTGTATAATCTGTATTGTTTGCAGTCCATGTAAAAGTGTCCCCCAAACAGATCGTTTCGTTTGTTACAATATCATCAGGTTTAGGAGTTACCGTCAGGTTCAGGACCTGGTCAGCGTTACAGTTATCATTAGAAATTCTAAGGTTATTTTGCGCAGTTGTATAATCTGTATTGTTTGCAGTCCATGTAAAAGTGTCCCCCAAACAGATCGTTTGGTTTGTTACAATATCATCAGGTTTAGGAGTTACCGTCAGGTTCAGGACCTGGTCAGCGGTACAGTTATCATTAGAAATTCTAAGGGCATTTTGCGCAGTTGTATAATCTGTATTGTTTGCAGTCCATGTAAAAGTGTCCCCCAAACAGATCGTTTCGTTTGTTACAATA